>Ga0207708_10000001_pt1 | contig 467100 bp, 440 predicted proteins | sample KBSK5101metaG_FD_184340 | JGI IMG/M metagenome (GOLD analysis project Ga0207708, IMG submission 184340) | Corn, switchgrass and miscanthus rhizosphere microbial communities from Kellogg Biological Station, Michigan, USA - KBS K5-10-1 metaG... | ecosystem: Host-associated > Plants > Roots >...
ATGTTGTCCCTGGTCCTGGCGGCGACGCTCGCCGCGAACACCAACACCGTCCTCGCGCACTACGACGAGCACGAGTCCAAGCACCTCGTGCCGATGCTCCAGGAGGTCATCCGCTTCCCGACGGCGCAGTACAACGAACAGGCGCACCTCGACCAGAAGGAGTGGCTGAAGAAGGCCGCCGCGGACATGGGCTTCACCTTCCGCGACGCCGGCAAGGTCACGGAGATCGAGCTGCCGGGTCCCGAGAACGCCCCGGTCCTCGGCCTCGTGATCCACGGCGACGTCGTCGAGGCCGATCCCGATCCCTGGTCCTTCCCGCCGTTCGCCGGCGTCGCCGACGAGGAGTTCGTCAAGGGACGCGGCGCCGCCGACGACAAGGGCCCGCTCGTCCAGGCGCTGCTGGCGATGAAGGCGCTGCAGGAGAGCAACATCCCGCGCACGCACACGATCCGCCTCCTCGTCGGCTCCGAGGAGGAGTCGGCGGCGGGGGAGATTGCGGAGTACCTGAAGACCCACGCGGCGCCCGACTACTCGCTCGTCCTCGACTCCGAGTTCCCGGTCGTCGTCGGCGAGAAGGCGTGGGACGGACTCGCGGTCGCGACGACGCTCGCCGAGCGCTCGTCGCTGCCGTACACGGTCGCGATGATCGACGCCGGACTCTCGCCGAGCATCGTCCCCGAGCGCGCCGAGGTGAAGCTGCGCTGGAAGGAAGGCGTGGCGAACTGGGAGAGTCTCGCGGCCGCGCTGCGCGCGACGAAGATGCCCGAGGGCACGCGGATCGTCGTCGGCGATGAAGGGGGCGTGGAGTTGCGCGTCGTGGCGTACGGCAAGTCGTCGCACGCCGGCGTGAATCCGACCGGCGGCCGCAACGCGCTCGTCGCGCTGGCGCGCGCGCTCGAAGGAAAACTGCCGCGCGGCGGCGCCGACGATCTGCTGGCCTTCGCGCGCGTGGCGGGGCAGGACCTCCACGGCACGGGCCTCGGCATCACCGACAGCGATACGCTCTGGGGCCGCTACATCGTCAACGTCGCGACGATCAAGCCGTCGACGAAGGACCCGGAGAAGACGCGCCTCTTCATCAACCTTCGCCGCACTCCTCCGCGCACCGCCGCGCAGATGAAGGCGCATCTCGAGGCGTTCGTGCGCGACTTCAACGCGCGCACCGGCGCGTCGCTGGTCATTCTCGGCGACGAGTCGTACTTCGAAGACGAGCCGCTCGCGTTCGACCCGAACGCGAAACTCATCCGCCGCCTGATGAAACTCTACACGCAGGCGACGGGCGAGAAAGCGAAGCCCGCGATCTCCGGCGGCGGCACGTACGCGAAGCGTCTGCCGAACTCGATCGCGTTCGGCATGTGGTTTCCCGGCAAGCCGTATCCCGGCCACGACCTCAACGAAAAGATCGCGATCGCGGATCTCGAGCGCGGCGCGCGCGTGCTGATTCACGCGCTGACCGACATCGCGACGGGCGCGAAGATCGTGGAGCCGTTCAAGCCGTAACGGCAGCGATGGAGAACGCGGCGCGCCGGCGACTCGATGCTGTGCTGTTTGCGGCGAGCGCCGCGGCGTTCGTCGTGCTGCGCATTCCCCTCTATACGCAGCCGGGACTCCAGCTCGGCTGGAACAGCGACTCCGCGCTTTTCGGCATCATCGCGCGGGAGATGGTCCGTGAGTCGAAGGTCCTCTGGTTTTTCCCGGGACAGGATTATCTCGGCACGCTCACGTCGATGTTTGCGGTCGCGGTGGGGTTGCTGATGAACGACGTCGGTCCGCTGGCGTTGCGGCTCGCCGTCGCGTTCGAGTTGATCCTCGGACTGTTTTTCTTTTGGGACGCTCTGCGGCGCACGTGGGGACGCGGCGCGGCGCATCTCGTCGTCTTCTGGCTCGTCGCCGGCCCGTCGTGGTTTTTCAAACTGAGCTACGCACCGAACGCCGAGCAGATGTTTCTCGTCGGTGCGGCGATCACCTGGTTCGTCGCCAGCCGCCGCTTCGAGACGCTGTGGCAGTGGGCGATCCTCGGAATTCTCGGCGGGCTTGGCTGGTGGGCGCACCGCGGCGCGGTGCTCGTCCTGCCTGCGGCGGTGATGACGGTCGTCTGGTTTGACGGGTGGCGTGGATGGCGGCGCGTCACGAATGCGGCGCTGGCATTCGGCGCGGGCATCGCGCTCGGGTGCCTGCCGCTCCTTGCGGGCCGGCTGCAGATCGATCAGCCGTTGTATCGGCCGGTGACCGCTGTCTGGTCGCTGGATCGCGCGGCGCAACGGCTCGTCGAGACACTGATGAACGATTTCTGGACTTTCCTCGGTGCGCGCGAGCACCGCTTCGGCGTGTTGCTTGCCGTGGTGATGGTGTCGCTCGCCGCGGCTGGCGCGAGCCGGCTCAGGAGGGAGCGGAATTCCGTGTTCCTCATCATCAGTCTCGCGACCTCGCTCGGTTTCTGGATTTTCTCGACGAACGCGTATTCGGGTGCGACGCGATATCTCGCGCTCGCCCTTCCGATCGTGCTCGGTCTCGCCGCGCGCGGCGTCGTGCTTTTGTGGTCGTGGACGCCCGCGGCGCGCGTCGTCGCCGTGGCTGCCGTGCTGCTCGTGGCGGTGAGCTATTACGGCGGCCGCATTCTCGAGACGAACCGGATCGCGGCGGGGAAAGGCGAGCAGCATGAACAGTGGCCGGGCGGTTTCGATCCGCGCCCCGCGCTGCGACAGCTCCGCGACGGCGACTATCGCGCGTGCTACGCCGATTTCTGGATTGCGTACAAGCTGGAATGGCTCAGCGGCGTGCCGTTCATCCCGTATCGCAGCGTGGATCGGACGCAAATGCGCTCGATTCGTCTCGCCGCGCTCCCCGGTCCAAAATGCCGCGTCGGGATGGACGGCACGGTGAGTCGATTGAGCGCGCCGGAGGAAGCCGCGCTTCGCGCCGAGACGGTCGCGCATCACCTTCGCCGCGCGCGTTCGGAGTCGCGATGAGCGGTTACAGCCAGCCGTCGAGTTGTAGCCGGATCGTCGATGGATGGCTCACGAATCCGATCTCGATGGAACTGAGCCCCACGCTGCGCACGATGAACTTGCCGTCGATCGTGTCGCCCGCCTGCGCGATGATCACGGTGTCGTCGGACACCAGCGCCGCGATCGGATCGTCTTCATGGCCGAAGCGCCCGATGAAGTGATACGGAAACGCCGGCGGGGCGGGCGCCGCGGGCACCGGCGCCGCGGTCGCGACCTGCGGCGGCGGCTCCGGCACCGCCACAACGACGGGCGCGATGACGCGCTGCGGCTTCGCTGGCGCGTGCGTCGGCTAGTTCTTCACCGCGTAACCGCGTAACCGCGTGACCGCGTGACTGCGTAACCGTATGCAACTCCAGCAACGTGATCTCCGGCGTCATTCCCAGCCGGAACGGGAGCAGCCAGTAGCCGGTGCCGGTGTTGATGTAGAGCTGCGTCGGGCCGACGCGGTAGAGGCCCATGTGATACGGCAGGAAGACGCCGGCGAGGGACCAGCGCAGCGGGCGGAAGCCGAGTTGTCCGCCGTGCGTGTGTGCGCAGAGCGCGATCGGGATGCGGCGGCGTTGGGCTTCGTCGATGACTTTCGGCTGGTGCGCGAGTGCGATCGCCACGGACGTCGGCGGTTTGCCGGCGAGTGCTTTGTCGAAGTCGGGTGCGAGCGCGCGCTGCTCCGGAAGGTCGCGCGCGGCGAAGTCGGAAATGCCGGCAATCCAGAGATCGCGATGGGCGTGGCCTTCGTTGACGAGCAGGCGAATGCGGCTGCCGCGCAGTTGCGCGATCACCGCGGTTGGATCGCCGTACATCTCGTGATTGCCGAGCACCGCCAGGAGGGGCGTCGACGGCGAAAGCCCGCGCGTGCCTGCGAGCAGCTTCGGCACAAAGTACGGATCGTCGTCGATCAGATCGCCGGCGAGCAGGACGACGTCGGGCTGCAGCGCATTCGTGGTCGCGAAGATCGTGTCGAGGCGCGACGAGCGCGTGAAGAGGCCGACGTGCAGATCGCCGAGGAGCGCGATGCGCGTGCCTTCGAGCGACGAAGGGAGGTTGTCGATCGCGATGGGCACGCGCTCGACGCGCAGCGGCACGACGGCCTGGTAGAACCCGATCACCGTGGCGACGATCGTCGTCCAGAGAAAAACGCGCGAGGGCCAGCGCGCGAATTCAGCGAACGACTGGCGGCGGCGGAACGGAATCCAGGCGAGCAGGACGAGGAACAGTACGAGCGCGTAGACGATCGCGAAGCAGGTCCACGCGAACCACACCGGGCCCAGGGTCGCGCGCAGAAACCGCATCAGCGGATTCGACGCGCGCAGGAACGGCAGCAGCGGCCACATGAGATTCGCGACGATCACCAGCGCGCGCACCAGCCGTTTCCGCCGCGGATGGATCCGCACCAGCTGCCGGTACGTGATCCAGTTGAAGGGGAGGAAGAGCAGCAGCGCGATGCCGATGAAGATCAGGACGCGGACGAGCATGGAGCGCGAATTCTAACCGCGGGTAGGGGAACGCCCTCGGGACGACACTCCTGAGAGAAGGAGGTTCCACTATGAAGCGGACGTTGGTTCCCGGCCTGCTTTCTCTCCTCATCGCGGCAGAGGTTCTCGCACAAGGTTGTCCTCCGCCGAGCAACATCCCCGTCGGTTCGTGCGCGCCGAAATCGGGGATCATCAGCAACTTCACCGGCGATACCGGCGCGATGCGCGTGCGCAAGAGTATCTACCGGCTCTCGGCCGCCGAGGTCACGGAGCTGAAGCTGGCGTTCAAGAAGCTGCGCGAGCTGCCGTCGAGCGATCCGCGTACGTGGCTGGCGCAGGCGAACGTGCATTGCTGGTACTGCGCCGGCGACGGCACCAACGTGCCGGACGTGCACCCCAATTGGGCGTTCCTGCCCTGGCACCGCGTGTATCTGTACAACCTCGAGAAGACCCTCGGGAAGCTGGTCAACAATCCAAATTTCGCGCTGCCGTACTGGGACTGGAACACCGGCGATTCGGCGCTCTGCGGGACCAGCCATCTGAAAGTGCCGGCGCCGTACATGGGCGGCGACGCCACGACGAACTCTCTCTTCGACTGCTACCGCAACGTCAGCACGAGCTCGACGATGGATCCGGCGCGCGTCGGCCCGGCGCGCATCGCCACGCTGCTCAACAACAACAACACCTTCGATCTCTTCTTCGGCACGGCGAGCACCAGCAGCGCCGTCTCGCCCGGACCGCACGGCTACGTGCATCTGTTCGTCGGCAACTCGACCAACATCAACGTCGCGAAGCAGGACATGGGCGTGTTGGAGACCGCCGCGCGCGATCCGTTGTTCTGGGCGCATCACGCCAACATCGATCGCCTCTGGGAGCTGTGGATCGCCAAGTACGGCACGCCCACGTATCCGCAGGCGTTCAAGGATCAGAACTGGGTCTTCTGGAATCAGAACACGGTGCGGACGCGGATGAAGGCCAGCGATGCCACCGATCGCGCGACGCGGTTGAAGTACCGCTACGATCCGCCGTGCCCGCTGATCCTGGTCAACCCGAACATCCTCGCCCAGGTCATCACGCTGACGCCGGGGCCGCTCACGGTACGCACGGCGGTTGTCCCGTCACCGGAGTCGGCGGAGATGGAGCCGCCGCGAGAGACGCGCGAGTTCAACATCAACGGGGACACGGGCAAGAACGTCGTGCTGCATCTCGAGGACGTCGAAGTTCCGGCGGACGAGTCGGCGATTCTGCGCGTGTACGTGAATCAGCCCGACGCCACGGCCGAGTCGGCAGCGGCCGATGACTCGGTGCCCGGAACGGGACGCCTCGTCGAAGAGCTGTTCATCGTGCCGGCGAAGACGCCCGGCAGCGGCGGTCACGAAGGGCACGGGCACAAGCTCCATTTCAAGATCGCGCTGCCTCCCGACATCGCCGCCGAGGTCGAGCGAGCGAAGGGCGACGTCGCGGTCACGATCGTGCCTGTGTCCGTCTCGGTGCTGGGAGGGCCGGAGTCGGCACCCGCGGCGGTGAACGTGAGAATGAAAAAACCATATATCTCCGTCGACTAATGTGTAAGGCGGGGAAGAGAGAAGGGCGGAACGACCGTTCTCACGATCATGAGAACCAGGACCGCGCTCGCGTTCGCCACTCTCTTCCTCGCCATCTCCGTGACGTCGTGGGCGTGCGACACGAACAAGGCGAAGCATAAGAAAGCGCGCGCGAATGGCGGCACGCTCTCGATGGCCGCGGGAGTCGCTCCGCGCGCCGACGGCGGGCTGGTGCTCCATCTCGACGACCTGCGCGTCAAAGCGGGGGAGGCGGGCGTGTTCCGCGTGTTCGCCAATCATCCCGAGGCGAACGCGCAGACGCCGATGACCCACGCGAACTTCGTCGACGAGCTGTTCATCGTGCCGTCGCAGACCAGCGCGTCGGGAACGGGCGCGGGCCATAACTACACGCTGCCGCTGCCTGCCGCCGCGATCCGCGCGGGCGACCCCGTCGTGGTCACGCTGGTGCCGGTGGAGAACGGGAAGCTCAACGTCACGGTGAAGCGCGCCTGGGTCGCCGCGCGCTGACTCATTTCCTCAACGTTACTTTCGCACCAGCACGAACTCCTGCGTGTCGTACTCCTCCTCGGGGACCGCGATCGGCTCGCGGCGCACCAGCTGTTGCCGGAGATAGGTGTGGAGGACGCTCTTCGCCCGCAGTTCGCGGAGCTGGCTGATGCTCGCGGGCGCGGCGCTGTCGAACACGGAGTGTCGTTGGATCTCGTCCTCCAGTCGTTCGACCTGACGTCGGAGCCAGTTCGTGTAACTCATACGCATTGAATATTCGGTTCGCGCCACACAAGGTTGCGTGAGGCGCGTCACGCGTTTGCCGATCGTTCACTTCCGCGCGATCATTCCGTGCAGATGCTCTCGAAAAGCGTGCGCCGGCCGCTGATCATCGCCGCGGTCTTCGTCGCCGCGCTGATCGCGTTTCCGGTCGCGCAGATGGTGTCGTTCGGCGTCACCGACCATCGCCGGCCCGCCGACACGATCGTCGTCTTCGGCGCGCGCACGTTCGCCGACGGCACGATGTCGACGTCGCTCACGGACCGCGTGCGCACCGGCTGCGAGCTCTATCGCGACGGTCTCGCGCCGCGCATCATCTTCTCCGGCGGAAAGGGCGACGGCGCGATTCACGAGACCGAAGCGATGCGCGCCTTCGCGCTGCGTCTCGGCGTTCCGGCATCGGCGATCGCACTCGATCCGCACGGCGTCAACACGGAATCGACAGTGCGCAACACCGCGCGCGGCAACGGACGCATTCTCGCCGTCAGCCACTTCTATCACCTGCCGCGCATCCGGATGACGTACCGGCGCTACGGCGTCGAGGTGTACACCGTGCCCGCCGCCTCATCGTCGGCGCGTCCGATCGCGTACAACGTCGCGCGCGAGAGCGTCGCGTTCTGGGCGTATTACCTGCGGCGGCGCGGTTAGGCCGACGCGGCGGCCTTCTTGGCCTTCTTCCGCTCCACGTCGCGCTGCGAGTGGTCGAGGAGCTGCTTGCGGATGCGGATCGACTCCGGCGTGACCTCGACCAGCTCGTCGTCCTCGATCCACTCGAGGCACTGCTCGAGCGTGAGGAGGCGCGGCGGCGTGAGCTTCACGGCCATGTCCGAGCCGGAGGCGCGCATGTTGGTCAGGTGCTTCATGCGGCAAACCTGTACGACCATGTCGGCGTCGCGCGAGTTCTCGCCGACGATCTGTCCGCCGTAGACCTTGTTGCCCGGTCCCATGAACAGCGTCGAGCGCTCCTGCAGCGGCTCGATCGCGTATGCCGTCGTTTCGCCCGCTTCCTTCGCGATCAGCGCGCCGCGGTTGCGGCTCGCGAGCTCGCCGCGATACGGACCGTACTCGAGGAACGTGTGGTACAGCAGTCCCGTCCCGCGCGTCTCGGTCAGGAACTCGGTGCGGATGCCGAAGAGCCCGCGCGTCGGGATCTTGAACTCGATGCGCACGCGTCCCGTGCCGGGGTTGACCATGTCGGTCATCTCCGCGCGGCGAGCCTGCAGCTTCTCCATGATCGCGCCGGTGTGCGCTTCCTCGATGTCGACGACGAGCGCTTCGTACGGCTCCATCGTCTGTCCGTTGAGCTCTTTCAGAATGACCTGCGGCCGCGACAGCGCGAACTCGTAGCCCTCGCGGCGCATGTTCTCCGCGAGGATCGAGAGGTGCAGCTCGCCGCGTCCCGCGACTTCGAAGCGGTCGGCCTGGCCGGTCTCGCGGACGCGCAGCGCGACGTCCTTGCGCAGCTCGCGCTCGAGGCGGTCCTTGATGTTGCGCGACGTTACGTATTTGCCCTCGGTGCCTGCGAACGGGGAGTCGTTCACCATCCAGAACATCGACACGGTCGGCTCGTCGATCGCGATCGGCTCGAGTCGCTCGGGCGATTCGGCGGACGAGAAGGTCTCGCCGATCTCGACGTCGGTGAATCCGGCGACGGCGACGATCTCGCCGGCGGCGGCTTCCTCGACTTCGACGCGCCGCAGTCCCTCGAACACGGTCAGCTTCGTGACGCGTCCTTTTTTCTGCGAGCCGTCGCGGAGGATGAGCACGACGTCGGAGCCCTGGCGGATGCGGCCGCGCCAGACGCGGCCGATGCCGAGGCGGCCGACGTAGTCGTTGTAGTCGATGGCGCTGATGAGGAGCTGCATCGGTGCGTCGGCGTTGCCGGTCGGCGGCGGGACGCGCTTGAGGATCGTGTCGAAGAGCGGGCGGCAGTCGTCGTTCTGGTCTTCGAGCTCGGTTCGCACGATGCCGCGGCGTCCGATCGCGTAGAGGATCGGGAAGTCGAGCTGTTCGTCGGACGCGCCGAGCTCGATCATGAGGTCGAACACTTCGTTGACGACTTCGGTCGGGCGCGAGTCGGGGCGATCGATCTTGTTGATGACGACGATCGGCAGCAGTCCGAGTCCGAGCGCCTTGCGCAGCACGAACCGCGTCTGCGGCATCGGTCCCTCGGCGGCGTCGACGAGCAGGATCACGCCGTCGACCATCGACAGCACGCGCTCGACCTCGCCGCCGAAGTCGGCGTGGCCCGGCGTGTCGACGATGTTGATCTTCACTTCGCTGGGATGGATGAACTCCGCCGGCAGGTCGTGCCCGCTGGCGGTGTGCGTGGCCTCGTGATGCACGGCGTGCCCGAGCGCGTCGGGCGCGTCGACGAGATAGCGGATGGAGGTGTTCTTCGCGAGGATCGTGATCCCGCGCTCCTTCTCGAGGTCGTTCGAGTCCATGACCCGGTCGTCGACCTGCTGGTTCGCGCGGATCGCTCCGGCCTGCTTGAGGAGCGCGTCGACGAGCGTGGTCTTCCCGTGATCGACGTGGGCGATGATGGCTACGTTGCGGATGTCGTATCGAAAGTGCTGCATTCGCGCGGGTTAAGCGGTTGAGTTGCCTCCGAATTCCAACCATCTATCATCACGGCATGAATCGCGCCATCGCCCTGCTGGTCCTTTTCGCCGCCGCCACCGCGCTCTCTGCCCAGGAGCGAGAGATGGAGCGCATCAACTGGATGGAGTTTCGTGAGCTCGTGCCCGCGAAGATTCGCACGGTGCTGCTGCCGACGGGCACGCTCGAGCCGCATGGCGTCGTCAACAACGGCGCGGACATCACGGCGCCGGTGGCGATGGCGCGGAACCTCGCGCCGCGGGTGAACGCGATGATCGCGCCGGTCGTGCCGTACGGGATCACCGGCTCGATGGAGGCGTATCCCGGCGCGTTTCAGATCACCGAGGCGGCGTACCGGCCATACATCAAACAGGTGATGCAGGGACTCGCGAAGAACGGCTTCAAAAACATCATCGTGCTGAACGGACATGGCGGAGGACAGACGGCGGTGCTGACGGCGGTCGCGGCTGAAGTGGCGACCGAGGAGCGCGTGCGGACGCTCGTCATCAACTGGTGGTCGTTCGCCACGGATGTGACGAAGGAAGTGTTCGGCGAAGACGGCGGACACGCGGGCTGGAACGAGACCGCGTACGTGCAGGCCGCCGATCGCACGCTCGTGCATCCTGAGCGCTACAACGCCGATCTCGCCACCGCGTACCCGGTCCCTGGGACGTGGGCGGCGGTGCCGTTCCCATCGTCGATCGGGTTGTATCAGCCGGGCCAGGGCTATCCGAAATTCGATCAGAAGAAGGCGGACGAATACTTTCGCAAGGTCAACGACAAGGTCGCGGCGCTCATCACCGACACGATCGAAAAGTGGGATCGCGCCGGACTGCATTGAAATGGCCGCACAGCGCTGGTTCGCAGGTCTGCCGGTGGCGGAAGAGCGTCGCATGGATCGGGATGACGAGGAGTTGCTGCGCGAATTCGCTCACTCGATCTGGACGGAGGGCCTCATCAGCTATGCCGTCGTATCGGTTTGTCTCGCGTGTGTCATCGCGGCATCGACCGTGAGTCTTACCAGCGGCTGGCTCGGTCCCGTCGTTCTCGGAGTGACTTCGGGAGCGCTGCGTTATGTGCCGCAACGCCGTTTCTTCGCGCTGCGCGTTCTGTTCGGACTGAGGAAGGACATCGTCGAACCGATGCTCATGATCTGCCGGAGCGACGACATGACGCTGGAAGTACTGGCGCACTCGCATGTCATCTGGAGACGGAATGGTCTGCCGCTCGAGCGGCCGATGGTTGCGCACGCGACCGCGACCGCGATGGTGCCGGACCAGGCGAAGTACGCGGCGAATTTCGTGCGCCCCCATGACGCTCACGAGGGGATTCTCATTCACCAGCGCGCGCTGTCCGAGGACGAGCTGACCGAGCTCGACTCATACGCGCCGCGGCCGAGCATCGCTGTCATCGTGCTCGCAGTAGTCGGGTTGCTGGGCGCCATCGCGACGTTCGCGATAGCCGCTGCGGGGCGAATCCCGACGATGCTGCCGCCGTTCGCGTTTGCCGTGATCGGTGCATGGGCGGGTCGCTCGGCATGGCGCGCGCATCGCGCGCGAAAACGAATCGCGGCCGATCTCGAGGCCGGATTCGTCGTCATCGTCCGCGCCAGCGAAGCCGGCGAGCTCGGGCCGCCGGAGGAAGTCCTTCCCTACTCGAACACTCTGTGGACGCAGAACGGCGAGACGCCGGAGTGGCGCAAACAGTTTCGGGCGAAGGCGTAAGTGCGAACCGCGGCCCTAAGGCCGCGGCACGAACATGCTCACCGCCTCGTGGAACTCCACGCGCGGCTCGCCACGCACGCCGGCCTGCTGCACACCAGGCATCAGACGCGTCGCGACGAATTCCTGGAACTGCGACGGCGAGTCCCACACGTCGACGACGCGGAAGCCGTCCGATGCGAGCCATGCGACGTGAAGGCGCGCGCCATCGGGCACATCGCGCTCCCATCCGACCAGCTCCCGCACCCGTTCGTACTCCTCGCGCGTCACCTCAGGCCAGTGCATCACCATCACCGTTGCCATACTCATCTCCTCCGGCCCGATCTACGGTGCGGAGGCGAAACTGGATTGATGGGCCGCGCAACCATTAGTAGTACACGTGATGCTCGTACACGAACGTCTTCCGCGCACCCTTGTCGACCAGCGGATAGAATTTCGCGGCCATCAGCGCGCTCGCATTCGAGTCTGCGAGTGCCACTGAGCCGGTTGTGTTCTTCACCGCCTTCACTTCGACCACCGAACCGTCGGTGTTCACCTTCGCCTGCAGGATGATCTCGCCGCGCGCGCGGAACGGCACCGCCACCGGCGCGACATAGAACCGCGGCGTGGCATCGGCGGCGAGCTTGTCGAGCTGCGCGCCGGTCATGAGGTCACTCGCCGGAACCCATCCGGCGCCGGTGAACGTGCGCACGAGGGTCCAGTCCCCCTTCTTTTCCAGCACCGAGACCGCCTCGGAGAGACCGTACGAGCCGACCACCCGCGTGTTCGGCGCCGGCTGCTCGTACACGTACATCGTCGGCACCGCGACGTACAGCACGTCGATCGCGGCGCGCTGCGACGGATCGACCGGCACGGCTTCGCGCGCCACCGGCGCGGGCTGCTGCGTGCAGGCCGCCGCGACGAGAATCAGGAGTGTGACGAAGAGCTGTTTCATGGTTCCCTCCGCACAACACGATGCCGCAGGCGTCGCGGCCGCGACATGCCCGTTGTCACCGGGGCGAGTGACGCGCATAATCGACGCACTACCGTAAATAAGAGTCTCCGTCGGAAGGGGCGTAAGCGAATGACCGTGGCTGCCGATGTGTACACGCACGACGTGTTCGTCAGCTACAGCCATCTCGACGGCGCGTGGGTGGCGGAGGTCCTCGTGACGAAGCTGCGCGACGGCGGGCTGAAGGTGATGCTCGACGAGAGCGACTTCGTTCCCGGTGCCAGCTCCATCGAGAACATGAGCAACGCCGTGAAGCAGTCGCGGCGCACGCTCGTCGTCCTCACTCCCGAATGGGTCAGCAGCGACTGGACGCACTTCGAGGCGCTGCTCACGACGCAGCTCGATCCGAGCGGGCGGGAGCGGCGGCTGATCCCGATCATGCGCAAGCCCTGCAAGCCGCCGGACTGGGTGGGCTATCGCTCGTACCTCGACTTCGTCGACGACGCGCGCGTCGAACATCAGATCGCGCGGCTGATCCGCGCGCTGAAGGAAACGTCCGCGCCCGCCGAGGTCGTGAAGGCCGATGCCGTGAACCAGGGACTGCGCACGCTCGCCGACCTGCTGCGCGAAGGACCGGTGCGCGACTCGCTGATCGCGTTCCGCGTCCGCTTCGAGACCGTCTCCGATCGCATCGAGCGTCTCGCCGACTACAAATACGTCCACGACCAGCTCCATCAGCTGCAGTTCCACTGTTACGAAGCGATTCTGCGCGACGTGCCGCGCATGACCACCGACGACGTTGCCGACGACGCGCTGTCGTTTTACGCGCAGACCTTCGAGGCCATCCTCAACGCGCTGCGCCGCCTCGGGGCGAAGGAAACGTTCGCGCGCATGCCGCTGACGTGGATCGCGACGCTCGAGAAAGCGTATGGGCAACTGACCGACGGCCTGCGCGCGGCCGATCCCGCGATCGTGCGGAAATCCGCCGGCGCCATGGATCGTGTCCTCGCGATCTATCCGCCGCAGATCGACACGCAGCTGAGCGCCGCCGCGAACGAGCTCGAGCTCGCGGAGCTCATCGCCGCCGTCAGCACCGCCTCCGACCGCGCGCGCGCGACCGGCCTCGAGCCGGCGCGGCTGCAGGCGCTCGAGGACGCGCTGACGGCGATGATGGAGCTCGACGACAACCTCGAAGCGCTCGTGCGCGATCACCATCGCTGGCAGAACGCCGACGTCGAGCTGCGCCGCGTCGACAGCGGACTCGCCTCCGACACCGGGGAGCTGATCGATACCTGGCCCGATCTGAAGAAACTCTCCGAGACGGCGACGAGCGAGGAGAACTGGGCGAAGACGCTGCGCGAGGAGGCGCAGCAGGTCGATGCCGCGATCGCCGGGAAGGACGACCGTCTGATGACGAAGCACTTCCGCCGCTACCGCCGCTCGGCGAGCAACCGCTTCTTCGAAGTCGATGCGACGCTGAAGCTGCAGTGCGATGAGCTGCGCAACGCCGGCGAGCCGCTCGCCGCGATCGTGGAGACTCTGGCGTGACCGTCACTCCCGCGGACGCCGCGCCGTTTCCGACGATCTTCGATTTGCGCAGCGCGCATCGCGAGCTCCTGCAGCAGCAGCGCGGCGGCGCGACGCCCGAAGCGCTGGCGGGCAGCGCGAGGCTGTTCGTCGAGCGAGCGCGCCGCACCGGCGCGTGGCTCGACGTCGAGGAGCATCGCGACGCCGCGCAGGGACTCATCGACTACTGGACGACGACGCTCTATCGCACGGCGGTGAAGGTCGAGGCAACGGACCTCGTCGACTTCGATCCGACGCTCGCGCCTTCGCTCGGCGACGAGCTCTGTCCGTACGTCGGCCTCGCCGCGTTCGACGAGCTGACCAGCGACCGCTTCTTCGGCCGCGAGCGCATGGTGAAGATCGCGCTGCAGCGTCTCGGGAAGGAGCGCTTCCTTTCGATCCTCGGCCCGTCCGGCAGCGGCAAGTCGTCGCTCCTCCTCGGCGGCATCATCCCGGCGCTGAAGGCCGGCGGCGTGGAGGGGAGTGCGGACTGGCATTACCTCCCGCCGATCGTGCCCGGCTCCGATCCGGTCGCGAATCTCGCGGCGGTGTTCGATCCGGCGAAACTCGCCGACAAGACCGTCGTGCTCATCATCGATCAGTTCGAGGAGCTCTTCACGCTGACCGCGAACGACCGTTCGCGCAATCAGTTCGTCGGGTATCTGCTGCAGCGTTTCGAAGAGGGTGCGCCGCGCCTCGTCCTGCTCGTCACGATGCGCAGCGACTACGAGATGTATCTCTCGAAAGTGCCGGAGATGCAGGCGCTGTTCGAGAAGGGGGATCTGCGCGCCACTCCGCTCACCGGCGCCGAGCTGCGCGATGCGGTCGAGAAGCCGGCCGAGCGCATCGGCTTGAAGTTCGAGGCCGGCGTCGTCGACGCGCTCGTCGCCGACGTCCTCGGCGAGCCGGCCGCGCTGCCGCTGCTGCAGTTCACGCTGCTGCGGCTCTGGCAGGAGCGCGATCACAATCGCATCACGCTCGCCGCGTACAAAAAGATCGGCGGCAGCCGCGGCGCGCTCGCACGCACCGCCGACGCAATTTACAGCCAGTTGCTCCCCGAGGATCAGACCATCATGCGCAAGATCCTGCTGCGCATGGTGCGGCCGGCCGCGGGGGAGGAGACGACGCGGCGGCGCATCCGCGTGAAGGAGCTGGAGAAGATCGGACACGCGCCGCAGAACGTCGAGCGCGTGCTGGCGAAGCTCGTCGAGTCACGGCTGGTGCGCCGCACCGCGGGCGAGACTCCGGCGGACGATCAGGTCGAGGTCGCGCATGAAGCGCTGATCCGCAACTGGCCGCTGCTCGTGACGTGGCTCGACGATCTGCGCGCGCAACTGATGCGCCTGCGCCGCTTCGAGGCGCTGGCGGAGGAGTGGGAGCGCTTCGATCGCAAGTTCGGGTTCCTCGACAAAAAGCAGGTCGATGATGCCGAGGAGTGGATCGCTTCGGAAGAAGCCGCGGACATCGGCGTCACCGAGTCGCTCACCGCGCTCGTCGCCGCGAGCCGCGAGATGATCCGCAACCAGCGGCGCCGCGAGCTTCGCGGGCGGACGATCGCCATCACGATTCTCGTCGTCCTCGTGACGACGATGCTGGTGCTGCAGGCCATGCACGTTCACGAACTCAAGCATGAGCGCGACGAGAACCGCAGATACGTCCGCGAACTGGAAAAGGAGCGCGACGCGAACAAGAAACTGGGGGGCGAGATCACACTGGCCGTGGAAAAAAAGAAGGCGCAGGAGATCGAAGCCGATAAGTCGCAGGAGGAGTTGTATCCGCCACCGTCTACCGGCGGACTCGAGTCCTTTGACAACCCGTCCGACATCCGGTCGCCCGAGCTGGTCACGAAGGCCGACGATCTCGGCCTGCGCAAACTCCTCGTTTCGATCCCTCTCGGCGCGAGCGTCGGAACGCTCGACGGCGGCGGCACCGGCAGTCTCTGCTGCCTCGTGCGGGACGCCAAAGGCGAGCAGTACGCTCTCAGCCAGGTGTACGCCGTCGGTCATGTGGGGACGAGCGTCGTGCAGCCTGGACAGCTCGACGGCAAGGGCCAGGTCATCGGCACCGTCGTGCGCGAGACGAAAGGCGATAAGCCGGTCGCGCTGATTCGTCTCGACCCGAAGATCCGCGTCGACGTGAACGGCTCGGAGCTCGGGCCGATTCGCGGCGTGGCGCGAAGGGTGCGCGTCGGCGACGACGTCCGCATGATCGGCCGCGCATCGGGACTGGTGAAGGGAACCGTCATCCAAAATCGCCGCGATGCGTTCCTGACGAACTTCGAAATGCGCGACGACACCGGCGCGCCGGTCGTCGACGCGAAAAACGATCTGGTCGGGATTCTGTACCTTTCCGCCGGGAAGGGCTCCCTCGTGCTGCCGATCGCGCCGATCCTGAAAGAGCTCGAAGTGGAGCTCGTCCCTTCGGATCCACGATAAAATTCCGCGCATGCGGTCCGCGCTCCTGCTCTTCCTCGCTACAACTGTGCTCGCGCAAACGCCGCAGACGACGTCGACGATGTGCGGGACGACGGAGTTCGCGGCGCCGGGCGGCAACACCGATCGATTGCTCGTCGGCTGCGGCGAGGGCTTCCCGACGAATCTACTGTGGCATCTCGACTTCTCCGACAGCGCCAGCGGCTCGCTCAACGGAAGCGTGACGCGCGCGACGACGGGACGCGGCGCGGTGGTCTACGTGATCGACACCGGCGTCTGGCGCAGCCACGACGAGTTCGTGCGCGCGGGCGGCCCGAACGTCAGCGCCGGTACGACGAGCGGGGGCAGTTGTCCGAACGAGGTCGTGGAGCCGTGCACGCTTTCCCAGCTGATCGGACACGGCACGGGAGTCGGGTCGATCATCGCGGGACGCCACACCGGCGTCGCTCCCGATGCCTCGCTCGTCGCCTTCTTCCAGGCCGGCAGCGCGCCGGGATATGTCACGCTGCTCAAGCAGATCGTCGCGCATGCCTTTCTGCCGGCGACGCCGGGTTTCCAGACCGCCATCATCAATCACAGCGGCGGTCTGTTCATGAAAGCGGGCGACGCGCCGGAGCTCGACGCGCTGATCCGGCGGATGATCGCCGGCGTCGACGCGAATGCGAATGCCGATCCGAATGGAAAGAAGTTTCTCTTCGTCACGCTCACGGGGAATCACTACCCTGGCCAGACCATCGATCAATGCGGCGAGAACAGGAAGGTCGTTCTCTATCCCGCGGTGCTCGGACCTTCGACCGACGGCGTGATCACCGTCGGCGGCACGACGCGTGAGAACCTCTACTGGGACGGCGCGTGCCGCGACGGAGCGGAGATGGCCGCGCCGGCGTTCGAGGTGTTCGTGGCGTCGTCGTCGACGAACGCGAGCTATCGCTACAAGCCCGACATCAACGCCAACGGGACGTCGTGGTCCGCGCCGTTCGTCAGCGGGATGGCGGCGCGGCTGCTGGAGAGCGATCCGTCGCGCACGCCCGTGCAGCTCGAGCAGTTGCTGAAGGCGTCCCCTTTGCGAGTCGACGGGCTTCCGGTGCCGGTGATCGTGCCGGACGCGCCGAATGTGACCGGTCCGCGCCGCCGCTCCGCGCGTCATTGATAATGGCGCGGTGATCCGGCGAATCTGTGTTTTCTGCGGTTCCAATCGCGGCTCCAACGGGGTCTACGCCGACGCGGCGCGCGACCTCGGACGCCTCCTCGCGCAGGAAGGCGTCGCGCTCGTCTACGGCGGCGGCAGCGTCGGCCTGATGGGCGAGCTCGCCGATTCCGTCCTCTCCGCGGGCGGCGAAGTGATCGGCGTGATTCCGCACGCGCTCTGGGCGCGCGAGGTCGGACATCGCGGGCTCACCGATCTGCGCATCGTCGACACGATGCACGAGCGGAAAGCCCTGATGGCCGATCTCGCCGATGCCTTCATCGCACTCCCCGGCGGCCTCGGCACGCTCGAGGAGATCTTCGAGATCTGGACGTGGGCGCAGCTCGGCCTCCACGAGAAGCCCCTCGGGTTTCTCGATGTGAACGGTTTCTACACGCCGCTGCTCCGCTTCCTCGACGACGCCATGCGCGCGTCGTTCCTGAAGGAGCAGCATCGCGCCATCGCCGTCGTCGAGCGCGATCCCGCCGCGCTGCTGCAGCGCTTCGAGGCCTGGCGCGCGCCGCGCGTGGAGAAGTGGATCACGCACGAGGAGACGTAGTGCTCATCGAAGCCGCGTCATTCCTGATGGGCTCAGAAGACGGGTTCGCGAATGAACGTCCAGTGCACCGCGTGCGGGTCGACGCGTTCGAGCTCGGCGCGACGCAGGTCACGAACGCCGAATACGCCGCGTTCCTCGACGCTACCAGTCATCCACCACCGCCAACCTGGATGGATCCAGCTCTCAATCAGCCGCGCCAGCCCGTGGTGTCGGTGTCGTGGTTCGACGCGATGAGTTACTGCGAGTGGCTGACGACGATCACCGGTCGCGCGTGCCGCCTGCCGACCGAAGCCGAGTGGGAGTGCGCCGCGCGAGGAGGAGCGGCGGGGCGGCTCTATCCCTGGGGCGATGACGCGCCGGAAACACGGCCGGAGTATGCGACGCGCTGGCGCGAGGGGCCGGAGCCGGTGGCGCGCTTCGCGCCGAACGCATTCGGGCTGTACGACATGTGCGAGAACGTCCACGAGTGGTGCGGCGACTGGTACGCCGCGGACTATTACACCGTCTCGACGGACGCGAACCCGCGCGGGCCGGAACGCGGCACGCGCCGCGTCTCCCGCGGCGGCTCGTGGCGGCATCAGGTGAAGGTGAGCCGCTGCGCGGCGCGCTCGAGCATCCCGCCCGAGCTCCGCTACGCCGACTACGGCTTCAGAGTCGCCTGGCCTCTCCGCGAACGCATGTAGAGGCGCATGTAGGAGCGCTTGCACTCGCGGCACTCCGCTCCCTTGGCCGGATGCTGATACGTGTTATCCGCCGTCATCCGATGCAGCCCCTTCTTGCACAACCGCTTCGATTTCATCCCGTTCCTCCGCGCGAAAAGTAACGCACTTCGCGCAAGTCGCGGGCCATACTTCCGCATGCGCCTCGCATTGCTCGCCCTTCTCGTCCTCGCGGCGTGCAACGAGCCCGCTCCCACACCCGCGCCCCCGGCACCAGCCCCCGTACACCCCACTCCTGCCCCCGAACAGAACATCTACCTCGACGACGTGACACCCGGCAATCCGGTCCTCGTGAAGGGACGCGCGCGGACGTTCGAAAACGCGGTGTCGATTCGCGCGCGCGACGCGAACGGCGCCGTCATCGCCGAGGAGCACGTGACCAGCGTGGGGGAGATGGGGCAGCACAACCCGTTCACTGCAGAGGTATGGCTCGTGCGCGATCCCGGCTCGCGGATCACGATCGAGGCTCTCGAGTACTCCGCGAAAGACGGCTCCGAACAATCGCTCGTCTCGCGCACGATCGCGCAGCATCTCGACCCGATCGCGGTGAAGCTCGTGTTCCCGCTGCAGGACTGCACGCGCTTCGCCGACTTCACGCGCCGCGTGCCGAAGTCCGTCGCGATGGCGCGCCTGCTCGTGGAAGCCCTGCTCGCCGGCCCGATCGACGCCGAGAAATCCGCCGGTGCCTCGTCGCCCTTCCCTCAGGGCTCCAACGTTCGCAGCGTCGTACTGCGCAATGGCGAGCTCACCGTCGACTTCAACGAGCGCCTGCAAAACGTCGGCGGCTCCTGCGCGGCCCTCGCGATCCGCGAGTCCGTCACTCGCACGCTGACGCAACTGCCAACCGTGAAGCGCGTCGTCATCACCGCCGCCGGCAGCCGCGATCTCGCGTTGCAGCCGTGACGTTGTCGGCGTTCGTTTACACCGGACGCCAGTCGTACAGACTTAGCTCACCGGCGGGCAGGAAGCCGATGGAGCGGTAGACGTTGAAGCCCATCTCCGACGATTGCAGCACCGCGGTCGTCGCGCCGGCGGAGCGGGCGTGGCGCAGCGCGGCGGTGGTGATCGCGGCGCCGATGCCGCGTCCGCGGGCGTGCGGGAGCGTGGCCACGTGATAGATCCCGGCGAGCTCGCCGGCCAGCAGCAGCGACGTGGTGGCGACGGGCGTGTCGTCGAGCAACCCGACGAAGTGCGTCCATTCGGGTCCGCACGCGGCGTACGTATCGAGCCAAATCGCCGCCTCGGCAGCGGCGCGTCCGAAGACCGCGACGAAGACGCTCGCCCATTGCTCCATGTTCCCCGTGATCGACAGTCCCGGCGGCAGAGGTTTGTCGAGATCGAGAGCGGTCAGGTCAGCGGTCATCGCCGTCGCGTCGTAGGCGTGACGAAGTCCGTGCGCCCGGAGAACCGCCGCGAGATCTTGTGGAGCAGTAGGCGAAACCCACCAGCGGAACGGACAGCGCTCCGACTGGAACTGCTCGATGGTGCGTGCGATCGCGGCATCCGCGGCGGTCGTCGCGATGCCGCTGAAGAACGTCAGCGGGACATTTGTGAGCACGCCGAACACGCCGTCGGCATCGATGAGGCGCGAGCCCGGAATGCGGGTGAAGCTGCGAAAGCACGCGCGCGAGATCGCGTCGGCGAGCAACTCAGTTGTAGCCCTTCGCGTACAGCGGCGCGATCACGCCGAGGTAGAAGACAGGCTCCGAATCGCCGCCCTGCTCCTTCGGAAAGGCGACGCCGAAGTTGAAGCCGTACGTCCTGCGCACCTTCGTCGCGTTCAACGCGAAGCCGTGCGTGTGCACGACGTCGCTGCGGAGATAGCTCGCGCGCACGCCGGCGGTCCAGTTGCGCGGCAGCGAGTAGTCGGCGCCGGCGCTGGCGATGACGCCGCGCGCGATGCGGAACTCGCCGAAGCGCGATCCGTAGACCGCGTTCTCGCCGAGGACGTCCCACGAACCGCCGACGATGAAGCGGTTCACGACGTTCAGCGATTTCCCGGTCATGGCGTTCACCGACTCGCGCAGATGCACCTTGCCGAAACGCCGCCCCGCGCGCTGATTGACCGAGATCCGCGACCACGTTTCCTGTCCGGTGAACACTTCCGCGCGCGCGCTGATCGCAACGCCGTCGAACGACGAGATGAACGGGCTCTCGGAACGCGTCACCTTCCACGTGTGCATGACGTCGAGGCCGACGAACGGTCCGTCCCAGAACTCGACGACGCGCGGGTCGGCGAGATCGCTGACGCGCTCCATCAGCGCGGCGACGCGCAGGTCCGTGGTCGAGCGCTCCGTCGGCGTCAGCCGCAGACCGGCGCGCACGCGATAGGACGAGGCTTCGTACTCGAGCTCGTGCGCGCGCTCGCCGTCGACGAAGATCCGGTCGCTGCTGTGCGCGTTCACGGGCGTAATGTCGGCGGAGAGCAGGAAAGCCTGACGCGGCGAACGATGCTTCACCATTTCGCCGTCGATCGTCCAGCCGAGGAGCGAAAGCGCGTACTCGGTCGTCTCGGCATCGCCCGTCGTGAAGCGCAGGGCCGGACCGACGATCGAGGAATCCGCGAAGAGGGCCGACACGAGCAGCGTCTTTTCCTCGGCGCGAACGGATGTCGTGAAAAGGAGCACCAGCAGGAGCAGCCGGACGGAACGCACGCGGACCTCCACGAAACGATTCAGGACGTTGCGCGCACGATAGCACGCGCCTCAGGGCAGCGTGTATTCGAGCTCGTACGAGTGCGCGCCGCCGTCGATGATGATGTTCATCGTGCCCGCGAGTCCCGTCAGCTCGCCGGTGCCGGAGTCCGGCACGACGCTCACGTGCAGCTGCGGCGCACCGCGCGTCATCGTCCCTGTGTGCTGCAGCGCGAACGTGCCTTCGCGGCCATGCAGCGTTCCGCGCACGCGCTCCAGCGCGACGTAGCCGGCCGATCCTTCGACATCCGTGCGTACCGCGAGCATCTCGCCGCGGCTCGTGGCTTCGAGATCGCCGTGAAATTGTTTGTCGAGCAATAACCGCCCGATCGCCGATTCATCACCCGCGCTCGGCGCCTGCGGTGTGACTTTCACTTCGAACGTACCGCGTGCGTGCATGGGAGCTAGTAAGACACCTTGTGGTAATACTTGAACGGCGTGCGCTGATTCTTCTGAATGATCGGGTGGAACTTCGCCGACTTCAGCGCCTGCTCGTTCTGTGACGCGAGCGCGGGGCTCCCGGTCGTGTTCGTGATGATGCGCGTCGAGATCACGTCGCCGTCGCTGTTCACGTCGGCCTCGATGTACACCTCGCCATGCGCGCCCGGTGCGGAGACGGGGAGGGGCATCACGCGGAAACGCGGAGTCGGATCCGACTCGTACGCCTCCTTCGCCTGCGCCGACCCGAGGTCCGCCGTCTTCGCCCAGCCGGAGCCGTCGCCGCTGCGCACTTCCGCCCACTCGCCCTTGTCCGACAACACCGAGATCGCCTCGCCGTTCTGATACGTCGCCATCACCGGCGACGCCTCGTTCGGCTGCTCGTGCACCGGCAGCTCCGGCGAGGCGACGTAGCGCACCGCGATCGGCGCGCGCGTGTCGACCGTTCCCGGCTCGCGCGGCACTTCCTGCGAGCAAAAACAGGCGAAGAGCAGAGGAAGAACGGCGAGCTGCTTCATCGCGAGGCAACATACCACGCGGACATCTGTCCGCGGACAGGTGTCCACCGGACGCGGACGCGGACACGCTAAAGTATTGAAAACACAGCACAGCAGCGTGGCACATCGGTTGCGCTGGGGAGCGGGAGACACCATGATCCAGGACACCTCATCGATGGACCGGCCCGTCGCGGCCGGGCGCAACACCCGTACGATCATCTACATCTCCGCCGGCGCGGCCGCGCTGCTGGCTCTCGCGATCTTCCTCTATCCCTCTTTCCGCCGCTGGATGCGCGCGGAGACCGCGGTCGACTCGACGACGCTGCGCGTCGGCACGGTCACGCGCGGCGATCTGCTCCGCGATGTCGCGGTGCAGGGTCGCGTCGTCGCGTCGCTGCATCCGACGCTGTTCAGCGGCGGGCAGGGCATCGTCACGCTGCGCACGAGAGCGGGCACCGAAACGAAAAAAGGCGACGTGCTCGCGATGATCGACAGCAAGGAGCTGCAGAGCGCGCTCGAACAGGCGCGCGCGCAACTCGGCTCGATGCGCGCGGAGCTTGAGCGGCAGAAGATCGTCGCGCGCCAGGCGCAGCTTCGCGCGCAGCAGCAGGTCGACCTGCTCTCGCTGCGGCTGGAAGCCGCGCGCCGCGCGCTCGAGCGCAACCAGCGGATGTTCAGCGAGGGGCTGAGCAACAAGGCCGATCTCGAGGCGGCGCAGGACAACGTGCGCACGTCGCAGATGGAGCTGGAGCAGGCGCGCAAGGAGCTCGATCTCTCGCGCGAGACGCTCTCCTTCGACGTGCAGACGCGCGAGCAGCAGTTCGTGCGCCAGCAGTCGGTGACGGACGATCTCGCGAAGCGCGTCAACGAGCTCACGATCCGCGCGCCGTTCGACGGCATGGTGGCCTCGGTGCAGGTGCAGGACCGCGATGCCGTCGCCGCGAATCAGCCGGTGATGACGGTGGTGAACCTCACCTCTCTCGAGCTCGAGATCGCGCTCCCCGAGGAGTACGCGGGCGAGACGAACCTCGGGACGCCGGCGACGATCTCGTTCAATGGCCGTGAGTACCAGGGGAGGGTCACGGCCATCTCACCCGAGGTCGCGAACAGTCAGGTCGCGGCGACGGTGGCCTTCGTCGGCGGGCAGCCGCCGGGACTCAAACAGAGCCAGCGGTTGACGACGCGGCTCGTGTTCGAGTCGAAGAGAAACGTGCTGAAGGTGGCGCGCGGATCGTTCGTCGACGCCGGCGGCGGCCGCAGCGCCTACGTCGTCGACGGCAGGATCGCCACCCGCCGCCCCGTCGTCCTCGGCGCGAGCAGCGTGAACGAAGTCGAAGTCATCGAAGGACTCCAGGCAGGCGAACGAATCATCGTCTCGGATACCAGCGCGTTCCGGGACGCGAAGACCGTGTTGATGAGATGACCCACGAGGGAGACAAACACATGCTCGAGATGAAGAACATCAAAAAGATCTACCGCACCGACACCATCCAGACCCACGCGCTCGAGGACTTTTCGCTGCGCGTCGACGCAGGGGAGTTCGTGTCGGTGATGGGGCCGTCGGGATCGGGGAAGACGACGTTCCTCAACGTCGCGGGACTGCTCGACACCTTCGAGTCCGGGACGTACCTGCTCGACGGCACGGACGTCAGCAAGCTCAATGACAGCGCGATGTCGCGCATCCGCAATCGCGCGATCGGCTTCGTCTTCCAGTCCTTCAATCTCATCCCCGACCTCAACGTCTTCGACAACGTCGACGTGCCGCTCCGCTACCGCGGCCTCGCCGGCTCCGACCGCAAAGAGCGCATCGAGCGCTCGCTCGAAATGGTCGGCCTCTCCTCGCGCGCGAAGCATCTGCCGTCGCAGCTTTCCGGCGGACAGCAGCAGCGCGTCGCCATCGCGCGCGTCCTCGCCGGCGATCCGAAGCTCATCCTCGCCGACGAGCCCACCGGCAACCTCGACTCGCTCATGGCGCGCGAGATCATGGATCTGCTCGATCGCATCAACGCCGCCGGCACGACCATCGTCATGGTCACGCACAGCCCCGAGTGCGCGGTGCGCTCGCAGCGGCAGATCCACGTCCTCGACGGCCGCGTCGTCGATCTCGAGACGCCGCACATCTCGCTCGCGAAAAAAGAAGTGAGCGCCGGCATGGCGTCGACGCTTGGATAGGCCAGGAGCCGCACATGTTCCTCTACAACATCCGCATCGGCCTCAAGAGCCTTCGCCGCAATCCGGTCCTCACCGCGCTGCTCATCGGCGCGATCGCGCTCGGCATCTGCGTCTCCACATCCTTCATCGCGCTGCGGCGCATCTTCGAGAAGGACCCGCTGCCCGGCAAGAGCCAGAACCTCTTCTACGTGCGCCTCGACAACTGGGATCCGACGCGCGCCTACAACGCCGACGATCCGAAGTCGCTGCCGAACATGATCACCTATCGCGACATGCGCGCGCTGATGAAGTCCGACATCCCCACGCGCCAGAGCGGGATGTACGTCGCGAGGATGTTCGCGCATCCCGACCCGAAGATCGGGCGCCCGTTTTCGGTCAACATCCGCATGGCCTTCAGCGACTTTTTCCCGATGTTCGACATCCCCTTCCGGTACGGCTCGGGGTGGGACAAAGCGGCGGACGCGAAGCCGGAGCAGGTGATCGTCATCGACGAGGCGATGAATCAGAAAATGTTCGGCGGCGGCAACAGCGTCGGCCGGACGATTCGCCTCGATGAGCGCAACTACAAAATTGTCGGCGTGATCGGCAACTGGAAGCCGGCGTTCCGCTACTACGACATCACCAGCGGCGGCGGAGGCGCGCCGGAAGGCGTCTTCATGCCGTTCAATTTCACGCCGGTCCTGCAGATGAACACCGCCGCCAACAGCGACGGCTGGAAGGGCCAGGCCGAGCCGACGTACGAGTCGTTCCTCGATTCCGAACAGACCTGGATCGAGTACTGGGCCGAGCTGCCCACCACCGCGAAGCAGCAGGCCTTCCGCGACTACGCCACGAATTACATCCGCGATCAGAAGAAGCTCGGCCGGTTCCCGCGGCCGCTGCACATCGAAGTGAAGTCGATGCCCGACCTGTTCACGGAGTTCCAGGTCGTGCCGCCGACGATCAAGTCGATGAGCGTCGTCTCGCTGCTCTTCCTGATCGTCTGCTCGCTGAATCTCGTCGGCCTGCTGCTCGGCAAATTTCTCGCGCGCATTCCGGAGGTCTCGGTCCGCCGCGCGCTTGGCGCGAGCCGGTTCCAGGTGTTCTGGCAGCACGTCGTGGAGTGCGAGCTCGTCGGCATCGTCGGAGGAGCGCTGGGACTCCTGCTGTCCATCGGCGTGCTGCAGCTGATCGCGAAGAGCATTCCGCAGAACCAGGTCCGGATCGGTCTCGACGGCGAGATGGTGTTCGTCTCGATCTTCCTCTCGCTCGTCGCCGGCCTGCTCGCCGGCATCTATCCGTCATGGCGCGTCTGTTCGGTCGCGCCCGCGATGCAGTTGAAAGTTCAATAGGAGGACGTCATGCCGATCGGTCCGATCATTCGCGCGATGAAGCACAACCGCACCCGTTTCGCGCTCATCATTCTCGAAATCGCGATCACTCTCGCCATCGTCACCAACTGCGTGAACATGATCCTCGCGCAGCGCGCGCAGATGGTGAAGACGTCCGGCTTCGACGACGACAACCTGCTCTATATGATCGCCACGCCGTTCGCGCCGGAGTTCAAGGAAACGCCGTACGTCGAAAACGTCGTGAACGCCGACGTCCGCGCGATCCGCGCGATTCCCGGCGTCAAGACCGCGACGGTCACCGGCTTCCTGCCGTGGCAGGGCGGCGGCAGCTCGGGGTCGTTCAAGACCGAGGGCTATCCTGACAAGTTCCAGGCGCAGTTCTACGCCGCGCGCGGCGATCTCGTCGGAACGCTCGGCGGAAAGATCTCGCACGGCCGCGCCTTCCGCGAGAACGACACGCCGGTCGATCCGGATACGTCGACGACCGTGACCATCATCAGCAGCGGGCTCGCGAAGAAGCTATGGGGAGACAAGGATCCGATCGGACGCGTGATCACCACCGGCGACGGCGATCGGCCGCGCACCGTGGTCGGCGTGATCGACAAGTTCTACAACCCCTATGCGTGGAAGATCGAGGAGCTGGTCCTCTTCACGCCCGGCCGCTCGTACGACGGTGGCGGCTCGACGTATCTCATCCGCACGGAGCCCGGCGCCGCGAAAGCGGTCGCGCAGCAGCTCGAGCCGGCGCTGGTGAAGGTGAACGCGGGCCGCGTTTTCCGCCTCCTCACCATTCCGGAAGTGAAGGCGAACCTGTTTTCGTCGAACATGCTCGTCATCCGCGCGATGTCGGCGGTGATCGTCGTGCTCGTGTTCATCACCGCCCTCGGCATCCTCGGCATCACGTCGCTTGCGGTCTCCGAGCGCACGAAGCAGATCGGCACCCGCCGCGCCCTCGGCGCGACGAAGAACGACATCCTCAAGCACTTCCTCACCGAGAACTGGATCGTGACCACGATCGGCCTGATCCTCGGCGTCATCGCCACCTACGCGCTCAACTACTTCCTGGTCAGCCAGCTCACCGACACGAAAATGCCCTGGTACCTCGTCGGCGTCGGGATGGTGCTGCTCTGGCTGAACGGACTCGTGGCCACGATTCCTCCGGCCCTCCGCGCCGCGAGCGTGTCGCCGGCCATCGCGACAAGGACGGTGTAGTCTCCGTATTCATGCCCCGAGTCCTCATCGTCGAAGACCAGCCCGCAGTCGCAAAAGCGCTGCGGGTGCTCTTCGATCTGAACGACATCGACGCCGAGTCGACGTCCGATCCCGAGGCCGCGCTCAAAGCCATCGAGCGCGGCGAGATCGATCTCGTTCTCCAGGACATGAACTTTTCCCCCGGTGCGACGAGCGGGGAGGAAGGCATCGCCCTCTTCCGCCGCGTGCGCGCCGCGGCTCCCGATCTCCCGATCCTGCTGATCACCGCGTGGACGTCGCTCGAGACCGCGGTGCAACTCGTCAAGGAAGGCGCAAGCGACTATCTCGCCAAACCGTGGGACGACGCGAAGCTCGTCGCGACGGTGCGCAATCTGCTGCAGCTCCGCGCGCTGAAGCTCGAGAACGAAAAACTGCGGACCGAGCGGACGCGCACGCGCGCCGCGCTCGCGCGCCAGCACGATCTGCGCGGCGTCGTGTACGAGAGCGAGTCGATGCATCGCGTCGTCTCGCTGGCGATCCAGATCGCGCCCTCCGAAGTGCCGGTGCTCATCACCGGCCCGAACGGCGCGGGGAAGGAAAAGATCGCGGAGATCATCCACGCGAATTCGCGGCGCAGGCAGAAGGCGCTGGTGAAAGTGAACGCCGGCGCGATTCCGGACGAGCTGCTGGAGAGCGAGTTGTTCGGCGCGGAGCCGGGCGCGTACACCGGCTCGAACAAGTTGCGCATCGGCCGTTTCGAGGCCGCAAACGGCGGGACGATTTTTCTCGATGAGATCGGCAATCTGTCGCCGGCCGGTCAGATGAAACTGCTGCGCGTGCTGCAGAGCGGCGAGTTCGAGCGCCTCGGCTCGAGCGAAACGCGCCGCGTCGATGTGCGCGTGCTCTGCGCGACGAACGTCGATCTGCGCCAGGCCATCGCGCGCGGGACCTTTCGCGAAGATCTCTATTTCCGTCTCGACGTCGTCGAGATCCGCGTGCCGCCGCTGAAGGAGCGCCGCGAGGACGTGCTGCCGCTCGCGCATGCGTTTCTGAAATCGCCGAAGCGCCTCAGCGACGCCGCCCGCGCCGCGCTGCTCGCGCATGACTGGCCCGGCAACGTGCGCGAATTGCAGAACCGCATCCTCCGCGCGACCGCGATGAGTCTCGAGGACGTCGTCTCCGCCGAGGACCTCGGCTTCGGCGCCGCGCGCGACACGGTCCCCGACGTGCCCCTCGAGCGTCAGCAGATCGAGATCGCTCTCCTCAACGCCGCCGGGAGCGTCTCCCGCGCCGCCGACTCCCTCGGTATCTCCCGCCAGGCCCTGTACCGCCGGATGGAGAAGCTGGGGATCGTGCTGGAGAGGAGGCCGAAGTAGTCTCCTGGTCTCATAGTCTCCTGGTCTCATAGAAGAGTTCAGGAAAACCAGGAGACTATGAGACCAGGAGACTATGAGACTCTCCACCCGCGTTCTAGCCGCACTCGCCCTAACAGCGCTCGTCGCGTTCGCGACAGCGTTCGTTGCACTCAGGATCGCCCGCGCCCTCTCGATGAACGAAAAAGCGGCGTGGGCGCTGGCGATGCTCGCGACAGTGCCGGTCGTGCTCTGGATCGCGCGGTGGACGACGCGGAAGATCACGGGCATGCTGCAGGGACTCGACGACGGACTGCGCGCGTATCGCGACGCCGATTTCAGCATGCGGCTCGCGGCGGCGGGGAGCGACGAGACGGTCACGGTCAAGCGGCTGTACAACGAAGTCGCGGACGTGCTGCGCGGCCAGCGCGCGGACGTCTATCAGAAGGAGCTGCTCCTCGACACCATCCTGCAGCGCACGCCGGTCGCCGTCGTCCTCGTCAACGCCGCCGATCGCGTCGTCTACTCGAACGTCGCCGCGCGCGAGCTCTTCACCGGCGGCGCGCGGATGGATGGCGAGCGTTACGCGTCCATCGTCGACCGCGTGACCGAGCCGATGCGCGACGCCATGCTCGCCGGCGGCGATGCCATCGTCACCGTCCCCGCCGCGGAGCAGGACGAGACGTTTCATCTCTCGCAGCGCACGTTCCGCCTCAACACGCTCGAGCACCGCCTCATCCTCGTCGAGCGCCTCACCGCCGAGCTGCGGCGCCAGGAAGTCGCGGTGTGGAAGAAAGCGATCCGCGTCATCAATCACGAGATCAACAACACCATCGCGCCGATCAGCTCCCTCTTTCACTCCGCGAGGCTCGCGCAGGACATGCCCGACCGGCGCCAGACGCTCGGCGAGATCTACGACGCCATCGACGAGCGCCTCTCGTTTCTCCGCTCGTTCCTCGAGTCCTACGCCCAGTTCGCGCGCCTCCCCGCGCCGCGAAAGGAGCCCATGCGCTGGGACGAAATCCTCGGCGACGTCCGCGCGCTGTATGAGTTCCGCATCGAAGGCGACACGCGCAGCGAAGCCTTCGTCGATCGCGCCCAGCTGCAGCAGGTTCTCATCAACCTCGTGAAAAACGCGCACGAATCGGGCAGCGACCCGCAACAGATCGTCGTCTCCGTCCAGCGCGCCCCCGACGGCACCATCCTCCGCGTCACCGACGCCGGCCGCGGCATGACCGAAGACGTCCTCCGCCAGGCCCTCGTCCCGTTCTACTCGACCAAACCCGGCGGCACCGGCGTCGGCCTCGCGTTGTCGAACGAGATCATCGAAGCCCACGGCGGCCGCATGCGCCTCCAGGCGCGCCCGGGCGGGGGGACCGTGGTGACGTGCTGGCTGGGTTCGTAGCGCCTTGCTACGAGTCGAGTACCGTCTTACCATTTCGTGATCGATCGGAGGCCATATGGCTCGCACGAGAGTCTCGTCAAAGTTTCAGGTTGTCATCCCGAAGGAAGTGCGCGAAAGCATGGATCTTCGCGTGGGTCAGGAGCTGCAGGTGGTTTCGAAGGGGGGAGTGATCACGCTCGTTCCTGACCGGCCGCTGTCCTCTCTCCGCGGTTTCGCTAAAGGAATTCGAACGGACAATTTGCGCGAAAAGAAGGATCGGATTTGATCGTCATCGACTCGTCGGGATGGGTCGAGTTCTTCACCGACGGCCCGCTCGCAGGCGACTACGCAAGCCGGTTGCGCAAACTGTCGGCCGTCGTCACTCCTGTCATCGTGATCTACGAGGTCTACAAGCGGCTCAAGCGCGATCTGTCCGAAGATGATGGAATCGTTGCGGTGTCGGTGATGCAACGAACGCTGGTCGTCGCGATCGACCAGGAGATTGCGCTGACTGCCGCGGACCTGAGTCTCGAACATGGTCTCGCGATGGCCGATGCCATGGTCCTTGCAACCGCGCGGAAGTTTCACGCCGAACTGGTGACCAGTGACCGCGATTTCGAAGGTGTCGCCGGAGTGACGTATCTGCCGAAGATCAGGGTCGGTTAAGCTAAACCCCTATGGCGGACGTCGGTCTCATCGGTCTTGGCGGATACCTGCCCGCGCGGGTCATGACCAACGACGACTGGGCGGCGCGGCTCGATACGAGCGATACGTGGATCACGCGGCGCACGGGGATCAAGACGCGGCGCATTGCGGCGGACGATGAGTCGACCGCCGATCTCGCGGTCGCGGCGGCGCGGGTTGCGCTGGAGGACGCGGGGCTGACGGCGCAGGACATCGACGAGATCGTCGTCGCGTCCGATACCCCCGAGGTTTATTCGCCCGATACCGCGGCGTTCGTGCAGCATCGGCTCGGCGCAAGAGAAGTCCCGGCATACGACCTCGGCAGCAGCGGGTGCGCGGGGTTCGTGCTCGCGCTCGACGTCGCACGCGCGCGCATTCAGGGGACGACGAAGAAAGCGCTCGTCATCGGCGTCGAAGTGTTGTCGCGGCTGATGGACTGGCAGGAGCGCGAGACGGCGGTGCTCTTCGGCGACGCCGCCGGTGCTGCGATCCTCGCGGCCGATCCGAAGGCGGCGACGATTCTCGCGGCGACCGCCGGCACCGACGGCAGCCGCACCGAGATCCTCGGCTGTCACGTCGGCGGTACGCGTCAGCCATTCAACGTCGAGCGCGCGCAGCGGCGCGAGCATCAGCACGTCACGATGAACGGCCCGGAGGTGTTCCGCGAAGCGGTCGCGCGCATGACCGCGGCCTCGAAGGAAGTGCTGCGCATCGCCGGGCTCACGCTCGACGACGTCGCGCTCGTCGTCCCGCATCAGGCCAACCTGCGCATCCTCCAGGCGGTCCGCGAAACGCTCCATCTCCCCGAGGAAAAGCTGTTCACGAACGTGCAGCACCTCGGCAACACCGGCTCCGCCTCCGTCCCCGTGGCGCTCTGGCAGGCGCGCAGTCAGGGGAGGGTCAAACCGGGCGACGTGGTCCTGCTGACGGCCTTCGGCGCGGGCTTCCACTGGGCGGCGCTGCTCCTCCGATTTCAGTCGTGATGCGCTGAAGACTCGAAGTTGCGGCTACACTGCGCACTCGATGAGTGCAGAAACCGGAAATGTGATCGCGGGCGACGGGCAGGCGTACCGCGAGCTTGGGCAGTTGATTCGCGAGCGGGGATGGATGAACAAAGCGCAGGGCCGCGTGCTGTCGCAGCTCGCGTTTCACCTCGTGCTGCACTTCGGCGGCATCGCGCTCTTCATCGCCGACAGCAACATCTTCGTGCGCATCGTCGCGATCTGGATCTCGATCTACGGCGGACTCGGCGTCGCCACCAACACCCACACCTCGTCGCACAACGCCAACCACCGCTCGTCCGCCGTCAACAAGGCGCTGACGTACTTCGGCTACACCTTTCTCTTCGGAACCGCCGCGAATTACTGGTGGAACAAGCACTGCGTCTTCCACCACCCCGCGCCGAACGTGATCGACGTCGACAAGGACGTCGACCTCATGCCCTGGTTTGCCGTCAACGACCGCGAGGTCCGGGAGAGCCGCGGCTTCCGGCGTTTCTTCTATCGCATCCAGTGGATGATCGTGCCGGTCCTGCTCGCGTTCAACACCTTCTTCACGCAGTACCAGGGCTGGGTGTTCCTGATGTCGAACCTCTTCGACTCGAAACGCCGCCGCGCCGCGCACTGGATCGACCTCGGCACGCTGATCCTCCATCTCCTCGTCTGGGTCGTGCTGCCGATGTTCTTCTTCCCGCCGCTGCAGGTCCTCGGCTTCTACGCGCTGCGCAACTGCCTGATGGGCTACGCCATGTTCGTCGCCTTCGGCCCCGCGCATTTTCCCGACGAAGCGGTGTTCATCGACAAGAGCCAGATGGCCGATGACTACGTGCTGCGCCAGACCGCGACCACCATCAACTTCCGCACCGGTTTCTTCGGCAAACTGGCCTGCTCCGGCGTCGACTATCAGATCGAGCACCATCTCTTTCCGGGCGTCCCGCATGTCTACTACCCGGAGATGAGCAAGGTCGTCGAGGAGTATTGCCGGCGGCACGGCTATCCGTATCGCACCCTGGGATGGTGGGAGTCGATCTGGAAGAGCCTCCTGATGTTCTACAAGCCGAAGAAAGTCTTTGAGAAACTCGGCGACTTCCGGGAGACCGTGCCGTCCTGAGCGGCGTGACCTGCCTCACAGCGCCCGGCCTCCGCGCTCTCTAGATTGGAAGCTCCCGCTCTCGCAGGCAACCGCAAAATTCAGGAGGTATCGATTGCGCCCATCAGGAAGGGTCTCTCTCTCCCTCGTCCTGTTCTCGCTGATTCTCGTCCCCATCGCCGCACACGCCACGGTCCACCAGGTCGAAGGTCCGCAGGACAGTCTCGCCGGCGCTCCGACGATCAATCACTGCACGCTCCGGAAAGCGATCATCAACTCGAACACCAACACCGCCGCGTACCCGCAGTGCGCCGCCGGCAGCGGAGTCGACGAGATCGTGTTCAACTTTCCGGGCGCGATCACGACGGCCATCGCCGGCATCAGTGAAGACGCCAGCCTCACCGGCGACTACGACATCACCGAGTCGCTGATCATCACCGGACATCCGGACGGCACGATTCTCGACGGCGCCGATCTCGATCGTCTGTTCCACATCAATCCCGCGAACGCGCCCGGCGTCGTGGTCACGCTTCGCAATCTGCACATCCGCAACGGCAACGGTCTCGGATCCGCCGGCGGCATTCTGCTGAGCGGCGGGACGCTGAACCTGGAGAACGTCACCATTTCGTCATGCTCCGTGAACGGCGGCGACGGCGGCGCGATCCTCGCGGCCGCGGGCACGCTGAACATCACCAACTGCACGATCAGCGGCAACACCGCCGCGCATCACGGCGGCGCGATCGTCGTCGACGGCGGATCCGCGAACATCGTCAACACGACCATCACCGGCAACTCGAGCGGCTTCGCCAACCTCACCGGCGGCATCCGTACGCTCGGCGCGACCACGCTGCGCAATACGATCGTCGCCGGCAATCTCGGCGCGGACCTCCCGAACCTCGACGGTACGTTCACGAGCCTCGGATACAACATCATCGGCGAGCTCGGGACCGCCGCTCCCAATCCGGTGATCGTCCCCGGCGTCGGCGACCAGCTCGACGTCAACTTCGCCGCGCTGAACCTCGGCCCGCTGCAGAACAACGGCGGCTCGACGCCGACGCACGCCCTCGGCGCGGGCAGCATCGCGCTCGATCAGGGACACAGCAGCGGCTCGACCACCGACCAGCGCGAGCTCACGCGCCCGTGCGACGGCGGCAGCATCGCCAACGCTTCGGGCGGCGACGGCGGCGACGTCGGCGCGTACGAGGAGCAGGTCGCGTGCGTCGCGAACGCGAATCCCGACGCCGTCGATGACAACGCGAACGTCGCCGAGGATAGCGGCGCGAATGCGATTGCCGTGCTGGCGAATGACAGCGACGCCAACGGCGACACGCTGACCGTCGTCGCGGTCACGCAGGGGAGCCACGGCTCCGTCGCCATCACCGGCGGCGGAACGAGCGTCAGCTACACGCCGAACGCGAACTACTTCGGCAGCGACTCCTTCACCTACACGATCGACGACGGCAACAGCGGCACCGACACCGCGACCGTCTCGGTGACCGTCACCAGCGTCAACGACCTCCCCATCGCGGCCAGCGACAACTATGCGATGAATCAGGACACCACGCTGAACGTGGCTGCGCCCGGAGTGCTCGCCAACGACAGCGATCTCGAAGGACCGATGCAGGCCGTGCTCGACGCCGACGTCGCGAACGGAACGCTCGCGCTGAATGCCGACGGCTCGTTCTCGTATCAGCCCGATCCCGGATTCGCCGGCGTCGACTCGTTCACGTATCACGTGTACGACGGCACCGACTCCTCGAACATCGCCACGGTCACAATCAACATCGCCGACACCCAGCCGCCGACGATCACCGCGTCGGTCGCCGTCGGCACGCTCTGGTCGCCGAACAACAAGATGGTCGACGTCGGCCTGAGCATCAGCGCGACCGACAACAGCAGCGACGCGACCACGACGTTCGTCGTCTACAGCGACGAAGACGACGGCGACTCCATCGACGCGTCGGGATCGCTCCTGCTGCGCGCCGAGCGCGCCGGCACCGGCGACGGCCGCGTGTACCTCATCGCCATTACATCGACCGACGAGTTCTCGAACACCAGCTACAAGTGTCTGACCGTCGTCGTGCCGAAGAGCCAGAGCGCGAAAGACGTTGCCAGCGTCAACGCGCAGGCCGCCGCGGCCCTGGCGCAGTGCCCGTCCCCCGCGGGCTATTTCATTGTGGGCGACTAAGTCGTTTTCCGACGGGCGGGAGCTGTGCTTCCGCCCGTCTTCGTCGCTCGGAACTTCACGATCCTTCGGATCAACGCCACCGGAATCGGCTTGTCCAGCGGAAACTGAACCGTCCCTTTCCCGCCTTCGTACTTTGACAACTCTTCCCGGAACGCCTCATCGCCACGCGGCGCGGGATAGAGGCCGATGTGCTGCTGGAACGCGGCGAAATGGATGAGATTTTTCCCATTGAGCCGGAAGGTGGGGATTTGATAGCTGATGGCTTCGTCCGCATCCGGCACTGCTTTCTGAATCGTCGCCCGGATCTGCTCGAGCTTCTTCCGGACCGCGGGCGGAAAGCCGGCGATGTAGTCGTCGATGTCTTTGGGCGCGGTTCTCATCGATTCCTCCTGCTGTACCATCCAGCGGATGAATCGTAGCGCGCTCTCGCGACTCGCGCTGGCCGGCCTGGTCACCGGCGTCGCCGACGGCCTCTTCTCGAGCGTGCTCGCCGAAGTGTTTTACGGCTCCTCCGCAAAGCGCCTCTTCCAGGGCGCCGCCTCCACCCTCCTCGGCAAGTCCGCACTGGAAGGCGGAACGCGGACGGCGCTCATCGGCATCCTGATGCACTTCGGCGTCGCCTTCGCCTGGTCCGCGGTGTTCCTCATTCTCTACGAGCGCTCGAGCCTCATCCGGCGCGCCGGAGTGATCCCGGTTGCCGCGATTTATGGCCCCGTCGTTTGGATGGTGATGTCGCTGCTCGTCATTCCATTGCTCGTCCACCGTCCGCCGACGATCACGATCCGCTGGTGGATCCAGTTCTTCGGACACATGCTGTTCGTCGGATTCCCGATCGTCTCGATCATCAGCAGGGGAGAGCGGCGATGACCGTATCCGTTTTCGTCGGCGCCAGCGTCGACGGCTTCATCGCGCGGCGCAACGGCGAGCTCGATTTCCTGCCAGAGAACGCCGAGCCGCATGGCTACGAGGAGTTCATCGCCAGCGTCGACGCGCTCGTGATCGGACGAAACACGTTCGAGACGGTCCTGGGCTTTCCGGAATGGCCTTATGGCGACAAGCGCGTCGTCGTCCTCAGCAGCCAGCCCCTCGACCTCTCCGTCGCGAAAGGAGTCGTCGAACAAATGAGCGGCGAGCCCGCCGACATCGTCGCGCAACTCGCCGCGAGCGGCTCGCACCATCTCTATGTCGACGGCGGAATCACCGTGCAGCGATTTCTGCGCGCCGGCCTCGTCAACCGGCTCATCGTCACGCGCGTGCCCGTCCTGATTGGAGAAGGGATTCCGCTCTTCGGGCCGCTGACGAAGGACATCCGTCTGCGTCACGTCGCGACGCGGCATTATCCGAGCGGCTTGGTGCAGAGCGAGTACATCATCGACTAGCCGAACACATCGCGGCGCGTGAACAGCGCGAACGCCACCACCAGCGCGCCGACCGCCCACGCTCCGAGAAGCGCGATACAGAACGCCATCGACATCCCATCATACGGCGGCGCCTGGCCGGTGTAATAGTCCGCCAGCGGCAGCGCGCTCACGAACAGATACTTGCCCGCCGTCCAGTCCGGACTCACCCGCGTGAGAATCGTGCCGCCGATCAGCGACGCGAGCATCGTCCCGATCGACGCCGCGGACGACTTGAAGATCACCGACAGCATGATCGAGATCGACGCGACCGCGAGCAGCGCATACCACTCGAGTCCATACGCCAGCAGCGCGTCCTTCCAGAGCGGAAGCTGGCGCACCGAGTCGACGCGGAACGTATCCCCGGCGAACTGGAACCCGCTGAACATCGGCGCGTCCCATCCGCCGGCCGGAAGCACCGGCGCCGTCACCGCATACGCGAGCACGCCGCCGAGGAGCAGCGTCAGCGACGCGAAGAGCCAGAGCGTCACCAGCTTCGCCGCGAGAATTTTCCATCGCCGCACGGGCCGCGTGAGCAAGAGCTTGTCCGTTCCCTCCGCATTCTCCGCCGACACGATGTCGCTGCCGAGCACCGCGACGAGGAGGGGGAGGAGCAGGAAGCCCGCGGCATTCGCAAACGTCCGCACCACCAGCGGCGCCGTCGGCTGCTCCGGATTGATCCCGCGATCGAGATAGAACTGCAGCCGCCGGATCTCCGCCCGCATCGACCGCGCCCACGAGTCATTCATCCGCCCGCGCCGCAGCCGGTTCTCATAACGCGCGATCCGCTCCTGCATGTCCGCGCGCCAGTTCGCATTCCGCTGCTGCCGCATCTCGCGATATTGCGAGTAGGAGACGAGCGTGAGAATCACCAGCATGATCGCCACCACGATCGCGAAGCGGCGCCGGCGCAGGAGCTTGGTGGTCTCGTTCTGGAGGAGCGGGATGAACATGCGGGTTCGCCGCGTGCAGTTTAACTGTTCGGGCTACGCCCGGATCTCCGTTCGATACCTTGCCACCAGTTGTGCGGCATCGAATCCGCGCAGCTCGAGAGTCCAGGACAGCGGGACCTCGAACTGCATGCGACCGTTTTCCACTTCGAGGACTGGTTCGGGCGGTCGTCCAGATAGACGTCGAGGCGCGTCATTCCTTCTGCTTCGGCGATGACCGTGGCTTGCGTTGAGGAGGTGCGCTGGAACTTTACTTTCAGCGAGCGCGCCGGGCGGTCGGCCAGCAGGGATGCCGCCTTCCGGACGAGGTCCCGGTTTCCATGGAGGACGTCGTTTCGCGTGAGGAAGTGGCGTACCTGCGGGATAACGCCCAAGTCCTCGACGGGAGCGCCCGCGTGTTCGGCGACGCGCAGCGTCCGGCGAATTGAGATGCGCATGCCGGCGCCGTTGGGCAGCTCTTCGTATCCGGAGTCCGGAAGGATGTCGCTGACGAAATAGCGATGCTCCCAGACGTTGGCGCCTCCCGCGCCCGTGTTGCTGTCGGTGCCGAGGACCGTGCCGATGCCGTGATCCTGGAAGCCGGCCGCGAAGATGTCGGTGGTGCTGTAGCAGAGTGCGTCGGTGATCAGAACGACCGGTCCGAAATACCGCTGGCCGATCGCGTTGCAGGCTTCGGGATCGGAGATGGGAAAGCCGGCCGAGAAGACGGCGCCGGTCAGAAGCGCCTGGGGGATCGAGTCCTGCCACGCCGAGAGATCGGCCCACTCCGACTGCGGCCCGTTGCGGCGGCAGATTTCGAGGTTGCGCGGCGTGTTGACGAACTGCATCGGCTCCGGCTCGATGGTCCGCGGTGTGAGCGTCTGCAGGATCAGCTCCCCGTTCATGATCACGCCGCCACCGTTGCCACGGACGTCGATGATTAGTCCGCGCTGCGGCAGGCCAGCGATCAGCCGAAGGAACTCTTCGACGAATTCCTCAGGCGGCCAGTGATTGAAGGTCCGGATGCGGAGGTAGCCGAATGTTCCGGACGGCGTGGCGACCTCCTTTGTGGTGAAGATATCGGGGAACCGCGAATCGAGGGGGCCAGCGGCCCGGCTGCCTCGCGGCGCGCGGTGAGGGCTTCGGGAGCGAAGAGAGCGGCCCGCATCCGGCGGATGATTACCCCCGCGTCACCCCCTCCGTCGCTTCGGCCGCAGCGCCTGCTGCATCAACTCCACGTGCGGCACGACGACGCCCTCGCGGTTCAGCGCCTTCGCGAGGGCGAGGGTGCGGAGGGCATGGCGGCCGATGTTCGCGCGGCGGAGGGCCACGGCGTAGCGGATGCCGCGGGCGATGATCTCCATCTCGTTGGCCACGTTGTCGTAGGCGTCGGCCCAGGCTTCGCCGTCGCGGGCGTCGTCGGAGTCGAAGCCGCTCGCGTCGTGAAGACGCGGCGTTGCCTCGACTGCCACCGCGGTTTCCTCCACGAACTCGCGCGGTACGGTCGAATTGCGAACGAGTGCCCGCATTTCGGTTGCCGACACCGGCGCGCGGTAGCCGGGGATGTCGCTGGCGATCTTGCGCAGCTTCGCGAGGATGCCGTTCACTCGAGTCTGATGATCCATCACATACTCCCTGATATTTATCCCTATTAAGAAGAGTGTGATCTTAGTTCAAACGCGATGTGATGAAACATCAACTTCAATCTACGGTCTCACCACCGGTAGTCTCGAGGAACATCTCCTCCAATGTTCGAGTGCGTTCGCGAGCATGAACGGCATCATCGATCCCGTTGTCGCGCAACAACGCGTTCGCCCGCTCGATCTCCTCGTCGGGCACGCGCTGGCCGGAGATGAGCTCGCGCACGCTGCCGGCGCGGAGGATGCGGCCTTTGTGGATGATCGCGACGCGATCGCAGATCAGCTCAATCTCGGCGAGGAGGTGGCTGGAGATGAACACCGCCATCTGCTGCTCCTCGGCGAGATGACGCAGCAGCTCGCGGATCTCGCGGATGCCGGCGGGGTCGAGGCCGTTCGCGGGCTCGTCGAGGATCAGCACGCGCGGGGAGCCGAGGAGAGCCTGCGCGATGCCGAGGCGCTGGCGCATGCCGAGGGAGTACGTGCCGACGCGCTGCTCCAGGCGGTGCGAGAGATTCACCAGCGCCGCGACGCGCTCGATCTCCGAATCCGGCACGCGCAGCATCCGCGCGAAATGCTCGAGGTTCTCGCGGCCGCTCATGAAGCGATAGAGATCGGGGTTCTCGACGATGCAGCCGATGCAGCGCATGGCCTGCTCGAACTCGTGACGCAGATCGAAGCCGCAGATCGTCACGCTGCCGGCGGTCGGGCGAATGAGACCGACCAGCATGCGGATCGTCGTTGTCTTGCCGGCGCCGTTCGGGCCGAGGAAGCCGAAGACTTCGCCGGGGAACAACTCGAACGAAACATCGTCGACGATCGTGCGATCGCCGATCACCTTCGTCAGTCCGCTGGCAACGAGCGCGGGTTGCATGCGCGCATGGTACCTTCGGTGCGATGCGCCGCATCCTCTTCTGGTATCTCCCGCTCGGCGCCGCGGTGATCGGGGTCGCGGTCTTCGCGTGGGGCTTCGCCTCGTATCTGCGCGGCGATACCGGCGAGCCGGTCGATCTCGCTGCGCCGGCGGCGACACCGGCGCCCGCGACGCGCGTCGTCGCGCCGATCATCCTCGGCGACTCGCTCGCGCGCGGCGCTGGCGACGAGACGGGACTCGGCATCGCCGGCCGTCTCGATCAGGAGCTGCGCCGCCGCGGAGCCCGCGCGCGCCGCACGGTGAACCTCGGCGTCAACGGCGCGCGCACGCCCGACCTCCTCCTGCAGCTCGATCGCCCCAACATCCAGCAGCTGCTGCGCGAGGCCAACGTGATCATCCTCTCCATCGGCGGCAACGATCTGTGGGGCGGCGCCGACTGGCGCACCGCTGCGCCGCCCGATCCCGACGCGGCGATGAACGACGTGCTGCAGCGCATCGAAACCGTCGTGCGCCGCGTCCGCGCGCTCAACCCGCGCGCGCACATCTTCTTCGTCGGCCTCTACAACCCCTTCACCGCGACGCCCTATGGCAGGCAGCTGGCGATGTTCGTCAATCGCTGGAACGCGCGCGTGCTGCAGCGCTTTGGCAACGATCCCGACTTCACGCTCGTGCAGACTTCGGATTTGTTCTCGCACAAGGACCGGCTCGCGCTCGACCGCTTCCATCCGAGCGGCGAGGGCTACGAGCTGATCGCGCGGCGGATCGCGGATGCGATGTAGCTGGCGCAGCTACTTCCGCACGCCGCGACGCCGCGCGCCCGGGAGCACCAGCTCCGCGCGCCACGCGCCGCGTCCGTGCGTGAACGCGTAGACGGCGGGGCCGCGGGCGCCCTGCGCGATCAGCACGGCCTCGGTGACGACGGGCGCGAAGCCGGTGTTCTCGACGGACCATTGCGCGCCGCGGTCGGTCGAGACGAAGACGCCGAGGTCCGTGCCCAGGTAGAGACGGTCCGGGCGGGTCGGATCGATCGCGATCGAGTGCACGGGGATGTCGGGCAGCGCGCCGTCGCCGGAACCGTCGCGCGGCGACCACGTCGCGCCGGCATCGAGCGACATCCACACGTGCGACCCGCCGAAGCCGGCGTAGGTCGCGAATACGACGTCGGGATTCGCCGGATCGTAGGCGAGCGAGGAGACGAAGCCGTCGCGCGGGTGCGTCGCGTTCCACTGCGTCGACCCGGTCGCCCCGAGCGCGGCATCGCTGCGCACGATGTCGCCTTCGTTCGTGCCGGCGACGACGCGGCGCGGCCGGCCCTTCGCGATGGCGATGGCGGAGACCTTGCCGCGCAGTTGAGTGCTCGCCGCGCTCCAGTGGTCCGCGCGATCGTCGGTGCGCCATAACCGCGTGCCGCCCAGCCAGAGGCGGCTGCTGTCATTCGGATCGAGCGCGAACGGCGTGATGAAGAGGTACGAGTCGTCCAGTCCCTCGAGGGCCGTATAGAAATGCGCGCCGCCGTCGACGGAGCGCATGAACCACCCTTCCTGCGATTCCGCGTAGATCACCGTCGGCTCGTTCGGATCGATCGCGACATAGCCGCCGTCGCCGCCGGCGATGCGCGCCCAGCCATCGGTCCCGCTCTCGATGCGCCCGCGCAGCGTGCCGTTGTCCTGCGTCCCGCCGATGAAGGCGCGTCCGTCGGGATAAACCGCGCCGTGATAGAACTGCGTCACGCCGTAGTTGTGATTGAGCGACGTGAAGCGGAGCGCCGAGCGCGCGCCGCACGCGGCCTGCAGACCGCGCGCCGGCTCGGCGAGCGTGTCCGTGCTGCGGAACACGCCGCCGTCGTTCGTGATGAACATCGTGCGGTTGCCGTTTCCGTCATAGTGCGGATGAAATTGAATCGAATGCTGGTCGGCATGCAAAAACGACGACCGCACCTCGGGGGCCCACCAGTACGACGCCACGCCCCACGACACGCCGCCGTCGTCGGAGCGAAAGAGATCGACGCCGCCCGCCCAGATGCGGTTCGGGTTCACGGGATCGACCGCGATCGTGTTGCAGTACCAGCCCATCGTGATGAACACATTGGTCGCATTCGAGGAACGGCAAATCGAGAACGTGCCGTACAACGGATTGGAGAGCAGCATCGCCGCCGTGCGATCGGAATCGCGATTCGTGATGCGCGTCTCCCACGTCCCTGCATCGCCGCTCTGCGTCGAGCGATAGACCGCCAGCAATCCCTGATTGAAATCGCCCGGCTCATTGCTCGCCGCGAGCGCGTAAACGACCGTCGGATCGGATGGCGCGATGGCGAGCGAGGTGCGACCCATGTGCGGCTCATTGAGCACCGGTAACCACGCGCCGTCGCTTTCCGCGTTCGTGTTGCGATATACGGTCGCCTGCTCGAACGTCCCGCAGGACGCAAAGAGATAGTCGCCGCCGGTGTCGCCGCGGAAAGCGAGATCGAGACAGCCGCCCTTCACGCTCGTCGCGACCACGCGCGTCCATTGCGCGCCGCCGTCGATCGAGCGCCACACGCCACTGCGCGTGGCCGCGTAAATGCGCGATCCGTCATGACCGCTGACGACGAGGTCATTGACCCAGTGAAAGTCGGAGGTGGCGGTGGAGCCGAGATGCGACCACGAGCCGCCGCCGTCGTGCGTGACATAGATGCCGTTGCCGCGCAGCGGCAGTCCCGTCCCGCGCTGCTCCTCGCGGAAGAAGCCCTCGCCCGTGCCCGCATAGAGCGTTCTCGAATCGCCCGGATGCCTCGCCAGCGTCGTGACCGCGAGATTCGCGAGCGCATCACCAACCGCCTCCCACCGCTCGCCGCCGTCGATCGTTTTCCAGACGCCGCCCGAAACGCCGCCCGCGTACATGGTGTCGGGCGCGTGCGGGTCGATGACGAGCGTGCGCGTGCGCCCGCCGATGTTGCCCGGCCCGAGGAAGGTCCAGCGCTCGAACGGCGGCTCGTCGCCCGCATCGCCGTTCGCGATCACGCCGCGCGTCGCGAACGTGTCACTCTCGGTGGCGTACCGCGCCATCCGCCGCATCTGCTCCCGCGCTCGCGCATAACTCGCCCGCGGATCGCTGCTGCCCGCTCGCTTGCTTGCGTAGTACTCCGCCGCCGCCCCCGGCTCATCGTCCGCCACCGGCGCATGCAACGGCGCCGTCACCGAGCAACCGGCGAGGAGGAGACACGCCAGAAGGGGAACCCGACCGCGGGGCATTGGCGTGTATGGTAAATCTTTTAGGAGTGCGGCGGCAGAGCCGCCGCTCTATGGCGCCTGGCTCCGATCGCGTCCGAACGGATCGCCCGCAATCGACTCGGTATGCAGAGCGCAACGCCAGCGGCCGTCACGGCGGATCCATGTCGAGGCGTCCGCGGCGACGAGCGTCACCGGTTTGCCTTCGACCGTCAATTCTTCGCGGACCGTGTAGGCAAGGATCGCGACGTCATCCTGCAGCTGGCGGACCTGCTCGTCCTTCAGCTCGAAATCGTGCAGCGTGTACGGCGCGCTCTTCAGCATGTTGGAGAGGGTTTCTCTGTCGACACGAGCCACACCCTGCGACCCGGCGACGATGCATTCCTCGTCCGTGAGGCGCATCGCCGCGTCGACGTCCTTTTCCTTCATCGCCTGCCAGTACTGGTTCTCCAGGTCAAGGAGCTCTGTTGCCAATGCAGATTTCTTCATCGATCTCCTCCGTCCGAATGGTGCGCAAGGCGTATGCCGGTAAACGCGGGCTCAGCGGAGCAGCCTGGCGCGACCATTACTCGTTCGCCCAGCGATTGTGCAGCCACCAGTTCCCCTGATCGTGCGGTACGAATTTCGGGTGGGTGATGGTCTCGAACGAGGGGAGATAGCCGAGCGAGCCGTTGCCGTACTGTTGCACGCGCTCGATTACGGTGTCGATGTGCTCCGCGGCGATGCGGCAGCGCTCCACGTCCGCAATTGAGCTGCCGTACAAGCGATGGCTTTCCTCCGCGCGCTCGCGCAATGCCTCGAACAGTGTTCGCGCCTCCGTCAGCGCCGCGGCCGCTGCGGCGACGTCGGACGCGGCGTAATGCGAGCGCACACGTTCGGCGAGGTGCACGAAGTGAAGGGCGGTGTCCGCGAAGTCGGTGATGATCGCGGTCGGCAGGTCGGGCGCGAGGTCGCGTGCACGCGCGACAGTGGCGGCGGCGGTTTCGCCGGCGGGGCCGAGGAGCTCGTCGCGATTTCGCAGCCATAAGAGAAACGGATTCGAGAAGAGGAGCAGGCGCGCTTTCAATGACGAGCGAATCCCGCCGAACGCGAACAGTCCGCCGGCGTCCTGCAGCGTCACACCCATCAGCTCCGCCCATTGCCTGTGCGCGGGGCTGACCTGCTCGTACGCGCTCAGAAATGCCGGCGCGGCGCGCAGCGACGCGTAGCGCTCGCGATCGTCGGTCTCCTCTTCCTTCTCTTCACCGGGACGCGCGTCGATGAGCATCGCGCCGGCCGCGGCGATCGCCGGCAGCAGCGTCTCGTAGTTTCCGAAGAGGCCGCACTCCCACGTCGTCACGCACGTTCCCAGCCCGTCGCGCGCCGCGACCTCTGCATGCTGGCGCACGTTCTCCTCCGACTGCGGCAGATGCAGCCAGGTGGCGTTGTATGTATGCAGCGCGGGACAGACCACGACCTCGAATCCCGCGTCGAGGAAGACGCGCGCGGTGCGCTGCGGGCTGCCGAAGTACTGCCAGTCGAAGATGATGGTCTCGCGCGGCAGCAACTCCAGCGCCTGCGGATGCCGCAGCAGGATGTCGCCCCAGACCGCCGGACGCCGGCCGCGCGCGAGAACGTGTTGCGCCAGCCTGCCGACATGACTGCCGTAGAGACGTGCCTTGCCGTCGACGCCGGGCCCGAGGTGCGCGTACGACTCGATGGCGCGCCGCGAGGACTCGCTCTTTCCGAGCTGCTCCGTCTCATCGCCGCCGATGTGCACGATCCCGCTGGCGAATGCATCGATGGTGTCGTCGATCAGCTGCTGCGCGAAACTTCCGAACCCGGAGTCCGCCGGGTTTCCCTGCATTCCGTGGAAGCGCTCCTCCGCGAAACGGTGTCCCTCCTCCGTGTACAGAAACCCCTCGACGTGGCCGAGGACATTGATCAGCGGGATGAACTGCAGCGACGGATACTCGCGCTCGAGCGTGCGGACCATCTCCGGCGTCAGCGCGCCGGCTCCGGCCGCCCAGGGCGCGGACGGATAGGCGAAGCGGTGCTCGAGGTAGAGACCGAGGGCGTTGTAGCCGGCGCTCACGGTCACGTCGCAGAAGCGGCGCAGCGTGTCGAGCGACGGACTCTGCTCGCGCGCGAGGTCGACGCTCCACATGCGCAGACGTTCGGCGCGAAAAGTGTGTGCTCGCATTTTCGCGGGCAGTGTACGCTTTGCCGCATGGCAAACGATTCCGAGCAGCAGGCGCGCGTCGATCTCGCGGCGTGTTACCGGCTCGTCGCGCATTTCGGCTGGGATGACCTGATCTTCACGCACATCTCCGTCCGCGTGCCGGGGCCGGAGCATCACTTCCTCATCAATCCGTACGGGATGCTTTTCGACGAGATCACGGCGTCGAGTCTCGTGAAGATCGATCTCGATGGAAAGAAGGTCGAGGACTCGCCGTACGACGTGAACCCCGCGGGGTTCAACATTCACAGCGCGATTCACGCCGCGCGCGAGGACGCGAAGTGCGTGCTGCATCTGCACAGTCTCGACGGGATCGCCGTCTCCGCTCAGCCCGAGGGCGTGCTGCCGATCTCGCAGCAATCGATCTTCGTGCTCGCGTCGCTTGCCTATCACAACTACGAGGGAGTCGCGCTGAACGAAGAGGAGCGTCCGCGCCTCGTCCGCGACCTCGGCGACAAGAACTTCCTGATGCTGCGCAACCACGGCCTGCTCACCGTCGCCGACAACGTCCCCGACGCGTTCCTGTTCATGTACCTCTTCCAGGCCGCGTGCAAGATCCAGATCCGCGCGCAGGCCGGCGGCTCGAACCTGATCGCCATCGATCCCCGCATCATCGCCGGCGCGACCGCTCAGGCGAAGCAGGTGACGCGCGGAGCCGGCGGCGCGCTGGCGTGGCCCGCGCTGCTGCGCAAACTCGAACGCATCGATCCCGGTTTCAAGTCGTGACCATTCGAGTCCGCGCCGGCGAGCCCCGTGACGTGAATGCTGTCCTGCATCTCATGCGCAGCCTCGCCGAGCACGAAGGCCACCTCCAGTACTTCGCGCTGGACCAGGAGTCGCTGCGCCGGTTCTGTTTCGACATACCGCGTCGCATGGAATTGCTCGTCGCCGAGGACGAAGGCGCGATCGTCGGTTACGCCTCGTACATGGCGCAGTTCTCGCCGTGGGCCATGCAGGATTACCTCTACCTCGACGATCTCTACGTCTCCGAGGCCGCGCGCGCCCGCGGCGTCGGCTCGCTGCTCATGCGACACCTCGGCACGATCGCGCTCGAGCGCGGCATCGGCGTTCGCTGGCACGTCGAAAGCGCGAGCCAGGCGCAGAATTTTTACCGCTCGCTGGGTGCCGAGCTCCGCGAACGGTTCAGTGCGTACTGGTCGCTGGACGCGATCCGCGCGGAGCTCGAGCGACCGTAAAAGCGGGTTGCCGGGCTGCATCAGCAACCCAGCAACCCAGCAACTCAGCAACCTATTTGGCGGCCGGTTTCACGAACGCATCGGCCTCGATGGCGGGGTTCACCTCGATGCTCGTGACGTGGAACTCGCCGGCGCGCTCGCCGTTACGGGTGATCGTGGCGGCGGACGGGAGGTTGAGACCGCCGAACGACTTCCACTCCGTGTAATCCGTCACCACATCGCCGGGCTGGGGGCCGGTGGCGCGGGAGACGGAGCGCAGCAGTTTGCCGCTCGACGGATCGACGTACCACCGCACGTTCGTGCCGTCGGCGTTGATCTCGAGCTGGCGCGCGTCGACGCCGCCGATCTTCTCGGTCGGGCCGGCGGTGAAGACGTACTTCGGATTGCCGATGTTCTTCACCACGGCGATCAGCTCAGCCCTCATCTCCGACGCCGTGGCATCGCGCTGCGACGACGGGAGGTCCTGCGTGCCCATCGGCGTGATCATGAACGCCGCATCGGGCGACACGACGCGCGTCATCGTGCCCATCGGCATCGTCATGACCACGCGCTGCGCGTCGGGGTAGCGCATCAGACCATTGAGCTCGACTTCCATCTCGCCCTGCGGCGTGACCATCTTCATCGACGCCTGGCGGCGCATCGACTGCACGGCGTCGGCCTTCGCCTTGCCGCCGATGAAGTCGGCGACCTTGTTCGCGAGCGCGAGACCTTCGGCGTTGCCGGACGACGGCGCGCTCTTCGGCTGCGCGCCGCCCGGCTCGGGAATCGTGATGTCGATCGGAGTCACGGTGCCAAGGGAGTTGAGCGGCTTCTCGAAGTCTTTTTCCTTGCCGAGGACCAGGATCGCCAGCTGATCGGCATGGACATACTTTTTGGCGACGCGCTCGACGTCCGCCGCGGTCACCGCCTGGATCATCGACGGATACTTCACGTAGTAATCGGACGGGAAGCCGTAGAACTCGAGCAGCACCTGCTGATTGAGCGCCTTCGCGCGCGTGTCCATCGTGAACACGAACGCGTTGAGGATCGAGTCCTTCGCCTGCGCGAGATCGTCGGCCGTCACCGGGTCCGTTGTCAGAGCCTTCACTTCACCGCGCAGCGCCTCGACCGACTCGATCGCCGTGCCGCTCTTCGTCGCCATCTGCACGCGGAACAGGCCGGGGTGATCCCAGTCCGCGCCGATGCCGCCGCCGACGCCGTAGGTCAGACCGCGCTGCGAGCGCAGGCGCTGCATCAGCCGGCCGGCGAAGCTGCCGCTGAAGATCTCGTTCATGACCACGGTGGCGTAGAAGTCGGGGTTGTTGCGCATGATGCCGGGATGCACCATGGCGATGTTCGCCTGCGTCACGTCGTCTTTCGCGACGAAGTAGAGGCCGGCCTTCGCCGGATTGAGCGCCGTTGGCGCGGCGGGCGCCTGCGGTCCCTTCGGCCAGCTGCTGAACGTGTCGCGCAGCTTCTTCTCCATCTTCACGGCATCGAAGTCGCCGATGAACGACACGATCATGTTGTTCGGATGGAGGAAGCGCTTGTGGAACGCGACGAGGTCGTCGCGGGTGATGGCGTTGAGCGTCGCGTACTCGGTCTGGCGCGCGTACGGCGAGTCGGCGCCGTAGCCGAGCTTGTTCGACTCGCGTCCGACGATGCCGCCCGGCTCGTCGTTGCGCCGCGAGATCCCCGTCGTCGCCTGCGTCTTCGCGAGATCGATCTTGTCCTGACGGAATGCCGGGTTGCGCATCACGTCGAGCCAGATCGGGAAGACGGCGTCGAGGTCGCCCTTCAGGATGTCCATCGAGACGGCCATTGAGTCGTCGTCGCCGGAGGTCTCGACGCGCGCCGCGCGCGCCTCGAGGAACTGGTCGAGCTCATCGCCGGTCTTCGTGGTCGTACCGCCGGTGCGCCAGGACGCCGAGTAAATGCCGGCGAGACCTTCCTTGCCGGCGGGCACTTCGCGCGAGCCGCCGCGAATCGTGGCCGAGCCACGGACCAGCGGCAGCTCGTGGTCTTCCTGAATGAAGATGACCATGCCGTTCGCGAGCTGGATCCGCTTCGGCTGCGGGATGGAAAACTTGCGGAGAGGCGGAGTCTGGATCTCCTTGTAGTCCTTCACCTGAGCGGCGGCGATGCCGGCGGTCAGGAGCGATGCGAGCCCGAGTGCCGCTGCGTTGCGCAGAGATTTCATTTCGAGTCTCCCTTCGGCGCGGTCTTCGTCGACTCGATCTTCGCGATCGTGCGCTTGTTCGCGACGAACGTGTCGTTCGCGACGCGGCGGACGTCGGCCGCGGTGACCTTGTCGATGCGCTCGACCTCGCGGAACAGCTCGCGCCAGTCGCCGTAGCGCGTCTGGTATTGCGCGAGCTGGATGGCGAGGCCGGAGTTGCTGTCGAGCTGGCGGATGAGTCCCGCGCGCACGCGCGTCTTCACCGACTGCAGCTCGTCCGCCGGCACGTCGGCGGTCTTCAGGTTGTCGATCTCCTGGCCGATCGCGGCCGAGATCTCATCCGGCGTGTGGCCCGGCGTGGTGATGCCGAAGAACGCGAAGAGGTGCGGATACTTCTCGCCGGGGAAGCCGTTGAAGCCCGCGGCGTTCGCGGCGATCTTCTTGTCGCGCACGAGGGATTTGTAGAGGCGCGACGTGCGGCCGCTCGACATCAGCATGGAGATGACGTCGTAGGTGGCGTTGTCGGGATGCGTGACCGCGGGGCGATGGTAGCCCTCGAGGTACACCGGCTGCGATGCTTCGCGCAGCGTCACGACGCGCTCGCCGATCTGCGGCGGCTCGACTGTGCGCAGCGCCTCGGGCGCGGGCGCCTTCGGCAGTCCGCCGAAGTATTTCTCGATGATCGGCATGGCCTCGGCCGGGTTGACGTCGCCGACGATGCTGATGACGATGTTCGACGGCACGTAGTACTTCCGGAAGAACGCCTCGGCGTCCGTCGCGGTGAAGCTCGTCAGATCCGACGGCCAGCCGACGGTGGGGAAACCGTACGGGTGCGCGGTGAAGGCGACCGCGAGGAACTGCTCGATGAGCCGGCCGAACGGACTCGACTCGGTGCGCATCCGCCGCTCTTCGAACACGACGTCGCGCTCTTTGTAGAACTGCCGGAACACCGGATTGCGGAAGCGCTCGGACTCGAGAAACGCCCACAGCTCGAAGCGGTTCGAGGGCATCGAGAAGAAGTAGACCGTCTCGTCGGAGCCGGTGCCGGCGTTCATGCCGACGCCGCCCGCGCGGCGCGCGATCTCGGAGAACTCGTCGTTCACCATCTGGTTGTCGGCGGCGGCCATGGCATCGCGCCAGGACTTTTCGAGGTCCTTGATGGCCTGCTCGTCGCGGCCCGTCTCGGCGCGGCGCGCCTTGTCGTAGGCGGCGTACGCGGTCTCGACTTTCGCGAGCGCGGCTTTCTCGGCTTCCCAGTCTTTGGATCCGAGACGGTCCGAGCCCTTGAAGGCCATGTGCTCGAACATGTGTGCGAGGCCGGTGATGCCGGGTACTTCCTGCGCCGATCCGGTGTTGACGTACGTGGCGTACGAGAACACGGGCGCGTCGTGGCGCTCACAGATGATGATCGTCAGGCCGTTGGCGAGCTTCTTCGTCGTCGTTCGCTTTTCGAACGACGCGAGGTCCTGCCCGTATGCGGCGGTCACGAGCATCAGCAGCGCGACGGCAGACCACAGTCTTATCCGAACTGCTCTCATGATTCCTCCATGATTGGATTGTTCTTCAGAAAACGCGCGCGGGTTTGCGCGGATGCGTATTCTACTGCCTAACCGGGCGGCACATTCCCCGGCGGGAAGCCAAAACTGAGACGAATCGCCGAATACTCGGGGTCGGTTGCGCGGCCGGCGTGGCGGATGGTGAGCGGCGGCTCGACGAAGGCGTTGTACTGCACCGGGATGTCCTCGCGCCGCGAGGCCGCGAAGAGCGTGATCACCGGCGGATCACCGAGCCGGAAGACGATGTCGCGCCGGCGGATGAGCGCGAGCCCTGCGTCATCGACTGCTTTGAGCGCGCGCTCCGTCTGCACCGTTGGGAAGCAGAAGGCGAACAAGCCACCCGGCGCGAGGATTCGCGCCGCCGCCTGCGCGTAGTCCGCGACGTCGCCGCGCATTTCAATCCGCGCGTGTACAGCCTGCGAGTGCCGAGCCTCGGTGGCAGTGCCAGGAGGAAAGTACGGCGGCGAGCCGGTGACGAGATCGAACGGCGCTTCGTTGGCGAGGATCGACGGATCGCGCAGATCGCCGTGATAGAGCGTGAACCGCGACTCGAGTCCGTTGTAGCGAATGGTCTTGCGCGCGAGCCGGATCGAGATGTCCTGCGCCTCGACGGTGCAGAAGGTCGCCCCCGGCAACCGCCACGCGCAAATCAACGCGACCGAGCCAATGCCCGACCCGAGGTCCGCCGCGCGCTCGACTCGCGGCGCGTGCGCCGACCCATACCACGCGGTGAGCACGTCGTCGGTGGAGTAGCGATGTCCGCGCTCGTATTGAAAGATGCGCCAGCTGCCGCAGATGACGTCGAGCGACTCGCCGTCCTCGACGTCCACGCCGCCGGGCGGGAGTGGGCCGGGGCGGCGCCAGCCGCGATAGACGGGTTCCGTCACGCCGCGCGATCCTCTCATAACTCGGGGGCCCGTATTTCCACATCTCCGGATATGAAATAATGTTGATGAGGAGGCAGGCCATGCCGGAAATCGACGCCGGGATGTTGCCCCAGGACGCGGTTCTCGAGTGCGATGTCTGCATCATCGGCGCAGGAGCGGCCGGCATCACGGTCGCGCACCGCCTGCTGAAGACGACGAAGAAAGTACTGCTCCTCGAAAGTAGTCTCAACAACATCCGCACTCCCGGTGCCGAGGAGCAGAAGGCGCTGGTGAGACAACGGGAGACCACGTCCGCTCCTGATGGGCAGCAGCCGCGCGCGGGCCGGCATCCCGACGACCATCGTTTCGAAGATCCGGCGACGCAACCGCTCTATATCGGCGAGCCGGGCTCGGAGATGGGCAGCATCGACAAGAGTTTTCTCACGCGGTCGCGCATCCGCGTCTTCGGGGGCACGACGAATTGCTGGGGAGGGTGGACGCGCACGCTGTCGCCGATCGATTTCAATCGCTCGGAGATCGGTGAGCTCAATGTCTGGCCCATCACCTTCGACGATCTGTATCGCAGCTACCAGGACGCGCTCGTTTATTGCTCGCTGGCCAGCTTCGATCCGCACGACTACGACGATCCGCAGGCATGGGTCGGCCGCACTTCGGCGCCGATCGCCGTACTGCCGCAGAAAACGGGGATGGTTCGCACCGGCGTGTTCAGCATCATGAACGGAGACGGCCCGAAAGTGGACGGCGCGCTCGACTTTCAGATCGTGTGGGGACCCGATCTCGTCGATCCCCAAAGCAACGTCACGCTCGTCCGGAACGCGAACGTGCGAAGCCTCGACTCCAGCGGTTCGCATGTGATCGGAGTGATGGCGCAGTCGATCGACCGCACGACCACACCGGTGAGCCGTGGGAAACGGTTCTTCGTCAAAGCGAAACAGTACGTCGTCGCTGCCGGCGGCATCGAGACGGTCCGTCTGCTGCTGCTGTCGAAGCCGGGCGGGCTCGGCAACGGGTCGCGAACGCTCGGCAGCTATTTCATGGTGCATCCGCTGAACACGAATGCAGGCTGGGTCGAGCTGAAGCGTCGGCCGCCGGACGATGTCTATAACTTCTACACCGGCTGGCCGAAACTCACCAACACCCCGTGGCCGCCGTCGATCTTCGCGTCGTTCGTTCCGACCGATGAGGCGATGCGCAAGGGGAAAATCGGCAACTACCGGATGCTCGTGAACTTCTCGAGCGGCGGCTTCAACCTGAACTGGGAACAGATGCCGAACCCCGACAGCCGGATCACGCTGAGCACGACGAAGAAAGATCTGTTCGACGACGCCCAGGTGGAGCTCGACTGGCAAACGACCGGGAAGGAAGAGGAAACCGCGGGGGCGGCGATGAAGGCCGTGGTGGATGAGCTCGTGGCGCTGGGGTACACCGATGCGCAGGAGACGACCGCACCGCCCATCGCGCAGCCGGGCGACCATCACATGGGCGCGTCGCGGATGTCGGCGGACCCGCGCAACGGGTATGTCGATGCGAACTGCAAGTCGCACGAGATCTTCAATCTCTACATCGCGTCGCCCTCGGTGTTCTCGACGGGAGGCGTCTCGAATCCGACGCTGACGCTCATCGCGCTCGCGGCGCGGCTCGGAGATCACCTGAAAGCGATGTGACTTACACTTCTCCCGCATGCGCACCGCAATCGTGTTGTTCGCGCGGAGTCCGGAGCGGGAGGCGGCGGAGAAGCGGATGCGGTTCGCCGCGCCGCTGTTTCGCGCGCTGGTCGCGTCGTGGCTCGATGCGGCGCAGCGGCAGGGTGCGGTGCCGGTGGTCGCGTGTGCGGCGGGGGATCGCGAGGCGCTGGCGTCGATCGCGCCGGAGATCGAGCGCGAGTGGATCGAGCAGCGCGGGGCGACGTTTGGCGAGCGGGCGGCGCGGGCATCAGAAGAAGCGTTTGCGCGCGGGTTCGACGCGATCGTGCTCGCCGCGATCGACGCGCCGCCGCGCGAGCTCGGCGAGATCTTCGCGTCGCTGGAGCGCGGCGTTCCGGCGATCTCGCCGTCGCGTGATGGCGGCATCAACTGCATCGGACTCCTCGCGCCGGAGGCGGAACTGCTCGCGCGGTTCACGCAGCGGCGTCGCGATCTCGTGCAGGTGTGCAGGCAGTACTTTGAACGCGTTGCAATCGTCGGCGGCACGATCGATGTAGACGACGGGAGCGCGCTGGCGATTGCGAGACGCGATCGCGCGTGGCGCGCGTTTCTGCCGCAAGCAAAGCTCCAGCAACCCAGCAACCCAGCAACTCAGCAACCGGGGCACGCGGTGCACAGCGCGTCCCGCGGCCCTCCCGCGAGCGTGTGACCGTTCACCGTTCACCGTTACGCGGAGGAAACATGCCGAGCTATTACATGTCCGAGGACCTCGCTCGCTTTGGCGAGATTGCGAAAGCCAATCCGAAGGGGTGGGATGGGTTTCTGAACTGGTATCAGCAGACGATGGCGGCGGGCGCGCTCGATGAGCGGACGAAGAAGCTGATCGCGCTCGCGGTCGCGTATGCGATCCAGGAACCGTACTGCATCGACTCCTACTCGTCGGCGTGCAGCGACGCGGGGATCTCGCCGGAAGAGATGTCCGAGGCGGTCGGCGTGGCGGCGGTCATTCGCGGCGGCGGCACGATCGCGCACTGGGCACAGTCGTGCAACGCGCTGGCGCGGCGCGAGGTCTGATGCGACGGGTGCTCGTCATCGGCGCGGGGCCGATGGGGATCGCGGCCGCGATCGGCGCGCTCGATCGTCGACTCGACGTCACCGTGCTCGAGCGCGACGACGTCGGCTCTTCGCTGCTCACGTGGGGCGCGACGCGGTTCTTCTCGCCGCTGCACATGAATGTCTCCGCCCGCATGCGCGAGCTCCTCGGCGATTCAATGCCGGACGCGGACGCATTGTTGACGGGACCTGAATACGTCGCGCGCGTCCTCGTTCCGCTCACCGAGCGCGAGCCGCTGCGCGGGCGCGTGAAGACGCGGCATCGCGTCATCGCGATCGGACGACGCGGACTCACGCGCACCGACTACGCGGGACATCCCCTGCGCGCGGAGCGTCCGTTCCGCGTTGTCTGCGAGAACGACGAGGCGTTCGAGGCGGAGATCGTGCTCGACGCGAGCGGCGGTCTCGTCGTGCCGCGCGCGATCGGCGCCGGCGGTCTGCCGGCGCGCGGCGAGTCGCGGCTCGCGCATCGTCCGATCCGCACGCTCGGGGAGCTGATGTCGCGCGATCTGCGCGGCAAGCGCGTGCTCGTGGTCGGCGACGGACACTCGGCGGCGAATGCGATCGGCTGGCTCGAGGGCGTCGACCGCGCGCGGGTCACGTGGGCGTTTCGCACCGCGAACCTTCGTCCGTGCGAGGAAGTGCCGAACGATCCGCTGCCGGAGCGGCGCGCGGTTGTGGAGCGCGCGAATGCGCTGGCGGTGAGCCCACCGCCGTTTCTGCGGGTCGAGCGGCGCGCGATGATCGAGGGCGTCGCGCAGAATAACGGTCACGTGGTCGTCGCACTGTCCGGCGGGCGCAATATCGAAACGGACTGCATCGCCGCCTTCACCGGCTATCGCCCCGACGCCACATTCCTGGGCGAGCTGGCGCTCGAGGTCTCGCCGGTGACGGAAGGCGGCGCGCGGTTGTATCGCGCGATCTCGTCGATCACCGACTGTCTCAGCATTCCGCGCGTAAAGCCGGAGGATCTGCAGACGGGCGAGGAGAACTTTTTCTTCGTCGGCTCGCGCGCGTACGGGCGCTCGCGAACGTTCCTGCTGCAGACGGGTCTCGCGCAGCTGGAGGTGATGCTCGATGCGCTCGCATCCTGACGTCCACTTGCGCGCGCTCGACACGCTCTGGTTCCAGGTCGGGGGCACGCTCTGCAACATCGAGTGCACGCACTGCTTCATCTCGTCGTCGCCGCGCAATCACTCGCACGAGATGCTCTCGCTCGCGGACGTCGAGCGGCGGCTCGCGGAGGCGCGCGAGCTGGGCGTGCGCGAGTACTACTTCACCGGAGGCGAGCCGTTCATGAATCGCGACATGCTGCCGATTCTCGAGGCGACGCTGCGGCAGGGTCCGGCGACGGTGCTGACGAACGGGATGCTATTGCGCGCCGACGTCTGCCGGCGGCTGCGCGAGCTGTTCGACGCGAGCGAGTACTCGCTCGACATCCGCGTGAGTCTCGACGGCTTCGACCGCGAGTCGCACGATGTGATTCGCGGCAAGGGCGTGTGGGATCGCGTGATGTTCGGGCTGCGCAATCTCGCGGATGCGGGCATCAATCCGGTCATCACCGTCACGACTGCGGCCGAGGGAGTGGAGAGCGGGGAAGGGCGCACGCGATTCCTCGACGTGATCCGCGGCTTCGGCTTCGAGCGGCCTCGCCTCAAAGTGCTGCCGCTGTTCCGCATCGGCGCGGAGGAGACGCGGACGCGCGCGTACGAGGATTGGGAGCGCCTCACGCGCGACGAGCTGACGGATGAGGAAGCGTCGGTGCTGCAGTGCTCGAGTTGCCGGATGGTGACGAGCAAAGGGGTCTACGTCTGCCCGATTCTCATCGAGGAGCCGGAGGCGCGAATGGGCGATACACTGGCCGAAACCGTTCGTCCATTTCCCCTTCGTTACGGCGCGTGTCACACCTGCTGGGTGGACGGCGTCACGTGCACGACCTGAAGAGGAATCATGAATCTCAATTACGCGTGATGATCCGAAGCGCGCGAGCCGAAGATGCCGAAGCGCTTGCCCGACTCGCGGGCGAGCTCGGATATCCGTCAACCGCGGATGAGATCCTCGCACGCCTCGCCGCGTTGCCGGACGGCGATGAAGTGCTGGTGGCGGAAAACGACGGCACTCTCGACGCGTGGGTGCATCTCTGCATCGTGGTGTCGCTGGAAAGCGCCGCGTTCGCCCAGATTCGCGGCCTCGTCGTCACTGAGGCAAAACGCAGCACCGGCATCGGCGCGCAGCTCATTCGCGCGGCGGAGGAGTGGGCGCGCACGCGCGGCGTCGCGCGTTTGCGCGTACGCACGAATATGACGCGCAAACGGACGCACGTGTTTTATGAACGCTGCGGGTTTGGGTTGAAGAAGGAACAGCGGGTGTACGAGAAGCAGCTATGAGACTCGCCTTCCTCGGCGGCATCTACTCCAACTACCACGCGCTCGTCGCGGCGCTCGACGACATCGAGCGGCGCGGCGTGAACGCGATCTACTTTCTCGGCGACCTCGGCGCGTTCGGGCCGTATCCGGATCGTGTGCCGGAGCTGTTGCGCGAGCGGGGGATCGCGGGGATTCAGGGTAATTACGAGGAGTCGCTGGCGACGCGCGCGGGCGACTGTCACTGCGGGTACACCGATCCGCGCGACAACCACTTCGCGCAGCTCTCGTATGACTACACCTTCGCCAACACCAGCGACGCGCACAAGGACTGGATGGCGACGCTGCCGCGAGAGATCCGGTTCACCGCCGGCGGACTGCGGTTCCTGCTCGTGCATGGCTCGCCGCGCACGATCAACGAGTTTCTGTGGCGCTCGACGTCCCCCGATCCGTTTCTCGAAAAGCTGTGCCGCGATCACGACGCCGACGTCATCGTCTGCACGCATACGGGATTGCACTGGCACAAGGCGCTCGCGGACGGGCGGCATGTCATCAACGCGGGCGTGATCGGGCGGCCGGCGAATGATGGGAAGACGAATGTCTGGTACGCGCTTGTCGACGTCAATGGTCGCGAGCTAGCGGTCGACTTCATGCCCGTCGACTACGACCATCAACGCCTCGCGGTCGAGATGCGCGACGAGCGACTGCCCGCGCAATTCGTGGAGACGATCCTCACGGGCTGGTGGACGACGTGTCTCGAGATTCTTCCGCCGAAGGAGCGGGCGGGCGGGCGCTTCTAGCGGCGGCAGCGTCCAGCCCTCGAGCCAGTTGCCCTCGGGCGACGGCACGAGCAGGCGATTGCGCTTGCGGTCGAAGCCGATGGCGGCGGGGGAGGGCGCGCGCGTGAACAGCGGGTGCAGCTCGCCGCTGCCGAAGCCGACGTGGATCGCTTCGTCGTATTCGCTCGACACGATCACCGCGCCGTTCGGCAGCACGACGAGACCGTCGTACGAGCCGGGGCCGCGCATCACCGCGGTCGGTCCGCCGCCGGGACTCCACGCGAGGACGTCGTGCCCGTATCCCTGCGCGACGAGGAAGCGGAGGCCGTCCCACGCGATCGCATTCGGCGCGCGCAGTTCCTCGCCGGCGAATGCGACTTCGATGAGATCGCCCGCGACGCGGAAGATCCGTCCGTTCGCGTTCCCGCGCACGCCGCTGTCGGTGACGTAGACGTTGTCGTTCGCGCCGATCGCGATTGCGCTCAGCGACTCCGCGCCGCGCGGCGCGAGATTGATCGTGCGGATGCTCGCGCCGGTGACGCGATCGACGACGCGGAGCTTCGCGCCGTCGGCGATCCACAGCTCTTTGCCGCGAAGCGCCATGCCGCGCGGCGACGCCAGGCCCTGAACGAACGTCGCATCGGAGACGGCGCCGTCGGGGGTGACGCGCACGATCGCGCCGCGGCTCGCGACGAAGTAGACGTCCTGCTCTTCGTCGTGCACGACCGCGGCCGGCGCGGTCAGGCCGTCGACGTGAAACGCCTTCGCGAGAATCGAGGTGTGCGATTCAGACGCGGCGCTGGTCATTGCTTCCGGCAGGGGAAGTGGTGTGTCGGTAACGCGATAGATGATTCCCTGGCGTTCGTCGCTGAAGAAGAGCGAGCCGTCGCGCGCGAACGTGATCCCCGAGGGGCTCACGCCGTCGAGATAGCTCGCGGGCTTCCCGTCGATGAATCGGACGATGCCATTGCGCGATGCGGAGAACGCGGCGGCGTCGTGAAACGCGAACGCGCTCGCGGCCGGCGCGAGGTCGTAGCGGCCGCCGTCGGCGATGCGATGCAGCGCGCCGTCGTCGGCGGACCAGAGCTCGTTCGTTTTCGGATCCCACGCGAACGCGCCGAGGGAGTGGAGACCGCGGGCGAAGATCCGGCGGTTGCTGCCGTCGGGATCGAACTGCAGCAGCGTCCCGCGCTGCGGAAGAGAAACGTACAGCTTTCCGTCGGGACCCGCGCCGATCGCGCCTGCGCCGGCGACGCCGCTCACGAGCTCTTGCGGCGCATCGAAGCTGCCGTCGGGTTTGCGCTCGGCGGAAACGATCGAGCTCGCGCCGGCGATGTAGAGCGTATTGCCATGCATCGCGAGTCCGTTCGCGTGCTCGATCAGCGAGACCGCGGTGCGGATCTCGTCCGCGCGTCCGTCGCCGTCGCGGTCGCGCAGCGCGAGCACGTCATGGAGCATCGGACGGCTCACGAGCAGCGTGCCGTCGTCGAGCATCGCGAGCGTGCGCGGCTGCTCGAGGTTCTGCGCGAAGACGGTGACGGTGAGCGCGAGCAGGAGATGCATGGTCAGCGTGACCGCCAGGCGCAAGAGATATGCCGCGTCAGCGGCGGAGCGGATCGCGCCGGCGATCGGTCGGATCGACGTCTTCGTCCATGCCGAAGTCCTCGTCGCTCCACTCCGTCTCGCTGTCGCTTCCCGGGCTGTGGTCCGCCGCGGGCAGTTCCTCGGGCTCGTCCACGATGTCGTGCTGGTGTCTCATGCGGGGGAGGGATTGCAAAAACCGGGACACCGGATGAAGGTGAGTGTCGTTCGAAGGAGATTCCAACGAGCTTCATCCGGCGCCCGGTACCCTCTCCCACCTCTGAGAGGGCATTTTTTTGCGTTTTTACCCGCCCGGGATGTGCAGGCGGCCGTAGAGCACGATCACGCTCAACAGCAGCAGAGCTTCATCCATAGACACCAGTCCTCGTAAAAGGAGTGTCGCGGGGAAGGAAAACCTTAGATGCCGAGTGGAGGAATGAAGGGGCTGCCGTCCTGATCGGGGCGCGTTTCGATGTACTGCCGGATGCGCCGGACGAGGTCGGGGGTGGCCTGGCCGGAGTCGAATGCCTGCCGGAGAAACGCGAGCGCGGTGAGTGCGTTGCCGGTCATGCCGACTGCCGCAAAACTCTCCGCGAGCCCGGAACAGAGTTGCGCGGCCTCGTGCGCGGCGCGGCGTTCGCCGGTGGCGAGCAGCGCCTCGACGATGTCGAGCGTGACGAGCGCGGCGTCGGTGTGGGCGCCGATCTGTTCGAACTCGCGGCGCGCTTCGCGGAGGCGCAGCAGTCCCTCGGCGACGTCGCCGGCGGCGATGCGCAGCGAGCCGATGTTCCAGCGCGTGCGGATCTTCCCGGTCTCGAGCCCGAGGGCTTCGTAGAGCGACAGCGCGCGCGAGAGGTAAAGCTCTGCGGAGTCGAACTCGCCGAGGCGCAACTCGCAGTTGGCGGCGTTGGCGAAGAGACGCGCGAGCGTGTCCGGCCGCGCCAGCGTTTTCGCGACCGGGATGAGCGAGGCGAACAGCTCGCGCGCCTCGAGCATGCGCTCTTCGTGAAAGAGGATGCTGGCCTCGACGATCCTCGCGTGCACGAAGCGCTCGTGCTCGCCGAACTGGCGGAAGATGCGCGCGCTCTTGCGCGCGAGGCGCCGCGCGTCGCCGTGGCGGTCGAGCTCGACGTAGATGACGCTGCGCAGATAGTCGACGATGGCGCCGGTGTATGCGGCGACGGGGGAGCGTGCGAACGCGCGCGCGGATACGTCGAGCGCGTCGAGCGCCTCGGGATAGCGGCCGAGGTAGCGCAGCACGTTCGCGCGCTCATACCAGCCGTTGCCGCGCAGTTCGTCGAGGAGCGGCGCGGGATAGCGCGACGACGAGAGCTGATCCGCGATCGCGATCGCGGCGTCGGCGACGACCAGCGCGTGCATTGGCTGACGCTCGCGCAGCTCGCGCGCCTCGGCGGAGAGTTTCCGCACGATGCCGGCCGTGCGCATGAACGGCAGCCCCGTGATGCCCGCGCGGCGAAACGTGGCCGGGCTGCCGAGGAGCGGGCGGAGGAGGCGCTCTGCCTCGGCCTCTTCTTCCGTCAGCAGGTCCGCGAGCAAGCGAACCGCGTCCGGCGGATCGCCCGCCGGCTCGCCCTCGCCGGCATCCCACGTCCCGTCGCTCGAGAGCGTCAGGTCGAAGGCGCGCAGTTCCTCCAGCGCGGCGCGGCATTGCGCGCATGTCCGCAGATGGCGCTCGAGCTCGGCGCGGCCCGCGTATGTATCGGGGTCGTCGAGGTAATCCTGCAGCGACGCTTCGTCGTAGTGACCGCTCACCGTTTCCGGTCCTTGAGCGAGTCGTATGCCTGGCGTACGCGCTTGCGGCAGGTGTGCAGCAGCTGCATGACGTAGCCGCTGGTGGTGCCGAGCCGCGTCGCGATCTCGGCGGCGGAGTAGCCTTCCGCGTAGTACATCCGCAGGATCTCGCGGCATTTCGGGCCGACTTCCGTGAGCGCGCGCGCCATCGTGACGCGATCGACGATGCGCCGTTCGAGGCCGGGCGAATCGGGATCGACGTAGTCGTGGAGGTCTTCGGGCAATGGGCTGGTACGCGCGGCGTCGCGCCAGTAGGCGCGGCTGGCGTGACAGACCGCGCCGATCAGCCACGTGCGCTCGTTGCGGACGGAGTCTCGGCGCAGCAAGTACGCGGTGAAGACTTCGTTGACGACGCCTTCGGCATCGCCGGACGGGATGTTGAACTTGGTCTCGGCGATGTGCCGGAGCAGGTGGGAGTGTTTCCGATAGGCGTCTTCGACGCCGGTGCCCGCGTGCGGCGGCTTCGGCGGCCCCCCCTCATCACCCGGCGGCTCCATGAGGCCTCAGTATATTGGACGGTCGTACGTGTAGAATCGCCGCGGTCCGATGAAACAACTAATCGTTGTCTTTGCCGTCGCTCTGTTCGCTTCCTGCGCAAACAATGAAGGGTGGGATCAGCTCGAGTCCGCGCGGCGGCACATCCGTCCCGCACCGTGCTCGTCGACGCCGGCGGTCGCCGGTCTCGCAGGCGTGAATGGGGATCATCGCGAGGTGTACCTCGGCGACTGGGTCGTCGTTTCGGTGTGCTCGCTCCACGAGTTGATGCAGGCGGCCGCCGCCGAGCAGCAGCCGGTCACGTTCTTCATCAACGGAGTCGACTCGGGGCTCACGCCGGTGGGCGTCGACCATGACAGCGGCCAGCTGATCTTCATCCTCGATCGGACCGAAGACAACAAGGCGTTGTGGCAGCCGCTGCTCTACGCTCCGCTCTTCGATCGCATGACCACGATGCATGCGAGCGTCGGGATTCGTGGCCGCCATCCGCTGTCGCGCGTCGAGGGTGCGAATCTCGACCTGCGACTGAACAAGCTCTATCTCGACTGGACCTCGTGGCTCTGGTTCGCGCTGCTCGCGGCCGTCGTGATCGCGCTCGTGCTCTTTGCGCGGCGGAGCGACATGCTGCGCGAAGGGCCAACGGTGGCGGGCACGCGGCGGCCGTACAGCCTCGCGCGCTCGCAGATGGCGTGGTGGTTTTTCCTGGTGGTCGTCGCGTATGTGTTCATCTGGATGGTCACCGGCGATCGCGACACGATCCCGCCGTCGCTCCTCGGCATGATGGGAATCAGCGCGGCCACGGCGATTGCGGCGACGGCGATGGCGCCGGCGGGCGGTTCGGTCGCGAAGCGCAGAGAAGCGTTCGACGCGGAGATCGCGGCGACGGAAAGCGCGATCCAGGAGATCACCACCGACATGACCCAGACCGCCGAGATGCGGCCGGCGCTCGAGCCGAAGGTGGCCGAGCTCCAGACGCGCAGGAACGAGCTCGTCGCCCGGCGCGCCGAGGCGTTGTCGACGCTGGGATCGTCGGGCGGATGGAAAGACCTCGTGCAGGACGAGCAGGGCGCGTTCGCGCTCGACCGGTTTCAGATCGTGGTGTGGAGCCTCGTGATGGGCGGCGTGTTCCTGAACTCGGTGCTGTTCGACCTCACGATGCCGGAGTTCAGCGCGACGATGCTCGCGCTGATGGGTGTCAGCGCGGGGACCTACCTCGGCTTCCAGCTGCCCCGTAAATGAGCGATACGATACGCTCCATGCGGCTGCTCGCGGGAGATGTCGGCGGCACGAAGACGCTGTTGCGCTGCGTCGAGGCGAACGGCGGGATCTCGGCGGAAGGGCGGTACGAGAGCGCGAAGTACGCGACGTTCGACGAACTGCTGCGCGAGCTGATGCCGCGCGTGCCGGGTCCGGTGGCCGCGGCGTGCTTCGCGGTCGCCGGTCCGGTGCTCGACGATCGCGCCGAGGTGACGAACGTCGGGTGGACCATCGAGGGGGCGGCGCTCGCGCGCGCATTTTCGATCGGGCGCGTCTCGCTGATCAACGACTTCTCCGCGGTAGCCCTCGGCGTGCCGCTGCTCGGCGAAGACGATCTGCTCTCGCTGCACGCCGGCACACGCGACCGTTCGGCGCCGATCGCAATTCTCGGCGCCGGCACCGGCCTCGGCGAGGCGATCGTGATCAACGCGCGCGACGTCGTCCCCGGCGAGGGAGGGCACGCCGACTTCGCGCCGCAGGATGAGGAGCAGGCGCGGTTGTTCCTCGCGCTGCATCGCGAATACGGGCACGTGAGCTGGGAGCGCGTGCTCTCCGGCACGGGACTGGTCAACATCTTTACCTTTCTCGGCGGGGACCCGGTCACGCCCGCGGAAGTCGCGGAGCTCGCGGAAGGCGGCGACGCGCTGGCATTGCGCGCGTTCGCGATTTTCATCGACGTCTACGGCTCGGAAGCGGGGAACCTGGCGCTGCGCGTGCTCGCCCGCGGCGGCGTCTTCCTGGCGGGCGGAGTGGCCGCGAAAAATGCGGCCTGGTTCACCGACGGGCGGTTTGTGGAAGCGTTCTTGCGAAAGGGACGCTTCCGCGCGCTGCTGGAGACGATTCCGGTCGATCTCATCATCAACCAGCACGTCGGATTGATCGGGGCGGTGGAAGGGGCGAGGAGAGCTCATGGGTCTTAGTGTCGGCATCGTCGGATTGCCGAATGTCGGAAAGTCGACCATCTTCAACGCGCTGACGGCGGCGGGTGCGCAGAGCGCGAACTATCCGTTTTGCACGATCGAGCCGAACGTCGGCATCGTGCCGGTGATCGATTCGCGGCTGACGCGAATCGCCGAGCTCGCGGAGAGCAAACAGATCGTGTTCAACGACCTCAAGGTCGTCGACATCGCGGGACTCGTGCGCGGCGCGAGCAAAGGCGAGGGACTCGGGAACCAGTTCCTCGCGAACATCCGCGAGACCGACGCCATCCTGCACGTCGTCCGCTGCTTCGCCGACGAGAACGTCGTGCATGTCGAGGGCACGGTCGATCCCGAGCGCGACATCGAGGTGATCGAGACCGAGTTGCTGCTCGCGGACCTCGACGTGATGTCGAAGCGCAGCGAGCGCGTCGGGCGGCTCGCGCGCGTCGGACAGAAGGAGTACGCGGGACAGGCCGAGGCGCTCGCGCGCGCGATCGACGCGGTGGAGCGCGGCATCCCGCTGCGCGCGGCGCAGCTCAGCGACGACGAGCAGGCCGCGCTCGCGGAGCTGAGCCTCATCACGATGAAGCCGGTGCTTTACGTCGCCAACGTTTCGGAAAATGACCTCGGCGAAGAAACGCCGCTGCTTGCGAGAGTCCGGAAGGTGGCGGCGGAGAAAAACGGCGAAGTGGTCGTGATCTGCGGCGAGCTCGAGGCGCAGATCGCGCAGCTCCCGCCGGAAGAGCGCGAGCATTTCCTGACGGAGATGGGGCTCGACGAGCCGGGTCTGAACGCGCTCGTGCGCGCGGCGTACAAGCTCCTCGATCTCGAAACCTTCTTCACCGCCGGCCCGAAGGAAGCGCGCGCGTGGACGATCCATCGCGGCGCTCGCGCCCCCGAGGCCGCCGGCAGGATTCACTCCGACTTCGAGCGCGGCTTCATCCGCGCCGAGACCATCGCCTTCGACGACTACGTCACCCTCCGCGGCGAACAGGGCGCCAAAGCGGCGGGGAAGATGCGCAGCGAGGGGAAGGAGTACGAGGTGAAGGATGGCGATGTGATTCTGTTCAGGTTCAACGTCTGATGAACTTCACTCTCGATTCGGCCGAAGGCCTCGCGATTCGCGGCGATTTCCACGCGCCGGAGCATCCGCGCGCGCTCGTCGTGGTCGTACATGGGTTCAAAGGCTTCAAGGACTGGGGGTTCTTTCCGTGGCTGGCGGGACATCTCATGCAGCATCGGTTCGCCGTCTGCCGCTTCAACATGTCGCGGTCGGGGATTGGTGAGGATCCGGAGACGTTCGAGCGGCTCGATCTGTTCGCGGGCGATACGTACTCCATCCAGCTCGCCGATCTTCGCGCCGCGGTCGCGCACGCGCAGGAGCGCTTCCCGAGCCTTCCCACATTCCTCCTCGGGCATTCACGCGGCGGCGGCGTCGCGCTCCTCGGCGCGGAAGACGTGCGCGGACTGAAGGGCGTCGTGGCGTGGAGTCCGATCTCGCGCGCGGACCGGTGGGACGACGAGACGAAACGCCGCTGGCGCGCGGAGGGGTTCCTCGACGTCGAGAATGCGCGCACGAAACAGATCATGCGGATGTCGCCGTCGATCCTCGACGACTACGACGCGCATCGCGAGCGGCTCGACATCGTTCGCGCCACGGAGTCGCTGCGCGCACCCCTGCTCGTCGTGCACGGCGCACGCGACGAGAGCGTGCCCGTCGACGAAGGGCGGCTGCTCGCGTCGCACGGCTCGGACGCGTCCATCGTCGTCATCAAGCGCGCCAGTCACACGTACAACGCCATCCATCCGCTCGTACACGTTCCGTTCGAACTGCTGCTCGCCGCGGAGGTGAGCGCGCATTTCATCGGCGCGCATCTGTAGCGCGTCGCGGCTGCTACAATCGGGCGAATCCCAATGGAGCTCATAGGCCGGCGGTTCGGTCATATCCGGATTACGGACGTGGTAGGTCAGGGCGGCATGGGCGATGTCTATGCCGGCTACGACGAAAAGCTCGATCGCAAGGTCGCGCTGAAGGTCCTTCACGCCGAGCAGCGTCTCGACCTCGAGGCGCGCGAGCGGCTGCTGCGCGAGGCGCGCGCGCTGTCGAAGCTGGACCATCCGAACATCTGCCGCATTCACGATTACATCGAGAGCGACGAAGTCGATCTGCTCGTGCTCGAGTACATCGACGGGCGGACGCTGCAGGATGTCATCCTCGACGAGCAGATGCCGCGCGCGGAGAAGCTGCGCATCGCCGTCGCCATCGCCGAGGTGCTCGTCGCCGCGCATCGCGTCGGCATCATCCACCGCGACCTCAAGCCGGAAAACGTGATGCTGACGAAGCAGCGCGAGGTGAAGGTGCTGGACTTCGGTCTCGCGCGCTGGCTGCAGCTGATGACGACGGGGCGGCGCCTCGCCGTCAGCGCGTCGCGCGAAGCCTTCGCCGCGGCGCCGTCGGTCGCGGTGCCGCTGCCGGAGGAGTCGGACCACGACTGGTTCGCGTACGCGAAGCCGAAGGGCGGCGAGACCGCGGTGATCCCGCGTTTCGACAGCGAGCCTCCGCAGGTCCGCCGCCGTTTCCTCGGCACGCAGGCCGGCGTCACGATGGGCACGCCGCTCTACATGAGTCCCGAGCAGGCGCGTGGCGAGGAGCTGACGACCGCGAGCGACATGTACGCGTTCGGCCTGGTCCTGCAGGCGCTCTTCACCGGCGTCGAGCCGCATCCGCCCGGCCTCACGGCGCGCGAGGTCATCCTGCGCGCGGCGCGCGGCGAGACCATCGCTGTCGCAGGCACGACGCGCGACATGACCGCGGTCATCAATCGGCTCAAACAGTTCGCGCCCGCCGATCGTCCGACGGCGATCGAAACCGTGGCGCGCCTGCGCTTCCTGTCCGACAAGGGGCGGCGCGTCGTAAGGCAGTTCGCGATCGTGGCGGCGGTGCTCGTCGTCGTCTTCGGCGCGTGGCGCTACACGGTCGATCTCGCGCACGAGCGGACGAGCGCGGTGAAGGCGCGCGGGGACGCGGAGCGGCGCCGCGCGCAGGCGGAGGATCTGATTGAGTTCATGCTCGGCGATCTGCGCGTCAAGCTCGAGCCGGTCGGGCGCCTCGACATCCTCGACGACGTCGGCGCGCGCGCGCTGGAGTACGTCGAGTCGCTCCGTCCCGAGATCATGTCGGCGGGCGAGCTCGCGCGCAACGCGCGGTCGCTGAATCAACTCGCCGAGGTGCGCTACGGACAGGGCAAGATCCCCGCGGCGCTCGACCTGTTCGGACGCTCGCTGCGGCTGGTGAACGAGGCGGTGAAGCGCGAGCCGAAGAACGTCGAGGCGCTGACGGTGTTCGGCACGACGCACTTCTGGATCGGCAAGGGACTGCAGAAGCAGAACCGCACCGACGCGGCGCTGCAGCACATGCGCGAGTACATGAAGAGCGCCGACACGCTCGCGGAGCTCGAGCCGGGAAAGAAGGAGTACCAGCTCGAGAAGGCGAGAGGCCACGGCGCAGTCGCCGCGCTCGCGGAACAGAAGGGACAACTCCAGGAGGCGGCGCAGCATTACCGCGTGAGCGTCGACCTGTACCGCCGGCTCGTGGCGTTCGAATCGCAGCAGCTGCAGTGGAAGCGGCAGCTCGCGACGCACCTCGGCGATCTGGCGCGCGTCCTCGAGAAGACGGGCGACGCCGGCGGCGCGCTGGCGCTGCGGCAGGAGCAGCAGGCCATCGAAGTCGAGCTTCGATAACCTTCCATCCCTCCTGAAGTGCTACAATCCGTCCGGGTTCTCTCCACACATTACTGCACGCGAGGGCGCGCCGAACATGGAACTGATCGGCAAGCGGTTCCGTCACATCCGCGTCACCGAAATCGTCGGTGAGGGCGGGATGGGTGCGGTCTACGTCGGGCACGACGAGACCCTCGACCGCAGGGTCGCGCTGAAGGCGCTGCACACCGATCAGCGGCTCGACGCCGACGCGCGCGCGCGGCTCCTGCGCGAGGCGCGCGCTCTCTCGAAACTCGAGCATCCCAACATCTGCCGCATCCACGACTACCTCGAGGAAGACGGCTTCGATCTGCTCGTGCTCGAGTACATCGACGGGCACACGCTGCAGGACGCCATTCGGAACGGGCTCACGCGCGGCGAGAAACTGCGCGTCGCGGTCTCGCTGGCGAGCGCGCTCGTGGCCGCGCACCGCGCCGGCATCATTCACCGCGATCTCAAGCCCGACAACGTGATGATCACGCGGACGGGCGAGGTGAAGGTGCTCGACTTCGGGCTCGCGCGCCTGCATCGCTCGTCCTCGACGCCGCGCATTCGCCTTCGCCAGGGGACAGACGATCTCGACGTGCCGTCTTCGCCGCTGACCGTCGCCGGGACGACGATGGGGACGCCGATCTACATGAGTCCCGAGCAGGCGCGCGGCGCGGAGCTGACGCCGGCGAGCGACATGTATTCGTTCGGGCTCGTGCTGCAGGCGATGTTCAGCGGCGTGGAGCCGCATCCGCCGGAGCTGACGGCGCGCGAGGTGATCCTCCGTGCGGCGCGCGGCGAGACGCGGCCGGTGAAGGGGATCGAGAGCGGCGTGGCCGCACTGATCGAGCGCCTCAAACAGTTCGCGCCGTCGGATCGCCCGACCGCGGTCGACGCGCTGGCGCGTCTGCGCTGGATCATCGACCAGCCGAAACGCATCGGCCGCCGCGCGGCGATCGCGGCGATCGTGCTGCTACTGACCGGCGGCACGTGGCGCTACGCGGTCGACCTCAGGGCCGAGCAGACGCTCGCCGTCGAGGCCCGCACCGAGGCGGAAAAACGCCGCGCGCAGGCGGAGGGCCTGATCGAGTTCATGGTCAGTGACCTGAGCCGGAAGCTGCGCTCCGTCGGACGCCTCGACATCCTCGACGACGTCGGCGTGCGCGCGCTTTCGTACGTCGAGTCCCTCGATCCGGCAATGCTGACCGCGGATGACCTCGTGCGTAACGCGAAGGCGCTCAATCAGATCGGCGACGTGCGGCTGACGCAGGGGAAGGAAGACGCGCCGGCGCTGTTCGCGCGCTCGCTGAACCTGGCGGACGAGGCGATCCGCCGCGAGCCGCGCAACGGAGATGCCCTGCTGGTGCGCGGCGCCGCGCACTTCTACATCGCCAACAGCCTGCGATTGCAGGGAAAGCACGACGAAGCGCTGTCGCACATGCGCGCCTACATGAAGGATGGCGATGCGCTGGCGAGCATCGACCTGGGGAATCGTGAATATCAGCTCGAGCGCGCGTACGGACACGCCGGCGTGGCGCTGATCCTCGAGGCGAAGGGCGAGCTGCAGGAGGCGCTCGATCACTACCAGACGAGCTTGCAGATCAAGCGCAACATCGCCGCGGCGAGCTCCGGCGACGACGACGCGCAGGCCGAGCTCGCGCGCGCGATCAACAAAGTCGGCGCGGTGCAGTTCAAGCTCGGCCAGTTCCCGGACGCGCGCGACCACTTCGAGCGCGAGGTCTCGATCTACCGAATGCTCGTGGCGCGCGATCCGAAGCAGACGCAGTGGAGGAACCGCCTGGCCACGGCGATGGCGTATCTCGCCAACGTACGGAACAGCGCCGGCGATACCGCCGGCGCGCTGTCGCTGTGGCGCGAGGAACTCGGGATCGAGCGCCAGCTCGCGGCGCTCGACCCGACCAACATCCTGTGGCAGCGAAGCGTGGCCGTGACGCTCAGCCGCGTCGGCAACGCCAGCACGGCCGGCGGTGACCAGGGTGCCGCGATGGCCCATCTGGAGGAGGCGCGCCAGAAAATCGCGCGTCTCAGGGAGCAGGCGCCGAAGAGCGAGTCACTGCGAATCGATCAGTGGGCCATCGAGACCGAGTATGGACGTGCGCTGATCCGTTTTGGCGCCGGCGAACGGGCGATTGCGATTTTCGAGAGCGTGCTCGCTGGAAGTGCGGCGGCGGCGAAGGACGATCGCCTGCATCTGCTCCGTGCGCGTGCGGAATGGAACCTCGGCGAAGCGCTGAGGAGGAGAAATGCTCGCGCGGCGGAGGAGTCCTGGCGACGCGCCGAGGCCGAACTGGCGGGCATTACGGGTCCGATCACCGATCCGACGAGCCTCGAGCTTCGGTTTCGCATCCTGCTGCGACGCGGCCGGCTTGCCGAAGCGAAGGAAACGCTCAGCCGGATCGAACGAACGGGCTACCCGAGCGCCGAACTGGAGAAATTGTGCAGAGAGGCGGGCTGCTGACGCAGCGCGCATGAAAAAGGAGGAAGCTCATGGCCACGAAAACCATCACCGTAGGAATCAGGCTGCTCGAAGATACAGAAGAAGTGGTGTTCTCGCTCTTTCCCCGCAAGGTGGTGGTGCCCAACGGCGAGAGCGCCGTTCTGGAGTGGGTGATTCCCGCGGGACAGGGATCGTTCCACCCGACCAATCCATTCACCTGGAACAGCGGCGCCACGCACCCCGAGCCACCTGCGGTCACGCGTCACGCGAACAATCTTCTTCGATCCGCGGAGTACAGGAATGACGTGGACGGGCAATCGGGTCTGACGTGGGCGTACACGGTGCGGCTGAGCAACGGCCCGAACGCGGTCGCGGCCGATCCCGAGGTCGACAACCAGCCGCCGCTTCCGTAGTCCGCGCTACTCCTCGCCCGCGAGATGCTTGCCGCGGTTTCCAGGCAACTCCGTTCGCTGCCGCGCGCCTCCGCGGCGGCGACGGCGACGGCGCGGGCCGTCGGGTGACGCGGGCGAGGGCGTGGTCTCTTCTTCCTCGATCTCCGGCTCGTCGTTGTCCTTCAGCTTCTCTTCGTCGAGGAGCCACACCCACTGCGTCTCGGGCGCCTTCTCGACTTTCTCCGCTTTCCCGGCGGGTTTCACTTCGCGCGGTGGCCTCGGCGTGCGCTCGCGCTGGGGTTGCTGCTGTTGCTGCTGCTGCGCACGCGGTCTTTGCGCGACCGCCGGCGTTTCGAGGTGCTTCACGCGGATCAGCACGTCCTCGGTGAGCCGGCGATTCACGCCGATGAGGTCCGCTAGCAGCGCGATCGTCCACGTGTGAAAGCCGGTGATGAGAAAGACCGCGGCGAGGATGAGCGACTGCACGTGTCCGCCGTCGCCGCGGAAAAAGTACCAGAGGAACCGCGCGCCGAGGATGCCGCCGGCCAGCAGCAGCAGCGAGCCGAGATAGAAGAACGTCTTCAGCGGGCGGTAGATCGTCGAGACGCGGAAGATCGTCGCGATCGACTTGCGGAGGTACGTGCCGATGCCGCTGTACAAACGCGAGGGACGCGTCGGCGGGTTCGTGCGCACGACCACGCTCTGCACGCCGAGGTTGCGGATGCCGGCCTGGATCACGGTCTCGAGCGTGTAGGTGAAGGGGTTGAAGACGTTGATCTGCATCGCCGCCTCGCGCGAGAACGCGCGGAAGCCGCTGGTGACGTCGGAGACGCTCATGCCCGACGCGAGTCCGACCGTCCAGCTTCCGAAGCGCTGGAGCGTGCGCTTCATCGGCGACATGTGCTCCGACTTCGCGACTTCGCGATCTCCGATCACGACCTCGGCGGTGCCTTTGACGATCGGCGTGACGAGGCGCGCGACGTCGGCGCCGTTGTACTGATTGTCGGCGTCGGTGTTGACGATGATGTCCGCGCCGAGGCGCAGCGCGGCGTCGATGCCGGCGACGAATGCGCCGGAGAGCCCGCGGTGCGGCTTGAGCTGCAGGATGTGGCTCGCTCCCGCCCTGCGCGCGGCGTCGACGGTCTTGTCCATCGAGCCGTCGTCGATGATCAGCGTCTCGATCGAGGTGATGCCCTCGATTTTCTTCGGCAGCTCGCGCAGCGTCTGGGCGATGGTGGTTTCTTCGTTGTAGGACGGAATTTGAATGATCAGTTTCATGCGTTCAATGTCCGAACATACACTATCGCGCTCTCATGCCCGTAACCGTCATCGGCCCGGTCTACCCGTACCGCGCCGGAATCGCATACTGCACCACCCGCCTCGCGGAAGAGCTGCGCGCGGACGTGATCTCGTACAGCCGGCAGTATCCGAAGTTCCTCTATCCGGGGAAAAGCGACGTCGATGAGTCGCTGCGCGACCGCACGCCGCCGGGCACGCGGTTCCTGCTCGACATCATCAATCCGCTGACCTGGCTGCGCACCGCGCTCACGCTGCGTCGCGCGCGGCCGGACGCGGTGATCCTGGTGTGGTGGGTGTGGGTGTGGGCGATGCCGTATCTGACGCTGCTCGCGTTTCTGCCGCGCCGCACGCGCGTGATCCTGCAGTGCCACAACATCGGCGACAAGGAGCCGGCTGGGTGGAAGCGCTGGCTGACGAATCTCGTGCTGCGCCGCGGCGATGTGCTGGTGGTGCACGCGAAAACCGAGGGGGAGGATGCGGCGCGACGGGTGCCCGGCGCGCGCATCGTGCACACGTTCCTGCCGGTGCATGAGATGGGCGGCGCGATTCCGACGCGCGAGGAAGCGCGCGCGAAGCTCGGACTGCGCGGCAACGTCGCGCTGTCGTTCGGCCACGTGCGTCCGTACAAGGGCGTCGATCTCGCGCTGCAGGCCTGGCGGATGCTGAAGACGGACGTGACGCTGGTCGTGGCGGGGGAGGCGTGGTGGAAGAGCGAGGAGGAGTATCGCCGCCTCGCCGCGGGACTCGACAACGTGCGCCTCGACCTGCGCTTCATCCCCGACTCCGAGATCGCCACGTATTTCGCCGCGACCGATGTCGTCCTCGCGCCGTACCGCGTCGAAGCGCAAAGCGGCGTCGCCATGACCGCCTTCCACTTCGCGCGCCCCGTCATCGCCAGCACCGTCGGTGGATTGCCGGAGATCGTGGTGGATGGGGTGAATGGGGCGTTGATTCCGCCGGAGGATGCGCGTTCTCTGGCGGTGGCAGTGGACTTGTTTTTCACCGCGTGTGATCGTGAGAGGATGGAGCGTGCGGCGGCGGAAAGCGCGCGGCGGTATTCGTGGGAGGAATACGGTCGGGTCTTTGCGGGCTTGGTGATCGAATGAATGCAGAATGCAGAATTCAGAATGCAGAATTGAGAATGAAGAACCGATCTGCGTTCTCAATTCTCAATTCTGAATTCTGCATTCTGCATTCATCTCAGAAATGAAACTCAACCCCCGAAAGATCAAGGTCGGCCTCGAGCTGACGTCCAAGTGCAATCTCCGCTGCGGGATGTGTCCGTTGCCCGTGCTGCGGCGGCCGTACGAGGACATGGAGTGGCCGCTGGTCGAGAAGGCGGAGCGCGAGATCCATGGGCTCGGGCTGAAGTTGAAGTGGCTGCATGAGATGGGGGAGCCGCTGTTGTATGCGCGGATCGATGATGCGATCCGGCTCTTTCCGGAGGCGAGTTTGTCGACGAACGGGCTCGTGCTCACCGATGAGGTGGGGGCGAAGCTGCTGGCGTCGCCGCTGCGGCGGTTGCGGATCTGCGTCGACTCGATCAACCCGAAGGTCTATCCGCAGCTGCGCACCGGCGGCGACTTCGACCGGCTCGTGGAGCTGACGCGGAAGTTTCTCGCGCAGGCGAAGGGCGAGGCGATCCGCATCGAGATTCAGAAGATGCGCTCGCGTCTCACGCTCGACGAGAGCGTCGACGACTTCCGGCGGCTCTTCGATCTGAAGCAGTATCGCAACGCGCGCGTGATCGAGAAGACGTGCGAGGCGCTCGACGTCAACGAAGAGACCGATCTGCACGGGAAGTTCTATGGCTGCGTGCAGGGGGCGTTTTTCACGTGGGTGGTCGTCTTCGCCGACGGCAGGATCACGCACTGCTGCTACGACGCGCACGGCGATCAGGTCCTCGGCGATCTGAAAACGCATTCGCTGCGCGAGATCCTCGACGGCCCGCGCTTCGCCGCGATGCAGGGAATGTTCGAGCGCCGCGATTTCTCTCAGCTCCCCCGCTGCGCCGAGTGCTTCAAGCACGGCGGCGAGTCGCATGCGCTCGAGGATGTGATCAAGGGAGTGCAGAATTTGCCCGGGGTTGCGAAGAACGTCGTGCGCAAGGTTCTGGATGTGCGGTATCGATAACGGGGTCACGCAGTCACGCGGTCGCGCGGTTGAAGGAGCTGCTGCGTGACCGCGTGACCGCGTGACTGCGCAACCGAAACGTGACCCTCCTCCTCAACCTCCTGCTCGGCCTCATCCCCACGCTCGCGCTCGCGGGCAGCATCGCGGCCGGGGTCGATGACGACGTGCATCACCGGCGGGTGTTCCTGCTGGTGTATGGGCTGTGGGCGATCACGCTCGCGCTGTGGAACTGGCTCGAGTCAGCGCATGTCGCGTGGATCGCGGTTTGGGCGGCGTTCGGGCTCCTCGCGCTCGCGTTGAGTTACCATCAGCGGTCCGGAAACGTCGGAGGTTCGCCATGAAGCGGCTGCTGGTTGCGCTATGCGTTCCTGTTCTCGCTGCCGTTCCCGCGGAAGCGCGCGAAGGGTTCGGGTTCCTGAAGAAGGCGGTGGACGTCGTGCGCACCATTCCGCCTTCGCTCAACGTCGGCGCGCGGCGCGTGAAGATCGACGTCGCGAGCGAGCGCGGCTCCGAGGAGGACGACGCGCGTACGCTGTCGCGCTACCTCTCCGACGCCATCCTCGGCGGCGGCGGCACGCTCGCGGAATCGGGCAAGCCGGAGATCACGCTCAGCGTCGACCTCGACCGCCTCGACTCGCACGAGACGTGGGAGACGAAGACCGAGTACGAGTACAAGAAGACCGGCACGCAGCAGGTGTACAACGAGAAGAAGCAGAAGTACGAGACCAAGGACATCTACGGCAACGTGCCGGTGACGAAGAACATCAAGGTCGTCGAGGCGACGCTCACCGGCTCGTTCGACATCCGCGCGAAGAACGGCGAAGTCGATTCCGGCACGCTCGATCAGCAGTTCAAACAGAAATACGACGACGGCACCGGCGCGCCCGCACCGTCGCGCGTCGAGGATGATCTGCTCAAACAGGCCGCGCGCGTCGCGGCGTCGCGCATCGTGCCGGTTCAGGATCGCGTGAGCATCCTCATCCCGCGCGCGAGCTTCGAGCCGCTGATCCCGTTCGCCGAAAGCGGCGCGTGGGACCGCTATCTCGCCGGCGTCGAGGCGATCGCGCCGAAGAAGAACCCAAAGGAAGAGGCGTACCGCCAGTACGCGCTGGCGATCGCGAAGGAAGCGCTCGCGTATCAGAACGACGATCGCAAACAGGCGCTGGAGATGCTGCGCGCCGCGGTGGATCACTATCAAGGCGCCGTCACCGGCAATCCTTCCGAGACGCTGTTTCGGCAGGGATACTCGAGCCTTCTCTCGGTCAGCAACATCACCTCGCCCGTCGCACGCGCGAACGAGTCGGTGGCCAGGTACGCCGCGTGGACCGGCACCGGCGCGATGACGCGCACGACGCCCACGCAGACCTCGTCCGCGCCGCCGTCGTCATCGAAGGCGGGGATGCGCAATCAGACGGTGATCGATCTCGCGAAGGCCGGCCTCTCCGACGAGAACATCATCATGGCCATCGATGCCGCCTCGCAGACCGACTTCGACGTCTCGCCGAACGCGCTGATCGCGCTGTCGAAGGACGGCGTGAGCAAGGCCGTGATCGCGCACATGCAGAAAAGGGCGAAGCGGTAGTTTCGCGGTCACGCGGTCACGCGGTCACGCGGTCACGCGGCGGAGCGCCGGCGTCTCGCCCAGGAACTCAGCAACTCAGTACCAGCAACCTCCGATCAGCGGAAGCTGACCGGGATGTCGTCCATCGTCAGCACGCCCGGGCGCGCCTGAACGACGCGGGGGATGGAGTTGACGACCATGGCGGCGGTGGCGCGGTCGCCGTGGACGCCGCCTTTGATCTCCATCTCGACGTCGGGCACGCCGCGCACGATCACGCGGTCGGCGGCGACGTCTTCGGCGCCAACGTACATGCGCAGCTCGAGGCTGACGTTGATGCGGCCCATGCCCTCGATCGTCTGATGCACGCCGGCGACCTGTCCAGGCGCGACTTTCAGATACTGCGTGACGATCTCGCGGTCGGCGACGATCGGCTCGATCGACTCATCGGTGACGTGATCGAACTCCACGCCGAGGCCGTTGCCGACCATCATCAGCGACTCGCGAAGACCCATGTGTTTGATCTTTCCGGAGTCGACCGCGGTGCGGAACTCCGCGACGGTCATGCCCGCGCCGACCTTGCGCTGCAGCGGCTCGCGGCGCGTCGACGCGTTCTGAATGCGCACGATCTCGACGGACTTCACGTCCTGACAGACCGAGGTGACGGTCAGCGGCAGCTTGTCCATCACGAAGCCGGGATTGACGCCTGTGCCGAGGAGCGTCACGTTCGCCGCGCGCGCGACGTGCATCAGCTCCTCGCGGATCTGGATGTCGAGTGGAAACGAAAGCTCCTCGCACGTCGAGACGACGTGGCTGCCGCCGCGGAGGAGTGACTTGAGCTGGTCCGCGACGTCGCGCAGCCGCGAGCCCGTCGAGTGACAGACGACGTCGGGTTTCCCCTGCAGCTCCGCGGTGACTGGCACGCCGATCGTTTTTCCGAGCCCGATCACTTCGCCGAGATCGCGCCCGATCTTGGCGGGATCGATGTCGACGGCGCCGACGACTTTGATCCAGGACTTGGTGAGCAGCAGGCGCGCGATCTCGGCGCCGATCGGACCGATGCCGTATTGAACGACGGTGAAGGGAGTCAGATTCATGGCGGCGGGGATTGTAACCGCGGTTGCGCGGTTGCGCGGTCACGCGGTCTCGAACAGCGTCGGTTCCTGCAGCTCCTCGTTCTCTTCATCCCCATCGAGAAAATTCGACACGCCGACGCCAGCGAGTCGAAAGCGCGCATCGGCGCCGAAGTCGAACTTGTCGAGCAGTCCGATCGCCAGCGTCGCGATTTCTTCGCCGGACGACGGCAGCTCCGGCGGCGTGATCTGCCGCGTCGCGGTGCGGAAATCGGGCGTGCGCAGTTTCACGGTCACGGTCCTGCCGCGCATCGCGTTCTTCTGCAGCGATTGCCACAGCGACCCGGCCTGCTCGCGGATCCACGTCTCGACTTCCGCGCGCGTGATGTCCTGCGCGAACGTGTTCTCGCTCGACCATGACTTCCGTTTCTGCGACGGCTCGACCGGGCTCTCGTCGATGCCGCGGGCGAGCTCCCACAGGCGCGTGCCCCATTTGCCGAAGCGCGTGATGAGATCGGGCTGCGTCCACTGCTGCAGGTCGCCCACGGTCGCGATGCCCATCTCCGTCAGCACGCGCTCGGTCACCCTGCCGACGCCCGGAATCTTGCGCACCGGAAGCGCGACGAGAAACTTCTCGATCTGATGCGGGCGGATGACGAAGATGCCGTCGGGCTTGCGCCAGTCGGAGGCGATCTTCGCGAGGAACTTGTTCGGCGCGACGCCCGCCGAGGCCGTGAGGTTTGTCTCGCCGCGGATCTCGCGGCGGATCGCTTCCGCCGTCTCGGTCGCGGTCGGAATGCCGGTGAGCTCGACGGTGACGTCGAGGTAGGCCTCGTCGAGCGAGAGCGGCTCGACGAGTGGCGTGTGGCGCCCGAAGATCTCGCGGATCTGCTTCGACACGGCGCGATAGCGCTCGAAGTCGGGCGCCACGAACACGCCGTCGGGGCAGAGCCGTTTCGCGCGCGAGGCCGGCATCGCCGAGTGCACGCCGAACTTCCGCGCCTCGTACGAAGCGGCGCAAACGACGCTCCGCTCGCCCGGCCAGCCGACGATCACCGGCCGTCCGCGCAGCGAGGGATCGTCGCGCTGTTCGACGGATGCGTAGAACGCATCCATGTCGATGTGGATAATCTTGCGCACTCGATCACCATGCTACCCGACGATCTGACGACTCCCGCGTTCCTCATTGAACGTTCCGCGCTGCACCGCAATTGCGACCGGATGCGGCAGAAGGCGCTCGACTCCGGCGTGGCGTTCCGGCCGCACGTGAAGACGCACAAGAGCGCGGAGATCGGGCGCATCCAGCACGCCGGGCGCATCGGGCCGATCACGGTGTCGACGCTCGCCGAGGCGGAGTTTTTCGCGTCGCATGGCTTCCGCGACATTACGTACGCGGTGCCGATCCCTCCGGAAAAACTCCCCCGCGCCGCGGCCCTGGCCGCCCGCATCGACCGCCTCGGCATCCTGATCGACTCGGAGCGCGCGCTGCACGCGATCGAGGAGTACGGCGCGAGTCACGGCATCACGTTCGACGTCTTCCTGAAAGTCGACTGCGGCTATCACCGCGCGGGCGTCGATCCGCAGAGTCCCGACAGCGTGCGGCTCGCGATCGCGATCGCGCGCTCGGAGTCGGCGCGGTTCCAGGGGCTGCTCACGCACGCCGGGCACTCGTACCACGCGCGCGACGCCGAGGACATCCGACGCGTTGCCGCCGAGGAGTCGGCGTGTCTCAGCCGGTTCCGCGCGATCCTCGCCTCGGAAGGGCTGGGGGAGACGCCGCGCAGCATCGGCTCGACGCCGACGGCGTCCGTGGTGGATCGCTTCGACGACTGCGATGAAGTGCGGCCGGGGAACTACGTGTTCTACGACGCGTTCCAGGCGACGATCGGCTCGTGTGCACTCACTGATTGCGCGGTGTCGGTGCTGACGACGGTGGTTGGCTCGTATCCGGAACGCGGCGCGATCATCGTCGACGCCGGCGCGCTCGCGCTGTCGAAGGACCGTGGCCCCGATCACGTCGATCCGGAGTTCGGATACGGCGTCGTGTGCGATCTCGAGATGCGCCCGCTGCCGATGAAGCTCGAGGCGCTGTCGCAGGAGCACGGCAAGATCCGCGTGCACACGCACGTGCCCGTCGGCGCGCGCCTGCGTATCGTGCCGAATCATTCGTGTCTCACCGCCGCGATGTACGACCGCTATCACATCATCGACCGCGGCAAGGTGGTCGATCAGTGGAAGCCGGTGAGGGGGTGGTGACCCTCGGTTACGCGGTTGCGCGGTCACGCGGTCACGCGGTAGAAGCAGCTGTGAGCCGATGAGCCTTTATCTTCACGACGGCCCCGAAGACTCGCGCGTCGTGTACCTGTTCGCGCACGGCGCGGGAGGGGCGATGGACACGCCGTTCATGAACATCGTGGCGCGCGGGCTGGGGGAGCGCGGGGTGCGCGTGGTGCGTTTCGAGTTTCCGTACATGGCCGCGCGTCGCGAGAGCGGGAAGCGGGGGGCGCCGGACCGGCAGCCGGTGCTGCTGGAGACGTGGAAGCGCGTGATCGCGGAGCATGGCGGCGGGGAGCGGGTGGCGATCGGCGGGAAGTCGATGGGCGGGCGGATGGCGACGATGGCGGCGGACGAGGCGAACGTGCGGGGCGTGGTCTGCTTCGGGTATCCGTTTCATCCTCCGGGCAAGCCGGCGCAGCTGCGGACGGCGCATCTCGAGGAGTTGCGCACGCCGACGCTGATCGTGCAGGGGACGCGCGATGAGTTCGGGTCGCGCGAGGAAGTGGAGGGGTACGCGCTCGCACCCTCGATCCGCTTCGAGTGGGTGGTCGGGGGGAATCATTCGCTGAAGGTGCGATCGGCCTCCCGGGCCGATGAAACCGGTACCATCGCCGTCGAGGCCGCGGCCGCTTTCCTGAAGGCTGTCTTCGCTTCCGGACTGAATTCCTGATAAAGTCATATCCGGATATGCCGATCCCCGTCGTACTGGTCGTCGAAGACGATAAAGCCACCCGTAATGCACTTCAGACAGTTCTCGCCACGGAGGGCTATGAGGTGGACGTGGCGGTGGACGGCGAGAAAGCGATCGGCTGCGTGGCGCAGCGGCGCTACGACGCGATCGTGCTCGACATCGTCCTGCCGAAGCTGAGCGGGACGGACGTGATGGAGTTCATCGCCAGCACGTCGCCGGAGATGCTGGCGTCGATCGTGGTGGTGACGGGGCTCGAGGTGCGCGAGATCCGCAAGCTGTTCCCGACGGTGTGCGAGACGCTGTCGAAGCCGGTGATCCCTTCCCGGCTGCTGTCGTCGGTGCGCCGCTGCCTCCGCCCCGCGGAATCGCCGGTTGCCGCGCGACGTTCCGCGCCATAGAATCCCCCGCCTCCACCCCGGCGCCCATAGCTCAGCTGGATAGAGCGTTGCCCTCCGAAGGCAAAGGTCGCAGGTTCGAATCCTGCTGGGCGCACCAACCTCTCCAGACGCGCGGCATCGATGCGGCGTAGCTGTAAGATCATCAGGATGAATTACGAAGAGATCATCACCGTTGAGCCGGGGAAACGTGGCGGTCAGCCGTGCATTCGCGGGATCCGCATAACCGTGTACGACGTGTTGTCTTATCTCGCTTCGGGAATGACTGAGGCCGAGATCCTTTCCGACTTTCCCGATCTCACTCACGAAGACATCCTCGCCTGCCTCGCGTATGCCGCGGATCGGGAGCGGAAGACGAAGGTTTCACACGGGTGAAGCTGCTGCTTGATCACAACCTGTCACACAAGCTGGTCGCGCGCCTGGCGGACGTTTTTCCCGACAGCACGCAAACACGACTCCTCGGATTCGCTCGAGCCGCCGATCCGGAGATCTGGTTTCATGCGAGAACGCATGGCTTTGTCATCGTCTCCAAAGACAACGACTTTGCCGAGCTGGCTGTTCTGAACGGCGCACCTCCCAAAGTTGTGTGGCTTCGCATTGGGAACTGCAGCAGTACCGCCGTCGAGAGACTGCTTCGCGCGAACGTCTCCGCGATTACAGAACTCGTCGAAGATCCCGAGCGCGTCGTGCTGGAATTGTTCGACTGAGGAGTCCTACGCCGCGATCGCGCCGAGCTGGCGCAGGAGTCCCAGCTTGTCGAGGACGACGCGGTGCTCGCAGATCCTGCGGTCGCGGATCGTGAGGATGTCGATCACTTCGAACGTCACGGGGGAGCCGGTGGGCGGGAGGCCGAGGAAGGGGCCGGCGTGGGTGCCGCTGAAGGTTTTGCGGGTCACGACCTTGTCGTCTTCGGCGATCTGTTCGCTGATGTCGACGCGCAGGTCGGGGAAGGCGGTGCGGAGGGCGGTGAAGAGCATGCGCACGCCTTCGCGCGTGCCGGGGAGTCCTTCGAGCGGCGTGTGATCGACGAAGTCGTCGGCGAGCAGCTCGTCCAGGACGGCGTCATTTCCGGCGATCTGGGCTTCGGTCACGAGGCGGCGGACGATCTGTTTGTTCTGTTCGGTGCTCATGCCCGTTTCTACGGCTGATCTCGCGAAGCGGATTGGTTAGACTGCACGGCGATGACTTCCTCGCTGCTGCGCGCGCTCGAACAGGGAACGATTCGCGTCGGCTATCAGACCGTCGACTTCGCGTCGGCGGTGCGCGGTCTGCTCGTGCAGCCGCTGCTGCATCGTGGCGTCAGCCCGTCGCGCGTCGACGAGATCGTGGAGTGCGTGCTGCGGCGCGAGGAAGCCGGCTCGACCTGTTCCGGACCGATCGCGCTTCCGCACGCGCGCATCGGCGGGATCCCGGAGATCGTCGCGGGGCTCGGCATCAATCCCGGCGGCGTGTACGCGGGCGCGGAGACGCGCGTGATGCTGGCGTTCGTGACGCCGTCCGAGGCCGCGGGCGAGCATCTGCGGTTCCTCTCCTCGGCGGCGAAGACGTTTCGCGATCCGGCGTTTCTCCAGCGCGTGCAGACGGCGGCGAATCGCGAGAATCTGCTGGAACTGTTCAAAGATCCAGAACCAGCTTCGCGATGAGGAGATAGATCGCGAGCCCGGTGGCGTCGACGAGCGTCGTGATCATCGGCGCGGAGACGACGGTCGGGTCGATGTGGAACCGCTGCGCGAACAGGGGCACGAGCGACGCAATCACGTTCGCCCAGACACAGACGCTGAGGATCGTCAGTCCGACGACGAGCGAGAGCTGCCAGCCGCTGTGCCAGAGCAGGGCGCGCGCGATGGCGAAGACGCAGAGCAGCGCGCCGAGGAGAATGCCGGAGGTCATCTCGCGAATCATCACGCGGCGCGCGTCGCGGATGCGGATCTGTCCGAGCGCGAGCGCGCGGATGATCGTCGACACGGTCTGGCTGCCGGCGTTGCCGCCGGTGCCGATGATGAGCGGGATGAAGAACGCCAGCGCGACGACCTGGGCCATCTCGGCCTCGAAGTGGCGCAGCACGTTGCCGGTGAGCGTGCCGGCGACGAAGAGCAGGAGCAGCCAGCCGATGCGCATCCTCACGACGCGCCAGATCGGCGTGCCGAAGTAGTTCATCGTCGAGTCCTCGGCCGCGGCGACGCCGCCCATGCGCAGCACGGTCTCGGTCTCGCGCTCGACGAGCACGTCGACGACGTCGTCCACGGTCACGATGCCGAGGAGGCGGTTCTGTCCGTCGACGATCGGCAGCGCGTTGAAGCTGTACTTCGATACGAGCCGCGCGACTTCATCCTGCGGCGTTTCGGGCCGCGCGGAGACGACCTCGCGCACCATTTGCGACTCGATCGTGGCGCGCGGGTCGGCGGGGAGGAGGCGCCGCAGCGAGACGACGCCGTGCAGCGTGTCGTCGGCGCCGACGGCGTAGAGGTTCGCGACCGTGGCCACCTGCGGGTCGATCCTGCGCAGGCCCTCGAGCACCTGCTGCACGGTCTGCTCCGGACGCACGCGCACGATCTTCGACGTCATCAGGCGTCCCGCGGTGCCGGGCTCGTAGCGCAGGAGTTGTCCCGCGGCCGCGGCGTCGCCGACGCGCATTTTCTGCAGCACCGGCGCGCGTTTTTCCTCGGGGAGGGCGGAGAGAATCTGCGCGGCGTCGTCGGCTTCGAGCACGTCGAGCGCCGGCGCGAGCACGTCGGGGCCGATGCGCGTAATCGCGATTTTGATCGTCTCGCCGTCGGCATACGCGAGCGTGTTGCCGAGGTGCGCGGGATCGAGCTGCTGCAATACGCGGAGCCGGTCCTCGCGCGGAAGGCCGCTCACGACCTCGGCGACGTCGGCGGGATGCATCGCGGCGAGCGCGTCGCGCACCGCCTCCGGATCCTCGCGCATGATCTCGAGGACGTCGGGGCCGAGGAGATCGCCGAGATTCACGCGCGGAGTGTAATCGCTCTACACTGCGCGCCGTATGGATCGCTTTCCATCTGAATTCGACGACCTCCTCAACCGCCGCGGGCGGCGGCTGCTCGCCGATCCGCCGCAGTTCGAAGACCTGCTGAAAAAGCGCCGTACGCCGATCGTGTTTTTCGAGGACATCATCGACGCCGGCGTCGCGCGCGAGTGCATCCGCCTGCTCGACGAGGGGATGTTTCCGCGGCTGCAGCGGATGGAGCATCCGATTCCGCGCGAGGCGCTGACGGAGATGACCGAGAACTACACCGAGCATCTGAAGAAGACGATGCGCGTGCGGACGGCGACGTTCAATTCGGGGCGCTCCCGCGCGCTCGCGGCGGCGAAGGAGATCGGGCTCGCGGAGATGATGAATTCGAAGAGCTTCCTGCGGCTCGCGCAGTCAGTGACGCGGCACACGCTCGACGGCTCGTGGTGGGGACGCCAGGTGATCTGCTACGGAGCGGGCGACTACAGCGGGCCGCACAACGATCACCATCCGGAGGACGCGCAGATCCGGAACGGCTTCGTCGATCTGCACGTGATGTTCTCGAATCCCGGCGTCGCGCAGCATTTCCTGGTGTACGAGGATCGCCGTTACCTGTCGGCGGTGCACGACGTTTCCGCCGGCGCCGCGATCGCGATCTACCGCCTGCCGTTCTGGCATTACACGACTCCGCTGATCCCGCGCCGCGGCCAGGAGGAGACCGCGCGGCGCTGGCTGCTCCTCGCGTCGTTCGACTACGACCCGCCGCTCGCGAAGCTGGAGTATTAGTTCCAGGACTCGCCGCATTCGCCGCAGCGGTAGCGATCGAGGATCAGCAGCGCGACGCCGGCGGCGAGGACGGCGAAGAATGCGATCTGGCCGATGCCCGCGGCGGCGCCGATGCCGAGCGTCGTCGCGGCGATGATGGCGAAGACGAGGATGCGCGGCGTGCGAATGATCTCGCGGGAGCCGCACGAGGGACAGACATCCGCGGGCGGCGGCTCGTCGGGCTCGCCGAGCTCCTCGATCGACTCGCACGCGGTATCGAGCACTTCGCCGGCGCGGAGCGCGTCGACGTTGCGTACGCGCAGCTTCACGCCGTGCACCGCGTTCGGATAGTTCACCGCCATCTCGACGTCGTCGAGGACTGACTCGATGCCCGCGGCCTCGAGCGCGTTGTGCGCGAGGATCGCGTCGGAGTGGAACCAGTAGCTCGCGACCGTGACGAGAGAGTCAGACATCGTCGTGGACAACATCCTGGACGTACAACATCTTCGTGACGACGAGCGTGGCCGCGAGGATCGGCTCGGCGACGAGCATGCCGAGGACGCCGAAGACGACGCCCATCGCCGAAACGGCGACGATGGTCAGCACCGGCGGGACGTCGAGGCGGCGCTCGAGGATCAGCGGCGTGATGAGGTTTCCCTCGAGCTGCTGCACGGCGACATAGAGCAGCAGCACACCCAACGCTTTCTGCGGCGAGTCGGCGAGCGCGATGCCGAGCGCCGGGATGGCGCTGACGAACGGGCCGAAGAAGGGGATGAGCTCGAGCAGCCCCGCGAAGAGTCCGAGCGCGGCGGCACCTTTGACGCCGAGGGCGAACAATCCGAGGCCGGTGATGAGGCCGACCGCCGCCATCGCCATCAGCCGCGCGACCAGCCACTGTCGCAGCGTGTCGCACAGCGCGCCCACCACCTCCTCGGCACGGGCACGGTGGCGATGCGGGACGAGATGCAGCGCGCCGGCGCGATACACGCCCGGCTCGACCGCGACGTAGATGGCGATGAACAGCACGATGATCACTCCGCCGACCGCGCCGACGATGCCGGAGATCATCGGGAAGAGGAACCGTGCGAGGCCGCGCAGTTCTTTCCCGATGAGCGCGATGGCGTGGTCCGCGATCGGCGCGCCTCCGAATTTCTGTTCCAGGGTCTTCAGCGCCTGCGGCAGTTCGCGCCGCATGTCGCCGGTCTCCGTGGTGACCGACGGCGCGACGAGGGCGGTGAGCGCGACGATCAGCACGATGGCCGCGAACATCGTCGCCGGCGCGCCGATGCCGCGGCGCACGCGATGCGCTTCCAGCCAGTCCGCGGCCCTCGAGACCGCGAGGCCGAAGACGATGCCGAGGAAGGTGATGAAGAAAATCGCGTGCGCGATCCAGAGAAAGCGCAGCGCGATCAGCACGCCGAAGACGATCGCGACGACGCGCAGGGCCGTGCCCGAACGGATCTCCATCACTGGCGACGTTGCAGGACTCCGTCCATCACGAGGTACATCGAGGCAAGACGCTCCTTCATCCGCGGGTCGGCGACGGCGAGCGCGGTCATGATCTCGTCGCGCTGGCCGGCGTAGGACGTGATCGCGATCATCGTGCGCGGCTCCTTCGCCAGCAGCTCCGTCTGCGCGAGCGCGGCGCAGCCGTCGAAGAACTCTCGCGCTGCTGCGGAGGCATTGGCGAAGTTGTTTCGCTGGGCCTCATGACTCGCCACGCCGAGGCGGCGGTGGAGGCCGGCGAGTTGCAGGTCGAGCTCCGTCCGCTGCAGCGACGCGGAGGCGCGCCGCAACTCGAGCGCCTGCGGGATGTAGCCGCCGAGGAACGCGGCCACCAGCAGCACAATCACGAGCAGGAAAAGTTTGAACGAAAAACGCCCGCGCGGCTCCTGCGCCGGCGCCGGGGTCGGCGAATCATCGTTTTGCATCCCACCAATGTACCTCCGCGTAAATCGGTCCGGTCGTTATAATCACGCCGCTTTGGAACTGAAAGTCTTTGCCGGCCGCGCTCATCCGTCGCTGACGGAGGAGATCTGCGCTCAGCTGGGGATCGCGCAGGGACACATCACCCTCTACAGCTTCTCGGACGGCGAGCACTACGTGCAGATCGACGAGAACGTGCGCGGCGCGGACGTGTTCCTCGTGCAGCCGACCTGCCCGCCGTCGGTGAACGATCACCTGATGGAGCTGCTGATCATGCTCGACGCGTTCAAGCGCTCGTCGGCGCGGCGCGTGACGGCGGTGATTCCGTATTACGGATACGCGCGGCAGGATCGGAAGAACAAGCCGCGCGTGCCGATCACGGCGAAGCTGGCCGCGGATCTGATCAGCGCGGCGGGCGCGGATCGCGTGCTCACGCTCGATCTGCACGCCGCGCAGATCCAGGGCTTCTTCAACATCCCCGTCGATCACCTTTTCGCGGCGCCGGTGCTGGTCGGCTATCTCAAGACGCTCGAGGCCGACGACCTGACGATCGTGTCGCCGGACGCGGGCGGCGTGGAGCGCGCGCGCGCGTATGCGAAGCGCCTCGGCGCGTCGCTGGCGATCATCGACAAACGGCGCGTCGCGGCGAATCAGACCGAGGTCATGAACATCATCGGCGACGTCGCGGGACGCAACGTCTACATCGTCGACGACATCATCGACACCGCCGGCACGCTGATTCATTCGGTGCAGGCGCTGTTCGAGCAGGGCGCGCGCTCGATCTCCGCCGCCTGCACGCACGCCGTCCTCTCCGGCCCCGCCATCCAGCGCATCAACAGCTCCGACCTGATCCAGGTGGTGACCACGAACAGCATCCCCACGCAGGAGAAGGAGATGGACTGCGCGAAGCTGAAGACGCTGTCGATCGCGTCGCTGCTGGCGGAGGCGATCAAGCGCATTCATGACGAGGATTCGGTGTCCTCGCTGTTCGAGATGTGAAACCGGGGAATAACGCCCCGTTTTCAGCGATTTACGCGCTTCCGAACCAGATTCAAAGGAGTCAGCCATGGCTGAGGTGACGTTGGAAGTGGAACGCCGGGAGGCGACCGGCAAGGAAGTGGCGAAGAAGCTTCGCCGCGACGGGCGCGTGCCCGCTGTCGTGTATGGCGCGCATCGCGAGCCGGTGGCGATCACGGTCGATCGCAAGGCGGTCTCGGAGCTCATTCAGAAGGGCGAGCACGGGATCCGCTCGGTGTTCCTGCTCAAGATGGCGGGCACCGACCAGCAGCGCCACGCCATGATCAAGGAAGTGACGATCAATCCGATCTCGCGCAAGATGATGCACATCGACTTCGTGCGCGTGCTGATGGATGAGAAGGTGCGCGTGACGATCCCCGTGCATCTGAACGGCACCGCCATCGGCGTGAAGGAAGGCGGCATCATCGACTGGCAGGTGCGCGACATCCACATCGAGTGCCTCCCGAACGCGATCCCCGACTCGTTCGAGGTCGACGTGACGGAGCTCGGCGTCCACGACTACCTCCGCGTGAAGGACCTCAAGACTCCCGAGGGCGTGAAGGTGCTGGACGATCCGGAGCGCGTGGTCGTCGGTGTCACCGTTGCGCGCGCCGAAGTCGTTGCGGAGCCGGCGGCCGGCGACGTTGCCGCGGCCGCGACGTCCGAGCCCGAAGTCATCAAGAAGGGGAAGGTGGAGGAGGACTAGTTCCTGCTTCGCTTCTCGGTTGGACTGGCGCCCCGCGATGAGCGGGGCGTTTTGATATGAGCAGACTCACCAGACTCACGAAAGCGGAAGTGCCCGCCGACGTCGCCGCGCTTTACGAGAAAGTCGGCGCGCTGCGCGGCAATGTGCCCAACATGTTCCGCGTCTACGCGCATCGTCCGGAGATCCTGAAGACGATGGTCGCGCATCTGAACGCGGTCACCGAGGGCGGGACGGTGCCGGTGCGCACGAAGGAGCTGGTGGCCACGCTCGTGTCGCGGCTGAACTCCTGTGAGTATTGAAACCGCTCGCACACCGCGCAGGCTGCGCGGCACGGAGCGGGGGAGGAGCAGCTGGCGCAGCTGCTCGATTTCGAGAACGGCCCGTTCACGGATGCGGAGAAGGCCGCGCTCGCGTACGCGCAGCAGCTGACGTTCGACGCGCATCGGATCGATGATGCGCTGTTCGCGCGGCTGCGCGCACATTACGACGAAGGCGAGATCGTCGAGATCTCGGCGATGGCGGGCTTGTTCAACTACTTCAACCGCGTCAACGACGCGCTGCACATGGAACCGACGAAGCCGGGAGAGGGATTGTAAAATGCGCGCAGTGTCCACGAAGAACCTCGCTCTCCTGCTCTCGTTCCTGGTTGTGTTCGCCGCGTGCCGGCAGCGCGAGCAGGCTGTGACGACCACCACGGCCACGAAGCCCGTCACGCGCGGAACGCCTGCCGGCTCCGCGCCTCCGGCCACCACGACCGGCACCGACATCGGCTCGGTGATGCCGGAGTATTCGGCGTTGTGGCTGGACGGCTCGAAGTTCGACCTCGCGTCGAAGCGCGACAAGGTCGTGCTGCTGAACCTCTGGGCGACGTGGTGCGGTCCGTGCCGCTACGAGATCCCGGAGCTGCAGACGCTGCACGCGAAGTATCAGCCGAAGGGATTCGAAGTGATCGGCGTGAGCGTCGACGAGAGCGGCGCGGATTCGGTGAAACAGTTCGTCGCCGAACAGAAGATGACGTATCCCGTCGCGCTCGACCCCGAGGGCAAGCTCGCCGGCATCCTGCAGACGTCCGTGCTCCCGACCTCGATCCTCCTCGACCGCAACGGCCGCATCGTCTGGAAGCACTACGCCGCGATCATGCCGGACGACAAAGAGCTCGTGCAGGCGATCGAGAAAGCGTTGTAGGGTCGCCTACAAATGCCGGCGGTCGGGCGTGCCGCGCTCTTCGCGGCGGCGTTCGCGCTGGCGCTCGATGAACTCGCGGACGTTGCGCGCCATCTGCCCGAGGAGCAGGCGCATGGGAAGCCATGCGAGCACGATCGACAGAGCGAGCACGACGGCGATGAAGATGAAGAGAATGATGAGTGTGACGACTGACATCGGGCCTTTGCCTCACTCTCTTCATAGCAAACCGCGGGCCGCAAGTGCGTCGCGTACCGCGCGCGTCAGACGAACCGCCCCCGCCGGCGTCGGATGCGTCGGATCCTGAAACTCCCCCTCGGCGAGCAGCGTGCGGAAATCGACGCAGTCCAGCTGCGGCGGGCAGCGGAACGGCTCCGGATGCAGGCGCGGATGAATCGGTGCGAGCACGAAGACGTGCCTCCGGTCCGCGTTGGACGCGAGCAGCAGCTGCACCTGCGCAGGATTCACCGGCCAGGAGTCGGCCGCGACGACTTCGAACTGACGCGCCGGCAGCCAGCCGCCACGGCGGTTGCGCACGAAGAGACCCTCGAGCGCCGCGCGGATGTGACGCCGCGCGTAGACGCGCGCGGCCAGCGGGTGGACGTCGAGTGTTGCGCCGAAAATGCGCTCGACCGCGGCGCGTGACTCGGCGCGCGGCCGGTATCCGCACATTAGCATCGCGTTGTAGTGATCGCTGTTCACGGCGATCTTCTCGGTCAGCTGCCACGGGGTGACGACCTGCACGATCGTCCGCACGTCCCGCGGGAGCTCCTGCTGCAGCAGCAGGGCCTCGGCGAATGTCTGCGCCGGCGACGCGAAGTTCCATCCGCCGAGGACGCGGGCGTCAAGGCCGAACATCGCGACGCTGTTGCCGTAGATCGCGAGGCGAGGCGGGTGCGAGGAGCGTGACGTGTCGAGGATCGCGCAGAGCCGGCTCGTGTCGTCGTGCAATGCGCGCACGGCGCGCGGCATCAGCAGCAGCGCGCCGGCGGCGCCGGCGAGAACGAAAACCGGCAAGAGGAGGGCGCGGCGGGGGAACAAGCCGCGATTGTAGTCAGTTCGCGTGGGCGTGGAGATCCTCCCGATCGCGGAGCGGATTCGCGAGCCGCTGCGGCGCACGCTCGCGGGCGAGCGCGTGGCATGGCCCGAGCTGACGCCCGACGACGCGCGCGCCCTCGGGCAGCACGGCCTCGTACCGCTCGTCTACTCGATCGCGCACCTCCCGCAACTCCGCGACGACGCGATTCTCGCCGCCGCGCTGGAGGGTCTGCGGCTCGACGACCTGCGCGCGGTGCTCGATGCGCTCGCGGCGCGGGGCATCACCGCGCTGCTGATGAAGGGAACGCCGCTCGCGTACGACATTTACCCGGCGCCGGAGCTCCGTCCGCGCGGCGATACCGATCTTCTGATCGAGCCGGCGTCGCTCGACGCGCTGCGCGAGACGCTGACCGCGCTCGGGTTCCAGGAGCATCTCACCAGCGGCGACGAGCACGCGGTGCTGCAGGCGACGTTCACGCGCGTCGACGCGTTCGGCGCGAGCCATGCGTACGACGTGCACTGGTCGCTGACGAACATGGCGCTGTTCGCGGAGACGCTGCGTTTCGACGAGCTGCGCGCGCGCGCGATGGCGGTGCCGGCGATCGGTCCGCAGGCGCTCGCGCTGTCGCACGTCGACGCGCTGCTGCACGCGTGCGTGCATCGCGTCGTGCATCATCACGACTCGGAGCGGCTGATCTGGCTGTACGACATCGCGCTGCTGCGCGAGCGGATGTCGCGCGACGAGCACGAACGCTTCTGGCGCCTCGCCGCGGAGCGGCAGGTGGCCGGGATCTGCATGCGATGCGTGGAGCTGGCGGATGACTGGTGCGCGCGCGAGCCGCGGAATCGCGCGGAGGAGTGGCTGTCGCGGGAGGAGATCGCGCGCGACGAGCCGTCGCGGTTCTATCTCGCACGCGACCTCACGTACGGCCGCACGATGCTCGAGGATTTCCGCGCGCTGCCGTGGCGCGCGCGCCTGCAGCGGCTGCGGCAGCTCGCGCTCCCGCCGGCCGCGTTCATGCGCCAGAGCTTCCCGTCGCACAGCCGCTTCGCGCTGCCCTGGCTCTACGTCTATCGCGGGGCACGCGGGATCCGTCGGCTGTTCCGGCGCGCCGATCTGGTGCGGTAACGACGCGGACTGGTTACGTAGCCTCGTGGGTGTCTTTGACGTGGGCGACGAGCTTGTTGATGTCGAACGGCTTGGAGAGCACGCGGAACACCGGTTTGGCGTCTTTGGTCTCGTTCGCGCTCTGCATGTTGGCGGTCATGAGGATCACCCACGGCCGCGGCGCCTTGCGCTCGCTCTCGAGGTAGCGAAGGACGCCGTGTCCATCGACGCGCGGCATCATCAGATCGAGAAGGACCGTTCCATAGTCGTTGCGGGTGAGCTTCTCGATTGCTTCGTGTCCATCCCTCGCGGCATCCACTTCGTAGTGCTCGCGCTTCAGGACGCGCTCCACCATGATCCGGATGGCATCGTCATCGTCGACTACGAGGACTTTTGGTTTTTGCTGACTCGACAACTAAGACTCCTTGCCGTCAACGTTAGCAAGCGGATTGCCATGTGAGAGGATGTGAGCTTGCTTTACGTCACCCTCTATACGCGCGCCGATTGTCCTCTCTGCGAGAAGGCCAAAGCCGCCATCCGCGCGTCCGGCGTTTCCGTGCTCATGGATGAGGTCGACATCGACGCGGACGAGGAGCTGCGGCAGCGATACACGAATGACGTGCCAGTGATTTTGATCAACGGGAAGGAAGCGTTTCGTCATCGAGTCGACCCGCAGGCGTTCGCGCGCTATGCGGTGGAAGGGAGAACGAACATGTCCTCACTTGCTGGAGAAAAGTGCATTCCCTGCCGCGGCGGAGTTCCACCGCTCGCGGGCGCCGAGCTGCGCGCGCTCGAGAGCGAGCTGGACGGCGGATGGCGCGTGGTCAACGATCATCATCTCGAGAAGCAGTTCGACTTCCCCGACTTCGCCTCGGCACTCGCATTCACGAACCGCATCGGCGCGGTCGCGGAGGAGGAAGGCCACCATCCCGACATCCACCTGGCGTGGGGAAAGGTGGGTGTCACGATCTGGACACATCACATCGACGGACTCACGCGCAGCGACTTCGTCTTAGCCGCGAAGGTCGACCGGTTGTAAATTGGTTATCATGGGTGGGGTCACAACCATGAATTTGCCGGCGCTCCGAGAGCGCAGTGTGTTCCGGCGTACGCCGGAAGTCGTCTGCCGCCGCGTGGGCGGGGAGTCGATCCTCGTCCCGATCCGGCAGAACGTGGGCAATCTCGACTTCGTCTACACGCTCTCCCCGGTGGCCGCGAGCGTCTGGGATCAGCTCGACGGACAGCGGTCGCTCGACGAGATCGTCGACGCGATCTGTTCCGAGTATGAGGTCGATCGCGAGACCGCCGCGGCAGACGTGGCCGGTCTCGTCGCCGATCTCAGCGAAGCGGCGTTGATTTCGCAGGTGGAGACGGAATGATCGAGACCCGGGAGTACGGGGAGCTGAGCAAATCCATCATGGGGGAAGTGAGCGCACTGCGCCTCCCCGTGAACGGCACGATCGAGCTGACGAATCGCTGCCCGCTCGAATGCGTGCACTGCTACAACAACCTGCCGATGAATGACCGCGAAGCCCGAAAAACGGAGCTGACGACCGCGGAGCTTTGCCGCGTCCTCGACGAGCTGGCGGAGATGGGGTGCATGTGGCTCCTCTTCTCCGGCGGCGAGATCCTCGCGCGTCCGGACTTTCTCGAGATCTACCGCCACGGCGCGTCGAAGGGAATGCTGCTCACGCTGTTCACGAACGGGACGCTGATCACCGAGCGGATCGCCGACGCGCTCGCGGCGCTGCCGCCCTTCGCGATCGAGATCACGCTGTACGGACGCACGAAAGCGACCTACGAGGCGCTGACGGGGATTCCGGGCTCGTTCGAGAAGTGTCTGCGCGGCATCCGGCTGCTGCTGGAGCGCAAGCTGCCGCTGAAACTCAAAACCGTCGCGCTGTCGGTCAACAAGCACGAAGTGTGGGCGATGAAGCGCTTTGCCGAGGAAGAGGTCGGGGTGAAGTTCAGCTTCGATCCGATGATCAGCCCGCGCATCGACTGCTCGTCGAGTCCGCTCGCCGTGCGCCTCACGCCGCCGGAGATCGTCGCGCTCGATCTCGAGGATCCGCAGCGCGTGGCCGACTGGCGCCGGCTCGCGGTCGAGTACGCGCCGCATGTGCCGGCGGCGGACGAGGTCGCGCAGGTCTACGACTGCGGCGGCGGCATCAACTCGTTCGCCATCGATCCCTACGGAAACATGACCATCTGCGTGCTGTCGCACGCCGACACGTACAACGTCCGCGACGGCTCGGTGCGCGAGGGGTGGGAGAAGTTTCTCCGCCAGGTGCGCGACCGTCCGAAAACACGGGTCACGAAGTGCAACTCGTGCGCGCTGCGCTCGCTGTGCGGATCGTGCGCGGCGACGGCCGAACTGGAGACCGGAGATCCCGAGACGCCGGTCGACTTCCTCTGCAGGACCGCGCATCTGCGCGCGGAGGTCTTCGGCGTCGACGTCCGCGAGCATGGCGACTGCGAGTACTGCGTGACCGGCTCGCAGCGCGCGGAGATCGATCGCATGGCCGAGGAAGTGCGCGCGCGCCATCGGGGCGACATCGCCGACATCATCGCCACCGTGCCGCTCGAAGCGTCAGCCTCCGGCTGCGCGACGGGCGGCTGCGGCTCGTGCAGCATTCATTGACAAGGAGCCCGTGAATGGAGAAGACCAACACCAGGAAGAAGCCGTACCAGAAGCCGGCCGTCACGCGTTTTCCGCTGCGGCCCGATGAGGCGGTGCTCGGCAACTGCAAGATGTCCGGCTCGTCGGGCTCGGCCGGTCTGGGCTGCGTCGTCGTGAACCCCTGCCGCACGATCGGTTCGTAAGCGTGCGTTCGGACTTTCTGCGGATCGCGGGGATCACCATCGCCGTCCGCTGCGAGGACGAGCGCGTCCTTTGCGAGTGGTCCGGCGCGACGCGCCGGTTCCTCGTCCCACCCGCCACGCCTGACGTCGATCTCACTCTTCGCGCCGCCGACTCGATCGCGCCGTCGGAGGGCGAGGTCGTGTTCGATTCCGGCGCGGTGTGGCGCATGCTGCGCGACGGCAACGGGTTCCGCATCGAATGCACGTCCGACGCGTTCGAGCGCAATCCCTACAAGGTCGCGACGTTCAACGCCGACTTCACGCGCGGCGAGGTTCTGCTGACGCCGCCGGTGCTGCATCTCAGTCCTCTCGACTATCCGCTCGACGAGGTCCTCGTCGCGCAGCTCCTCGGGCGAGGCCGCGGCGTGGAACTGCACTCGGCGGGCATCATCGATCACGCCGGCCGCGGCCATCTGTTCGTCGGCATGTCGGGCGCGGGGAAGTCGACCACCGCGCGGTTGTGGGGCGCTGCCGCCGCGGGGATCGTGAGCGATGACCGCGTGATCGTGCGCGAGCAGGAAGACGGCGCGATGTGGATGCACGGGACGCCGTGGCACGGCGAGGCGGAACTGTCGATGGCCGCGTCGGCGCCGCTCGCGGGCGTGTATCTGCTGGTGCAGTCGCCGGTGAACGCGATTCGCTCGCTGCCGCATGCGGCGGCCGTCGCGCGGCTGTTCACCTGCACGTTCCCGCTGTTCTCCAACGCCGGCGCGCTCGAGTTCACGCTCGCGTTTCTCGAGCGCCTCGCCGGGCGCGTGCCGGTGCGCGAGTTGTGCTTCACGCGCGACGCGAGCGTCGTCGAGCTGATCCGCACGGAGGCCGCGTGAGCGCCGCGCGGGACGTGATCGTCGACCTGCTCGCGCGCGGCCATGCCGTGCGCTTCCGCGCCGCCGGCGACAGCATGCATCCGATCATCCGCTGCGACGACTACCTGCTCGTCGAGCCGGCGGACGCGATGCGCATCCGCCGCGGCGACGTCGTGCTGACGCTCGCCGATCGCGGCCTCACCGCGCATCGCGTGGTCGCGCTCGCGAATGGAACGCTGATCACGCGCGGCGACAACCTGCACGACAACGATCAGCCGGTCGAGCTCTCGCGCGTTCTCGGCCGCGTGACGCATGCGGAGCGGGACGGACGCACGCGCCGCATCCGCCGCGCGTCATCGGTGCTGCTGACGTTCGCACGCGCGCTGATGCGCGTCACCGCTCGTTTGTAGTCGCGACCTGCTTCTCGATCTGCCGCCGCACGCTCATCTCCGACGTATTGCCGGCGGTGTCGATCGCGATTCCGGAGAACGCGCGATCGGTGGGGCCGGCGCCGGTGAGTCCGCGGACTTCGCGCGCCCAGAGGTCGGTGTCGCGGTCGACGTCCTTCGTCGCGACCTCGGTCGGCCTTACGACGTGGAAGGGAAATGTCGCCTCGAACGTGCCGTCGTCGGCGGTGTTCGCCGCGCCGAGGTAGTTGAACTCGCCGATCGACGGGAGCGACATCTCGCGCTCCTGATTGTTGATGGTCTCGATCTCGTCGCGCACTCCGCGGATGCGCGGCATGTCGACGGTCTTCTCGCGGATCGACGACGTGGTGAAGGACTGGTAGATCTCGACGACCTGGCCGGGGCACGCGCGGCCGCGGATCGTGACGCGGTGATCGTTCTCTTCGCCGAGGAGCACCGCGTTGGTGATCACCGGCGCGGAGATGCCGGTGTTCGGCGCGTCGGCGACGCGCTCGCACGAGCCGGCGCGCGCGAGCGAATCGGGCTCCGCGGCGAGGTTCAGCACGATGGGGCGAAGGCCGTTTTCGTCGTAGCGATTCGCGCTGAGGCGATTCTCGCGCGGCGGCGACGACTTGTACGGAGTGATGGTCACGCCGCCGAGGCGGTTCCACATGATGTCGTTGCGCGTGATGACGTTACGCTCGGCGCCCGGCGACAGCACGATGCCGGCCTGGTTGCCGCTGATGGTCGTGCCGTCGATATGCGTGCCGCTCACGGGGCGGCTGCCGTCCGGCGCGCCGATGATGATGCCGGCGCCCGGGTTCGCGGTGACGTGCGAGGAGTGAATCTCCGATCCGTTCGAGAGCAGCACGATGCCGCCGCCGCTCTGCGGCTCGCCGCAGCGGCTCACGTCGAGATGGCTGCCTTCGAGCCGTCCCTCCGCGGTCACGGCGATTCCGATGTTCGACTGCGCGGTGACGAGCACGTTGTGCGCGATCGTGAGGCCGCGCTCGACCTGCAGTCCGACGAGGCCGCGCGTCGTGGACGGCGTCGCGTCGGGCGACGCGCCGATCAGCACGTGCTCGATGCGCGCGTCCGCGCGCGTCACGATCGTCACCGGCGTTCCGCGCAGCGCGAGGTCGCGCATCGCGCAGCGTCCGGTGCAGACGATTCCCTCGGAACCGGTGAGCACCAGCTCGAGCTCCGGTTTCTGCAGGCGGTCCGCGCCGAGATCCTCGGGAATGATCTTCGTGCGGTCGCCGACGCGGCCGGCGTTGACGTTCGAGACCGACGTCGGCGAGAGGAAGTTGCGCGCGACGCCGTCGATGACCGTGTCTTCATCGCGCAGCGGCGGCAGCGGCGTGCCTAGGGTGATCGTCCACCAGTGCTGCGGCGTGCCCATCGTCGGATCGCGCTGTTCGGGCGCCGGCGTGAGCGGTACGAAGCGCATGCGATTCGGACCGGCGACGGCGTTCGCGTTCAGGAAGAACTGCCGCAGCGAGCCCTGAATGCGCTCGCCGTCGGCGACGGATGTCACGGCGTCGAAGCTGAACGCGAAGTCGACGTTGGAGAGCGAGCTCTCGAGTTTCACCGCGGCGATGTGCTCGGCGGTTGCGAGCGATGAGGCGTCGTCGGAGTTGAACGTGCGGCCCGCGAAGCAGGAGCCGGCGTAGCCGATCGTGACCGTCGTGCCGTCGGGACGCGCGCAGAGCGAGCCGGCCGGGCCGAAGGTCTGCTCGGGCCACGCGTCCTTGTGAATCGTGCGCGAATCGACGACGACCCAGTAGTCGCCGGGGCGGTCGACCTGGAACGCGTAGACGCCTTCGCCTTTCGTCGCCGTGGTCGTGACCAGCGCGTCGCCGGCGGACGGCACGCCGTCGCCTCCGTCGCGATAGAGCTTCACCGTGACGCCTTCGAGCGGAACGAGACTCGTACGCAGCGCGAGCGCCGGACGGTCTTCGTAGACTCCGCCCGCGATCAATAACGTGCGCTGAGCCTGTGCCAGCACGGGCGTCGCGATTACAGCGACCACCACCACCCATCGTTTGACCATGTCGGACCTCAACCAGGATGATACGTCAGATAACCGTCAGACGAGACCCCGGTCGCGAAGCTCGCGCTTCACGAACGCGTAAATGATCGGAGCCATGATGACGCCGCCGACGCCGAACGCGGCCTCGCCGATGAGGATCGCCAGCAGGATTTCCCACGCCTGGGAGTCGGTCTCGCCGCCGACGATCCGCGAGTTGATCAGGTACTCGAGCTTGTGAATGACGACGAGAAACGAGATCGACGCGACGGCGGTGCCGAACGAGACGCCGAGGGACAGGATCGTGATCACGGTGTTCGAGATCAGATTGCCGAGGACGGGGATCAATCCGCAGAGGAACGTGATGACCACCAGCGTCGTCGCGAACGGCACGTGAATGCCGAAGAGCGGCAGGACGACGAGGAGATAGAGGGCGGTGAGCGTCGTGTTGACCGCCGAGATCTTGATCTGCGCCATGGCGATGCGGGTGAAGGCGTGGGCGAAGTGGTCGACCTTCTCGACGAGGTGACGCGCCAGCGGCCCGCGGTCGACCGCGTCGTGCTTCGTCACGCGGCGGAAGAAGACCAGGATCGCCAGCAGCGCGCCCATGATCATGTGCACGAGGCCGATGCCCAGCCAGACCCCGCCCGCGCGCAGCGTCTGCGCGTGCGTTTTCAGCCAGGTCATGAACATCAGCTTGAACTCCTCGGCGTCGGTCATCATCTCGGGGATGAACTGACGGCCGAGCCCTCCCAGCCAGAGGCGGACGGAGCCGAGGATCTCCGCCATCTGCTCCATCATCTCCGGCACGTTGCCCGCGCCGCGCCGGAGCATCATGACCATGAGCATGATCGCCGCCGTGATGATCGCGCCGGTCGTGAGCGCGACCACGAGCAGCGCCAGCGGCCGCGCCACCCCGTGCGACATGCGCCCCCTCATCCGCGACGACACGCCGTCGAGAATCATGTACAGCGTGAGCCCGAAGATCACCGCCGGTACGAGGTGCTGCCAGAGCACGAAGAAGATCCCGCTCGCGACGATCGCGTACGCGACGATCTCTTCCCACGGCATCCGCGGCTGCGCCGCTTCGCGCGGCTCGCTGCGCTCGAGGGGGACGGGGGCGAGGGGGGTGGTGGACATTGGCGTGATTGTACGGCTGCGTGACGTTCAGACGCGCTTCTTCGAGAAAACCGTTACGCCGGCAATGCCTTCGAAGTCTGAATCGGTGGTCAGCAGTTCGGCGTCGTTTGCGCGTGCTGTTGCAAGCATGATCGCGTCCGCCATGGGGAGTTTGTGTGCGAGGCTCAGGTCCGCCGCGGTGAGTGCGATTTCCTCGGACAAATCGACGAGTTGGGTTTTCTTCATCGTCGCCGCGGCGTAAACGGCATCTTCCTCGGAACGTTCGCGCTTGATCCACTTATAAACTTCGTACAGGGCGATGGTCGGCGTCAGAACGTTCGCGGGATGACGCAGCCGCGCAGCGAATTCCCCGGCGTGCGGACCGTCGCCAAAGAACTCGAGCCACCCGGAGGAATCGAGGACGATCAGAATCGTTCCTTCTTCTCGCGGAATCCCGACGTGCGAATGCCTTTCACGAATCCGCGCATGGACGAAATGGAGCGATCCGGGACGAAGCTGATGATTCCTCCCTTGGTGATCACCTGAAACTCCTGGCCGGGCCGTACATCCACTTTCTGCCGAATGTCTTTCGGAATGACTACCTGATATTTCGGCGAAACTCTCGTGCGTCCCATCCGTCACCTGCTTTCGATGATCGATCGATAGTATCGTAAAACGTCAATGAAAGTCGTGGCTGTACACGTCCTGCACGCCCTCGAGCGGACGGAAACTCTCCGCGCGGACGGAGGCCTGGCCTTCCTGGTTCTGGACGATGCCTTCGACGATGAGGCCGGAGTTGGTGAGGATGGTGGTGCGGGATTCGGCGAAGAGGGGCGGGCTGACGATCGCCTGGGAGAGGCCGGTCTCGTCTTCGAGGGTGAGGAAGACGAACCCTTTCGCGGTTCCGGGTCGCTGGCGGACGATGACGGCGCCGGCGGTGGTGACGCGGCTGCCATTCGGGACGTGCTTCAGCTGTTCGGCGGTCAGCACGCCCTCTTTGCGCAGCCGCGGGCGGAAGTGGTCGAGGAGATGTTTGCCGGTCGTGAGCTCCATCGCCGTGTAGTCGGCCATCGTTTCTTCGGATGCAGACATGTCGCGCAGCGGGTGTGGGACAGGCGATCCCGCCTGTCCGGACAGGCAGGATTGCCTGTCCTCCACCTCGTACATCTCGCCGGCGGATTTCGCGGCGTAGGCGGCCTGCCAGAGCGCGGCGCGGCGGGTCATGCCGAAGGACCCGAGCGCGCCGGCGTAGGCGAGCTTCGTGAGCTGGTCGTCGCGCAGGCGTGCGCGGCGCGCGAGATCGTCGGTGTTCGCGTACGGTTGCGCGGCTTCGACGCGCAGCCCTGACTCGGCGCGCAGTCCCTTCACGAATCGCAGGCCGAGGCGCACCGCACCGTTTTCCCAGCGGCACATCCAGCCGGATTTGTTCACGTCGACGGGCAACACCTTCACGTTGTGGCGCTGCGCGTCCTTGATCAGCGTCGCGGGGTGATAGAACCCCATCGGCCACGCATTCAGCAGCGCGGTGTAGAACGCGGTGGGGTGGCGCGCCTTGATGTACGCGCTCGCGTACGCGATGAGCGCGAAGCTGGCGGCGTGCGACTCGGGGAAGCCGTACAGCGCGAACGCGGTGATCGATTTCACGATCTGGTCCTGCGCCGCCGTGTCGAGGCCGCGCTCGCTCATGCCGGCGCGCAATCGTTTTTCGATCTCGACCATGCGCTCCATCGAGCGCTTGAACCCCATCGCCCGCCGCAGCTCCTCGGCCTCGCCGCCGGTGAATCCCGCCGCGACCATGGCGATGCGCAGCAGCTGCTCCTGAAACAGCGGCACGCCGAGGGTGCGCTTCAGGATCGGCTCGAGGCAGGGATGCGGATACTCAACCGGCGCGCGTCCCTGGCGGCGGTCGAAGAACGGCTTGATCATGCCGCCGACGATCGGTCCGGGACGGATGATCGCCACCTGCACGACGATGTCGTAGAAGACCTTCGGCGCATGTCGCGGCAGCGTCGCCATCTGCGCGCGGCTCTCGACCTGGAACATGCCGATGGTGTCAGCTTCGTTCAGCATCTTGTAGACGAGCGGGTCGTCGGGCGGCAGGTGCGCAAGGTCAACTTCTTTACCTTCGTGTGTACGGATGAGCGGGATGACTTCCTCGAGCGCGGCCAGCATGCCGAGCCCGAGGAGATCGACCTTGATGATGCCGAGATCGGCGCAGTCTTCCTTGTCCCACTGAATGACGACGCGGCCCGGCATCGACGCCGGCTCGAGCGGCACCACTTCGTCGAGGCGCCCCTTCGCGAGCACCATGCCGCCGGAGTGCTGTCCCATGTGGCGCGGCAGGTTCTGGATCCGCAGGTAGAGGCGCATGAAGTGCTGCATGCGCAGGTCGCCGGGATCGAATCCGGCGTTCGCGAGCTCCTGCGGGAGGTTGTCGACTTTCTCGCGGATCTCGCCGAAGTGCCAGGTGCTGACGGTCTTCGAGAACTTGTCGGCCTGTTCGAGCGAGAAGCCGAGCGCCTTGCCGACTTCGCGCGCGGCGGAGCGGTCGCGATAGGTGATGACGTTCGCGGTCATCGCCGCGCCGTGCTGTCCGTATTTTTTGTAGACGTGCTGGATGACGCGCTCGCGCTGGTCGCCGGACGGGAGATCGAGGTCGATGTCGGGCCATTCGCCGCGCTCCTCGGAGAGGAAGCGCTCGAAGAGCAGGTCCATCTTCACCGGGTCGACGGCCGTGATGCCGAGGGCGTAGCACACCGCGCTGTTCGCCGCGGAGCCGCGTCCCTGCACGAGGATCTTCTCGCGATTGCAGAACTGCACGATGTCCCAGACGATGAGGAAGTAGCCCGCGAGCTGGAGCTTCTCGATCATGTTCAGCTCTTTCTCGATCTGCGCCTGGGCGGCGGCGGTGAGCGGACGCAGTCGCGCCTTCGCGGCGTTCCAGGTGATCTTGCGAAGAAAGGAGTCGTTCGTCTCGCCTTCGGGGAGCGGGAAGTCGGGAAACTGGTACCCGAGGTCGGAAAGCGTGAAGTCGAGCGTATTCGCGAGCGTCCACGCGCCCTCGATCGCCTCCGGCAGATCGGCGAACAGCTTTGCCATCTCGGCAGGGGTCTTGATATGCCGCTCGCGATTGACGTCGAGCAGGCGACCCGCATTGTCGACGTTCACGCCTTCGCGGATGCAGGTGAGGACGTCGAGCAGCTCGCGATCCTCCGGACGCGCATAGCGCACGCCATTGGTTGCAACGAGCGGCAACCGCATCCGCCGCGCGATGTCGACCAGCCGGATGTTGTGATGCTCCTGCTCCCGCCGGTAATGCCGCTGCAGCTCGATGTGCGTCCGCCCTTTGAAAATGCCGCTGATTTTGTGGATGGTCTCTTCGTCGTCCCGCGTCAAACACCGCAACCCCTCGGCATGCTGCTCGATCAGCTCCCACGTGTACTTCGCCTCCCCCTTCGGATGCGCGAACGCCCCCGCGGTCAGCAGCCGGCAGAGGTTTTTGTAGCCGGTACGGTTTTCGACCATGAGGGTGAGCCATTGCTCTTTGGGGGGCGTGGCGAGTCTCAGGCCTTTTTTTGTTGGGTCGAGTCTTACTTCCGTGCCGATGAGAGCGTGCACGCCGTTCTTCTTCGCCGCGGTATGGAAGCGTGGCGCGCCATACAGGCCGTTCCTGTCGATGATGGCCATGGCGGGGATGTCTCTTTGGGTGGCGTGGTAGATGAGGTCCTCGGGGAGGGTTGCGCCATCGAGGAAGGAGAAGGAGCTCGAGGTGCGGCACTCGGCGTAGGGGACAGGAGACATGAATGCAGAATGCAGAATGCAGAATTGAGAATTAAGAATGGGTGTGTTGCGACTGTGGTTTGCTGACCTTCTTTACGATCGAAGTCAGAACGCTCACGATTTCGTTGGCTTCTTCAACGAGAGGGTGAACTCGCTGCGGCGTCAGCATTCCGGTTGCTTCAATTAACCGAAGCCAATAGTGCGACTCGCGTGCTTCTTTGAGTGAGATTCGCAGTTTGGAAATGAAATCTGGCCGGCTCTGAGCCGCTTCTGCTTCTTCCAGATTGGAACCGATCGCCGTGCCGGATCGCAGCAGTTGATTTGCCGCCACGCGATCCGTTCCGCGTTTTCGAGTCAATGCACGATGCAACCGAACGATGCGGCACGCAAAATTGAACGCCCGTTCGTGAATCTCCTTCATTCTCAATTCTCAATTCTGCATTCTGCATTCTGCATTCATCCTTTTCTCCACAATCAGTAGCCCCTCAGTCATACCCCGCATCCACGTACCACCCTTCCGGCGTCTCCTCCCGATACACGCGGTAGCTTTTCCCTTTCATCAGCTCCACGTCCCAGTACTCGCGATCGACCGGGGACGGGTTCCACCATTCGGCGGTGAGTTGCCAGGGGCCGGCGGAGGTGCGGACGTCGCCGGCGATGTCGCCTTCGCCCTGGATGGAGGCGATCTGGAATTCGCCGGGCTCGTTTTCGCGGGAGGGGCGGGTGATGACTTCCACCGCGACGGGGGGGCGGAAGATACGGGCGGCGAGGAGGCCGCGGCTTTTGCGGGGGCCTCTCCGCAGGTCGGGCGGGGGTGGGGGAGCGAAGGTGCCGATGGCGTAGCGGTCGGGGATGTGGGTGTCGACGGCCATCGGCATGCCGACGCGGTCGTCGCCGAGCATGGAGACGAGGCGCGCGATCGTGGTCGCGAGTTTTTCGGGCGACAGTGCGGCGGGGCCGAAGAGCGAGAGTTGGGCGCGGCGCGGGCGGTCGGGATGGGCGACGATGGTGAAGCCGATCACCGGCGCGCCGGGCGGGGTTTTCTCGAGATCGAGGCGGAGCAGCGTCAGCATCGTCTTCGTGTCGCGCGTCGGCGCGGGGAGATCGATCGCGCGCGCGTGATAGCCGTCCGGCTCGAGCGTCATCGTCAGCTCGAGGCGCTTGCACGCGAAGCCCTGGATCTCCATCCGCTTCGACAGCCGGTCCAGCGCGGCGCTGGCGATGAAGAGAAACGGCTCGAGCGCGACCAGCGGCCACTCCAGCTCCATCCCCTCGCGAAACTCCGGCGGGAGCGCGCGCGGAATGAGCGGACGCGGATCGATGCCGCGCGCGGCGTAGTGCAGCTCGCGTCCCAGCTCGCCGAGGCGCGCGGCCAGCTCGGATTCCGGCAGGCGCGCGAGCTCGCCGATCGACGTGATGCCCCAGCGCTGCAGCGTCGACGCGGCGTCGAGCTCCGGTGTGAGGCGTGCGAGCGGAAGCGGCGCGAGGAACTCCGCCTCGCCGCCCGGCTCGACGATCGTCGGAGACTTCGGCAGCTCCGCCGCGACGCGCGCCGCGAGCTTGCTCGCCGCGAGTCCGAAGCGCGCGGGGAGCCCGATGTCCGCCGCGTCGCGGATCGCCGCCTCGCCGAGGTCCTTCTCGCTCGCGAAGTGGCGCTCCATCCCGCTGACGTCGATGAAGACGATCCCGTCGCCGGCGTCCTCGACGCGCGGCGAGAACGACTCCGCGACTTCGAGCAGCGCTTCCTGCGCGGTCCGCTCGCACTCCACATCGCGTCCGCGCGCGATCAGCTTCGGCACGAGCGAGCGAGCCTGCGCGAGCGTGAGTCCGGGACGGATTCCCTTCGTGCGCGCGCGCCGCGTCGCCGCGACGACGTGCGCGGCGCTGCCGTTCCCCTCCACGATCGCGACGGCCTCGCTGAGCAGTTCGGGCTCGCTGCGCAGGCGCGCGGCGAGCGGGAACATCGTCACGTACAAACAGGCGATGCGCGTCGTCGTCATGGCAGCAGCTCCAGCGACAGCGACGTGTGCTCGCCCGGCTTGCGGTGGCGGTGTTTCTCGAGCGTGAGCTCGAGGGTGACGCCGGCGAGGACGTGCGGCGATTTTCCGCGGCCGAGCCATTTCATGCGCGAGCGTCCCGCGGTGACGACGGCTTCCGACGCGGTGCCGGTGAGCGGATACGGCGTCGAGACCAGCATCGCCGCGCCGTGCGCTTCCGCCGAGCGGCCGAGGCGCACCCACGAGGCGTCGGGGACGCGGCGTCCGCGCATCGGATGCGTGCCGGTGTCGAGCACGACGAGCTGGAAGCCGGTGGCGGTGATCATCTCCGTGCTCATCACCGCCTGCTTGAGCGTCTGCGGACGAATCCACAGCACGCGGCGCAGATCGACGCCCGCCGCCTCGGCACTCCACGGATCGAGGTGATCGCCGAGGTCGATGAGCACCGCCGCCTCGCCCATGCTCGTCGCGGCGGCGAGGGCCGCCATCACGATCGAGAACCGTCCCGCGCCGCGGCGGCCGGTGAGCTCGACCATTTTGCCGCGCGGGAGTCCGCCGCCGAGGAGCGCGTCGAAGGGGGCGAGCGTCGTCGGGATCGACTCCTCGCGCCGCGCTTTGTCGAGCGCGCGGATCAGCTCCGCGCCGTTCGTCATTTTCGCCGCGGCCGTGCCGGCGAGCGTCGCGCGGAGACGCGCGAGGTCTTCGCGCTCCAAAGGAGGGCGGGCGTCCCGCCCGCCGCTGATGGCGGGCGAGACGCCCGCCTTCCGATCGAGCAGCGGGAACTGGAAATCGAGAGAGTGCGCCGTGGCCGACACGCAGGTAATCTATGGCGGTAACGAGGCGTAATCAAGAGAAGGAATGGTGCGGATGCGATCACCCTCGGGAACGGATCCGTGTCTTTGTCCAATATTGAACAACGCGGCTACGAAGAGGAGAACAGGCTCCGCTGATCCCCCAGATTCTCCGGCATCACCGGCTCCTGGCCGACCAGTTTCTGCAGATCGCGCGCGGTGGAGGGGCTGTGGCCCGCGAAGTGATTGTTGGCGAAGCCCCACACGCTCTTCACCCGCTCGGCGAGCAGCCGCAGTTTGTGCGACCACGCATCCAGCTCGCCCGTGCGGTCGAACTGGATGCGCGAGTAGTCGACGATGTCGCGATTGGGTCCCATCCAGCGCACGTACGCGAAGTCAGCCGTCGGTTGCTCCGCCAGCGCGAGCATCGTCTCGCGCGGGATCCAGCGCGCGTCGGTCAGTGCGAGCGCGACGTTGTGGTCGGCGAGGAGCGCGAGCACGTCCGGCTCGATCCAGGCGCGTTGCCGGAACTCGACCGCGACCTGCAGATCGTGCGGCAGTTGCGACAGGAACCCGGCGAGCGCCGGACGCTCGGCGGGCGAGAAATCGGGGCCGAGCTGGATGAGGATGGGGCCGAGCTTCGGTCCGAGCTCGCGCGCGCGGTCGAAAAAAAGCGGCGCGAGACCTGCCGTGTCGCGCAGGCGATTCTCGTGCGAGATCTCCTTCGGCAGCTTGAGCGCAAACGAGAACCCGGCAGGCACCCGCGCCGCCCAGCCGCGCACGGTGCTGGCGCTCGGAGTGGCGTAGAACGTCGAGTCCACCTCGACCGTACTGAATGCCCGCGCGTAGAGCGAGAGGTAGTCGGCCGCGCGCGTTCCGATCGGATAGAACGGCCCGACCCACGCGTCGTAGTTCCATCCCTGCGTGCCGAGCCGGATGTGCATGGCCTTAGATTACAGACGAAACAGAACGCTGGCGCCCCTGCTAACGTATTCATTGCGTGATTCGGCACGTCCCGATCCTGGCGCTGCTGCTCGCCGCGGCGATTCCGGCCGGGGGAACGGTGGTCGTCGTCGAGCGCGACGGCGCGCCGGTGGCGCAGAGCGAGGTCTGTCGCTTCGCGGCGGGCGATCGCGAGAATCCCTTCCGGCGCTGGCTGACGTCGTCGCAGGTGACGTGCGTCGCGGCGGGGACGCCGATCGAGTTTCCGCGCGGCTTGTGGAACGTCTTCGCGAGAGCGGGCAACGCGCTGTCGGCGCCGCTGCTCATCGACGGCAAAGCGGCGCCGGAGAGCGTGTCGTTGAAGCTCGTCGACGCGGCGACCGTTCTTCCGCTGCTGCCCGAGAAGCGCCGCGGCGTGATCTACGCGCCGCGGCGCGGGATCGCATTTCCCGTCGACGCGGAGCGGGTGATGGTGCCGGCCGGCGAGGAGCTGTGGCTGTTCGTGCTCGAGAAGTCGACGCCGGTGGCCGTTTTTCCGATCGCGGCGTTGAGGGCGGGAACGGAGCAGAGCGTGGATGCGCGCGGCGCGGGCACGACGGCGATCATCGGCTGGATTCGCGTCGCGGAAGAGGAGCGCACCGCGCTCGCGGAGACCACCGGCATCGTGACTCCGGGCGTGCGCGCGTTCTCCGGCGTCGCGACGCGCGAGTCCGACCTGCTGCCGCCGCTGTCGCTGCTGAGCGGCGCGTTCATCCGCGTGCGCGATGTGCCGCCGGGCGACGCCGAGCTGCGCATCGAAGGCCACGGCTGGCTTCACGACCGGCGCGCGGTAAAAGTCGACGCGGCGTCGCCGATCACGATCGCGGCGGATCCGCTGACCGTCCGCGCGGCGGCGACGCTGATCGTGCACTGGAGCACGGCGGAGGATCTGCCGGCGCTGGAGCGCTCGATCGGCGGATGCGATCGCGAGGAGAACAGCAACCTCACGCCGCAGATCCAGATCCTCGTCTCGAAATGCGCCGCGCTGCCGCCGCGTCCTTCTCCCGGCATGCCGCCGCCACCCGAGCCGCCGCCGTGCTCGGTCGTGCACGAGGAGAAGTTCGATCCGACGCCGAACTTCGGCAGCTTCACGCTCGAGGACATTCCGCCGGGCGCGTATCGCGCGGAGCTGCGCTTCGGCAGACTGCCGCCGGTGGCCGGGGGCACGAGCATTCTGCCGCTGCAGCCGAAGGATCTGCGGCTGCGGGCGTCGTATCTCGACGTGTACGGAAGCGTCACCCTCGGCGGGAAGCCGATCGGGGAAGACGTGCGCATCCTGTTTCCGGGAGGGATCGGATTCGCGCCGCGCGAGACGGAGGAGTATCGCGGAGTGCTGCGCGAGCCTTTCGACATCGACGCACACATCGGCGTCACGGCCTGCGACGGCTCGCCGCGCACGATCGTGCTCGCGGAAACGCCGCTGCGCCCGGCGTCGCGTTACGACATCGACGTGCCCGACAATGAGCTCACGCTCAATATCACCGACACGTTCACGCGCGAGGCGTTGCCCGGCGCCAGCGTGAAGATCGACGTGATGTCGCTGCGGCGGCCGCCGCGCGTCGTGCTGCAGTCCACGCAGGCGGCGGACGAGATGGGCGTCGTGGTGAAGAAGGGAGTTCCGGTACGCGAGCTGCGCATCACCGTCACGCATGCCGGCTACGAGAAGCAGCAGCTCGAGCCGTTCACGCTTTCGAAGAGCGACAACAAGTCGATCGACGTGCGGCTCATGCCGCTGCGCGGGAACAAGGGGAAGATCCTCGCCGACCGGCCGTTCGAAAGCGGCGCCGTGTTCTGGTTTGCGCCCGACGGCCGGGAGACGGAGCGGACCGATCTCGCGGCCGACGGCACGTTCTATTACAACGGCTGGCACGCGCCGGAGGAGACGATGGCGGTCGTCTCGCGCTCGCATCCGCTCTGGGTGGCGCACTCGCCGGCGATCACGCGGCGGGAAACGATCAGCATTCGTTTTCCGACTGCGCCGCTCCGCACGTTCGACGTCCTGCTCTCGACCGCCGACACGCGCAGCTGGCTCATCGGACTCGCGATCAAAGAATTGCGAGTGCCGCCGGCGGTGCTGGCGCTGCATCAGACGCTGCGCCGCGAGCAGACGATGGTCCGCGCCAACAGTCCGTTGCATTTCCGCGATGTGCTGGAGACCGGCCCGATCGACGTGATCCTCGGCGAGACGGTGCAGCGTCTCGCGCCGGGCGTGACGCAGGTCGTGTTCGACGTGAAGTAGACTCCGCGCATGAAAAGAAAAGCATCTGCAGTTTGGAACGGCACGTTGAAGGAAGGGCGCGGCGCGATCTCGACCGAGAGCGGGCTGCTGAAGGATGCGCAGTACTCCTTCGGGACGCGCTTCGAAGAGGGGAAGGGCACCAATCCGGAGGAGCTGATCGGCGCCGCGCACGCGGGCTGCTTCTCGATGGCGCTTTCCGCGCAGCTCACGAACGCCGGAACGCCTCCGGAGAGCGTCGCGACCGAAGCGACGGTGACGCTCGAGAAGAAAGAGGCGGGGTTCACCGTGACGGCCGTTCATCTCGACGTCGTGGCGAAGGTACCGGGCGCGACCGCAGAGTCGTTCGAGACGGCCGCGAACAACGCCAAAAGCGGCTGTCCGATCTCCCGGCTGCTGAATGCGGAGATCACCATGACGGCCCGGCTGGACGAATAGCCGCTCCTGCTATAATCCGCCCCGACAATTCACGGTAACCTTTTCGATGGACGCGAAATACGACTCGACCATCTATTCGACAGCCGTCGAGATCTTTGGTCAGACGTACAACGTTCGGGGAGAAGGGGATCCGGACTACTTAACGGAGCTTGCGCGGTTTGTGGACACCAGGATGAGGGAAGTGGCGGCGCAGGTCGCGACCGTCGACCCGATGAAAATCGCCATCCTGGCGGCCCTCAACATAGCAGACGAGTTCTCGCGATACCGGAAACAGCGGGAAGACGCCGCCGGAACCTGGATCGAGAGAACGGAGGAAATATCGGATCGCCTCGGCAAGGTAATTGGCTGAGCAACAGATAGCTGGTTGTATTTTTTCGGAGCCCCTGCAGAGTTCGTGATGCTCGATCAAGCACTTGAACCGTACTTCTTATCCCGGGTAGCTCGCGTCTCGGGTCGCGTGCACACCTTCCTCCTCATGGGAGATCAGAAGGTAGCCTAAACGGCACGAGTAGGGCGCCCACCTGTCTTGTACAGGTTCAGGTAAGAATCACCCACACGGCTCAGGCGGGGTTCTCCGAAATTTCCTCACTGCGCAAGCCTCCCGTTCGCGGAGGTGCAGTTTGAATGTGAATCAGGTTTTGATCGCGGTCAGCGTCGGAATCGGCGTCGCTGTCGCACTGGCCCTCATCTGGGCGGCAGTCTCTCGCAGCCGCGCGCAGGCGCAGGCCGAGGAAGCTCGCAAAAACGCGGACCGTCTCATCGAGGACGCGAAGAAGCAGGCCGCGGCCCACGTCAAGGAAGCGGATCTGGAAGCGAAGGAAAAGCTTCTCCAGATGCGCTCCGAGTTCGACAAGCAGGCGCAGCAGCGGCGCGAGGAGATGAAGAACGCCGAGCGCCGCCTCCAGCAGAAGGAAGAGAGCCTCGACAAGAAGACGCAGCAGGTCGAGAGCCGCACGGCCGAGGTCGAGAACCGCGACCGCTCGCTCGCGAACCGCGAGAAGAAGGTCGAGGCGAAGGAAACGGAGCTCGAGTCGCTCGTGGAAGAGCAGCGTCACAAGCTCGAGCAGGTCGCCGGCCTCACCGCCGAGGAAGCGAAGCGCGAGCTGATCCGCGGCATCGAGAACGAGGCGAAGATCGACGCGGCGAACATCATCAAGCGCATCGAGAGCGAGGCCACCGAGCTCGGGAGCCAGAAGGCGAAGAAGATCCTCGGCATGGCCATCCAGCGCATGGCCTCCGACTATGTCGCCGAGAACACGGTCTCCGTCGTCGACCTCCCGTCCGAGGACATGAAGGGACGCATCATCGGCCGCGAGGGACGCAACATCCGCGCGCTCGAGCTGGCGACGGGCGTCGATCTCATCGTCGACGACACGCCCGAGGCGGTGATCCTCTCCGGCTTCGACCCGATCCGCCGCGAGATCGCGCGCATTTCGCTCGAGCGCCTGATGCAGGACGGCCGCATCCATCCCGCCCGCATCGAAGAGCTGGTCGAGAAAGTCCGTCAGGAGCTCGATCAGAAACTCTTCGAGGAAGGCGAGGCCGCCGCGTTCTCGCTCGGACTCACCGACATCAATCCAGAAGTCCTCAAACTGCTCGGACGGCTGCGCTATCGCACGTCGTACGGACAGAACGTGCTCGTGCACTCCCTCGAAGTCGCGCAGCTCGCGGCGCTCATGGCCGTGGAGCTCGGCGTGAACGACACCATCGCCAAGCGCGGCGGACTGCTGCACGACATCGGCAAGGCGATCGATCGCGAGATGGAAGGCACGCACCTCGAGCTCGGACGCCAGGTGCTGGAGAAGTACGGCGAGAAGCGCGAGATCATTCACGCGATGGAGTGCCATCACGGCGACTACGACCCGACGACCGTCGAGGCCGTGCTGGTCAACGCCGCCGACGCGCTCTCGGCCGCGCGCCCCGGCGCGCGCCGCGAGATCCTCGAGAACTACGTCCACCGTCTCGAGCGCCTCGAAGCGATCGCGAATCAGATGGAAGGCGTCTCGAAGAGCTTCGCCATCCAGGCGGGCCGCGAGCTGCGCATCATCGTCAACGCCGAGAAGATCACCGACGAGCAGTCGATCTGGCTGTCGAAGGATGTCGCCCGCAAGATCGAGTCGGAGCTGCAATATCCCGGACAAATCAAAGTCACTGTCATCAGGGAAATGCGTGCGACTGAATATGCGAAGTGATGGATTGGGTCACGCAGTCACGCGGTCACGCAGTGCTGCGCCGCGAGACCGCGTGACCGCGAGACTGCGAGACCGATGATTAGAGTCCTCTACATCGGCGACGTCGTCGGCCAGCCTGGCCGGCGCGCGTTGCATCAGAAGCTCGAGTCGGTGACCGACCGCGAGAAGGTCGACTTCACGATCGTGAACGTCGAGAACGCGGCCGGCGGCTTCGGCGTGACCGAGGCGATCATGGAGGAGCTCGCGGAGCTCCCCATCCATGCCTACACCTCGGGGAACCACATCTGGGACAAGAAAGACTTCGTCGACAACTACGAGCACTACCCGCAGGTGGTCCGGCCGGCGAATTATCCGGCCGGCAACCCCGGCAAGGGCAGGGTGGTGCGGCAAACCGCGGGCGGCGTGAACGTCGCCGTGCTGCAGTTCATGGGCAACGTGTTCATGCCGCCGATCGACAATCCGTTCCACTGCGCCGACCGCGAGCTCGCGGAGCTGGGCGACGGCGCGAAAGTGATCATCGTCGACATCCACGGCGAAGCGACGTCGGAGAAGCAGGCGTTCGGCCGCTACCTCGACGGCCGCGTCTCCGCCGTCCTCGGCACGCACACGCACGTGCCGACGGCCGATGAGCGCATCCTCCCGAACGGCACCGCCTATCAGACCGACGTCGGCATGACCGGCGCGTACGATTCCGTGATCGGCTTCCGCCCCGAGGAAGCGCTGCATCGCTTCCTGATGAACACCCCGCGCAAGCTCGAAGTCGCGAAACGCGACATCCGCCTGTCGGGCGCACTCGTCGAGGTCGACGAAGCCTCCGGCCGCGCGCATCGGATCGTGCGGATTCATGAGTACCTGGGGGAGTAGTCTCCTGGTCTCCGAGTCTCCTGGTCTCATAGAACTTCCAGGAGACTATGAGACCAGGCGACTATGAGACTCTCGATCATCACCCTCGGCCACGTCCACTCCGAGGACCTCGCGCCTCTAACGACCCGGTTCGAGCACCTCGAGCAGCTCGTCCTCGACATCCCGCCGCGCGATGCGCTGGCGAGGCATCGCGCGGAGTTCAATCGCGCGGTTGACGCGGCGACGGCGGACTGGATACTGATCGTGCGCGAGCGCGAGATGGTCGATGACGCGCTGGCGAACGAGATCCTCGAAGTCGCGACGGCGGCGAAGGCGCGCGGGTTTCGCATCCGGGCCGTTCCTTTTTATGCGGGCAAGCCGCTGCTCCTCACGCGCGACGACGGCGAGGTGCGGCTCTTCCATCGCCGCAATTACATGCGCTACGCGAACAAGGGGCAGTGGGACGAGATCGCGGTGCAGGGCAGCGTGATCCGGCTCGCGAGCCCATTGCGGTCGATCACGTTCGCGACGTATGACGAGCATCGCGAGCATCTCGCGAAACAGGCGAAGCCGCATTCGCTCGTGCGGCGCGTGTTGCGATTTCTTCGTTACGTTCTGGGAACGCGCGCTCGCGACGCGAATACTTTGCGCTATCTTTGGATCGAGGCCGCTTACGACGTTCCGGCCTCCTGACGATGGCTCGTATCCTCTTTCTTCTCGTCCTCGCTACCGCCGCTGCCGCGGAGCCGTATCGCTTCGAGCCTCCGGCGCCGACTTCGGCAACGTCGGTCCTGTTGAAGGTCAACACGACCTGGCCGGACGGCTGTCTTCCGCAGAGTCCCGTCGTGACGCGCAGCGGGAAGAATGTCGACGTCCGATGGGCGTCGCCGTTCGCCTTCGGCTGCATCACCGTGATCACGCCGTGGCGTACGGAAGTGCCCCTCGGCCTGTTCGAGCCCGGCACGTACGAAGTCACGTTGCGCGTCGAGACCCTCCTCACCGAGACGAAGCTCGCGACGAAGACGCTCGTCGTCGGCGAGTTCACGACGGCGTATCAGCTCGTGCCGCCGTTCGCGAGCACGCGCGGCGGGACTGAGGTGCAGTTCCGCCCGCCGTTCCTCGAGTTCATTTGCGGCGTCGACGCGGAGGTCAGGGTCAACGGCGTCCTCGTGCCTTCGAGCGCATTCGCATGCACGGTCTTCGCGACGATGCCGGCACACGCGGCGGGGCCGGTCGATGTGGAGATTCGATACGGCGGAAAGACAACCACGCTCCGTTCGTCGCTCCGCTACATCGATCCGTCCGCCGCTCCCGACCCCGCGCTCTTCGAGCGGATTCTCGTGCCGATCATCTTCTCCGGACCGGGAGCGTTCGGCTCGCAGTGGGTCACCGAGGGACAGATCTACAACGCCGCCGACTTCGACCTGCCGTGGTTTCCGGACGTCGCAAAGCCGGCGGTGTGCAGCGCGCCGTGCGAGCTCCGGTCGCGGGGACTGCTCGCGCTGAGCGCGTTCGGCAGTCAGCCGAACGGCCGCATTCTGTTCGTGCCGCGAGGGCTCGCCGACCAGCTGGCGATCGGCGGCGTCGTCCGCGACGTGTCGCGCGAGGAAATCTCCCGAGGCTCGGAATTGCCGATCGCGCGGGAGAAGGATTTCCGCACCGAGGACATCGTATTCACGAACGTGCCGCTCGATGCGCGCTATCGCATCATGCTGCGGATCTACGATCTCGAGGGAGTCACGCAGGGCGCGTCCCTGACCATTTACCGCGGCACGCCATCGTCGGGTGGCGGGATTTCCCTGCCGATCACGTCGCGCATCGTGCCGATGTCGGCGCCGTGCACCGCGACGCCCTGCAACAGCGCGAGGCCCGCGTACGCGTCGGTGGACATCACGGCCTTGATTCCGGCGTCGGTGACCGGTCCGGTGACGATCATCGTCGACTCGCCGACGAATGCACCCGCGCCGATGTGGGCGTTGCTCTCGATCACCAACAACGCCACGCAGCAGGTGACGACGATCCGCCCGCAGTGATTACGCGGTAGCCAGCACCATCGCCGGCCGCCGCGGCGCGCTCCGCAGCGTGCCGTTCGCGCGGAACTGGCGCGGCGACATGCCGTAGCGGATGCGGAACTGCTGACGGAAATAGTTCTCGGAGTCGAAGCCGCAGCGCCGCGCGACCTGCGAGACGCGAAGGTTGCCGCCCTTCAGCAGGCGCGCCGCCTTCTCGAGCCGCTTCTCCTTCAGGAACTGGCTCAGGAGCCGCCCGGTCATCCGGTGAAAGCGCCCGGAGATGTATTGCCGCGTGTATCCGAGCTCTTTCGTCACCGCCTCGACGGTGACTTCCTCGTCCGCGCGCAGACGCCGGCGCACCGTCTTGATGAGTGCTCTCAGGAGGCCGTCCATAAGCTTCTCCATTGATGACTCAGCGACGGCCGATGCACACCAGTGCTACGCCGGCGCCGGGTTCGTCCTTTTTTGGATGGAAACAATGATAGCCCCGTTTCAGGGGAAGGTGAAAGGTAAAAGGTGAAAGGTGAAAGTGGCTTCGCTGCTTTTTACTTTTACCTTTCTCCTTTTACCTTTCACCTTTCCTCGTCCATCGCTCCCCATCGCGCTGCCGGTATTTGGCCATCATTTCGGCGAACGCGTGATCGAGATCGATGTGTAACGAGTTCGCCATGCAGACGAGCACGAAGATCGCGTCGGCGATCTCTTCACCCGCATCGCCCTCGTCTTCGCCTGCCTTCGGCTTCTTGCCGCCGTATCGATGCATGAGGACGCGCGCGAGCTCGCCGGTCTCCTCGGTGAGCCGCGCGAGCATCGCCAGCGGCGGGAAGTAGCCCTCTTCGAACTGCGAAATCCACTCGTCGACTTCCTGCTGGATCGGCGCGAAAGACATGCGGTTAGGATAAACTGATCGCTCATGCGCGGCATCGGTGCCGGGGTGGCGGTCTTCTTTCTCGCGGCAGTCGCCGGCGCCGACGTGCGGCTCGCGGTGAAGAAGGACGGCACCAAAGTCATCTACAACGTCGGCAGCGTCGGACGCGGCAGCGACCTGTCGTGGCTCGCGAAACGGCACGACCGCCGCACGAAGTACGACCCGATCATCGAGCGCTACGCGAAGAAATACCGCATCGACCCAGTCCTCGTGCGCGCCGTGATCCAGGTCGAATCCGATTTCAATCCGCGCTGCGTGTCGAACAAAGGCGCGCGCGGTCTGATGCAGCTCATCCCCGCGACCGCGCGACGTTACGGCGTGACGACGCTTCACGATCCCGATCAGAACATCCAGGGCGGCATCCGCTATCTCGCCGACCTGCTGGCGATGTTCGACGACGATCTCCCGCGCGTGCTCGCGGCGTACAACGCCGGCGAAGGCGCGGTGCAGAAGTACGGCGGGATCCCGCCGTACGCCGAGACGACCGAGTACGTGCAGCGCGCGCTGACCGTGTATTACGGCCGCCCGCACGGGCAGGGCGCGATCACGTTCGCGGGCCGGCGCGGAGGGACGAAGCTGAAGGGCGGCTTCGGCTCGGCCATCGTCCCCGACTTCGCCGCCGCGCTCATTCCAGGCATGAAGTACCTCGGAACCCGGTAAGCCGGTACAATCGCCGCCGCATGCCTGAGCGTGATCCGGCCGTTGCGCCGCCATTCGATCAGGGCGTCTTCCTTCTGCATTACAACCGAGGCCGCGAGGCGTTCCAGGAAGGACGTTACGCCGAAGCGCGCCGCGAGCTGGAGGCGGCCCAGCGTCTGCGTCCCGACGACGCGGACGTGCTGAACCTCCTCGGCCTGGTCTACTTCAAAACGAACGCGTTCCCCGAGGCCGAAGTCATCTATCGAAGACTGATCCGGGAGAACCCGAACGTCTTCATCCTCCACTCCAACCTCGGACTGATCCTCTTCAAGCAGAGCAAGCACGAAGAAGCCGAGACGTATCTTCGCCGCGCGATCGAGCTGCGTCCGAATTACGCGAAGTCGCATCTTTACCTCGGCCTGCTGTACCGCCAGAAGAAAAAGTTCGGACTCGCGCTCGAGCACCTCCGCTTCGCCGGCTCCGACAAGCTCGTGCGCGAAGTCGAGGCCGAGATGCGCCCGATCGTGAAGGCGGAACCGGCGCCGCCTCCGCCGCAGCCGAAACAGCAGCAGCGCGTGATCACCGAGAAAATCCCGGCGGTCACGCAGAGAGTTCCGGTGGTCACGCAGCCCGGCAAGATCGCGACGCCGAACGTGACCGCGGAGATCCCGAAGGTCAGCGTCCCCGATCCCGCCGCCATCACCGCCGCGCGCAAGCTGCAGGAGGCGGTCGACGAGACGCAGCACATCGAGGCGAAGGTCATCGACGTCGCGCGCAAGATCGAAGGCGCCTCGAAGACGTTCGCGCTGCACGAGAACGGATTCCTCGAGATCAACTTCGCGCGCAGCGTGCACGTCAAGCGCGGCACGGTCTCGAGCTACTCCGGCAACCTGAAGTTCATCGCCGAATCGATCCTCCTCGGCACGACCGCGCAGACGCTCGTCAAAGCGGTCGGCCAGGGGAAGATCTTCGTCTACGAAAAGGGCCGCAAGACGTTCCTGCTCGATCTCAACGACGAGTTCATCTACGTCGAAGGCGGCAACCTGCTCGCGCTCGAAGACTCGCTCACCTATCGCGTCGAGCCGATCTACGACGCGTCGTATCAGAAGAAGATCGACACCGTGAAGATCTTCGGCAAGGGCTCGCTCGCGATCTCGACCTCGATCGAGCCGCTCACGCTCCGCGTCACGCGCGAATACCCGCTGTCGATCTCCTCGAACGCCCTCGTCGCCTGGACCGGCAATCTCATCCCGACCGTCGTCGACGATCAGTCGATGGACAACGTGATGATCGAGACCGAGGGGGTGGCGGGGTTCAAGATCCGGTTCGAGGGCGATGGCGTCGTGGTGAGCGAGCAGTAGCTCACTCTTCGTGCGCCGCGCCCCACTCGAGCGCGAGCTTGTACGCCTCGCGCAGGTCGGGATCGCGCTCCCAGTCGGTAAAGTACGCGCGGAGCGCCGCGTCTTCGAACGCGTGCTCGAGGACGCCGCAGAGTACGCGGTTCTTCGTCGCGTCGTCGCCGCGGCGATAGACCTTGTCGAGATCGAGGGCGATGCCGCGCAGCGCCTTCGCCGATTTGCCGCCCTGTTCGCGCCAGTGCTTCAGGCAGGCCGCGAGCTCCCACGCGGCTTCATATCCGCCGTGCAGATGATCGCCGGACGGCGGGTTCTCCTCGACGCAGCGCAGCAGGTAGCGGCGCATGAAGTCGACCATCTCGTCGGCGGGGATCTCGGGCTCGATGCGCGACCATGCCTCGCGCGTCAGCTCGTACACCGCGCTCCACGTCAGCAGGTCGCCGCTGTCGATCCAGCCGCGCACTTCGTCGCGGGTGATGCCCTCGTCGCTGTGCAGACGGCGTACGACTTCGGCATAGGCGGACACGCGGTCACGCGCCCCCGGCGCCGATCAGCTTGAACGCAATCGGAACGATGACGAAGAGCTGGATGGCGTCGAAGACGCCGTGCGCGATGATGCCGGGGACGACGTTCTTCGTGCGATAGAACGTGAAGCCGATGATCAGCGAGATGATCGTGACGCCGATCAGCAGCAGCGGATTGCCGTACGTGAAGTGCGCGAGCGCGAAGAGGATCGTCGAGGCGACGAGGCCGATGCGCTTCTGCAGGAACGAGCGGAAGAACGCTTCTTCGATCGTCATCGCCGACAGCACGATCGTCGCTTTCTTCCAGAGCGGCAGCGCCGCCATCCACCCGATCATCGGCGGCGGCTCGGCGGGCTCGGTGATCACTCCCGCCGCGCGCAGGAGCAGCGCGACCAGCAGTGCCGCGAGCAGCGTGAAGATCCACCCGCCGACGCCGACGGAGATCCCGATGGCAACGACTTCCACCGGCCGCTCGTGGCGGATGTTGAGAAACGTGCGCAGATCGGGCGCGCCGCTGAGCGCCCACCAGACGATCAGGAAAATGAGCAGGATCGCGTGCAGCATGAACAGCGCGTAAAACGGCGTATTCGCGAGCTGCTTCACCGTCGGAGGCGTGAGCGCGGAGTTGGTCACCAGCGCCGCCAGCCCGATCATGAACAGCCCCAGCCAGAGGTAGGCGATGTACTTCGCCGCCCGCGTCGGGAACCGATCGCAGGCGAGCAGGCCGTGTTTTTCGTTGAGGAAGACGATCGTGGCCCACACGAGCGTCGTGAAGGTGATCGAGGCGATGTAGGGGAGCACGAGTCTCATAGTCTCCTGGTCTCATAGTCTCATAGAGGTCTCGGCGAGGTCTCGGCGCACTGCTCCTATGAGACCAGGAGACTCGGAGACTCGGAGACTACGCCCTCACCTCCACCCGATTATCAAAAAACGTCGCCCCGCCCCCGATGTCGGTCACGGCCTGGGAGGTGGTGTGGTTCGCGTTGCGCTGGTCGTCGCTGAGCTTCGCCCACCAGATCGACGGGGCGACGACGACGCCGGGGCGGATGCGGTCGGTGATGACGGCGTCGGCGCTGAAGGCGCCGCGGTCGTTGAAGATCGTCACTTTCATCCCCTCGGCGATGCCGCGCGCGCGTGCGTCGTCGGCGTGAATCTCGAGCGTCGGTTTTCCGGCGGCGCGGCGCAGCGACGCGACGTTGACGAACGTCGAATTGAGGAACGAATGCGCGGGCGGGGAGATCAGCGCGAGCGGGTAGCGCCGCACGAGCTCGGGATCGCGCTCCTCCGACTCCCAGGGCGGCACGTACTCGGGCAGGAGGTCGAGCCCGTTCGCCGCCGCGCGCTCCGACTCGATCTCGATCTTTCCGCTCGGCGTCGGCAACCGCACGCCGCTGCGATACGGCAGATGCGGACTCCCGACGTCGAGCCGGATCCAGCTGCGCTCGCGCAGCTCCTCGAGCGTGAACGGCATCTCGCTGAGCGCCTCGCGCATCATCGCCTCGTCGCTCGCCTGCAGCTCCGGGAAGTCGAGACCCATGCGCGCGGCGATGCGGCGGAAGATCTCCGTGTTCGGGAGCGCTTCGCCGAGGGGCGCGATCGCGCGGCGGTTGTACATCACGTACAGATGGCCGTACGCGCGATGCAGGTCCTCGTGCTCGAGCTGCGTCGTCGCCGGCAGCAGCACGTCGGCGTAGTCGGCGGTGTCGGTCTGGAAATGCTCGAGGACCACCGTGAAGAGGTCCTCGCGCCGCAGGCCGGTCAGTACATTCTCGCGATCGGGCGCGACGGCGCCGGGGTTGGTGTTGTAGACGACGAGCGCCTTCACCGGTGGGTCGTCGACGCGGGTCAGCGCCTCGCCGAGGCGCGACATGTTGAGCATGCGCGTCCCGGGAGGCGAGAGATCCTTCCGCTGCAGCGCGGCGGTGTTCAATCCCTGGAACGCGCCGGACGTCGACAAAAGACACCCGCCGCCGACGTCGTTCCACGCGCCGGTGACCGCGGGTAGGATCGAGATCGCGCGCACCGCCGATCCGCCGCCGGCATGGCGCTGCAGGCCGTAGTTGAAGCGGATGAACGTCGGCCGCGTCGTCGCGTAACGCGTGGCGAGGTGCTCGATCGTCGCGGTGTCGATGCGGCAGATGCCGGCGACGCGCTCGGGCGCGTAGTCGCGCAGCACGCGCTCGCGCAGCTTCTCCCATCCGTGCGTCATCGCGTCGAGGTACGTCTGATCCTCGAGGCCGTCGCGGAAGATCACATGCATCATCGACAGCGCGAGCGCGCCGTCGGTGCCGGGCCGAATCGCGATGTGCTCGTTCGATGCTTCCGCGGTGCGCGTGCGCAGCGGATCGATGCAGACTACCGTCGCGCCGTTGTCCTTCGCGCGTCGGATGAACGGCCAGAGATGCGGGTTCGCGGTGAGCGTGTTCGTGCCCCACAGCAGGATCAGCTTCGCTTCGCCGACCGTCTCCGGGTCGGTGCCCATGCGGGTTCCATACGTTACATTGAGCGCTTCGGTGCCGGCGCTCGAGCAGAGCGTGCGCTCGAGCAGCGACGCGCCGATGCGGTGAAAGAAGCGGCGATCCATCGACTCGCCCTGGATGAAGCCCATCGTCCCCGCGTACGAGTAGGGGAGGATCGCCTGCGGTCCGTGCGTCTCGATGACATCGCGCAGCCGCGTCGCGATCATGTCGAGCGCCTCGTCCCACGTCGCGCGCCGGAACGTCCCCTCGCCCTTCGCACCCACGCGGATCTGCGGAAACAGCAGCCGCCCCTCGTGGTACGTCCGCTCGACGTATTTCGAGACTTTCGTGCAGAGAAATCCCTGCGTGAATGGGTGATCCGGATCGCCATCCATTCGGATCGCGCGCCCTCCGTCATCGACGGTGACGAGCATCGCGCAGGTGTCCGGACAGTCGTGCGGGCAGACGGAGCGGATTACTTGCATTGCGGGGTGAGTGTAACCTGTGGAGGGTAGCTGGGGACTGGTGGTTGGTGGTTGGTGGCGTGTGCCATTCGTCCCAGCCTGGTGTCCACGCGGTAAAGCCCCCGTAACAAGCCACAAACTACCAGTCGCCTTCAGGCAAAATGCCTCCCCACATGCTCAAACGCTGCACCCTCATCGCGCTCCTCGCTATCTGCCCGCTCGCGCGCGCCGCCAACTGGCCGGAGCGGCCGGTGCTGCATGCCGTGCGCGCGGCGGGGTCGCCGGTGATCGACGGCGATCTGTCCGACGCGGCGTGGCAGGCGGCGCCGGAGTTCACGGACTTCACGCAGCACGATCCCGAGGATGGCGCGCCGGGGACGATGCGCACCAGCGTTCGCGTCGTGTACGACGACGACGCGATCTACTTCGGCGCGAAGATGGACGATCCGGGGAAGCCGACGGCGCTTCTCGTGCGCCGCGACAACTTCGCCACCTACGACTTCATTTCCATCAACATCGACTCGCAGCACGACCGCCTCTCCGGCAACGCCTTCACGCTCTCGCCGGCGAACGTGCAGGTCGACACGGTTCTCTTCAACGACATCGGCGAAGACGTCGCATGGGACGGAGTGTGGAGCTCGGCCACGAAGATCGATGGCAGCGGCTGGATCGCCGAGGTGCGCATCCCGTTCTCGCAGCTCCGCTTTCCCGACAAGCCGAGTCACGTGTGGGGCCTCAACATCACCCGCCGCACCGTACGCAACAACGAGTGGGTGCGCATCGTCAACACGCGCAAGGGCGAGAGCGGGTTCGTCTCCCACTTCGCCGATCTCGACGGACTCGAAGGCATCCATCGCGGGCGGCCGCTCGAGCTCGTGCCGTACGCCGTCGCGCGCTCCGACATCCAGACGCGCGCCGACCGCGCGAACCCGTTCCTCGAGCCGCGCGACCATCGCGCCGACGCAGGTCTCGATCTCAAGTACGCGCTGACGTCGAGCCTCACGCTCACCGGCACGATCAATCCCGACTTCGGGCAGGTGGAGGTCGATCCCGCGGTCGTGAACCTCAGCCAGTTCGAGACGTTCTATCCGGAGAAGCGCCCGTTCTTCACCGAGGGGCTGAACATCTTCCAGTTCGGCGACTCGCCGGCCGGCTCGCACTTCAACTTCTTCTTCCCGCCGAGCCTCTTCTACACGCGCCGCATCGGCCGCTCGCCGCAGGGTTCCATCGACGCCGACTTCGTCGGCGGTCCGACCGACACGACGATCCTCGGCGCGGCCAAGATCACCGGCAAGCTCCCCGGCGGCTGGTCGGTCGGCCTGCTCGACGCGCTCACCGACGCCGAGCGCGCGCTCTTCGTCGACGGAGCCGTGAGCGGGCGGCAGCAGGTCGAGCCGATGACGAACTACTTCGTGTCGCGCGCCACGAAGGAGATCGGCGCGAATTCGCGCGTCGGCTTCATGCTCACGTCGGTGAATCGCCGCCTCCCCGACGAGCTCTCGGAGCTCCGCGAAAGCGCGGTGACCCTCGGCGTCGACGGCTACACGTGGCTCGACAAGAAGAACTGGGTCTTCGAATGGTCGGGCGCGAGCTCGCGCGTCGGCGGCAGCGAAGAGGCGATCGCGCGCACGCAGCTGTCGTCGTCGCGCTATTACCAGCGTCCCGATGCGGGTCACACCGAATTCGATCCGGCGCGCACGTCGCTCAGCGGGTGGGCCGGGCGCGCGATGATGTCGAAACAGACGGGGCTCTGGCGCCCGATCGTGCAGGTCCAGGCGTACTCGCCCGGCTTCGAGACCAACGACATCGGCTTCATGCAGCGGACGGACATCATCTCGTCCCACGCGCTGGTGCAGTACGTCAATCAGAACCCGACGAAGCGCTTCCGCGAGCGCTATCTCTGGACCGGCGTCTGGAACAATCGCAACTTCGACGGCGACACGCTCGAGAACGGCGTGTTTGCCGATGCGTTCGGAACGCTGCAGAGTTTCTGGACGTACCGCGCGGCGTTGTTCGCCTCCGGCCCGGCCACGTCGGATCAGGCGACGCGCGGCGGTCCGGTGGTCCGCACGCACGCCAACCAGACCCTCGAGCTCAGCGTCGGCAGCGATGATCGGAAGAAGTTTTTCTTCGAGGTCGCCGGAACCCTCTATCGCAACGGCGACGGATCGTACAACCGCGAGGGCGGCGTGGAGCTCAACTTCCGTCCGTCGTCGAACGTGGTACTCAGTCTCGAGCCGAGCTACCAGCGCTCGTACGATTTCAATCAGTACGTCACGACGATCGCCGATCCCGCCGCGACGCAGACCTTCGGCGCGCGCTACGTCTTCGCGGAGCTCGAGCAGCGAGCGTTCGAGCTCGGGACGCGCGTCGACTGGACGCTGAGCTCACGCCTTTCGCTGCAGCTTTACATGCAGCCATTCATCGCCTCCGGCGATTTTCACGACTACCACGCGCTCGCCCGCGCCCGAACGTCGGACTACGTCCCGATCGCCGCCCCGTTCTCCGATCCCGACTTCAACTTCCGCAGCGTTCGCGGCAGCGCCGTCATGCGCTGGGAGTTCCGCCCCGGCTCGGCGTTGTACGTCGTCTGGAACGAAAACCGCGCCGACCTCGCCCCCGTCGGCGACTTCCGCTTCGGCCGCGACCTCCGCGCGATCCCAAACGCGCCGTCGCACGATGTGTTTCTGGTGAAGTTTTCGTACTGGCTGCCGTTGTGACTCGCGGTCACGCGGTCAGGCGGCGCGCCGGATTTAGTACGCGTCCCAAACCGTTTACCACGCGCCTTAAACTGTTTACCACGCGTCCTAACCGGTTCAGCACGCGTTCGACGACCCCTTAGGACGCTTCCTAAACTGTTCAACAGACGTCCGAAGATCTTTACCACGCGTCTTCAACGTTCAAGCACGAATCCGATCGCGCTTTGCCTCGCGGCCGATCGGCGTACGGATTCCGCCAAAAACGTTTAGCACGCGTGTTCAACCGTTCAGGACGCGTGCTAAGACCCCATCGCACGCTCATTAAACCGCGTACGACGCACGCTAAAACCGCTTAGCACGCGTGGTAAGCGTTTACGGACATGCCTTGGACAGGTCAGCACGTGCGGAAAACCGTTTAGCACGCGCTTCAAGTACGAGCGTGCGATGTCGATGAAGAGACGCGTTCCCTCGCGCGTAATCGTGTGTGTACGCTTCTCGTCGTGCTGGTATTCACCAGTGTACGACGCGAGGGCCGCCTCATCGAGCGTGGTCGACGGCTCGTAACGCGCAGCGCGCGCGGCGACCACTTGTTCACCACCGCCTCCGCGGCTTTCTTGCCGGAATCGTCCGCCAGCGCAAAGTGTCGCAGGAACGCGCACGCAAATGGATTCGTCTCACCGGCACCGGGAACGTGGAAGCCGTCGGAAACCTCGCTGTTGGCGAGAAGAATCATCGACACGTTCTTCGTCGGCGCCTTGAAATACAACGCGTGGCCCCCGCTACACCACGAGCGCCCGCATGAAGCGCTCGGGCAGAAGCGCCCAGCCACGATCGATCGTTCATCGCCGCGGCCATATCCGGAGACGCTTCCACCGATCGAGTACGCCGGCCACCTCGAGAAGCAAAAGATCGAGCACAACGGGATGATGCGCTGGGGGAACGAGCGCATCGTCACGAGCAAGACCTTGGGCGGTGAGTACGTCGGGTTCGAAGAGATCGACGACGGGATCTGGTCGGTCTACTACGGCCCGGTGCTGCTCGCTCGCTTCGACGGACGGGAGATGAGGTTGTATGGCTGATTCCCACCCCCCCGCAGCCAGGGGAGCACGACGTATGGTGGGCGTGCCACCTGCGTGATCGACATTGTTTCTCGTGTCGATCGTGCGACTTGAACCAGATGCTGAGCTTCGCGCGCGCACACATGCACAGCCGCCAAGGTTCGGTTGTCGTGCAGTCGAACAACAGGCGCAAGGTGTAACCTATGTGCCCGGTCTGATTTGTCACCCACGTCCCCGGCCTCATGCCAAAGTTGGGCCGCTTTCACGGCTGTTCGGCTTCAGTCGCGCGTTTTGATGCGCGCGTCGTGCTTTAATACCGTCATGACACTCGATCCAATCGGGCTTCTCGACGGAATCAAGCACTGCTTCGCTAGCGTGTTTGGCGAATTGAATATCGCCGGAGAAGCTTGGGCTAACAAGACTTTGCTGGTAACATCGGGGCGCGAACGTTACGCGGAGTATATGGCACGGCGCGTGGGTATGTTCGCCCTCTTCGGCACAAGCCGCACCACGTCTGTAGATGATGCGTACGTAGCGGTGCGCGTTTGTGATCAGATCGCCCGAGACATCTATAAAGCAAGGGAGGCGATCGAAACGACGATCAGATACGAGAAGGTCGGGCAGCCTGTGATCGCTTCCTCTGCATGCGATCCAGCCGATGCTCTGGACTCTGGGCATGGCGGATTTGCATTGATTGGTGCGCCCGGATCAGGCAAAACTACGATCTTCCGTCATATAGCAATCGCGGTTGCACGCGGCAGAGCCGTACGCGGCCGACGTCGTCTGCCCATATACATCGCTGCTCGCGACCTAAACACGGCGGAGGGAGCTCGCGATGCCGCAGAGGGTCTACTGACCGACCTACGGATCCCCGACGCGGCTCGCGTGATGGATGCATTACTCGCCGACGGAAGCCTGCTTATGTTACTTGATGGCATCGACGAATGTGATCGCTCACACCAGCAACAATTAGTCTCCGAAATGCTCGAGCTTCAAGCACGTCATCATCGCAACGTCTTCTGCATGAGCGCTCGTCCACTCAGTTTAGCTGTGGGCCTCTCAAACTTCGAGAAATGGGAGACCACACCTCTCGAGTTCGAGCAACGGCTGGCGTTTACACGAAAGTGGTTTTCTACGGTGGACAACGAAAAGGGCGCGCGCCTGCTGCGGCGCTGCGCGTCGGAGCCAAGTCTTCTCGATCTTGGCTCTAATCCGTTACTGTTGTCGATTCTCTGTGCACTCTTCCACAACGAACTCGACATTCCTTCGGAGTCGGACGAGATGTATGATCGTGCCGTCATAGGCCTACTGGGCGGATGGGATGCATTTCGTAACATCGCCCGCCATTCCGCGCTCGGAACACTGTCGCTCCGGAAGCGTTTTCTGTTGAGTTCTCATCTGGCGTGGTCATTACTAGACAGACGTGCGATCGCATTCTCAGCCGGCGACGTCGAGAAGTCAGGCTGCCTCGAGAGCGCCGCTGCATCGTTGCAAACTACAAACTTCGAGGCCGGCGAAGTCCTGCATGCCCTATACAACGATTTTGGCCTACTGGTTGAACGTTCACCGGGCATCTATTCATTTTCACATCTGACATTGCAAGAGTATCTGGCTGCGCGCCATGTTGTTGATCATCGCCTCGAATTGTCGCTTCTGGATCGCTACCGCAACGATGCGCGGTGGGCGGAAGTGATTCGTCTCACAGGCAAGCTTCTAGCAAGCGCCGATCAGTTTCTGCAGGACCTGCACCGGGGCACGAGGCTCGATGACGCTGAACATGTGCAGCTGTTAGCAATCGTCTGGGATAGCCGACCCGTGTGCGGGAACGATGTGAGGTTACGACTCATGCGCGAGATTGCAACAAAGGTTGCGGGCGCCTCACGAAACGTTGCCGTGGACCTAGAGGCTCGGGGTGACACCCTCGTTGTCTACACACAAGGCAACCCGCAAGAGATGTTGCGTATCAAGGGGGCTGGTCGACGGGTGGCCGATAAAAATGACGAGCGTGCGCAGCGTCGAGATCATAAGAGTCGCAAGGAGGCCGGCCCTCGCGCTACCTATTACGAAGCCGGAGTATTGGCCTGTGCACCTGCGTTGTTGAGAATCCTTAAGTCGTCAGGGTACTCCGCTGACGATTTACGCGTGGCTGACAACCGACTGTTTCGGATTGTCGGGGAACGTGACGCGCCGCTTCACATGAAATTCGTGCGGGCCGATGAGCGTCGGTCTCGATGAGACTTCACGTCAGGTCGGCCTTAACGTCTTGCCGCTCAGCCGCGGCAACCACGCGAGCGAGAATCCGCAAACCGAACGCTGCAGGCACGGCTCGTATCGCTGGGCTGCACATGGTGCTGTCCAGCGTATCGCGATCTTCCGTAGACCATAACAGCCGCCCAACCTAGCCGCTGCAGCCGACTCAACCGCACCGCCGGGCGCTACTCTTCGAGGCGGCCGATCCCTTGAGCGTGACGAGTCGCGGACGAGAGGGTGCCGAGGCGAGATAGGCGCCCGAGACTCCGACGCAGGTTCCCATCTCGACGATCGCGCGAGCTTCCATCGCGCAAAGGAGAAACACTCCCCATCTTCGCGGAACGCTCGCCCCGGCCAGCCATCGCGCGCCGCTTTCGATTCTCGCCGCGAGCGCGAGAACGTCCGGCCCCGGCCTCGCCCGTGAAGAGGAACGCGCGCGCAGAAAGGCGCGGCCAGCGTTCGATACAAATCGCCGGCGATCTGGCGCAGGGTCATTTCCGGGCGAACGCGAACATGGCGCCGGCGAGCTCGATGAGCCGCGTCATGACCGCAATGACGGCAAAGTACGACACCGCGGGCAGGGAGATGCCGATCTGACGCCGCTCGCGGACGAGCTTGATCCAGTCCTGGACGAGTCGCCGAAAAACGATCGGGGGGATGGCGAGGACGCCAAACTTTCGCACGAGCGGCGTTCCGCGCAGCACGTTGCGCTCATCACAGGCATAGACGCACACGCTGTCGTAGCCGCGATCGAAATGCTTGCGCGCAAAGCCGAGGCCTTTGATGTCGAGGCCGTGGGCGACCCAGGCTCGCGGCTCGTACACGATGACCTTTCCGAGGGTTCGCAGCTGGTTGTAGAGGAGATAGCAGCCGCCGTTGCGGGGGATGCGGGCGTCGAGCGGATGGGAGAGCAGCACCTCGCGCCGGAAGGCGACGTTGTTCAGGTTGAACCCCGATGCTGCGCCGGTCTCGTCGCCGAGGACGTTGGCGAAGTCGGGGACGGAGAACGTGCGCGCGAGGAGCGACGATCCCGCGTAGCGCGTGCGCCCTGCGACGACGTCGACTCCCGGCTGGAATCGCGCGACGATCGTTTCGAGCCAGTCCGGCGCCGGCTCGCAGTCGCCGTCGAGCAGCACCACGATCGAGCCGTTCGCCGCGCGCGCCCCTCCGTTTTTCGCGCTGAAGTAATTCGCCGCCTCGGAGCGTACGAAGCGAACATTCGGATAGCGCTGCCGCAGTTCCGCGGCCGTTTCCGGCGCGACCTCGTCATCGAGCACGACGAGGATCTCGATCCGCTCCCGCGGCCAGGTCTGTTTCTCGATCGCCGCGAGCGCGGCGCCGAGAGTGTCGGCCAGCGTGCCTTCCAGAGCGTCGTAGCGCGCGGTGATCGTCTCGACGACGACGGAAACCAGGAGAGGGTCGGTCATGAGAACAGGCGCCGCGTCCGAATCCGGATCTGATTCGCGGCGAAGCCCGCGGTCCACGGACCTGCTTCGATCCGCGCCACCATGGCCGCAGTATGCCACGCCAGCCGCAGGGGATGGGAAACGTTGCGCGCGCGGCGTCGCACGCTCGCGAGCAGCAGATGCAGCGAGAGATTGAAGAGCAGGCGCCGCAGCGTATGGCGCGTCCGCGGATCGCTCACCCGCGCGAGCTCGTCGCGAAAGAGGCGAATGCGCGCTTCGAGCGACCGGCCGAGGTCAGAGCTGATGCCGCCGGAGAACACGGTGTACTCGGCGACCGGCGCGCTCACGTAGTCGAGCTCGTAGCGCTGCGCGATGCGAAACCACATCAGATAGTCGGACGAGAGCGTCGCGGCCTCCGAGAAACCGCCGAGTTCCTCGAGACAACTGCGGCGAACCAGCACCGTCACAGTCGGGACGAAGTTTCCCCAGACGAAATGCCGCATCACCCGCCCGCGCCGCGGCGGCACGACATCGAAGCAGGTGAGTCCGGCGGAGCGCCCGTCCGCGAGCCGCCACGCCGCGTCGCCGAAGACGAGCCCGACCTCCGGCCGCATCAGCCGAAGCTGCGACGCGAGCCGCTCCGGCAGCCACGCGTCATCGGAGTCGATGAAGGCCACGAACTCCCCCCGCGCGTGCCGCAGTGCATGATTTCGCGCGACATACGGGCCGGCATTGGGCTGCTCGAGGAGGGTGATGGAGGAGCCGAAACTCTCGAGAACCCGACGAGTCCCGTCGGTCGAGCCGTCATCGACGACGATCAGCTCGAGCGGACGATGGGACTGCGCGAGGACGCTTTCGATCGCACGCGCGACGGTCCGTTCGCGATTGTGCACCGGCAGGATCGCGGACACGAGGGGGGCGGTCATGCCGGGATCATAGCGTCACGCGACGCGGTTGCGCGCGGACCGTTATCGAGCTGATCTGAAACGACTTATGCACAGTTCCAATGCAACACGCGTCTGAGCCTCCCTCTTACGCGAGCAAGCCACATGGCTTACGCGTGTAACACGGATGCCGGCGCGAGTAAGCGCACCTGCTACCTCCGCAAGCGCCGGGACTTCCGCCGCAAGTCACGGCCCGTGCGCCGTCGAACCGCTGGTTCGTGTCACTTCGCCTCGCAACCACGCCGTGAATCGCACACCGAACGGCGCAAGCCGCAACGCGTACGCCGTCGGCCACTGCAATGCCGCCGCAAACGCCGCGATCCGCGCCGCATGCCACGGCGCATGCGCCGTGCACCAGCACCGCAGCCACGCGCGCCATCCGCGTTACCACGCGAGACCACATTCTTATCGCGCAAGCCCAACTCGTCGCCACGCGAGCGATGCCGCTCACCGCGCGAGCCAACGCATTTACCTCGCGTGACAACCATGGTTATCACGCGAGCCAAACCATTTACCTCGCGAACCAACACCCTGACTTCGCGAACCGAGCGGTTTCGCTCGCGAGCCCACCCGTCAGGTTCGCTCGGTAAAACTCTCGCCGCGCGCGATAAAAGTTTTCGCTCGCCTGATAACCATGGTTATCACGCGAGACAATTACTTCGGTTCGCGAGCTAAACTTCCTGGTTCGCGCGGTCGTTGAGTTGAAGCTCGAGCTTTTTGACAGCGCTACCGCTCGTCAGAACCGGCGTCAGCGGGCACGAAGGGCCGTCGGACCCGGCACCGCCGGGCGAGGAGGGACGCGCGCAGGCCTGTATCGCGATGGCCGCTCTCGTTGATACCAACACAGCTGGTCGCTCAGTTCGCGACCTGTTGCGCGGTCACGCGGTTGTGCGGCGGCGTTAACGGCGACTGGTTTCGAGCAGCAGGACACGCTGGTCGAGTTTGGCGAAATTCGCGCGCGTCTCGTCGGCGAAGCGGTCGAGCTTTCCATCGACCATACGAACGTCGTCCATGACGAATTTGATCTTGTCGTCCAGGTTTTCAACGAGAACGCGCGTTTGGTGGATATCGTCATCGACACGGTCGAACCGTTCATCAATCCGCGTGAATCGTTCATCGATCCCATCGAACCGTTCATCGATCCGCGTGAATCGTTCATCGATCCCGTCGAACCGTTCATCGATCCGCGCGAATCGTTGATCGAGCAGGGTAACCAATTCTTCGTTCGTCATCGCGAATCGATTTTACCTCGGTGTTTCTGACCGCTCGGTTCTCTACCAGACGTGGAGCCCTTGGAACGGAGCCAGGAGCTTCTGCCGCGCAACCGCGTGACCGCGTGACCGCGCAACCGCGTGACCTACTCGCGCTCCAGCACCATCGCCGCCCCCATCCCGCCCGCGGCGCAGACGGTGAGGAGGCCGTAGCGCTCGCCGGTGAGTTGCAGCTCGTTGCACACCGTCGTGACGATGCGGGCGCCGGTGGCGCCGAAGGGGTGGCCGAGGGCGATGGAGCCGCCGGTGCGGTTGATGGTTTCGGGGTCGATCTCGCCGACGGGCTCGGTGCGGCCGAGTTTCTCCTGCGCAATTTTTTTCGAGCCGAGCCACTGGATGTTCGACAGCACCTGCGCCGCGAAGGCTTCGTGCATTTCGATCACGCCGATGTCGGTGAGCTTCAGCTTCGCGCGCTCGAGCGCGGTCGGCACGGCGAAGACGGGGCCCTGCAGCAGTTGGTCGAAGGGATCGGTGGCGGCGTATGCGTAGCTTTTGATGAAGCCGATCGGTTTGAGGCCGAGCGCTTTCGCTTTTTCCTCCGACATCAGCAGCACCGCGGCGGCGCCGTCGGTCAGCGGCGAGGCATTGCCGGCGGTGATCGTGCCGTACTTGCGATCGAACACCGGCTTCAGTTTGGCGAGACCCTCGGGAGTCGAGTCGCCGCGGATCAGGTTGTCGGTCTCGACGATGGTCTCGAACTGCGGCGGGACGACGACGGTCATCACTTCGTCTTTGAAGCGCCCGCTCTCCGTCGCGGCGGCGGCGCGCTGGTGGCTTTGCAGCGCGAAGCGGTCCTGCGCCTCGCGGCTGATGTGATTCGCTTTCGCCATCTTCTCGGCGGACTCGCCCATCGTGAGGCCGGTGGTCGATTCCGCGATCGCCGGCGCGTCGGGGGCGAGATCTTTGATGCGGACGCCGGAGAACGCGCCGACCTTGCCGCCGATCGATTTCTGTTTGCTCGACGTCACGAGCGCCTCGGAGAATTTCTTCGAGAAGAGAATCGGCACGTCGGACAGCGACTCCGCGCCGCCGGCGATGACCACGTCGGCGTAGCCGCGCGCGATCATGTCCGCCGCCGAGGTGATGGCCTGATTCGCCGACGTGCAGGCCTTGCTGACCGTGTATCCCGGAATGTTGCGAGGCATGCCGGTGCCGAGCACGATCTCGCGCGCGATGTTCGGCGCCTTGACCGACGGAATGACGTTGCCGAACACGACTTCCTGCACCAGCGACGGCTCGATTCCCGAGCGCTGCACGAGCTCCGCGACGACGAGCTTCCCGAGGTCGAGCGCGGAGAGATGCGCGTAATGCGTTCCTGATTTCGCGAACGGAGTCCGGAGGCCGCGGATGACGGCGACGCGAGGGGTGTATTGCCAGGTCATAGCGGCGGGAGCATAGCACCGCCCAACGACTTACAATGCGCGACATGACCGCGGTTGCGCTCGAGCCCAATCCCCTTCGCGAAGGGCTGGACCAGGAGCGCGTCCCCGAGGCTTCCTGTCTCGTGATTTTCGGCGCGTCGGGCGACCTGACGCAGCGGAAGCTGCTCCCGGCGCTCTACTCGCTCGCGCACGACGGACTGCTGCCGGCGGGACAGGCGATCGTCGGCTTCGCGCGCGCGGACATGACCGACGAGGCGTTCCGCGCGGCGATGCGTGAGGCGTGCGACAAGCACGCGCGCGCGCGGCCGGTCGACGACGCGGTGTGGGAGAGCTTCGCGCGGGGGCTGTTCTATGTGCCGGGCGAGTTTGCCGATCCGGCGGCGTACCAGCGGCTCTGCCACCGGCTCGAGGAGCTCGATCGCACGCGCGGCACCGGCGGGCGGCGCATCTATTACCTCGCCGTGCCTCCCGATTTCTTCGACGACATCGCGGAGCAGCTGGCGGCGGCGGGGATGGTCAACGATCCCGAGCAGCGCCGGCCGTACACGCGCGTGATCATCGAGAAGCCGTTCGGGCACGATCTCGAGTCGGCGCGCGCGCTCAATCACGTCGCCGTGACGACGTTCCGCGAGCGGCAGGTGTTCCGCATCGATCATTACCTCGGCAAGGAGACGGTGCAGAACCTGCTCGTCCTCCGTTTCGCGAACGGGATCTTCGAGCCGTTCTGGAATCGTCAATACATTGACCATGTGCAGATCACCGTCGCCGAGTCGATCGGGGTCGAGAAGCGCGGCAACTATTTCGACAGCGCCGGCATCACCCGCGACATCGTCCAGAACCACATGCTGCAGCTGCTGTCGCTGATCGGCATGGAACCGCCGGTGGCGTTCGAGGCCGACGCGGTGCGCGATGAGAAGGTGAAGGTGTTGCGCGCGCTGCGTCCGATCGATGCGGCGGTGCGCGGGCAGTACGCGGAGGGGTCGGTCCTTGGCGAGCACGTTCCGGGCTATCGCCAGGAAGAGAAGGTGAGCCCGGGCTCGAACACCGAGACGTTCGCCGCGCTGAAGGTGTTCGTCGACAACTGGCGCTGGGCGGAGGTGCCGTTTTACATCCGCGCGGGCAAACGGCTGCCGAAGCGCGTCACCGATATCTCGATTCATTTCCGCCACCCGCCGCATCCGCTGTTCCGCCGCGTCGGCGTGAAGATGCAGACGAACGTGCTGGCGATCCGCATCCAGCCGGACGAGGGGATCTCGTTGAAGTTCGACTCGAAGATTCCGGGGCCGGCGATTCGCACGGCTCCGGTGACGATGGAGTTCCGCTACGCGACGTCCTTCGGCGCCGAGCCGCCCGAGGCGTACGAGCGGCTGCTGCTGGAAACGATGCAGGGCGACGCGACGCTGTTCGCGCGCCGCGATGAGATCGAGACCGCGTGGGCATGGCTCGATCCGCTGCTGCAGCGCTGGGCGAAGGATCCGCGGCCGCCGCACTTTTATCCTGCCGGCTCGTGGGGGCCGGAGGACGCAGATACGCTGATCGAAGGAGACGGGCGCAAATGGCGAAGGCCTTAAGCGGCGAGGACGTACGCGTCAACGCGCTGACCATCGAGAAGCGCCTCGCCGATATCTGGCGCGAGGAAGGGGAGGGCGACGAGGAGGCGGTCACACGCGCGGCGCTGTGGAACGTCGTCGCGCATACGTGGAACGCCGAGCAGCACTCCTTTGCCACGGGCATCCTCGGGCGCGCGAGCGCGTCGGTGCCGCAGCGCACGATCGTGATTCGCGCCGATCCGCACGCGGCGGACGAGCTGTCGTCGTTCATCTCGGCGAACTGTCACATGATGGGGGGCGGGCGGCAGGTCTGCTCCGAGGAAGTGTCGATCATCGCGGCGGGCGATCGCGTGCGCCACGTGCCGCCGCTCGTGTCGGCGCTGCTGCTGCCGGACATGCCGGTGGCGGTTTGGTGGGTGGGCGATCTGCCGCGCGACCGGCACGCGTACGTCGAGACGCTGCTCGATCCCGCCGATCGCCTGATCGTCGACTCGTCGCACTTCAACGGCGCGGATGATTTCGCGCTCGTGTCGCGCATCGCGGAGCGGACGACGACCGCGCCGGCGGACCTGAACTGGGCGCGCCTTGATGAATGGCGCGCGGCGACGGCGGCGCTGTTCGATCCTCCACAAATGCGCGAGCGGCTGCGCGCGATCGCGAAGGTGCTGGTGGTCAGCGGCGGCGGCGCGTCGCTTGGCGATCGTTCCGAGGGCGTGCTGTATGTGTCGTGGCTCGAGGCGCAGACCGGAGACGCGGTGCGGTTCGAGTTTGTGAGCGAAGGGTCCGAGGCGGGGATCGGCCTCGTCGAGATCCACTTCGGCGATGGATCGGTCGCGACGATTCGCGTCGATCGCGAGCGCGGCGTCGTCATCGCCGCGTCCGACGGAATGGAGACCGCGCTCGACTGCGTCGCCCGCTCGCGCGGTCGAGAGCTCGAGGATCTGATCGTGCGGCTGCTCAAGAATCCGGAAGCGGATCGCGTGTACATCAAAGCACTGCGCGTCGCGGCGCGGCTCGCCGCATGAACCTGCGCATCTTCGACACGGTCGACGATCTGATCCGCGCCGCGGCGCGCACGATCGTGCACCGCGTCGAAGGCCGCGAGTCCGCATCAATCGCGCTCTCCGGCGGCTCGACGCCGAAGCCGCTGTACGAGCTCCTCGGCTCCTCGCCCTGGCACGAGGCGCTGGCGAAGACGGCGATCACGTGGGTGGTGGTCGACGAGCGTTACGTGCCGCCCGACGATCCGCAGTCGAACGCGGCGATGATCGAGCGGACGCTGTTCGCGAACGGCCTGTCGCCGTCGCACCGCTTCCTGCGTTTCAAAACCGAACTGAACGATCCCGCCGCGACGGCCGCGCTCTTCGAGTCGGAGTGGCCGGGCGATCTCGACCTCGTGCTCCTCGGATGCGGCGACGACGGCCACACGGCCTCGCTCTTTCCCGGCACGCCGGTGCTGGAGGTCGCGGACCGCATCGCCGCCGAGGTGTTCGTGCCGAAGCTGGATCAGTGGCGAGTGACCATCACGACGCCGGTGATCCGCGCGGCGAAGCTGCGCATGGTGCTCGCCGCCGGCGCGTCGAAGGCGAAGATCATCCGCGAAGTGCGCGAGGGCGTCGAGCATCCGATCGCGATGGTGACGCGCGGGCTGGAGAGCTGGTGGTTTGTTGATCGGGAAGCTGCGAGCTAAGAGCTGCAAAGGGCTTTGCGCTATCATGTCCGGGATGGCGCAACCGGAACCGATCCACGAGCACGCGCTCAGCAACCTCCGCTACATCCGCGAGGCGATGGAGCGCGCGAGCGCGTTCACGTCCATTCCGGGTTGGGGCGGGGTGGCCGTGGGGATCACCGCGATCGCCGCGGCGATCGTCGCGCATCAGTACATCGGGCGGCGGGAGTGGCTGCTGGTGTGGCTCGCGGAGGCGGTGCTCGCGGCGATCATCGCCGGGGCGACGATGGCGCGGAAGGCGCGGCTCGCGAACGTGTCGTTCACCGGCGCGCCGGCGCGTCGGTTTTTCATGAGCTACTTCGCGCCGCTGATCGCCGGGGCGGCGCTGACGTTCCTGCTGGCGCGCGCGGGCCTGTTCTACGCGCTGCCGGCGACGTGGCTGCTGCTGTACGGCGTGTCGTTCGTCGGCAGCGGCGCGTTCTCGATCCGCGTCGTGCCGGTGATGGGCGCCTGTTTCATGGTCCTCGGCATCGCGGCCTGTTTCGTGCCGCTCCCGATCGGCAACGCGCTCCTCGGCGCGGGCTTCGGCGGGCTGCACGTCGTGTTCGGATTCATCATCGCAAGGAGCTACGGTGGCTAAAGCAGCGACAGCACGCAAACTCACGGAAGCACGGCGCCCGGTCGAGACGAAGATCCCTGACTTCGACCGGCTCATTCACGAGAAGACGCGACTGGCGGTCGTCAGCGCGCTGGCGGTGAACCCGACGCTCACGTTCAATGAGCTGAAGGCGATCCTGAAGACGACCGACGGCAACGTGAGCGTGCACGCTCGCAAGCTCGAGGAGGCCGGCTATCTCTCGTGCAAAAAGTCGTTCGAGGGGCGCATGCCGCGGACGGAGTATTCGCTGACCGCCTCGGGGAAGCGGGCGCTGGAAAAGTATCTGTCGCACATGGAGACGCTGATCAAGGTTGCTCGCGGAGAGTAATGTCATCCCGAACGTGAGTGAGGGACCTGCGCGGGCGGGGCGCGCGGCTCATGCCTGCCGCGATACCCCACCCGGCTCCCTCGCTACGCTCGGGATGACACCTGTTACTGCGCCTGGATGAGCGTCGGGTCGTTCGTCTGCAGATCAATCACGCTCGCGCACGCGAGTGCGCGTCCTTCGCCGCTGATGGCGCGGACGCTGATCCTCGCGTTGTAGGTGTCGCTGAGGCCGAGGGTGGACGCCAGGATGGATCCGATCTGGCGGAACTCGTTGGCGGCGAGGTCGACTTCGATCGAGGCCGTGAACTTCGCATCGGGCGGCGTGACCGTCACTTCGAGTTTCACCGGCTTGCCGGTCACCTCGGCGAAGGCGACGTTCGAGCGCATGCGCGCGGATTCCTCGACCTGCAGGATCTGCAGCGGACGTGAGCCGACGCCGACGGCCTCGCCCGGCGTGACGGCGGAGATGAACTGGCCGTACGTGCCCGTCGGCGTGTCGTTGTACGTGCGCGCGGTGGCGACGATGCGTGAGGGCGTCGCGGTGGCGAGATGCAGCGCGCCGCCGTCGGCGGCGATGCCGAAGAGCGCGGCGAGGACCTTGTCGTACTGCTTCACTTCGCCGGGGTTCATGCGGATCGTCTGGACCTTCGGTTCGCCGCCGGCCTGTGAGTAGAACGTGGCCGTCACGTCGGTCGCTGTGGTGTTGGCGTTGAAGATGCGGACGTCGCTCTGCCAGTTCGCGAAGCCGCTGCGGATGTCGGCGACGCCGGGGATGACCCACTTCGTGTTGCCGCTTTCTTCGAGCGTGACCGGAACGACGGTGATGGCGTCGCTGGTCTGGTTGTCGAGCACCGAGGCAACTGCGGTGATCTTGCCGGTCGACGAGGTGACGGCAACTTCGACGCGGCCATCGTCGAGCGTGATGCCCCGCGACAACAGGAACGAGTTCAGCTGCGTGTGCTGTCCGCCGGCGAGGCTCTGCGTGAACTGCGTGAGCTGCTGACCGTTCGCGCCGAAGACTTTGATCAGCACCGTGGCGGCCTGGCCGGAGCCTTCGAAGAGCGCGAGGTTGGAGCGGTACTTCGCCGACTGCGAGATCTGCTGCAAAGAGATGATCTTCGACTTGTCGATGAACTTCGCGAACGGAATGGCGGGGATGTACTGGCCGAAGGTGCCATTCTGCGCGACGTTGAAGGTGCGCGACGAGGCGAAGCTGACGAGGCTCGCGAGCGCGCCGACGGGCGAGGGTCCGATTGAGGTGGTGGTCTGCGTGAGCGGCTTGATCTCGAGCACGCCGATGGCGTTCTGAGTTCCGGTGCCGAACCAGCTCTTGAGCACATCGTCGAGCGCGACGGTGCGTCCCGGCTCGATGGAGAAGGTGGTCTGACGCGCGGCGCTGAGGCCGGCTTCGCCGCTGGGGATGAAGGTGAGCTGGTACTTGATCAGCTGCGGCGAGGTGTTGGCGACGCGGACGTCGGACTGGAAGTGGGAATTGATGCCGTCGGCGTTGGCGACGCCGGGGATGATCATGGTGTCGGGCGAGGGCGCGTTGAACGGCGCGGGCTTGACGGGCGTGACGACGTTGACGCTGACGCTGGGCACGATGACCGTGGTCGCGTGCGTCGCGACGCTGCCTGCGCTCGGCGTGTTGAGCGTGATGCGGATCGCGCCGGTGTTCGCGCCGAGGGCGAGTCCTTCGCTGTTCGCGGTGACGTTGAGCGTCGTGCCGTTCGGAGCGACGACTCCCGAGGGCGGCGCAACGACGAGCCAATCCTCGGTCGGAACGGCGCTGAATGTCTGTCCCGCAAACTCCGGCCCGAGAACGATCGTGTACTGCGCGACGTTCGGCGCGTTTAGCGGCACCGTGCCGGTCGCGGCGTTCGGCGGGAGGATGAAGATCGCGGCGGTCGGTCCAAACGCGCTGACCGACGCCGGCGTGCAGCGGCCGTCGATGGAGCGCACGCGCGCGAAGACGATGCCGCTGCCGCGCGTGAGCGCGCGCGAGGTCGCGCCGGTCGTGATGACCTCGGCGCCATCGAAACTGCCGTTCGACGCGATCTGCAGCTCGTACGACGTGGCTGCCTGATCCGCGGTCCACTGCACGAGGAACTCGACGCCGCTGGAGATCTCGCCGGGCGCGGAGATGACGGGCGGCGTGAGCGTGGAGCAGGCGGCGGGAGCGTTGACGATCGTCAGATCCTGCCGTTCCGACTCGAGCGGCGAGCACTGCGAGCCAAAGTACGTGCGCACGAACCAGCGCATTGGATTCTCGTTTAACGAGGGTGCGAGCGCGACGCCGTTCAGCGCATTCCCCGTGGTCGAGCCGATGCGCACGGGCGCGCCGTTCTCGCGAGCGATCCAGACCTCGTGCAGTGTCGCGCCGGGGCGCGGCGACCAGGAGAAGCTCACCGGCGAGGTCATGATGTCGCCTTCGAGCGGCGAGATGAGGATCGCGCGCTGGTTCTCGAGGCAGGCCGCGAGCGGCGCGTAGGTGAAGCGCGTGATCGCCGAGTCGGCGGGATCGCAGCGGTCGAGGAGCGCGCGCACGAAGAAGTCGTACGTCCCCGCGCTCCAGGGGAAGATCTCGAGGGACGTGCCGGAGGTCGTGCCGACGCGAACGTACGAGTTGTCCTCGAACGACATCCAGACTTCGTAGGCCAGCGCGTGGGCGACGCTGGTCCAGGTGATGGCAGACCAGGTGCCGGCGCTGGTGTTGTTCGCGGGCGTGAGGATGACCGGCGGCGTCGCGCTGCATTCGTCCGTGGGGATCGTGAACGTGCGCTGGCCCGACTGCGACGGCGGGCAGGCGGCGAAGAGATCCTCGACGAACCAGGCGGCGTGGCCCGGCGCGACGTTCGCGGTCAGCGTGTTGCCCGACACCTCGCCGAGGATGGTGGGAGGCGCGCCGTCGAGCGAGAGCCAGACGCGCGACGCGGTCGCGGTCGACGACGGAACCCAGGCGAACGTGACCGACGACGAGTTGACGACGGCGTCGTTCGCGGGGGCGAGCAGGATCGGCGCGCCGCGCAGCACGCAGGGATCGGTCGGAATGCTGTCGATCGACACGAAGGCGAAGCCGTTCGACGAGCAGCCGCTCAGCGAGACGGTGACGCTCAGATTGACGTTGCCCGACGCGCCCGCGGTGAAGGTGATGCTGTCGGTGCCGGCGCCGGCGGTGATCGTGCCGTTGCCGATCGACCACGCGTACGTCGCGCCCGGCTGCGCCGGCACGCTCGCGGTGTGGCCGGCCGACGACGGTGCGACGTTCGACGGCGCGGAGATCGTCGCGTTCACGGTGGTGAGCGTGACGGTATGCGAGTCGCTGGCGCTGCAGCCGCTCGCGTCGGTGACGATGACGCTGTAGACGACGCTCGGCGCGGTCTGCGAGACGGTGAGGAACCGCGACGTGCTGCCGTTGGACCACTGATACGTCGCGAAGACGCCGGCGTCGAGCGTGAACGTCGAGAACGGACAGGCGGTCGTCGGGCCGGTGATGGTGACGGTGGGCGGCGTCGTGATCGGCAGCGTCGCCGTGCCGCTGCTCGCGCAGCTGCCGTTCATCACCGTGACGCCGAGCTGCACGCTGCCGCTCGCGTTCGCGGAGAAGGTGATGCTGTTCGTGCTCTGACCCGCGGTGATCGCGCCGCCGGTGATCGTCCACGCGTACGACGTCGCGCCGGCGGGGACGGAGGCGGTGTTGCCGGTGGACGACGCGCACGCGGCGGGCGGCGCGGTGATCGTGGCCGTCGGATTCGTGGTCACGTTGACGGTGTGCGAGTCGGTGGCGGTGCAGCCGTTGCCGTCGGTGACGGTGACGCTGTAGGTCGCCGTCGAGGAGGGCGAGACGCTGATGGTCTGCGTCGTCGCGCCGGTGGACCACGACCACGATGCGAACGGACCGGCGTCGAGGACGACCGTCGCCGATGCGCACGACGACGTCGGTCCGCTGATGTTGACGACCGGCGTGGGATGGATCGTGACGGTGTGGCTGTCGCTGGCGGTGCAGCCGTTCGCGTCGGTCGTCGTGACGGTATACGTCGTCGCGACGGCGGGGGAGACGTTGATGAAGCGCGTGGTCGCGGAGGTCGACCAGGCGTAGTTGCTGAAGCCCGCGCCGGCGTCGAGCTGCACGCTGCCGCCGGGGCAGACCGTGGTGGGTCCGGTGATCGTTGGCTGGACGGGCGCGACGACGAGGACGTTCGCGTTCGCGGTGTTCGGGCAGCCGGCGGCGTTGGTGACGGCGACGCTCAGCGTGACGGTGCCGCTCGCGGGCGCGCTGAAGATGATGTTCGCGGTGCCCTGTCCACTGAGCAGCGTGCCGCCGCCGCCGACCGTCCAGGTGAACGAAGTCGCGGTCGGCGCGGTGACGCTCGCTGCGTTGTTCGTCGAGCTCGCGCACGCGTTCGGGGCAGCGTTGATCGTCGCCGCGGGCGGTGTGCAGACGGTCGCGAGGGCGACGTTCGAGAACTCCGACGTGCCGTCGGAGACGGTCGTGCAGTTCGCGTCGCTGTAGCTCGTCGCGGTCATTACGAACGGAGCGCCGGCGACGTAGCTCGGGTCGTTGAAGTCGAGACCGGCGGCGAAGTTGTCGGAGCCGTTGTGGCAGACGCTCACGCGGGGCAGCTTGCCCTCGCCGCTCGCGGCGCTGTCGGCCTCGAAGAGCTGGACCGAGATGCTGGCCGTGTTCGCGGCGGCGCTGGAGTCGATGGCGTAGGTGACGTGAATGTCGCCGCCGCCGTTGAGGAAGACGCCGGTGAGGCTGGGCGAGTTCTGGCGGTTGTTCGCGAACGGCGCGTCGCCGTCGCCGGCGTCGTTCGCCGTCGCGCCGTCGTCGCCGAGGTCGATGCCGAGGGCGGCGTTGCTGAAGATCTGATTGTCGAGGATCGCGTTGCCGATTCCGGTGCCGCTGATGGTCACACCGTTGCCGCTGTTGTTGGCGATCCTGTTGCCCGCTCCGGCGGTCGTACCGCCGACCGTGTTGTTGTTGCCGGAGACGGCGACGCCGTACACGTTCGGGTCGGCGGCGCCGCTCGGATCGATTCCGATGGAGCAGGCTTCGATCGCGTTGTTGCTGCCGGTGATGAACGCACCCTTGAGCGCGCTGGTGAGCGAGAGTCCCCTCACCTTCGCGTTCGTGCCGCTCAGGACGAGCAGCGGCGCGCCGGAGTTGAGTGCGCCGTCGAGCTGGATGATCGGCGTACCGGCGTAGCCCGGCTGCGTCGTGGCGTTGACGACGACACTGGACGCGACGAACGGCAGGTCCGACGCGGGCTGGATGACGAACGGTCCGCTGCCGATGTTGAACGCGATCGTGCAGGGCGCGGGGCAGAGCGAGACGTTCTGCGCGTCGGCGAGCGCCTGGCGCAGCGAGCCGCTGCCGGAGTCGTTCGTGTTGACGACGGTGAGCGTGGCTCCGGTGACGGACACCGGCGTCGCAATCGAGTTGTTCGTCGGAAGCGAATCCGTCTCCGTGGATGCGCCGGTACCGGTGACGTAATGCGTTCCCGGCGTCGCGCCCGTCGTGAGGCCGATCAGGACGTGCTTGTTGCTCGTCGAGGCGATGCTGCCGACGTTGCACGTGACCGTGTTCGACGCGAAGTTGCACGTTCCGGTGTCCGGCGTCGCGCTGTTGTAGGTAAGCGTCGACGGGATCGGCGCAGTGAAGGTGACGCCCGTCGCGGTCTGCGGTCCGTGGTTCTTGATGGTGAAGTCGAACGTGAACGGCGTGCCCGGCGCGAGCGGGGAGGCGGGGCTGAGCGACGAGAGGTCGATGTCGACCGTGTTGGCGTCGACGGTGATCGGCCAGCTCGCGCTGTTGTTGGCGCCGTTGGGATCGTTCGACGAGGTCACGTTCGCGACGTTGGTGAACGTCTGCGGCGTGTTCGGCGCGGTGGCGTTGATCGTGATCGCGGGCGCGTTGCCGTTCGGCAGCGGCGAGATCGCGCTGCACGTCACGGTGTCGCTGACGACGTTGCAGTTCCAGCCGGTGCCGCTCGCCGTGATGCCGGTGTGTCCCGCAGGGAGCGTGTCGGTGACGACGACGCTGTTCGCGGCGTCGGCGCTCGGGTTGGTGACGACGATCGTGTAGGCGATCGCCGCGCCGACGGCGACGTTGTTCGACGGCGCGCTCTTCGAGATCGAGAGGTCGGCGCTGCCGTTGACGGTGAGCAGCAGGCCGGAGGCGTTGAACGCGTCGCTCCACGTGCGACCCGCGCTGAGCGCGGGGAGCGTGTACGGATGCACGAAGTCGCCGGTGTGCGTGCCGCCGGGGATCAGCACCGCCTGGAACGTGTTTCCGCCGGCGGGATCGAACGGATTGACGAGGACGACCTGGAGCGCGCCGCCGAGGGACGGATTGCTGGTGGTGTTGAGCTGTCCGTAGCCGCTGCCGGCGGTCGTGCCGGCGAAGTGGAGTTTGAGAATGCCGGCCGCTCCCTGCGAGTAGCCCGCGCCGGCGGCGACGACGCCGTTCTGGATGTCGACGGTGCCGCTGACGTTGGAGAGCGGGAGGAAGAGATTCGTGAAGCCGGTCGTGCCGCTCTTGCGCAGAGTGCCGTTGTTCGTAAACGTGCCGGCGCTGCCGCCGTTGGTGATGCTGCCGTCGAACTGCGCGTGGAAGAGTCCCGCGTTGTTAATGTTCGCGCCGGTGTTCAGCGTGAGCGTGCCGGCGGTCCAGTTGACCGTGCCGCCGTTGACGATGCTGAGCACGCGCGTGTTCAGACTCTTCACGCTTCCCGTGCTGAGGGTCAGCGTCGCGCCGTTCGCCACCTCGGTGACGCCATTGCCCTGCATCGTGCCGAACGACCACGCGCCGGTGCTCCCGATCGTCAAAGTTCCCGCGCCGTCGATGATGCCGCCGGACTGCGTGAGCTTCGGAATCGAGACGTTGCCGGACACCGTGAGCGTGCCGGAGACGACATCGACGCCGCCCGCGCCGGTGACGGTGGTGCCGGGGGCGAAGGTGTAGCTATCGGAGTTGACGAGGAAGGTCGCGCCGCCGGCGATGGAGATCGCGGCGCTGCTCGTGCCGCCGGCGACGTCGAGCGTGCCGGTGAGGAGGTTGATCGTGCCCGCGGTGTGATTGAGAGCCACGCCGTTGAGCGTCGCGGTGCCGCTGGACGTCGATCGCTTGAACGTGCCGCTGTTCGCGATCGGGCCGCTGCTGCCGCTGTTGAAGATCGTGGGATCGCCGAGGATGTCGAAGGTGCCGGCGTTGACGATGTTGCCGCCGCTTTGCAGGTTGAGCGCACCGGTGCCGCCGAGGTTGACCGTGCCGCCGCTCACGATGTCGAGCGTGCGCCCGAGGAACTTCGGATTCGCGCCGGGCATGTTCATCAGGCCGCCCGATGCGATGCGCGAGGTGCCGGTGCCGCTCATGGTTCCCTGGTCCCACTGCCAGGTGCCGGTGGCGCCCGTCGTGGCGATGCCGGATCCGCCGACGTTGCCGCCGTTGACGTAGAGGTGCTCGATGGTGACGAGCGCGCCGTCGACGTTCAGGATGCCGAGGCTCGCCGTCTGGACTTTGCCCGCGCCGCTCGTCGACGTGCCGCCATTGAACGTGAACAGATCCGAGTTGATCAGCACCTCGGCACCACTGGAGATCGCGATCGCCGACGCAGCCGCACCGCCGCCGAGATCGACGATGCCGGTCTGCACGTCGAGCGTGCCGGCGTTGTGGAAGAGATCGACCGCCGAGAAGAACGTCGTGCCCGCGGTGACGGACTTGCGCAGCAGGCCGCTGTTCGTGAAGCCGGCGTCGGCTCCGTTGTCGACGAGCGAGTTGTCGGTCTTGATGTCGAACGTGCCGGCGTTCACGATGCCGCCGCCGGTCTGCAGCGCGATCGAGCCGCCGTTCCAGTTCGCGGTGCCGCCGAGATTGACGGTGAGCAGCCGCTGGATGAGCGTCTTCGTTCCGCCGGTCGCGAAATTCAGCGTGGCGCCGGAGTTGACGTTGAGCGCGGCGACGCCGCTGATCGTGCCGGCGTTCCAGTCGAGCGTGCCGTTGACGCCGAGCATGCCGATGCCGGTCAGCGTCCCGTTGACGGTGAGGTTGCCGGTCGTCGCGACGTCGCTCGGATTGTTGATGGTGAGCGAGGTGCCGCCGATGATGTTCAGCGTCTGCGTGCCGCTGATGCCGCTGCCGACGTGCAGCTTGTCGACGGTGATCGCGGAGTTGACGGTGACGGTGTAGGTGCCGCTCAGGTCGATGAACGCGACGTCGTTCACGCCCGGCACGGTCGCCGGGTTCCAGTTGCCCGCGACTTCCCACGCGCCGCCCGATGCGTTGTTCCAGTGGATGTCGCCGCCGAGGACGGCGGTCGCGGAGAGCTCGGACGTGCCGTCGGTCTGGCCGTTGAGGCAGCCGGCGTGGGTGACGATGCGCGAGAAGCCGATGATCTCGGGGGCATAGCTGGTCGCGGTGACGACGATGCGGTCGCCGCTGACCGCCGATCCCTGCGGGACGGCGAACGAGTAGTTCGTGAGCGTCGGTCCGGGGACGCAGGTCGAGGCGCCGAGGTGCTCGAGCGCCGGAGTCGGCGACGAGTTGCTGCTCTTGTAGACGTCGATGATGAAGTTCGCGGTGTTGCTGGCGCTGCCGCTCGAGTCGACCGACACGGTGAGCTGCACGTTGCCGCCGCTGAGGTTCGCGGCGGAGATGGTGGGGAAGTTCTGCAGGTTGTTCGCGCCGGTGTCGGAGTCGGTGGCGTCGTTCGGCGTCGGACCGTCTTCGCCGAGGTCGATGGCGAGGTTGCCGTTCGAATGGATGATGTTCTGCCGGAACGCGTTGCCGGTACCGGTGGCCGTGGTGGCCACGCTGATCCCGCGGCCGGTGTTGTGCGCGATCACGTTGCCGGCGAGGACGCCCACGCGGTTGCCGTTGGCGTTGCCGCTGAGACGGATGCCGCTGCCGCCGTTCGGGATGGAAGTCGTGCCGTCGAGGCCGACGCCGATGTAGTTGTTGTCGATGTTGCTGCCGTCGCCGGTGATGTGAATGCCGTGCGTCGTGTTGCCGCTGATGACGTTGCGCTCCGGCGACCACGTGCCGCCGATCTCCGCGTTGCCGCTCATCTCGATGCCGGTGGCGTTCGGGATCGCGGCGGTGCCGGTGCCGTTGGTGCCGATCAGGTTTCCGTAGATCTCGCCCTGGCCGTCGAAGTCGATGCCCTCGGAGACGTTGCCGCTGATGACGTTGCCGTCGAAGGTGTCGCTGCCGATGGTCGCGCCGGAGCTCGAGCTGATCCAGATGCCGTCATCGTTGCCCAGCGCGGCCGACAGGTCGGCTTTCGTGCCGATGTAGTTCCCGAGGATGTTGATGTTGAACGACGACGCGCCCGCGTAGACGCCGTACACGCTGTTGCCGCTGACCACGTTGCGGTCCGCTGGCGCCGGTCCGCCGGCGGTGGCGCCGTTGGAGGCGAGGAAGTAGACGCCGTTCGTATTCGGCGCGGCGTTGAGGCCGGTGGTGTCGGTGCCGATGTAGCAGCCGGCGACCGCGGACCCGGTGTTGGTGCCGGTGAACTTCACCGCCTTGCCGGTGCCGCCGTTGACGAAGTTCTTGATCGCGAAGCCGCGGATGACGACGTTCGACGAGAAGATCTCGAAGCCGACGTCGATGTTGTTCGTGCCGTCGAGCGAGACGCTGATGATCGCGTTCGAGGGTTGCCCGAACGCGTTCGAGTTCGGCGTGGCACCCGGCGCGTTTGAGGCGTCGATCGTCACGTCGCCGCGGTTGAGCGTCGGCAGCGGCGTGAGCAGCACGATGTTGCCGTTCGTCGAGAAGTTGATCGTGCAGGGGACCGCGCAGCCGTTCGCTTCGACGGTCTCGATCGCGTCGCGCAGCGTGCCGGGGCCGTTGTCGTTGATGCTCGAGACGGTGAGCGTCGACGGAGGCGCGCCGACGGTGAAGAGGGCGCTGAGGCCGTCGTCGAGCGCATCGCCCGAGGAACCGTCCGCCCGGAGCTGAACGCCCGACTCCGCCGTGTCGTAGGTGTTGCCGCTGATCGTGGCGGCGTGCGTTCCGGGCGCGATGAAGCCGGTGCTCCCCAGGAAAAAGCCCGTTCCGGTCTCGAGGAGAAGGTCGACGCTGGGGTTGCCGAAGACGTCGCCGGTGCTGGAGTCGTCGTCCGTCCATGTCTCCACGTCGACGTCGAAGGGCGCGTTGGCGACCGGATTCACGCCGCCGTTGATCTGCGTGATCTTCAGCTTGCCCGCGCCGCCCATGCTGCCGGCGTGTCCGACCATCCAGTCGTCGTCGACATAGTCGAAGACGTTCGTGAGCGTGGCGGTGTGCGCCCCTTCGTTCACGACGTCGCCCTCACGGGCCCACGCCCCGCCGTTGTAGTGGCCGAGCATGAACTCGAACTCGTTGCCGCTGTTGATGTCGGCGAGGTTGTAGTTGAAGGTGATGCTGTCGATCGGCACGACGGACGACGGGCTCTCGATGCGCCAGTAGCGCTTCAGGATGCGGCTGCCGGTGCGGCTGGCATGCAGCCCCTCGACCGCGCGCGCCTGAATCGCGCCGCCGCTGCCGGCGTCGATGTCGAGCGGCATGTACGCGGCCGCGGTGCCGATGTGCATGCGCAGCGCCGGCGTGGGGGAGAAGTCCATCCGCAGCGGACCGACGATCCATCCACTCGTCCGCGTCACGGTCCCGGGCGAAGCGACGTAGATGAATCCCGTCACGGTGACGTTGCCGCCGAACAGCTTGAGCGCCGACGTCACGCCCATGAAGGTGGTGACCGACACGCCGGCAAGGTTGTTGATCTCGAAGGTGGCGAGGTTGATCGCGTTGACCGGGCTGTTGATCGCTTGCGCGGCGGTGCCGTTCATCTTCAGCGTCGCCGAGGACGAGAAGAGGCTGGTGTTGTTCGTCAGGTCGCCGAGCAGGATGACCGTCGCGGTGTTGAAGCCGAGGCTGCCGTTGTTCGTCAGCGTGCCGCTGACCGTGACGGTCTGCGTTCCGAGATCGACGATGCCCGCGGTGACGGTGAGGTTGCCCGCGGTGCTCGTGGTTCCGGCGAACGTGGCCGTGCCCGAGGCTTTGTTGACGACGAGATGGTGATAGCTCGCGGCGAGCACGTTCTGCGGGCCGGTGCCGTCATAGGTGACGGTGCTGCCGGCGCCGGCGACGAGGCTGGAGGAGTTGACCCAGTTTCCGCGGAGGTTGATCGTGCCGTTGTTGACGTTGATCGTGCCGTCTCCGTCGATGTTGCCGTTGACGGTGAGGCTGTCGGAGCCGACGGCGAGCGTGGTGTTGTTCGCGCCGTTTTTGCTGACGTTGAGCTCCTCGGCGGTCTGCAGCGAGCCGGTCATCGTGTGCACGACACTGCCGCCGGTCGTCGTGAGATACAGGCGGCGATAGGTGATCGAGGTGTTGATCACCTGGGTCACGCCGGCGTGATACGCGACGGCGCTGCCGGGCGAGAAGAAGACTAGGCCCGGATTGAGGTTCGCCGGGAACGTCGTCGCCGAGGTCGCGGCGCCGAGCTTCAGGACGCCGGTCGCGCCGATGTTGACGTTCGACGTGAAGCCGCTGTTGAGCGTGATCTGGTTGCCGCCGTCGTCGAGGATGCCGCTGGAGACCGTGAGGTTGCCGAAGACGTTCGTGGTCGCGACCAGCGTCGCGGTTCCGGACGCCTTGGCGACCGAGAGGTTGTAGAACGTGTAGGGGCCGCCGATGCTCTGGCTGCCGGTGCCGTTGAAGGTGATCGTGGAGTTGCCGGCGCTGACCACACCGGCGGCGCCGAGGTTGCCGCCGATGTTCAGGTTGCCGACGGTCGTGAACGTGAGCTGGGTGTTGGAGCCGCCGAACGAGAGGTCGGTGAGGATGTTCAGCGTGCCGCCGCTGGAGTCGTACTCGATTTTCGCGAAGCCGCTCGGATCGCCATTGAGGGCGATGCCGCCGTTCGAGAGAGTCATCGTGCCGCCGAAGAGTTGCAGCCGGCTGGCGGTGGGGACGACCGGGGCGTTGATGGTGACGGCGGTGCCGGTGCCGACGACAGTGAGGAATCCGGTGCTGTCGATGCGAAGAGTCGACGCGGTGTCGATGAGGATGGTGGAGACGGAGCGGGTGTCGGTGACGAAGACCACGTCGCCGCCGCTGATGGTCACGGTGTCGCCCGCGCCGGGCACGCCGACGCCGCCCCAGGTCGCGGCCGAATTCCAGTTGCCGCCGCCCGTGCCGTTGCTGGTGAACGGCGATGCCATCACGGCCGACGTAACGCACAGCATCGCCGCGAGGGCGATGAACCTCAATCGAATCATGGACCTCTCCTCGGACCGGACAGCACCCGGCATCACGCGCAGCAATCTGCCGCACCCCGCGATGCCGGGCAGGGACGAACGAACTCTCGGATAGAGCTAATAATAACTCGGGAAGCCGGGTGACCCACACAGAATGTACGCGCCGGCGTGGGGATCGGCCGTGAGGCGGATCACGAAAAACGCTGATGGGGTGGCGGTTACGGCGCTTTGGGGGGGCTTTCGGGTCGGAGTAGAATCGGCGGGTCATGCATAACGAGTTCACCGCCATCATCGAGCGCGACGAGGATTGGTTCATCGCCTATTGCCCGGAGATTCCCGGCGCGAACGGCCAGGGCCGGAGCCCCGACGAAGCGCGCACGAATCTGGGCGAAGCGATCGCGCTCATTCTCGAAGACCGGCGCGAAGACGCACTTCGTGGAGTTCCCGAATCGGCAATCCGCGAGACGGTCGTTGTTGAGTGAAACAACGCGAGCTTCTTCGTCATTTGCGCCGAAACGGCTGCTATCTCAAGCGCCAGGGCAAAGAACACGAGCTTTGGTGTAACCCGCAGACCGGCCATATCGAAGCAGTCCCGCGTCACCAGGAAACGCCGAACCATCTTGCGCGCAAGATCTGTCGCGCTCTATCCATTCCAGAGCCATAGTTCACCGCGTCGCGCCATTACATAAGCGGCTCGGGTAGACTGGTTTTGAGTGGAGGAGTTTAGGTGCCATTTCCACGACAAGTTGAAGTCGAGGTCCCCCTGCTGAAAGTGCTGGCCGACCTCGGTGGTGAAGGAAAACCACGCGAGATCTATCCGCTCGTGGCGGGGCACTTTCCAAGCCTTACTCCTGAGGAGCAGGAAGAGCGGCTGGAGAATTTTCCATCGACCCGAAAGTGGAACAATCTGGTTCAGTGGGTGCGTCAACGACTCGTGGAACTCGGTCAGATAGACGGCTCGGAACGTGGCGTCTGGCGGCTGACGCCCTCTGGCATCGCGCGCCTCAAGAACACCGCCGGGACGAAGGCCAATCGTGAGGTGTCCGAGAGTACGAGCGCTGCCACGGTGAACCTTCGAGACCTGGTGAACGCGAGCGCTGAGGAAATCAAAGCACGCCTTGTAGGCGAGCTTCAAGCACTCACATCTCGCACTTTCGAGCTGTTCTGTCGTGAATTCCTGTCACAACTCGGCTATCGAAACGTTCATGTAACGCGCAGGAGCCAGGACGGAGGTATCGATGGCCATGGTGACTTCCGTCAAGGCGCCATTAGCATCAGATCCGCGTTTCAAGCGAAGCGGTGGACGTCGAATCCTGTAGGCAGACCCGAGATCGACAAGTTTCGTGGCGCAATTCAAGGTGAATACGACCACGGCGTCTTCCTGACTACGAGCAGGTTTTCAAAGGACGCCAAGCAAGCGTCTTATAAGAAGGGCGCGATCACGATTCTTCTACTGGATGGAGCAGCGATCGCCGAGCTCTTGCTGGAGCGCGGCCTCGGCGTGCGACGTGTGCCAGTGTACATGTACGATATCGACGAAGACTTTTTCAAGATTGAAGAAGAATAGGCTTAGTAGGAATCGACAAGAACTGATCAGGGCGTGGGATGAGTATTTCGGAACCTAAAGCAGGGGAGCGAATCACTGCCGTTCATGCCACGGAGGATGCTCTCATCGTCGATCTTGCTGACGGCCGCTCCGTAAGCGTTCCTCTGGCCTGGTATCCACGTCTTCTTCATGCAACACCATCCCAGCGCAACCAGTGGCAAATTGCAGGAGCTGGCTACGGAATCCATTGGCCTGAGATCGACGAGGATTTGTCCGTTATGGGCATTCTTCACGGCATCCCGGCTGCAGGAGTTCGCGTTCCGCTGCGAAGCGCGGGCTAGGCCCCTCACGACTCCCGCGTTCCCGTGAGCGGGAAACTGCCGAAGGCGCCGGCGGTGACGGTGCCGGTCATGGTGTCGCCGGACACCGTGGCGGTGCAGTCGAGGGTCATCGGCATGGGGACGGTGACGTCGACTTTCCAGGTCAGGCGATCGTCGTCGACTTTGCCGTCCTGGACTTCCTGGGTCCCCATGGAGCCGGACCAGGTACCGGTGAAGGTGTCGCCGGAGCTGATGATCGTCAGCGTGGCTGCCTGATCGCCCATCGGCGATTTCGTGATCGTGCTCCAGGTTCCGTCTACATTCGCCATTCGCTTCTCCTCTCCAACTCGATCGTAAGCGAGTTTGGGCGCTTGCGAAACGAAATCGCGCAGGAGCCGTACTTCTGTCCACCCCATGCCCCCGACCCCGACCCGATTCCTCGCTCTGCTCCTCCTTTCCCTCTCGGTTCTCGCGCAGCCGGCGCGCATGCTGAAGGCACGCGTCGCGCATACGTTTCGTGGCCATTCCGGTCCTGCCCGAGGGCTCGCGTTCAGCCCCGACGGCGCGCTGCTGGCGACGAGCGGCGTCGACGGGATGGTGCGTCTCTGGCGAGTGTCGGACCGCAAGCTCGTGCGCTCGTTGCAGCATCCGGGCGGCGTGACCTCGGTCGCGTTTACGCGGGATGGTCAGTGGCTCGCGAGCGGCGGCTACGATGCGACGATCCGCGTGTGGCGCGTGCGCGATGGTGCGCTGGCGCGGACGCTCCGCGGACATACCGGGACGGTCTGGTCGGTGAATGCGAGTCGCGATGGACGCATCGTCAGCGGCGGCGAGGACCGCAAGGTGAGGATCTGGCGTTTGCAGGACGGCGCGTTGCTGCGAACGCTCACCGGGCACTCGTTGAATGTCTGGTCGGTCGCGTTCAGTCCGGATGGCCGTCGCGTTGCGAGCGGGAGTTTCGATCACACGTTGCGCGTCTGGAACGCCGACTCGGGTGCGCTGCTGCGGACGCTGACGGGACACAAGCAGGCGATCGTCGGCATTGCGTACAGTTCCGATGGGCAGTGGCTCGCCAGCGGCGGCGATGATTCGACGGTCCGCGTCTGGCGCGCGCGCGATGGTCATCTGATGCACACGCTCACCGGCGACTCGAGTCACGTCTATACCGTTGCGTTCAGCCACGACTCGCAATGGCTCGCGAGCGGCGGGCGCGGACAGGGGGCGATTGCGACGCTGTGGCGGCAGATCACGAAGAGCCGCGACAGCAACGAGACCATTCGCCTCTGGCGCGTTCGCGATGGCGCGCTGCAGCAGGAGCTCGCGAGTCAGACCGACGACGTGAGCTCCGTCGCGTTCAGTCCCGACGGCCGCTGGCTCGCCAGCGGCAGCGAGGACTCGACCGTGAAGCTGTGGCTGCTACAGTAAAATCGCGCGCATGCGGGAAACGATGAATCGTCTCCAGATCCAGTTGGGATTCGTGTTGATCCTGCTGGCGCTCTTCACCGGTCTGGCGGTGCCTCTGTTCCGGCTTCCGCGCCTCGGACTGGCGGCGCACATCGTCGGCATTACCAGCGGGCTGATTCTGATCGTCCTCGGCGCGCTCGCCGGCGCATTCATTCTCGGTGCACGCGCGGCCGCGGTGATGATGTGGTCCTGGGTGTACGCCGCGTACGCGAACTGGCTGGCCTGTGTGCTGGGAGCGATCACCGGCGCGGGCCGTCTGACTCCGATCGCCGCGGCCGGCACGCGTTCCGATGCGTTGTCCGAGGCGGTCGTCTCGTTTCTGCTGCAGTCGCTGTCGCTGGCGGCGGTCGTCGGCACCGTGCTCGCGGTGTGGGGATTCCGCAGAGCGATTCCCGGAGAGGTCACATGAGCAACAGCATCAGCGTCTTCAATCACGTCACAGTGGATGGGTTTTTCGCGGGGCCGCAGGGCGAGACCGACTGGTTTCACGCCATTGGAAAAGACGACGAGTTCGACGCGTACACGCACGAGCAATCCCGGTCGGGCAGCACGCTGCTGTTCGGCCGCACGACTTACGAGATGATGAAGAGTTACTGGCCGACGCCGGACGCGGCCAAGGCCGATCCGGAGATGGCCGAGGTCATGAACAACAGTCCGAAGGTCGTGGTCTCGAAAACGCTCGAGAAGGTGGAAGAAAGGCCGAACTGGAAGAATGTCCGGCTGCTGCGCGAGCTCGATCGCGATGCGATCCTCGCGTTGAAGAAAGAGGGCAATGTCACGATCCTGGGCAGCGGGTCGATCGTGCAGCAGCTCTCGAACCTCGGCCTGATCGACAGTTACCAGCTCTTCGTCGTCCCCGTCGTTCTCGGCTCCGGCAGGTCGTTGTTCGAAGACGTGCGGAAGATGGATCTGCGACTCGCCGACGCCCGCTCGTTTCGGAACGGCGTTTCCGTCCTTCAGTACAGTCGTGTATAGTGAGTTTCCTTGAGGAAACCTCCTCATCCCTCAGTCCGCCTGAACTAAGTCAGGCGTGCTGGAATCACCCTCCTTAGCCTACTCAACGCTCGCAGTGCCTTCGATTTTCTCGACCGGCGCCGGGCGGGTCCGCCCACGCGGCGGCATGGAGTCATCATGAAAGTGCACTTTGGAAATATCGCGAAAACCGTTTCTGACAACGAGCTGAAGGAACTGGTCGCGCCGTTTGGCGAGACCACGTCCTGCGAGATCGTTCGCGACCGGACCGGCGAGTCGAAGGGCTTCGGCTTCGTCGAGTTCAGCAACGACGACCAGGCGCGGGCGGCGATCACCGGCCTCGATGGAAAAGAGCTCGGCGGCCAGGCGGTCAAAGTCGGCGAGGCTCGCGCGCGCAAGGGCGACGCGCCGCGTCCCGACGCTCCGCCGTCGCAGGCGTAAACGCTTCGAGCGGGCGGGCCATGCGCTCGCCCGCTTTTCCACCTGGATCGGAGGATGAGAATGAAGAAAGCGAAAGTGAAGGAACCGGTCGCCGAGGTCAAAGCGGTTGGCGCTCGCGTCGCGGTTTCGGAGCTGAACATCGGCAAAGCGGCCGCGCGCCTGCTTTCCACCAAGCTGGTCTCCACCGAGATCGCGTATATCCAGCGCACGCTGGGCGCCTCGGTGTCGCAGACCGATCTCGACGCCCAGGTGCTCGAGGTGCGTCGTCTGCCCTGGGCGAAAATCGCGCTCGCGGACTAAAGGCTGTTGATCGCGGCGCTGTCGAGAATCTTCTGCGGCGCGCCGCTGCGCACGACGGTGAGCATCGCACGCGCGATCTGCTCCGTCGTCGTCACCGATCGCGGGAACATTCGCCGGACGAGTGGAAGCAGCGGACCGGTCAGCGTGTAGAACACGCGATACGACTTCGTGCGCGACTTCGCTCCATGCATCGGCTGAATGAACCCCGGCCGAAACATGTACGCGGCTTTGAACGGCATGCGCAGCAGCGCGTTCTCCGCCCGCCCCTTCACGCGCGCCCACATCATTTTCCCGCGCTCCGTACTGTCGGTGCCGGCTCCTGATACGAAGACGAACGTCATCTGCGGATTGAGCTTCACCAGCGTGTTCGCGACCGCGACCGTGTAGTCGTACGTGATGCGCGAATACTCCTCCTCGGACATGCCCGCCGAGGTGATGCCGAGGCAGAAAAAACAGGCGTCGAGTCGCGTGAGCTCGGGCTCGAGCGCCGAAATGTCGTCCAGCGCGGCGTGGATGATCTCGCGCAGCTTCGGGTGCTGCTGACCCGTGGCGCTGCGTCCGATCGAGATGACGCGGCGTACTCCGGGATCGAGCAGACATTCCCGGAGTACGCCCTGACCGATCATCCCGGTCGCGCCGAAAAGGACGACGTCCATGTCACTGCTGTCCTGGGATCAGCGTCGGATCTCCCGTGAATTCGTCGATGAGCGAGCCGGCGGCGGTGACGCGGCCGTCGCCGTCGACGACGCGCACCGTGACGCGCGCGTTGTAGACGTTGCCCAGGCCGAGGTCGCGGACGATGTTGAACTGGCGGAACTCGTTGCCGGCGAGCGGAATGCTGATCGTCGGCGTAATCTTCGAGTCGGGGAGGATGACCTGCATCTCGACGGTGGCCGGCTTGCCGGTCATCTCCGCGACGGCGACGTTGGTGCGGAAGCGCGAGGAGTCTTCGATCTGCAGGATGTGCAGCGTTTTCCCGCCGCGCGCAATGCCCTGCTCGACCGTGACCGCGGGGATGAACTGGCCGAACGTGCCGGCCGCGGTCTGGTTGTAGGTGCGTGCGCTGACGATGAAGCTCGCGGGCTGCGGCGTGGTGACGTGCACGACGCCGCCGAGGTTCTCCCCGCCGAAGAGCGTCTTCACGACGTTGTTCAGCGCGAGCACTTCGCCGACTCTCGCCTCGACCTGCGCGGTGCGCGGCGTGCTGCCGGCGCCGGCAGGGTAGAACGTCAGCGTCGCGGTCTGCGGGATCGTGCCGTAATTGAAGATGCGCATGTCGGTGCGCCATTCGGCGAAGCCGGTGTTGAGGTTCACCGTGCCGGGGAGCACGTAGCGCGTCGCGCCGGCCTGGCCGAGGGGCACGCCGCTCACGAGGAGCGGATCGCCGGTGCCATTGTCGACGACCGACGCGTAGCCGGTGATCTTGCCGTCGCCGTCGGTGACCTTGATCTCGATGCGGCCGTTGTCGAGCGCGATGCCCTTTTGCAGCAGTAGCGCGTTGAGCTGCAGCTGCTGTCCCGCGCCGACGAGCTGCGGGATGTCGAGCAGTTTCGTGCCCGTCGCATTGAAGATGCTGATGAGGGCATTGGCGTTCTTGCCCGATCCCTCGGTGATGCCGACGTTCGTGCGGAACGCGTTCGACTGCGCGAGCTGCTGCAGGCTGAGGACCTGTCCGAGGCCGCCGGCGGCCGCTTTGCCGATGAAGCTCGGGAACGGAATCGCGGCGACGAACTGACCGAGCGTCCCGTTCTGCGTGACGTTGTACGTGCGGCTCGACGCGACGGTGACGAGCGACGCGTTCACCGGATCGTCGACCGGCGTGATCTCGAGCATGCCGCTCTCGCCGTCCTTCAGCGAGCCGAAGCCGTACCAGTTGCGGACGATGTCGTCGAGCGCGGTCGTCGCGCCGGCGTCGACGGTGATGTCGGTCTGCTTCACGCCGCCGCCGATGATGCCCGCGGCCGGCGTGAAGGTGAGGCGGTACTTGTACGGACGGAAGCCGGCGTTGGTGATGCGCACGTCGGACTGCCACTCGGAATTGATGCCGCTGAGATGCCCGACCGCCGGGATGATGACCGCGTACTGCGAGGTCGCGCCCTTCGACGACACCGGCGTGACCGGCGTGACGAGGTTCACGGAGATGGGGACGATCGCGGTCGTGCCGTGCGTGCGCAACGTCGACGACACGGCGTCGATGTTGACGATGATCGTCGCGATGAACGTGCCGTTCGGCAGTTCCGACGGGTCGATGATGACGTCGAGCGTGACGCCGCTCGGCGGCAGCACACCGCTCGGCGGTGTGACGTAGAGCCACGGGCGATCGGCGGACGCGGTGAAGAACTGCGTGAGGCCGGGCGTGCCGGGGATGAAGATCTGCTGCACGAGCAGGTCGGTCGAGCCGACGGGGATGGTGATGTTCGGATTCTTGTCCGTCGCCGGCGCCGGCGGCACGATCACCACGCGGATGACGATCGAGTACGGCCCCGGCTCGGTGCTGCACGCGGTGAAGGCGCGCACGCGATACCAGTAGCCTTTGTTCTCGGCGGTTTCGTGGTGGTAGCTGACGGAGAGCACGCCGTTATTGACGACGGTGGTGACGGCGTCGGTGAACGCGGGGCTCGTCGCTTCTTCGACTTCATAGCGGATCGCGCCGGGCACCGCTTCCCACGTGACCGCGTAGGACTTCGTCGACGTCGCCTGGCCGACGACGCTCGCGAGCGGCGCTTCGGCGATCGGGCATTTCTCGTCGGTGGTGCGGAAGGTGACGCAGGAGCTGCTTTGCGTGGGGCAGCCGTCGTAGAAGCTGACGACTTTCCACTCGTAGTCCTTGTCGGCGAGGAGGCCGCTGTACGCGATTGCGTTCGTGGTCGTGCTGCCGAAGAGCGTGGTGCAGCCGGTGCCTTTCGGTCCGAAGAAGATCTGATACGCCTCGGCCTTCGTGTCGGTCCACGTCAGCGTGCCGCTCACCGGACCGCTGCCGGACGGCTGCAGGTTCGTGGCGACGACGTTGGGGCAGGCGATGCTGGTGACGACGGACGACATGTTGTTCGCGGCGTTGCCGTCGGTGACGTTGATGGTGGCGGTGTTGGTGATCGTCGAGCCGCCCGCGTTTCCGATGCGGTAGGTGGCGGTGATGGTGCGCATTTCGCCGGCGGCGAGCGTGCCGAGGGCGCAGGGGAACGGCGTCGTGCAATCACCACTGTTGACCTGGAAGACGAGGCCCGCCGGCGTGGGATCGCTGACGATGACGTTCGTCGCCGAGCCGCCGCCGAGGTTCTTCACGACGATCGTGTAGTTGATGAAGTCTCCCTCGGACGCATTGGCCGGGCCGGTCTTCGTGATCCCGACTTCGGCGGGCGTGGGATTCGACACCACGAGCTCGTACGCCGTCGGCGTGTAGGTCGAGGAGAACGTGCCGCCGGGGAAGGGGGGGAGGTTTTCGGGATTGAACACGCCGCTGCGCGAGGCGTAGGTGACGACGTCGAAGACGTTGCCGTTGCTCAGCACGAACGGAGGAATGAGAGTGACGTTCACCGCGCCGGCGAGCGTGGCACTGCCGCTGACGGCGAGACGGTCGTACTGTGAGCCGGCGGTCGTGCCTCCGAGCTCGATGTTCAACACGCCGCTCGGCCCCTGCGAGTAGTTGCCGAGGATCGTGATGAGTCCGGGGCTCGCTCCGGGTGCGACCGTCGCGGAGTTGTTGGCGACGGACGCGGTGATCGTGCCGTTGCCTTTCAGCAGACCGCCATTCAGGTTCACGACGGACGGCGACGACATCGAGCCGCCGCCGAGGTTCGTGGTGCCGGCGCTCTGCGTGTAGCCGCCGTTGAAGGCGACCGAACCGGTCAACAGGTTGACGATCCCGCCGTTGGTGAATGACGGGTCGAACGTCGTCGCGGTGTTGTTCGTGCTGCGATTGAACGTGCCGTTGTTCGTGAAGCTGCCGGCGCCGGCGAGACTGCCGTTCAGCATGTCGACGGTGCCGTTGTTCGTCAGCGGCTTGCCGAGGCTTTTCGCGGTCAGCGTGCTCAGCGTCATGGCGTTGCTCACGCCCGCTGGTCCGGAGCCAGTGAGATCGCCGCCGGTCCATTGCGTGCTCGTGAGGGACAGCGCGCCGGTGCCGGTGAGAGCGCCGCCGCTGAGCGAGAGTTTCGGGATCGTCAGCGCGGCGCTGACGTCGACGCTTCCGGAGAGGACGGAGAACGTGCCGCTGCCGGCCACCGACACGCCCGCATTCAGGAAGAAGTTTCCCGTCGTGAATTCGACGGCGTTCGTGGTGCCGGTGTCGATCGGGCCGGTAATCGTGCCGCCGCCGCTGAGTCGGAGCGTGCCGCTGGTGGCGCCGATGGTGCCGGCGCTCGAGACCGGAACGCTGATGGTCGAGAGTCCCGCGCCGCCGGTCTTCCGCGCCGTGCCGCTGTTGGAGAAGAGTGCGGTGGCCGCGCCCGCGAGCGTGCTGTCGCTGGGGATCACCATCGACGCGCCGCTCTCGACGCGGAGCTCCGAGGTGTCGTTGATGGTCAGGAAGTTGACCGTATTGGCGAGATAGCCGAACGAGCCGGCGAGTTTCAGCGTGTGGTCGCCGGCGAGGCTCGTCGGCAGGATGTTGGCGATCGATCCGTTCTGGGTGCGCGTGGTGCCGCCGCCCTGCAGCGTGCCGCCGCTGAACATGAGATTCGGCAGGTCGAAGGTGAAGGGCGACGGAACTTCGAGCGCTCCCGACATCATCGCGAGAGTCAGCGTGGCGGTCATGGTGGTGTTGATCTTCAGCGTGCCGCCGTTGACGCGCAGCTGGCCGGTGCCGCTCAGCGTGCCGCCGTTGACGATGAACGTGCCGCCGAAGAAGTCGAGGTATGCGCCGACGCTCGTGGTCATCGTCGCGCCGGGATCCATCGATCCGCCATTCGCGAAGATGAGCGCCTGCGAGCTGACCTCGGAGCTGATGGTCCCGCTGTTGTACACCGGGACGTCGAAGCGCATGCCGGAGGAGGTGCCGGTCTTTCTCAGCATGCCGAAGTTGTCGAACGTATTCGCGCCGGCGCCGTTGAGGATGGCGCCGTCGCGCACGCGGAACTCCGCGCCGAGGCTGTTGCTGATCACGGCGTTGTTCGTGAGCTGCAGCCCGAGAATGGGTCCTTCGTACTCGACGATGCCTTTGTTCTGCAGCGTGCGGCCGTTGAGGTATGTCGGCATGATCGGAGCGAGATGGCTCAGCGTTGCCGGCGTATCGATGATCGTGTTGCCGGGACCGAGGAGCGTGCCGCCGGTCCACTTCATCGTGTTCGCGATCGTGAGATCGGAACCGGTGATCGTGCCCCAGAGCAGCTCGACGTTCGTGAGCGTCAGCGCGGTGTTGAGATTCAGCGTGCCGCCGTCGACGCGGAACAGACCGAGGTCGGCGGGGTTCGTATTCGTGCCGGCGTCCAGGTCGTACGTGTTGGATGAGAAGATCACCGCATTGGTCGGGTTGGGAACGAACATGTTGCCGCTGTTGAAGCCGCCGCCGGCGAGCCCAACCTGGCCGCTGAGGACGTTGAGCGTCGCACCGATGGGAAAGAGGCCGTTCGTCCGGATGCGCGAGTCGACGAGGATCGAGTTGTAGCTGTTGAAGATCGGATGGATGTACGCCGTGCCGGCGCCGCCGCTCTTCACCACCGTGCCGCCGTTGTTGTCGATCACGCCGGTGCCGTCGCTGTTGATCGGCGCGTCGGTGGTGAGATTGATCGTGTAGCCGCTGCCGTTGGTCAGCACCGCGCCGCCGGTGATCGACAGATAGTTCGTCCCGACGGGCGAGTAAAAGACCGTCCCGTTGATCAGCATGTCGCGGTCGAAGAGCGTCATCGCGCTGTTCGCGCCGTCGAAGAGGTGGCTGTACGACGCGAGCTGCGTGTCGCCGGTGCCGGAGTGCGTTCCGCCGCTCCAGATGAACGACGCGAAGATCGCCAGCGAGCCGGCGCCGGTGACGGAGCCGGCGGTCTGGATGAACTTGTAGTTCGTGGAGATCTGCGCGCTGGTCGGGATGTCGAAGGTCGCGCCGGAGAGCTTCGCGATCGAGTTGCCGTTGAAGTTGATGTACTGGATCACCGCGCCGTCGAGCGTGTGATTGCCGCCCGCGAAGTCGAACGTGCAGGCGTCGCAGATCTTGAACACGGCCGTTCCCGGGCCGGTGCTCGTATGCGTGCCGCTCTTCGTGAACTGCATGTTGCCGCTGTTGGACTGCACGAGACCCTCGTTGTTGAGGATGACCTTGAGGACGGCCGTCCCTGCGCCGGCAGTCTTGAGGATCGTCGCGCCGGCCTCGTTGTCGATGCGGGCGTTGATGACGCTGTCGGAGTTGATGGTGACGTCGCCCGTGAGGTTGAGCGTCGTGAGGTTGCGGATGTACGCACCGGTGTCGATGGCGAGGAGACCGGCGCCGGGGCTGACATTGAAGGTGCCGCTGTTGTCGACGCGCGAGCTGGTGTTGATCGTGGCCGCGGCGACGCCGGTGATGTTCGTGATCGAACCGGTCAGCAGGTTGACTCGTGGGCCGCTCCACGCGCCGCCGTCGAAGTGAGTGGCGCCGCTGACGTTCACGGTGCCGGATCCGGTCAGCGCGCCACCGCTCATGCGGAGGTGGTTGATGTTGAACGCCGCGAAGGTATCGATGGTCAGCGCTCCCACGATCTTCAGCTCGCCGAGGCCCTGACTCGTGGAGGTCCCGGGCGCGATCGTCCCTGCCAGCTCGAGCTTGGTGCCGCCGGCGAGGTCGAACGTGCCGTTCGTATGCGTCCCATTCACCACGAGCTCGCCGACCGCCACTTTCACGAGATTGTTGTTGTTCAGCGGCGGGTTGATGTTCGTGCCGCCCGCGCCGGCGGTCTTCTCCACCTTGCCGCCGTTGTTGATGTCCGCGGTCGCGAATGAGTTCGTGGTGATCGCGCCGAGCGACTGAATGTCGAAGACGCCGGTCGAGGAGATGTTCACCTGCGCGCCGTTGTTCACCGCCCACGAGCCGGAAGTCCACGTGGCTTTGCCGTTGATGTTGAGAGTCTGCCCCTCGAGCGTTCCACCGCTGATCGTGAGCAGCGCCTGGGGCGCGCCGGTGGCGATGTTCGTCGTGCCGGCGCCGTTGAGCGTGCCGCCGCTCCAGTTGAAGGCGGAGTTGGTGCGGATGTCGAGGGTGCCGGCGTTGGCGATCGTGCCACCGTTGAAGTTGAGGACCGTGCCGCCGGCGATCTGCGACGCTCCGGTGAGCGGCAGGTTCGCGCCCGCGTTCACGATGACGAAGCAGGAGACGTTATTCGCGTCGAGCGTCAGCGGGTTCGGCAGAGGAAAGCCGAGCGTGACGGTGATCCCCTGGAAGTCGATGATCGCTTTATCGCCGGGCGCGGAGCCGGGGTACGTGCCGGCCGGAGCCACAGGGCCGGAGTTGTTGACGAGGTGCCACGTCGTGTTGGCTGTCCACACACCGCCGACCGGGTCGGCGTAGTAGTCCGTCGCCAGAGCGGGGGCAGCGATGAGGGTTGAAAGCAGAGCGAGCGCAAGACCTGGAAGCAGGTGACGGCGATTCAGGGGCATCGGGTTTCCTCTCGGGTGCGCGAATTGTAAACGGTCACCGTGATCCAGCCCACATTATTTGCGAGTTCAGCAGGTCAGGATGGACACCCGATGCGCGCGCTCGCGACCCTGCTCCTCACGCTGCTGTCCGCGGCCGCGCTCGCGCAGGCGCCGGTCCGCGGCGGCGCGCTCCCCGAGCCGCTGCCGCTCTTCCCGCCCGGCAACTGGTGGAACACCGACGTCCACGGCGCGCCGGTCGACCCGAACAGCGCCGCGTTCATCGCGTTCGTCGGCGCGTCGCGCGGCATGCATCCCGACTTCGGCGGCGACAGTGGAGATCCGGATGCGCCGATTTACGGGATGCCGTACGTCGTCGTCTCCGGCACGCAGCCCCTCCTGCCCGTGACGTTCGAATACGACGACGAGAGCGACTTCGCGGCGCCGGGACGGCCGCCCGGATATCCGATCCCCGAGGAGGCGAAGACGCAGCAGCGCTGGATCGAGGGCGGACTTGCGGGCGGCGCGCCGAACGCCGACGGCGACCGCCACATGCTGATCGTCGACCGCGCTCACCGGATCCTGTACGAGCTCTACGCGCTGCACTGGACGGGCACGCGGTGGGAGGCGGGATCGGGCGCGACGTTTCCGCTCGACGCGAACACGCGGCGCCCCGACGGCTGGACGAGCGCGGATGCCGCCGGCCTCGCGATCCTGCCGGGGCTCGTGCGCTACGACGAGGTGTTCGGGCCCGACCCGATCCGCCACGCGTTCCGCGTCACCGTGCGCAGCACGAACGGCTACGTCTTTCCGGGTTCGCATCGCGCGGGCAGCACGAGCGGCGCGCTGCCGATGGGCGCGCGTCTGCGGCTGAAGGCGAGCGTCGATCTGACTCGCTTCGCCGCGCCGGTGCGAAAGATCTTCGAGGCGATGAAGACGTACGGCCTGATCGTCGCCGACAACGGCTCCGATCTCTACGTCAGCGGCACGTACGACACGCGCTGGGACAACGATGTGCTGAACCCCGCGTTCTCCGCGCTCAAGGGCAGCGACTTCGAGGTGATCCAGCTGGGCTGGCAGCCGCCCGCCGCAAAACGGAGACGCGCCGCGCGGCACTGAGGAGGGCGGGCGTCCCGCCCGCCAGGCGGCCGAGACGGCCGCCCTCCTGGTTTCCTCCGCGGTCCATCCGTCGTCTAAACCAGCATGAACGCATCCACCCGTTCGCTGATGCTGACCTTCGCACTCGTCCTCGCCGCCGTCGTTTGTCTGATGCTCGCCGCCGCGCCGCAGTCTTCCCCGCCGGCGAACGCCAGGCAGATCACCGCGGCGCCGGTGAAACAGATCGCCACCGCACCGCCGCCTCCGCCGATCACGTTCGCGGATCCCGACGGGCAGGATCTCGTCTTCGAGGAGCTGTCGGTGCGGACAGCGATTCACGGGATGCTCTCGCTGACCGAGCTGGAGCTGCGGTTCCGCAATCCGCAGGATCGGCGGATCGAGGGGCGCTTCACCTGCACGCTGCCGCCGAACGCGGCGATCAGCCGCTTCGCGAAGGAAGTGAACGGGCAGCTGATGGAAGGCGAAGTTGTCGAGCGTCTGCGCGCAAACCAGGTGTACGAGCAGTTCCTGCATCAGATGCGCGATCCGGCGCTGCTGGAGCAGGACCAGGGGAACCGCTTCTCGGCGCGCATTTTCCCGATCGAGGCGAAGGCGCCGGTGCGCCTCGTCCTGTCGTACACGACGCTGCTGCCGCTGCGCGACGGGCAGCGCACGTACACGCTGCCGCTGCGCGGGCTGTCGAAGATCAACAAGTTGACCTTCCGCGCGTTCGCCACTCCGGTGCCGGGCGAGCAGGCCAGCGGGAAGCTCAGCACCAGCACCGCCGAGGTGACGAGCTTCGACGAACAGAACTGGACTCCCGATCGCGACATCGTCATGTCGTGGCGCGGCTCCGGCGAGCCCGCGCGCATTCTCCGTGCGGGCGATTTCTACATCGCCGCGCTGCGTCGCTCGACCTCATCCTCCGCATCCCGAACCGCGTCCCCCTCGAGCTGGCGCTTCTACGTCGACACGTCGGCGTCGTCGGCCGAGGGCGCGCCGCATCGCATCCGCGCGCTCGAGGAGATCCTCTCCGCGCTGCCGGCGAGCGATGACGTGCAGCTGGTCGCGTTCGATCAGGAAGTCGTGCCGCTCGCGAATGGCCGAGCCTCGGAGATCGCGGCCCGTGCCGGCGAGCTGCTGCGCGCGCGTCTGTTCCTCGGCGGTACGGATCTCGGCGCGCTGTTCGCGGACGCGGCGAAGTCGGTGCGGGGCGATCCGTCGCGCGCGATCGTGGTCGCGAGCGATCTCGTCCCGACCCTCGGCGGCGTGGCCTCGAATGAAGTGAAGTCGGCGATCGCCGCGATTCCCGCGAGCGCGACCATCCACGCGCTCGTCCTCGGCAGCCGCGAGGACGCGGCCACCGCGAAGGCGCTGACCGCGGGACACGGCCGCATCGTGCGCGTGCCCTTCACCGACGCGCTGGAGACTCGCGCCCGCGAGGTGGCGAGCGATCTCCGCCGCCCGCTCGGCGTCTCCGTCGACTTCAGCGACAGCGGCGCGGAGTGGATCTATCCCTCGCACTTCGACGACGTCGCGCCGGGCGACGAGCTGCTCGTCCTCGGCAAGGTGAAAGCGGGAGCGGAGCCGCGCATCGCGGCGGTGCCGGCGACGCAGCTCGCCTCGGCGACGTTCGCGCCGCTGCTCGAGCGCGAGGCGTATCGCGCGTATCTCGAGTACCTCGCCGAGCGCGAGGCGAATGAGCCGGCGGAGGCCGTGCGGCGCGCGCTGGCGACGGAGCAGGTGCGCATCAGCGTCGAGCAGCGCGTCGTGATTCCGCGGACGACGATGCTCGTCCTGGAAAGCGAGTGGGACTACCAGCGCTTCGGCCTCGACCGCCGCGCGCTCGCGGCGATCCTCACGATCGAGGCCGGTGGGATCGGACGCCTCGATCGTCACCTTCCCGAGCAGGTCGCGCAGTTCCCTGTCACGTCGGCACCGCCGCCGCCGACGCAGCGCCGCCGCGATCAAGCGCCGCCCGCGCCGAAAGCGGCAGCGGCTCCGCCGGTATCGGCGCCGGAGGAGGTGGTGGGGCTGATGGCACCGCCGCCGCCCGATGGGGATCTGGAGCGTGCGGTTGCCACTGGTGGAGTGGTGGGCGGAGTCGGCACCGAGTCGAACGCAGTGTCGGAGTCGATCTCGGTGACGGCGGAAGCGCCCGTGATGGCGGACTCGAGCCGCCACACCATTCGCATCGCGCCTCCGCCGGCGCCGCCTCCTCCGCCTCGCAGAGAAGTCGCGAAGAAACAGGACACCCGCTGGACGAATCCGCAGCGGCCGACGCGCGCGGCGATCGCGGAGCTGGAAGCGAAGCTGCGCGAGAACCCGCGCGATCGCGAGCTGTACAACCAGCTCAGCGAGGCGCTCGCGGCGTACGACGAATGGACCGCCGTGCGCGCGCTCGCGCTGCGCTGGCAGCCGTACGATCCGGAGAATCCGCAGGTCTACGAAGTCCTCGGGCTCGCGGACGAGCAGCTGGGCAGGGAGAACGAGGCCGCGCGCGCGTTCGCGTCGCTGATCGAAGTCGCGCCGGCGAAGACGGAGCTGCTGCAGCGCGCGGGACTGCTCCTGCTGCGCGCGCATCGCGCGCGTCTCGCCGAGACGCCGCTGCGCAAGGCGCTCGAGGCGCGTCCCGATCGCGCGAACGGCTATCGCCATCTCGCGCTGATGCTGTGGCGCGAGGGACGCGTCGAAGAGGCGGCGCGCGTGCTCGAGTCGGCGACGCGGCAGACGTTCCCCGGCTGGTACGGCAACGTGGAGCGTGTGATCCGCGAGGAGCTCGGCTACGTCTATCGCGCGTGGATGAAGAAGGATCCGGCGCGCCGCGACGAGATCGCGCGCCGCGCGAACGAGCACGGCGTCGACCTCGACCGCACCGACGCGATGCGCATCACGCTGGCGTGGGAGACCGACGCGAATGACGTCGATCTGCACGTCGTCGATCCCTCGGGCGAGGAGTGCTATTACAGCCACAAAGGCACGCGTTCGGGGCTCGTCCTCTACGAAGACATCACCCAGGGACTCGGCCCCGAGGTCGTGCGCACGAACAAGCTCGACACCGGCACCTACCACGTCGGCGTCCGCTACTTCGCCGCCGGCCCGATGGGTGTCAGCCGCGGCCTCGTCATCGTCCTGCGCGACGACGACGTCGACATCCACCCGTTCCGCCTCGTGCAGGGCGGAGGAGACATCCGCTACGTCGCGGCCGTGCGCGTGAAGTGAACGAGTTGGGGGTCAGGTCTGGAATTTCAACCTTTTCTCCGCAGCGAGGTTGAAATTCCAGACCTGACCCCCATGCGATTCAGTTCATCTTCTCGATGAACTTCGCGTCGATGCGGTGGATCTTCATCTCGATGAGCTTCTCGACCGGGATCTTCGTGTAGCCGGCGGCTTTGAGCTCGCGGATGTATTCGGGCGTCACGCGGTGGATGCGCATCGCGATGAGGTCCTCGGCGGAGATGTTGTCGTATCTGAGGTCGCGCAGCTCGCGCACCAGCTCCGGCGTGACGTGGAAGATGCGCATCGAGAGGTACTGCTCGAGCGACTCCCTGTAGCCGATGGCCTGCATCGACTTGATGTACGAGGTCGAGACATCGAGCAGCGCGACGGTGAAGAGGTCCGCCTCCTCGCCCTCGCGCTCGTTCTCGAGATCGAACGGCACGCCGAGCGCGCGCACGGCGGCGATGTAGCCGCGGTCGCCGTTGAACGTCCACTGTCCCGCGCCGTCGCCGTTGCGGAACGTGCCCTCGAAGACGACGGTGCCGCCTTCGCGCACGAGCTGGAACCGCACCGGCGTCGTCATCGACGAACGCACCTGCGCGTCGGTGAGCGCGGTGAAGTCGGCGACGTCGAACGAGTTGCCGAAGTTGTGGCTCGCGCCGCGATTGATGTTCATGTGCAGACGGCCGGTCTTCGATTCGTTCGTGCTCGCCGTCCATGAGCCGTGAAGCTCGGCGAGCGCGGTGCCGGCGAATGCGAAGAGGAGAGCGGCGAAGATGGCAGTGCGTTTCATGATGTCTCCCGATCAGTCCATCGAATTCATTTTGCGGACGAAGTCCACGTCGATGCCGTGGATGCGCATGGCCAGGTATTTGTCGAGCGTCAGGTTGTAGCCCTCGGCCTGCATCGCGCGGATGAACGACGTCGAGACGTCCGACATGGCGAGGCTGAAGAGATCATTCTCCTCGTTGAGATCGCCGCGACGGCGCTTCAACTCGAACGCGACGCCGAGCGCGCGCACCGCGGCGGGGAACGCGGGATTGCTCTGGAACGTGAACTGCCCCGCGCCGTCGCCGTTCCTGAACACGCCCTCGAACTGCAGCGTGCCGGCGTCGCGTGTGAGCTGGAACTGCACCAGCGTCTGCACGGTCGCGTTGATCTGCGCGTCCGACAGTCCGCGGAAGTCGGCGAGCTTCATCGTGTTGCCGTAGTGCTGCCAGTTGCCGCGGGCGATGTTGAAATGGATGCGTCCGGGCTTCGCGGACTCCGTGGACGCGGTCCAGGAGCCGTGAATGGCGGCGCAGAGGTTCCCTGTGCCGCCGAGCAGGAGCACGGCGGCGAGAGCGAGCAGCTTGTTCATGGGACGGGTCCTCAGTTCTTGTCGCGATACTTCGACATCTCGCGGATGAAGTTCTCGTCGACGCCTGCCGCGGCGAGGCGCGAGAGCTCCTTGACCGAGAGATTGGAGTAGCCCGCGTCCGCGAGCTGCTTCACGAACTTCGCCGAGACGCCCATCGCCGCGAGGGTGCGAGCGTCTTTCGAGGTCTTGATGTCGACGCCGGCCGCGCGCAGGTTGCGCACGTACTCCGACGTCACGCCCATGTTCGCGAGTCCGACGAGCTCGCCGAGGGTGACCTCGGGGAAGATCTCGCGCATGTTCCTGATGTAGTCCGGCGTGATGCCGGCGTTGCGCAACATGATCAGCTCATCGACGGTCAGCTTGCCCGACGATCCGAACTTCTTTCTGCTGCTGGTGCTGCTGCCGCCTTCCTGGTAGTCGACGTCCATGAACGAGTCGGCCATCGCCAGCGCGGCCAGCTCCATCGGAGCCACGGGCACTCGCGGTGTCACGACGGGCACGCCTGCGATCCGCGGGGTGGCCATCGGGCGCGGAGTCGGCGCGACCGCGGGGACCGGCGGCGTTGCACCAATCGCGCGAGGCGCCGGCGGCGCGGGCGTTGCCGGCGTTTCGAGATCTTCGAGGTCGGTGTCGTCGTACGCCGCGGCATAGGTGTCCGCGAGCGCTTCCTCGCGCAGCGACGCTTCCTGCGCCGGCGTTCCGGCCTCGAGCTCTTCCTTCGCCGGCTCCGTCGCGACGACTTCGACTTCGGCCTTCGACTCGGTCTTCGCCTTCGGCTGTTCCTTCTTCTTCTCGTCGCGCTCCGCGAGAGCGGGGAGCGACGGCACGGCGAGAGCGATGATGACGACCGACAGCATCGCCACCGCGGCGGCCCAGCGCGAGCTGATGCCGGTTGATTCGGCGCGGCCGGCGATGATGCGGCGGACGCGATCGAGCAGCGAGCCGCCGTTCGCGGCGACGGTGATCGCCGGCGCGTGTGCGCGCAGCTCCTCGAGGCGCGTCAGCGCGCGCGCGTACTGAATCGGATTGCCGCACACCGCCACGGCGAGGTCGTCGCAGCAGTTCTCGCGCTCGACGCGCACGCGGCGCGACATCCACCAAACCGCGGGGTGGTAGAACATCAGCGTCTCCACCATCGACTGCAGGAGATTGACGAAGAAATCGTGGCGGCGGATGTGCGCGAGCTCGTGCGCGAGCACCATCTCGATCTGTTCCGGCGTCATGCCGGTGAGCGCGCTCGCCGGGAGCAGAATCACCGGACGCAGCGAGCCGATGACCGACGGCACTTCGACCGCGGCCGACTCGACGAGTCGCACGGCGCGGCGGAGCCCGAGGGCGTCGGAGAGCCGCTGCGCGACGCGCTGCCAGTGCGCGCTCGCGTCCTGCGTGCCGCGTCCGACGAGACGGCGCGTGTGCGCCCAGCTCAGGAGCAGGCGCGCCGAAAGCAGGACCACGCCGGCGAGCCAGATCGCGACGACGCTCGGCAGCGACTGCCGCGCGCTCGCGACGACTTCCATCGCGCGATCGCGCCACGACGCCGTCGCGGCGGCGGCGAGGAGCACCGGAACTCGCGTGACGGGAACGACGGATTCGCGCGCGCCGCCGGTCTGCATCCGCTGCGCGGGCGCCGGTTCGTAGGCGCGATACGCGGTGCCGACGAACATCGCGAAGACGAGCGTCAGCGCGGCGCACGAGACGGCGTAGCGGGTGTTCGCGCTGTGGCGTTTCAGCAGCGCCAGCGTCGCGGCGAGAATGCCGGCCACGATCGCGGCCTGCCACAACAGGTGAAGCAGCGCCCATCCGATCGCCTGGGCCAGCGGTGCGGTCAACAGCTCCATCGCATTCATTTCGCGTCTCCTTCCATCTGATCCAGCAGGTGCCGGATGGCCGTCAGTTCAGCCGCGCTCGCGTGGCTGGCGGAGAGTGCCTGCATGACCAGCTGCGCCGGCGAGCCGCGGAACGCGCGGTCGATGAGATCGCCGAGGAGCTGGCGCTGCGTGCGCTGCTCACCATATCGCGAGGTGTAGACATGCGCCCGCTGCGACTCGTCACGGACCACCAGACCTTTGTCGGTCATGATCTGCAGCAGCTTGAGGACGGTGGTGTAGCCGGTCTCCTGCGTGGTGCTCAGCGCGTCGTGGACCTCGCGGACGGTGCTCGGTCCACGTTCCCAGAGCACGCTCAGAATCGCGAGCTCGGCATCGGTCGGTCGGGGGATTTTCTCGCCCATGCCAGTGCCTCCGTGTGTCGTCACGAGTGTCATTACGCCGGAGGATACGAAAGGTTTCGTATGGTGTCAACGAAAATGTTCGTAGTTGATTTGGTGGGCAGTCACGCGGTCACGCGGTCGCGCGGTCGCGCGGTCACGCGGTCACGCGGTCGCGAGCAGGCTGACGATTTCAGCAAAGTCGCTGAGAATCTCAGAGATTTGTGTTCGATTTCAGAAAATTTACTTCAGTTTTCAGCAAACTCGCTGAAATCGCAAAGATTTTGTGTACGATTTCAGGAAAACGGCTTCCATTCTCAGCAAACTCGCTGAAATCTCAGGGATTTTGCTGAGATTTCAGAAAATTTGTTGAGATCGTCAGCAAATTTCCTGAATTCGTCAGCGAGTTCGCTGAAAACTCAACGCGTTTGCTTCGGTCGTCAGGCTTTTCTCCTTCGACGGGGGTGGGTGGGCGGTCACGCGGTTACGCGGCAGGGAAATCTGTCCGTGAACTCACGGCAGTATCGTCACATGCAGCACTTCGCCGAATGCGACACGACGGATGGCCTCTCTCAACGGCTCAATCGCGCGCTGGAGGATTTGAAGTTGAAGTGCTGGCGTAACGATGACCACGACGCCGATTCCGAACGCCGGCAGCTTCTGCTGATACTGCATGCGACGATCAGCGGTGAGCAACACGTCGAAGTGACCCTCAGCGCGCCGGAGGAGCTCACCGTTCTTCAACGCGCCCCACCCTTCTTCCTGAACGGTACGGATCTCGAACTCCGAAAACCGGCGACGAAGCAACCGCGGGAGGTTCTCGTCAAAAAGGACGCGTCTCAAGCGATCTCTGCGAGCAGCGCCCGGCTTGCCTCTTCCAGAAACGCGAACACCTGCTGGCGCGAGACACCGGGATAGTTCTCCAGGAAATCTTCGATCGTGTCACCGCCCTCGAGAAAGTCGATGAGGGCATCGACCGGCACCCGCGTCCCCACGAAAACCGGCGTGCCGCCGAGGATCTCCGGGTCGGAATGGACAATCTGCTTCGGGTCCATGACGGGAGAAGCATACTTCGGCCAGGTGCACACAGCCAACTGGCAGTGTGCCCTCGAATCAGCGGGGGTTAATCGCGCTTTGGAGAAGGTGCCGGCGGGAGCTTCACTGGACGCGGGCCAGTGGGAGTTCCCTTCGGGCGAGAAGGCCTGTTGCGTCGTGATTTCACTTCTTGCCGCTGTTTCCAGCGTTGCCTTTGCTACCAGTCGTGGACGTGTTTGCGGGCTGCGGGTTCGAGTTCGGTGGTCGTTTTACAGTCGAAGTCCGCCGGAAGCTCTTCGCAGCGTGAACGTAACCTTGGGTTTGCTCTGGTCCGTCATGTCAATCACCACGTTACAACCGTGATGAGCGGAAAACTGCAGTCTCGTGCGAATACCCATGAAGGAGTACAGAATGGCAAGGCGGTACAATGACGTCGAACTGCGCGATGTGTTCACTCGCGCGTTCCAGTTTTGCCCACCAGCTCTTGGGATTCACATTCGACAGCATACTGGCCGTAGCGTTGTGCGGATGTTGCTATGACTCACACGCCGGCGTTGGCGTTCCATGCTCGATCTGCAGTTGATAGAGACTCAGGCTCTGACGAGCTAGCCGAGATAACGAGTCGGAATGAGCAACCGTAACGCGCAACCGCGTGATCAAAGGCGCCGGGACGGCGCCTGCTCAGCCGGCGGGACGCCGGCGTTCCACCAGCAAATGACTGTCGGCGGCGCCGAGATCCAGCCCATACACCTTCTTCAACTCGGCGATCTTTCCCAGCGACTCGTGGCCGAAAGGTGTTTTGCCTTCGAAGGCGTGGAGGACGATGCCTTCGAGGAGGTCGCCGAGGGAGAGGTCGTGGTATTCGGCGAGGCCTTTGAGGACCTTCACGATTCGCTTTTCCATGCGGACGCCGGTCTGGATGCGCTCGACGGGGATTTCTTTTTTGGCCATGGTGGTACGAGGGTACCAGAGTACCGGGCTACCGGGCGATGCGGCGGACTTCCTCGGCGAGGAGGGCGGGGTCGATCGGTTTCGTGAGCCAGGACTGGAAGCCGGACGTGAGGGCGCGGTCGCGTTCTCCGTCATTCGCGTAGGCGGTGAGGGCGATGGCGCCGATGGGGTTGTCGGAGGCGCGGATGCGGCGCATGAGCGAGCAGCCGTCTTCGCCGGGCATGCCGATGTCGCTGACGATGACGTCGAATTTTCCGCGCGCGAGTTTCTCGAACGCCTCGCCGGCGCTCGAGGCGGCGGTGACGTCGGCGCCGAACTGGCCGAGGGCCACCTGCAGCATGCGGCGCGTCGACTCGTCGTCGTCGACCACGAGCAGTTTGAGGCCGGCGAGCGGAGGCGGCGGCAGGTCGCGCTGCACTACCGGCGCGCCTTCGCGCTGCTCCGCGGACAATGGCAGCGTGACGGTGAACTCCGCGCCCTTGCCCGTACCCTCGCTGCGCGCGCTGAGCGTGCCTCCGTGCAGCTCGACGAGATTGCGCGCGATCGAGAGACCGAGCCCGAGGCCGCCGAAGCGGCGGGTCATGCCGGTGTCGCCCTGGCGAAAGCGATCGAAGATGAACGGCAGCAGCTCGGGATCGATGCCTTCGCCGCCGTCGCGCACCACGACGCGCGCGGCGTCGTGGATGCGCGTCAGCGCGACGTCCACGCGGCCGAAACGCGGGCTGAACTTCACGGCGTTGGAGAGCAGGTTCCAGAAGACCTGCTGCAGCCGCGCGGGGTCGCCGTTGAGGTGAATGGCGGCGTCGTGCAGGTCGACCTGCAGCAGGATCTGTTTCGCGTCCGCGGCGGATCGCACGGTTTCGACAGCCGCGTTGATCGCTTCCCTCAGCGCGAAGCGCTGCAGCGTCAGCCGCAGTTTTCCGGCGACGATGCGCGAGACGTCGAGCAGGTCGTCGATGAGCCGCGCCTGCGCGCGCGTGCTGGAGGCGATGGCGTCGATCGCCGTGCGCACGCCTTCCTCGGGGAGTCCGCCGGTCTGCATCATCGACGCCCAGCCGAGCGTGGCCGTCATCGGCGTGCGCAGCTCGTGCGAGAGCATGGCGAGGAACTCGTCTTTCGCGCGGTTGGCGCGTTCGAGCTCGCGATAGAGTCCCGCGTTTTCGATGGCGAGGCCGGCGCGCTTTCCGAGGTCCTCGGCGAAGCGGACGTCTTCCTCGGTGAAGCGGCGATTGGATTCCGCGTTTGCGAAGGAGACGGCGCCGAGGGTTCGCCCGTGCGCGGCGAGCGGCACGATGATGCCGCAGCGGAACCCGAGCGCCCGCATCAGCCCCCGTTGCTCCGCGGATGGCGCGACGGCGGAGAGGATCGCGTCGTCGACTTCGAACGACTGCGTTGCGCCGGTGCGGATCGTGTGCGGCGGCCCGACCGGCAGGTCGGGAGGAAGCGGGAAGTGCCGCTCCATTTCGAGGAAGAGCTCGATGCTGCGAGGATTCGCGTGTTTGACGGCGACGCGCTCGATCTCTCCCTTCTCGGTGAGCACGCTGATGATGCACCAGTCGGCGAACCGCGGCACCGCGGCCTCGGCGACGGCGCGCAGCGTGAGGTCGTAGTCGAGCGAGGAGCCGAGCAGCGCGGTCACGTCGGCGAGGAACTCGAGGCGCTGGAGGATGCGATGCTGCTCGGTGATGTCGCGCTGCGTTCCCCAGGCGCGAAGGATGTGATCGTTCTCGATGACGCCGATGAGGTTGTTGACGAAGTACTTCGCGTGTCCCTCGCGGTCGACTTCGCGCGACTCCGCGCCGACGAGGCGGTAGCCGCTCTCAATGAAGGCGCGGAGATAGGCGGTGTTCTCCGGATTCTCGCGCACGAGCAGGTCGCCGAGGCGCGCGCCGACGATTTCCTCGGGCGAGGAGAAGCCGTACATCCGCGCCATCGCTTCGTTGCATTCCGCGAGGTAGCCGTACGCGTAGCAGAGATCGATCTGTTCGTCCGGGGTGAGGCGCGTCGGCACCGGCTCTTCGAGCTCGAAGCGCCAGATCGCCTCGGTGCTGTTGGCGACGAACGCGCGGTAGCGGTCGTCGCTGTCGCGCAATGCGCGCTCGGCTTCGTCGCGCGCGGAGAGATCGCGCGCGATGCACAGGTGCAGGCCGGGGACGAAGTTCGCGCGCGAGCGCCACTCGAGGTTCACGATCGTTCCGTCGACGGCGCGAATCGGGAACTCCATCGAGATCGTCGCACCGGACTGCAGATCGACGAAGGCGGCGACGGCTGCCTCGAGCCGGTCGCGCGGAATGAACTCGCTGAAGTGATGGCTGAGGAGCTCTTCGCGGCGGCCGCGAAGGAAACGGCACATCGCGTCATTCAGGTCGACGTAATTGCCGGCGTTGTTGACGACCATGATGCCGTCGGGGGTCGCCTCGAACAGGACGCGGTACCGCGCCGAGTCTGCACTGTCATTCATGAATGGGTCGCTTGTACGAGCAGGGAGTCGATGAGCTCGTCTTTCTCACGCCATACCTGCTCGATCCATGCCTTGAAGCGCTCCCGCGCCGGTCCGGCCTCAGTCGCGGCGGACGTACAGAACTCGGGCGGGATGTCGAGACGCCGCGCGCGGACGATGATGCGCGGCACGCGATTGGTGACGTAGTCCCACATCGTGACGCGGCCGTCGGGGTAGACGAGGGTGAGGTCGTACATCGCGTCCATCTGCTCGCCGAGGGAGGCGAGGACGAAGCTGATGCCGCCGGGGCGCGGGCGAAGGAGATGGCGATAGGGCGACTTCTGTTCGGCGTGCTTCCGCGGAGTGATGCGCGTGCCTTCGACGAAGTTGAGGATGGTGACGGGGACGTGGCGGTAGAGCCGGCAGGCGACGCGCGTGGTCTCGAGGTCGCGCCCCCGTTTTTCGGGATGCTTCGCGAGGTACTCGGGCGTGTAGCGGCGCATGAACGGGAAGCCGAGCGCCCAGCAGGCCTGGCCGAGGATGGGAAACCAGGCGAGCACTTTCTTGAGGAAGAAGCGCGTGAACGGCCCTTCGGCGTTGAGGACGCGGATGACGGCGAAGATGTCGATCCAGGAGACGTGGTTGCTGATGACGAGGTAATGCCCGTCGCGCCGCAGCTCGTCGAGCCCCGCGACGTCCCACGTCGTGGTCGTCAGCAGGTCGAAGATGAGGTTGTTCCCCTGCACGAACCGCTGCGCGAACCACGGCAGCGTACGATTCACTTTCCGCCGGAGCTCCCCGAAGGTCAATAACTTGACCACCCCGCCGAGGAGGATGGGCGTGCCCCAGAGGATGAGGTTGAGCACCAGGAGGGGGATGATGAGGAGGGGGCGGAGCACGGGCGTCAGTTTACTCTTGGGTTACGCGGTCACGCGGTCACGCGGTCGCGCGGCAAAATCATGATGCTTCCGCCACTTGAAGACGATCCTCGGTTCGCGGAAGCGCTGCGCTTTTTTCGCGAGGGTGACTGGATGGAGGCGAGTGACTTGTTCGAGGAGCTGTTCTTCGAGGCCGTGCGCGACGAGGTTCCGCTCGTTCGTGTGCTGCTGCAGGTGAGCACCGGGATGCATCACCTGTCGCGCGGACAACGCCGTGCCGCGCGCGAGCGGCTCGAAGAAGGCTTGCGCGTGATGGGCGAGGTCACGAACGCGAGAGGCGTGGATCTCGAATCAATCGCGGCTGAGGCGCGAAGTGCGATTCGCCGCGCAACCGCGTGACTGCGTGACCGCGCAACCGCGAAGCTACGGTTTCTTCTGCCCCGGCGGCGTCACACCCTCCGGCACTGGCTTCTCGTACAGCTCGCGGAGGCAGCCGAGGTGGGCGAGGACTTGTTCGCGGTCGACGCCTTCGGTATTGCCTTTGCCTTCGACCCAGGACTGCGTGCATTCGCCGCAGCAGGGGCCGTTGGCGCTGATGACTTCGCGGCAGTGGCATTCGCCGGCGGTGAGGGCGCACTGGCGGCAGGCGGGCTTCACGCAGCAGTCGTACTTGCCGTTCGCGTGGAGCTCCTCGCGGTACTTGTCGATCTCCGAGATCAGCATGTGGTGCTGGAGGCCGAGCGGTTCCGAAGAGACGCTCGCCGCGGCGGCGGGTGCGGTGGCGGCCGATTCGGTGCGTGCGGCGCGAGGTTCGGCGACCTGGTGCTGCGCGTGATACGCGGCGCAGGTGGTCAGAAAGAGTACGGCCGGCACAGCGAGAGCGAGCGGTTTCAAGGGCGACCTCCGGTTGGTTTGGCAGATTGTACGGCGCGCAGCGCGCCCGCGGCGGCAAACGAACCGAAAACGGCGAACAATCCCGCGCGCGAGTCGGGCTCGCGCCAGCCGCCGAAGTCGAGCGCGGTCGCGAGCGTGCCCAGCAGCAGCGCGACGGCGAGCGTCAGCGCGAGCTCCATCGCCCAGCCGCGCCGCGCGAGCGGAACGAGTCTCGCAAGGAGGAACGCGATGAAACCACACCCGAGCCAGAGTGCTACACCCACGCGGGACATTATGGGGCGGTTGAGTTTGCATGGAACTCGCATTAGTGGCCCGGGCAGGAGACCACGCACATGCTGGAGACGCTGAGGAACGCCAACAACGAGAACAAGATCCTCGCCATCGAAGACGATCCCGAGGTGCTCGCGCTGTACAAGTCGTACCTGCAGAAACGCGGCTACGAAGTCCTCTCCGCGACCGGCGCCGTCGAAGGGATGAGCCTCCTCCAGCAACATCCCGACACCCGCCTGATCCTCCTCGACCTGAACCTGCCCGGCATGAGCGGCGAGGAGTGGATCGCCTGGTACGTGCAGCAGGGAAAGGCTACGCCCGTCGTCGTCGCATCCGGCAAGGGCGACATCCTGACCATCACCAAAGGCAACAACATGACCGCCGCGCTCACGAAGCCGTTCCACATGGAAGAGCTGCAGGAGCTGATCGAAGTGCTGCTCGCCGATGACTGGCATGAGCAGGTGTCGGTGGATAAGAAGCTGCACTGACTGCGCAACCGCTATCCATCGCTCCCGATCGCCTCCACCGGACAATTATCCAGCGCGTCCTTACAAAGCCGCTCCTCGTCCTCCGTCTCCGGCTGTTTGAAGACGAACGAGAAGCATTCGCCGTCGTTGCGGGTGAAGTTGGCGGGCGAGGTTTCGCGGCAGAGATCGCAGTCGATGCACTGCGAGTCGACGTAATAGCGGCCCGGCGATTGGCCGGGGACCTTGTCGTTGGGATCAGCCATGTGGTTGGTTTGGATTGGCGCGCATACTGCTCGACGCTGGCAGCAGCAAACGAGGAGGCAGTATGAAAAGATTTCTCACCCTCATCCTCGCGGCGTCTGCCGCGTCCATCGCACTCGCACAAACGCCGCCATCGGCGATCATCGAGAGCGTGACTGTCAGCGGCACGGGACGTACGTCGCTCACCCCCGATCGTTTCACGTTCAACGTCGGCGTGCAGAGCGTCGCGCCGACGGTCGACGACGCGGTGTCCGAGAACAACAAACGCGTGCAGGCCGTCATCGCCGCGCTCAAGCGCGCCGGCGCGGCCGACAAGGATATCCAGACTTCGAACTTCAACATCTGGCCGCAGCAGGAGTATGGCGAGGGCCGTCTCCCGCGCATCCTCGGCTATCAGGTCTCGAACAGCGTGACCGTGCGCAGCACGAAGATCGGCGACGCGGGACGCCTCCTCGGCATCGCCATCGCCTCCGGCGTCAACACCGCCAGCGGCATCAACTTCGAAGTCTCCGATCCCGCGCGCGGACGCGATGAGGGATTGCGCGCGGCGTTCAATGACGCGAAGTCGAAAGCGACGCTGCTCGCGCAGGCCGCCGGCCGCACCCTCGGACCCGCGGTGATCATCAGCGAGGGCGTGCAGCAGAACAACGTTCCGCCGCCGATGCCGATGCGGACGATGGCGATGGAGGCGAAGGTGGCGCAGGACGTACCGGTCGAGGCCGGCACGCAGGAGCTGACGTTCATCGTTACGGTCACGTTCGCCTTACGCTAATCGAGTCAATGATTTAGGCATCTCCATTGCAGTTCAAATAACTGATTCGGCAACGACCGCCGGACAAAATGAAGGAGGAGGCATGCGGAACAGACAGGAAGACAGAGAACGCAACACCGACTTCAGCAGCGAAGAGTCGCGTCGTCCCAGCGGCGACAGCGGCTTCGACTCGTCGACTGGCCGGTCCGGCTCGATGGGCGGCGGCAGCCGGAACAGCGGCAGCACCGACATCGACCTCGACCGCGAGTCGAACGGGAACCGCATCGAGAACGACGATCGCTCGCGCCGCGACAGATCGTCCGAAGAGCACTGAGCGTAATCAACTGACGTAATCAGAGAACGGCGGGCCGGTCGGCCCGCCGTTCCTTTTCGTTTATGATCGAGTGAGTGTCCGGCGAAATCACGATCACTCCCGCGAAAGAGGGTGACCTCGACGCGATCAAGTCGCTTCTCGCCGCAAGCGAGCTGCCGGTCGACGGCGTGGACGATCACTGGAAAACGTTCCTCATCGCGCGGGCCGGGGACACGGTCGTCGGCTGCTGCGGCGCGGAGGCGTATCAGTTCGCGGCGCTCATCCGCTCGGTGGCGGTCACGCCGGAGTATCGCAGCCACGGCATCGGACGGAAGCTCGTGCGCCAGCTGCTGGACCGGCTCGCATCGCGCGGGCTTCGCGAGTTCTATCTCCTCACCACCACCGCCGAAGCATACTTTCGCAAGCGCGGTTTCAAGCCCATCGATCGCGACGAAGTCCATCCGCAGCTCCTCGGATCGCGCGAGTTCCAGGGCGCCTGTCCCGACACGGCGGTGTGTATGAGACTGGTCATGCTGGCGTGATGCGCATCTTCGACGTCCACATCCACATCCAGCCCTGGCAGATGGTCAACGCCGACGCGCTTGCGCTGATCGACGATCCTTCGCATGCGAACGCGAAGGACATCCTCTCGTCGCCCGACAACCTGCTGCGCTATCTCGACGACAACGGCGTCGAGCGCATCTGCTGCATCAACTACGTCTCGCCCGACGTCATGGGCTTCACGCGCGAGGTCAACGACTGGATCGCCGACTTCACGCGCGACCATCGTGATCGCCTGATCCCGGTCGGCTCCGTGAACCCGCTGCACGAGCTCGACGTGCGCGGCGAGATCAAACGCGTGCTCGATCTCGGCATCGGCATGATCAAGATCCATCCGCCGCATCAGCTCTTCTCGCCGAACGCCTATCGCGGCGAGCTGTGGCAGCTCGCGGAGGTGTATCGCGAGTGCGAGGAGCGGCGCGTGCCGGTGATGTTCCACACGGGGACGTCGGTGTTCCCGCGCGCGCGCAACGTGTTCGCCGACCCGATGCCGGTCGACGACGTGGCGATCGATTTCCCCAAGCTGCCGATCATCCTCGCGCACGCCGGACGTCCGCTGTACGGCGAGACCTCGCTCTTCCTCGCGCGCCGCCACCCGAACGTGCACATCGACCTCTCCGGCATCCCGCCGAAGTCGCTGCCGAAGTACTTCCCCCGCGTCGCGCAGCTCGCCGACAAAGTGCTGTGGGGCACCGACTGGCCCTCGCCCGGCGTCGTCTCGCCGCGCAGGAACATCGACGAGTTTCTCTCCCTCGGCTTCAGCGACGACGTGCTGCAGAAGATTTTCTGGGACAACGCGTCGCGACTGTTCCCTACACCCTGACCCCCACCCGGCGCAGCGCCTCGAACGAGCCGACGTCCGACCAGCCGAAGTCGCCGCGGATCGTGGCCACGCGCTTCGATTTCTCCATCAGCGCGTAGTCGATCGAGATCGACGGCATCGACTCGTACGTCGCGGCCGTGATCGCGGCGATCTCGGGGGCGGCGGCGGCGAGCTCGCGGCGAAAGACGTCGGTGCGCCAGACGAACATGCTGGCGTTCCAGGTGTAGTTGCCGGCGCGCAGGAACTCCTCGGCGCGCTCGCGCGTCGGCTTCTCGGTGAACCTGGCGACGCGATGGACGTCGCCCTCGAGCGCTTCGCCGACTTCGAGATAGCCGTACTCGACGTTCGGCTCCGTCGGCGCGATCCCGATCGTCATCAGCTCCTCGCTCGTCTCCGCGAACTCGTAGGCGCGATCGAGGACGCGCGCGAACTCCGGCTCGTCGGCGATGTAGTGGTCGGACGCGAGGATCGCGACCGTGCACGTGCCGACGCGCGACTCGATGGCGAACGTGCAGAGCGCGATCGCGGGGGCGGTGTTGCGGCGCGCCGGCTCCGCGATCACATTCTCCTCCGGCATGCGCGGCAGTTGCTCGCGGCACTTCGCGGCATAGCGGCCGTTGGTTGACACGTAGATCGCATCGGCGGGCAGCAGCCGCTCGAGACGCGCGAACGTGCGCTGCAGCAGCGACTCGCCGTCGAACAGTTTGAGGAACTGCTTCGGGTTCTCGTCGGAGCTGAGCGGGCGCAGTCGCGTGCCCGCGCCGCCCGCGAGGATCACCGCCGCGCGTGGGGTCGTCATACCGGCGCGCATTGTAGACTTCCCGCCTTCTGCATGCCGCACACGACGAATGAAGTTCTCCGCAAATCGCTGCACATCGTATTCGGCTTCGGCGCCTTCGCTCTGAAGTGGATTCCGTGGTGGGCCGCAGCCGGGGTCTCGGGCGTGGCGGTGATCGGCAACTGGCTGCTGCTGCACAGGATCGTGGGCAGGCACGTGTCGCGGCACGAGCGCGGATTCGACGCCGGGATCGTGCTCTATCCCGTGGCGGTGCTGCTGCTGATCGTCGTGTTCCGCAATCAGCTCGCATACGCCGGCATCGGGTGGGCGCTGCTCGCGTTCGGCGACGGCGTGGCGACGCTCAGCGGGAAATCGCTGCGCATCGCGCCGCTGCCCTGGAATCGCGACAAGAGCTGGGGCGGATTCCTCGGGTTCCTGATCGCCGGCGGCGTGATGGCGTATGCGGCCGGCGCGTGGCTCGGCTTCGCGAATCCAGTCGCGATCGTGGTCGCCACGCTCGCTGCGGCGATCACGGAGTCGCTCGCGCTGCACGTCGACGACAACGTCACCGTCCCGTTCGCGGCCGCGGTCGCGCTGATCATCGCCGGCCTCCATCCCACCCTCGCGTGGGGACCGTGGCCGCATTCGAGCACCTGGCTGATCGTCAACGCCGTGCTCGCGCTGGCCGGCTATTTCGCGAAGAGCGTGAACTTCTCCGGCGCCGTGGGCGGCTGGGTCCTCGGCGCGATCCTCATCTTCGGCGCAGGCTGGCCGATGTACGTCGCGCTGCTGGCGTTCTTCATCATCGGCACCGGCGCGACGAAGCTCGGCTATCAGCGGAAGGCGAAGGCGGGGCTCGCGCAGGAAGGCGGCGGGCGGCGCGGCTTCTCGCACGCATTTTCGAACGTCGGCGTCGCCGCGATCTGCGCGGTCGCCGTGTCGCGTCTGAGCCGCCTCGACTTCGCGCCGATGGAATGGATGACCGTCGCGTATCTGATGGGCATCGCCTCGCTCGCGACCGCCGCGGCGGACACGTGTGCGTCGGAGATCGGGCAGCTCATCGGCCGCCGCGCGTTCCTGCCGCTGACGCTGCAGCGCGTACCGGTCGGTACGGAAGGGGCGATCTCGATCGAGGGAACGCTCGCCGGAATGCTCGGCGGCGCGCTGGTCGCGGTTGCGGGCGTGGCCGCGTTCGACTACGGTGTGCCACGCCCGTACGGTCCCGCGGCCGGCGTCACGGCGATGGCACTCGTCGCCGCGTGCGCGTTCGCGGGGTCGTACATCGAGAGTCTGGCGGGAAGCTGGAACCGGAAGCGCATCGATCCGGTCCCGAACGGCGTGCTGAACTTCTTCAACACCGCGGTTGGCGCGCTGCTGATGTACGGAGCATGGCAAATCACGCACTGAAACAAGTCGTCATCGTCGGCCGGCCGAACGTCGGCAAGTCGACGCTCTTCAACCGCCTCGCGGGAAAACGGCGCGCGCTCACGCACGATCTGCCGGGCATGACGCGCGACCGCCTGTCGGAGATCGTCGAGCTCGACGACGGGCGGCGCTACGAGCTGACCGACACCGGAGGTCTCGAATACGGCGACTCGCCGATGTCGGCGTTCGCCGGCGAGATCCGCGAGCAGGCGCAGCTCGCGCTCGCCGACGCCGACTTCATCGTCTTCGTCGTCGACGGCTCGGCGGGCGTGCTCTCCGAAGACCGCGACATCGCGCAGCAGCTGCGGCCCGAGTCAGCCAAGACCGTGCTCGTGGTCAACAAGACCGATCGCCGCGATGCCGAAGAGCGCGTGTCGGAATTCTGGGAGCTGGGACTCGAGCGCGTGATGCCGCTGTCGGCCGAACATGGCGGCGGTCTCGACGACCTGATCGACGCGATCAGCGAGATCGTGCCGCCGGAGTCGGTGGAGCCGGAGACGGAAGACGAAAGCGCGCCGGTGCGTGTGGCGATCATCGGACGGCCGAACGTCGGCAAGTCGTCGCTGCTCAACAAACTGACGCAGCAGGAGCGCGCGGTGGTCTCGCCGATCTCCGGCACGACGCGCGACGCCATCGACAGCGAGATCGTGCGCAACGGCCGCCGCTACGTGATCATCGACACCGCCGGCATCCGCCGCAAGGGAAAGACGACCGACGAGGCGGAGAAGCTCGCCATCATCTCCGCACGCAAAGCCATCGAGCGCGGAGAGATCGCGCTGGTGATGTTCGACGCGATCGATGGCGCAACCGCGCAGGATGCGCACGTCGCCGGGTATGCCGAGGAGGCGGGGCGAGCGGCGATGATCCTCGTGAATAAATGGGACGCCGGCGAGCACGAGCCGGACGAGTACAGGAAGTTCGAGGAGCATCTGCGGTTTCGCCTCAAATTCCTGTCGTACGCGCCGCTGCTGTTCATCTCCGCGAAGACCGGTCGCAACGTCGAAAAGATCTTCCCGAAAATCGACGCCATCATCGCCGGCTACCGCAAACGCTTCCGCACCTCCGAGCTCAATACCATCCTCGAGCGTGCCGTCACCGCCCACAACCCCCCCGTCGTCCGCGGCAAACCGCGCCGGTTCTATTACGTGACCCAGCTGAAAGCCGGCCCCCCGACATTCGCGCTTTTCTCCAACACCGCCGAGGCCCTGCACTTTTCGTATCAGCGCTATCTCGAGAACCAGTTCCGCGACGCGCTCGGCCTCGTGGGGTGTCCGGTGCATTTTGTGGTGAGGGCGAGGAAAGGGATGAAGAGGGAGAAGAGGTGAGGGTCGAAGTGCGAGGTTCGAGGTGCGAGGTTCGAATGAAGAGGGAAGCGGTCCTGTTCTCGCATTCTGACCTCGAACCTCGAACCTCATAGAATCACCATTGCGATGAAGCCACCCGAAGTCCTCACCCTCGACCCCACCAAGCGCGTCCTCTTCCTCACCAGAGATCCCGACCTCATCCGGCGCCAGTTGAGCGGCGAGCTCGACCTGCAGATGAAGGATCTGCGCGTCGAGGATCTGCTCGACGACATCAACACCGATGCGATGACGCCGGCGTGGGTTTGCTTCGACTACAAGCCGGAGGACATCGCGCGGAATGCGTACGCGGGGCTGATCGTGAACGGCGAGCGGCTGTTTCCGCCGGACGCGCTGCGCAACGGCAACTTCGAGGTCATCGTCTCGGGCTACCGCAAGGGCGTCGGAAGCTCGCGCGAGACGGCGACGCAGTGTGAAGTGTTCAGCGGGATCCGCATCGCCGTCGCGGCGTCGTTCGCGCCGATCCATGCCGGCAACAACATCAACCAGGGGTTGCTGATGACGGATCACGCCTTGCTCGCGCGGCTGCAGGCCGGCGAGGGCGTGCCGCTGCGCGAGTTCTACGAGCATCACGACCCCATCACGCGGCTGATCATCCAGTGGGGCGGACTCTTTCCGTTCTCGAAAGCCGTCGCGCGCGGCGACGTCCAACTGCCGGTGCCGCACAACAAGCCGCGGCCGATGACGATGGGGGAGAAGATCCTCGCGCGTCACATGCGCGGAGTCGGCGACGACGAGCGCTACGTGAAACCGGGCGACGCGGTCGTCGTGGACGTCGACGGCGGCTACACGCACGAGTTCACCACCGCGCAGGTCCACTACTTCCTCGAGCAGGAGTACGGCACGGACTACGAGATCGCGAACCCCGGCAAGTTCGCGGTCTTTGAAGACCATCTCATCTACGCCGACGACGTGCCGCGCATGCGGCCGTTCATGGACAAGATCGAGACGCTGCGCAGGATGCAGCGCGCGTTTCAGCAGCACACCGGCTGCCGCGACTTCTCGGCGAAAGACAACATCTCGCCCGGCATCTGCCACGAAGTCGCGCGCGAATTCATCATCGATCCTGGCGACTTCATCCAGGCCACCGACAGCCACACCTGCATGGGCGGCGTGAACAACGCCCTGGCGTGGGGCGTCGGCGCGACCGAGTACGCGAACCTCGTGCACTCCGGCTTCACCACCGTCGAAGTCTCGGAGTCGATCCGCTTCGAGCTCACCGGCGTGCTGCAGCCGAACGTCACCGCGAAGGACGTGATGCTGCACATTCTTCTGCAGTACGCGAAGCCGCAGCTCACGCTCGACCGCATCATCGAGTTCACCGGACCGGGCGTGCGCTCGCTCTCCCTCGACGAGCGCGCGACGCTCGCGAACATGGCGACGGAGTGCTCCGCGCGTACGGCGATCGTCGAAGCGGACGAGAAGACGTTCGAATGGATCGCGGCGATGCGGCCGGGCATCGACGTCGATGCGCTCCGCGCGCGCGCGGTCTCGCCCGATCCCGATGCGGAGTACGCCGGCGGGGTGCACGTCATCGATCTCGCGAAAATCGAGCCGATGGTCGCGCATCCGGGCGATCCCGATCACGGCATTCCGTCCGATCCGACGAACGGCGCGAGCATCGGCGAGATCGGCGACGTCGCGATCGACATCGCGTACGCCGGCTCGTGCACGGCGGGGAAGATCGACGACTTCCTTTTCTACCATCAGGTGGCGAAAGAGGCGGTCGATGCGGGACTGCGGGTCGCCGAGGGCGTGAAGTTTTTCGTGCAGTTCGGCTCGCAGGCGGTGGAACGGTTCGCGCGCGAGAACGGACTCGTCGACACCTTCGAGCGCGCCGGCGCCATCGTGCTCAATCCCGGATGCGGCGCGTGCATCGGCTGTGGTCCCGGCGTTTCGGAAACTGGCGACGAGGTGACGGTGAGCGCGATCAACCGCAATTACAAGGGTCGTTCGGGACCGGGAAAGCTCTGGCTTGCGTCGCCGCTGACCGTCGCGGCGTCGGCGTTCACCGGGCGAATCGTCGCGTATCAGCCCGGAATGTTCGAAGCGCGAAGCGAGCCCCTCCGTTACAACGCTGCAACAATTGACCCGAACATCACAAACTGACCCATCGAGTCTGCGTCAATGGTCCGGTAATTGACCCGTGCGCGAGTCTTTGAAAAGATAAGTACTTACAGTCCAGTAACTTACTTCCGGCACGCCGTTTGGCGCAGCATCCGCTTTGGCCCGGCCCGCACATCTTGCGAAAAGGGGTCAACTGAATGAAAAGGATTCTGCTCACTCTCCTGGCGATTCTCATTGCTCTCCCGGTTCTCGCTGGCGGTCCCAAAGAGCCCAAACTGCTCAAGGCCAAAAACAAAAATCCCGGCAACTACATCGTGGTGTTCGAAGACCGCGTCGACGGCGACGTGGATGCGCTGGCGGCCGACCTCGTGAAGATGGGCCGCGGCAGGCTGAAACACGCGTACAAGCATTCGATCAAGGGCTTCGCCGCCGAACTGTCGGAGAGCGAGGCGATGAAGATCGCCGCCGATCCGCGCGTGAAGTACGTCGAGGAAGACGGCATCGTCTCGATCGACGCGACGCAGACCGGCGCGACGTGGGGACTCGATCGCATCGACCAGCGCGATCTGCCGCTCTCCACGACCTACACGTACAACTTCACCGCCTCGGGCGTGAAGGCGTACATCATCGACACCGGCATCCTCACCACGCACACGCAGTTCGGCGGACGCGCGATCCACGGCCGCGACGCGGTGAACAATGACAACGACGCCACCGACTGCCACGGCCACGGCACGCACGTCGCCGGCACCGTCGGCGGCTCGACGTACGGCGTCGCGAAGAGCGTCACGCTCGTCGCGGTGCGCGTGCTCGACTGTTCCGGCAACGGCACCGACGCGGGCGTCATCGCCGGCATCGACTGGGTGACCGCCGATCACGCGGCCGGTGCGCCGGCCGTGGCGAACATGTCCCTCGGCGGCGGCGTCTCGCAGGCGCTCGACGACGCGGTGAACCGCGCGATCAACGACGGCGTCACCATGGCCGTCGCCGCCGGCAACGGCGATCAGTTCGGCAATCCGCTGAACGCGTGCAACGGCTCGCCCTCGCGCGTCGCGGCCGCGATCACCGTCGGCTCCACCACCAGCACCGACGCGCGCTCCTCGTTCTCGAACTACGGCACCTGCCTCGATCTCTTCGCGCCCGGCTCGAGCATCACCTCGGCGTGGTACACGAGCACGACCGCGACGAACACGATCAGCGGTACGTCGATGGCGACCCCGCACGTCACCGGCGTCGCGGCGCTCTATCTCTCCGAGAACGGCAATCAGTCGCCGGCCACGGTGCGCAACGCGATCGTCGCCAACGCGACGCCGAACAAGGTCACGAACCCGATGACCGGCTCGCCGAACCTGCTGCTCTACTCGATCTGGGGCGGCGGCGGCACGCCGGCTCCGACGATCTCCGGCTTCTCGCCGACGAGCGGCGGCATCGGCACGAGCGTGACCATCACCGGCACGAACTTCACCGGCGCCTCGTCGGTCTCGTTCAACAATCAGGCGGCCAGCTTCACCGTCAACAGCTCGACGCAGATCACGGCGACCGTGCCGAACTGCTCGTCGTCGGGTCAGGTCCGCGTCACCACTGCGGGCGGCACCGCGACCAGCTCCGGCTCGTTCACCGTCACCGGATGCGGCGGCGGCTCGCAGCAGCTTCTCGCGAATCCCGGCTTCGAGTCGGGCGCGGTCAGCTGGACGCAGACCTCGGGCGTCATCGACAGCTCGACCGGCCGTCCGGCGCGCACCGGCTCGTGGAAGGCGTGGCTCAACGGCTACGGCACGACCCACACCGACTACGTCTATCAGACGGTCACCATCCCCTCGACGGCGACCAGCGCGACGCTGTCGTTCTACGTCCGCATCGACACCGCCGAGACGACGACCACCGTGCAGTACGACAAGCTGCAGGTGCAGGTCTCGAACAACGGCGGCGCGTCGTACACGACGCTGGCGACGTACTCGAACCTGAACGCGAACTCGACGTACGTGCTGAAGTCGTTCAGCCTCAACGCGTACATCGGCCAGAGCGTTCGCGTGCGCCTGTATGGCACCGAGGACAGCTCGCTGCAGACCTCGTTCGTCGTGGATGACACCGCGCTGAACGTGCAGTAACGCGATTCCCTCATGTGGGGCGGGTGAATGCCCGCCCCACATCGGGTCTCACGATCTCCGCGAGATCCTCTGCGAAGCGCGCGGCGTCCCTCGGCTCGAGCGTCGCGATCGTGACGCGAATCGCGGGCGCCGTGGCGAGGCGATAGCGCTCGCCGGCTTTCACTCCCCAGCCGCGCTGCAGCAGCGCCTGCACGGTCGCGCTCTCCTCGGCGACGGGGATCCAGACGTTCAACCCCGAAGCGCCATGCGCGGCGATGCCGCGCTCGCGGAGCTCGCGCAGCAGCGCGTTGCGGCGCTGCGTGTAGACGCGTCCCGCCCGCGCGGGAGCGCGATCGCGCCAGATGGCGGCGACGATGCGCTGCAGGATGTGGCTGACCCAGCGGATGCCCAGCGTCTGCCGCCCTTCGACGCGCGCGTGCGTTCGCGCATCCGAGGCCAGGAGCGCGACGCGCAGATCGGGGCCGAGCGACTTCGAGACCGAACGCACCACCGCCCAGCTCGCGCGCGTGCGATCGACGAGCGTGCGGTACTCCGCGCCCGCGATCGGTCCCGCGTGATCGTCCTCGATCACCAGGAGCTCCAGATGCGCGGCGAGCAGCGTGCGCAGCTCGCGCGCGCGGCGCGCGGAAAACGCGGCGCCGGTCGGGTTCTGCGCGCGCGGCGTCGCGATCAGCGCCCTGCACGTCGGCAGCGCGCGGCGCAGGTCGGCGGGGACGAGCCCCTCGTCGTCGGCCGCGACCGGCACGGCGACGAGTGAGATCGCGTTCAGCAGGTCGAGCACGCCGACGAACGACGGATCCTCGACCGCGACGCGATCGCCGGCGCGGAGATGCTCGCGCAGCACGCGCTCGATGCCGTCGAGCGCGCCGCTGACGACGGCAACGTGTTCGGCGGGCACGTCGTCCCCGGTGAACTGCTCGCGCGCGAGCTCGAGGAGCTCGGGATCATTCAGCTCATCGCCGTACAGCCGCTGCGTGATGTCGAACCTCCGCCGGCCGAGATCGGGGAGGAGGAGCAGGTCGGGATTGCCGTCCGCGAGATTGCGCACGCCCTCCGGCAGCGCGACCTCCGCCGGCAATGCGATCGGCGGCGCCGAACAAACGCGGGTGCCTCGCCGCCCGTCCGCGAAAACCACGCCTCGATCCTGCAGCAGCCGGTACGCCGCCAGCACCGTCGCCGGGCTGACCTGCAGCTGCCGCGCGAGCAACCGCACCGAGGGGAGGGGAGCGCCCGCCGCGAGCTTGCCGCCGGTGACCGCCGTCTCGACCGAGCCTGCGATGTTGACGGCGGTGGTGCCGCTGAGATATTTTTGTACCAGCATAATGAATGGATTGTACTAGTACAAATGATCGAATACAAGAACACACCTGACCTCGACGTCGACGCCGTCATCGACCTCTACATCGACTCCACCCTCGGCGAGCGGCGGCCGGTGGGCGATTGCCGGCGCATGGAGACGATGGTCCGCACCGCCGACATCCTCATTTCCGCGTGGGACGGCGAGCTGCTCGTCGGTCTCTCGCGCTCCATCACCGACTGGGTGTGGACGACGTACCTCGCCGACCTCGCCGTGCGCCTGTCGTATCAGCGCTCCGGCATCGGCAAGGAGCTGATGCGGCGGACGCAGGAGGCGGCGCCCGAGGCGCGGCTGCTGCTGCTCGCCGCGCCGGCCGCCGTGAACTACTACCCGCGCGTCGGGTTCAAACATATGCCGCAGGCCTGGTGGCTGCAGCCGGAAGAGAGGATCGCGCCGTGACCGAGCTCGTGATGACGGAGCGGACGCGCGTCCGCCGCCTGCCCAAACGCGGTGTGTACGACCGCGAGACGCTGTACGCGATTCTCGACGAGGCGCTGATCTGTCACCTCGGCATCGTCGTCGACGGCGCGCCGGTCGTGCTGCCGACCATCCACTGGCGCGAAGGCGACACGCTGTACGTCCACGGCTCAGCCGCGAGCCGCATGCTGCGCTCGCTCCGCGACGGCGTCGAGGTCTGCGTCACCGTCACGCTGCTCGACGGCCTCGTGCTCGCGCGCTCCGCGTTCCATCATTCGATGAACTATCGCTCCGCGGTCGTGTTCGGAACGGCACGCGAAGTCACCGATCGCGAGGAGAAACTGCGCGCGCTCGACTCGCTCGTCGAGCATGTCGTCCGCGGCCGCTCCGCCGAGGTCCGCGCGCCCAACGAGAGCGAGCTGCGCCAGACCCTCGTCCTCGGACTGCCGATCGACGAAGCGTCGTCCAAGATCCGCACCGGCGGCCCGGTCGACGACGAGGAGGATTACGCGCTGCCGGTGTGGGCGGGCGTGGTGCCGGCGCGGCTCGTGTTTGGCTCGGCGCTGCCTGACGAGCGCGTGAACGCCGCGGTGCCGGACTACGTTACGTCGTACTCACGCTGAATCACCGCGACCACGGCGGCACGACGCCGTTCATGCGCGCGTAGGCGATCGACTGGCCGAGGTGCTCGTGGAGGTGGCTGAGCATCGTTACGAGCACCGCGCGCTGCGTGGTCGGCTTGCCGAACAGGTTCACCGGCTTCTCGAAGTCCTTCACCTTGTTCACCGCCTTGCGCAGGTGATCGAACGACTTTCGCAGCTCCGCGATCACCTCGGCCTTCGCGGTGACCGTCTTCTCGATGTCTCCGCCGGCGAACTTCGGGGCGGGCACGCCGATGAACGTCGAGAGAAAGTAATTGCCGCCGGCGATGTGCATGTACACCTCGCTGATCGAGCGGACGTCGCTGGCTGGGCGCCACGCGTACTTTTCCGGCGGCGTCGACTCGGCGAGCGCCATGATTTTGTCCTGGACGTCATCCAGGTTCATGGTGAACTCGTCGCGGAATCCCTGCGGCTTCGGCTTCGGCTGAGGGGCGGCGAGGAGGGGACGTGGGAGGGCGAACAGAGCGAGAGCGAGCAGAGCGATGGCGATGGCGAATCGTTTTTTCATGACGGACCGGGACAGTCGCGTCAGATTAGCACGACCGGTTCATTGTATGCTCGCGCGTCACAACGAAGTAACTTCGAGGAGCTTTCCCGCATGGATTTCCGTCTCACCGACGAGCAATTGCAGATACAGCAGATGGTGCGCGATTTCGCCCTGAGCGAGATCAAGCCGCACCTGATGGAATGGGACGAAGCGCAGCATTTCCCGGTGGATACGTTCAAGCGCGCCGGCGAGCTGGGCATGCTCGGCGTCATCTTCCCCGAGGAGTATGGCGGGGCCGGATTGTCGTACGTCGACTACGTGAACGTGATCGAGGAGCTGGGCGTCGTCGACAGCGGCTTCGCGCTCAGCGTCGCCGCGCACAACTCGCTCGGCTCCGGCCACATCTATCTCGCCGGCAACGACGAACAGAAAAAGAAGTGGCTGCCGAAACTCACCTCCGGCGAATGGATCGGGGCGTGGGGTCTCACCGAGCCGGGATCGGGCTCCGACGCCTCGGGCCTGCGCACGACCGCCGTCAAAGACGGCGACGCGTGGGTGCTGAACGGCACGAAGAACTTCATCACCAACGCGACCTACGCCAACATCGCCGTCGTCCTCGCCGTCACCGACCGCAGCGAGAAGAAGGGGATCACCGCGTTCGCGGTCGAGATGGATCGCGAAGGCATCCGTCCCGGCAAGAAGGAGAACAAGCTCGGCATGCGCGTCTCCGACACCGCGGAACTGGTGCTCGAGGATTGCCACGTGCCCGACGACAACATCCTCGGCGAGATCGGCTACGGCTTCGTCGACGCGATGAAGGTGCTGGACGGCGGACGCATCTCGATCGGCGCGCTGGCCCTCGGCATCGCGCGCGGCGCGTACGAGGCGGCGCGCGACTATTCGAAGCAGCGCCAGGCGTTCGGCAAACCGATCGCCGAGTTTCAGGCGATCCAGTTCATGCTCGCCGACATGGCCACCGAGATCGACGCCGCGCGCCTGCTCTGCCATCGCGCGGCGGTGATGAAGGACGCCGGCGAGAAAGTCACGCAGGCCTCGGCGATGGCGAAGCTGTACGCGTCGGAAGTCGCGGTGCGCGCGACCGAGAAGGGCGTGCAGATCTTCGGCGGCTACGGGTTCGTCAAGGACTTTCCGGCGGAGAAGTACTACCGCGACGTCAAGCTCTGCACGATCGGCGAAGGCACGAGCGAGATCCAGCGCATGGTCATCGCGAGGAACCTGCTGGGCATCCGGTGAGCGACGTCCCGTTTCTCGAAGGCGTTCTCGCCGGCCGCGCCCGTCCGCTCGCGCAGGCGATCTCGCTCGTCGAGTCGAACGATCCGCGCGCGGCGGAGCTACTGGCGGCGATCTATCCGCGGACGGGGGGCGCGCGCATCATCGGCATTACCGGATCGCCGGGATCGGGGAAGTCGACGCTCGTCGCGGCGCTGACACGGCACTATCGCGCGCGGCAGAAGCGCGTCGGCATCATCGCCGTCGATCCGACCTCGCCGTTCACCGGCGGCGCGATCCTCGGCGATCGCATCCGCATGGCCGATCTCTACACCGACCGCAACGTCTTCATCCGCTCGATGGCCACGCGCGGTTTCCTCGGCGGGCTCGCGAGGGCGACCAACGACGCCGTCGACGTCCTCGACGCCGCCGGCTTCGACATCATCCTCGTCGAGACCGTCGGCGTGGGGCAGGACGAGGTCGAGGTCGTGCGCACGGTGCAGACGAACCTCGTCGTGCTCGTCCCCGGCATGGGCGACGACATCCAGGCGATCAAGGCGGGGATCATGGAGATCGGCGACATCTTTGTGGTCAACAAAGCCGATCGCCCCGGCGCGGACAAGACCGTCACCGAAGTGACGATGATGATGTCGCTGGTCGAGGAGCATGCCGAGTGGGTGCCGCCGATCGTGAAGACCGTCGCCTCGAAGGGCGACGGCATCCGCGAGCTCGACGAGGCGGTCGCGAAGCACGACGAGTATCTCCGCACGTCGGGCGAGCTCGATCGCCGCAACCGCGACCGCGTGCGCATCCGCATCGAGACGCAGCTGAAGGAAGGCTTCATGGATCGCCTCATCGGCGGCACGATCGGACGCGACGACTACGAGACGCTGCTCGAGGACGTGCTGCGCAAGCGCAACAACCCGCACGACGCCGCGAACGGCGTGCTGAACCGCGTGCGGTTCACAACGAAGTAGAATCGCGCCGCGATGAAGAAAAAAGACAACGATCAGATGGCGCTCGCGGGAACGGAAGAGGCGGAGATTCTCTCCCGGCTCGGCGAGCGTGTGGAAATGGCCGTCGGTACGATTCAGGAGCTGCGCCGCGAGCGCGACAAGCTGCGCGCGCAGGTCGAGGAGCTCGAGTCGCGCCTCCGCGAGCAGGAGTCGATCGACGAGGAGCACGAGCGCTTCCGGAAGGAGCGCGTCGAGATCCGCGACCGCATCGAGTCGATCCTCGGGAGCCTCGAGGCGCTCGAAGAATAGTCACATCTCCGCGAGCAGTTTCTCCCGGCACGTCTCGAGGCGCCGCCACGCGAAGCCTTCGTTGAACGTGGGGTCGACGAGGAGCACGACGTAGTAGCCGTCGCGGACGTCGCAGAGGAGCACCGAGGTCTCGGCGAACTGCACTTTGAAGCGGCGCGGCTCGCCGGCTTCGATCTGCGCGCAGAGCGCGCGGAGCTGCATGAGGAAGATGCCCTGATACGCGCCGAGGATGCGGAGGTCGTGGTCGTTGAGATCGTGCTCGCACACCAGCTCCACAGTCTCGCCCTCGTAGTCGAGGAACAGCGCGGCGAGGGCGCCGGTGGTCGTGGCGATGAGCTCGTGCAGGATCAGGCGGAACACGCGATCACTCCCACATCACCAGAAACTTCCGCGCCTCGACCGCCTCCGCGGATTCGGGTGCGGCCGCGATGACGCGCTGCAGATACGAGCGCGCCACTTCGGTGCGTCCCGCGCGATGCGCCGACAATCCGAAGCGCAGCATCGCCGGCACCGAGTCGGGGTGCGCCTTCAGGTAATCGAGATACGCGCGGCCGGCGCCCTGCAGATCGCCGCGGCGCTCGCGCAGCACGCCGATGTACAGCAGCGCCGCGTCGAGCCGCGGATCGAGCGTACGCGCGCGCGTGAGCCACGTCTCCGCATCCGCCGCGCGGCCGAGGCGGTCGAGGGCGATGCCGTTGTGATACGCGGCGTCCGCGCGCAATGGCGACGACTCGTTCTTCCAGACGGCCTCGAATTCCGGCGATGCCTTCGCCGGCTGCCCGAGGCGCAGGAGAGCGATCGCGCGATTGAAACGCGCCTCGACGAGCGGCAGCGCCGCGTCGAAGCTCGCCAGCGCCTTCGTATTCTCGCCCTTCATCAGCAATGCGAGCCCGCGCAGATTCTCGACCTCGGCGGGGGAGGCGCCCGACGACTTCGCGCCCTCGAGCTGATGCAGCGCCGCGTCGTACTGCCCGCGGAGGATGTAGAACACGCTGCGGTCGCAGGCGGAAGAGGTCGCGGCAAGAACGAACGCGACGGCAGCGGCGAGGGTCAGGCGGCGCCTCGGACTTGGTCGTCGATCTGGATGTCGCCGCGCTTCACCGCGTTCACGAACGCATCGACCACGCGCGGATCGAAGCGCGTCCCGCCGAAGCTCTTGATCTTCTCGACGACGTAATTGATCTCCATCGCCTTCTGATACGGACGGTTCGTCGTCATCGCGTCGAACGTATCGGCGATCGCCACGATGCGCGCCTGCATCGGAATCTGCTCGCCCTCCAGCCCGTCCGGGTACCCGCCGCCGGCCCACTTCTCGTGGTGATACTTCATCCCCGGCACGATATCGATCAGCTGCGCGACGCCGCTCATGATCGCCGCCCCCTTCGCGGGATGATGCTTCATCAGCTCGAACTCCTCGTCGCTGAGCGCGCCCGGCTTGCGGAGGATGCGGTCATCGATGCCGATCTTGCCGACGTCGTGCAGCAGCGCGCTGATGCGCAGATTGCGCATGTCCTTCTCGGACAGGCTGAGGTTCTTGCCGATGGCGATCGAATAGCGCGCCACGCGCTCGGAATGCCCGCGCGTGTACGGATCCTTCGCGTCGATGGCCGCGGCGAGCATGCGCACGGAGTTGATGAAGAGGAGATGATTCTCGTGCGCCGCCTTCTTCAGCTGCTCGACGGCCTGCTCGATCGACGACGACATGACGTTGAAGTTCTGCGCGAGCTCGCCGATCTCGTTCTTCGTTTTCACCTCGACGCGCTGCTGGTAGTTGCCCTGCGCGATCTCGCGGGAGCGCGCGGCGAGGAGGCGGATGGGACGGGCGATGCCCGAGGCGAACAGCGTGGCCACGACGATCGCGAGGACGAGCGCGATCGCGACCCAGTTCACCGTCGCGCGGATCATCTGATCGACCGACGCGTACGCGCGCTCTTCCGGCTTCTGCACGATCACCGCGGCATTCGCGGCGGTCGGCGCGACGGTGGCGAGCACTTTCGCGTTGGCGTTCTGCGAGTCGACGTACGACTCGGTGAGCCGCGCCGGCGCCTTCGCGAATTTCTGCACGATCGGCAGGTGCGAGAAGTTCGGATGCCGCACGTCGACGCTCGGCTCGCTGTGCAGCAGCACGCGGCCGTCGCGGTCGACGAGGAACGCCGTGACGTCGCCTTTGCCCTCCTCGCGCACGCGGTCGACGATCCGCCGCAGCCCGACGAGGCCGACGACCGCGCCGATGACGCGATTGTCGCTGACCACCGGCACCGAGAGGATGAGCGCCGGCTGATTGGTGGAGTTGACCTGGAGGATCCGGCCGGTCGAGTCCTGTCCGGCGAGCGAGACGTCGCGCGCGAGATCCATCTCCTTCACGATGGAAGGCGCGAGGTTCGCCGGCATCGCTTCCGCGCCGAGGCCGGCGGTGTTGAGCGCGCGGAGCGCGATGAGATCGCTGTCGGGCGTGACGTAGTCGGCGATCCACCCCGTCTGCGCCGCGTACAGAAACGGATCCGTCCCCGCCGGCAGCGCATTCCGCGTCGTCCGCACATTCGCCGCGACCTTCTGCAACTGCTGCCGGTTGTTCGCGACCAGGTTCTCGAAATCGCTGGCGATGCTCACCGCCGACCGCGTCAGATACTTCTTCTCCAGCGTCTCCAGCGACCCGCGATTGATCCCGATCAGAAAGTAATGCGACACCACCAGCGGCAACAACCCGACGAGCAGCATCGCGCCGAGAAGGGTCCAGAGGAGGCGGCGGCGCGGGGTGGGCGGGGTGGGGGCGTCGGACATCGAAGAAGATTATAGAGGTTCGAATTTCGAGGTTCGAATGAAGAGGGAAGAATTTGGCAGCAGGCTTCCTCCTTCTTCCCTCGAACCTCGCACCTCGAACCTCATGCCTTTAGCTCTCTACGTCCACCTCCCCTTCTGCACCACGCACTGCACCTACTGCCCCTTCGCCATCTCCACCGACCTCTCGCAGCAGGACGCGTACGTCGACGCGCTGATGCGCGAGATCGATGCGCGCGGGAGCGGGGAAAGCGTGGACAGCATCTACCTCGGCGGCGGGACTCCGTCGCGCACGGGGGTGGGGGAACTGGGGCGGGTGTTTGCGCGGCTCAGGGAGCGGTTCGAGGTGAGCGCGGATGCGGAGATTTCGATGGAGGCGAATCCGGAGGATGTGACGGCGGCGGCGCTGGCGGGGTGGCGGGGGATGGGGGTGAATCGGATCTCGATCGGCGTGCAGTCGTTTCATGACGACGAGTTGCGCGCGATCAGCCGGGTGCACGATCGCGAGCGGGCGATCGGGGCGGTGCGCGATGCGGTGGGGAGCGGGATGCGCGCGAGTCTCGATTTGATTCTCGGGCTGCCGGGACAGACGGCGGAGTCGTTTCGCGAGACGCTCGACACGGCGGTCGCCCTCGGCGCGGGGCATCTCTCGCTGTACATGCTCGATCTCGAGGAGAAGACGCCGCTGCAGGTGCAGGTCGCGCGCGGGCGCGTGGCGCTGCCGGAAGACGACTCGGTTGCCGATCTGTATCTCGAGGCGATCGAGCGACTCGATCGCGCGGGACTCGCGCAGTACGAGATCAGCAACTTCGCGCGCCCGGGTGAGATCTGCCGTCACAACCTTCGCTACTGGACGCGCGGCGAGTATCACGGGCTCGGTCTCGCCGCGCATTCGTTCATCGGCGCGGAGCGCTTCGCGAACACGCGCGACATCCGCCGTTACATCGAGCGCTCTCCCGACGCGCGCGATTTCAGCGAGCACCTCGGCGAGGTTGAGTCGCGCCGCGAGACGATCTTCCTCGGACTCCGCCAGACCTCCGGCATACTGTATGAAGATCTCGTGCGGCTGTGCGGACAGGAGGGCATCGAATGGACGGAGCGCGGAATGCAGGACGGCTGGTTGCGGAGGGTGCATGGGCGCGTCGCCTTCACGCCCTCGGGCTTTCTGCAAAGCAACGACTTCATCTCGCAGCTTTTCTGATTCTCCTCGCCGCGCTTCCGCTGCAGGCGCAGAGCGACATCGACTTCGATCCCGCCATCACCCAGGCTGAGTTCGAGACGTTTTCGCGTCTCGTCGGCCAGGCGATCTACGCGACGCCCGTCGATCCGGCGCGCGCGCGCGGGCTTCTCGGCTTCGACATCGGCGTCGGCGTGACGGCGGTCCCGGTCGATCCGAACGCGTCGTACTGGCAGCGCGCGGTGCAGGACGACTTCACGATCAGCGACTACGTCGCCGTTCCGCGCGTCATCGTGTCGAAGGGCTTGTCGGTGGCGACGCTCTCCGCGATGTACTCGAAGGTGCAGGACACCGACATCTCGACCTGGGGCGCGGCGCTCGACGTCCCGATCATCGACGGCGGCATCATCCGTCCGACGCTCGCGGTGCGCGGCGCGTACTCGCAGTTGAACGGCAGCGACGACTTCGATCTGAAAACGTACGGCGTGGAGGTGTTCCTGTCGAAGGGCATCGGTCCCGTGACGCCGTACATCGCCGCGGGACGGATGAAGCTCGATGCGGAAGGACGGCTGAGTCCCACCGTCGCGCTGACGGACGACTCGTCGGTGAATCGCTACACGGTCGGCGTGAAGCTGTCGCTGCTGTTGCCGAAGATCGTGGTGGAAGCGACGCAGGCCGAGGAGCGGAGCTACGCGGCGAAGGTGAGCTTCGGGTTCTGACGAACCCGAAGCTCGCTGATCATTTCGATTTCGCGGGAGCTGCCGCGGTCACCGGCAGGCCGAGGGCGCGCTTGATCGCGTCGACCGTGAAGTTTCCCTCGGGGCCGAAGCCCATCATCTGACCGTTGACGACGAACGTCGGCGTCGCGGCCACGCCCATCGAGAACGCGCGGCCGACCTGCTCGAGCAGCGCCTGGCGCTCGGCCTTCGACGCGTAAATCTTCTGCACCGCCGCGGCGTCGATGTCGTGATCGTCGAGGTAGCCCTGCAGGAACTTGTCGAACGGCTGCTTACCGATCTCTTCCTGGTTCGTGAACACGTGATCGACGTAGTCCCAGTACTTCGTCGGCGCCACGCGGTTGATCGCGCGCGCGGCCATCGCCGCCTGCACCGCCCACTGGTGATGATCGAACAGCGGGAGATCGAGGCGGAGGTAGCTCACCTTCGACAGGTTCTTCATGATGATCGGATCGACCTTGCCATGCGCGCGCGCGCAGCTCGGGCACTGGAAGTCGGAGAGCTCGATGATCTCCACCTTCGCGGCCGGGTTGCCCTTGCGCACCGCCGCGGCGACGCCGAGTCCGTCGCGGATCGTCTTGGCCGGATCCACCTGCAGGTTTCCGCGCGAGCCGACGATCAGGAACTTCTCCGACGCGTCGACGAAGCCGTGATACGCGAACGGACCGAACGGCGTGTCCTTGTTGATGCTCACCGCCTTGAGACCGTCCTGCAGCGGGAACGGCGAGATCGTCGCCGTGACCTTGCTGTTGAGCAGGCGCGTGCTCTCTTCCGTCACGCGCGTCGCGGTCGGCTTCCCGTTCTCCGGGAGCGCGAGCACCACGCCGATGAGGATCTGCTGCGTCTTCGGCGAATGAATCAGATATTTCTGTGTACCGCAGTACTGATCCGACGAGCGGATCGTCACCGAGTAGGAGTTGAAGTTCTGCGGACCGCCCGGCACCGACTCCATCGTGAGGACGCCGTCGGGACAGCGGGAGAGGCTTTTCGCGGCGTACGTTTTGAGCGGCGCCAGCGGGTCGACCATCTGGGCCTGCGTTGCGGCGCAGACGAAGAGCGTGGCGAAAAACAGAAGAGAGCGTTTCATATTACTGCGCGTTAACAGTGCGATATCCCCGTTCAATCCAGGCCCCCATGCCTCCCGAGATGTGGACGACGTTGCGGAATCCGGCGAGCTGAAGCAGCCGCGCCGCGAGCGCCCCGTCGGCGTCGCCCTCGCCATACACGAGGACGGTTTGGTTCTGATACGGCAACAATTCAGGCAACTGCCGCTCGATCGAATCGAACGGCGCGCTCAGCGCCCCCGCGATGTGCCCCTCCGGCCCGCGATAGTCGTTCGCGGTCCGGACGTCGAGGATCACCACCTGCCGCGAGTCGAGGATCATTTCGTTCGCGATCGTCGGCGAGACCTCGGCGTACCCGCCGGAGGTGGTGGAGACGCCGACGGTCTTGCAGGAAGCGAAAAGCAGAATGCAGAATGCAGAATGCAGAATTAAGAATTGAGAATGTCTGCGTCTGCGCGTTCGGCCGTTTCTCAATTCTGCATTCTGCATTCTGCATTCTGCATTCATAAAACCTCCAGTTCGAACTCCGCCTTCACTTCCCCAACCACCGTCCCCACATGATTCCGCACGATCCCCTGCCGGTACGGCAACAGCTCCGGTCTCTCATCCAGATCGATCCCGAGCAGTTCGAGGACCCGCAGGATCACGGGGTTGCGTCCGCGGTCCATCGAGCCGTCGTCGATCTTGAGCGCGATGCCGATGGCGCCATCATCCGCGAGGCGGAGGGGGCCGGTCAATTCGGACGCCAGCGAGGGGGCGATCGCCATCGCGTAGAAGCCCTCGGCGCCTTCTTTCGCGACGAGCTCGCCGGCGAAGGCGGCGAGGAGGGGCGTGGTCATGCTCCAGTTGCCGGCGACGTAGTGCGGGAACGCGGTCATCGCCTCTGTGACGGTCGAGGCGCTGTCCGCGTATCGGTCGAGCGTTTGCGGGGACAGCAATCGCGCATACGCGAGGGCGGCGCGGTAGAGGGACAGATAGAACGCCGGCACGCCGCAGCCGTCGATGGCGATCGGGATGTCGTCCGGCGCGAGTCCCGCGAAGTCGGCGAGCGTCGAGCGCATCAGCGCCTGCAGCGGATGGTCGGGATCGATGTAGCGCGTGCTCGCGACGTCCATCACCTGCGTCGCCAGCAGCATCCCGGCGTGCTTGCCGGAGCAGTTGTTGTGCAGCGGCGACGGAGATTCGCCGGCCGCGCGCAGGTCCGCCGCCGACTTTTCGTCATAGGGCATGTGCGCGCCGCAGAGGAGGTCCTCCTCGTCGAGCTCACCCTTCCGCAGCAGCGCCGCCGCGGTGGCGACGTGAATTGGCTCGCCGCCATGCGAGCCGCACGTGAGCGCGATCTCCTCGCCGGTGAGATCGAACTCCTCGACGCCGCCGTATTCGAGGAGCGGAATCGCCTGAAACGGCTTCGCCGCCGAGCGGAGGCAGCTGCGCGTCGCCGGATCGCCCGCGCACGCGAGCAGGCGCCCGCGCGCATCCACCACCGCGATCGATCCGGAGTGATGCGACTCGATGTGCGTCCCGCGATAGACGTTCGTGAGACGAACGCTCATTCGACGGGGAGTGTACCGCGTGTCAGGCGTGCGCCGGAGAGCTCTCCGCCGACACCGCTTCCTCTTCCGTGTTGTAGATCTTGAACACGGCGTCGAGCTTCGCGAGCTTGAGCAGTTTCTGGATGCGCTCGGACGGGTTGACGAGGATCAGCTTGCGGTTCTGATTGGTGAACTTGCCGAGGTAGCCGACCAGCTCACCGATGCCCGTCGAGTCGATGTAATCGATCTTCGTGAAGTCGATGATGACGTTCGTGCTCTCGTTCTTGAGCACATTCTCGAGAGCAGACGAGAAGAACTCCGCGCTCTCCCCCAGCTTGATGAGACCTTCCACGTAGAGGATCGTGAAGTTGTCCACGTGCTTCTTTTCTACGATCACTGCGCTGCCCTCCGAGCCCAAATCATAGTCCGTGAAGCAAACGGAGGGCCACGACCGCGTTCATCCCCCCGAAGCCGAACGAATTCGAGAGGAACGCGCTCACCCGCTCCGGCCGCGGCTCGTTCGGGACGTAGTCCAGATCGCACGCCGGATCGGGCTTCGTCAGGTTGATCGTCGGCGGGAGGAAGCCGTCGTTGAGGGCGAGGAGCGAGCAGGCGATCTCGATCGCGCCGGAGGCGCCCATCGCGTGCCCGTGCAGCGATTTCGTGGAGCTCACGGGAATCGCGCGCGCGGCTTCGCCGAGGGCCTGTTTGATCGCCGCGGTCTCCGTCGGATCGTTCGCGCGCGTGGCGGTGCCGTGGGCGTTGATGTAACCGACGTCCTCCGCGTTCAATCGCGCGTCGTTCATCGCCAGGCGGATCGCGCGAGCGGCGCCGCCGGCGTCGGGGTCGGTGATGTGTCCCGCGTCGCTCGTCGCCGCGCTGCCGGCGATCTCGCCGAGGATCTCCGCGCCGCGCGCCTGCGCCCGCTCGAATGATTCGAGCACGAACACCGCCGACCCTTCCGCGAGCACGAGTCCCCTGCGATCCGCGCTGAACGGACGGCACGCCTCCTCGGGATGGTCGTTGTCGATCGCCAGCACGCGCAGCGCCTCCCACCCGCGGATCACGCCCGGCGTCAGCGGCGCGTCCGTGCCGCCGGTGAGCACCGCGTCGGTCTGTCCCGCGCGAATGGCCTGCATGGCGAGACCGATCGCATGCGCGCTCGACGCACACGCGGAGACGACGGAGTAGCCGACGCCTTTCGCATTCCACTTCGCCGACACCGCCGCGCCGGCGGCGTTGTACATCGACAGCGGAATCCCCATCGGCGGGATGCGCCCACCTTCCGCGTACATGCGGCGATAACTCGCGTCGAGCGTTTCGCATCCGCCGAGGCCTGTGCCGAGGATCACGCCGACGCGCTCCGGCTCACATCCGAGGTCGCCCGCCTGCTGCATCGCCTCCTCGGCGGCGATGAGCGCGAAGCGCGTGAAGCGATCGTGTCCTTTGTGCTCGCCCTCGTGCGCCTCCGCCGGCACCTCGCCGGCGATGCGGCAGTTGAGCGTCGACGCGTCGATGCTGGTGATTCGCTTCACGCCGCTGCGCGCATTGCGGAGCGACTCCAGCGCGGCGGCCCTGCCCCGGCCGAAAGGGGAGACGATGCCGAGGCCGGTGATCGCGACGCGCATCACGCGGCGGGCAACAGGTCGTGGACCACGTTGATCAGATCGCCGAACGTGATGATCGCGCGGGCGCGGTCGTCGGGGATCGAGATGTGGAACTGCTCCTCGATCGCAAACAGAATCGTCAGGGAGTCCAGCGAGTCGATGCCCGCCTCCGCCAGCGGTGTCTCGGGCCGGAGGAGCTCCTGCGCGATGTTTTTCTCCTGCTGGACGATGGCGACCAGCTTCTCCTCGATCTCGCCCCGCGTCACGATCCGTATGATACCAGCGTGTTTCGCCGCTTCCGGTACCTCTACCCCGCGTGGATTCTCCTCTGCGCCATCCTCTTCGTCGCCCTCGGCGGCCTCGAAGACCCCGCCCGCCCCGAGGGCCGCATCCTGTCGAATGAGGCCGGCGCGCGCGCCCTCGCCGTCGTTCGCGCGCGCGGCTTTCGCGATTACGAGGTCGTGCATGTGGCCCGCGCGCGGGCGGGGGAAGGGGGGAGGGAGGACCGGTGGGTGGTGCTGGTGGATCGGGTGGGGCACACGCGACTTCGTGACGCGATGGTCATTGAGTTGAGGGAGAGGGATGGGGAGGTGGTGGTGGTGAGGAGGCCTTAAAATGCCCCCATCCATGCCCCGCCCCCTCACGAAGCTCACCCCGATGCTCGAACAGTACTTCGACATCAAGCGCACCGTTCCCGACGCCATCCTCTTTTACCGGCTCGGCGATTTTTACGAGATGTTTTTCGAGGATGCGGAGAAGGCGGCGCCGTTGCTGGACCTGGTGCTGACGGCGCGGAACAAGGGGCAGGAGCATGAGGCGCCGATGTGCGGCGTGCCGTATCACGCGGCGGATTCGTACATCGCGAAGCTGATCCGGCACGGGCTGCGCGTGGCGATCTGCGATCAGGTCGAGGATGCGGCGCTGGCGAAGGGCCTGGTGAAGCGCGAGATCGTGCGCATCGTCACGCCGGGCACGGCCACCGAGAGCGCGATCGTGGAGCGCGAGAGCTGCTATCTCCTCGCGCTCGTCCCGAACGGACACAGCGTCGGCGCTGCCTGGCTCGACGTCTCGACCGGCGACTTCTTCGTCACCAGCTACCGCTCGCTCGACGACGCGCGTTTGTTCGACGACGTCGCGCGCTTCTCCCCGCGCGAGGCCGTCGTGCCTCGTGGAGGACAGGAAATCCTGTCTGTCCCGACGACCCACGTCGAGCCCTCGCTGTTCGAAGCGCAGCACGACTACCTCGCGAAACACTTCGGCACGCAGTCGATGCGCGGCTTCGGACTCGAGGACGACGACATCCGCATCGGCGCGGCCGGCGGCGCGCTGCGCTACGCGAGCGCGAGCCACAAGCGTCCGCTCGATCACGTGCGCGGGCTGCGCGTCGACAACGACTCCGATTACCTGCAGCTCGACGCCGCGACGCTCGCGAACCTCGAGGTGCTCGACTCGCGCGACGCCGGCCGTCCGCGCGCGACGCTCTGGAGCGTCGTCAACGCCACGAAGTCGGCGATGGGCGCGCGCACGCTCCGCCGCTGGATCACCCGTCCGCTGAAATCGCGCGAGGCGATCTTCGACCGCCACGACGCCGTCGACGAGCTCACCCGCTCGCGCGCGATCCTCGAGCCGATGACCGCGCGCCTCCAGAAAATCGCCGACCTCGAGCGCGTCGCCTCCCGCATCACCCTCCGCACCGCCACGCCGCGCGAGTGTCTGACGCTGGCGGACTCGCTGCTGATGGTGGGGGAGCTGCGCGATTCGATGCTGCCGCTCGCGGGGCCGTTGTTGCGCGGGTTACGTGAGCGCCTGGAGGCGGGGTCCGGGGAACGGGGCACGGGACCCGGGCTTCCTCGTCCAGGCGACACAGCCCGGACCCCGGACCCCGGACCCCGGACCCCGCTTCACTCGGTCATCTCCCTCATCGCCCAAACCCTCCAGCCCGAGCCCCCGCCGTTCGTCCGCGACGGCAACGTCATCGCGGCTGGCGTGGACCGCGAGCTGGACGAGCTGCGGGCGATCGCGCGCGACTCGAAGTCGGTGCTGCTGGAGATCGAGGCGCGCGAGCGGGAGCGCACCGGCATCGGGTCGCTGAAGGTCCGCTACAACTCGGTCTTCGGCTACTACATCGAGATCTCGAAGTCGAACCTCGCGAAGGCGCCGGCGGACTACATCCGCAAGCAGACGCTCACGAACGCGGAGCGGTTCATCACGCCGGATTTGAAGGAGCTCGAAGAGAAGATCGTCGGTGCCGAGGAGAAGGCGTGCGCGATCGAGGTCCGGCTGTATGACGAGCTGCTCGGAAAAATCGCGGAGATGAGTCCGGCGATTCTCGCGACGGCGCGGGCGGTGGGGGAGGTCGACGCGCTGGCGTCGCTCGCCACGATCGCGGTGCGCAACCGCTACGTCCGTCCGGTGCTGAGCGACCTCGCGGAGCTTTGTATCGAAGAGGGGCGGCATCCGGTGATCGAGCAGATCTCGACGGAGCGCTTCATCCCGAACCACACCGACATCGTCCGCGACCGCAATGGAATCCAGATCATCACCGGCCCGAACATGGGCGGTAAGTCGACGTACCTCCGCCAGGTCGCGCTGATCGTGCTGCTGAATCAGACCGGCTCGTTCGTTCCCGCCGCCAAAGCGCGCCTCGGCATCTTCGACCGCATCTTCACGCGCGTCGGCGCGTCGGATCAGCTGGCGCGCGGCGAGTCGACGTTCATGGTCGAGATGCACGAGACCGCGAACATCCTCAACAACGCCACCGACCGTTCGCTGATCATCCTCGACGAAGTCGGCCGCGGCACGGCGACGTTCGACGGCCTCTCGCTGGCGTGGGCGATCATCGAGTTCCTGCACGACAACCCCGCGCGCAGCGGCATCACGCTCTTCGCCACGCACTACCACGAGGTCACCGACCTCGCGAAAACGAAGGCGCGCGTGACCAACGCCAATGTCGCGGTGAAGGAGTGGAACGAGCAGATCATCTTCCTGCGCAAAGTCGTCGAAGGCGCCGCCGACAAGAGCTACGGCATCCAGGTCGCGAAGCTCGCCGGCATTCCCGCGACCGTGATCGAGCGCGCGCGGGAGATCCTCGACACGCTCGAGCGGCGGGAACGCGACGTCGTCGAAGAAACCCGCCGCCGCGGCCCCCGACCCGCGACCTCCCAGCTCGGCCTCTTCAACTCCCGCGAACAGTCCGTCCTCGACGCGCTCCGCTCGCTGGAGCTCGATGCGCTCGCGCCGCGGGAGGCGTTGAATGTGTTGTACGAGCTGTCGCAGAAGCTGAAAGAGTGACGGTCACGCGGTCACGCAGTCACGCGGTAGGTTCTGCTGCGTGACCGCGCGACCGCGTGACTGCGCAACCGTTTGCTACGATGCACGCCGCGAATGGGAACAGAACTCCTCGGCATCGGCCTCACCGGCAAGCATCTGACGGACCTCGAGCGGCGCATCCTGCGGGACAACTCGCCGTACGCGGTCGTGTTGTTCGGGCGGAACATCGGGACGCCGGAGGAACTCGTCGAGCTCGTGGCCGAGGTGAAGAGCCTCGCGAAACGGCCCCCGCTCTTCATGATCGATGAAGAAGGGGGGCGCGTCGACCGCCTCCGCCACATCCTCCCCGGCCTGCCGAGCGTGGAAGGATTCGGCGAAGGCGCGCAGCCGGTCGAGCTTTCGGAATGGTTCGGCCGCGTGATCGGCATGGCGCTGCGGTTCTTCGACGTCGAGATCGATCTCGCGCCGGTCGTCGACATCCGCCGCAACGCCGCGACGAAGGGACTCGAGCGCCGCACCTTCGGCAACGATCCCGGCACCGTCGTCGAGCTCGCGGGTGCGTTCACTCGCGGACTGCACGCCACCGGCACCGCCGCGTGTCTCAAGCACTGGCCCGGCATCGGCGCGGGATCGGCCGATCCGCATTACGGCGCGACGGTGATCGACGTGCCGCTCGACGAGATGCTGCGGCACGATCTCGTCCCCTTCGCGCGTCTCGGCAACGAGGCCGGCGCGATCATGATCGGCCACGGCACCTATCCGCACATCGAAGACAACGCCGATCTTCCGGCGTCGCTCAGCTGGAAGCTCACCACCGATCTGCTGCGCAACACGATCGGCTTCGAGGGTTGCGCGATCAGCGACGACATGGAGATGCACGCCGTCTCCGACCTCGGCTCGTACGAAGAGATCGCCGAGCGCGCGCTGATGGCCGGCAACGACGTGATCCTCTTCTGCAGCCACATCGAGCGCGTCCCCGACCTGCAGCGCTATCTGCGCGCGCGCGTCAACGAAGACGGCGCCGTGCGCGCGCGCTTCGACGAGGCGCGACAGCGCTGCGACCTCTATCGCGCGCACTGCGAGCGCCTTCGCGCCGCGGCATCGGCGCCGGCGTCGTTCGACGACGTCGTCGACGAGACCGCGCGCTTCATCGAAGAGTTCGAGCGCACCCGCATCCACCGCGAGATCTTCATCCCCGACACCGAGCGCCGCCACAATCCGCGCACCCCGGGGAAGGGGAAGACCGGCCGCGAAGAGTGGACGTGAGCCTTACAATCTCCCGCACATGCGCAAAGCCCTCCTCCTGGCGCTGTTCGCCGTCGCGAGCAACGCACTTGCTGCAGTCCCCCAGTCCCAGCGCGACGCGCTGATCGCGTTCCATCAATCGACGGGCGGTCCTTCGTGGGTGGGGAAGCTGAACTGGCTCGGCGCGCCGGGGACGGAGTGCACGTGGTACGGCGTGAGCTGCGATGACGCCGAGGCCAACGTCATCGGAATCGATCTCCCCTTCAACAACCTGCAGGGCACGATCCCGGCGTCGATCGCCGGCCTGCCGAAGCTGCGGTTGCTGATGCTGGCGGCGAACCAATTGACAGGCTCGCTCCCGCACGAGCTCGGGCAGCTCACCGACCTCGACTCGTTATACACGACCGGCAACCAGCTCACCGGCCACATCCCCGCGGAGCTCGGCAATCTGAAAAAACTGCAGTACCTCGCGCTGAACGACAACCACTTCGAAGGCACGCTGCCGTCGTCGCTCGGCGGCATGCTGGCGATGAAGGACATGGATCTTTCGTTCAACGCCATCACCGGCTCGATCCCGGCGTCGTTCGGAAATCTCGTCGCCGCCGAGCGGATCTCGCTCGCGTCGAATCAGCTCACCGGCGCGATTCCGAAGGACCTCGGCGCGCTCGCGAACCTGGAGATCCTCAGCCTCAGCGTGAATATGCTCGACGGCTCGATCCCGCCGGAGCTGGGCAATCTCGCGAAGCTCGTCTCGCTGCAGCTCAACTACAACAAACTCTCCGGCGGCATCCAGCCGGCGCTCGGCAGGCTGCGCAACCTCGAGCAGCTCGAGCTCGGAAACAACGCCCTCGGCGGCACGATCCCGCGCGAGTTCGGCGACCTCGCCGCGCTCCGCATCCTCGAGCTGACCACCGCGCAGCTCACCGGTACGATCCCGCCCGAAATTTTCAACCTCGCGAAACTCGAGGAGCTGCGGCTCGCGGACAACCAGCTCGAGGGCACGATCACCGACGTCGTGAAGCTCACGAACCTCCAGGTGCTCGAGCTGTACTTCAATCGCTTCAGCGGCAGCATCCCCGAGGGATTGCGCAATCTGAAGAGCCTCCGGTACATCGGGTTGAATGGCAACGCGCTCACCGGCGAGATCCCGGGCGGCATCGGCGAGCTGACGAGCCTCGCGTCGTTCGACCTCGGCGCGAATCGCATCGGCGGCTCGCTTCCCGCCGGCATGGCCGCGCTCGAGAACCTCGAGTATCTCGACCTCAGCGGAAACGAGCTGACGGGCGGCCTGTTCGATTTCTCGCGCCTGTCGAAGCTGCGCGACATCAACCTCTCCCGCAATTTTCTCAGCGGCCCGATTCCGGCCAGCGTCGGCGGACTGACGGGTCTCGTCAACGCGCAGTTCGGAGGCAACGACTTCAGCGGTCCTCTGCCGCGCGAGATCCGCAACTGGACGAACGCGTGGTACGTCGACTTCGGCGACAACCAGCTCTCGGGTTCGATCCCGCCGGAGCTCGGCGAGCTGCGACAGATGTACGCCCTCTCCCTGTACAGCAACCGCTTCACCGGCACGATCCCGCGCGAGATCGGACAGCTCACGAGCCTGCAGGCGATCTACGTCCACTACAACGCACTGCGCGGACCGATCCCGTCCGAGATCCTCAACCTGACCACACTCATCGACGGCCAGTCCAGCTTCGGCCACAACCTGCTGTTCACGAGCGACGCCGCCGTGCGCGACTTCGTCAGCCGGAAGCAGGGGCCGGAGGATCCGTGGGAGTCGACGCAGACCGTGCCGCCGTCGAACGTGCAGATCTCGCAGATCACCGACCGCAGCGCGACGCTGACGTGGACGCCGATCGCGTACTTTTACGACAGCGGCGGCTATCAGGTCGTCGCCACGCCCGTGGCGTCGGGCGGTCCGCCGCTGGTGATCGCGACGACGAACGGGAAGGACATCGACACCATCACCGTCCGCAATCTGAGTCCCACGACGTCGTACGTCTTCAACGTCTCGACGGTGACGCATCCGCACGACTCGCAGAAGAACCTGCTCGTGAGCGATCCGACCGCGCCGCTGCAGGCGACGACGGGACAGCGCGTCATCGCGCCGCCCGACGTCGTGATGACCGAGGCGCCGGAGGGGATGGTGCGGGTCGATGGCAACGCCGTCGTCGAAGACAGCTTCACGCTCACGAACTTCGGCGACACCGGCACGAATCTCGAGATCGAGATCGCGGGCGACTTCTTCACCGTCGAGCCGGCGCAATTCCGGCTCGAGGGCGGCGCGAGCCGCAGCGTCGCCGTGCGCTCGCGCGCGAAACCGGTTGGCTCGTACTGGGGCAACGTGATCGTGCGCGGCCAGGGCGCGGAGTTCTCCATCGACATCGTGCTGCTCGCGGTCGCGCGTCCCGCGGGACGCGTTGTCGCGACGCCGCTCGTGACGCGTGTCGAAGTCGTCGGCGAGCGCGGACTCGAGTCCGTCGGCACCGTGCAGTTCCGCAACATCGGTACCGCGACGCTGACCGGCATCGTGCTGTCGGACCAGCCGTGGATCGTGCCGAACCCGCAGCCGATCTCGATCGAGCCGGGCTCGGTCGGCACGGTCAACTTCCGCGTCATCCGCTCGCGCCGCGCGACGAACGCGGAGGGCGCGCTGGTCGCGAACCTCTCGCTGGTCTACGTCGACGGCAACCAGGCGTCGCTGCTCGACACGATCAGGACGTTTGGCCCGGGCGCAAGCGGCGTGTCGGTGAGCAAGGTGAGCGTCGTCGACGTCTCGAAGCCGCCGGTGACGTCAGGCTCGATCCCGCCGACGTTCGCGGGTGAGGTGCCGCTGTTCATCTCCGGTCTCGCGAATCGCAACAACACGCGCTCGGACGTTTCGATCCTGAATGCGTCGGGCGGCGGGGCGATCAACGATTTGAAGCTCTACTTCACGAGCGGCTCCGCGACGAGCATCGCCTCGCTCGCGCCTCTCGGCGCGTCGAACGGCATCAGCCTCACCAACATCGTCGGGAACCTCTACAGCGTCACGAACGGCGCCGGGACGCTGCAGGTGCGCAGCGGTGACTGGCAGAGCGTCGGCGCGGATGCGAAGACGACGGTCGTGACTTCGGCGGGCACGCTCGGCGGCACGATCCCGGTGTTCCGCGCCGATCGCGCGACGCTGATCAATCAGAAGATCTATCTCGCCGGCCTCACGCGGCCGGGCGATCTCGTCGTGCAGGAAGTGAGCGGCACCGCGTCGCGCGTACGCATCGAGTTCCTCGACGCGAACGGCAACGCGGCCGCGCTGCCGTCCGAGCAGAACGTCGGCGCGCAGTCGCTGCTCGAGCTGCGCGACGTCGTTCCCGCGAACGCCGTTACGGCGATCATCACCAACCTCGCGTCGTCCACCGGCATCGTCGCGTACGCGCGCGCCGCGGACGCCGCGAGCGGCGACGCGTGGAGCGTCGTCGACTGGAGCGCGCTCTATCGCTACGACCGCACCACCGCGGTGCGCGTGCCGTTCGTCGACGGACGCGGCGCCGGCGGCGGGAAGCGCCGCGCGGTCGTTCACGCGACGAAGCCGCAGCCGCGCACCGACGTCATGCTGTTCAATCCCGGCAAGTCGGAAGCGAAGGCGAAGCTGCAGGTGATCGATACGTCGGGCGGCATCAGCGAGCGCGACGTGGCGATCGGCGCGCTCAAGACCGTTCTCGTGCCGGGCGTCGGCGCGAACGCGTCGTCGACGACCGCGCATCTCATCGTGACGCCGCTGAAAGGCGAGCTGGCCGTGACCGCGCGCAGCTTCGCGTCCGTCACGAATGGCACCATCGGCACGGCGATCCCCGTGCTCTCCGCGACCTCCGGCCTCCGCCTCGGCCAGCGCCAGGTCTTCTTCGGCCTCGAAGACTCGACGAGTGCGACCGTCGCCGCCGGAACCGCCGCGACGTTCCGCACCAGCTACGGGTTGTCGGAGACGACCGGCGCGTCGGTGCGCGTGCGCGCGCGGATCATCATCGACGAGACGAACGCGCTCGTCTCCGCGATCACGTCGCGCACGTTCGACCTCGCGCCGCGCCAGCAGCTCGTGCTGCCCGAGCTGCTGCGCTCGTTCGCAGGCGACGGACGCGACACGCAGTTCGGCGATCTGCACGACCTGAAACTGGAGCTCGAAGTGATCGAGGGGAACGGCTCGGTCGTGCCGTTCCTCATCGTGACCGACAACGGAACCGGAGACTCGGTGCTGCGGCTGCAGTAGGCGTCCGAATAAACTTTCAATCCGTTTGTTCGTCTTACAGTCCAGCACATCGGTATGCGCATCCGGACTCAGCTGATCCTCGCCTCGTTCGTTCTCGCGGTCGTTCCGCTCGCGATGATCGTGACGTATTCGTACCACTCGTCGCGTCGCGCGCTCGAGTCGGCGGAGCGCCGCGAGGCGGAGCGGATGGCGCAGCAGATGGACCGCCGCCTCGCCGCGATCCGCGCCGATCTCGACGAGCGGCTCACGCTCGTTTCGTCGCTGCCGGTCTCCGAAGCCGGCAACGGCGAGAGCATCGCCGCGGCGATGGGCGACGCCACGAACTTCGTCGAGTCACTCGAGTACAAGCCGCTGCCGCCGACGCCCGCGGACGAGCCGGAGCGCGCGTCCGAGCCGGAGCCCGACCCGAAGATCGTGATCGCTCCGCCGCCTCCACCGCGAGGGCCGGTGTTCATCGATCTGCCGAACGCGCCGATGATGCGGAGCTACGAGATCTCGGAGAAGCAGCGCGAGCTGCTCGACGAGATCGGCAACCTCGGCGGCCAGCTCGAGAACAAGGAGCTCGACGCCGACGAGCGCGAGGACATCCGCCGCGAGCTCGCGGCGGCGCAGAAGGAACTGAACGCAGTCATCGGCGAGGACACGCGGCGTTTGCGCGAGCAGTCGCAGGCCGCGCGCCGCGCCGCGCGCGACCGCCAGCGCCAGCGCGTAACCGTCGCGACGCAGGTCGCGGCGCATGCGGCGGCGGCAGTCGCGGCCACTCCGGCGCCCGCGCCCGTGGCCGCCACTCCCGCCACGCCGCCCGCGGCGCCGGTGAAGAAGATCGAGTTCCGCGGACTCACGCCCGAGCAGCTGGCGAAGATCCGCGACACGGAAAAGAAGACGATGCTGATCCTCGGCTCGAAGTTCAAGGCGCCGGTGAGGAAGCAGGGTGAGGTCGTCGGCCAGCTGACGCCGAGCATCAATCCCGAGCGCGTCATTCGCCGCGTCCTCGGCGGCGCGCGCGAGGACGGCGACGAGATCGCCTTCGCGATCGACCGCGAGGGCAACGTCTACACGCGCACGGACGACGAGCGCGCGACGCTCGACCGCCTCGGCGTCCCGAAGCGCGTGCGCGAAAACAAGAGCCTGCGCGAGATTCCGGGCTGGATCGTCTCGGCGTCGACCGACGCGCCGAGCGGCATGCGCATCGGCGTCGCGCGTCCCGTCGGCGCGAACCTCGGCGAGCTGCGCCGCACCGCCGCGCGCAATTTCGGCCTCGGCATGGGACTGATCTTCTTCGCGCTGATCGGCATCATCCCGCTGTCGAACCACCTGACGCGCGACGTGAAGATCGTCACCGACGGCGCGGAGCGCATCGCGCAGGGCGACCTCATGACGCGCCTGCCGGTGACGACGAAGAATGAGCTGGGGCAGCTCGCGCGCGCGTTCAATCACATGGCCGAGGACCTCAGCCACCAGCAGCAGAAACTGCTCGAGCAGGAGCGCGCGCGGCAGGAACAGGAGATCCACCAGCGCGTGCTCGCGGTCGAGTACGAGCGCAAGACCGTCGAGCTGGAGGACGCGCGGCGGTTCCAGCTCTCCATGCTCCCGAAGGAAGTGCCGCACCACCCGTCCCTCGACATCGCGGTGCACACGCGCACGGCGACCGAGGTCGGCGGCGACTACTACGACTTCCACGTCGCGCCGAACGGCGTGCTGTCGATCACGATCGGCGACGCGACCGGTCACGGCGCGAAAGCCGGCACGATGGTCACGGTGGTCAAGACGCTGTTCTCCGGCTACGGAGGCTCGAACTCGCCCGCGGAGTTCCTGCGCGACGCGGCGGAGAAGATCAAGCGGATGGAGCTCGGCCGCATGTCGATGGCGCTGTCGGTGGGCTGCTTCGACGGCCGCAGACTGACGCTCGCCTCGGCCGGCATGCCGCCGGCGCTCGTGCATCGCGCGTCGAGCGGTCAGGTCGAGGAGATCGAGCTCGACGCGACTCCGCTCGGCACGCTCGGCACCGAGTACCCCGAGAAGACGATCGAGCTCGCGTCCGGCGACACGGTGCTCTTCCTGACTGACGGATTCCCGGAGCTCATGAATGACGCCGGCCAGCAGTTCGGCTACACCGCCGCCCTCGAGGCCTTCGCCTCGGCCGCACGCGCCGAGACGGCCGACGGCGTCATCGCCACGCTCGCCGAGATCGTGCGCCGCTGGCATGGCGACGGCGCGCCGAACGACGACGTGACGTTCGTCGTGACGCGCGTGGCGTAGCTTGCATTAGCATGGTCGCCATGCAAGGCCGACCGTCCGAGTCCGATTACTCTCCCGCATTCGCCGGCTACGTTGCGCTCTGTCCCGAGGACGACATTCTGTCGGTCATCGAGCAGGGATCGTCGGAGACGCAGCGGCTTCTCTCCTCGCTCGACGACGAGCGCGCGACGTATCGGTATGCCGAGGGGAAGTGGAGCGTGAAGGAAGTGATCGGGCACGTCACCGACGCCGAGCGCGTCTTCGGCTATCGCGCGCTCTGCATCTCGCGCGGCGAAAAGAACTCGCTGCCGGGATTCGATGAGAACGAGTACATGCGCAACGCGAACTTCGACGACTGGCGCCTCGGCGACCTCGCCGAGTCGTACGCGCTCGTGCGCCGCTCGAACATCGTCCTCTTCCGCCACCTCCCGCCGGACGCGTGGGACCGCCGCGGCGTCGCGAATCAGAAGGAGATCACCGTCCGCGCGCTCGCGTACGTCCTCGCGGGACACGAGCGGCATCATCTGAAGATCCTGCGCGAGCGCTATCTGATCGCGACGTAGCGCAGAACGGCCACGTAGTGGCAGATGCTGCCGGCGATGACGCAGAGATGCCACACGCCGTGCGTGTGCGCGACGCGCTTGGACATCGCGAAGAAGCCGATGCCGACGGTGTAGGCGAGACCACCCGCGATGAGCAGGGCGATGCCGGGCGGCGGAAGGGCCGCGCGCAGCGGCCCGAACGCGACGACGATGAGCCAGCCCATGAGGACGTAGAGCACGATCGAGATCACGCGCATGCGTCCGTGCAGGAACACGTCCTTCGCGACGCCGGCCGCGGCGAGCGCCCAGATGATCCCGAACAGCCACCACCCCCACGCGCCGCGCAGCGTGACGAGGGTGAAGGGCGTGTAGGTGCCGGCGATGAGGAGATAGATCGCGCAGTGGTCGAAGACGTGAAACACCTTCTTCGCCGGCCCGCGCAGGCTGTGATAGAGCGTCGAGCTGAGATACGCCACGATCAGCATCGCCCCATAAATCGCCAGCGCCGCCACCCGTCGCGCCCCACTCGCCAGCACGATCAGCACCGCCGTCCCCACGATCGCGAGCACCGTGCCGACGACGTGCGTGATGGCGTTGAATTTTTCGCCTTCGTACATGCGCGCGCATTATAGGAGTGCGGTGGCAAAGCCACCGCTCTGAAAGCGGCGGCTGTGCCGCCGCACTCCTAGAAACGCACTCCCAGCGACACGCGATACGTGCGTGGCGTCTGATACGCCAGATTGTTCAACGGCTGGCCGAAGTTCGCGGCGAGCTGGTAGTGGGTGCCGGCGACGGGGGTCGTGCGGTAGGGGTCGAACGGCTGCAGGGTGGTGGAGTTGGCGGCGGTGCTGACGCCGGTGCCGAGGCGGACGGGGTCGGCGATGCCCTGTCGGTTGAAGGCGTTCAGCAGATCGGCCTGCACGAAGAAGAACGAGTGCGCGTAACGCAGCGCGAGATTGGTCGCGCTCACGTCGTCGGTGCGGAACGCGCCGCGATCGGAGAAGTAGTACTGACCGTTGGGAATCGCGTTGTAGCCGGGATTCGCGGGCGCGCCGGTGTAGTTCCGCACGTTGATCGGCGCGACGGCGGAGAACGGCAGTCCCGAGTCGAACGTCTGCAGCACCGACGCCGAGAAGCCGCCGATCGTGTAGCCGAGCCACGCGCGGGCGCGATGCCGTTGATCGCCGGCGAGATCGCCGACGGGGCTGAAGCGGTCGTAGTCGAGAAACTCGGAGTAGTACATCGAAGGATCGAGATTCGCGATCGGCCCGACGTTCGCGGTCTCGCCCTCGTCATTGCCGCGCAGCTTCGACCACGTGTAATGCACGCCGCTCTGGAACGGCCCCGGATTCCAGCGCGCCTGCAGCAGCACGCCGCGGTAGGTCCGCTCGATGTTGCCGCTGTTGCGGATGAGCAGCAGATCGACGGGGATGTTGAACGACGTCGTGGCGCGGCGCGTCGACGTCGTCACGCTCGCCGCGTAGAAATCGCGCCAGTCGCGCGCGACGAGATCGACCTTCGCGAATCCGCTCCGTCCGATCTGCATGCCGTAACCGATCGTCATCTCGCGCACGTACGGCGAGCGGAGCGTGCCGTCGAAGTACGCCGCGAAGCCGGGCACGCTGCGCGTGCCGCCCGTCCGGAGGTTCGTGGCGGCGGTGTTCGCCGTGCCGCCCTGCTGCGCGTCGAAATACGCGAGCAGCGCGCGAATCGCGTCGTCCGCCGATACGGTGAGGTCGGCCGCGTTGATCGCCGGTCCCTTGTACGCGAAGTCGATCGATGCGGCGTTGCCGGCGGTCTGATTCGCCGACGCGATCGCGTCGCCGATGCGCGTCGTGTACTCCGCGTACGACGCGCTGACCCGCTGCCGCCCGTCGCCGCGCGGATCGAAGTGCGCGGAGAGGCGAGGCGCGAAGCGGCTGTCGTCGGAGCTCCGCGTGCCGTCGGCGTCGACGGCGTGATTGCGGTCGTAGCGGATGCCGGCGGAAACGCTCCAGTGCCGGCCGAAGTCCCAGCGGTCGTTGACGAACGCGGAGTCGGTGCGCAGCTCGTTCTCCGCGCCGGCGGTGAGGATCGGCGTCCAGCGGATGAACGTCCCGCCGCCGTTCGCGGTCGTCGGCGTGATGACGGGATAGATCGTGCCGTTGCGGTACTGCGCGCGCGTGACGAAGATCGAGAGATCGCTGCCGGACTGATGGTCCTCGATCAGATGGCGCTCGGTGAAGCGGTCGATGCCGGCGACGAGGTCGTGGCTCCCCATGCGGGCGGTGTCGAAGAAGGCGTTTGCCTTCAGCACGACGTCGTCGTTGTCGCGCCGCTCGTTCTCGCAGACACCGCAGCGCGACGGCGAGTGGAAGCGCGTGTTCGCGTTCGCGCGATCGAGCAGCAGCGTGCCGGCGATGCGGTCGGTCGTCTCCGCGCCGGTTTGCAGCGAGTAGGTGCGGCGCGAGAGATGCGCCTGCACGAGCAGGTTCTGCGCGACGACGCCGTCGTAGTGAAGCGCGGCCAGCGTTTCGGGATCGTGCTGCGAGGTCAGGCTCGCTTCGTCGTAGATGTTGGCGTTGAAGCGCGCGTTCGTGCCGCGCGTGTCGATTCCGAAGTAAGACGCGACCAGCGCGTGCCGCGCGCCGATGGTGCCGGTGAGCTTGCCTTCGTAGCGCTTCTGATCGTTGCCCTCGGAGTAGTTGATGCGCGGCGAGACGGCGGAGGAAGGATTGGCGGCGAACGCGGGAACGGCGACGGTCTGACGGGCCATGTCGTTCTTCGCCCATCGTCCCGCGGCGAAGAACCAGAGCCGGTCGCGCAGCGCCGCGCCGCCGAGGGTCGCTTCCCAGACGTGATTGAGCGAATCCTCGCGCGTTTCGAGCGCCGGCGTCTGCGCGGCCCACGCCGCATTCGACAGCGAGTCGCGCAGCGATCCCTCGAAGCCGTTGCCGCCCGAGCGCGTGATCGTATTGACTACGCCGCCGGTGAAGCGTCCGTACTCCGCGGTGATCGCGCCGGTGAGCAGCGTCGTTTCCTCGATCGCGTCCTCGACGTACATCGGCCGCATCTGGCTGCGCACGTTCTCCGTGACGACGACGCCGTTCACGAGCACGAGGTTGTCGTAGCCCGCGCCTCCGGCGATCTGCAGCTGGCCGTTCGCGAGCACGTTCGCGGTGACGCCCGGCGCGAGCTGCGCGGTCGCGAGCTGGTTGCGCTGGACGGGGAGGCGATCGATCTCGCGCAGCGTGAGCGTCGTCGCGATCTGCGGCGTCTCGAGGACGGTCGGGACGTCGGCCTGCACGACGAGGTTCTCGGTCAACGGCGCGAACAACTCCGTGTCGGCGCGCGAGATCTGGCCGAGCGGGACATCGATCGTGCGGGAGACCGTCACGAACCCTTCGCGCGTGAAGACGATGGTGTAGTCGCCAGGCGGCAGCGCGGAGAATTGAAACGTCCCGGCGTCACCGCTCGTGGTGGCGCGCTCGCCCTGCAATGCCGGCGAGGTGATGGTGACATTCACGCCGGGGAGGGGCGTCTCTCCGCTCGAGACGACTCCGGTGAGCGTGGCGGTCGTTTGCCCGAACAGCGTCGGGGAAAGCAGCAGCAGGAGCGCGGCGCAGCGTTTCGTCATCATGATGGATTTCCATCGGAGAGTACGCGCGCCGCGCGATTCCGGTCAAGAACTGCCGCTAGAACGGTACTTCTTCGTCCTCTTCCATCCCGTCGGGCGCGGGCGCGGATTTTCCGGCCGGGCGCGAGGACTGATAGCCGCCGCCGCTGCCGCCGCCTTCATCGCCGCGGCGGTCGAGCATCTTCATCGTGTTGGCCACGATCTCGGTGCGGTACTTTTTCTGGCCCGATTCCTTGTCGTCCCAGCTGTCGGTGCGGATCGAGCCCTCGATGTAGACCAGCTTTCCCTTGCGCAGATACTGCCCGCAGATCTCGCCGAGCTTTCCCCACGCGGTGATGTTGTGCCACTCGGTGCGCTCCTGCTTCTCGCCCGCGCGGTCCGTGAACTTCTCGTCCGTCGCGACGGTGAACTTCGCGACTGACGTGCCGTTCGGCGTGGACCGGATCTCCGGGTCCTTGCCGAGGCGGCCGACCAGAATGACTTTGTTGATCATGGGGTGATTTTAACCGGAGGCGCGCCGCGGCCGTCGTTTTTCTACGACGCGTGGGGTTTCTGCAGCACGAAGCTGAGATAAATCCCGTCGCGCCGGCGAAACGACTCGAAGGCCTCCGTGCCGACCGTGGCCGCAAACTCGAGGACCTGATGCCGCAGGACGCGCGGGCACTTCTCGTCGATGAGCTTTTCCTTCCGTTCGTTGTCCAGCTCGAGCGCGCGCACGACGTTCGCGGTGATGTCGGTTTCCTTCACGATCCGCATCCCGGAGCCTGCGAGCTGCGCGCGCCACGCGTCGACGTGATCGTGCGGGCGGTGGTCGGTGTAGAGGAACCAGCCGCCCGGCCGCAGCACGCGATGCACCTCGGCGAGGAAGCGCTCCATCGAGACATAGCAATGCGACGACTCGACGTTGACCACGGCATCGATGCTCGCATCGGGGAGCGGAAGCGCGAGCGCGTCGCCGGTGCGGAAGGTGAGATTGCCGGACGCGTATTGGTTGTTGCTGGACGCGACCGCCTTCTCCGAGAAATCGACGCCCGTCATCGCGTGCGGGCCGAGGTTGCGCGCGATCCAGGACGCCCCTCCGCCGCGGCCCGAGCCCACTTCGAGCACGGTCTTGCCGGTGAGGTCGACCGCGCTCGCAACGTGGTGATAGAGCTGGATGCAGTAGCGATTGACGGCGTCTTCATCGCTCAGCGCGAGCGGGCGTTCGTCGGGATCGAGACCGGCGTAGCCGTAGTTCATGAAACTCACGTCGCGCCCGCGGTCGATGACGACGAAGAGCTGGTACCAGAGCCAGAAAAAGCCTCGGGCGGTGCGCGGAGAGATCCGCGCCACACCGCGCCACACTTTCATGAACATGTTCGCTATTCTCCAACAGGGATGCCGAAATCATGAAATGCGTCATTCAACGCGTGCGCCGCGCGTCGGTCTCGGTCGGCGAGGAAACCGTCGCGCGGATCGACGCCGGCCTGCTCATCCTTGCCGCGGTCGAGAAGGGCGACTCGGAGCAGCTGATGCTCGACGCCGCGAAGAAGCTCCGCGAGCTGCGCATCTTCGGCGACGAGGCCGGGAAGATGAATCGCGACGTGAGCGAGATCGGCGGCGCGATCCTCGCCGTGTCGCAATTCACCCTCGCCGGCTCGATCGCCCGCGGCCGCCGCCCCAGCTTCGACCATGCCGAAGAGCCCGAACGCGCCCGCGCGCTGTTCGACCTGTTCGCCCGCGAGCTCGCCGCTACCGGCATCCCCGTACAGACGGGCCGCTTCCGCGAAATGATGGTCGTGTCGCTGGAGAACGACGGTCCGGTGACGTTCGTGTGGCCGTGATTGACGGCGGTTGCGCGGTTGCGCAGTCACGCGGTTGCGCGGCGCAGTGTCAGACTCCGAACCTGATGGATCGACCCTCGGATTTGATGTATCGCCCCTCGGATTGGAAGTACTGGCCCTCGAATTTGACGTACTGACCTTCCAAACTGAGGTCTCGGGCCTGCCCCGGGAAGTCTCGGACCTGCACCGGGAAGTCTCGGACCTGCACCAGCACGTCCGGGACTTGCACCGGTCAATCGCTGGCTTCCTCCAGCAAATCGCGGGCTTACTCCGGCAAAGCCCGCCGCGTAACCGCGCAACGGCGCATCCGCGCAACCGCCCCCCGTGATGCTCCGCGCTCATGCAATACCGACTTGGGGACATCGAGCCGAACAGGCAGCAGCGGTGGGGCCGACGAAAGCGGGCCGGTAACGTTTGGCCGCACATCCGCCGCGTGACCGCGCAGCTATACTCCCGCGCTCATGCAATACCGACCTGTGGACATCGAGCCGAAGTGGCAACAACGCTGGGCTGAGGAAAAGGTGGCGGAGATCGACGTCGCAGCGCCTGGCGACAAGCTGTACATGCTCAACATGTTTCCCTATCCGTCCGGTGATCTGCATGTCGGACATGGCCGGAACTACATCCTCGGCGATGCGCTCTATCGCTACTTCCGCATGCAGGGCCGCGCGGCTCTGAATCCGATGGGGTGGGACGCGTTCGGCCTGCCAGCGGAGAACGCGGCCATCAAGCGCGCGATCCATCCGCGCGAGTGGACCCTCGGCAACATCGCGCGGATGAAGATGCAGTTCGCGCGGTGGGGCATCCTCTACGACTGGTCGAAGGAGATCGCCAGCTGCGAGCCGGAATACTACCGGTGGAACCAGTGGCTGTTCCTGCAGCTCTACAAACGCGGACTCGCATACCGCGGCACGGCGCCGGTGAACTGGTGCCCGCAGGATCAGACGGTGCTCGCGAATGAGCAGGTCGTCGACGGCCGCTGCGAGCGCTGCGGCGCGCTGGTCGAACAGCGCGAGCTCTCGCAGTGGTTCCTGAAGATCACCGACTACGCCGATCGTCTCGACGCCGGTCTCGATACGCTCGAGCACTGGCCGGAGAAGGTGAAGCTGATGCAGCGGAACTGGATCGGCCGTTCCCTCGGCGCGGACGTCGACTTTCCAGTCCCCGTGCTCGGCCATCCGCTCCGCGTCTTCACCACGCGTCCCGACACCATCTACGGCGCGACGTTCATGGTGCTCGCGCCGGAGCACCCCGACGTGCCGAAGCTGATCGCCGATCATCCCGATCGCGCGGAGATCGAGGTGTGGATCACGACCGTCCGCAATCAGAGCGCGCTCGAGCGGCAGGAGGCGGGGAAGGAAGGGCGCTTCACCGGCCAGTCGGCGATCAATCCCTTCACCGAAGACGAGATCCCGATCTGGCTCGGCAACTTCGTGCTGCCGCAGTACGGCACGGGCGCGATCATGTCGGTGCCGGCGCACGATCAGCGCGACTTCGAGTTCGCGAAGCAGTACGGCCTGCCGATCCGCATCGTGGTGATGCCCGCGGAGGGCGGGCATCCTGCCCGCCAGGCGGACGAGACGTCCGCCCTCCATGAAGCCTTCACGTTCAAGGACGAGAGCGGCGTCAGCGTCGACTCCGGCGCGATCAGCGGCCTGCCGGTGCCGAAGGCGATCGAGCGGATCATCGAGATCATTGAAGAGCGCGGCATCGGCAGGGGGACGGTGCGCTATCGCCTGCGCGACTGGCTCATCTCGCGGCAGCGCTACTGGGGTACGCCGATCCCGATGATCTATTGCGAGCGCTGCGGACTCGAGCCGGTGCCGGAGGAGCAGCTGCCGGTGAGGCTGCCGCTCGATGTGCCGTTTACCGGGCGCGAAGGAAATCCACTGGCGAAGCACGAGGCGTTCGTGAACACGACCTGTCCGCGCTGCGGCGCGGCGGCGAAGCGCGAGACCGACACGATGGATACGTTCGTCGACTCGTCGTGGTACTTCCTCCGCTTCATCACGCCGCGCGACGACGAAAAGATCTTCGACTCGCGGGTCGTCAACCGCTGGCTGCCCGTCGATCAGTACATCGGCGGCATCGAGCACGCGATCCTGCATCTGCTGTACGCGCGATTCATCACGCGCACGCTGCACGACATGGGACTCGTCGGCTTCGAGGAGCCGTTCACGCGGCTCTTCAACCAGGGCGTGATCACGAAAGAGGGTTACAAGGACGCGCGCGGGGCGTGGGTCTCGCCCGCCGAGGTGGAGAGGCGGGGCGACCAGTGGTGGCGCGGGGATGAGACGCTGACCGCCGAGATGACGAAGATGTCGAAGTCGCGCATGAACGTCGTCGCGCCGGACGCGCTGATCGAGCGCTACGGCGCGGACACGGAGCGCGTGTACACGCTCTTCATCGCGCCGCCGGAAAAGGAAGCCGCGTGGTCGGACGATGGCGTCGTCGGCGCGTTCCGTTTCCTCGGGCGCGTGTGGAACATGGGAGTGCAGCTCGCTGCCGCAGCACCCGGCACGCAGAACACAGCACCCGCGGTCACTCGCAAAATGCACCAGACCATCGACGCCGTCACGACGCGCATCGAGAAGTTCGAGTTCAACACCGCGATCTCCGCGCTGATGGAGCTGTCGAACGCTCTTGCGGAAGCGCCGTCACGCGAGCCGTACGAAGCGCTGCTCCAGCTGCTGCATCCGTTCGCGCCGCACATCACCGAGGAGCTGTGGGAGATGCTCGGCAACGACGGGCTCGTGCTCACCTCGCGCTGGCCGGTGGCGAATCGCGAGCTGATGCAGGAAGACAACGTCGTTATCGCCGTACAGGTCAACGGCAAGCTGCGCGCGCAGGTCACCGTTCCCGCGCCCGCCGAGGAGCAGCACGTGATGGAATCCGTCCTCGCTAATGAGAGAATCCGGCAGTGGATCGCAGAGAAAGAGATCGTGAAGAAGATTTACGTCCCTGGAAAACTGGTCAACCTCGTCGTCAGATAGGAGAGCTCATGCGTCGGCCCATCTTCATCGTGTCTCTTGTGCTGTTGCTGACAGGCTGTTTCGAGATCGAGCAGAACATCAACATTCAGAAGGATCTCTCCGGCACCGCCGACTTCCACCTCGGCATCGACATGGAGCCGATGATCGTGATCATGGCCCAGGTCGGACGCGAGATGGAGGGCAAGAAGGGCCCGATGTCGGCCGCCGAGATCGCGAAGGCGAAGGCCGATTTCAAGAAGTCGGCGAAGAGCGAGAAAAAAGGCGAGCCGCCGAGCCGCGCGGACATGGAGAAGGAGCTGCCGCCGGGGGTGAAGCTGCTCGACTTCAAGGCGACGGAGAAGGACTTCGGCGTCGCGACGGACATGAAGTTCGGGTTCCAGAAACTGAGCCAGCTCGTCGGCGTGAAGCTGCCGTCGAAGGAAGGCGGCGATCCGACGCAGAAGAACGTGATCGACACGCCGTTCGAAGGGCTCGAGGTGATCGAGAAGGGGAACACGATCACGATCCGGACGAAGCCGACGAATCCCGCCGAGAAGGTGAACGAGCAGGCCGCCGAGGCGGGTCCGAAGCCGGATCCGGCGATGGAGAAGATGATGAAGGACGCGTTCAGCAAGATGCGCGTCGTCTACCGCCTCACCGCGCCGTTCACGGTCGTCTCGCACAACGCCACGCGCAAGGAAGGCAACACGCTGATCTGGGAGTACGACATGAAGCGCTTCGAAGAGATGTCGAAGTCGAAGCAGAAGCCCGATGACTTCGCGGTGAAAGTCGTCTACAGGAAATGAAGCGTGTCCTCGCTCTCAGTTTGCTCCTGCTGACCTCGTGCGGCTACGCCCTGGTCGGCAGGAGCAACTTTCTCGATCCGTCGATCAAAACGATTTACGTGCCGGCGTTCGTGAATCGGACCACGCGCGTGGAGCTCGAGCAGCGCGTGACGCAGGCGGTGGCGGAGGAGTTCGTTTCGCGCGGGCGGCTGCGGCTGGTCACGAACGTCAACGAGGCGAACGTCATCCTGCGCGGCTCCATCGACAGCTTCAACATCTTCCCGATCGCGTTCGATCAGGGCCGTGCCACGCGCTACCAGATCTCGATCACCGCGAAGATTGAGCTGCTCGATCATCGCAGCGAGGACAAGGTCCTCTGGAAAAACGACCAGTACCGCTTCACCGAAAACTACGAAGTCAACCTCGCCTCGACCGACGCCTTCGATCAGGAAAGCCGCGCCATTCGCGAGATCGCGGTTCGATTCGCCGAGGGATTGGTGACGAACCTCCTGGAAGGGTTCTGAATGCGCAACTACGCAATGATCGCCGCGCTCGTCGCGGCCGTGTCGGGCTCTGCAGCACCTCCGAAGAACACGCCGATTGCGCCTCCGTCGGTCGCGCATCCGATCGCGATCTTCCTCAGCGAGCTGTCGAACGAGGGAAAGCGTCAGGTGACGTTCCGCGCGAACGCGATGGGCACGCGCTTCTTCTTCGAAGAATCGACCGGCGTGACGGTCTATCGCTTCGTCGAGGGGCATTACGTGAAGGAGGCGTTCCTGCGCGGGGCGAAGCTCTCCGGCGCGATGAAGCGTTACGCCTCCCGCTGATCGCGTTACTATCGCATCAAACAGGTGCCTGACCTCCACCACCTCTTCGCGGCGGGAAGCTATGGCGCGAACGCGCTGACGTTCGTAACAGCCCTCGCGTCGGCGGCGATCCTCGTCCTCGGCAGCGCGATCCTCGTGCGCGGACGCGGCATCGCGGCGAGCACGCGCTTCTTCGTCGTCACGGTCCTCGCCGCCGGCTGGCTCGCGGCCGACGCGGCGCTGTTCGCCTCCAGGCATCCCGACATCGCGCTGATCTGGGCGCGCGCGGCGTACGCGATCGGCGCGCTGGTGCCGGCGGCGGTGTTCCACTTCGCGATCGAATACGTCGGCCGCGGGCGCTCGAACCGGCTCACCGTGCTGCTGTTCTGGCTCGGCTGCGCCGGCGTCGGATTCTTCGGCGCGGCGACCGGCTCGATCATTCCGTCGGTCGACAAATACTCGTGGGGCTATTACGCGCACGGGCGGCCGTACGGCGGCGTGATCGTCCTCGGCTTTGCGGCCATCATCGCCGCGAGCATGCATCTCTTCTGGCGCTTGTATCGCGCATCCGACGGGAAGGCGAAGGAGCGGACGGGCGCGCTGCTGATCGCATTCGTCCTCGGCTCGCTGGCGATGTTCGACTACGTTCCTTCCGTCGGCATCGACCTTCAGCCGGTCGGGTTCATCGCCGCGCTCGCGTTCACCGTCGTCGCGACGACCGCGCTGTGGCGCTTCGAGCTCGCCGACATCACGCCCGAATACGCGGCAGGGCAGATCCTCGACACGATGAAGGGCGCGGTGCTCGTCGTCGACATGAACGGCACGATCCGCGTCGTCAATCGCGCGGTGGAGTCGCTCCTCGGATACAAAGCAGAAGAGCTCCGCGAGTCGCACATCCGCCGGATCCTGCAGCGCGACCAGAACATGAGCACAGGCCAGCTCCTCAACAACCTGGGCGTGCTCGAGCACGCGATGGCGTGGCGCGCGAAGGATGGCTCGACCGTCGACGTGCTCGCGGCATCGTCGTTCCTGCGCAGCGATGACGGCGATCCCGTCGGCGTCGTCTATGTCGCCAGCGATTTCACGGAGCGCAAACGCGCCGAGGCCGCGCTGCGGGAGAGCGAGCAGCGCTATCGCACGCTCTTCGAATTGAACCCGCTGCCGATGTGGGTCTACGACCTCCAGACGCTGCGATTCACGGACGTCAACGCCGCCGCCGTGCGCCATTACGGCTACTCGCGCGAGGAGTTTCTCAGGCTCACGCTGCGCGACATCCGTCCGTCGGAAGACGTGCCGCAGATGCTCGCGGCCCTCGCGAATCTCGAAGCGCGCCGCGGTCCGCATCATCATCGCCATCAGAAAAAGGACGGCACCGTCTTCGACGTCGAAGTGACGTCGTTCGAGTTCGTCTCCGGCAGCAGGCGCGCACGGCTCGCGATGGCGCAGGACATCACGCAGCGCAAACTCGCCGAGGACCAGCTGCGGCAGAGCGAGGAACGGTACCGCGAGCTCTTCGAGAACGCGCACGACCTCGTCTACACGCACGATCTCGATGGCCTCATCACCTCGATCAATCTCGCCGGCGAGCGGATCACCGGCTACTCCAGCGGCGAGATGATGGGGCTGCCGATCCAGAACCTCGTCGTGCCGGAGCAGATCGAATACGGCATGGAGCAGATGCGGCGCAAACTGCGCGGCGAGACGCCGGCGACGTTTTACGAGCTGGAGATCGTCGCGAAGGACGGGCGCCGCGTGCCGCTCGAGCTCAGCTCGCGCCTCATCTATCGCGACGGAAAGCCGATCGGCGTGCAGGGCATCGGCCGCGACATGACCGAGCGGAAGGCGAACGAGGCGCGCTACCGCGTGCTGTTCGAGCGCAACCTCGCCGGCGTTTACCGCACGACCACCGACGGCCGCATCCTGGACTGCAACGAAGCGTGTGCACGCATTTTCGGCTTCGACTCGCCCGCGGAGTTCCTCTCCGTCGCCGCCACCGACCTCTATTTCGACAGCGCCGAGCGCGATCGCGTGGTGCAGAAGCTGCGCGCGCAGGGCTCGCTGAGCAACACCGAGCTGCGCCTGCGCCGCCGCGACGGCTCGATCGTCTGGGTGCTCGAGAACGTGACCCTGCTCGACGGCGACACGCTCGAGGGCACGATCATCGACATCACCGATCGCAAGCACGCCCAGGAGCAGATGGAGTATCAGGCCTATCACGACTCGCTGACCGGCCTGCCGAATCGCCTCCTGTTCCGCGACCGCATCACCGTCGCGCTCGCGCATGCGAAGCGCAGCGGACGGGGGTCGGCGGTGATGTTCCTCGACCTCGATCAGTTCAAGCTGGTGAACGACACGCTCGGGCACACGGTCGGCGACCGGCTGCTGCAGGCGATCGGCTCACGGCTCGTGAACTGCGTGCGCGCCGAGGACACGGTCGCGCGGATGGGCGGCGACGAGTTCACGATCCTCCTCGGCGAGATCGTCGACCGCCGCGGCGCGGCGTCGGTCGCGCAGAAGGTGCTCGAGGCGGTGCGCCATCCGGTGCACGTCGATCAGCACGAGCTCTACGTCACGACGTCGATCGGCATCAGCATTTTTCCCGATGACGGAGGCGACGCCGAGACGCTGCTGAAGAACGCCGACCGCGCGATGTATCGCGCGAAGGACCTCGGCCGCGACAACTTCCAGTACGCGACGCCGCTGCACGGCGACGTCGCCGACACGCGGCTCACGCTCGAGCGCAGCCTGCATCACGCGCTGGAGCGCGAAGAGTTCGAGGTGCACTACCAGCCGATGGTGGAGATCTCGTCGGGTCGCGTCGTCGGCGCGGAGGCACTCGTGCGCTGGCGGCATCCCGAGAACGGCATGATGCAGCCGGAGGAGTTCATCCCCGTCGCCGAGGAAACGCAGCTGATCGTGCCCCTCGGCGCGTGGGTCCTGCGTACCGCGTGCGCGCAGATGAAGGCGTGGCACGACGCGGGTCACGCGTGGCTGCGCGTCGCCGTGAATCTCTCGCCGCGCCAGTTCCAGGATGACCAGCTCACCGCCACGGTCGAGCGGATTCTCTCCGAGACCGGATTCCCGCCGGCCTATCTCGATCTCGAGATCACCGAGTCGACGGCGATGCGCAACGCGGACATGTCGCTCTCGATCCTGAACCGCCTCAAGGACATGGGGATTCGCATCTCGATCGACGACTTCGGCACCGGCTACTCGTCGCTGAGCTATCTCAAACGCTTTCCCATCGACACCGTGAAGATCGATCAGGACTTCGTGCGCGACCTCACCAGCGACGACACGGCGATCATCTCGGCGGTGATCTCGATGGCCCGCGCGCTGAACCTGCGGGTGATCGCCGAAGGCGTCGAGACCGAGGAACAGCTCGCGTTCCTGCGGCGCGAACAATGCTCGGAAATGCAGGGCTTTCTCTTCAGCGAGCCGCTCTGCGCGGCCGACTTCGAGCTCGCGCTGCATCGCATCATCGATCCGCCCGCCGCCGCCCCGCGCCTCCGTCCGATCGCGTAGTTTTGCTGAGGTTGACACGCTCGCGCGGGCGATGCGAGTATCCCCGCGCGAGATGACGAGCGAGCATCACGGGCGGGTTCTGGTCGTCGACGACGACCCGGACATCCGCAACCTGCTCGTCACCATCCTCCGGAGAAAATCGCTGGTCATCGACGTGGCGACGAACGGTGATGAGGCGATCGACCTGCTGCGGCAGCATTCCTACGGCGTTGTCCTGCTCGACCTCTTCATGCCCGTCACCGACGGCTTCGCGGTGCTCGAGGCGATCAGGCGCGAGGCCTGGCAGCCGGTGGTGCTCGTGATCACCGGCGCCGACGGCGCTACGATCGAAAAGCTCGACGCGAGCAGCATTCACGGCGTGATCCGGAAGCCGTTCGATCCCGAGGAGCTCGCCGCCGTCGTCGCCTCGTGCGCCGACGTCCGCGGCCTGCGCGGCTTCGAGACCATGGCCCTCGCGGTGATGTCGGGGCCGTTCCTGGCGTTCCTGTCGAAGTTGTAAACTACACCCGAACACAGGAAGGAGTGCCTGCCTATGAAAGCCGCCACCGCCCCCGCGCGAGCATTCGCGTCGCGAGCGGCTTTCGTGTAGCCGCCCGTGCGCGATCCATCCAGGGCGAAGCGTTCCCGAACGGAGGGGAACCGGAATGGATCGTCAATCCAAACGACACCTCATGGACCTGGCGAAGCAGGTCCCGCATGAAGAAATGAAGGCTCGCAAGCAGGCAGGCCGAGCGCGTCGCGCGCTGCGAAAGGGCAAGGGAGAGGTGCGCGAGCAGCGCGTCACCGAGGACAACTGGGAGACGCTGCTCGACCAGCATGGACATGCGCGAAAGCGGCCGTCGATCAACGACCTCGTGGCGCAGATCCGCGTCGAGGAACGGGCCGATGAAACGGAGCTCGACGACGCGAACGCCGGCATCGTGATGAGCGTGACCAGCGGGCGGTGCCGCGTGTTCCGCGACGGCGAGGAGCTGGACTGCACGGTGCCGCCGGAGATCGCGGTGCGGCAGAAGAGCGCGCTCGCGGTTGGCGACCGCGTCGTCGTCGCCGAGGATGGCGGCGGGTGGCGCGTGCGCTCGGTGCTGCCGCGGCGCAGCGTGCTCGCGCGGCCCGATCCGCTGCATCAGCACATGCAGCGGCTGATCGCCGCGAACGTCGATGTCGTCGTGCACGTCGTTTCGGTGAAGGCGCCGCCGCTGCGGCCGCGGCTCATCGATCGCTTTCTGATCGCCATCCAGCGCGGCGGCGCGCGGCCGGTGATCTGCGTGAACAAGATCGATCTGCTCGACGCGGAGGAGCGCGAGCGGGAGCTGGAGAAGCTCGCGCCGTATCTCGAGCTCGACGTGCCGATCGTCGGCGTGTCGACGCGCACGGGCGAAGGGCTGCCGTCACTGCGCGACGCGGTGCAGGGAAAGATGACCGCGCTCGTCGGTCACAGCGGCGTCGGCAAGTCGTCGATTCTGAACGCGCTCGATGTTTCGCTGGAGCTGGCAACGAATACGCTGCACCGGCGCGGAACGGGGCGGCATACGACGTCGGCGTCGACGCTCTACGACTTCGGCGGCGGGACGTATCTGATCGATACGCCGGGGATCCGCGAGTTCGGCTTGTGGGATCTCGACCGCGTCGCGCTGCGCGACTATTTCCCGGAGTTCGACGAGCCGTCGGAGCTCTGCCGCTTTACCGATTGCACGCACGTGCACGAGCCGAATTGTGAAGTGAAAGAGCGGGTGGAGCGCGGCGAGTTGTCGCTGGCGCGGTACGAAACGTACGCCCGACTCTGGAACGACCTCATCTGACACGGCTGCGCGGTGGAAGGGGTGGAGTTCGGCAAGAACTTCGCTGCTAAACCGCGCAGCCGTTCTTTTTGTGCATTTCCCTGCACAAAGCGGGTGGCATAAGTGCCATTTCCGTCACACCGCGAATGAGAGGGCGCCCTCCGATAACCCCGGCTGAGGCCGGTAACAGGAGGGTTTATGCGTTGTGTCAATTTCATCGCCCGTGGTGTGCTCGTTCTCTCTCTCGTCCTCGCCCTCGGCGCTCCCGCCACCTACGCGCGTCCGCGCACGGAGGAGCCGCCCAGCAGGAACCCGATCGTGAAGCTCATTCAGAAGCTCGTGCTGAAGGTCTGCGGGGATGGAATCATCATCCCATGGCCGTGATGAGAATATCGGGGAGCCGGTGGGCGAACCGCCGGCTCACGCCGAAGCCACGAACTCTGCATCAGGTGCTCTGCGCAGCGATCGAATGAATACGCGGACGTTCTGGACTGTCGCAGCCGAGGCTTTTCGCGCAGCGATTGCTTCGCTGAGGTAGCCAAGAGCCGTGATCGCGCGTGCATTGAGCTGCGCCGCGGTGAACTCGCGCACGATTTGCCACGCGAAGGCCTCTGCTTCGATGGCGGCTCCGCGCGCGAGCTGTGCCTCCACGATTTCCAGACCACAGAGCCCCGCTTCTTCGACGAGGTTTTGATTAAGGTACTGATCGCGTACCGCATGGAGGTGGGTGATTCCACGTTCCACTTCGCCTTTGTGCACGAACATACGACCGCGCGCGAGTTGCGATGCCGCGACGCGCAGTGGCTGACCGATTTCTGTGAGGATGTGAATCGCCTTCGTCAGATGCACATCGGCTGTATCGAAATCTCCCAGCTCGATCGAGGCGTGTCCGATGTTGTTGTGAATACTGGCAAGCGAAATCTGATCGCCGATGCCGTGTGCGATATCCAGCAGTCCGAGATACGCGGTGCATGCCTCGCGATACCTGCCCATGCGGTACATCAGCGCACCCTCGGAGATTCGGCAGAGAAGGTGGCGCCGAGCGTCGCCGTGGTCTTCGAAAACGCTTTTACAGTTCGCGAGAACCGCGATTGCTTCATCGAAGCGATTCGCTTCCTGCAGCGTCGTGGCTCGTGCGAAGTGAACGATCGCTCGATCGTGCGCGAGCGTCCCGTAGGGCGCGAGGATCTGTTCGGCGCGATCGAGGGCGCCGAGGGCGTCGCTGTAGCGGGCGAGATAGCAGAGCGCGAGACCGCGATCCTTCCAGGATTGCGCGCGCAGTTGCGCGAGGACGACGTGAGGGTAGGCGTCCGCGGGCAGCGACGCGGCGACCGTCGTCGCCAGTTCCGCGACGGCGAGTGACTCGAGCGGCACGCGATCCACGCGCGACACGACCTCGCGGCTCAGCTCATCCAAAGCCCCGCTGTTGCGCAGTTCCGCGCGCTCGGCGAGCTTCGGCCACTCCGCGTACGGCGTGTCGCGCAGCAGGCGCGCGACGACGTCGCGGGAGACCTCGCGCTCCTGCTGCAGCTTGCGCGCGGTGGCGGCGAACTCGGCGACCTTCACCGGGTCGGGCTCCCGCCTGCCGCGGTCGAAGGGAACGAGCTTGGGATCGTCGCTCATTGCATTTTTCCCTTGTCGCCATACAGCGTCTCCGCGCGGCGGAGGCACTTGGCGATCAGCTTTTGCGCGTACTTCGGCTTCACGCCGAGGCGCTCGGCCACCTCGTTCACCGTACAACCCTCGAAATATCGCATGTGCAGGATCTCGCGGCATCGCGGGTTGAGACACTCCAGCGCCTCGCGCGCGGCGAGCTGGTTCGGCAGGCTGTCGAGGATGCGCACCGACGCCGGATCGGCGCGCTCGAGATCCATCTCCGTCTCGCCCGGCACGATCCGGCTGTTCAGGCGCCAGTAATGCCGGCTCGCGTGGCAGATCGCGCCGATGAGCCAGGGACGCAGATCCACCACGTCATTGCACTTGCGCAGATAGCTGATCAGCACATCGTGCGCGAGCGTTTCCGCCTCCGAATCGGGCACGCGGAACTTATGAATCGCCACCTGCACGAGCAGGTCGAAATAGCCGGCGTAAACGACTTCGAACTGCCGGTCGTCGTGCAGTGGAGTGGGGAGAAGAGTCATGGCCTGACTGGATTGCTCATCACATTAACACGATCCGGAGGTAGGTATTCATGGATTTCCATACACTCCTTAGACGAGGGGATGCGAGTGGCGCCGATAAGAGTCAAAACGAAGCGAATCAGTAACTTATACGTTCTCATCATCCACGTTCCGGGCGATCGCAACGCAATCGCGGCCTCGTTCCGGTCGCGCCGGCCGTGGGCACCGTTCGCGGTCGGCGAAGTCCTGCGCATCGGACGCAGCCGCGTGCGGATCATCGAGATCATCCGGCGCCAGGAACGCCGCGGCGAAGGGCTCGACCACATCGCCGAAGTGTTCACGCGCGCCGTGATCGCGAAGCGGCGGCGGCGCGGACCGAACGTCGTCGCGATGCCCGAGGCCGACGACCAGTCGGTGATCGCGCAGTTCATCCGCTACCACGTCCTCGTGCGCGTCTTCGGCGGCGATCCCGACGCGTGGCTCGCCGACCTCCGCGCGCGCGGCGGAAACCAGAGCGACGTCCGCTTCGTGCGCTGGGTGCGCTCGCGGCTGCGGCGCGACCCGGCGCTGCTGACGACGATCCGCCGCATGGTCGACGAGACGCCGTTCTGGCGCGCCGCGCCGGGCGTGATGTAGTTTGCGCGGCGCATGGATTTCGTCATCAACCCGCGCGAGACGGGCTTCGTGCAGCTCGACTTCGCGCAGATGTTCGGGAACGCGAACCCGGTGGTGCTGGAGATCGGATCGGGGAAGGGGAGGTTTCTGATCACGACGGCGATGGAGCGGCCTGACCTGAACCTCGTCGGCGTCGAGAAGTCGCTGCACTATCACCGGCTGATCGGTGAGCGCGTGCGCAAGCGCGGGCTGCAGAACGTTCGTCTCATCAACCACGACGCGTTCGTCGTGCTGCAGAAGATGGTGCCCGACGCCTCGCTCGCGGAAGTGCACATCTACTTCCCCGATCCCTGGCCGCGGCCGCGCGAGCAGAAGCGGCGGATGATCCGTGCCGAGGTGCTGGATGAGATCCGACGGGTCCTCGTGCCCGGCGGCTCCGGCATCTTCGTGACCGATCACCGCGCGTACTTTGAAAAAGCCGCGCCTTTGATCGAACAGTGGTTTCGCGCGGAGAGGCGCGTACCGGGGCCGGAGGATGTGCCGAGGACGAATTATGAGAGGAAGTATCGGGAGGAGGGGCGGGAGATCTATGAGGTGAGGTTCCGGAAGGGTTCATAATCTCCCGGTGCGCATCCTCGGCATCGACCCCGGCTCCGTCACGACCGGCTATGGCGTCATCGACTATGAGCGCGGGCGGCTGGCGCTCGTCGATCAGGGATCGATCTCGACGCCGCGCGGGGCGGAACTGGCGGAGCGGCTGGGGATCATTCACGAAAAGCTCCTCGCCGTCATCGCGCGGAACAGTCCCGTCGCGGCGGCGATCGAGACGCCGTTCGCGGGGCACAACGTCAAGAGCCTGATCCAGCTCTCGCACGCGCGCGGCGTCATCCTGCTCGCGGCCAGCTCGGCGCGGCTCGAGGTCTTCGAATACTCGCCGCGCTCGGTCAAGAGCGCGGTCGTTGGCTACGGCGGCGCGGAGAAGGAACAGGTCGCGAAGATGGTGCGGATGCTGCTACCCGGCTGTGCGTCGATGAAGATGGCGGCCGATGCCTCCGACGCGCTCGCGATCGCGATCTGCCACGCGCATACCGCGGGCACGGCCGCGCGTCTCAAAGTGCGAGCATGAGCGCGTCGCTGCCGCAGGAACAGGCACTCGAGTCTGAAGCCCGAAACCCGCGCGGCCCCATCGCGCGGACGTTCAGCGCGCTCCACTACCGCGACTTCCGCCTGATCTGGTTCGGGGCGTTCATGTCCACCACCGGCACGTGGATGCAGACCGTCGCCCAGGGCTGGGTCGTGCTGAACATGACCAATTCCGCCCTTCTACTCGGTGTAGACGGCTTCCTCGCCACCGGCCCGATGCTCTTCTTCTCGCTCTTCGGCGGCGTCGTCGCCGACCGCTTCGAGCGGCGGAAGATCATGATCCTCTCGCAGTACCTGCAGATGACGTTCGCCTTCATCCTCGCCGCGCTGATCGTCGGCGGCAACGTGAAGGTGTGGCACATCTTCCTGCTGTCCTTTCTCACCGGCAGCGCGCAGTCGTTCAGCGGCCCGGCCTACATCTCGCTGCTGCCGCTGCTCGTGCGCCGCGAGGACGTGCCGAACGCGGTGGCGATGAACTCGATGCAGTTCAACCTCGCGCGCGTGATCGGGCCGCTGCTCGCCGGCATCGCTCTGGCGCGCTGGGGCGCGGCGGTCTGCTTCACGATCAACGGCATCTCGTTCATCTTCGTGATCATCGCGCTGATGCTCATCCGCTCGCCGCGCATCCTCAGGAGCGACGACGAGCAGCAGCACGGGATCCTCGACGACATGAAGGAAGGCTTCCGTTTCGTCGCGCACCGCCCGAGGCTGCTGATGCTGACGTTCCTCGCCTTCGCCGGCACGTTCATCGGGATGCCGCTGGTGACGTTCCTGCCGGTGGTCGCGAAGTCGATCTTCGCGACCGGCGCGAAAGGCTACGCGTGGATGATGACGACGTACGGCCTCGGCTCGGTGACCGGCGCCCTCCTGATCGCGGCGACCGCGCATTTCGCGCGGAAGGGGAAGCTCGCGCTCGCGCTGCAGTTCGTGTTCGCCTGCCTGCTCGTCTCCTTCGCGTTCTCCCGCTCGTTCGCGCTCAGCCTCCTGCTGCTCTTTCTCAGCGGCATGTGCGTCGTCGGCGTGATCGCGCTTTACAGCTCGCTCGTGCAGCTCACGACGAGCGACGAGATGCGAGGGCGCGTGATGTCGATCTTCATGCTCGCCTTCCGCGGCGGGATGCCGCTCGGCAACCTCATCGCCGGCTACGTCGCGCACCGCTGGTCGATCACAACGGCGCTCGCGGTGAACGGCTCGATCCTCGCCGTCCTGGCTCTGGCGTTCATCGTGCGGGGCACGAAGCTGGACGAGGACGCACCGGCCACGATATAGAATCCCGCCCCGCGCGGCCTGCGATGTGCAACGCGCGAGTTTCGACGCATGGCAAAAGCGAAAAAAGAAAGCGACAGCGCCGTCATCGACCCGGCTTGCGCGCCGGAGTGGACGGAGCTGCTCAAACAGATGATTCTCATCCGCCGCTTCGAGGAAGCGACGGAGCGCGAGTTCCGCAAGGGAAAGATCGGCGGCTATCTCCACGTCTACATCGGCCAGGAGGCGGTCTCCTCCGGGATCGTGAGCGCGCTGCGGAAAGGCGACGCGGTGTTCTGCGGCTATCGCGATCACGCGCAGGCCCTCGCCCTCGGATCAGACCCCGGCAAAGTCATGGCCGAGCTGTTCGGCAAGGCGACCGGCGTCTCGAAGGGGAAGGGCGGCTCGATGCATCTCTTCGACGTCGAGCACGGCCTTTACGGCGGCTACGGCATCGTCGGCGGGCATCTGACGCTGGCCGCCGGCGCGGCATACGCGAAACGGTACGCCGGCAATGACGGCATCGTCGTCTGCTACTTCGGCGACGGCGCGATGAACATCGGCTCCTTCCACGAGGCGATGAACATGGCCGGGCTGTGGGGCCATCAGGGGATGTGCCCGATCATTTTCATCATCGAGAACAACGGCTACGCGATGGGCACCTCGGTGGAACGCCACTCCGCGCTCACCGATCTCTCGGCGCGCGTTCGCGCCTACGCGATCCCGACGGAGAAAGTCGACGGCCAGGACATCTTCGCCGTGCGCGGCGTGGCTGATCGCGTCGTGCGGCAGGTGCGCGAGACCGGCAAGCCGTACTGCATCGAAGCGGTGACGTATCGCTTCTCCGGACACGGCGCCGCCGACATCCTGCAGCCGTATCGTTCGAAGGAAGAAGTCGAGAAGCACAAGCATCGCGATCCCGTCGTGATCCTTCGCACGCGCCTCGCCGAGGTGTGCGGGCTGAGCGACGACGACGTGAAGGCGATGGACGAGTGGGCGGTCGACGAAGCGGCGAAGGCGGTGAAGTTCGCCGAAGAGAGCCCCGCGCCGGCGGACGAGGAGCTGTTCGCCGACGTCGTCGCCGAGCATGGACCGCGGCCAGTGAGAGAGAGTGAGCATGAGTGAGAAGTCGTATCGCGACGCGATCCGCGAAGCGATGATGGAAGAGATGGACCGCGATCCCGCGGTCCTGATCATGGGCGAGGACATCGGCGTCTACGAAGGGACGTTCCGCATCACCGCCGGCATGCTGAAAAAGTACGGGCCGAAGCGCGTGATCGACACGCCGATCGCGGAAGCGGGCATGGTCGGAACGGCCGTCGGCATGGCCATGCTCGGGCTGCGGCCGATCGTCGAGATGATGACGATGAACTTCGCCATCGTCGCCGCCGATCAGATCCTCAATCACGCCGCGAAAGTGCGCTACTTCTCCGGCGGACAGGTCGACGTGCCGCTCGTCGTGCGCGGTCCTCAGGGAGCTGGAGTCCAGCTCTCCGCACAGCACTCGCAGACGTTCGAGTCCTTCTACGCGCATTTTCCCGGCATCCACGTCGTCGCCCCGGCGACGCCGGCCGACGCGAAGGGAATGCTGAAGACCGCAATCCGCGGCAGGGATCCGGTGATCTTTCTCGAGAGCGCCGCGCTGTACGGGATGAAGGGCGAAGTGCCCGACGATCCCGACTTCACCGTGCCGTTCGGAAAATCACGCGTCGCGCGCGAGGGGAGCGACGTCACGATCGTCTCCTTCAGCCGCATGCTCCAGCTCTCGCTCATCGTCGCCGACAAGCTGTCGAAGGAAGAAGGCATCGAGTGCGAGGTCATCGACCTCCGCACGCTCCGGCCACTCGACATGGAACCGGTGTACGCGTCGGTGCGCAAGACCCATCGCGCCGTCGCGGTGCAGGAGCAGTGGAAGCCGTTCGGCGCCGCCGCCGAGATCGCGGCGAACATCACCGAGACCGTCTTCGACGAGCTCGACGCCCCCGTCGCGCGCGTGACCGGCGAAGACGTGCCGATGCCATACGCGCGCAATCTGGAACTGCTCGCGACGCCGCACGAAGAAGACATCGCGCGCGCGGTGAAGAAGGTGATGTACGCGCATGGCTGAAATCATCATGCCCAAGATGGGCGACGCGATGACCGAGGGGAAAGTCGTCCGCTGGTACAAAAAACCGGGCGACGCGGTGAAGAAGGGCGAGCCGGTCGCGGAGATCGAGACCGACAAGGTGAACCTCGATCTCGAGGCCGAAGCCGAAGGCACCCTCGGCGCGCACGCGGCGAACGAAGGCGACATGGTGCCGGTCGGTGGCGTCCTAGCGAAGATCCTCGCGCCCGGCGAAAAGGACGAAGAACCGCAGCGTCGCGCGACCGACAAGAAAGACAGCATCAAACACACGACCGGCGAGTATCACGAGGCCATCGAGCAGAAGGGCCCCCGCCGAGACCGCACCGAGCCCGAGACCGCGCCTGCTCCGGCAACCACACCCGCACCCTCACCCGCCGAAGGCGAGCGCCGCCGCTCCTCGCCGCTCGCCCGCCGCATGGCCCGCGACCTCGGTGTGAGCCTCGAAGGCGTGCAGGGCAGCGGCCCGAACGGACGCATCGTCGCCGCCGACATCAAGAACGCGAAGAGTGGTGGTGGAGGACAGGCAATCCTGCCTGTCCTGGAATCCAAAACCATCCCTCTCTCCGCGATGCGCCGCACGATCGCGAAGCGCCTCGCCGAATCCACCGGCCCGATCCCGCACTTTTATCTCACCGCCGACTTCGACGTGACGAACCTGACCTCGATCCGCCAGCAACTGATCGACATCACCGGCGCGAAGATCAGCCTCAACGACTTTCTCATCCGCGCCGTCGCGCTCGCGCTGCGCCACCACCCGAACGTGAACGCGAGCTGGGGCGACGACGCGATCACCCAGCACGGCGAAGTGCACATCGGCGTCGCCGTCGCGACCCCGGAGGGACTCATCACGCCGGTCATCCGCAACGCGGACACGAAACCCGTCAGCGCGATCGCCACCGAGATCCGCGCGCTCGCCGACAAAGCGAAGAACCGCAAGCTGAAGCCCGACGAATATCAGGGCAGCACGTTCACCATCTCCAGCCTCGGCGCGTGGGGCATCGAAGAATTCACCGCCATCATCAACCCCCCCAACGTCGCCATCCTCGCCATCGGTGCCGCCGAATCGCGCCCCGTCGTTCACGAAAAGCAGGTCGTGATCCGCGATCGGATGAAAGTGACGATGTCGTGCGATCACCGTGTGGTGGACGGAGCGATCGGGGCGGAGTTTTTGAAGACGTTGCGAGGGTACGTGGAGCAGCCGCTTCGGTTGGTGGTTTGAGGCGAGACCGCGTAACCACGGAGTAATTCGCCCCCAAAGTTGTTACACTACCTGCCATCCCCGAATGCCGAGCACTTCCGAGCTCCTCATTCTGCTTGTCGCCATCTTCGCGATCTGGATTCTGCTGAAGGTGGCGCGACTTGCGATCCGCGTGATTCTGTTCGTCATCGCGATCGTTTTCGTTGCAGGAGTGCTCTGGCTGGTTTTCGCGAGGTCTATGTGAGCGATCGAAAGTACAAACACCGTGGGTATCAGGACGGAGGCGGGGGCTACTCGTACTCCGGGAATCAGCAATCGCAGCGGCCGCAGGGTCCGCGCCCCGACGCGCCGAAGACGCGGCTCGAGGGCGCGCCGCGCGGACGGACCGCCGGCGGCTTCGGCCCCGAGGCGTTCAAGTGCAATCAGTGCGGCGAGCTGCGCCACAGCCTCGGCGAGATGACGTTCGAGGACACCTGCCTCAAATGCAGCGCCGACCTCCACACCTGCGGCAACTGCCGCTTCTTCGACACCACGACGCTTTGGGAGTGCCGCGAGAACATCCCCAAACGCGTCTCCGGCAAGCACGCCCGCAACGAATGCACGTTCTTCCAGCCGAAGATCATCAAGGACCTCTCCGCCGACAAGGGCAAGCAGTTGCAGACGCCGGATGACGCGCGGAAGGCGTTTGATGCGCTGTTCAAGAAGTGAGGTTGCGCGGTAACCCCGCAACCCCTCCATGCCTCTACGCTTAGCGCTAGCAATCACATCCGGCGTTCTTTTCGCCGTCTCCTTCCCAACTTACGCCATCGGCTGGCTCGCCTTCCTCGCGCTGCTGCCATTGCTGATCGCGATCGATCGCGCGCGCGGGGCGTGGGAAGCGTTCTTTCTCGGCTGGCTCTCGCAGTGGGTCGCGTGGCTGATCATGGTGCCGTGGGTGGTGCGGGTGATGTCGCATTACGGCGGGTTGCCGCGAGTCGTGGGCATCCTGCTGTTTGCGCTGATGGCGCTCATCCTCGGTTTGTATGGCGGCGTGTTCGCGGCGATCGTGAAACGGCTGCGGCTCGGCGCGCGGTTCGCGCCGTGGCTGCTCGTGCCGCTCGCGTGGGCGGCGGTCGAGTACGCGCGGACGTATCTCCTCAGCGGATTTCCGTGGAACCTGTTGGCGACGGCAATCGTCGACTACACGCCGCTGATTCAGATCGATCGCTTCGCCGGACCGTACTTTGTCGGCGCGATGATGCTGATCCCGGCGACGATCGTGGCGTGGTGGATCACGCAGCGCCCGCCGTCGATCGCGCGCGTGATGGCCGGCGGCGCGATCGGGATCCTGGCGATGGTTTGGTGGGGGACGGGACTCGTCGCGTCGAAGCTGATCGCGCGCCACAGCGACGCGCCGATGTTCACGGCGGCGATGCTGCAGCCCAACATCTCGCAGGAGATGCGCTGGGACGACTCGAACGTGCTGGCGATTTTTCAGCGCATGATCGCGATGACCGTCGAAGCGGCGGACAAGGGCGCGCAGGTCGTGATCTGGCCCGAGTCGACGGTGCCGCTGTCGTACACGGAAACGCATTTCTATCGCGACGCGATCGAGCAGCTCTCGCGCGAGCGCAACATCGACATCATCCTCGGCTCGGTCGCCACGGATCCGGCGAAACCGAACCGTCTCTGGAACTCCGCCTTCCTCGTCAGCGGCGGCCGCACGATCGGGCACTACGACAAGATCCGACTCGTCCCGTTCGGCGAGTACGTCCCGCTGCGGCGCGTCCTCTTCTTTGCCGAGAAGCTCGTGCGTGCGGTGGGGGAGTTCGAGTTCGGCTCGAATGACTCTCCGCTCGGCGGGAAGCTGACCTACGGCCCGGCGATCTGCTATGAGATCGTCTATCCGCAGATCACGCGCACGCAGGTGCGCCACGGCGCGGACGTCCTCGTCACGATCACCAACGACGCCTGGTACGACGGTACCGCCGCGCCGGGACAACATCTGTGGCAGGCGCGCCTCCGCGCCGTCGAGGACGACCGCTATCTGCTGCGCGCGGGAACGACCGGCATCTCCGCGTTCATCGATCCGACGGGACGGATTCTCTCGTCGATTCCGATGGGGCGCGAGGGCATCCTCTACGCGAAGTTTCAGCCGCGGAGGACGGTCACGCCGTACGTGAGATTCGGGGACTGGTTTGCGTGGGCGAGCGTCGTCGTGGTACTCATCGCGTTGATCTATGCGCGACGACACGCTTCCCCGAATTGAGGATCTCCGCACCCGACTCCGCTCCGTCCGGAGCTATCTTTGACGTAGCTTCGGCGCGAAGGGCGCTCGACGAGATCGAGCGCGAGATGTCCGCACCCGGTTTCTGGGACAACCCCGACAACGCACAGGAGGTCGGGCGGAAGCGCGCGCGCGTGGAAAAGCGCATCGCGTCCGGCGAGTCGATCGAGAGCGATGCCGAGGAGCTCGACGTGCTGCTCGAGCTCCAGAAGGAAGGGGAGAGCGTCGACGCGGAGATCGAGACGCTCGTGGGCCAGCTCGAGAAACGGATCCACGAGATCGAGCTCACGATGAAGTTGTCCGGCGAGCACGACCTCCGCGACGCGATCATCAACATCCATCCCGGCGCCGGCGGCACGGAGTCGCAGGACTGGGCGGAAATGCTGCTGCGCATGTACCTCCGCTACGCCGAGAAAAAAGGGTGGTCGACCGAGATCCTCGAGTATCAGGGCGGCGAAGAGGCGGGGCTCAAGAGCGCGACGGTGATGGTGCGCGGCGAGTACGCGTTCGGCTATCTGAAAGCGGAGAACGGCGTGCACCGCCTCGTGCGCATCTCGCCGTTCGACGCGGCGAAGCGGCGGCACACGTCGTTCGCGTCCGTGTACGTCATCCCCGACATCGACGACACGATCGAGATCGAGATCGAGGACAAGGACCTGCGCGTCGATACGTACCGTTCCTCCGGAGCCGGCGGGCAGCACGTCAACGTCACCGACTCCGCCGTGCGTATCACGCACATCCCGACCAACATCGTCGTCACCTGCCAGAACGAGCGCAGCCAGCACAAGAATCGCGCGACGGCGATGCATCTGCTGCGCGCGCGGCTGTACCAGCTCGAGCTCGACAAGCGGAAAGAGGAGCAGGCGAAGGTCGAGGGAGAGAAGAAGGACATCGGCTTCGGCAGCCAGATCCGCTCGTACGTGCTGCAGCCGTATCAGCTGGTGAAAGACCTGCGCACCGGATACGAGGTCGGCGATCCGTCGCGCATCCTCGACGGCGATCTCGACGGACTGATCGAAGCCTGGCTGGCCGCGCAGGCGAGAAAGACCGCGGACTAGCATGCGCGTCGCGATGCTCACGCCGCTGCCGCCCGCGCGCACCGGCGTCGCGCATTACGCGTCGATGCTGCTGCCCGCGCTGGCGCAACGCGCCGACGTCCGCGCGTTCGCGTCGCTCGACGGCTACCGCCGCGCGGACTACGACGCGGTGATCTACCAGCTCGGCAACAATCCGCATCACGAATTCGTGTATGCCGAGGCCATGCGGGAGCCGGGCGTGATCGTGCTGCATGACCTCGTGCTGCATCACCTCATCGTCGAGACCACGCTCGCGCGCGGCGACGCGGATGCGTACGTCGCCGCGCTCGAGGCGAATCACGGCGCGGCGGGCGCGGCGTGGGCGCGCGGGCGCGCGGCGGGACTGCACAGCGAGATGGGCAACTTTCTGCTGCCCGCGTCCGTCGACGTCGCGAACCGCTCGCTCGCGGTGATCGTGCACAACGAATACGCGCGCGACCGCCTGCAGTCGTTCGGTGTCGCGACGCCGATTCACGTCGTGCCGCACCCGTACGTGCATGCGGAAGCGATCGCCTTCGACCGGTCGCGGCTCGGGATCAAGCCCGGGAATCGTGTGATCGGCTTTTTCGGGTTTCTCACGTCCGCCAAACGTGCCGAGGTCGTCCTCGAGGCGTTTCGGATCGCACGCGAACGCGATCCATCGATTGTGCTGCTCATCGTCGGCGAGCCCGCGCCCAACATGCGCGTCCCCGAAGGCGACGGCATCATCGTCACCGGCTACGTCGCCGACGAAGACTTCTCCGCCTACTACGCCGCCGCCGATCGCCTCGTCAACCTGCGCTACCCCTCCGCCGGCGAAACCTCGGGCACCCTGATCCGCGCGCTCGACGCCGGCAAACCGGTCGCCGTCAGCGACTACGCCCAGTTCGCGGAGTTGCCGGATGAGTGCGTGGTGAAGATTCCGTTCGGCGATCGCGAGATCGAATCGCTCGCCGACTTTTTCGTCCGCGACCTCGACGATCCGTCACGTGCGCAGCGAAAATGGCTCGAAGAACACGCGCGCGTCGACCTGACGGTTGACGGGTATTTGAGCGCGTTTGGAGGGCGGGCGTCTCGCCCGCCGGCGGGCGGGACGCCCGCCCTCCTCCCCCTTTTCCCCCAACTCCAACTCCTCCACGCAACGACAACATCGATCACCCTCAAAAACATAGGCACCGACACCATCCGCACCCGTACCTACGGCCATCCCGAATACCGCCTCATCGCGAACGGCCGCTGGCTTGCGCTGCCGCGCGACCTCCCGCCCGGCGAAACCGCCACGATCGACGTCGAGCTCGAGGAAGGGCCGCTGCGCCTCCATCACGCGATTCAGGGAATCCCGATGCCCGACCCGGAGCCGTTCGCATGTTCGACGATCACGCGCTGACGCGCCTCGGCGAGCTCCTCGCCCGCCGCGCGGCGATCGAGATCGACGCGCCGAAGCATCGCCGCGCGTGCGTGCTCATCCCGCTCATCCGCCGCAACGGCGGCTGGGCGATTCTCTTCACGCAGCGCGCGGAAAATCTCGCGGCGCACAGCGGCCAGATCTCTTTTCCCGGCGGCTCGGTCGAGCCGGGCGAGTCGCTCGAAGACGCCGCCGTGCGCGAGGCGGAGGAGGAAGTCGGCATCCCCCGCAACGCGGTCGAACTGATCGGCCGGCTCGACGACGTCGTCACCCACAGCGGCTTTCTCGTCGCACCGTTCGTCGGCGTCATTCACGAGCCGCTCGAGTACGTGATCCAGGAAGCGGAAGTCGTTGAAGTGTTCGAGGTGCCGGTCGAAGCGCTGCTCGACGTCCGCAACCCCGAAGTCCGCCACGTCGCCTTCCGCGGCAAGGCGTATCCCGCGTATTTCTACCACTACGGCCATCATGAGATCTGGGGACTGACCGGCAGGATGCTGAAGGCGTTCCTCGATCTGATCTGGCAGGCCGTGTAACGAATCGTGATCCTTCGTCACTACTCCTCCAACAGGAGGATGGATGATGACCAGGTCACGATGGATGGCGTTCACTCTCATCGCGTTCGGGCTCCTCGCGGCAACGCTGCTCTACGCACAAACGAGGCAGACCACGGCCACGCTCACGACGGCCTCGACCACGGCGCTCTCGCAACGGGTGGCGGCGCGCCGCGCGACGCTGACCGCGCAGGAGCTGCAGCGCATCGAGATCGCGGGCGATCTCGAGTTCTCGCCGCGAAACGCACGGCCGCGGCCGTTCCCATTTCCCACGTTCTGTCTGATCCCGCGGCCGACGTCCGTGGCCGCGATCGATCCGCATCGCTCGCTCTTCGTGCATGACCGCGCGACGCTCGACGCCGGTCCCGACTTCTCGCTGCGCCGCACGCTGAGGCAGATCGCGACGCAGGTCGTGCCGTCGGTGCCCGGCACCACGGCGGTCACGATCTTCCGCCAGTTCTGGGACACGCAGAGCACCGCGCCCGGCCTCGTCGCGTCGAGCCCGCACTGCACGGACAACGGCACCACGATCAACGGCTACCCGATCCAGTGCCCGCGCGCGGAGCGGCTGGAGGCAGCCGGCGCGGATGCGCAGGTCGACGCGCGCATGGATCAGTATCCCGTGCTCGCACTCGTCAATCGCCTCGATCTCGCGCATCAGGGATGGCGCAACTGCGGCGAGTTCCGCATCATCTACGGCAAGGGCGGCAGCGGGTTCCAGAAGAACCTCATCATCTTCGAGGCCGTGCTGCCGAATCCGAAGCCGGGTTGCCGCGAGGGCTGCGTGCCGGTCGCGGAGTTCTGGAAGTCGCTCTCCACGATCAGCGACCCGCTCATGCGCGCGCGGCTGCTCGAGCGGTTCTACTACAACGGACTGCCGGGCTTCCGCCCCGTCGTCCACGTCGATCACTACAGCGCCACCGGCGTCAGCGGCGGCTACGGCTCGTCGGGCAGCGGTCAGATCCGCACCAACCAGTTTCTGCAGCAGCCATGGACGCTGAAGGAGTTCAAGACCGTCATCGACTGCGCGACGTCGCCGTGCACGTTCAATCTCGTGCCGATCATGGTGAAGGTGAATCCGTTCCCGCAGCTCTGGAACGAGGACGATCCGCACCCGAACGGCCCCGACTTCCGCGCCGACACGGTCGCGCAGCTTCCGCAGCTCGAGAGCGGGAATCTGATGTCGATCGGCTACTCGGTCGATCAGAAGAACGACGACGGCGAGAGCGTGTCGCAGGGCTCGTCCGACAACTACCGCATTCACATGAACAACGCGATCTCCGGAACCTTCCGCGCGGCGCTGGCAACGACGCTGACGGCGGACCAGATCGCGAACCGCGCGCTGACGCAGAGCTGCCACGGCTGCCATCTGCCGGCGGGCTTCGGCCTGAGCGCACCTGGCAGCATCGGCACCGTGACGACGCCGGCCGGCGTGGTTCCGGCGACGATCGACCGCTGGCCCGACGCGCTGAACTTCGTGCACGTCGACACGCCGGTGTCGCCTCGCCCCGAGCTCGTGCCGCCGGCCGTCTACGGCGCCGGCCTGGGCCAGCGTCTGTCGCCCGCGCTCCTCGACTTCTTCCTGCCCGAGCGCAGGAACTTCCTGGTCGGGCAGCTCAATGCGCCGCGATGCAACTGCCCGAGGCGCTTCCGCTTCCTCGAGCGGGCCCTGAGGGAACGCGCGTTCGCGATCGAGGAGAAGGTGCACAACGACTTCGTGCAGCGCCTCCAGGAAATCGAGAAACGCAGCGATGACCTCGACAACGAAACGAGCGATGACGACTCGAAGCTGCGCGCGGAAGTGCTCGACGCGCGCGAGCGCATCCTCGCGGAGCAGGACCGCGTGCTGGCGAGCGAGCTCGCGAAAGCCGGCATCAAGCTGCCCGACGAGGAGATGCTTAGTCCCCGCGCCACGTCGGTGAGGCTGAGCGCCTCGGCCGCCGAGCGGACGCGGGCCGTGAACGAGCTGGTGAAGAAGGAACCGCCGCGAAGGACGGTCACCGGGTCATTCCGGCCGCACTGACGAATCCACGGGCCGCCGTCGCTTTGGCGGCGGCCCCACCAGTTCCTACTTCTTCGCCAGCAGCTTCTCGATGTACTCGGTCAGGCCCTTCGCCTCGTCGCCGGCGTCGACGAGCGCGCCGTTGACGAGATACGCTGGCGTGAAGCGGATGTCGTTCGACAGCGCGGTGCCGGCGCCGCGGAGGATCTCGTTCTTGATCTCCTCCGACTGCAGGTCGGCGTCGTAGCGCTTCAGATCGATGTCATGGTCCTCGGCGAACGCGCGGGCAAAATCCCAGAACGAGAACGACGTGAGCTTGTCCTGGTTCGAGTAGACCTCTTTCTTGAACTTCCAGAAGGTCTCGGGATTCTGGCGATGGATCGCGCGTCCGGCGAGCGCGGCGCCGAATGCCCAGGGATGCATCGCGAGCGGCAGGTCGAAGCGGACGTAGCGGATCTGATCGCCAAACTTCGCGATGAGCGCGTCGGCGTATCCCTCGGAACGGCGGCACGACGGGCACTCGAAGTCGGAGAACTCGACGATCGTCACCGGCGCGCCGGCCGGCCCCTTCGACGGCAGGTTCGCGAAGAAGGGCTCGAAGCCCTTCACGCGCTGCGAGTGAATGTTGCCGGCCAGGCGGCGGAAGCGGCCGTAGAAGAACGTCTGCGTGTTGAGATCGATGTCGCCCTGCAGCGGCATCTTCCCGTTCTCGGTCGCCTGATTGAGCGTGACGCGATAGAGGCCGTCGTCGGTCGTCTTCTGGCGATCGATCACCGGCGTGACGTTCATCTGCAGGTTCTGCCAGACGAAGTTCTTCAGCTTCTCCTCGGCGGTCGAGCCTTCCGCCTCCGCGACCGGCCAGGGCATACCGAGGTAGAAGCCGCCGGTGGGGGAGACGATCGCGGCGTACTGACCCTGACACGACGGGCGCTTGCTCTCGACGCGCACGAGCGCGCCTTTGAAGTGCGCCGGCACCTTGATGTTCAGATCCTGGTATTCGAGCTTGCCGTCGGCGCAGATCAGTAACGCCTCGCGGACCGCGCGATCGAGCGCAGGATCGACGTCGATCGCGAGCGCGGGCAGGGCGGCGAGGAGAGTGAGGGCGTAGAAGAGGCGTTTCACGCCAGGGTGAACGGCCGGAAGCGGCCGGAGCATTCCGTTGCCGGGTTGCGAACGCAACCCAGCAACCAGTTGCGAACGCAACCCAGCAACCAAACGGTCAGTTGTTCGGCGGCGCCTGGCTGATGTCCTCGAGCGCCTTGCCGAGCTTCCCATCCTTGTTCGTCTGGATGGCGATGTCGCCCATCGAGACGATGCCGACGAGCTCGTTGTTGCTGTTCACGACGGGAACGCGGCGGACTTCGGCGTTGCTCATGAGCGACAGCACTTCGTCCACCGGCGCATCGTCGCGCACCGAGCGGACGTTCTTCGTCATGACGCTGTTCACGAGGCACTTGTCCAGCTCATGGCCCTCGGCGATGCAGCGCACGACGATGTCGCGGTCCGTCACCAGTCCGATGACTTTCCGGCTGCCATCGATCACCGGCACGACGCCCGTGTCCTTTTCCTTCATGATGCGCGCGACCTGGCGGACCTCATCCTTCTCCGTCACGGTCTCCGGGTTCGACGTCATCACGTCGCGCACTTTGCGCGAGTTGTCCTTGTTGGCCATCCGTTGCCTCCTTTTTCCGGTTGCGGGTGCAACCGGAGAAGGAAGAGCAATGCGGTTGCCAGCGCGCCCGCGGCCGCGTCCGTCAGAAGCCGATGCGCAGGCCGCCGCCGACGGTGAGGTAGCGCGGGTGGAACTCGGCGTTCGTCCAGTGATACGCGGCCTCGAGGATGACTCCGTAGCGGCGCGAGAGCGGGAAGTCGGTATTGATGCCGGCGCTCCAGCCGAAGTTGTTCGACGAGGCGATTCCGTCGCCGGACTGGCGGTAGAGCCCGACTCCGCCGAAGATCGCCGTCTTTCCATACGGCTCCGCGAATCGATATTCGATCACGGCATCGGCATGCTGCACTTCTCCCTCGGCATCGCGGCGGAACGTTCCGTCCTCTCCCGCGACGCTGTACGCCTCGGCGACCTGCGTCTCGATCCGCCCGGCCTTCAGCTTGAGGAACACGTCCTCGTCCATCCGCATCCCCCAGAACAGCTCCACCGAGGAATTGGAGAAGGAGTAACTGCTGTCGAGCCACTCCTCGCCGGGCTCGCGTTTCGCTTCATCGCCGGTGCCGACGAAACGGCGGCCTCCGCCGACGATCACGCCGAACTCAGTCGACTGCGCGAAGAGAGGGAAAGCGCCGAACAGCATCAGCGCGAGCAGCATCGAGGCTCGTTTCATGGGCGCGAATATAGCGAAGCGGGTCATCAGTGTCATCCTTCCGGCCTGAGTACAATGCACAGGTGTTTTCGTACCTTGGACGCGAGGCGCTGCGAATCGTTCTGCCTTCGTGGTGCGTCGCGTGCGAAACCGAGCTCCCCTGGGACGACCGGACGGCCTCCTGCTGCGGCACGTGCTGGTCGTCGATGGCGCGGCTCGACGGCGCGAAATGCCGCTCCTGCGCGCTCCCGATCCCCGCGGGCGACCGCTGCATCGCCTGCGCGATCGACCCGCTTCCCGTCGACTGGTGCGAGGCGTGGGGCGCGTATGCCGGCGCGCTCGAGAAGCTCCTGCACGCGCTGAAGTTCCAGCGCCACGACTTCCTCGACGACGCGCTCGCGGCGCTGCTCGAGGAAACGCTGCGCGACCGCGAGTTCGACGTGGTCGCCGGCGTGCCGATGCATGCGGCGAAGGAGCGGAAGCGCGGCTACAACCAGGCGGAGCTGCTGGCGCGCGCGCTCTCGCGGCGCATCGGCGTCGCGTGCGACATGCGGCTGCTGACGCGGCGAACCGCCGGCGCCGCGCAGTCGACGCTGCCGAAGCGCGACCGCGCCGCCAACGTGCGCGGCGCCTTCGCCGCATCGCCGCGCGCGAAGGGGAAGTCGATTCTCGTCGTCGACGACATCTGCACGACCGGCGAGACTCTGCGCGCCTGCGCGTCCGCGCTGCGGGACGCAGGGGCGGCTCGCGTTTGCGTGATCGCGGTGGCGAAGGCCATCTAATCCGCTAGAATGCGCGCCGCCAGGCCGCATGTTCCGCGCATTCTTCATCGCACTCTCCGAAAGCCGCATGCTTCGCGCCGTCGCCGAGCGCTCGGCGATCGGGCGCCGTCTGTCGAGCCGCTTCGTGGCCGGGATGTCGGTCGAGGATGCGCTCGAGGCGACCGCGGCGACGAACGCGCGCGGCATGTCCGTGAGCGTCGACAACCTCGGCGAGAACGTCACCAATCTCGAGGAAGCGCGCCACAGTGCGCAGCTCTATCACGACATGATCGACGCGATCACGGCGCGGAAGCTCGACGCGAACGTGAGTCTGAAGCTCACGCACATGGGCCTCGACATCGACGAAGCCGTGTCGCGAACGATCGTCGGCGAGGTCGTCGCGCACGCCGTGCGGCAGCAGAACTTCGTCCGCATCGACATGGAAGGCTCGCCGTACACGCAGAAGACCCTCGACATCGTGCGCGAGCTGCACCGGCAGCCCGGAAACGCCAAGCGCGTCGGGGCAGTGATCCAGTCGTACCTGCATCGCAGCGAGCGCGACGTCGAGGAGCTGTGCGCGGAGGGCATCCGCATCCGCCTCTGCAAGGGGGCGTACAAGGAGCCGGCGGACATCGCGTTTCAGGACAAGGCCGACGTCGACGCGAATTTCGTGAAGCTGATGCAAATCCTGCTGAAGAGCGGGACGTACCACGGCATCGCCACGCACGACCCCGCGATGATCGACGCCACCAAAGACTTCGCCCGCCGCGAGCACATCGCCCCCGACCAGTTCGAGTTCCAGATGCTCTACGGCGTTCGCCGCGACCTCCAGGAACAACTCGTCCGCGAAGGCTGGCGCATGCGCGTCTACATCCCCTTCGGCACGGAGTGGTATCCGTATCTCATGCGGCGGCTGGCGGAGCGGCCGGCGAATGCGATCTTCATTTTGAAGAATGTTTTCCGGAGGTAGTCTCCTGGTCTCATAGTCTCCTGGTCTCATGGAGCTCGGCAGAAAACGTCCAGGAGACTCGGAGACTCGGAGACTATGAGACTCATCGCATCGATCCTCGCTCTCACCCTCACCACAGCCGTCTTCGCCGATCCAGTCACCGAAGTAAAAAACGCCGAAGTCGCCTTCGCAAAGGCCTTCGCCGATCGCGATCAGGCAAAGTTCTTCGCGATGGTGGCGAATGACGCGACGTTTCTCGGCGGGCTGGGGACGTTGCGCGGGAAGGCGGCGATCGTGGAGCGGTGGTCGCGATTCTTCACCGGGCCGGAGGCGCCGTTCGAGTGGGGGCCGGAGCGGGTGGAGGTGACGGCGGACGGCAAGCTCGGACTGTCGACCGGTCCGATCTACGACCCGAAAGGCAATCACCTCGGCGACTACTCATCGATCTGGAAAAGGCAGAGCGACGGCTCGTGGAAAGTCATTTTCGACGGACCCGGCTCCGCGCCGGCATCGGTGGGCAAAGTCGACGAGGGCTTCGTCACGGCAGACGACGGGGTAAAGCTCTACTACCGCAAATTCGGCGAGGGGCCGGTCGCGATGATCGTGCCGCTCGACTCCGTGCTGCACGACGCCTTCCGCCAGTTCGCCGACATCGCCACCATCGTCACGTACGATCCCCGCAACCGCGGGAAGTCGCCGCGCGCGACGAACGAGAGCACGTCGACGATCGAGCACGACGTGCGCGATCTCGAGGCGGTGCGCCGCGAGTTGAAGATCGAGAAGTTCGTGCCGGTCGGCTATGCGGACGTCGCACCGATCGTCGTGATGTACGCGCTCGATCATCCCGATCGTGTGACGCGCATCGTGCAGCTCAGTCCCGCTCCGTTCCCTGTCGATCTCACCGACAAGCTGCGCAACGTGAACGTGCCGGTGCTCACGATCGCGCCTCACGCCGGCGGCGTGGAGTGGGCGAAGTCGCTGCCCGACGCGCGATTCGTGACGGTCGAAGGCACCGCGCAGGAGTCGTGGCGCGACGATCCGGTGACGGTGTTCGGGTCGATCCGGCACTTCCTTCGCGGCGAGTGGCCGTTGCGCTGAGGGACTTTCTCCTCCGTTTACGCGATCCAGAGCAGAGAGGTCTTTCATGCGACTCCGCTGGATCGGGCTGGTTGTCCTGCTGCTTGCAGTTTCCCTCAACGTTTCCGCACAACGCCGGCGCGCGGTGCGCTCGCCTGCGAAGGCCGTCACGCCCGGCGGGAACTGCGTCACCTTCGGCGCCCCGCGCGTCGGGATGAAGGCGTCGTACCTGACGACGAGTCCGTCCGGCAACGTCACCTACACCGTGACCTACGTCTCCGAATCGGCGACGGAGGCGCGCACGACGCAGAAAGTGCAGACGCCGCAGGCCAACGCCGACGTCGAGACGCGCATGGACTTCGAGACCGTGCACACGTCGTTCGACCTGCGCGCGCTCAAGCACCTCTACGTGAAGTCGACGACGTCCGCGGCCGGGTTCCCGTTCTCCGTCGAGACCGATATCGACTTCGTCCCGTCGATGATCCTCGGCCCGACGACCGGCTGGTGCCAGGGCGCGACCTGGACCGTTCCGGCGACGACGGAGACGATCACCGTAAAGTCGATCGCCGGCCCGCAGATCTCCACGCAGACGACGATCGCGTTCGATGCCGAGGTGCTGTCGGTCAACGAGACCATCACGACGCCGGCCGGCACGTTCCGCTGCGTCAAAGCGCGCGGCTACCAGATCTCCGGCACGACCGCCGCGCCGACGATCTCTTGGAACTCGGTCGAGCACTACATCACCGTCCGCCAGGAAACGCTCGACGCGAACGGAGCCGTGTCGCAGGTGACGGAGCTGCAGAAGATCGAGTAGGACAACCTCTCAGGTTGTCTCAATCTCCCACTGCGGACGCTCGCGCCAGCGGTCGTGAAACCACGGCCACTGCTCGGGCGTGCGGCGGATCTGTTCCTCGACCTCGCGCGTGACGTGCGCGGTGATCGCGACCGGGTCGGCGCCGGCGCAGTCGAACGGCTCGAGGAAGCGCGCGTGCTGCATGCCGTCGGCGGTTCGCTCGATCACGCCGGTCACGCCCATCGCGCCCGTCCGCACGGCGAGGCGCGCGGGGCCGATCGCGGTGAGCGCGGGTGTTCCGAAGAACGGCACCTTCACGCTTTCGGTGCGGATGTTCTGATCGATCACGAAGCCGAGCATTCCGCCGCCGCGGATGGCTTTGATCATCTCGCGCGCGGAGGCCGCCGACCCGCGATCGATCGTGCGGACGCCGGAGCGCGCGCGCAGCTCGGTGATGAAGCGATTCATCCCATGCTCGTCGCGCTCGCGCTGCATCACGCTCAGCGGGCGGCCCCACAATCCGATCGTGTACGACAGCCACTCCCAGTTCCCGCAGTGCGCGGTGAAGACCACGAAGCCGCGGCCGGCGTCGATCATCTGCATCACGCGCTCGACGCCTTCGAAGGTCGTGGTCTCGTCGCGCGTCGCGGCGGTCACGTTCGGCAGCCACGCGATCTCGAAGAGCGACATGCCGAGGTGGCGGAACATCGCGCGGATCGTCTCGCGGCGCTTTGCGCCGGTCCATTCGGGGAACGCCAGCGCGATGTTGGTGAGCGCTTTTCGTCGCTGGCGGGCAACGACGTAATAACCGAACGTACCGAGGGCGCGGCCGAGGATGCGGCCGAGAGGGAGCGGGATGCGGCGGCCGATCGCGGTGACGAGCACCACGAAGCGGTAGATCGCGCGCGCCCTAAATGCTCGAGCTCTCGGTCCTGTCACCGGCCAGCTCCCGCACGATTGCGTCCCATTCGCCGCGCTCGCGCAGCAGCCGCTCGACCAGCTCGCGGAACGCCCCCGCGCCGCCCGCGCTGTCGAGCTTCCACGTCGCTGCCGCGCGCACTTCCGCCGCCGCGTCGGCCGGCGCCGCGGAGATCCCGGCGCGCGTCATCGGCGCGAGGTCGGGGAGATCGTCGCCCGCGTAGAGAATCTCGCCGAGCGACACGCCCAGCTTCTGCGCGATCGCCTCCGTCTCCGCCAGCTTGTTCGCCGCGCCCTGATGCAACTCGACGATGCCGAGCTCGCGCGCGCGGCGCTCGAGCGCCGGCGAGCGCCGGCTCGTCAGCAGCGCGACATGCACGCCCGCCTTCTGCGCGAGCTTCACCGCCAGCCCGTCGCGCACATTGAACGCTTTGATCTCCGTCCGCTCGCCCGCATAGATGATCTTCCCGTCCGTCCAGACGCCGTCGACGTCGGACACGATCAGCTTGATGTCGCTGGCTTCTGTCATTGGCTCATGGCTTCCAGTTTTCCAGTTTCCAGTTTCCAGTTTATCCCGCGCGAAGACGCGGGATCTCCGATGGCACCGAACGGATCGCGCCTGTGGGCAGGGCCAGCGCGGTATAACCGGAGATCCCGCGTCTTCGCGCGGGATAAACTAATAACGAATCAATGCCGGAAGTGGCGCTCGCCGGTAAACACCATCGCGAGGCCGCGCTCGTTTGCGGCGGCGATCACTTCCGCGTCGCGCACGGAGCCGCCGGGCTGGATGATGGCGCGGACGCCGGCGTCGGCGAGGAGGTCGAGGCCGTCGCGGAAGGGGAAGAACGCGTCGGACGCGGCGTATGTGCCGGCGGCGGGGAGGATCGACTTCATGATCGCGACCTTCGCCGCGTCGACGCGGCTCATCTGCCCGGCGCCGATGCCGACGGACTGCGACGTGCGCGTGAGCACGATCGCGTTCGACTTTACGTGCGCGCAGACGATCCAGGCGAATTCGAGCGCGTCGAGGTCTTCAGGCGTCGGGGGGCGTTCGGTGACGGCCTTCCAGTTTTCTCTCGGGCCGATGGAGTCGGGGGACTGGAGTAAGAGGCCGCCGGCGGCGCCTCTGATTTCGGTTGCCGGGTTGCTGGGTTGCTGAGTTACTAGTCTTAGATTTTTCTTTTTCGCGAGGAGCTCTTTCGCGTCGTCCGTGAATTCCGGCGCAACGATCACTTCGAGGAACATTTCCGCGACGGCGCGCGCGCACTCGGCGTCGAACGGGCGGTTCGAGCCGATGATGCCGCCGAAGGCGGAGACGGGGTCGGACTCGATGGCGGCGTGCAGCGCGTCGGCGAGCGATGGGCGCCGCGCGACGCCGCAGGGGTTCGTGTGCTTGATGATCGCGATGGCGGGCTCTCGGAACGCGTTTGCGAGACGGATCGCGGAGTCGAGGTCGAGCAGGTTGTTGTACGACAGCTCTTTGCCCTGCAGCTGCTCGAATGGCTTCTCGCCGGCGCGGACGTAGAAGCCCGCGGTTTGATGCGGGTTCTCGCCGTAACGGAGGTCCTGAAACTTGTCGAGATTGAGAATCAGCCGCTGACCGCGTCCGAGGAACGCGCTGATCGTGGCGTCGTACGCGCTCGTCTTCTCGAACACCGCGATCGCGCAGCGGAGGCGGAAGGCCTCGCTGATCGCGCCGGACTCGAGCTCGCGCAGAAAATCGGCGTAGAGCGACGGATCGCAGAGCGGCAGCACGTGTTTGTGATTCTTCGCCGCGGCGCGCAGCATCGAGGGCCCGCCGATGTCGATCTGTTCGATGGCCTCATCGACCGTCACATCCGCCTTCGCGATCGTGGCCTCGAACGGGTAGAGATTCACGACGACGAGGTCGACGGACGGGATCGCGAGGCGCTCGCAGTCGGCGACGTGCTCCGGCTTCGCGCGGTCGTGCAGGATCGCTCCGAAGACTTTAGGAGTCAGCGTCTTCACGCGGCCGCCGAGAATCTCCGGCGCGCCCGACCATTGCGAGATCGGCGTCACCGCGATGCCGGCGTCGGTCAGATGCTTCGCCGTCCCGCCGGTCGACAGGATCTCGACGCCGCGCGCGCTCAGCGCGCGTGCGAGATCGAGGATGCCGGTCTTGTCGGAGACGGAGAGGATGGCGCGCTCAATATGCATTCAGCAGGAGGTTGCCGCGCTGCATCGCCGCGGCGGTCCGGACGTCGCCGCCGGCTTCTTTCCAGATGTGGTAGTAGAGATTCACGAGGTCCGTCACCGCGCGCGAGTAACAGACCGACGCGACCCCGAACGCGGTCGAGCGGTCATCGAAGTCCGCCGACGTCCTCCGCTCGCCGTTCCGCGAGTACTCCTCGCTCATCAGCGGATAGAACTTCGCCGTTCGCGCGAACGTCCGGTCGAGATAGGCCGTGAGGCGGAACCGCGGGTCGAGGCCGTAGAAGACGGTCGGGAACTTCGCGAGCTTGCGCTCGAAGTACTGCTCGAAGTCGTTGTGCGACGCTGCGAGCTTCGCGTCGTCATTCGCGACGTGGAACGGATTGTTCGCGTCGGCCACGAGATGCGCGAGCATGCCGAGGCGCTCGGCGACGGCGCCCATCGGCTCGCCGCTTCGGATCATCCGGATCGCGCGCTGCGTCTCCTTCTCGATCTGCTCGCGCAGCTCGCCCTCGCGGGAGAGGACGAAGAAGTGATGCGCGGTCGAGCCCTCGTCGGACTGCGCGCGCTCGATGCCGTGTCTGTACTCGGCGTCGAAGCGCTCGATGATCACCCGGAGGTCGGGCGGAGCGAGCGCTGCGCTTTTCTTCGCGATGCGCTCGTCCGAGGTACGCGTCCAGGCGCTCGCCGTCGTAGAAACAGCAAAGGGGAACAGGAACAGCAGCAGGACGATTTGGGCGCGCCTCATTGTTCGCTGTTGATCGTAACGTATGAACCGCGAGTTTGCAGCTCATCTCGAAACGCTCTACGCCTGCCGCGCCTGCCCGAACGTGATCGGCGAGCCGGTCACCGGAGCCGTGCCCGGCGCGCGGGTGATGCTCGTCGGCCAGGCGCCCGGTCCGCGCGAGGTGGTCGACCGCCGTCCGTTCGCGTACACCGCCGGCCGCCGGTTGTTCTCCTGGTTCGAGCAATCCCTCGGCATGTCGGAAGAGGAGTTCCGCAAGCGGATCTACATCGCCGCCGTCATCCGCTGCTTCCCCGGCCGCGATGCCAAGAGCGGCGGCGACCGCGTTCCCGACGCCGCCGAGATCGCGAACTGCGCCTCGCATCTCGACCGCGAGCTGCGCCTGCTCCGCCCCTCGCTCGTCATCGCCGTCGGCACCCTCGCCGCGAAGCAGCTCATCGGCATCGCCGAGCTCAGGGCCGCCGTCGGCCGCCTGCACCGCGCCACGCGCGCCGGCCACACCTTCGACGTGATCGTCCTGCCGCATCCATCGGGACGGTCGACGTGGACCAATAAAGCGTCGAATGCGTTGTTGCTTCGGGAGTCGTTGCGTTTGGTTGGCGCACATGCGGCGATGGCGCGTTGAGGTGGTTGGGGACTGGGGAATGGTGGTTGGGGAGTGGTCGTAATCCCAACTACCAGTCACCAACTACCAATCACCATCAGAGGGCTAAAAAAATCGTCCGCACGCTGAGCAGGATCACCAGCACGCCGACGGCGATCATGAGCGGGCGGGCGGGGATGCGGCCCGTCAGGCGCGCGGCGATGGGGGCGGCGATGGCGCCGCCGAGGGCGAGGCCGGCGACGGGGAGCCAGTTGGTGACGCCGATCGTGAGGATGAAGGTCACGGACGTCGCGAAGGTCACGAAGAACTCGGCGAGGTTGACGGAGCCGATCGTGGTACGCGGCTCGTTGCCGCGCGCGAGCAGCGTGCCGACGACGATCGGTCCCCATCCGCCGCCGCCGATGGCGTCGAAGAAGCCTCCGGCGAGTCCGAGCGGGATGAGATGTTTCTCGCTCCCGACGTGCACGGTGCGGCGCCACGCCTTCGCGAGGATGATGATTCCCATCAGCACGAGATAGACGGCGATGAACGGCTTGATCACGTCGCCCGGAATCGCGGTGAGGATGTACGCGCCGGTGACGCCGCCGACGACGCCGGGCACGAGCAGCTTGCGCACGAACGAGAAGACGACGTTGCCGGCGCGCCAGTGATTGAAGCCGGAGAAGCCCGTCGCCACGACTTCGGCGGTGTGCACGCTCGCGCTGGCCGCCGCCGGCGGCACGCCGAACGTCAGCAGCAGCGTCGTCGCGGTGACGCCGTAGCCCATCCCCAGCGCGCCGTCGATCATCTGCGCGAGGAATCCGGCGACGGTGTAGAGCGCGAGCTCGAGGATGAGATGTTCCGGCATCACTTCATGTAGTGCCGGGCGATGTAGTCCATCTCGGCGTAGGTCGTGGTGAGGGCGAGGCGCGATTCGAAGATGAGGTAGACGCTCGCGGCGAAGAGCAGGCCCGCGCCGATGAAGCCGAGGATCAGCGGGAACCAGCCGATGTCGACGTGCAGCAGCGCCACGACGCCGATCGAGACGCTGGTGGCGATGAAGAAGCTGATGCCGAAGTAGAGCCGCGCCATCGCATGCTGCAGCAGCCGCGCGCGGCGGGTGTTGATCTCGAGCTGCCTGTAGAGATGCTGCCGCTTGCGCTCCGAGGCTTCGTCCGACGCGGTTCCGAGCGCCTCCAGCTCCTCGGCGCGCTCGCGCACGCGATCGACGCAGCGGATGGAGCGGTTCGACGTCGTGATGAGGAGCGAGCTCGAGGCGAGGATCAGCACCGCCGGCGTGATCATCGCGCCGAGCACGTCCAGCACGGACGAGAGCTCGCGCGTGCTTGCGAAATCAGGCCACATTCGCGAACGCGTTCCGCGTCAGGTTCTCGTGCCCGTTCTCGGTGACGCAGACGTCGTCCTCGATGCGGATGCCGCCGTATTTGCGGAACGCGCCGACTTTCTCCCAGTTGATGTATTTCGCGTTCTCGGTCTTGCGCAGCTCCGCGAGCAGCGAGTCGATGAAGTAGAGGCCGGGCTCGATGGTGAAGACGTGGCCGGTTTCGACGACGCGCGTCAGGCGCAGGTACGGATGGCCTTCCGGTTTCGGAATGGTCTTGCCGCCGCGGTCGGCCATGAAGCCGCCGACGTCATGGACCTGCAGCCCGAGGTAGTGGCCGACGCCGTGGGGGAGGAACGTGCTGCTGATGGCGCGCTGCACGGCGCCCTCGGCATCGATGTCCCAGACGAACTTGAAGCGCACGAGGATCTCCGCGATCTTCTGATGCGCGAGGAGGTGCACGTCGGGATAGTTCACGTTCGGACGGATGCCCTCGACGAGCGACAGCTGCATCTCGTCCATCGCCTCGATGAGCTCGCGGAACTCGTCCTTATGCTGCGCGTGCGTGCGGGTGATGTCGCTCGCGTAGCCGTTGTACTGCGCGCCGGCGTCGATGAGGAACGACCAGCGGTCCTTCTTCTCGATGCGCTGGCGGCCGTGGTGGTAGTAGTGGAGCGTCGCGGCGTGCTCGTTGACGGCGATGATGTTGCCGTACGGCAGCTCCTCCTCGGCGTGATCGGACGCGCGCATGTAGTCGAGGTGGATCTCGTACTCCGACGCCCCGTCGCGGAATGCGCGCTCCGCCGCGACGTGGCCGCGCGCGCCGCGCTCGTTCGCGCGGCGCAGACACTCGATCTCGTACTCGGTCTTCCACGCGCGGTCCCAGTGCAGGCTGTTCATCACCGGCTCGGGATTCGGCGTGACGTCGCCCCAGCCGCCGAAGCGCGCGTCCCACTCGCCGATGAACGCGACGCGTCCCTTCGGCATGTACTCCTTCGCCTCGTCGGGGTCGGCGATCAGGACGACGTCGAACTTCTCGACCCAGCGATCGGCCGGCGTCTCGGCCACTTTGTGCCAGTAGTCGACCGGTTGCCAGTAGAGGAGCTTCGGCTTCAGCCCCGGCGTGTAGACGACGAAGCAGTTCGGGTTGTCGGTCACCGGCACCCAGCACTTGAAATGCGGGTTGGGCTTGAACGGATAGCCCATGTCGTCGAGGAACTGGTAGTGCAGCGCGCCGGAGAAAATCACGGCGTGGTCGAACTGCCCTTCCTGCAGCGCGCGATCGTGACGGAGCTTCTGAATCGTCACATGAGCGGTGTAAATCGTGGCGAGTGCGTCATCCATGCGCGCGGAGGATAGCAATCTTCTTCAACAAAAACTGCCTCTCCGGCAACGTTGCAGGTAATTCCAGCGCGAACGAGAAGTGCTCGGCCGCGCGCACGCGATCGCCCAGGCGCAGGCACAGCTCGCCCATCGCGGCGTGAAGCGGGAGGTAGTTCGCGAGCGCGGGGTCGGCTGCGATCTCGTCGAGCGCCGCCATGCCGGCGGCGGGGCCTTCCGCCATGGCCTCGGCGATGGCGCGATGCAGCGCGACGACCGGCGTCGGCTTCAGCTCGAGCAGCAGGTTGTAATGCTCGACGATCGCCGGCCAGTCGGTTTCGTCGAACGAACCCGCGATCGCGTGATACGACGCGATCGCGGCTTCGACGTGATACGCGGTGAGCCGCTCGCCCTCCGCGGAGCGTCCGAGCTCGCGCAATCCCTCGGCGGTCATCGCCTGATCCCAAAGCGTCCGATCCTGTTCCGCGAGCGTGGCCAGCTCGCCCGCGGCGTCGACGCGCGCCGGTAGCCGCGCCGCCTGCAGCAGCATGAGCGCGAGCAGGGCGTGCACCTCGGGCAGCGACGTCGCGGGATGCACGGCGAGCTGCCGTCCGAGGCGAATCGCTTCGGCGCAGAGATCGGAGCGCACGAGATCGTCGCCCGCATGTGCGCTGTAGCCTTCGTTGAACAGCAGGTAGATCACTTCGAGCAGCGACTCGAGCCGTTCCGGCAGCTCGCCGCGCGACGGCATCTCGATCGGGATCCGCTCCTCGCGAATCAATCGCTTCGCGCGCACGATCCGCTGCGCGATCGTCTCCTTCTTCGTGAGGAACGCGCGCGCGATCTCGTCGACGCCGAAGCCGCCGACGGTCTTCAGCGTCAGCGCGATGCGGCTCTCGCGCGGAATCGCGGGATGACAGCACATCAGCATCATGCGCAGCTGGTCGTCGCGCAGTTCGTGCGCGAACGCCGGCTCCGGATCGTCCGCGCGCTCGCGGAACGCGGCGACGACGTCGGGCTCCTTCGCGCGCAGCGAGGCGTCGCGCCGCAGCTGATCGAGCGCGCGATTGCGCGCGACGCGGAACAGCCAGCCTTTCGGTTTCTCCGGAATTCCGCTGATGCTCCAGTGCTGCAGCGCGGAGATCAGCGCTTCCTGCACGACCTCCTCGGCGAGCGAGAGATGCTCCGCGCCGAGGACGCGCGTCAGCGTGGCAACCATCTGTCCCGCGCTGTGGCGGAACAGATGGTCGACCGTGCCGTGGATGTCGGTCATGTCACGACTCGATGGCGCGGATCTCGATCGAGCCGAACTCGAGGTGCGGCGAGTCGTCGCACTCCCGTACGGCCGCGTCGTAGTCCGGCGCTTCGATCTCGAGAAACCCGCCGAGGACCTCGCGCGACTCGGCGTACGGCCCGTCAGTGACCGCGATCCCGGAGTCGTTGCGCACCAGCACGCGGCCCTCACCGTCGCGCAGCTTGTGTCCCTTTCCGGCGACGCGATCGACCCATGCACGGTACCGCTTCATGATCGCCTGGATCTCCTCGGGGCTGAGGCTCTCGGGATTCCAGTCGGCGTCGCGGAGGAGGATGAGAAATTGCGGCATGTCGTTCTCCTTTCTTCACTCTACAGACGAATGGAGAACGCGCAAATCGACACGCGCGCATAAAAACCGAAACGCGCCGACCGCCCTGGGCGATTATCGGCGCGCTTCATTTCGCTAGCTCGCCCGGAGTGATTGCGAATCGAGTGCCAGCGCGTCGAGGATCTGATCGATCGACAGCAATCGCGTCTCGCCGGCGTCGTCGCGGAAGGCCGCGTGATACCACCCTTTCACGCCGACGGGCGTCAGCAGCTCGCCCTCGATCCGCAGCGGCTCGAGCGTGCCGAGGCGGAGGAACACCTGCTCGTAGCGCGAGCGGGAGAGACGCGGCATCGGCGAGCTCCAGCGCACCGCGCGGCCGATGTCGTCGTAGGCCGCCGGACGCGCGTCGAGGTCGAGCAGCGACGGGCTCTCGCCGCGCAGCACCGCGAACAGAGTGCGCTCGCTGGCGGGATCGGCAACGCGGCGGATCGATTCGCGAAAGTGCGTCGCGATTTCCAGCGCGAGCTCGCGCAGCGAGAGCGTGCGCTCGTCGGTCGTCTCCCACCCCCGCGCGTCGGCGCCTTCCGCGAACGGGTCGCGCGGAAACTGTTCCGCGCGCGCCATCCACCCGTTGCGCGTCGCGTGCTTCGCCGGGGTCAGACCCGCGATCGTGGAAATGCCGCGCGCGGCCAGCTCGTCGACGCGATACGACGGCCACGCGATGACGTCGCGCACGATGCCGACGATGACCGCGGTGGTCGCGGCGAGAAGGGCGGGATCGGGCGTGAAGTCGAACGTGATCTCGATCCGGTCGCGCCGCGGCCGCACGCCGACGCCGGTCGACGCGCGATTCGCGCCGGTGACGATCGCCGGAACCGGCAGCAGATGCATCAGCAGCAGCGCGAGCTTCTGAATCGTCCGATCACGCCCGCGCTCGGCGCGCGGGATCTCGTACGAGATGTTGAAGTGGCAACTGAACGCCTGCAGCCGCGCGCGCTTCCCCGTGCGCGTTTCCCATCCATCGAGCTGATCGCGGACGAATCCGATCTGTTCCCACAGGCTCCGCACCGCCCGCGCGGTGCACTGCGGCGCGAGCTCGATCACCGGCGTGACGACCTCGAGCACGCCGCCGTCGAAGTACACCGCTCCGCCGCTCGGGAGCTGCGACGACTTGCTGCTGCGCCGCAGCAGCGGAGACTCGATGAACCCCGACGGCACGCGCCAGTAGTCTTCCGGAACGATCTCGACGTCGTCGACGAAGACCTTGAACTCCGCCTCGAGGCCGATCACCGGCATGCGGAGCTCGTTGGTGTAGGGGAACCGGAGGGGATCGGGGGTGGGCACCGCGCTCATTGGAGCAAGGGGCGCGCCGCAACCATCACCGAGTGGCTGCTCGACGCGCGATCTTGAACTCCACCGTCAGCTCGTGCACGACTTCCTTCACTTCGCCGTTCGCGGGATCGCGGAAGGGATGGAAGCGCCAGTACCGGATCGCGGCGACGGCGGCGCGCGCGAAGTCGTCGCGCGCCGGCGGCTGAATCACTTTCACTTCCCTGACCTTGCCGTCCTTGCCGATGACGTAGCGCACGACGAGCGAGTCTTCCCAGCCGCGCGACTTCGCGTACTCGGGATACGCCGGATACTCCTGCGAGACCGAGCCCATCGGCAGCGGTAGGTCGCGCTCGATCTGCACGATGTCCGGCAACGGCTGCGGCTTCGGCTTCATGTTCGTCACGATCCCGCTGACGACGCCACCGAGCTCGCCCCCTTCGACGCCGCCCTCGACTCCACCTTCGACGCCGTGCTCACTCACGACCGCCACCGGCTCGGGCGGCGGAGCCTCGACGAGCTGCGGGATGACGTCGGGGATCACCGTCGGCGCGACGTCCGGCATTTTCACGGGGATCGGCTTCACCACTTCCGCGCGCTTCGGCGCGGGCGGAGGCGGGGGAGGTGGCGGAGGGGGCGGCGGCTCGACGAGGGAGTACAGCATGAACATCTTCGGCGAGGTGGTGGGGAAGGTGATGTCCCAGACGTTGAGGATGATCGCCCCGAGAATCAGCACGACGTGGAGGCCGAGGGACAGCGGCAGCGTCTCATAAAAGAGCTTGCGGCTTTTGGGCGCGGCTGTCTCCGGGACGACGGTCTCGAACATGCGAAGTTTCCGAATTTGTCAGGCGGTAGCCGCGGCAGGTTAGCATCCCGGAGCTCGGGAGTTATGCTACAAGATCGTAACGCATGGCGCGCTACATCCAGCGAATTGCGCTCCTCGGCAAGGAGCGCTGGATCGGCTGGGAAATCGACGGCGTCGGCACCGAGATTCCCGGTCTCGTGCTCGCCGACGAGATGCCGGACGAGGAGCTTCGCGCGCGCGGCGTGAAGGAATTCCGCCCCATGCCCTTCGAGGCCTTTCTCGGCCTCGGCGCCGTGATCCATCGCGGCGATGCGACGGAGCTGCTCGACGAGGACATCGAATACCGTCTCGACGCGCTCCTCGTCGGCATGGAGCGCATCCGCTCGCGCGGCATGACCAGTGTCTCGCGCTCGCTCCTCCTCGGCTTCTTCGGCGACGAGCGCCAGCTCCGCAACCCCCGCGTCCAGTCCCGCTTCCGCGAATGGGAACAGGCCGGCCGCGTCGAAGTAATCGGGAATGAGGAGTGTTACCTCCGGATCCTCGCGCGGCTCGCGTGAGGCGACGCTGCTGCCGCCGGCGGCTGACGGGGCTCCGGTGACGACGGCGAGCGAAATGCGTTCCGGCGGTTTGCCGGCTGATTCACGACGCCTGTACTCGTCTGGAAGCCGGTTCTCGTGATCGCAGGGTGGAACACGATGTTCGTGCCATCTTCCGGAACCGTAACTGCGCAGGTGGTGTCGACCGGTGAACGGTTGCTGCTGAAAAAATCGACGACACGACCGAGCAGCGAGCGAATCAGCGCCATCGCTCCATCAACCGGTAGAACACCGCCGTACCGGCGGCCCACGCGCCGTTCACGAGCAGACCCACGAGGAAAAGCTTCGCGTTCGGCTTGATGCGCTGTCCCTTCAGCGGAGCGACGACGCCGGCCACGAGCGTGGTGGCGATAGCGCCGAAGACGATCGCGATCGTCCACCAGATCCATGGGGTCTGGACGCGCAGCAGCACCACGCCGAGGATGAGGCCCCACACGCCGCCCCAGAACGAGAGGGAGATCACCTGCGGCACGCCGAACGGCTTCGTCGGCTCGAACGAATACGGCCGGTACGTCGTCAGACGGAGCGCGTTGAGCAGGGCGAGCACGATGTGATGACAGAGCGGAACGGCGAGCGCGCCGGCGATGAACCAGTGAAGCCACTTCATTCCTGTGAACCTCCTGTGCAACGATCCGTCCGTGGAGGTCATCATCTTCGTCGGCCTGCAGGCGGCCGGCAAGTCGACGTACTACCACACGCACCTCGCGGCAACGCACGTGCATGTGAGCAAGGATCGGATGAAGAACGCGCGGAACCGCGACGCGCGGCAAAACGAAATGATCATCGAGGCGCTGAGCAGTGGGAGATCCGTCGTCGTCGACAACACCAATCCGACGCCCTTCGTGCGCGCGCCGGTGATCGCGCTCGCGCGGCGGTTCGGCGCGCGCGTGGTCGCGTACCACTTCGAGACAGAGGTGAAGGACGCCGTCGCGCGCAACCGTCTGCGCGAAGGAAGGGCGCGCGTCCCCGACATCGCCATCTACAGGACGTCGAAGCAGCTCGTGCCGCCCTCCTTCGCCGAAGGCTTCGACGAGGTGCGGGTCATCGCGCCGCTGCCGGTGGTGTCATGACGCCGCGCAAACTGCTCGAGCGCGTGTTCCCTCCGATGCTGGCGACGCTCGCGGACGCGCCGCCGGGCGATGACGGCAACTGGACGTACGAAATGAAATACGACGGCTTCCGCGCCGTCGCGGCGATCGTGGGCGGCGACGTGGCGATGCTCAGCCGCAACGAGCTCGATCTCGCGCCGCGTTTCCCGCGCACGTACGAGGCGCTGAAGAAAGTGAAGGCGAAGGAGATCATCCTCGACGGCGAGGTCGTGGTGCTCGACGAGAAAGGCGCGCCGCGATTCCAGCTGCTGCAGCAGGGCGGGCGCGAGCTGATGATCGTGTTCGACGTGCTCTGGCTCGACGGCGCGGACCTGCGGCGGAAGACCTACGTCGAGCGGCGCAGGCTGCTCGAGAGACTGTTCGCGAAACCGCCGGCCGGAATCGCGCTCGCGCAGAAGCTGGAGATGTCGGGCGAGAAGGCGCGGCAGCACGCGGCCGCGGGCGGTTGGGAAGGGATCATCGCCAAGCGCAACACGTCGGTGTACGAGAACCGCCGCTCGAAGGAGTGGCTGAAGATCAAGACGCTCAACCAGCAGGAGTTCGTGATCGTCGGATGGCAGGCGAGCACCGCGTCCGAGCGCGACATCGGGTCGCTGCACCTCGCCGTCAACGACGGCGGCACGCTGCGCTACGCGGGCAAGGTCGGCACCGGCTTCTCGGCGAAGATGCGGACGTGGCTGCACGATGAGCTGGCGAAGGACGAGATTCCGAAGACGGACGTGAAGGACGCGCCGCGCGTTCGCACCGCGCACTGGGTTCGCCCGCGGCTCGTCGGCCAGGTGGCGTTCACGGAATGGACAGGCGACAACCGCCTGCGCCATCCTTCGTTCCTCGGGTTGCGCGAGGACAAAGCGGTGAAGGAAGTCGTGCACGAAAAGCCGGTGAAGCCGGTCGCGCGGTCACGCGGTCGCGCGGTCACGCAGCAGTCGAGAGTCACACTCACGAATCCGGACCGGCTGCTCTATCCGCGCGACGGCATCACGAAGAAGGACGTCGTCGCGTATTACGAGGCGATCGCCGAGCCGATGCTGCGCGCGCTGAAGGACCGGCCGCTCTCGCTCGAGCACTGGAATCAGGGGATCGACAAGCCGTCGTGGTTCCACCAGAACATCGAGAAGGCGCCGGAGTGGCTGCGCGTGGTCGCGACGCCGACGCGCACCACGAAGAGCGGCACGGTCAACCATCTCATCGCCGACAGTGTCGACTCGCTGCGCTGGCTCGGGCAGATGTCCGTGCTCACGCCGCATATGTGGTCGTCGCGCGTGCCGAAGCCCGAGGAGCCGGACTGGGTGCTGTTCGATCTCGATCCCGCGAAGGGGAAGGGGATCGAGCAGGCGATCGAGGCCGCGATCGTGATGCGCAAGCTGCTCGAGAATCTCGACCTGCCGAGCGTGCCGAAGACCTCGGGCAAGCGCGGCATCCACATCTTCGTCCCGCTCGCGCCCGGCTACTCGCACGAAGAAGCCGCCGCATTCGCCTGCTCGATCGCCGACGCCGTCTCGGCGAAGGTGCCGGGAATCACCACCGAGCGGAGTCTGGCGAAGCGCCGCGGACGCCTCTACCTCGACTGCATGCAGAACGGCTACGGCAAAACCGTCGTCGCGCCCTACGCCCTCCGCGCCATCGACGGCGCCCCGGTTTCCGCGCCGCTGAAATGGAGCGAGGTCACGCCGAAGCTCGACCCGAAGAAGTTCAACATCCGGACGATGCCGGACCGTGTGGCGAAGGTGGGGGACTTGTTCGCGGACGTGTTCAAAAATCGAGTGAAGCTGCCGAAATTGCAATGAAATCCCACACGAAGCATCTCGTGCTCCATACGAAACAGCGCATGGAGTTCCTGAACATCACCGACAGCGTGGAAGCGGAAGTGCGGGCGAGCGGCGTGAAGGAAGGAATCTGTCTCGTCAACGCGATGCACATCACGGCGAGCGTGTTCATCAACGACGACGAGAGCGGACTGCACGAAGATTACAAGCGCTGGCTGGAATGGCTCGCCCCATACGATCCGAGTCCGGACCGATACCATCACAACCGTACCGGAGAGGACAACGGCGACGCCCACCACAAGCGGCAGGTCATGGGACGCGAGGTCGTCGTCGCCATCACGAACGGCAAGCTCGACTTCGGCCCGTGGGAGCAGATCTTCTACGGCGAGTTCGATGGCCGACGCGACAAGCGCGTGATGGTCAAGATCATTGGCGAGTAGTGACGCCCGGCACTCCGATCACCGGCTCCTGCTCGCGAAAGTTTTTCGGCACTTCAAAGCGGGAGGGCGGAACGTCCTCGATCGCGATGTCGGTGAATGTGGTGACCGCGAGGATGGTCGAGGGTCTGCCGCCGCCGTCGTATGTCTGTGTGTACGCCAGCTCGGCGCGGAGCAGCATTCCCTCCATCGTCGCCATGAAGCGCGCGATCTCGTCGTCCGCTTCGCGGAAGCGGGTGGTCAGGTGGCGTTGCCAGGGAATGGGAGGAAGATCCGCGGCCATCCGAACGAGCAGCGTCACACCGATTTTCGATCCGACGCGATTCGGTCCGAAATCCTCCGTCTGTTTGTACTCCACGCGGAGAAAATGCTTCGTCGCGTTTGTGCCGTCGATCTTCTCTGTTCCCTCGGTGCGCTGCGTCGTGTTCACCTTGCCGCGCAGCTTCGTCTCGCGGCCGGGCGGATAACTCCGTTCGCGATACCAGGTTTTATTACTGAGATTGATGAGCCGCGTTTCGGTCCCGTCCGACACGGCGATATCCCAGGCACGAGGATTCGATGGATCGGGATCGAGCACGAGACGGTAACTGCGGCCGCTCACGGACACGGTTCCGGAGGAAACCTTCAGGATCGGATCGCCGGTGTACTTTGTCGTGAACCGATAGACCACGCCCGCGTCGACGGACATCGTCACGCTGAAAAACAGCAGCGCGGTTCTGACTACAGACACGATGAGAACGCGCGATCGCGAATGGTGAAGATCATTGGCGAGTAGTCGCGGTCACGCCGCCGCGCAACCGCGCGACCGCGTGACCGCGAAACCGGAACTACGGGCACGTCGTGAACGCCGACGTATCCTGGATCGGGCGGAACGCGGTACCGAGCGAGTTGGTGTACTGCCGCACCGCGCCGGTCTGCGTGTCCGTGACCGTCAGAGTCACCTCCACATCCGTCAGCCCGCCGGCGAAGACCCAGTAGCCGTTGATGCCGCAGGCGTTGAGCACTTTGACGACGACTTCGACGTTGGCCTGGCTGAAGAACCAGAGGTAGCCGGTGTCCGAAGTGAGCTCCACCACGTTCGCCGTGCCGGTGACGCCCGACGACGTCCGATACGTACCCTGCACGCGGAAGCGGTTGTTGGTGAGGCAGAGCGTGGTCCCGTTCTCCGTACAGCCCTGGGGCGAGCCCGTGACGTTGATGTACTGCTCGATCGACGCGAACGTCGTCGCGAAGCGGCCGTCGACGGCCGCGTTGTTCACGCGGTCGCAGCCATCGCCGGGCGCCGTGCCGCACGCGCCGAAGAGTTGTCCGACCACACTCGCGTCCGCGAGCATCACCGGCGAGCCGGAACTGCCGCCGTATGTGCCGCCCTGTCCGCCGACGGAGTAGAGGTAATTGGAGAGCGGGCGGTTCGTGCACGTGCCGAAGGTCGTGCTTGTGGTCGCGTCCGAATAGAACTGCGGAGCGGGCACATTGAACGAATCGGGGAACGGATGCGAGACGCGATAGAGCTTCGTGCCCGCGCCCTGCGCCGCTGCCGTCCATCCGAGGAAAAAGCGGCCGGCCGGGACGCTGTTCAGGCGGACGAACGTGAAGTCGCTGGTGGCGCTCGTCGCCAGCAGCGTCGAGCCCACCTGCGGCGCCGGAAACTGCGGGAACGTGCCGCTGCACGAGCTGGTCTTGTAATCGAAGTACGCCTCGAGAGACGACGCTGAAGCCTGCGTGTCGAAGCAGTGATTCGCGGTGAGGAGATACGGGATGAACGACGGCGACGGCACCTTGTCGTTGATCAGACCGCCGCTGCAGACGAAGCTGTTCACTCCCTTCACATACTGCAGCTGCGCGATCGCGCCGCGCGCGGCGACGATCTGCGGGAACGTCGATGACGAAACGCAGGTCGCGTCGATGAGACACGACGGACTGTCGTTCGGCTGCGGCTCAAACGTGCGCAGTCCCGCGGTCGCCACGATCTCGACGACGTCGCGGATCTCGAACGACGCGGCGTCGCCGGCGCCTTTCGGCGACGCGATCTCGACTTCGAGATACACCGTCGGACCGTTCACGCTCGGCGTGTAAAGGCTTCCTTCGTAGAGGATCTCTTTCCCGAATCCGATCGGGTCGGTCCCCGCGCCGTAGACCCACAGCGTCGTGCCTTCCGGCAGCTTCACGTTCGTCAGATGCAGGCGGACGCGATACGCATTCTCGACGGTCACCGCGCCGCTCCACACGATCGTGCCGTGGTCGGACGCCGTGACCACGCCGCGCGCGAGCGCCGCGACGCCGGACTTCGCCGACACCGCGCCGTCGAGGCGGACGGCGATCGGGTCGCCGATCGTGCGCGTGAAGCCGTTCTTCAGCGGCAGGCGGTCGGCGTCGTTCCACTCCCGAAGCGCCGCCAGTTCCTCGGGGACGACGGCGGACGCCGCGCGCAGCGTCGCCGCCGGCGCGATGGCCGCGCGCTCGGCGAGCCGCGGGGCGGCGGGATACGACTTCACGCCGATCGCGTCGCGCGAAAACTCGCCCGGTGCGCTGGGCGCCTGCGCGGCGGCATGGACTGCGACGACGAGAGACGACAGCAGCAGCAGCGTTCGTTTCATGGAGGTCTCCTGGGAACCGATTTGATACAGGGTACGCGAAAATGCGCCGGGTGCTACCATCCGCGCGCAAATGCGGGCGATCCTCACCGGCGCCTCCAGCGGGATCGGGCTCGAGCTGGCGCGCGAGCTGGCGCGGCGCGGGTACGACCTGGCGCTGCTCGCGCGCCGCGCCGAACTGCTCGAACAGCTCGCGTCCGAGCTGCCGACGCGCACCGTGACGGTCGCGTGCGACGTCACCGATCTCGCCGCCGTTCGCGAGGGTGTTCGCAGCGCGCAGGAGCAGCTCGGCGGCGCGTTCGACCTCGCGATCGCGAATGCCGGCATCAGCATTCCGGGCCACGCGACGAAGTTCAAGATCGAGGATGCGGAGCAGATTCTTCGCGTGAACGTCCTCGGCATGCTCTATCTCTTCGAAGCCGTGATCCCGTCGATGATCGAACAGAAGAAGGGGCGCTTCGTCGGCGTCGCCTCGATCGCCGGACTGCGCGGATTGCCGGGCGGCGCGACGTACTCCGCGAGCAAGGCCGCGATGCAGGCGTTCCTCGAGGCGAGCCGCGTCGAGCTCGCGCCGTACGGCGTCGGCGTCACGATCGTGAATCCCGGATTCATCGCCACGCCGCTGACGGAGAAGAACCGCTTTCCGATGCCGTTCCTGATGTCCGCGGAGCGCGCGGCGCGCATCATCGCCGACGGGATCGAGCGCGGCAAACGCGTGGTCGAGTTCCCGCTGCCGATGTCGCTGCTGATGCGTTTCCTGCGGCACCTCCCCGGCGCGCTCTACGATCGCGCGACGAAGTCGTTCGCGCGAAAGAGAATTGAGCCCGCAAAGGTCAAACCATGAAACCGACGACGATGGTCCGCCTCTGGTCGCTGCAGAACGTGTTTTTTCTCTGGCTCATGCGGCCGAAGATCCTGGAGCTGACGGCCGACCGCTGCGTGGTGCGCGTGCCGCTGAACTGGATCACGCGGCGCCGCGACATCCACGCGATGTACCTCGGCACGCTGTGCATGGGCGCGGACGTCGCCGCGGGGCTGATCTCGTTCGAGCTGATGCGCCATCGCAGGGAGCGTGTGGTCTTCATTTTCAAGGACCTGAAGGGCGAGTTTCTGAAGCGCGCGGAAGGCGCCGTCGTGTTCACCAACAACGACGGACCGGTGATTCAGGACCTGCTGCGCCGCGCGCTCGAAACGGGCGAGCGTCACGAAGCGACGGTGCACGTCGTCGCGACGGTGCCCGACAAGATGGGCGAGGAGCCGGTCGCGAAGTTCGAGCTGACGTTGTCGGTGAAGCAGAAGAAGTGACCAGCTCATGCCCTTTTCTCCCGCGATCGAAAAAGCCATCGCCGACTGTGGTGCGCGGGTGTGCGTCGGCTATCCGTGGTGGCTGCGTCCCTGGCTGATGCGCGGCGTCATCGCCGTCACCCTCGGCAAACGGATCTACGTCAGCCAGCGCGCCGCGGCGCGCAGCAGCGAGAGCCTCGGCCGCCTGCTGCGCCACGAGCTGGTGCACGTGCGGCAGATGAATCAGCACGGCCTCGTCGTTTTCGTCTGGCTCTACATGACGGAATTCTTCCGGCACTGGAGGCGCGAGCGGAACATGACGCGCGCGTATCAGGCCATTTCGTTCGAAGTCGAGGCCACGGCGGAAGAAGAGCGCGACGACGTATAATCAACTGTTTCCAGCCATGATCCAGTTCCACTCACTCGAGATTCCGCAGCTCGAGCGCTTTCTGGAGAGGCACAAAGCGGGTCTGTCGCTGAAGGACAACGTCGAGCTCGACCTCGTCCTGCGGCAGATCCTCCAGCGCGCGAACGAGTTCGTGCCCGCGGAATCGGGCTCGATCCTCCTCGATGACCCGTACCGCAAGATGGGACCGCGGAAGGACAACGAGCTGGTGTTCATCGCCGCGTTCGGCGATGCGAGCCGCGATCTGATCGGCAAGCGCCTCTCCGCGCAGTACGGCATCGTCGGCCACGTCTATCAGACCGGCGAGCCGCATCTGTCGGTCGACGTGGAAAACGACCGCTATTTCTATCGCGACATCGACGTGCAGCTCGGCCACAAATCGGGGTCGATCGTCGCGGTGCCGATTTACCTCGGCAAGCACGTCGTCGGCGTGCTCGAGCTGATCAATCGCGAGGACGGCGAGCCGTTCACGCCGCGCGACATGAACCTGCTGGAGATCTTCGCCGGCTACACCTCGTTCACGCTGCAGAACGCGCTCGAGGCGAAGCGCGCGCACGAGCTGGCGAAGAAGGATGACCTCACGGGTCTCTACAACGACCGCTGGTTTCACGTCCGTCTCACCGAAACGCTCGCCGAGTCGCGCAGGACTGGGAAGGAAGCGGTGCTGCTGTTCATGGACCTCGACCGCTTCAAGTGGGTGAACGACTGCCACGGACATCTCGCCGGCAGCCAGGTGTTGCGCGAAGTCGGCTTTCTGTTGAAGCGCATCGTGCAGCGCGGAGACTCGACCGTCGCGCGCTACGGCGGCGACGAGTTCGTGATGATCCTTCCGGAGACGTCGCTCGAAGAGGGACTCGCGGTCTGCGAGGAGATCCGCCACACGATCGAGGCGACGGCGTTCCTCGATCGCGAGTGGGGCTTCGCCATGCCGGCCGTGCATCTGCGCGGAGTGCTCTCGGCCTCGATCGGAATCGCGCGCCACATCCCCGACCCCGAGAGCGCCCGCGCGCTCGATCTCGAGAAAAACGACCTTCTCCGCCGCGCCGACGCGGCGATGTATCAGGCCAAGGCGCTCGGCAAGAATCAGGTCGTGGTCTGGGACCCGACGATCCACGCCCAGCCCCGCAGCGCGCTCTCGGACGCGACCGCCACGTAGCGCATTCCGCGCTACGTTTTCCTCCATTTCTTGCTATCGTGTCGCGATCTTTTTTGGAGGAATTGCCTTGGCCAAAATCACCGCGGAGTACATCTGGATCGACGGACAGCGTCCGACGTCGAAGCTGCGTTCGAAGACGAAAATTCTCGACGGTCCGGTCAAAAAGCTCGACGACATCCCCGAGTGGGGATACGACGGATCGAGCACCTCGCAGGCGAGCGGTCACTTCAGCGATCTGCTCCTGCGTCCGGTCAAAGTCGTTCCCGATCCGCTGCACCGCGAGAACGACGTCCTCGTGCTCTGCGAAGTGCTGAATCCCGACGGCTCCGTGCACTGGAGCAACACTCGCGCGCATCTGCGCGAGGTCGCTGAAAAGTACAAAGAGCACGATCCCTGGTTCGGGATCGAGCAGGAGTACACATTCTTCGAAGGCAACCGTCCGCTCGGCTGGCCCGACCACGGGTTCCCCGCGCCGCAGGGCGGCTACTACTGCGGCGTCGGCGCGGATGAAGTGTTCGGCCGCGACGTCGTCGAAGCGCACGCCGACGCGTGCGTGCGCGCCGGCATTCACATCGTCGGGACGAATGCCGAGGTCATGCCGGGGCAGTGGGAATTCCAGGTGGGAGCGGTCGGACCGCTCGACGTCGCGGACGAGCTGTGGCTCGCGCGCTGGCTGCTGTACCGCATCGGCGAAGAGTTCGAGATCAGCGCGACGCTGTATCCGAAGCCGGTCAAGGGCGACTGGAACGGCGCCGGCGCGCACACGAACTTCTCGACGAAGCTGATGCGTCAGGAAGGCGGGATGAAGGTCATCGAAGACGCGATGCGCAAGCTCGAGAAGCGCCACGAGGAGCACATCAAAGTCTACGGCGCGCACAACGAGGAGCGCCTGACTGGCCTCCACGAGACCGCGCCGATCCATCAGTTCCGCTGGGGCATCAGCGACCGCGGCGCGTCCGTGCGCATCCCGATGGCCACCGCCAACCTCGGCTACGGCTATTTCGAAGACCGCCGCCCCGCCGCGAACATGGACCCGTATCAGGTCTGCGCGATCCTCATCGACACCGTCTGCGGCGATTACTAACGATGTGAATCTGAAGGGGGTCAGGTCTGGAATTTCAACCTTGCGCGTCACGCAAGGTTGAAATTCCAGACCTGACCCCCTTCTCGTTCACTTGAAGCTCAGGTTCTGCAGGCCGACCCAGAAGCCGGCCGGGTACATCACGTAGCCCTGCAGGTCCTTATCCATGACCGCGACGTTGATCTGGTGGTACAGCGATACATAGGGAAGGTCTTCCTGCACGATCCGCTGGATCTCGGAGTAGATCTGCTTCCGCTTGTTGCGGTCGAACGTCGAGCGTCCTTCCATGATCAGCTGATCGACGCGCGGGTTGGTGTAGTACCCGCGATTCTGTCCCTCGGGCGGGATGTTCTTCCCGTAGAAGATGATGTAGTAAAAGTCCGGATCCTGAATCCCGTTCCGGCTGAGTGAGTACATGTCGAAGTTGCCCTTGCCGATGTCTTCGAAGAACACTCCGAACTCACTCGACTGGATGTTCACCTTGACCCCGACGCGCGTCAGCATCTGCTGGATCATCTGCGCGCGGAGGTTGGCCTCGACGTCGGTCGACGTCTTGTAGTTCAGCTCGAAGCGCGGTTTCGGACCGTCCCCGTCGGGATCGCGATAGCCCGCCTCATCGAGCAGCTGCTTTGCGCGATTCGGATCGTACGGGTACGCCGGCAGGTTCTCCGCGCGCGCCCAGTGCCCCTGCCCGAACATCGTGTCCGTCGGCACGCCGTGGCCGCGCAACAGCTCCTGCACGATGCGCTGGCGGTCGATCGCGTGGGCGATCGCGCGCCGCACTTCCACCTTCGAGAGAATCGGCTTCTTCAGATTGAAGGCGAGGTATTGCCACACCGAGCCGGGCTTCTTCACGACCTGCAGCTTGTCGCTCTTCTCGAACTCGGCGACGTTCTCGAACGGGATCTGGTTCACCTCGAAGTTGACGCTTCCGCGCCGCAGCTCGAGTACGCGCGTCGTGGAGTCGGGGATGATGCGGACGGTGATGCGCTTGATCTTCGGCGGACCGCCGATCCAGTGCTCGTTCGCCTCCAGCTCCACGCTCTCGTCGGTCTTGTAGTCGACGATCTTGTACGGACCGAACGAGACCGGCCGCGTCTTGTACGCGTTCCCATCGGCGTTGAGCGGCACGATGCCGAGGTTGAAGTTGTCGAAGATACCGCCGTTCGGTTCCTTCAGGTGGAAGACCACCGTCTGCGGGTCGGGCGCCTCGATGCGGTCGACGGACGAATAGCCGGACGCCTTCGTGTTCACGATCTTCTGCTGGATGACGTCGTCGTACGTCCGCTTGACCTCGGCGGAAGTGACGGGTCGTCCGTCGTGGAACTTCGCGGCGGGGTTGAGGTGGAAGATGATCGTCCGGTCGTCGGGCGTCTCCCAGCTCTGCGCGAGGTCGGGCGCGTAGTCCATCTCCGGCGTGACCTTGATGAGGCCGCGGCAGCAGAGGTCGAAGATGCGGCCGGAGACGTTGTCGTTGCCGACGCGCGGATCGAGGTTCGTCGGCGCGCTCTGCACCTCGACGATCAGCCGGTCTTTCTTCCCGCCGGCCGCGGGCTCCTTCTCTCCGCCGCCGCACGAGGCGAGGATGATCAGCGCGGCCGCGAGAGCGAACAAATGGCGACTTCTCATTGAGTTACTCCTTCACTGTGCTCGCCACCGAGCATTTACAAGACGAGTGCCGACCCCTTGTATCATTCGCGCCATGTTGCTCAGAAGACTGATGTTCGTGAGCGCGCTGGCGCTCGCGTCCGCGGCCGGCGCCCAGCAGAAAGTGATCGTGGTCGGCTTCGACGGCGTCGATGCTCGCTACACCGAGCGCTGGATGAACGAGGGAAAACTGCCGAACCTGGCGAAGCTGCGCGCGCAGGGAACGTTCCGTCCGCTTCTGCCGACGACGCCCGCGCAGACGCCGGTCTCCTGGTCGACGTTCAGCACCGGAATCGATCCCGGCCGTACCGGGATCTTCGACTTTCTCCGCCGCGATCCGAAAACCTACCTGCCGGTCTTCGCCGCGTTCGACGAGACGACGGAGCCGTTCCTCCTCGGCGAGCGCACTCCCGCCGTGTCCGCGCTCGCGGTGGCGCTGCTCTTCGCGATCATCGCCGCGATCCTGCTCGCGCGCGGACGCCGCATCGGCGGCGCGGCGCTGCTGATCATCGGCGTCGCCCTCGGCGCGGGCTTGTTCTACGCCGTGAAAAAGTACATCCCCGCGACGCGTCCCGGCGTCGTCAATCGGCGCCAGGGCATTCCGTTCTGGGAAGCCGCGGCCAGCGCGGGGAAGAAGTCGACCATCGTCCACGTGCCGGTGACGTTTCCGGCAACCGACTTTCACGAAGGCCACATGCTCTCCGGCCTCGGCGTGCCCGACATGTCGGGCCGCGTCGGCAAGCCGTTCTACTTCACGTCCGAGCTCGACTTTCACAAGGGCGGCGGCGGCGAGTTCTCGATCGAAGTCGTGCAGCTCGAGGACAACAAGGGCGTCATCACCACCGAGATCCAGGGACCGCCGAACAAACTCTTCGGCGATCCGCCGTTCATCAAGATCCCGATGATCATCCGCGTCGCCGACGATCGCAACTCGATCGAGATCGAAGTGAGCGGGCAGAAGATCCCGCTGAAAGCGGGCGAGTGGACGGGGTGGGTGAACTTCGTCTTCCCGTTCAATCCGCTGATCAGGCTGCACGGCATCAGCCGCTTTCACCTCATCTCCACGCAGCCGGAGATCAAGCTCTACCTCTCCCCGATCAACTTCGATCCCCGCAAGCTGCCGCCCGGCTTCCGCGTGTCGACGCCGGAGAAATGGGCGCCGCAGCTCGCGGAGGAGCTCGGGCCGTACAAGACGCTCGGCTGGCAGATCGATACGTGGGCCATCTCCGAGGGCTTCGCCACCGAGCAGATTTTCTGGGACGACATGGAGTGGACCGTCGCGCAGTCGCGGAAGATGTTCGCGTCGTTCCTGCAGCGCGACGACGACCTGATCGTGCAGTGCTTCGAGTTTCCCGATCGCGTCGGCCACGTGTTCTGGCGCGTCGTCGATCCGACGCATCCGGCGTACGACGCGAAGCTCGCCGCGAAGTGGGGCGACGCGATCCTGAAGTCGTATCAGCTGATGGACGCGATCGTCGGCGACGCGATGGCGGCGGCGGAGAAGAAAAACGCGCTGCTCATCGTCGCGTCCGACCACGGCTTCGCGTCGTTCCGCAAGCACGTGCACTACAACACCTGGCTGGTGATGAACGGCTACATGACGCTGAAGAAGGGCGTCGAGGTGAAGGACCGCAACGTGGAGATGCTGTTCGACTCCGGCCAGTTCTGGGAGAACGTCGACTGGTCGAAGACGCGCGCGTATGCGATGGGCCTCGGCGAGCTGTACGTGAACCTGAAAGGCCGCGAGGCGCAGGGGATCGTGGAGCCGGGCGCGGAGTATGACCAGCTGAAGAAGGAGCTGAAGGAGCGCCTCGTCGCGATGGTCGATCCCGAGACCCTCGAGCATCCCGTCCGCCGGGTCCTCGCCCGCGAGGAGGCGTACAAGAAGTTCGACCCCAACATGATCCCCGACCTCTTCGTGATGAACAACGACGGCTACCGCGTCTCCTGGCAAACGTCCCTCGGCGGCGTCCCCAAACAGATCTTCGAGCCCAACAAAGCCGTGTGGAGCGGCGACCACTGCTCCGTCGACCCCGAGATCGTGAAAGGAATCTTCTTCACCAACCGCAAACTCGTTACCGCGCGAGCGCCGTACATTGCGGATGTGTACCCGACGGTGCTTTCGGCGCTGGGGGTGAAGGTGCCGTACGAGGTGGATGGAGTAGAGTTGAAGTAGCGATGGTGGATCTGGATCGAGTACTCGCGCTGCTGCGCGCGATGAATGATGAAGGCGTGGAGTACATCACGTTCGGCGCGATCGCGCTCTGGACTCATGGACTCGTGCGCGCCACTGAAGACGCCGATTTTTTCGTCGCGCCGACCGTGGAGAACATCGCGCGCCTGAAGCGAGCCCTCCATCGTGTCTGGAACGATCCGCATATCGACGAGATCGACACGGAGGAATTGCTGGGAACGTATCCGGCCGTTCGCTACGCACCGCCCGATACTGAGCTGTACATGGATTTTCTGACACGTCTCGGCGAGGCGTTTTCGTACGACTCACTGGAATGGCAGATGGCCGAGATCGAAGGAGTCCCGATCCGCGTGGTCACGCCGCAACAGTTGTATCGTATGAAACGGAACACAGTGCGACCGAAAGACAGGGGCGACGCTGAGGCGTTGAGGCAGCGGTTCTCAATCACGGAGGAGTAATGCCGGTCTGGAAATACAGGCGGATCGAGGACATGCCCGAAGCGTGGGCGATGAAAAGCGACGTCCCGCTCGGCCGGCGCCTTCGCGCACTATCGAGCCTTGGGCGGATCGTGGAGCCGCTGGGGATTCCACCAGGCGTGCGGAAATTTCGAAGTTTCGAAGATCTCACCGCCGATCGCGACCGCTACGAGCAGGAGCGCATCGACCGCATCCGCGCCCGCAACGAGCGCAAGTAGCGAATGGACTACAAAAAACTCCTCACCCAGGTCGAGCGCACCCTCGAACAGATCGACATGTCGGAGTCGGCGACGTCGACGAGCGTGGCGCAGATCGCGGAGCACATCGCGCAGAATTTCCGCGATCAGCTCGGGATCACGGGCGGGCGCATTTATGCGTGCCGGGACGACACGTTCGAGCTGATCGGGCGATTCGGGCAGGAGCACAGCGGGGCGCTGGGGATCGAAGTCCCGAAGCACTACAAGCCGGTCGAGCTGGTGCTGGAGAACGGGATCGTGGTCATGGACCCGACCGATCCCGGCGTCGATCCGGAGCTGGAACTGCGGCTCGGCGCGCGGCGGTTTTGTGCGGTCGCGGTCGGCGATGAGGATTACATCCTCGCCTTCAACGTCTCTCCGGAGCTGAGCCGCGAGGACATCCTTTTCTCGCTGAATCTCATCCGCTACGCCATCAACCAGAAAATCCGCGCGCAGAAATTCGAGTCATTGATCGACGAGGCGCAGCGGATCCAGCAGTCGATCCTCCCGCAGCGCGTGCCGAAATATGCCGGCTACGACATCTGGGGACGCACCGTGCCGGCGGAGATCGTGAGCGGCGACTTCTACGATTTCATCCCCGTCTCCGACAACATCCTCGGTCTCGCGATCGCCGACGGCTCCGGCCACGGCCTGCCCGCGGCGCTGGTCGTGCGCGACATTTACATGGGCCTGCGCATGGCCACCGATCGCGATTTCAAGATCATCCGCACGGTCGAGAAGCTCAATCACATCATCCACCGCGGCCGCCTCACGACGAAGTTCGTCTCGCTTTTCTACGGCGAGCTCGAGACCGGCGGCATCCTCATCTACACGAACGCCGGCCACAATCCGCCGTTCGTCCTGAAAAAGGGGAAAGTCGAGTTCCTGCGCAACGGCGGGCCGGTGCTCGGACCGACGCCTGACGCGACGTACACACGCGGCTACGTGAAGCTCGATCCCGGCGATCTGCTGTGCATGTACACCGACGGCATCATCGAGGCCCACGACAGCGACGATCAGGAGTTCGGCACGGACCGCCTGCTGCGCATCGTCAAGGCGAACCGCCATCGCTCCGCGCACGAGATCGGACTGGAAGTGCTCGTCCGCGTCGCGAAGTGGGGACGAAAAGGGGAGGACGACCGCACCATTGTCATCGTCAAAGCGGTGACCGTGTGAGCGACGTCCTCTGGTTCAACGGCCGCTTCACGACGACGGACGAGAGAGTGCTCGGCGTCGAGGACCGCGGGTTCCAGTTCGGCGACGCGGTGTACGAGGTCTTCAAGTTCATCGGCAAACGGCCGGTCTTTCTCCTCGATCACTTCCGCCGGATGGAGCGCGGCCTGCTTGCGATCGAGATTCCGCTGCCCTGGAGCGAAGAGTCCTTCGACGCGACGATGCGCGAGCTGCTCGACCGCACCGCGTTCGACGACGGGATCGTCTACGTCCAGGTGACGCGCGGCGAGGCGAAGCGCGCGCATTTCTGGCCCGAGGGGATCGAGCCGACGGCGCTTGCGTACTCGCGCGCGTTCCGGTTTCCGGGCGAGGCGAAGAAGGAGCGCGGGATCAGCGTGATCACGACGCAGGACCAGCGCTGGCAGCGCTGCGACCTGAAGTCGGTGAACCTGCTCGCGAACGCGATGGCGAAGAAGGAAGCGCAGCGTGCGGCGGCGGAAGAAGCGATCTTCGTCGCGCACGGCTTCGTCCGCGAAGGCGCAAGCTCGAGCTTCTTCGCCGTGAAGCGCGGACGCATCGTCACGCATCCGCTCGACGAGCACATCCTGCCCGGCGTCGCCCGCGATCGCGTGATCGCGCTCGCGCTCGCGGCGAAGATTCGCGTCGACGAGCGTCCGCTGCGCGAGGCGGAGCTGTTCGATCTCGAGGAAGCGTTCATCACCAGCACGACGCAGGGCGTCATGCCGGTGACCGCGATCGACGCGCGCATCCTCGGCAACAGCCGCCGCGGCGAGATCACCACCACGCTGCAACAGCTGTTCGACGCGGCCGAGCGCGGCTAGTCCGAGATGATGTCGCCGAGGATTTTGTGTTGATGCGAACGCTGCTCGAGGCTCTCGCCGGCCTGTATCCCGACTCGTCGAAAACGACGCTGCGCCAGATGCTTTCGTCCGGCCGCGTGCGCGTGAACGGCGAGATCGAGAAAAACGCGCGGCGCGAGCTGCAGTCCGACGACAACGTCGACGTCACGTCGAAGACGATGCAGCGTGCGCTGCCGCCGGAGCTGTCGATTCTGTTCGAGGACGAGCACGTGATCGTCGTGCTGAAGGCGCACGGGCTGCTCACCGTGCCGACGGAGCGCGAGCGCGACACCACGGCGCAGGCCTACCTGAATACGTACCTCGGCGCGATCGGCGAGGAGCGCATCCACGTCGTGCACCGGCTCGATCGCGAGACCTCAGGGATCCTCGTTTTCGCGAAACACTTCGCCGCGCGCGAGGCGCTGAAGGAGCAGTTCGCCGCGCACTCCGCCGATCGCATTTACGTCGCGATCGTGGAACGGGAGATGACTCCGCCCGCCGGCACGTTCCGCTCGCACCTGCGCGAGATGCGCGACCTGAAGATGGTCAGCGTGAAAAACCATCCCGAGGCAAAGTACGCGGTGACGCACTACCGCACGATCGAGTCAGGGAAGGGCTATTCGATGCTCGAGGTCACGCTCGAGACGGGCCGCAAGAACCAGATCCGCGCGCATCTTTCCGAGGCCGGACATCCGATCATCGGCGACCGGATGTACGGCAGCACCGTGAACCCGATCGGCCGCCTCGGCCTGCACGCGAAGCTCCTCGGCTTCGATCACCCCGTGACCGGCAAACACCTCGTCTTCACCGCACCGATTCCGAAGGCGTTCCGCGATCTGGTCAGCGCTAAGAAAAGCTGACCGCGAGCTTCGAGCCTTCCTCGCGATAGATCGTGTCGACGAAGCGGATCACGTTCGACTTGAGCGACATGAACAGCGACGAAACGCGGATGCCGCCGCCGAAGAAGCGGACGCCGCGCAGGAGATCGCCGTCGGTGACGCCGCTCGCGCAGAAGAGGATGTCGTTGCCCGACGCGAGCTCCGAGGTGTCGTACACCTTCTGATCGTCCTTGAAGCCCATCGACTTCAGACGATCCTCCTGCCACTTCTCGAGCGGCACGAGGCGGCCCTGCATGCGGCCGGCAAGGCAGCGCATCGCCGCCGCGGTGAGCACGCCTTCCGGCGCGCCGCCGATGCCCATCGCCGCGTGCACGCCCGTGCCGCGAACCGCCGCGGCGATGCCGCCGGAGAGGTCGCCGTCGGTGATGAGCTTGATGCGCGCGCCGGCTTCGCGGATCTCCCCGATGAGGTTGTGATGGCGCTCGCGGTCGAGCACGACGATGGTCAGCTCGTTGACGTCGCGTTGGAACGCGTCGGCCATGCGATTGAGGTTCTCCTCGACCGAGGCAGTGAGGCTGACGTGCTCGGCGGCCGTGGGGCCGACGACGATTTTGTCCATGTAGATGTCGGGCGCGTTCAGCAGGCCGCCCTTTTCCGACGCCGCGATGACGGCGATGGAGTTCGCCGCGCCGGTGGCGCAGAGGTTCGTGCCCTCGAGAGGATCGACGGCGATGTCGACTTCGGGATAGATCTCACCTTCGGTCCAGCCGCGTCCGAGGGGCTCGCCGACGTAGAGCATCGGCGCCTTGTCGCGCTCACCCTCGCCGATCACGACCGAGCCGCGCATCTTGAGCTTGTTCAGCTCCTCGCGCATCGCCTCGACCGCCACCTGATCGGAGAACTTTCGATTGCCGTAGCCCATCGTGCGCGCCGCCGCGATCGCCGCTTTTTCCGCCGCGCGGAGGAAGCCGACTTCCAGACTCGATTCCATGTTGCTCCGTTCGTCCCCGGACTTTTTTCGCGGCACACTGTAACATCGAACCATGACCCCCGGACCCCGGTTCCCCCGTATCCTCCTCTCCCTGCTTCTCGCCGCCGCCTCCACCGCATTTGCGCAAACGGACAAGACCAACGCGCACGTCTCGATCAACACGCGGATCGGCCATCTCAACTTCCTCGAGCGCGCTCCCGTCGGCACCACGGTCGAGTTCCTCGTCGATGCCGGATGGGGCGGCGGAATCGCGAGAGACGTCGTCGTGGACATCGAGGTTCCGGGCGTCGTGCTCGCCGTGTCGCCGGTCAGCGGCGAAGGCGTCGTCTGCAGCCTCGGGATGGAGTCGATCCGATGCGCGTTCACGCCGATCGTCGTGGAGCACCGCGACACGATCATCGTGAAGACGCTGCAGGCGACGGCCGGCGACTTCACCGCCGTCGCGACGATCTCCACGTCCACGCGCGACGAAACGACCTACAACAACCGCGCGACGCGGCGGATGCAGGTCGTCGATCGTCCCTCTCTCAATCTCGACGGCGCGTGGATCGCTCCGCATCGGGTCGATCCGGCGCAGCAGGGAACGATCACGGCGTCGCTGGTCAACGACGGCGCGGCCGCGACCAACGCGACGCTCACGTTCACGCTGCCGGAAGGCGGAACGTTCATCGGCGCCACCCCCCAGCAGCCGTACGTGACCTGCGCCGTCGCCTCCGCGACGGAAGTCGTCTGCAGAGCCGAGCAACTCGGCTTCTTCCAGTTCATTCGCGCCACCGCCACGTTCACGGTGCCGGACAAACTCGACGGCGGGAGAGTGGTCACGCGCATGATCGCGGCATCGGACGGCGCCGACTTCGACCCGGGCAACAACGCGCGCGAGCTGTCGACGGTGCTCATTCGCCACATCCTGGTGACGAACACCCGCGACGCGGGCGCGGGCTCGCTGCGACAGGCACTGCTCGACGCGGCGATCCCGTGCGAGTCCGAGCCCTGCACGATCGACTTCCGCATCCCGGCGCCCGTTCCCGAGGATGGCTGGTTCACGATTCGTCCCGTGACGCCGCTGCCGGAGGTGTGGGGGCTGGTGAAGATCGACGGGGCGACGCAGACGCGGTTCACGGGCGACACGAACGCCGACGGTCCGGAGATCGAGATCAACGGCTCGCTGCTGCGCGAGGGAGACGGATTCGTGCTGCGCAGACAGTGCGACGCGGCCGTCCTCGACCTCGCCATCAACGGCTTTCCGCGGCACGCCATCGAGCTGCATCACGAAGGGCGTTACGAAAGTTGCTCGCAGGTCGGATCGGCGTTCTATCCGCTCGTCGCCCGCAATTTTCTGGGGACGGACCCGCGCGGCCTGACCGCGGTGCCGAACGAGCGCGGGGTCGTGCTGTCGGCCGGACACGGCGTCTACATCGACGACAATCTGATCAGCGGCAACCGCCGCGCCGGCATCTTCCTCGGCGCCGGGTTCTACGCGCTCATCGACGAAAACCGGATCGGCGTCAACGCGAAGGGGGAGCCGCTGGGCAACGGCGCCAGCGGCATCTTCCTCAACATCGGCGAAGGGGACGCGTACCACGGCGGAGGCGCCGACATCGAAGACAACGTCATCGCGTACAACGGCGAGTGGGGCGTGTGCCGTACTTCGCTCGGCTCGATCTCGCTGAAGGAGAACTCGATCCACGGCAACACCTCGGCGGGCTTCGACGTCGGTCTCGACAACGTCACGCCCAACGTTGCGAATGACTCGAAGACCACGCCGAACAAGCCCGTGCTGTTCTCCGCCGCGTATGATCCGGCACAACAGGCCACGATCATCCGCGGCCGCCTCGACAGCGACGGCGGCAACTGGTTCCGCATCGACGTCTACGCCAGCGCGGGACTCAGCGCGTGGGGCTATCCGGAGGGCGAGGAGATGGTGGAGAGTCTCGAGCTCAACGGCCGCGGCCACTCCGATTTCGAGATCGTCGTGCCGCGCGACCTGCGCGGAGCGTTCATCACCGCGACGAACAACCGCACGCGCATCGTCGGCTGGGCGAAGTCGCCGCTGGAACAGTCGCACCAGACGAACATTCCGACCGACACGTCCGAGTTCAGCGATGCCGTGGAGGTGCGATGACAGCGGACCGCCCCGACCTCACGCCAGGGCAGCGACGTCGCGCGCGATGCGCGCGCCGATCGCGGCGATCCGTCCCTCGGGATCGCACGCGGGATCGTACGACGCGATAACCAGTGCGGCGAGCGTGAATCGCTTGCGTGCGAGCGCGATCACTCGCAGCACCTCGTCGGGCGACAGCCCGCCGCCGACCGAATACTGATTTGCCTTTCCGTATGCCGGATCGATGACGTCGAGGTCGACGTGCACCAGGATGCGCCGCCCATCGACCGCGTCGAAATGCGGCCCCATCGTCACGCCATCGGCGACGAGTGCTTCGCGCTCGCCGGGGCTATAGTCGCGCGAGCCGACGTGGATCGTGCGCGACGGCGGCACCGGCGCGAAGTGTGGAATCGTCGCGGCGAGCGATTTCCAGCAGCGCCCCGTGAGAATCCCGAGCGCCATGCCATCGAGGTAGCCGCTGTCCGTCGTGTCGGGTGTGTTGTAGTCGCCGTGCGCGTCGAACCAGAGCACAGCGAGATCGTCGGTTCCGACTCCCGCGGCCGCACCAATCGCGGCGCCGCAGTTGCCCGACAGGACGATCGGAAACTCATTCGTATCGCGCACGCGCTCCGCGAGCGCGCGATACAACTCGAACGTCGTCCTGATCTCCGCGCGCCACTCGCTCGCGGGCGCGATCTCCTCCGCTTCGATCCCCAGCTCCCGCGCGATGCGCGAAGGGCCCGCGCCCATGCGCAGGCCCCTGTAGCCGGAGTCGTACGGAACGGTGAAGTAGCGCGTCAACGCTTCGCTGCTGCCGCGGCCTGCGCGGCCGCTTCGGTGAGCTCCTGTTCCTGCTTCGCCGACATGGGCGGGTTGTAGGCCGGGACGCCGGTGACGGTCTGGCCGATGATCAGGTTGTGGATGTCGTGGGTACCCTCATAGGTGTACACCGACTCGAGGTTCATCATGTGGCGGATCACCGGGTATTCGTCGGAGACGCCGTTCGCGCCGAGGATGTCGCGGGCCATGCGCGCGCACTGCAGCGCGATGTTGCAGTTGTTCATCTTCGCCATCGACACGTGCTGCGGCTTCAGCTTGCCCTGCTCCTTCATCCGCCCCGCCTGCAGCGCGAGGAGCTGGCCCTTCGTGATCTCCGTGATCATCCAGGCGAGCTTGTTCTGCACGAGCTGATGCGACGCGATCGGCGCGCCGCCGAACTGGATGCGCGACTTCGCGTACTCGTTCGCGGTGTGGAACACGCCCATCGCCGCGCCGAGGACACCCCACGCGATTCCGTAGCGCGCCTGCGTCAGACATCCGAGCGGGTACTTGAGGCCATTCGTTTCCGGCAGCACGTTCTCGAGCGGGATGCGGCAGTCCTCGAAGAACAGCTGCGACGTCACGGACGCGCGCAGCGAGAACTTGCCCATGTGATACGCGGTCGTGAATCCGGGCGTGTCCTTCTCGACGAGGAACCCGCGAATCGTCCCCTCGGCTTTCGCCCAGACGACCGCCACGTCGGCGATGCTGCCGTTCGTGATCCACGCCTTCGCGCCGTTCAGCACCCACGAGTCGCCGTCCCTGCGCGCGTGCGTGCGCATGCCGCCGGGATTCGATCCGAAGTCGGGCTCGGTGAGGCCGAAGCAGCCGATCTTCTCGCCCGCCGCCATCTTCGGAATCCAGTAGTCGCGCTGTTCCTGCGAGCCGTAGGTGAAGATCGGATACATCACGAGGCCCGACTGCACCGACGCGAACGAGCGCAGGCCGGAGTCGCCGCGCTCGAGCTCCTGCATGATCAGGCCGTAGGCCACGTGGCCGAGGCCGGGGAGGTCGTATTCCTTGATCGTCGCGCCGAAGAGACCCATCTCGGCCATCTTCGGGATGAGGTGCATCGGGAACTTCTCCTCGCGATTCGCGTGCTCGATGATCGGAATCACTTCCTCATCGACGAAGTCGCGGACGGTCTGACGCACCATGAGCTCTTCTTCGGTGAAGAGCGAATCGATTTCGAGATAGTCGACGCCGGGAAAGCTGGACACGGGAAACTCCTTTGGTGGAATCGCGGGCCACTCATCATAACGGTTGCGTGACCGCGTGACTATTTTCTGGCCACATACAGGACGTGCGGATGCGGATAGCCGAAGTCGATGCGCTTCGAGGCGACGTCGCGGAAGCCGAGGCGGCTCAGGCGGCCGACGAAGGCCGCGGGCGGCTCGTAGTCGAAGGCATCGGCGAGCGTGATGTTCAGCAGCTTCGCCGACAGCCATTCCTGCGCGTGGTTCCAGCGGTCCTTGATCGACGTCGGGTCCTGCTCCTTGATGATCAGCATGCCGCCGGGCGCGACGCGCTCGTACGCGCGCGTGAGGAACTCGTCCCAGAGCGGGAACGGAATCGCGTACAGCGCATCGATGATGGCGACGACGTCGAACGTGCCGCGCACCGAGACGTCGTAGCCGGTGACCATCGACACCCCCTCGACGGGATGCAGCTTGCGCACGTCCGGCTCCACGCCGACGGCGCGCCGGATTCCGTGCGCGACGGCGAGGCGCGCGAAGAGTCCGTGGCCCGCGCCGATCTCGATCAACGACCGCGCCTCGCGCGGCAGCGCGCGCGTGATCCGCAGGAACGGACAGGTGAAAAAACGGATCAGCACGTGCAGCCGCGCGCCGCGCGGATGCGAGCGATAGGTGCGAAGGACGAGGCGGAGGGCGGACAGCAGTCTCATTTTCCGGCGCATAGTCTCACAGGAGGCTGTGAGACTATGCGCCGGTGAAATTCCGGTGGCGTGCGCTCGTGCCGCTCGTCGCGATCGCGCTGCCGATCGTCGCGATCGCATGGTTCGCGGGGAACCTGCAGCAGTACCCGATCGCGATGAAATTCGTCGTGTTCCTGCGCTCGGTCTCGCGGGAATGGTGGGCGATTCCGCTCTTCTTTGCGATGTACGTCGTCTGCGCGCTCTTCTTTCTCCCGATCACGCCTCTCTCCGCCGCGGGCGCGCTGGCGTGGGGGTGGAAGGTCGGGGGAGTGATCGAGGTCTTCGGCGTCACGCTCGGCGCGCTTCTGCCGTTCCATCTCGCGCGCCGCGGCCTCTCGCCGTGGCTGACGCGCTTCCTCGAGCGGCGCGGTTTCATCTTCGATCCGCTGCCGCGGCGGCGCGAGACGTTCGTGCTGCTCGTCCTGCGCATCATCACCGTCGTGCCGTACGTCGCGCTCAACTACATCGCCGGGCTCGCGCGCATCCGCACGCGCGACTACGTCTGGGCGACGTTCGTCGGCTCGATCCCGCCCGTCTTCGTGTTTGCCTGGTTCGTCGACACCCTCGGCGGCAGCGCCACCGGCATGGTCACGCGCTTTCGCCTCGCCGTCGTCTGCGCGGTGGTGGCGCTGGTGGCAATCGTCATGAAGCTGGTGTCTTCGCGGCTGCGACAGCGTCTGCTGTCTCGAGAAGCTGCAGTTCTACAGCCAGACGGCGACGATCCCCGCTGCGCATCGACGGAACTTCCGCCGGAATGAACGTGCGCTCGGCTTCGAGCCTGATTGCCGGCGAGCCCGCGGGTACCGGGAAGGTGACGCTGGCCGGGATGTCGCGCGTGATCGGCACACGCGTCACCACGGCGCCGTTGACGTAGATCGTGACGACGTTCGACTCCAGCGGCGCGGCCGGCGGGAGTCCGAGGCGCAGCGTGAGGTCGCGTGCGACGCCGTTCGGCAGTTGCAGTTCGGCCGGAGAGTCGAGCCAGCGCCATTCGAGGCCGTCGGGCTCGCGCTCCTGCGCGGAGACGCCGCGCACGATGCGAAAGCGCCGCGACGGCGGCAGCGGGATGATCGACGCGACGCGGTAGTGATTGCGCGTCAGCTTCGTGTACACGTCGCTCGCGCTCCAGCGGAACACATGCCCGTCCTGCTGCGTCGTCGCGCCGTCGGCGTAGAGGAAGAGCGGAACGTCGGGGCGATTCCAGAACTTCGCGAGCCCCGCGTCGATTCGCTGCGGAGAGTAATCGCCGAGGTAATAGTGCGCGTGCGGCGCAAGCGGTTGCTCGTACAGCACCACCGCGTTCTCCGGCAGGATCGCGCGCGCGAACGTGGCGGCCTGGACGGGCGGGGAGGGGAGGATGCGACGCTGCTGCAACAGCGGTCGGACGTACAGCAGGAACGCGATCGCGGCGAGGAGGGGGATCGCGTACGCGAAGCGGCCCGCGATCGTCTTCGCGCCGACGGCGGCTGCGAACGCGGTCGCGAGCACGAACGGAAGCGCGTAACGCACGCCGTCCGCCGGATCCATCACCCACAACGCGACCGCGATGTACACGGACGCGCCGACCGCGAGCGGAACGACCGCCACGAGCCGGCGCCGGAGAATCGCGACGAGCCCGATCGCCGCCAGCGCGAGCACGACCAGCGCCATCGGCTCGGTCCCCCACGCGCGGCCGATGAAGCGGAACGCGATCCGCGCCGGCGTCCAGCCGGTGCGCGACTCCGCGGCATCGTGCGCCGCGAAGTACTTCCCCTGCCCGAGCTCGAAGTCGATCAGCTCCGTCACGCCGCCGACCGCCATCGCCAGCGGCGTCAGCCACGCGAGACAGACCAGCGTGAACACGACCAGCGCGATGAGAGGAGGGCGGGCGTCCCGCCCGCCCCTGGCGGGCGTCCCGCCCGCCCTCCATATGCCCGCAAGAAACATCGGCACGACGAAGATCGCAAGCTGCATCCGCCACCCGACCGTCAAAGCAGAAAACAGCGCAAACAACCCCGCGTGACCGCGCGACCCCGTGACCGCGTGACTACCGAAATACAGCGCGGTCGCGAGCAACGCCAGCCCTCCCGGGTCCGAAATGGGCAGCGTCGAATGGATCAGCATCGCCGGCGACCAGTAAAAGAGCAGCGCGCCGATGACGCCGGTCGCGTCGTCGCCGGAGAAGTTGCGGAACGCCAGCGCGAGCATCACGAACCCGATGGCCGACGCGGCGACGCTGATCGCCACGAGCGTCGCGAAATCGCTCGCCATCACGCCGCGCACGAGCTGGCCGAAGAGGATGAACAGCGGATAGCCGGGCGGCGGCGGATGATGCGCGATCGGGTTGTACTCGCGCAGCGCCTCCAGGAAGAGCAGCTCATCCAGCTCCCACGGACTCACGGGAATCGCGAGCAGCAGCAGCGCCACGTGCGCCGCGAGCGCGATGAGAAGAGGACGCGATCTCAACGCGACCACTATAAGCCGGTATCATGGCCCGTCCATGTCTCGTCCCACGGTCTCCCTGGTCATCCCGATGTTCAACGAGGAGTTGAACATCGAGCACGCCGTCGCTGCCGCGACCCAGGCGCTGCGGAAGTATTCGGACGACTACGAGATCCTCATCGTCGACGACGCCTCGACCGACGCCTCGCCGCGCATCGTCGCGCGCATGGCCGCGGAAGATCCGCACGTCCGCGTGCTCACGCATCCGAAGAACCGCAAGCTCGGCGGCACGCTGCGCACCGGCTTCGCCGCCTGCACGAAGGACCTCGTCTTCTACATGGACGCCGACATCCCCTTCGACCCCGACGTCCTCGGCCACGCGATGCGCGCGATCGAGCTCACCGGCGCCGACATGGTCGCCGCCTATCGCCACGATCGCACGATGGAGGGCTTCAAGCGCGGCGTCTACACCTACGTCTACAACTGGCTGATCGGGATCCTCTTCGGCTGGCCGCATCGCGACATCAACTTCTCGTTCAAGCTGATGAAGCGGCGCGTGCTGCAGGCCATCGAGCTGAAATCGGAGGGCTCGCTCATCGACGCGGAGCTGATCGTGAAAGCGAAGAACCGCGGCTTCTCGATCCAGCAGATCGGCATCGACTACTACCCGCGTCTCCGTGGCACTTCGCACCTCGGCTCGGTCAGCGTGATCCTGAAGATCCTTCGCGAGCTGGTGACGCTCTATCCCGAGATGCGGAAGCGGCACCGCGATCCTGACGCGCCCGTCGCCGCGCAGCAGCATGACACGCCAGCTCATCGTCACGGCGGATGACGCCGGCCTGCATCGCGGGATGACGGAAGGCGCGATCCGCGCGCACCGCGAAGGGATCGTCACCGCCTGCAGCGTCGTCGCGAACGGCGCCGCGTTCGAGGATGCGATCGATCGCCTGCGCGTCACGCCGTCGCTCGAAGTTGGCGTGCACCTGACGCTGGTCGAAGAGCGCCCGCTGACGGCGATCCGCTTTCCACGCAAATACACGTCGTTCGTGCCGCTGTACCTCGCGCGCGTGATCTCCATGAGCGCGATCGAGCGCGAGCTGCGCGCGCAGATCGAGAAGGTGCTGGCCACCGGCCTCACCGTCACGCACATCAACGGCCACCAGCACCTCCATCTCCTGCCGCGCATCTTCGCGCTCGTCACGCGCCTCGCCAGCGAGTACCTGATCGACTACGTGCGGGTCGTGAACGACCACGGCTCGCCGTCACGCGCGTTTGCCATGCGCGCCCTCGAGTGGTGCGCGCCTTCGGCGCGCCCGGGGGCGGGCGGGGACGCCCGCACCACTCCGGTCACCAACGACCGCACGATCGGCGTCGCGGACGCGGGTCATCTCACGGACGTCGTGCCGCTGCTCGATCACGTCGAGGGGATCACGGAGCTGGTCACGCATCCGGGCTGGAACGTGAGCGGGTACGAGCAGTGGGGTTACGACTGGAACGCGGAGACGCGCGCGCTGTGCGATCCGCGGCTGCGCGAGGAGCTTGCGAAACGCGGGATCCGGCTCGTCGCGCCGTCGCACATATAATCCGCGCCCGCATGAAGAAGATCGCAGTCGTTCCCGGCGACGGGATTGGTCCCGAGGTCATCGAAGCCGGGATGCGCGTCCTCGAGCACCTCAACGAAACGCGCAGGCTCGGCCTCGAGTTCACCACGTTCGGCTGGAACGCCGACGAGTATCTCCGCACCGGCATCTCCATGCCGCCCGGCGCGATGGACGACATCCGCGATCACTACGACGCGGTGTACCTCGGCGCGTTCGGCGATCCGCGCGTTCCCGACATGAAGCACGCCGCCGACATCCTCCTCGGCATGCGCTTCCAGCTCGACCTCTACGTCAACTACCGCCCGGTCAAGCTCCTCGACGAGCGCCTCTCGCCGCTGAAAGACAAGGGCGCCAGCGACATCGACTTCGTGATCTTTCGCGAGAACACCGAGGGGGCGTACGTCGGCATGGGCGGGATCTTCAAGAAGGACACGCCCGACGAGATCGCGGTGCAGGAAGACGTCTCGACGCGCAGGGGAGTGGAGCGGATCATCCGCTACGCGTTCGAGTTCGCGAAGCGTCACGGACGCAAATCGGTCTGCATGGCCGACAAGAACAACGTCATGCGCTTCGGCGGCGATCTCTGGCTGCGGACGTTCGAGGAAGTGGCGAAGGAGTACGCGGAGATCGAGCACTTCCACATGTTCGTCGACGCGCTGACGATGCAGATGGTGCGCGCGCCGGAGATGTTCGAGGTGATCGTGACGAACAACATGTTCGGCGACATCGTGACCGATCTCGGCGCCGCGCTGCAGGGCGGCCTCGGCGTCGCCGCCTCGGGCAACATCCATCCCGGCCGCGTGTCGCTCTTCGAGCCGATCCACGGCAGTGCGCCGAAGTACGCGGGCCAGGACGTCGCGAATCCGATCGGCGCGATCCTCACCGGCGCGATGATGCTCGAGTACCTCGGATACGACGACGACGCGGCGGTGATCGAGAGCGCCGTCACCGGCGCGATTCAGGCAGGCGAGACTACGAAGGACCTCGGCGGGGCTCTGGGGACCAGAGCCGCCGCCGAGGCGGTGTTGCGCAGGATTACCAGTTAATCGACACGAAGCCGAGCGCGCGGCGGCTCATCAGATCGCCGCCGAATGCTTCCCAGTGCTCGTCGTCGAAGGCGTTGCTGATGTCGGCGCCGACGCCGAACATCGGAGTGATGCGGTAGTTCGCCGAGACGTTGACCACTTCGTACTGCGGGATCGTTCCGACGAACACGCCCGCCGCCCAGTCGAACTCATCGACCCAGCGATAGCCGACCTTGGCGTCGAACTTCGCGCCGCGATAGGCGAGGCCGAGGTTGAACTTCTTCTCCGGCGCGTTGGGCAGCAGCCGGTCGCCGGCCTGGAACGACTTCACGTCGAAGTCGAAGTGCGAGAAGTTGAAATCGACGACCCAGTTGTTGGTGACGTAGTAGTTGAGCGCGAGCTCCGCGCCCTGCGACTCGACCTCGCCCGCATTCGCGTACGAGAAGACGAGCGCCGGGGCTCCGTTGACCGTGGTCAGGCCGGCGCGGCGCGTCGGGCCGAGGGCCCCGGCGAGGAACGCCGTGACGCCCGCCTGGACCGGCGCGGGAAGCGTGCTCGGAACGACGTACGTCGGAAAGGCCGGATTGACGGCCGGGAGGAGGTCGGTCACGAAGTCTTCCATGTTGCTGCGATAGAGATCGAGCGTCACGAAGACCTTGCCGCCGAAGATGCCGGCGTAGCCGACTTCATGGCTGGTGACCTTCTCGACGTCGAGCGCGCTGTTGCCGAGCGCGAGGATCGGCAGCGAGGCGAAGCCGAGCGAGGTCAGCGCCGGCGCGAGAGCTGCCGTCGCCGGATTCGCGGCTGCGGCCGCGGCGAGCGGAACCGGGGCGCCCGCGGGCACGCGCAGGAACAGCTCCGAATAGTTCGGACGCTGGAACGCGCGGTTGTAGCCGTAGCGGAACGTGTGACCCGAGCCGACGCTGAACACGATCGCGCCCTTTGGCGAGAACTGCGGGTCGTGCAGCGTCGAGTCGTCATAGCGTCCCGCGCCGACGATCTTGAGCGACTTGGTGATGTCGAACTCGAGCTGCGCGTACGCGCTCTGCTGCTGTTCCGACCGCGGCGCCGACATCAGCGTCTGGAAGCCCGACGGATTCGCGGTGTCGACGTCCTGATCGTTCCAGGCGACGCCGCCCACGACGCGCGTGCGTCCGCCGAAGAAGTCCCAGTTGGTCATCAGGTCGGCGTGCAGGTTGTGCGAGTCCTCGTACAGCCCCGCGCCCGACGCGAGCGCGACCTGGTTCTCGGCCTTGCGCGCGTCGTAGTAGCCGCCGACGTTCCAGTGCGGCATGTTGAAGTTGACGCGCGCCCACGGACGCTCGACGTCCGTCACCTGCACGCGGCCGATACCGGTCTGGAAGACCGGACCCTCGAGCGTCGAGTAGCCGCCTTCGAGAGTGAGCACGTTCGTGTTCGCGAAGTGATGATCGAGGCGGAGTCCGCCGAACTTGATGTCGACTTCCTCGAGCGCGAGCGCGCGCGCCTCACGCGGCAGACAGTTCGTCGTCACCGCCGTGGTGCACGGGGCCAGGTACTCGACGACGGCGTTGCGCGAGCGCGCGAAGTCGCCGCTGTTCTGATAGCCGCCGACGACGCGGTAATACCACTCGCCGCCGAGCGCGCCGGCATGGCGGAGATCGGCGCGGCGCGTTTCCAGATCGCCGCCGGTGAGCATCAGACGGCCGCCCGGTGTGTCGCGCGGGAGCTTGGTGGTCATGTTGAGCACGCCGCTGAACGCGTTCGCGCCGTAGAGCGCGGAGCCGGGTCCGCGGACGAGCTCCACGCTGGCCATCTCGTCGATCGGGAACGACAGCGCCGCCCATTCCTGCGCGCCGAGGAACGCGATCGCGGGATCGCGGCCGTCGATGAGCGTGAGGATGCGGCGGTTCAGCGAGCTGTTGAAGCCGCGCGCGTTGAAGTTCGTGTCATAGAGGCCGCTCGACGTGTAGTCGACGCCCGGCGCGCTCTCGACGAGGCGCGGTGCCTGACCTGACGGCGCGACCGCCTGAATGTCTTCCTGCGCCACGACGGTGACGGCCGCCGGCGCTTCGGTGACGCGCTCGGTGCGGCGCGACGCCGAGTACACGGTGATCGTCTCGGCGATGCTGAGGTTCCAGTCGACCTGCTTGTCGACGCGCGTGTTGCCGCCGCTGGTGACGGCCACGCCGGACTCCGTCGCGACCTGTTCGCCGGCGACGAATTGCACGGTGTACGTGCCGGGAGGCACCGAGAGCGTGAACGCGCCGCTCGGCTCCGACAGCGTCACCTGCGACGTTTCGACGGCCTGCACGATCACGCCGCCGATTCCGGTGCCGTCGGCGCGGGTGATGCGGCCGGTGATCCGTCCATTTGCGGCGAAGAGCGGCACGGCTAAGAGAACAATCAGGATTCCCAGAAACAAACTTCGGGCAGACCGTGGAAAGGCCATGACGCAATCCTCCTCAGACGAATGCTGAATCTATTGAACCGAGTGTACGAAGGTAGCGCGGTGCGGGTAGCGGAGTCAACGTGTATCCTCAACAGGTCGATGAACATCGGGACCGAATGGCTCGTGGATGCCACCGGCTGCCGCGCGGACGCGCTGCGCGACGTCGCTCACCTGCAGACGCTGTTCGCGCGCGTGCTCGCGGAGCTCGACCTGCGCGCGCTCCACGATGCCGCGTGGCACGTGTTTCCCGGCGCGGGCGGCGTGACCGGATTCGTGATGCTCACCGAGTCGCACCTCGCGTGTCATACGTATCCCGAGCACGGCGCGATCACGATCAATCTCTATTGCTGCCGCGAGCGCCCCGAGTGGCCGTGGACGGACCGGCTGACGGAGCTCCTGGGCGCGAGCGACGTCCGCGTGCGAAAACTGGAGCGGACGGTTTGAGCGTCGCGAATTGTCCGTCCTGCGGCGCGCCCGTCGAATTCGCGATCGGTTCGTCGATGGTCGTCGTCTGCACGTACTGCCGCACGCTCGTCGCGCGCACCGATCGCGGCGTCGAGGATCATGGAAAAGTCGCGGCGCTGATCGACACCGGCTCGCCGCTGCGCGTCGGCCTCGCCGGCCACTACGGGAAAACCGGATTCCGGATCACCGGAAGGACGCAGTTGCGTCACCAGGCGGGCGGGGTGTGGGACGAGTGGTATGCAATATTCGACAATGGCGCGTGGGGCTGGCTCGCCGAGGCGCAGGGGAGGTACTACGTCACCTTCCCGGTCGACAGGACCGCGCCGCCGCTCGCGCAGTTGCAGCTCGGCCAGCGCATCGACGACCTCGTCGTGTCGGAGATCGGCGTTGCGGAGCTCGCGTCCGCCGAAGGCGAATTACCGTGGCGTCCGACTCCGGGCGCGGCGTACGACTACGCCGATCTGACGGGACCGAACGGCGCGTTCGCGACGTTCGACTACAGCGAAGACGCGCCGCTCTTTTTCCTGGGACGCGAGACCTCGCTGCGCGAGCTCGGCGTCGCCGGCGAGCCGTCGCGGGAGACGCGCATCGGCGCGGCGAAGATCTCGTGCACGAAATGCGGCGCGCCGCTCGAGCTGCGCTTTCCCGAGCTCGCCGAGCGCATCTTCTGTCCGAGCTGCGGCAGCGGCTACGACGTCGACGAAGGGAAGTTCCGCCCGCTCGTGACGATGCGCAAGACGAAAGGCGTCCCCGAGCCGGTGATTCCGCTCGGGTCGACGGGCACGATCGACGGCGACAGCTACGTCGTCGCCGGGTTCATGCAGCGCTCGGTGAGGTTCGACATCGTCTACTACTGGACCGAATACCTCCTCTGGAATCCGGAGAAGAGTTTTCGCTGGCTCGTGCACAGCGATGATCACTGGAGCTTCGTCACGCCGCTGCGCGCGGGCGACGTCACCGACCTCGGGAACACCCTGCGCTGGAACGGCAAGCCGTTCCGTCTCTTCCAGGAGGCCACCGCGCGCGTGTCGTACGTCCTCGGCGAGTTTTACTGGAAGGTGGAGGTCGGCGAGACCGTCGACACCTCCGACTACATCGCGCCGCCCGAAGGCGTATCGAAGGAAGTGACGACGAGCGGCGCGCAGGAGATCAACTACTCGCACGCGCGCTACGCGACGGCGAAGGAGATCGAGTCGGCGTTCGGCGTCAGCAATCTCGCGCGTCCCACAACCGTCGGTCCGCTCCAGCCGTTCAGGGGCGGGAAGCTCGGAGTGCCGTGGGCCATCATGGTCGCGCTCCTGATCGTCGCGGCGATCGCGCTCGCGGTGCTGAAGCCGCAGCGCACCGTGCTCGATCGCACGATCGACATCGCCGGCGCTCCGCCCACCGAGGGCGGACCGGTGAATGCGCGCATCGTGTTCACCGAGCCGTTCGAGTTGTCGGGACAAAACGTCGCCATCCAGGGCAGCGCGAGCCTCGACAACAGCTGGCTCTACGCCGTCGGCGATCTGGTGAAAGAGAGCACCGGCGCGCTCGACGCGTTCGAGCTGCCGCTCGAGTTTTACAGCGGCGTTCAGGACGGCGAGCGCTGGTCGGAAGGGAAGCAGCGGCGCCGCGCGTACATCAGCGCTCCGCCGAAAGGGACGTATGTCATTCGCCTCGAAGTCCAGTGGCCCGAGGGACAGACGCCGCCGGCGCTGTGGCTGCTCGTGCGCGAAGGCGTGTTCCGCTGGCCGTATTTCATCGCCGCGCTGGTGCTCATCAGCATCCCGGCGATCTTCGGATTGATCCGCCACGCCTCGTTCGAGGCCGAGCGGTGGAAGGACAGCGCGCACAGTCCGTTCGGACAGTGGACCGCTGACTCGGAGGAGGACGACGAATGATGCGGGGTCTCTATGTGCTGTTCGCGCTGCTCGTCATCGGCGGCTATGCGTACGCCGGATGGACGGGGCGGGAGATGAGGTCGTCGAAGAGAGGATACGCACCGCAGGGCGTGCGCGGCACGCACGCCGGCGCGCGCTCGTTCTGGTACACCGGCTATCGAGGAGGCAAGTGATGGACATCGCTCCGTTCCTGAGAGTCTTCATCAGCACCGTCATCTACACGATCTTCGGCATGATCGTCTTCGCCCTGGCCTTCGTGGCCATCGTGAAGTTCGCGCCGTTCTCGATCCGTCACGAGCTCGAGACCGATCACAACGTCGCCGTCGCGGTGCTGATCGGAAGCGTGATCCTCGGACTGTCGATCATCATCGCGGCCGCGTTGCACGGATGAACCGTACCCCCATCTTGTTTTTGAACGTCCTCGTGATCGCAGCGTGCGGCCTGATCTACGAGCTGCTCGCGGGCACGGTGGCGAGTTACGTTCTCGGCGACTCGGTCACGCAGTTCTCGCTGATCATCGGCCTCTATCTCTCGGCGCTCGGCGTTGGCGCGTGGCTGTCGCGATTCATCGAGCGCGATCTGGCGACGCGCTTCGTCGACGTCGAACTGGCGGTCGCGCTGATCGGCGGCCTCTCCGCGCCGCTGCTGTTCCTCGGATTCGCGCGGCTGCAGTGGTTCGCGCTCTTTCTCTACCTCGTCGTCTTCGCGATCGGCGTGCTCGTCGGGCTCGAGCTGCCGATCCTGATGCGCATCCTCAAAGAGCATCTCGATTTCAAAGAGCTCGTGTCGCGCGTGCTCAGCTTCGACTACATCGGCTCGCTCATCGCCGCCGTCCTCTTCCCGATGTTCCTCGTCCCGCGTCTCGGCCTCGTGCGCACGTCGATCGTCTTCGGCCTGCTCAACGCCGCGGTCGGCCTGTACGGCACGTGGCTGCTGCGCCCATTGCTGCGCGGCGTGACGGTGCTGCGCGTGCGCGCGGCCATCGTCGCAGTCATTCTCATCGTCGCGCTCGTGCGTGCCGAGGCGCTGACGTCGATGGCGGAAGAAGAGCTGTACGTCGACGACATCGTCTACTCCACCAGCTCGCCGTATCAGCGCATCCTCATCACAAAAGGCGCCGCGGGCTTCCAGCTCTTCCTCAACGGCAACCTGCAGTTCAGCTCCGCCGATGAATACCGCTATCACGAAGCGCTCGTCCATCCGGCGATGGCCTCTCGCACTCCATCTCCAAGCCGCGTGCTGATCCTCGGCGGCGGCGACGGACTCGCGCTGCGCGAAGTGCTGAAGTACCGCGGCGTCGAATCGGTCACGCTCGTCGATCTCGATCCGAAGATGACCGGGCTGTCGGCCGCGTTTCCGCCGCTCGGCGCGCTCAACGCGAATTCGCTGCGCGATCCGCGCGTGCGCGTCGTGAACCAGGACGCGATGCTCTGGATCGAGCAGGTGCGCGACCTCTTCGACGTCGCGATCGTCGATTTCCCCGACCCGAATTCGTTCTCCCTCGGCAAGCTGTACACCACGCGCTTCTACCGGATGCTGCGCGCGCGGCTCGCGCCGGGCGGCACCGTCGCGGTGCAATGCACGTCGCCGCTTTACGCGCCGCGCTCGTACTGGTGCATCGTCCGCACGATGGAAGCGGCCGGCCTGCACGTGCGTCCGTATCAGACCACCGTGCCGTCGTTCGGCGTCTGGGGATTCGCGCTCGCGTCGCAGCGGCCGTTCGACGCGCCGATCCACGTCTCGGTGCCGGTGCGCTTCCTCGACGACGCGACGCTCGCGGCGATGTTCATCTTCCCGCGCGACATGGCGCCCGTGCCCGTCGAGATCAATCGCCTCGACAACCAGATGCTCGTGCGCTACTACGAGGACGAGTGGCGTCGCTGGTCTTGACCGCTGACCGATTGATTTTGAGCCGCCGCGAAGTCCTCGCGGCGTTCCTCGGCACCGCCGTCGCCTGCCGCGCGCGCCGCGAAGATCCGCTGCCGCCGGGCGAGCTCGTCGGCGCATCGCACGAAGTCGGACACCGCCTGCGCGACGACGGCCCGCCGCCGCGTCCTTCGCGATGGGAAACGCACGACGTCGTCATCGCCGGCGCCGGCGTCGCCGGACTCGCGGCGGCATGGCGGCTCGCACACGCGAACATCCGCGACGTCGTGATGTTCGAGCTCGAGCCCGCGATCGGCGGCACCTCGCGCAGCGGCGCGTCGTACCCGTGGGGCGCGCACTACATCATCGCGCCGTCGGAAGAGAACCGCGTGCTCGCGCAACTGCTGCACGAGATGGGCGTGATGGAAAACGGAGTCACCGGTAACGTCGTTGCCGAGCAGTTCCTCTGCCGCGACCCCGAGGAGCGATTGTTCTATCGCGGACGCTGGTACGAAGGACTCTATCCCGCCGCCGGCGCCACGCACGAAGACCTCCGGCAACTCCGCGCATTCGACGCCGGGATCGCGAAATGGACCGCGTGGCGCGACGCGCGCGGCCGCCGCGCCTTCACGATTCCCATCGCGTACGCCTCCGACGACGCCGAAGTCACCGCGCTCGATCGCATGTCGATGCGCACGTGGCTGGACGCGCACGGCTTCACCTCGCCGCGCCTCCGCTGGTTCGTCGAATACGCCTGCCGCGACGACTACGGCACGCTCCTCGACGACACCAGCGCATGGGCCGGCGTCTTCTACTTCGCCTCGCGCGACAACCGCCCCGTCATCACCTGGCCCGAAGGCAACGGACGACTCGTGGCCCACCTCGCGCGCTCCGCCCCCGCGCGCACCGGCTGGCTCGTCGCGCACATCGAGCCAACGGAAAACGGCGTCGACGTCATCGCACTCCGCGATGACGAAGCCGTCGGCGTCCACGCGAAGCACGTCATCTTCGCCGGCCCCCAATTCGTCGCCGACCGCGTCATCCCGTCCCGCCCACGCTCCGAGGGGTTCACCTACGGCTCCTGGATGGTCGCCAACCTCACCCTTCGCGACCGCCCTGCGCCGTCGCCCGGCTTCCCCCTCGCCTGGGACAACGTCCTCTACGACAGTCCGTCCCTCGGCTACGTCGTCTCCACCCACCAGCGCGGCCCCGACCACGGCCCGACCACGCTCACGTATTACTACCCCCTCTGCGATCCCGATCCCCACCGCGCCCGCACCCACCTCCTCGCCACCAACCGCGACGCCTGGGCCGACATCGCGCTGACGGACCTCTCCCGCGCCCACCCCGATCTCCGCAAGCTCACGACGCGCATCGACGTCATGCGCTGGGGCCACGCCATGATCCGCCCCCGCCCCGGTTTCCTCACGAGCCCCGCGCGCGCCCGCGCGTCCGCGCCGTTCCGCAACGTGCACTTCGCGAACACGGACCTCAGCGGCGTGGCGTTGTTCGAGGAGGCGCTGTATCAGGGGGTGCGGGCGGGGGATGCGATCGTCGCGCGCCTTGCGGCGCACGACGATCGCGTTCGCTGATGAGAACTACGGCAGCCCGCGGGTCCGACGGCGCGTGCCCGGCGCCTTGCGGATCGATGCCGCCGCTTCCATGCCCTTGAGCATCGGCTTCTCGACCATGATGCCGGCCATGCCGCTGATGACGTGATGCGCAGAAAGCACCGCGCCTTCCTGCCAGCCCGAGAGGTACGACACCTGATCGCCCGCGATCCAGAAACGTCCATCCGGTTTCAGCAGCGTGTCCGGAATCGGTGTGTTATCGGGAGCGCAGCCCCAGTCCGAAGCCCAGCCGCCCAGCTGCCAGGGAACGTTCTGCCAAGCGATCGACACCCCGAGCTCCTTCGGCACGTGCTTGTCGAAATCGGGATGCAGCTTCATGCCTCCCTTCATCGCCTCATCGAGCCGCTCCTGCAGCGACATCAGGCCGAAGGCGATGGCGTCCTTGTCGTAGTTGTACGCGCCGGTGAGGATGCCCTTCTGCCGGAAGTACGCCCACGACGGATACCACATCTGCGTGATCGGATCGGTCGTGTACGAGATACCGCCGTACATCTGGTCCTGCGTCTCCCAGAAGCGGCTGTTGGTCTGCCAGCCCACCTTCACCGTCGGGTCGAACTTCACGGCGGCGATGGCGTCCTTGAACGGCTGGCTGAAGTTGTTCTGCACGGTGTCGGAAAGGATCGGGATCGGGATCGTGGAGATGCACCAGTCCGCAACGATCACCGCCTCGCTCTGAAAACCGTCGAGCGACCGCGACGTGACTTTGACCTTCGGCGCGCCATTCACGGTCACGTTCTCGACGTTCACGACCTGCTGCTTGTACTCGATGAACCTCGACACGCGCCCCTTCTGCAGGAAGCCATACTTCCAGATCTGGTCCATGCCGCCGACCGGCTGAAAGAGCGTCGGCTGCCATTCGTACTCCTCGGCCTGATAGAAGCGGTGATTCCAGAACTCGGAGCTCACCAGGTCCTTCAGCGTGATCGGCTTGAGGAGCTTGCCGCACGACTCGACGCCCGGCTGCTCGAGGTAACCGTCGCGCGAAGAGCCGGTGTACTGATATCTGCGGTCGGGGTGTGTGTCGAGGTCGCCGAAGACCGAGAGGAGGTCGAGGAACTGACTCTTGCCGGTCAGGCCCTTCGCCCTGATCTCGGCGTCGAGATCCCCGCGGTTCACGCTCTTGGCGAGCAGCTCCGAGATCCATCCGCGCGTGTCGTTGGCGATGCGCCGGTTGACCATCGACGCGTTGCCCCACGAGTCTTTCTGATCGCGCTGGTAAAAATTCGCGCGGCTCATCATCGTGTAGACCTCGAGCGGGACGTCGAACAGCGTGCAGTAGTAGAGGATGGCGGTGTGGTGATAGGGGAGGCGGCCCGGCCCGGCGTTCAGGTAGAAGTCGGGGTGATCGTCGAACTTGCAGACCTGCTTCGTGGCGTTGGGTTTTCCGGTGTTTTCCTCGATCGTATCGCCGGTGCGCACGGTGTAGCTGCGGCCGCCCGCGCGGTCCTTCGCTTCGAGAATGATCACCTCGTAGCCAGCCTTGTTCAGCTCGTACGCCGCCGTGAGTCCGGCGATGCCCGCGCCGAGGATCACGACGCGCTTGCCGCTGCCATGGCCCGCCGGGATCTGCGGCGGCCCCGCAAACGCCTCGGGGACGCGCAGCATCCCCAAGGCCACCATGGTCTCGTACACGGCCGCCGCGCCGCCCGCGCGACCGACGGCCTCCAGAAAGCCGCGGCGGGTCCAATTCGGTGAGTCGCTCATCCGGACCTCCTTACGTATTCATTTGTGGGGAACGTGAAAATGATAACGCGAAACGGATGAAACGCTGAGCCCCTGTTCCTCACTACATCAGTGGCAACAGGAGGAATCATGGCCACGAAGAAATCCGTGAAAGGAACCAAAGGCGGCAAGAAAGGGAAGGGCGGCGACAAAGCCGTGGGAACGGGAGAGGCGCTGACCTCTCCGGAAGTTCGCAAGTCCTACGTCGCCGGTCAGACCTTCGGCCTCAAAGAAGTGACCTACGGCGTGGTCGACGGCCTGGCGATGTTCGAGGGGGACATCGTCCTTGGCACGGTCGAGGAGATGGAGAGCATTCGCCAGCAGGTCGAGGCCACGAATGTCGCCGAGGGCGTCGGCGTGCTGCCGCAGTTCCGATGGCCGCGCGGAGTGATTCCGTTCCGGATCAACGCCTCGCTGGCCAATCCGCAGCGCGTGAACGATGCCATCGCGCACTGGCAGCAGAACACCGGCATTCGCTTTCGCCAGCGGACCACCGAAACGAACTTCGTCACCTTCACGACCGGCAACGGCTGCAGCGCGCATGTCGGCATGCGCGGCGGCGAGCAGTTCGTGTTCCTCGGAAGCGGCTGCTCGGTGGGCAACACGATCCACGAGATCGGCCACACGGTCGGTCTGTGGCACGAGCAGAGCCGCGAGGACCGCAACTCGTTTGTCCGGATCAACTTCCCGAACATCAACCCGGCCAACGTCTTCAACTTCGACCAGCACATCACCGACGGCGACGACATCGGCCGCTACGACTACGGCTCGATCATGCACTATCCGCGGAACGCCTTCGCCATCAATCCGGCGATCGACACGATCACGCCCATCCCGGATGGCAGCGTCGCGATCGGCCAGCGCACGCGCCTGAGCGCCGGCGACATCGCGGCGGTCAACGCCATGTACCCGCGGAAGGCGACGCTCGGCGAGACCAGCAACAACGGTCCGGCGATCACCACCCGATCCGGCCAGCTCCTGTTGTGCTGGACGGGAACGGGCAACCTCCTGCTGAACTTCATGACCTCGAACGACGGGCTGACGTTCGCCAGCAAGGTCACGCTCGCGGAGACGTCGCCGGTCGCGCCGGCGGTGGCGGTGTTCAACAACAGGTTCGTCGTGGCGTGGGTGGGCGTCGGCAACAACCAGCTGAACGTCATGCAGTCGAACAACGGGATGAGCTGGACGAACAAGGTGACCCTCGGCGACACCTCGCTCTCCGCGCCTTCGCTGGCCGTGCTCGGGAACCGGCTGTTTCTCGCCTGGCGCGGCGTCGGCAACAATCAGCTCAACGTCATCAGCAGCACGAACGGCACGACCTGGACCGGCAAACTGACGCTCAACGACACGACGACGTCCGGCCCGGCCCTGACGACGCTCGGCACGCGCCTGCTCCTCGGCTGGCGCGGCGTCGGCAACAACCAGCTCAACGTCATGCGCAGCACCAACGGCACGACCTTCACCGGAAAAGTGACGCTCGGCGAGACCACCGTCTCCCGCGTCGGCCTGACGTCGTTCGGCAACCGCGCCTTTCTGACCTGGCAGGGCGTGGGGAATCGCAAGCTCAACGTTCTGGCCTCGAGTGACGGCGCGTCGTGGGGGAGCAAACTCATCTCCAACGAGACCTGCATCGACGGCCCCGCGATCGGCTCCCTCGGCAGCGATCTGGTCTGGTCGTGGTCCGGCACCGACGCCGCCCACCGTCTGAACACGTTACTCTTCATGGTGTAGGTGCCGATGACGCAGCGGACCATTCGCGGAACGATTCACCTTCCCCCGGCGGCCGACCTGCCGCCGGGGGCGACGACGCACGTGCGGTTGATCGACGTGAGCGCTGAGGACGCGGAGGCGCAGGTCGTCACCGAAGCGGTGCTGCACGACGCGATCGAAAAGGCCGCGCGCGGCGAGGCGGTGACGTTCGAGCTCGACGCGGACCTCGATCCGCGGCCGATCAGCAGCTACGCGGTCAGCGTCCACGTCGACGCGCTGGACGATGGCCGGCTCAAGAGCGGAGACCTGATCAACATGCAGCGCTATCCGCTGGACGCGAACGAAACCGAGCAGCAGCTCGACATTCACGTCACGAAGATCTGACTACGATCCCTGCCCCGCGATGAACACGGCGCGGTGCCGTGGCATTTGCCGGTGACGCCGTTGACGAGGTAGCGATACACCTGCGACTCGCAACTTTCCAGAAGTGGGTCGCACAAATGAAAACGCCGCCAGGTTTTGGCGGGGCCGACGGGGCTCGAACCCGCGACCTCCGGTGTGACAGGGCGGGGGGCTAACCAAATGCAGGACTCACTTCATGATTGATCGACGAGTTTGTGATGCCACTGAACGAGCGCGTTGGCGATCTCGGGTGCACTGCTCGGAACCCGCGCGTTGCTCACTTGCGGACTTAGAGCTGTGGCGAAGTCCATGAGGCATCCCTCCGTCATCATTGTCTGCACCAGCGAGTGACCGTCGCCACTCGCGACGAGCCGCTCCGCCTCGGCGATTCGCCGCTTGGAGAAGACTTTTTTCACCGCGCGCAGGATTGCTTTGTGATGTTCATCGAAGCCGCGCGTCAACGCGTTTCCGAACGGCACGGTCCAGTCGGAGTGATCGGCAGCAGCGAGCCTGCGTAGAACGAACTGGCCGTCTTTCAACTTCAGCAGCTCTTCCTTTCTCCCGTCCCAGATGTCGTTGACATCCTCGATTCCCACTTTGCCTCCGAAAATGCGGAAAAGGATCTCGACGACGGATCTGTCCCGAGGCAGGTAGACCGTGAGGTTCACGTAGGTCTCGAACAATTCATCCGGAATGTCGAGGCCGCACGCGATGGCGAGGCGAAGGATGCGCGGCTCTCGACGCCAGAGGGTTGCGGACACGCCGCCGACGAGTTTCTGGAATCGGGACCATGTCCCCAAGTAACTCGCGCTTCTGCGAAGTCCGATCGCGGCATGGGCGATCAGCTCGGTTTCGATCAGGGGGTCCGAAATCGTGAACTTTTCGAGCGTCCAGCCGAGCTCGTTCCGTATGTCGGATTTGGCCAGAATCGTCGTCCACGTCCGCAGCATCGAAATGTCGGCGTCGTCTCCCGGCGGTTTGCGCGGCTTGACGTGACGACGCAGCAGCGTCATCGCGTCATTCCACATTCCGGCGCGATAGAGCATTCGCGCAGCCATTGCCGCCAGCACCGGCGCGTTGTCGAGTCGCTTCCAGTCCTTTCCGGCGATCTCGCGCACGATTGCGACGTCCTCGAGATTACGGACGGTGGCGAGCATCTCGTTGCGGCGCAGAACGAGCCAGTCGAGCTGCAGGTCGAACGGTAGCAGCGTTACCTCGTCCGCGGTGAGCGGCCGGTTTTGTTTTGCGCGGAGATACCGGTTCGCCGGAGATCCTGGCGGGAACTCGTCCGGATCGATGCCGGGATCCCGCGTGGTTCGTTTCCAGAGCTCATCGAGCTCGGGCAGCGGTTTGCCGAGCCACAGGCCGTGATAGGCCGCCTCGCCCGGCGAGCCGGCGTCTTTTTCGTCGGCCCGGAGAAAGTCGTATGCGAGCTGATGCAGGTGCCGGAACGCCTTCGGCTTCGAACCTTCGATGAGCAGCAGCATCTCGCGGCGTACGTCCTGGCGATGGCGCAGCGCGTCGCCGTCGCGTTCCACGAGTGCGACTTCGCGCTCGAACGCTTCGAAGATGTCTTGCGCCTCGCTGTCGTCGATCGTCCACGGTTGTGGGATCTCGTCAGGCTCGGTGAGGGGAGCGGCATCGGCGTCGCGGTCAGGATCGGGCTTCGCTGTTCCCTGCGTCATCACGTGAAGGATCACGTCCTTCGTGATGCGGCGAACGACGAGGCCCGGGTCCGCGAGCGCGCGGACGCGCGGGTCTCGGACGTGGCCGAGGATGCGGCGGACGAGGATACCTTCGATGAGAACGCGACCGAGCTTCGTCTGCTCGCCGACGGGCTTCGCCAGTTCGTCGAGCAGCGACTGCACGATAGCCGGGCCGCTCTCCGTCTCCTTTTCGAATAGGTCCCCGATCAACCGGAGTCGCAGCGGCCGCACGCCGTCGTTCGTCGGATCGCGCAATACTTTGGCGATGGCTTGCACGAGGCGCTCTGCTTCTTCGATGTCGATCGGTTTCCCGGCATCTTGCGCAAGTGCCTCGAGCATCTTCGCCGATCCCTCGAGGTCGAGCGCACCGATCTCCAGCGCCTCGGTTTCTCCGAGAAACGACTTGACGTGTGCGCGCCCTGAGATGATGAGGCGCAGCCGCTTCCAGTTGTCATTGCCGTGCAGCGAATAGACGAGGTATTCGAGGTCCTGCAATTGATCGGCACCGTACTGCACGACTTCGAATGTGTCGAACACGAGAAGGAACGGCCCGGCATTGGTCAAGGTCTCGTCGATGCGTTTGCGAAACTCGTACGCGAGCGACGAGACGAGACTGATCGTCGATGAAAGGTCGACGCTCCTCTGCAGCCCGGCGAGCTGGCCGCGAAGATCCGCCATGGGTTTCGCGATCTCATGGAACTGCGCGGCGACCTGGCGGCACATCTCGGACAGCAATCCCGCCGGATTCCCCGCGCTCAGGGTCGAGCGATCGAAGTCGAGGTACGCGAACGGGAACTTCGACGCGGCGGCCTGCGCGTGCTCGAGCATGAATTTCGCGATGAGCGTCGTCTTGCCGACACCGCCGGTTCCCCAGATGCTCATCGGATTGCGTCCGGTCCACACGCGTTTCACGGCCTTCACGGCGCGCTTCACGCGGCGGCCGATGCTGTCGGCGGCGATGACGCCGACGTATTCGCGAAGCGCTTCCAGCTCTTCGCCGCGGCCGAAGAAGCGATCGTGCCGGCCGGTCTTGTGCGTCATTCGTTCGAACGGCGCGAGCACGCGTTTCAACTCGATGTGCCGGTCGAGCTCTTCGGTCGATGGGACGGTGAGCTGCGTGATGCCGCTGACCCACGCGGAGGCGAGCCGCATCGCTTCCAGTGTGTGGATGTCGAGCGAGTCCAGGTCGATGCCCTTTTTGCCGGAGACGATTTCGCGGAGTGCCGCATTGACGGGATCCGCGGAGTGCGGCGTCGTGCGCTCGACGGCTCCGGCGATCTCGCTCGCCTCGCATGATGCGAGCACTGCGCGGCGAGCGTCGCGCGTGAGCGACCAGCGCGTGACTTCGTCATCGTGCGACAGTTCCGCGAAGCGCAGCACTGCCTTTTCTGCTTCCCTTCGTTCGGCGCCTTCCAGCACGCTGGGAAGAAGATCGCGAGGAAGAAACGAAGAGACGGTCGCGGCCTCGACGAACAGCGGCCACGCTGGCTGTCCATGTTGCTCCTGGATGGAGATGGCGCGCGGACCTTCCGGTGCTTCGGCGAGGACTTCGACAGCCCAGTCAGGAAGCCGCGAACGACGCGGTTCGTCGCTCATATCTGCCTCCGCCTCAGAATCAGCCTGCGGACTTTTTCACTGAGGAACTTTCGGCGCTTGGTCGTCTCGAGGTTCTCGGTCCACTCCTCTGCCTCGATCTGCCACAGGGCGTGATCGCCGAGAGGGGCTTCCTTGTCGATCGCGTAGAGACCGCGCGCGAGGCATTCGGCGAATTCACTCGCATACGCGTGGCCCGCGGACAAGTCCTCGTCGATTCGCGCGACGCCGGGCAGCGGCGGCAGCGGGTCGAGCGTCGAACAGAGAAAGAGGATGCGCAGATGCGGCATCTCGATCGGCTGCTGTCCCTGGTCATGAACGCCCGAAATCGAGGCGACGAGATCGTCGAGATTCGTGGCCCACGAGAAATTGTCGACGGCCGTGTGCAGGATCAGCCACGCGGGATAGCGGCCGGGATCGAACTCCGCTTCTTTTCGCAGTCGCCCTGCGAGCCACGGAGGCAGATCGTCGCGTGCCCAGCGCGAGAGCGTTTCGGTCGGCTTCGACTTCGGGATCTCGTTCGCCGAGAAATCGCGCATCTGCAACGCCTTGGCGAGCTTGGTCAGGAAGCGGTCCGGTGTGTAGGTCATGAGGTCATCCGCCGGAAACTCCGCGACGCGCCCGGAGGGTCCGAGAATGCGGCGGAGCAACTTGACCGTGTAGCGGAGACCCGAGCCCGGTGGTCCCCACACCGTCATGACCCGCGCGGGGTCGCGGCCGTGGTGGACGTCGAGAACGTGCGAGCGGAACTCATCGCGGCCGATGATCGGACGCGGATCCGCGAGGTCGTCGGTGAGCGACCAGTACGGGCGCTCCGGCGGCGGCACGGTCGAGGCCACCGCCGGAAAGTTCTCCTTGAGATCTTTCGTGATCAGGTCGATCTGAACGCCCTGATTTTTTTCGAGATCGTTCAACACTTCCGACTCGTGGAGCGCGAAGAGATGGCCGTCTGAATCGACCGCCGCTCCGCCCGATGAGCCTTTGGCCGTGTTGACCTTGTACCGGACGCGCGTCAGCGTCGGATCCCGATCGACGTATTCTCCGATGTCGAGCGACAACACCGATTTGGCCGGATGCTGATGGACCACGACGCGGCGCTGCTTGGTGAGGACGTCGACGGTTTCGGGGAGTGTCAGCCATCCTCGGGGTTCTCCCGTTCCTGAACGGACGGAAAGGTTTCCGATCTTCTTCGCCAGCTTGATGACTGCGTAGTCGTAGCAGTTGTCGCGCACATTCGCCTGGGCGAGGATGTCGCGCGCCGCGAGCAGCCATCCTTCTTTCTGCGCCGTCACCGCCACGATCGCCTGACGCCGGTCGTCGTGCGGCACTTTCGGCGGAGGTTCCGCGAGGTAGTCGAAGAAGCAATAGACCTGATCGCCGGTCGCCTTCTCCTTGATCGTGTTGCCATCGAATGAAAGGAACGGATAGATGACGTGGGCGTTGGTCATCACCAGATTGGGGCCGATCAGAAAGCCGGTGCCGAACAAGTCGTTGTGCGGATCACCGAGTCCGATCGCGCACACCGTGCGGCACGCGCGCTGTTGAATGTCGAAGAAATCGGCGCTCCGAAAGACCGGCTCCACGAAGTTCCGGAAGGCCTGGTGGGCTTGCTGATCGCTGAGGCGACCGCCGCGCGCGATGAAGTCGATGTCGACGGCGAGCAGGCTGTTCGGCACGGCGTCGCGGCGCAGATACGCAACTGCATCGGACACGCGATCGCTCTTGTCCAATGCGTCGACCATCAAGCGCGCGAATGCTCGAGCGTCGCCGACCTCGTTCGCCGCGTCGAGCACGGCGTCGGGACCGAGAATCGCATCGACGAACGACTTGAGATTCTCCCGCCCGAGGTTCCCGGCCAGGATCGTTGCCAGATCGTCGAGATATTCGGCCGTCATAGCATGCGCCCCTCTTTGAGGATCGACGCGGCACGATGATCGCCGAGACGGGAGAGCGCGGTCGCTGAATTCGCTGATCCTCTCCCGGTGTCCACGTCCAGATCGATTCCGCGATAGTGAACTCCGACCACCTTGTGCTCACTGACAGTGAGTACGCACGATCCCGAATTCCCGCCGAGGGTCGAGCAGTCGTGCTCGAGCTCGTAGGTGCGCGCGATGGCGGTGACGACGCCGGGCGAACAGCGCTTCGAAGCATCCGCGTTGCCGAAAACCTGCAGAGATGCCGCGGAAGGCACTTCGCGATACGGATGCCCGACGACATACACCTCCTCGCCGCGAAACGTGGGGACACCACCCACGGGAACTTCACGTCCCACGCTCGATGCGTCGAAGTCGAGTTCCAATGCCGGAGGCAGCGCCTTGTCTTTCGGATCGAGCCGCAGGATCGCGAAATCGATCGCTTTCTCCTCCGCGCAGTACATCAGCTCCGCGACGCCGAAGCGCGTCACCGTCGTTGCGTGATCGGTGGCATTGAAGTCGACGAGCGCCGGCTTCTCCGGATCGAGCTTCCATCGCGACGGATCCAGCGTCGAATCGCGCACCAGCGGCTCGGCGACGTGACGGTTGGTCACGACGAGGTCCGTTCCCAGGCGCCACGCGGTTCCGATCCCGTACGACGGAGTGCCATCGGCATTTGCACCCGAGACCTTCCCGACCGACGCGGACGCCGCGTTGATCTTTGCATTGGCCAGCGCAACGAAGTTTCGCCAGTTGTCGTTTTCGCCCACACCGTTCGGCGGAAGCTCGACGCGGCCATCGATGTAGCGCATCGCAGGACGTCCGGTGAGCTGAACGATCGCTTCGAGACTGGCGAGCTCGAAGTCGGTCAGGTTCGACTCTTCGCCGCGATCGGCCTTCTCCATTGCTCGAGAAGCTGCGGCCGTGACGTCCGCGGCGACGACCGTCACAGTCAAATCGTCGATGACCTTGCGTGCCTCCGAGGCAGACAATTGTTCGGTCAGCGAATTTCGCAGATCGAGCGATTCGAGCAGCTTCGTTCCTTTCGCTCCCGACAACAGCATGCGCGCGCGGCGAACGAGATTGCGCGCGTCGTCCAAGTCGCCCATGGTTGTCTCTCTCCCGTGCTCACTGATAGGAGTGACACGGGGGACGCCTTTCCTACCTGGTAGACGAACTAGTCTCTACCTTGCCGGGCACGAAACGGCGGACTGCACTCGCGGCTCAAGTGCATCCTTCACATGCGGCAGTCCGAACCATCCCAACTCCAATTAGCCTCGCGTACGTCACTTGGCTCACTCTCGAGATTATCGAAGGATGCCTGATTCCAACGGAATCGAGGCCGAAAGTGTCCGTCCGGCGGAAGGAAAGCGCAGGGTCCTCGATGATCTCGACGATCAGCCCCGCGTCTTCGAGTTGCTTGATCGTCATCCGGCTACGGCCCACGTCTCGACACGGGCCGTCGCGCGGATCGCGTAACGCGTCACGCCTTCAGCTCACGGAGACTCTCGCGTAGCTGCTGTGACGCGTGCGCGGCAAATGTCGAAATGCCTCTCGTCGTCATCGACTCGAGCCCCGCTTCGGCGTCTTCGCTTTGCGGTCCTTCGATCACGTCGATCAGACCTTCTCGACGGACGACGGCTGCGTTCACGGCCTCGCTCGTCACCGGGTACAGAAGACTGAGGCCACGTTTGTCGCCATCGGACAGCCGGACCCCGTCCCCCGTGGGCGCGCAGGCGCTGGGCTGCGTTCGATAGAAAAGCGTGGGGAAGCGGTAAAGCATGACGGACGCGGGATCAAACGCGCCGGCCACGAGTGAACGGCTGTCACTTGGTATGCGCAAGTTGTGATCGATCTTCTGCTTCGACCATCCGTTCGGAAAGCCTGACAGATAGGTGTAGATCCCGGGCCGCCGGCCATTGCTGTCGACTATGTAGGCGCCACGGGTATCGCGCGTCAGCTGGTAGCCTGCATCGTCTTCCCAGCGGAATGCCGCCTCGCAGGGACCGCGCATGTTCTGGTGCTCGTGACTGAACGCCAGCGCGTGGAGGAACTCATGACGAACCGTCCCTTCCCAACGCTGGGGCTTCTGTATGTGGAACCCTCCGAGATTCAGGCTGCGCTGGTGCGGAGCTCCGCCCACGAGCTGTTGCGGTAAGCCGATGTTCGAGTTAGTGCTGTCGGTTCCGACGAGCGAGAAATTGCCGGCTTGATCGAAGCTGACCCGAATCTCGGCCGCATGGCTCGTGTCGGATGTCGTCCACGTGCGGTACGTGCCATCTGCTTTCTTGAAGTCGAGGCCGATGTTCGCGCTGTCGACGATCTCGCGCGTCACGTCTTCGATCTCTTTGTAGAGTGACTGCGAGCCGCCGAGGAACGCGACCCGCACCGTCTTCCCCGGTCCCCATCCCTGCAGGTCGGCGAGGAGGAATTCGAGCCCGCCGCTTTCGTACTGCAGACTCGCCATCCAGCGATCGCGGGTCTCCATCGATGCGGCGACGTCATCAGGAAGCGATTCAAGAACGATGTCTTCTGAGTCGAGTGCTTCGAGATAGTGGCTCATTAGTCATTTCCTTTCGCACGTTCGATGATTAGATGGACCGCTCGATCGTTTTCCCGCACCTTTGGCGTGCGGTGACATGTCTTACCTGTAGGTCAGAATCGGCAGCGTTCCGCTTTGTTCGAACAGAGATGCAATGCTCCGGAGGCCGCCGCCGTTTAGCCGCACGAAGTGCCGGCTGCAGCGCGGCGAACAACCGCAGCGCGGAACGTCCACATCGCGCGCGTAAGTGAGCCTCACGCGCTGCCGCTCGCGCAAGCGCTCAGGCTTGTGCGTCCTTCGCGGCCTTGCCACGCCAGGAAAGTGCGCCTGCTCCGCTCGCGCTTCCGCCGCCGCACCGCCTCGCAGCTGAGTGTGGATCCCGTTGCCGTTCACCCTCAAGGTTTTCCATCGCGCGACCTTCGCTCGCTTCGCAGCCCGTGTGGCCTCGTTCGCGTGGAACATTCGCGATTTGCACTGTTATTCGGCGTGTTCCGCAGCTCTGAAAACCCGCACCTTGTGCGGAACCTTGTGCGGTTCGTTTCACGCTTCAACAAAAAGCAAACGCCGCGTAGTCGCGGCGCATGAGAGCTTTAGTTTGGCGGGGCCGACGGGGCTCGACCCCGCGACCTCCGGCGTGACAGCCGGAGGTCGGACTCCAGCTCGCATCCGCGTCACTCCGAAGGCTCGTCCTTTTTCGCAGCCTTCTTCTTCCGCACGCCCTTGCGCCCCAGGTGCCGCCGCATGGTTTCGACCTCGGCGGCCAGCTCGGCGTCCTTCGGATCCCTGGCGAGGATGCTGAGTACGTGAAAGGCCTGCATGGCGTCGGCGACCACCTCCGCCCATCGAGCTTCGAGCGTGTACTTCATGCTGGCCAGCAGCATCGCGGTACGCTCGGCCATGATCCGATGAGCGTCAGATGACTCCAGCACCTCCCGCGCTCGGGTGCTGTCGAACTTTTCGAGAATCGGATGATTCGGCCGGCGTTCCGCGGCAGCGATCATTGACACCACGAACTCCCGCGAGACCGTCCGTGCACCACGGACCCTGCGTGCGGTCGATGGATGAGGAGTCGCAAGCTCCAGGCGTTCCGCGATCAGGTCCAGGACCTTCGCAACCTCCGCCGCCAGTTCCTCGGGCGGACGGACGGCCAGCTCCTGCGCGTCGTCCGTTTCGGACGGCGCACTGCTTCCCAGCGGGACGATCGCGCGCGTGTCTTCGTCCACACGTACCTCCTCGATTCGATCTGACGGATTGCGGTGCGATCAGGATACGCGGGGGCGCGGGAGCGAACAATGGAGTCGCGAATGTCTGACGGCCAGACGATGGATGCGGCGCGGAACGCATTCAAGGCTCGCCGCGACCCATGAATATCTGAGCGTCAGACATTCGCACCGTCGCCGGACCCACGAATGTCTGACGGCCAGATATTCGGTGTGACGCGGTCACCTCGCGAGGCAATTTGGCAGGGTCGAATGTCTGACGCTCAGACGTTCGATGCGGCGCGGAACGCATTCAAGGCTCGTCGCGACCCATGAATATCTGAGCGTCAGACCTTCGCAGCTCCGCCGGACCCGCGAATGTCTGACGGCCAGATATCGATGCGACGCGGCAGCTTCGCGAGGCAATTTTTGCAGGGTCGAATATCTGACGCTCAGACGTTGGATGCGACGCGACACGCATTCAAAGCCAGCCGCCCGTCATGAATGTCTGAGCGCCAGACATTCGCGGCGTCGCCGGACCCACGAATGTCTGACGGCCAGATATTCGGTGTGACGCGGCAGCTCCGCGAGGCGATGTTGCAGGGTCCAATATCTGACGCTCAGACGTTGGATGCAACGTCCCCCACGTCTACGACCCCTGTCCCGCGATGAACAGCACGATCATCACGAACGTGAGGATCGCCATCACCAGCAGCGTGACCTTGATCCACGAATAGGGCGCGGTGCCGTGGCATTTGCCGGTGACGCCGTTGACGAGGTAGCGATACGGCTTGCCCTTGTAGTCGTACGCGGCGACCCAGACCGGGAGGAGCGCGTTCTTGTACGCGAGCGCGGAGAAGATCGAATGCACCTGCAGATTGCGGTGCGTGTCGCCGGGGACCTGGTTGGCGCAGGCGGAGCGGATGTCGTCGCGCATGCGCTCTTTCGCGTTCTCCAGCGCTTCCGGCAGATCGATCGCGTTCTCCTCGGCGAGGAACCCGGAGAGGTACGACGGGTCGTAGGGCGTGAGGTCGGCGGTGGGGTAGGGCTCGATGCCGCGGCACAGGCCCGGATCGAGGCCGCGGGACGCGGGCACGGGGACGTCGTCGAAGAACAGCTCCAGCGATCCGGATGCCGGTTCCCATCGCACGCGCCGCTCGGTGCGCCGGTCCTTGCCGCTGCCGACTTCGACGTAATAGTAGTAGCCGGCTTCGGCGGTCCACGTCGAGTTCGTCGCGGCGTCGAAGGTCCAGAACGGGATGTACGCGCCCTGGAGCGTGGTCATGCGCGAGGACGATTTCAGATCGTTCGGGCGCAGCCAGAGCCCGTGCATCCATTTGCGGAAGGACTGCAGTGCGGAGTCGCGAGTGATCCGGAAGGGGAGCAGTCCTTCCGGACGGACGACCGCGGCGTTCGGCGGCGCTTCGACGACGGCGCTGGTGCCGCAGAACGCGCACGAGCTGGCGGAGACGAGCGGGTCGAGCGTCGTGTGCGCGCCGCAGCGCTTGCAGACGATGACCTTGCGCTCCGCGCCCCATCCAAGGTCGCGCGGCGCGCGGAGGGCGACGTCGACGGCGCGTTCGCGGATGGCCTCCGCGGCGCGCTCGACTTCCTTCACGAACCCGCAGTACGGGCACTTCAGCGCCGTGACGCCGGGCTCCCAGCGCAGATCGGCTCCGCATCCCTCGCAGGGGAATTTGCGCGCTTTGGCAGCGACTGGTTCCGCGGTCATTTCCGCGCTACTTCACCGGAGGCGGCGGCGGTGGCGGCGGTGTCGAGCTGCCGCCGCCGAGCTCCGCGTACGAGTCGACCGAGGCCCAGCCCGACGCGCCCGGACGCCAGGCCTGCGTCGACGCGGCGACCTGTCCGCTCTGGATCATGCCCTTGAGCGCATCATCCGTGTACGGACCGTAGGTCTTGCCGTCGATGGCGAGCGACCAGCGCGGGACGTTCGCGGCGCCGCCGGGAGGCGGCGGCGGAGCGGCGGAGGATCCGGGAGGCGGCGGCGCGGCGTTCATCGAGCCGGCCATGGCCTGACCGATGGCCATGCCCGCGCCGATGCCCGCGCCGGCGCCGGCGAGTCCGCCGGGATTCGCGGCGGCGACTTTGATCGACTCCGCGGTCTGCATCTGCGCGTACTGGCCGAGGCGATCGCCGAAGACGCCGAGCTTCGTGCGCTGGTCGATCGCCGCTTCGACTTCCTCCGGCAGCGAGACGTTGTCGATGTTGAAGCGTGAGAGCTCGAGGCCGAAGCTCGCGAACGCCGGTCCGAGCTCTTTCTGCGCCAGCGTGGAGAGCTCGCGATAGCTCGACGCGAGATCGAGCGCGGCGATCTTCGACTCGGCGACGATGTCGGAGAACTGGCTGATGATCGTCGAGCGCAGCTGGCCGAGGATGTCGTCGGTGGTGGTGAGCCCCTGCGTGCCGACCACGGTCTTGAAGAACTCCTTGGCGTCGGAGATCTTCAGCGCGTACGTGCCGAACGCGCGGATGCGGATCATGCCGAACTCCGCGTCGCGCATCATCACCGGGTTCGACGTGCCCCACTTGAGGTCCGTGAAGAGCCGGGTGTTGAAGAAGTAGACCTCGGCCTTGAACGGGGACTGGAAGCCGTACTTCCATCCGCGCAGCGTCGTGAGGATCGGCAGGTTCTGCGTCGACAGCTCGTAGCGGCCGGGCTTGAACAGGTCGGCGACTTCCCCTTCGTTGATGAAGAGCGCGACCTGGTTCTCGCGCACCGTGAGCTGCGCGCCCATCTTGATTTCCTGGTTGTAAACCGGGTAGCGATAGACCAGCGTATCGGTCGAGTCGTCGAGCCACTCGATGATCTCGATGAACTGCGAGCCGATCTGATTCTTCAGGTTGTCGAGGAACCCCATGGCGTGTGACCTCCGTTGTGATCGGTGAGTTTAACGTGGAATTCGCGTCGAAGTTGCGGGTTGTCGGACCGGGCGATAAGCTACGCCTTCTCGAATCCACACAGGAGTTTCCATGTCCGGCCACAGCAAATGGAGCACGATCAAGCATAAGAAGGGTGCCGCCGACGCGAAGCGCGGCAAGGTGTTCACCCGCATCCTGAAGGAAATGACCGTCGCGGCGCGCCTCGGCGGCGGCGATCCGGCGGGCAATCCGCGCCTGCGCGCGGCCGTCGCGGAAGCGAAAGCCAGCAACATGCCGAAGGACAACATCGAGCGCGCCATCAAGCGCGGCACCGGTGAGCTCGAGGGGCTGACGTACGAGGAAGTCACGTACGAGGGGTACGGTCCGGGCGGCGTGGCGATCATCGTCGAGGCGCTGACCGACAACACCAACCGCACCACGCCCGAGATCCGGCACATGTTCGAGAAGTTCGGCGGCAACTTCGGCACGCCCGGCTCGGTGAGGTTCCAGTTCGAGAAGAAGGGCTACTTCGCGGTGGAGAAGAGCGCGATCGGCGAGGACAAGCTGATGGAGATCGTGCTCGAGGCGGGCGCCGACGATCTGCAGTCCGACGATGCGGACGTGTACGAGGTCTACACGACGCCGGAGAATTTCGAGCCGGTGCGCGAGGCGCTGGAGAAGAGCAGGGTCGCGACGGTCGAGGCGAAGCTCGGACTGATCCCGGCGAACTATGTCTCGGTGGACGAGGCGAAGGCGAAGTCGATCATGCGCCTCCTGGAGTCGCTGGACGATCACGACGACGTGCAAAACGTCTCATCCAACTTCGATATCCCCGCGGAGCTGATGGAGACGGCGTAGCTCGTCCGATCCACCACAGCACGCCCGAGAACGCGAGCACCAGCAGGAAGATCACGATGCCGTCGACCGGCTCGCGCGCGGCGCTTCCCGCCCACGCGTAGAGAATCGCCGGAACGATGGAGCCGAGGACGGCGGTCGCGGTCATGCGCATCCAGCTCGTGCGCGATGCGCCGGCGAGGATGGCGACGGTCTCGGCGAGGATGGGGACGGGTCGCGTGGCGATGAGCGCGAGCGTGCCCCAGCGATCGAGCAGCGCGGCCGCGCGGTCGTACTCGTCATCTCTCACAAAGCGGCGCACGACCTCGCGTCCGCCGCGCCCGAGGGCGAAGCCGGCGAGCGACGCACCGACGGCGCCGAGCATCGACAGCGCCGCGCCGATCCACAAACCATAGGCCGCGCCGAAGGCGAACATGATCAGGCTCGATGGGACGGGCAGCACCACGTCGGCGATCAGCAGCGCGACGCCGGCGACGGCGGAGAGGGAGCCGGGATTCGTGAGCAGCGGAATGTCGGCGGCGGTGACGATGCCGAAGGTGATCAGGAAAAACGCGCAGAGGCCGAGGGTGAGGGTGACGTAGCGGCGCATCAGGATCTCCGCGTCCGCGTCATGAGCACGGCGAGCACCGCGGCGATCGCGAGCGCGGCGCCGGTGTTGAACGCGGCGCGCGGCGAGACCTGTTGATAGAGGATGCCGAAGAGCGCCGTTCCGGCGAGCACGCACAAGCCATTCGCCAGATAGTAAACGCCGAAGCTCTTTCCGCGCACCTCCGCCGGCACGAGGTCGGCGATCCACGCGCGCTCCGCCCCCTCCGCGAGCGTGAACGGAATCGCGTAGAGGATGAACAGCACGAAGAATGCGGTGAGCGTGCGCGCGAACGGAAACGCGGCGTAGATCACCGCGTACGACGACCATCCCGCGATGAGCAGCCAGCGCCGGTCGATGCGGTCGGAGAGCGACCCCGCGGCCGTGGAGAAGAGCGACTTGATGACGTGATGCGCGGCCCAGAGCAGCGGGAGCAGGGCGGTGGTGACACCGGCGGCGTGGGCTTGTAATAGCAAAAATGCGTCGCTCGAATTTGCCAGCGAGAAGAGGGCGATCGCAGCTATCGCTTTGCGGAAAGGTGAAAGGTGAAAGGGGAAAGGTGAAAGTGATTTCTCGCGGTCTGCACTTTCACCTTTCACCTTTTCCCTTTTGCCTTCCTCGCGCAAAAAGACAAGCAGGATCACGGCCCCGATCGCGCCCGGAATCACGGCGAGATAAATCGTCTGCCGCAGCGTGAGTCCGATGCCGCTCAGCAGCAGCATGGCCAGCAGCGGTCCGACGATGGCGCCGGTGTGGTCGAGGGCGCGGTGAAAGCCGTAGGCGCGGCCGCGCTGGTCGGGCGGGGTGACGTCGGAGATGAGGGCGTCGCGCGGGGCGGAGCGGATTCCCTTGCCGGTGCGGTCGATGAGGCGCGCGCTGAGGACGAGCGGCCACATCGTCGCGGCGGCGATGAGCGCGCGCGAGGCGGCGGCGAGCGCGTAGCCGGAGACGATGAGCGGCTTGCGGCGCTGCATCCGATCGGACCACGCGCCGGCGAAGTATTTGAGGATCGACGCGAGTCCGTCCGCGGCGCCTTCGATCAGGCCGATCACCGCCGGCGTCGCGCCGAGCGTCGTCGTCAGAAAGATCGGCAGCAGCGGATAGATCATCTCGCTCGCCGCGTCGTTGAGAAGGGCCGCGACGCCGAGAAGGATGACCTGAGGCTTGAGTTTCGATCGCACGACGGCAGGATATCGACAATAGGGGTTGCGCAGTCACGCGGTCACGCGGTCCAGGGAGCCGCCGCGTGACCGCGCGACCGCGTGACTGCGTGACCGTTCGCATAGAATGCGCGCGATTTCTCGTAGGAGCTAAAACATGGCAATCAAAAAGGTGGGCGTGCTCGGCTGCGGTCTCATGGGCTCGGGCATCGCTCAGGTTGCGGCGCAGGCGGGATACGACGTCGTCGTGCGCGAGGTGGAGCAGAAGTTTCTCGACAAGGGGCTGGCGGGGATTCAGAAGTCCCTCGGTAAGTTCGTCGAGAAGGGGAAGATGCAGCAGGCGGAGATGGATGCGTGCATCGGCCGGCTGAAGGGCAGCACGAGCCTCGAGGACCTCGCCGACTGCGACATCGTCATCGAGGCGATCATCGAGAACGCGCAGCTCAAGAAGGAGACGTACGCGGAGCTCGACCGCATCGTGAAGAAGGACGCGCTCTTCGCGTCGAACACGTCGTCGCTCACGATCACCGAGCTCTCGATGGCGACCGCGCGGCCCAAGCAGTTCGTCGGCCTCCACTTTTTCAATCCCGTTCCGCTGATGAAGCTCGTGGAGGTCGTGCGCACGATCCTCACCAGCGACGAGTCCTTCAATACCGCGTTCGAGTTCGCGAAGAGCCTGGGCAAGGAAGCGGTGTCGTGCAGGGACAACTCCGGCTTCATCGTCAACCGCCTGCTCGTGCCGTACCTCCTCGACGCGATCCGCGCGTACGAGGAAGGCGTCGGCTCGATCGAGGACATCGACAAGGCGATGATGCTCGGCTGCGGCTATCCGATGGGCCCGTTCCAGCTCCTCGACTTCGTCGGCCTCGACACCACGTACTTCATCACGCACGTGATGTACGAGGAGTACCAGGAGAAGCGCTTCGCCGCGCCTCCGCTCCTGCGCAAGATGGTGCTCGCCGGCCGCCTCGGCAGGAACAAATCCGGCAGCGGGTTCTATGACTACTCCGGCGAGAAGCCGGTGGCATTCGATCGGGTGAAATGATGGACAACGTCAGAACGGAAAATCGCGACGGGATTCTCGTCATCACGATCGACCGGGCGAAGGTGCTGAACGCGCTGAATGCGCAGACGGTGCGCGAGATCGGGGAGGCGTTCGACGCCGCGCGCGAGGATGAGAGCGTGAAGGCGGTGATCCTCACGGGTGCGGGCGAGAAGGCATTCGTCGCCGGCGCCGACATCAACGAGCTCGCGCAGGCGACGCCGATGAGCGGGAAGGCGACGGCGGAGAAGGGGCAGCGCATTTTTCTGAACATCGAGCGCTTCCCGAAGCCGGTGATCGGCGCGATCAACGGGTTCGCGCTCGGCGGCGGCTGCGAGCTCGCGCTCGCGTGTCACATCCGCATCGCCTCGGAGAACGCGCAGCTCGGGTTACCCGAGGTCACGCTCGGGATCATTCCCGGCTACGGCGGGACGCAGCGCATGGCGCGCCTGCTCGGCAAAGGCAAGGCGCTGGAGCTGATCCTCACCGGCGACCGCATCGGCGCGGCCGACGCGGAGCGCATCGGGCTCGTAAATCGCGTCGTTCCGAGCGATCAGCTGATGAGCGTCTGCGAAGAGCTCGCGCGAAAGATCATGTCGCGCGGACCGCTCGCCGTGCGCGCGGCGATCGAGGCGGTGATGAGCGGCAGCGAGATGCCGTTCGAGGAGGGGCAGTTCCTCGAGGCGACCCTCTTCGGCCTCCTCTGCGCGACCGAGGATACGAAGGAAGGGATGCGGGCGTTCGTGGAGAAACGCCCGGCACAGTTCAAGGGCGTCTGACGCTACGGCGCCTGCGGCTCCTTCTTCCAGCAGAAGATCGTTCGCTGCGTTCCCGCAACGTTCGAGCTCGCGCGCGTGCCGTGGGCGAGCGCGGGCATGAATCCGGTCGGGCAGAGCAGCGCGTCGGTCATCGGGTTCTTCTTCTCGCCGTTGTCGCTGTAGATGCCGCCGAAGAGATAGTCCGAACGCGAATTCCGGCTGTGATAGCGCCAGCAGTAAAAGAGCGAGTGCTGGTTGTTCACCGCGGCCTTGACGAAGCCGGCCGGGCAGCTGTCGGCGTTGGTGATCGGGTTGGCGTTCCAGTACACGCCGTTGCGGTGATCGGACGTGCCGAACATGCCGCCGAAATCGAGGAGCGGCTCGAAGGCGCCGGCGATGCGGCCGCAGTAATACGCCGGCCAGTCGATGTTGAACGTGCCTTTGAACTCATACGCGGTGAAGCCGTCGGGGCAGTTGCCCTTGTCGGTAATTGGATTGTTGAAGCTGCGCTCGCCGATGCCGAACATGCCGCCGAAGTCCATCCGTTCCAGGCGCGCGGTCGACGCCGGGGGTGTTTTCTTCAACGCGTCGAGCGCCTGCGCCCACTGGTCGAGGACCACGAGCATGTCGACGTAGTCCTTGTCGACTTCCGCGGATTTGCTCCGGCGGAGGTTGTCGACATATCCCTCGCGCTGTCCCTCGCAGCGTGCCAGTGCGATGCTGTCGTCATTCTCCGCCTGCTGACCGCAGACCTGCCGGTCGTAGTCATGACAGCGCGTGTACACCGTCACGTTGTCCCAGTGCCGGCGCCGATCGTAGATGTTGCACTGGTTGACGGCGGCGATGCGTCCGTTGATGGCCTCCTCGCGGCGGGCCTGGATCGTGGTGCGCACGTGCTTGAGCGACGTCTCGAGGTGATCGATGAGGCCGTCGCGGATGGCGTCCTGCGCTTCGGGCTTGTCCAGCATCTTGCGCCGCAGCTGGAGGCGATTCGCTTTGATCTGCGCGGCGGCGACGAAGAGCGGGAGGCCGGGAGCGAGGTACTCCTTCTTGCCCGAGGGACCGGTGCGGGCGATGGCGAGGTTGACGGCGTTGATCGTGGAGTCGGAGGCCACCCTCGCTTCGTACTTCGGTCCGTCGCCGTCTTTCTTCCACTCCTTCTCGTAGTCGTTGAGCGCCGTCGTCGCCGCGGTGAGCGCGGCCTCGTCGTTGTCGATCACGTTCTTGATCAGCTCCCTGCGCATCGACGCCGTCACGTCGGCGAGCAGTTTCTCGACGTCGATCGTGGGATGCGGGAAGAGGTAGTGATTCACGGCGGCGCCGGCGATCGACTTGACGAGGCTGAGCGACATGTCGACCACGAAGTCGGTGCCGCCTGCGCGCAGCGGCTTTCTCTTCGGCGGAGTCTTCGCGGCGGTGAGAGGGGCAACGACGATGGAGAGGACGAGAGTGAGACAGACGAAGGCACGTGATGGCATCGTAAGACCTCGCTTTTTGTCGCTGTTTGGTGGATCTGCACCTAGTATCTCGTAAACTGAGCCCGATGGAGAACCTCGAGCACCTGATTTACGACTGGAACGCCGACGGCGAGCAGCCGGCGCGGCCTCCGAAGAAAGTCGAGTTCGACGACGAGACGCTGCGCGACGGGCTGCAGTCGCCGTCGGTGACCGATCCGTCGATCGAGGAGAAGCTGCGCATTCTCCACTACATGAACGCGATCGGCATCGACAACGCCGACATCGGACTGCCGGGCGCGGGGCCGCACGTGCAGCGCACCGTCGAGCGCATCGCGCGCGAGATCGTCGATCAGAAGCTCTCCGTCTATCCGAGCGCCGCGGGACGCACGCACGAGAACGACATCCGTCCGATCATCGACATCTCGCAGCGCGTCGGCATCGCGATCGAGGCCGATCTCTTCATCGGCTCGTCGCCGATCCGCCAGTTCGCGGAGGAGTGGGACCTCGACTGGATCATCGCGCAGTCGGCGAAGGCGGTGCGGTTCGCGGTCGAGAACGGGATCCCGGTCATGTACGTGACCGAGGACACGACGCGCGCGACGCCGGAAGCCATCGAGAAGCTCTACACCGCCGCGATCGACGCGGGCGCGACGCGCATCTGCATCGCCGACACGGTCGGCCACGCGACGCCGTGGGGCACGCGCAACGTCGTGCGTTTCGTGCGCAAGCTCGTGGAGCGGACGAATCCAGCGGTGAAGATCGACTGGCACGGCCATCAGGACCGCGCGATGGGAATCATCAACTGCATCGCCGCGCTCGAGGCGGGTGCCGATCGCGTGCACGGATGCGCCGTCGGCATCGGCGAGCGCGTCGGTAACACGCCGATCGATCTGCTGATGGTGAATCTCAAGCTGATGGGCTGGATCGACAACGACCTGACGGCGCTGCCGGAGTATGTCGAGTTCGTTTCGCGCGTGACGCACGTGCCGCTCGACGATCGCTATCCCGTGTTCGGGCGCGACGCGTTCCGCACGGGAACGGGCGTCCACGCCGCCGCGATCATCAAGGCGAAGAAAAAGGGAAGCGAATGGCTGGCGGACCGTGTTTACTCCGGAGTTCCCGCCGGTATGTTCGGTCTGGAGCAGATCATCGAGGTCGGTCCGATGTGCGGTCTGTCCAACGTGATCTACTGGCTCGAGTCGCACGGCTATCCGCAGGAAGAAGAGCTCGCTCAGGAAGTTTTCCACCTTGCAAAGTCCACGAACCGTGTACTGACGGATGATGAGATCCGTTCCACCGCGGAGCGGTGGCAGGAAAGAAACCAGGCGGCCCGAGTGGCGGAACGGTAGACGCAGAGGTCTCAAAAACCTCCGGTCGCAAGGCCATGCCGGTTCGAGTCCGGCCTCGGGCACCAAAAGACTTCGGTTGCGCAGTTACGCGGTCACGCGGTCTCGCGGCAAAAGCCGCTACCGCGTGACCGCGTGACCGCGAAACCAATAACGAACTCATATGCGCCCAATCACGACCGTCTTCCTCGCGCTCCTCTCCATTGCCACGACCCTCTCCGCCGCCGATGCGTGGAACGAATCGAATCCGCGCGATCCGGGGGGGCGGGCGTTCGATCATGCGCGGCACATGATCCTGAATACGGTTCGGCCGCTCACTCCGGCGGACCGCGCGGCGCTGCTGGCGAAGGGCGTCGATGTGCAGCAGGCGCTGACCGGCGGACGCTACGTCGCGCGCGTGATCGACGCGGCCGCCGTCGCGGACGACATGCACGTCGCGTCGGTCGAGCCGTTCCGCGCCGAGCAGAAGATCCTGCGCACGGCCATGAAGGCGGGAGCACACGGTCGGCCGTGGGCCAACGTCACGGTCCTCTTCCACAAGGACGTTTCGTTCGACGCGGCGCGGAATACGGTGCTCGCCGCCGGCGCGGCGATGGACGACGTCTTCGAGACGAAGTTCGGCGTCTCGCGCCGCATCGAAGCGCGCATCGCGCCGTCGGCGCTCGAAGCGCTGGCCGCGTCCGATGAAGTGCTCGCCATCGGCGGGCGGATGCCGACGAAGGCGATTCCGCACAACGCGAAAGCCGCGGCACTCTCGCATGTCCCCGAGGTCTATGCCGCGCCTTACAACCTCAGCGGAGCGGGACAGCTCGTGATGGTGTCGGAAGTCTCCGACGCGCAGGCATCGCATCCCGAGTTCGGCGGACGTCTCGTCGCCGCCGGCCCCGACGCGAACGGCGCACACTCGACGCACGTCTCCGGCACGATCGGCGCCTCGGGGATTCGCGTGGACGCGAAGGGCATGGCGCCGAACGCGCAGATCCGTGAGTTCGACGTCGGCACGAGCCTCAACAGTCATCTCCACGTACTCGACACCCAGCTCCCGATCCTGCATCCGGTCTCGAACAACACTTCTCTCGGCTTCCCGCTCGGCTGGTGCAGCGCCAACGACTGCCAGGCCTCGCGCACGGTGTGGCTCGACGACGAAGAGCTGTACGGCGCGTACGATCCCGTCGGCACCGCGGTCTACGACGACGTCACCGCGGAGTTCGGAACGCTGCTGGTGTTCTCCGCCGGCAACGACGGCGAGCTTCCGTCGTTCGGCGGCGACAGCTCCGGACCGCATCTCCACCTCGACGACGACGGAGATCCGGACGAGACGAAGATTCACTGCTTCCTGCTCCTCGGTCAGACGACCTGCCCGGCCGGTCTCTGCAACGGCTCCTGCGAGACTCCCGTCCATCACAGCATCACGCCGTTCGACACGATGACCGTCACCGGCTCGGGCAAGAACGTGATCGCCGTCGGCGCGCTGGTCACGAGCGGGACTCTTCCCGCCCCGATCCTCCCTTCGGCAATCGCCAGCTTCAGCTCGCGCGGTCCCGCGAAGGACGGACGCGTGAAGCCGGAGCTCGTCGCGCGCGGCACGGCCGTGCTGTCGACGATTCCCGGCAGCAGCTACGGACCGTCGAGCGGTACGTCGATGGCCGCGCCGGTCGTCAGCGGCATCGCCGCGCTGATCGGCGAGCAGTGGCAGAAGACGTTCGGCTCGCGCGCGAAAGTGTCGGAGCTGCGCGGCGTGCTGCTCGCGGGCGCGCAGGATTTCGGCAATCCCGGACCCGACTACACGTACGGCTACGGTGTCGTCGATGCGAAGGCGTCCGCCGATCTCATCGTCGGCGACGGCGGCTCGCGCAGCCAGATCGCGACGGTGACGCTGAATCAGGGAACGCGCGTGCAGCGCGACATCACGGTGACCTCGCAGCAGAACCTCAAGGTGCTCGTGACGTGGCCGGACCCGTCGGTGGTCCTCCTCGGCGATGACGCGTTCAACGCGAAAGCGCTCGTGAACGATCTCGACGTGACGGTCGTCGCGCCGAACGGTACGACGCACATGCCGTACGTCCTCGACAAGGTGCATTACGAAGCGAACGCCACGCGCGGCGTGAACGTCGTCGACAATACGGAGCTCATCGAGATCCCGAACGCGTCGCCCGGCGTCTACAAGGTCATCATCAACGGCACGCGCGTGCCGGAAGGTCCGCAGGACGCGCACGTCATCACGAACGCGAAGGGCGTGACTCTCCTGCCGTGCAACGACGTGCAGGAGCCGAACAACGCGCCTGAAAGCGCATTCGGCAACGTGCCTCCCGGCTCTCTCAGCGGCGGCATCTGCTCGGCCGGCGATCTCGACTTCGTCAAGTTCCAGGTCACGCGCTTCGGACCGGTGAGCGCGACCGTCACCAGCGGCGACACGCCGCTGCGCGCGACGCTCACGGCCTCCAACGGCCAGACCGCGACGGTCGACATTCCGGCGAACAGCACGCGCACCGTGTCGTTCCAGTACGGAACGGGAACGGGGCAGGCGCCGGCGATCACGGTGACGCTGAAGGTCGAGGCGAACGGCACGATCGGGTCGAATCCGAAGTACGACGTTGCCATTTCGTTTGGGCAGTTCAGCGGAAAGAGGCGGCGGACGACGCGGCACTAAGTTAAAATAACCAGCAAATGCGTCTCTCGGCCGCCGTACTTTCTCTCTCTCTGCTCGCTACTGCCGCGCTCGGCGCGGAGGTGGACGCGGAGCGCAAGATTCATTCGTCGGCGTTCCGGGAGGCCGCGCGCGGGCGGGCGTTCGTGCCCGTGCGCATCTATTTTCACGACAACGTGGCGTTCGACGACGCGCGCACCGCGATTCTGTCGTCGGGCGGCGCGCTGAGCGATGTGTTCGCGACCGAGTTCGCGCCGATGCGTTTCGTGTCGGCGAAGGTTCCGTCGTACGCGCTCCGGACGCTGGCTGATGACGAGCGCGTGCTGTTCATTGCCGGTCCGCGGCGCTTCCAGCTGAAGACCGACAACGCGACGTCGGCGCTCGTCTCGCACGTCACGGACGTGCAGACCGCGCCGTACGGGCTCACCGGCAAAGGCGTCGCCGTGTCGCTGTTCGAGCTGGCGGCGGGACAGGGCTCGCACGTCGAGTTCGGCGGGCGTCTGAACGTGCTCGCGAGCGGCGGGACCGAAGTCCAGCATGCGACGCACGTCGCCGGCACCATCGGCGCGAGCGGCGTGCGCGCCGACGCGAAGGGGATGGCTCCGGCCGCGACGCTGTTCCAGTACCGCGTGACCCTCGGTCCGAACGACGAGCCGCTGTACCACACGTTGAAGGACCAGGAGCTCGCCGCGCGCGGCGTCGTCGCCGACAACAACTCCTGGGGCTTCGTCATCGCGTGGGCTGCGGGCGATCAGTATCTGTTGTGGGTCGACAACGAGGAGTACTTCGGCGCGTACGACTACGAGTACACCGCGCCGCTCGATCAGATCGCGCGCGACCGCGGCGTGTTGTTCGTCCACTCGGCGGGCAATGAAGCCGACGACGGTCCGGGCGGCTCCTGGAACCAGCATCGCCATCTGACGCTCGACGGAGACCTCGACACGTCGAAGCTCTACTGCTATTCGAAGAACGCGAGCGGTACCGACTGCGACGTCACCTGCAACGTCTGCGAGACGGCGAAGCATCACACGCTCGTGCCGTTCGACACGCTGTCGATGACCGGCGCGGCGAAGAACGTGCTGACCGTCGGCGCCGTCGACACGTCGCACGTGCTGATGGGTCTCAGCTCGCGCGGTCCCGCGAAGGACGGGCGCGTGAAACCGGAAGTCGTCGCGCGCGGCTCCAACGTGCTCTCGAGCGTTCCGACGAATTCATACGGCTTCGCGAACGGCACTTCGATGGCGGCGCCGGTCGTCACCGGCATCGCGGCGCTGCTGACGGAGCAGTGGCGGCGCACGTTCTCCGAGTCACCCAGGGCCGAGGAGCTGAAGGCGGTGATCATCGCCGGCGCCGAGGACCTCGGCAATCCGGGGCCGGATTACTCGTATGGCTTCGGCCTCGTCAACGCGAAGGCGTCGGTCGACCTCGTGATCGCCGATCACGCCGATCGCAAACACATTCGCGACACGACCATCGCGCAGGGACAGCAGTTCGAGATGCCGATCGTCGTGCAGACCCCGCAGAACGTGCGCGTCGTGCTGCAGTGGTTCGATCCGCCGATCTTCCTGCCGGAGGATCAGGTCGACAAGGCGAAGGCGCTGGTGAACGATCTCGATCTGAAAGTCGTCGGCCCGACCGGCACGACCTACCTGCCGTACGTGCTCGACAGGACAAACTTCAACGCCGCCGCCACGCGCGGCGTGAACAGCGTCGACAACACGGAGATGGTCGAGATCGCGAATGCGGAACCGGGCGCGTATCGCGTCGTCGTCAACGGCACGTCGGTTCCGCAGGGCCCGCAGAACGCGGTCATCGTCACCTCCGCGCGCGGCGCGCGTCCCTGCCGCGACGTGCAGGAGCCGAACGACACCTCGGACACGGCCTTCGGCAACATCGTCGACCGCGCGCAGATCTACGGCGGGTTCTGTTCACCCGGCGACGTCGACTACTACAAGTTCGTCCTCTCGCTCAACAGCGCCGTGCTTGTCGTCGTCGACAACATCGGCGATACGCCGCTGCGCGCGCGGCTCGATGCCGGCGGGCAGTTCGCAATCATCGACGTGCCCGCGTACAGCAGCCGTTCGGTCCCGCTCGGGAGCAAGCCCCCCGGCACGCCGGTGAGACTGAGGATCGAGCCGATCGGACCGCTGGGCGTCGAGCCTGACTATACGTTCCGGGCACTCTTCGGCGAGGACGGCGGCAAGCGCCGGCGCTCGGTGCGATAGCATTCGCCGCGATGGCGTACAAGACTCTCCTCGTCGAGCTGGCGGACGGCGTGCTCACCGTCAGTCTCAACCGCCCCGACGTGCACAACGCGTTCAATGAGGAGCTGATCGCCGAGGCGATCGACCTCTTCTCCAACGTCGACGTCGACGCGGCGTGCGCGATCGTGCTGAAGGGTGCGGGCAAGACCTTCTGCGCCGGCGCGGACCTCAACTGGATGTCGCGCATGGTGTCGTACACGCGCGACGAGAACGTCCGCGACTCCTCGCAGCTCGCGAAGATGTACGCGCTGATGAACGAATGCCCGCTCCCGATCGTCGGACGCATCCACGGCGCCGCGATCGGCGGCGGTGTCGGGCTCGTCGCCGTCTGCGACATCGCCATCGCCATGAGCGACACGAAGTTCGGGCTCTCCGAGGTGAAGCTCGGGATCCTGCCCGCGGTGATCTCGCCGTACGTGATCGCGAAGACCGGCGCGACGCACGCACGCGCGCTCTTCCTCACCGGCGAGCGTTTCGAGACCGAACGCGCGCAACGCATCGGCCTCGTGCACCGCACTGTCGACACGATCGAACAGCTCGACGGCGCGGTCTACGAAACCGTCACGCAGTTCAGGACCTCCGGCCCCGAGGCCGTGCGCGCGTGCAAGAAACTCATTCAGCACGTCGCCACGCAGCCACTCATCGACGCGATTCCGTACACGATCGAGGCGATCGCGGAACGGCGCGTGTCGGAGGAGGGGCAGGAAGGGATGAAGGCGTTCCTGGAGAAGAGGCTGGCGTCGTGGATATCCACAAACTAGTCGTCCCGAATCGCGGCGAGATCGCCGTGCGCATCGCGCGCGCGTGCCGCGAGCTTGGCATCGCGTCCGTGCTCGCGCATGCGGACGATGACGATACTCGTTTCACGCGCCGGTTTTTCGACGAGACGATTTCCCTCGGTCCGTCCTACCTCGATGTCGGCCGCGTGATCGATGCCGCGCGCGCCGCGGGCGCGGACGCGCTGCATCCCGGCTACGGATTCCTCTCCGAGCGCGCGGAGCTGGCGGCGGCGTGCGAGGACGCGGGGATCGTGTTCGTCGGACCGAAGGCGAAGTCGATCGCAGCGATGGGCTCGAAGGCCGAGGCGCGGCAGCTCATGCAGTCGGTCGGCGTGCCGGTTGTGCCGGGATACGACGGCGACGACCAGGCGAACGAAACGCTGCTGCGCGAAGCGGAGCGCATCGGCTTTCCGCTGCTCGTGAAGGCCTCCGCGGGCGGCGGCGGGAAGGGGATGAAGATCGTCCGCGCGATCCCGGACCTCGGCGCGGCGATCGAGTCGGCGCGCCGCGAGGCGATGAAGGCGTTCGGCGACGACCGCCTGATCCTCGAGCGCTACATCGAAGAGCCGCGGCACATCGAATTCCAGATCTTCGGCGACGGCCACGGCAACATCGTGCATCTCTTCGAGCGCGACTGCTCGATCCAGCGGCGGCATCAGAAGGTCGTCGAGGAATCGCCCGCGCCGCGCTACAGCGACGAGCTGCGGCAGCGAATGGCGAAAGCCGCGGTGGCCGCGGCGGCGGGCGTGGACTATCGCAACGCCGGCACGGTCGAGCTGATCGTGACGCCGGAAGGGGAGTTCTACTTCCTCGAGATGAACACGCGCCTGCAGGTCGAGCATCCCGTGACGGAGCTCGTGACCGGCGTCGATCTCGTGCGCGCGCAGCTCGAAGTCGCATCCGGCAGACCGCTGCCGTGGTCGCAGGACGAGCTGCGGCAGCGCGGTCACGCGATCGAAGTGCGCGTGTACGCCGAGGATCCGGACGATCGCTTTCTTCCGCAAAGCGGAACCATCGCGCAGTACATCGAGCCGTCCGGCCCCGGCGTCCGCGTCGACGCCGGCGTGATGCGCGGCAGCGAGATCGGCCTGCGCTTCGATCCGATGCTCGCGAAGCTGATCTGCCACGCGCAAACCCGCGATGCCTGCATCGACCGCATGAGCCGCGCCCTCCGCGATTACGTGATCCTCGGCACGAAGACGAATGTCTCCTGGCTCCGCCGCGTCGTCACCCACCCCGCGTTCCGCGAGGGACTCGTCAGCACGCGCTTCGTCGACGAGCACGCCGAAACGCTCGCCCCGCGCGTGCCGGAGATCGTGCCCGCCATCGCCGCCGCCATCGCCGCGGCGCCGCGCCCGCGCGCGACGAACACCACGACCGCGCTGCCGTCGGTTTGGGAGAGTTTAGGAGTGCGGTGGCGCTAGCCACCGCTCTCGTACCAAAGCGGCGGCTATCGCCGCCGCACTCCCAGATTCTCCGGCGCGCGGACGCGGCCCGCGACGCCGCAGAGAATCAGCAGCGTGACGACGTAGGGCAGCGCGAGCAGCAGGTGGAAGGGGATGCCGCGGTTCGCGGCCTGCAGTGCGTACTGCATCGCGGCGGTGAGGCCGAAGATCGCGGTGCCGAGGAGCGCGCCTTTGATCGACCAGCGCCCGAAGATCACGATCGACAGCGCGATGAAGCCGCGGCCCGCGGTCATGTTCTCCGCGAATCCGTTCGAGAGCGCGAGCGCGAGGTACGCGCCGGCGATGCCGACGAGGAGCGCTTCGATCGCGAGCGTGATCCAGCGATAGTTCGCCACGGACCGGCCCGTCGCGGCGACGGCCTCGGGGTTCTCGCCGCACGCGCGGAGGCGCAGGCCGAAGGAGCTGTTCCAGAGGATCGCGCCGAGGACGAGCGGGATCGCGAGCCAGGCGAGCGGCAGCACGGCGTCGGTGCGCAGCTGCGGAACCTGCTGCACGAGCGACTGCACCTCGCGGTAGATGAAGCTCGTGCCGCCGAGGGCGAGCAGATTGATCGCCGTACCGGTCACGATCTGATCGGCGCGCAGCGTGATCGCGAGCACGCCGAACAGCGCCGCGATCGCGAGCGCGCCGGCGACGCCGCCCGCGAATCCGAGCGCGAGGCTGTGGGTCGTCTGCGCGACCAGCACGGCCGTCATCGCCGCGGTCAGCATCATCCCCTCGATGCCGAGGTTGATCATGCCGCTGCGCTGTACGACGAGCTCTCCCTCCACCGCCAGCAGCAGCGGGATCGAGGCGACGATCGCCAGCGGGATGGAGCTAACGAGCAGTTCGAACATGGTCCATCACGATCAGCATCAGGATCACCACCGCCTGCCCGAACGTCGCCACGCCCGCGGAGATATCCGCGGTGCGCTGCAGCTCGCCCGCGCCGGTGACGAGCGCCCCGAAGAAGAACGCCGAGGCGATGGTCGCGAGTGGATGGAGCTGCGCGAGCAGCGCCACGGCGATGCCGGAGTAGCCATAGCCGGCGGCGAATCGCTCGAAGAGGCGATGCGTGACGCCGAGCAGCTCGATGCCGCCCGCGAGTCCGGCGACGGCGCCGGAGATCGCCATCGCGCGCGCGAGCTGCGATCCGACGCGAATGCCGGCCCAGCGCGCGGCGAACGGGTTGAAACCGGTCGCGCGCAAACGCAGCCCTTCCATCGTGCGGTAGAGCATCCACCACACCGCGACGCTCGCCGCGAGCGCGAGCAGCACGCCCGAGTGCACGCCGCTCGCGAGCGGCGGCAGCGTCGCCGCGGCGAGGTCGGTCTGCGGATACTGCGCCGCGTGCTCGCGCAACGGACCATTGACCGACCACCCGAGGAGATGGATCGCCGTGAAGTTCAACAGGATCGTCGTCAGCACCTCCGGCGCGTTGCGCCACAGACGCATCGCCGATGCGATCGACGCCCACGCCGCGCCGGCGAGCATCGCCGCGAGGAGCGAAGCGATCGCGCCGAAACGCGACGCGACAAGCGCCGCGAGCGCGCCGACGATGAACTGTCCCTCGCCGCCGATGTTCCACACGCCCGCGCGGAACGCGATCACGACGCTGAGCCCCGTCAGCAGCAGCGGGACGGATTTCAGCAGCGTGCCTTCGAGCGCGAAGCGCGAGCCGACCGAGCTGCGGACGAGAATCGACAGCAGCGCGAGCGGCGAGTGTCCGAACAACGCCGCGGTGATCGCGAGCAGCAGCAGCGCGGCGACGGCGGCCAGCACCGCCGACAGCACGCGGCTCACGCGACTCCCGCCATGAGCCGGCCGATTTTCTCCGATGCCTCGGCGGGCGAGAGACGCTCCGACAGCCGCCCGCGATAAATGACCTGGATCGCATCCGCGAGCGCGAACGCTTCGTCGAGATCCGAGGTGATGAGCAGGATCGACGCGCCGTTCGCGGCTTCGGCGCGCAGCTGCTCGTGCACGAAGCGCGTGGCTTCGATGTCGAGGCCGCGCGTCGGCTCGGCGGCGACGATCGTCTTCGGCCGGCGCTCGAGCTCGCGCGCGAGGATCACTTTCTGCTGGTTGCCTCCGGACAAATCGCCGGCGCGCTGCAGCGGCCCGCTCGCGCGGATCGAGTAGAGCGCGATCGTCCGCTCCGCGTGCCGCGCCGCGTCGCGCGGATTCCAGCGCTCGTTGCGGAGCGCGAGGTTTTCCGCGATGGTCAGCTCCGCGATGATTCCGTCGCGCGTGCGATCCTCGGGGATGTGCGCGGCGTTGGGCTGTTCGTCGCGCAGCTTCGCCGCGAGCTCCGCCTGGCCGTTGCCGGCGACGCCGACGATGGCGAGGATTTCGCCGCCCCTTCGGCGTTCAACCCCCTTACCCCCGCTCGGGGGGAACGGGGACTGAGTCATGGTGTTTGCCAATGAGACTACATTCGCTTCAGCCGCGCGTGATTCCGCAACCACACGCCCATTCCGCATGACCACGATGCGCTGCGCGATCGCGAGCACTTCCGGCAGTTTGTGGCTGATGAAGACGACGGCGGTTCCCGCGTCCGCGAGGCGGCGCATGACGCGGAAGAGCTCCTCGGTCTCGGTCGGTGTGAGCACCGAGGTCGGCTCGTCGAGGATCAGCGTCGCCGGTTTGCGCGCGATGGCTTTGATCAGCTCGAGTTTCGAGCGCTCGCCGACGGACAGCTCGGCCACGCGCCGCGCGACGTCGCGCAGCTCGATGCCGCTCGCGGCGATGGTCTGCTCGGCCTCGCGCTCGATGCCGCGGCGCGTGGTGAAGCGAAAGCCGGGGTGGGGGAGCGCGAGGTTCTCGGCGATGGTCAACTGGTTGACCAGCATGAAGTGCTGGTGCACCAGCTCGACGCGTCCACCGGCGGCGACCGTTCCGGCGTCCGCGGCGATCTCGCCCGCCGCGACGCGCATCAGCGTCGTCTTTCCCGCGCCGTTCTCGCCCACGAGCGCGACGATCTCTCCGCGCTCGATCCGCAGCGACACGTCGTCGACGGCGCGCGTGGCGCCGTAGGTTCTGGTGACGTGGGCGAGCTGGATCACTAGAAGCCGGCTGGTGGTTTCAGCGTGCCCGCGCGGATTTCTTTGTCCATCCGCTCCACTTCCGCGATCGTCGCCGGCGAGATCGCGGCTTTCAGCTTGTCATTCCACTCGATGCGGACCGTTCCCTCGTTGAAGCCGAAGTGCTGGGCGCCGGGTTTGAAGCGGCCTTCCCGGACGATCTTCGCCATCGCGAGAAACGCCGACGGCACGTCGACGACGGCGGAGGCGACGACGACGTCGGGCGCGAGGTCGGTCTGGTTCTTGTTCGCGCCGAAGCAACGCACCTTGCGCTCGCTGCACGCCTGGAACACGCCGCGTCCCGCTTCATTGGCCTGATGGAAGATGAAGTCGGCGCCGGCGTTGATGAGCGACAGCGTCGCGACTTTCGCAGCGCCGAGGTCGTCGAAGTTGCCGGTGTAGATCTCCTTCACCTCGAACTTCGGATTCACCGACTGAGCGCCCGCCTTGAACGCGAGAAAGCTCGACGCGATCGACGGCAGATTGATCCCGCCGACGAGTCCGGCCTTGCCGGTTTTCGACTCGCGCGCGGCGATCACGCCGAGGAGGTACGTCGCTTCCTCGATCTGGAAACGCATCGGCGAGACATTCGGCGCGACGGTGTTGCCGGAGCTGGTGATGAACACGGTCTTCGGAAACTCGGCGCCGGCCTGCTTCGCCGCCTCCTGATACTCGAAGCCGTGGCCGAACGCGATGTCGAAACCCTTCGCGCCGTAGGAGCGGAAGCCCTCGAGGAACTCCGGCGGCGTCTTCGTTTCCTGATGCGAGATCTCCGCGCCGAGCTCGCTCTGGATTCGCTGGAGCCCCTCGTACGCGATCGCGTTCCAGCCGCCGTCGTTGATCGAGCCGGGAGTCAGCAGTCCGGCCTGGAATGGTTTCGCCGGAGGCGGCGCGCTCTCGCGCTGCTCGTGGTGGCACGACAGGGCGGTGAAAACTGCGAGAAAAAGCAGGCCTCGTTTCATGGCGGCGGATTGTACCGAGTTGCCACTCGTGATACACCGGTCGCCGCAGGAGGATGTGATGGACGAGATCGAACGGAACGACGGCGACTTCGAAGACGAGGACGAGCAGATCGAGCAGATGATCATCGAGAATGGCATCCTGCTGCACAGCCTGGCGGCGCTCCTCGTGCGCAAGGGCATCCTCAAACAGGAAGAGATCGACGCGGAAATGGACCGTCTCTACGACGAGATGGAAGATTTCGAGCAGCAGTGACCGTTTCCGAACGCGACATCTGATATCGGAGCGTTCATGCACATCAAAAGGATCCTCATCGCGGCCGTGATCGCGGTCGTTGCCGTCAGCGCGTTCGCGCTTTCTCCCGAGCACACCGAGTGGGGGAAGGGACCCGCGCAGTTCCTGATGACGAAGGAAGAGATCGCGCAGTGGAAGGCGATCAAAACCGACGAGGACGCTGACAAGTTCGTGGCGCTCTTCTGGGCGCGCCGCGATCCGACGCCTCAGACGCCGCGCAACGAGTTCCGCGATCAGTTCGAGATCCGCGTGCGCCAGGCCGACGCCAACTTCCCGGCCGCGAAACTGCGGGGCGCGCTGACCGACCGCGGCCGCACGCTGATCCTTTACGGCCAGCCGCTGAAGGTCGAGCGCACCGGCCAGCAGCGCATGGCCTCGCAGCCCACCGGCATCTCCACCGATCCCGCGAACAGCCAGATGGCCGAGAACAACGAGACCATGCTCTGGACGTACGAGGGCGATTCCTCGCAGAAGTACTTCAACCAGCCGCGCGCGCAGATCCGCTTCGTCGACCGCTTCGGCAACAGCGATTTCAAGGCTGACCGCAGCGGCATCGACCTCGCGTCCGCGCAGCAGCGCGCGATCACGGCGTCCATCACCCAGCCCAACCTCACCGCCGCGCCGACCTTCGCCGCGGCTCCGGCGGCGCCCGCGTTCGTGGAAATGGCCCCGGCCGCACCGACCGTGCAGAAAGAGCTCGCCACCGAAGCCTACAAGAGCGCGGTTGCGGACTTCCGGAAATCCGGTAAAAGCAGCCTCTACGCGACCACCGGCGAGTTCGTGACGGCGTCGGGCGAGACCTTCGCGCCGGTGCTGGTCTACATCCCGAAAGGCGCCGTGCCGGGCGCGAACAGCACCTTCTTCGGCGTGATCGAGGACGCGAACGGGAACAGCGTCCTTGCATTCGAAGAGACGGCGAAGCTCACCGCCACGAAGGAAGACTACTTCGTCAACAAGTCGCTGACGCTGCCCGCGGGCAAATATCGCGGCTACTTCGGCATCGCCGAGCCGGGCAAGCCCGCGGCGATCGTTGCCACCGACATGGAGCTCACCGGCAAGATCGACAAGGAAGCGACGGCATCGTCGCCGCTCATCCTGTCGAACAACGTCTTCCCGATGACCGAGGCGCAGACGCCGACCGAGCCGTTCGCGTTCGGCGGACTGAAAGTCGTCCCGAAGGCCGACAAGACCTTCCGCAAGACCGATGAGCTCTGGTACTTCGTCGAGCTCCGCAACCCCGGACTGCCGGACACGATCCCCACCGCCGAAGGCGCGATCGTCACGCCGAAGGTGCAGTTGAAGCTCGACGTCGAAGGCGTCGACGCGGCGGGAAAGAAAACGAAGATGGGCGCGCCGCCGATGGAAGTGGAGGCGATCCCGCTCAAGGGCGTGCCGAACCACTATGGCGTCGGCAGCTCGATCCCGCTGGCGTCGTTCAAACCGGGGGACTACACCTTCACGGTGAAGATCATCGACACGGTCAAGAAGAGTTCCTACACCCTCACCGATAAATTCAAAGTCATCGAATAACGCGTAGAATCAAACCCATCATGCCCTTTGCCACGGTAGAAGAGGCCGCGGAGATTTACCGCCGCGGCGAGTTCGTGATCATCGTCGACGACGAGGATCGCGAGAACGAAGGCGATCTCTGTCTCGCGGCGGAGAAGGTGACGCCCGAGGCGATCAACTTCATGGCGCGGTTCGGCCGCGGCCTGATCTGTCTCGCGCTGACGGAAGAGCGCTGCAACGAGCTCGAGCTGCCGCTGATGGTCGAGCACAACACGACCAACTTCGGCACGGCCTTCACGGTCTCGATCGAAGCGCGCGGACGCGTGACCACCGGCATCTCCGCGGCCGATCGCTGCGAGACGGTGCGCGTGGCGGTCGATCCGAAAACGCGTCCGCACGATCTCGCGCGGCCGGGACACATCTTCCCGCTGCGCGCACGCAAGGGCGGCGTGCTCAAACGCGCCGGCCAGACCGAGGCCTCGGTCGATCTCGCGTCGATCGCCGGCATGGCGCCGGGCGCGGTCATCTGCGAGATCATGAACGAAGACGGCACGATGGCGCGGCTGCCGGACCTCCGCGAGTTCGCCATCCGGCATGGACTGAAGATCATCTCGGTCGCCGACATCATCAAGTACCGGATGCAGAACGAGAAGCACGTGCACTGCCTCGCGTCTCCGGTGCTGCCGACGGACTTCGGCGAGTTCCGCGTGTACGCGTACAAGAGCGACATCACCGGCGAGGAGCACGTGGCGCTGGTGAAGGGCGAGATTCACGAGGACGAGGATGTGCTGGTGCGCGTTCACTCGTCGTGCCTCACCGGCGACGTGTTCCATTCCTCGCGCTGCGACTGCGGCGATCAGCTCGAGCGCGCGTTCGAGCGGATCGAGAAGGAAGGGAAGGGCGTCGTTCTCTATCTGTTGCAGGAAGGGCGCGGGATCGGCCTGATCAACAAGCTGCGCGCGTACGAGCTGCAGGATCAGGGCGCCGATACGATCGAGGCGAACGCGAAGCTCGGCTTCGCCCCCGACATCCGCGACTACGGGACCGGTTCCCAGATCCTCCGCGACCTCGGCGTCCGCAAGATCCGCCTGATGACGAACAACCCCGCGAAATACGTCGCCATCGAAGGCTTCGGACTCGAGATCGTCGAGCGCGTCCCCCTCGAGATCGCCCCGTCGATCACCACGCGGAAGTATCTCGAGGCGAAGAAGACGAAGCTGGGACACATTCTCGAGCTGGTGTAGGAAGATGTCCCACACAGGTCCCATCCTCGAAGGCAGAGGCGACTCCGACTACGAACGCTACATCCGCGTGCCTGAGCTGCTCGAGCTGCAGAAGCCGATCGACAAGCTCGCGAATCCGGAAGAGCGGTTGTTCCAGGTGATGCATCAGACGGCGGAGCTCTGGCTGCATCACATCGACTACGAGATGGATCGCGTCGCGGCGCACATCGACTCCGACGAGGTCGCGGCGGCGGCGGATCTGCTGCATCGCTGCCGGCTGATCGTCGATCTGCTGCGCGAGCAGATCATCATCCTCGAGACCATGGCGCCGGTCGATTACCACATCATCCGCACCAGCTCCCTCGGACGCGGCAGCGGCCAGGAATCGCCGGGGTTCCGGAAACTCCTCGACGTCGGCAAGCGGATCGGCCCTCGCTTCCGTGACGCCCTCGCGCGCCGCTCGCTCACGATCCTCGATCTCGAGCGCGAGCCGCGCCGCGACTACGACACCTTCCGCCTCCTGCAGGCGATGATGGACTACGACGAGGCCTTCATGAAGTGGCGCTTCTCGCACATGCGCCTCGCGTTTCGCATCATCGGCGACAAAGTCATGTCGCTGAAAGGCATCCCCGCGGCGCAGCTGGAGGCGGGGACGCGCGAGCCGCTGTTTCCGGAGCTGTGGGCGGCGATCAGCGAGCTGACCGCCGAGTACAAACCGACTTATTGATGAAGTTGGGCTTGCCTGGTTTCCTATTGCGCGGTTAGCGTGTCGAACGGGAAGGAGAGAGCCCGTTGACACGCGTATTTTCGGAGGGCGATATGATGGCTAAAACTTTCGGTTTCAGGTATTACCAATTGGGTTGACGGTGAACAGGCCGATCTGTATATTCGCTCACCATTGCCTGACGCGGGCCGGGAAGCAGCCTGACAGCGCCCCCTGCAAAGTTCTGCGATCACTCATCTGGGAGTTCGGAATCACATGAAAAAGAAGTTGTGCCTTTTGACGGCACTTTCTCTTTCCCTGTTCTTCGTCGGGGGTTGTTCGAAAGTGAAGGCCCGGATGGAGATTCGCGAGGCGAACGACGCCTACGCGAAGGAAGAATACGCCCAGGCGCTTCAGCACTATCAGGCGGCGCAGAAGATCGACGGCCAGAGCTTTCCCGAGCTCAATCGGATGATCGGCTACTCCCTGATCGGCATGTACGTGCCTGAAGACAAGTCGACGGAGAACGCGCAGAAAGCCGATGCCGCGGTCCAGAAGCTGCGCCTGTATCTGAAAGACCGGCCGAACGACAACATCGCCCGCGAAGCGCTCATCAATCTCTACCTGAACGCCGACCGCATCACCGACGCGATCAACTACTTCCGCGAGTGGCTGAAGACGCATCCCGCCGATCTCGACGCGGTGCGCTCGATCGCGACGCTGTACGCGAAGCAGGGCAACTTCAACGAGTCGCTCAACTGGTACGAGAAGATCACGCTGCTCGATGCGCGCAACCCCGAGGCGTACTACATTTACGGGGTGGTCTGCTACGAGAAGGTGGCGAAGAACCCGCCCGCCGACATCAACGAGCGGAAGCAGATCATCGAGCGCGGCAAGAAGGCGCTCACGAAGGCGATCTCGCTGCGGAAGGAGTACTTCGAGGCCATGGCGTATCTCCAGCTGCTCTACCGGCAGCAGGCGCCGCTCGAGACCGATCCGCTCAAGCAGCAGGAACTGATCGCCGAGGCGAACCGCATTCGCGGCGAAGCGATCGCGATCATCAACAAGAAGAAGGCGGAAGCCGCAGCGGCGTCCGCAAAGAAGAGCTAGCACCGGGACTGATACGACAATGTTCGAAACTACGGTCGTCGAATCCAGGAAGCAAAAGGTGGGGATTCAGAAGTACATGACCCTGCCGGTGTCGCTGGCGCTGCACGTCGTCGTGATCGTCGGCGCGATTTTCGGAGCGGTCTGGAACATCGACTTCCCCGAAAACTCTCCCGCGCAGGTGGCGCAGTACTCCGTCGCCGCCGCGCCCCCGCCGCCTCCTCCACCGCCCCCGCCGCCGCCGAAAGCCGCGACCGTGAAGCCGGTGGACGTGAAGCCGGTGGACATTCCGAAAGACCTGCAGAACCTCGCACCCACGGTCGTGCCTGAACAGGTGAAACCGACCGAGTCGTCTTCGGTCGAGGCCGGAGTCGAGGGCGGTGTGGAAGGCGGCGTCGAAGGCGGCGTCGTCGGCGGTGTGGTCGGCGGTGTCGTCGGCGGCATCGTGACCGACACGGCTCCGCCGCCGGTGCAGACCGCTCCGCTGCGCGTCGGCGGCGACGTCAAGGCGCCGACGGTCATCAACCGCGTCGAGCCGCACTATCCGGAAGTCGCCCGCAAGGCGCGCATTTCCGGCATCGTGATCGTCGAGTGCATCATCGACAAGAACGGCAACGTGCGCGACGTCAAGGTGCTCAAGCCGCTGCCGTTCGGCCTCGGCGAAGCAGCGGCGGAAGCCGTCCAGAAGTGGAAGTTCCGCCCCGGCACGCTCAACGGACAGCCGGTCGACGTCATCTTCAACCTCACCGTCAACTTCAAACTGAACTAAAAGAAATAAACCGGCCCCGCATCAGTGGGCGGGCCGGCTGGAGGGAAAACAAGTCATGGATATGTCACCTACCGCGCTCTGGAACTCGATGGGCTTCGTCGGGAAGTCGGTCGCGATCCTCATGGTCCTGATGTCCATCTACTCGCTCTGGGTCATGGTCGAGCGGTTCATCGTCTTCCAGAAGGCGAAGAACCAGTCGCTGAAGCTGCTCGGCGCGCTCTCGAACCTGCTCACCAAAGGTGAGTACGCGCAGGCCATCGAAGTGACCAAGAAGTACAAGGCGAGCCACCTCGCGAAGGTCATCGCCGCCGGTCTGCTCGAGTTCGAGGCCTCGCGCCGCGACAAGCGCACCACCGATCCCGAGCTCGCGGTCGAAGCCGCGCGCCAGGGCATGGACCGCACAGCCATGATCACCGTCGCGGAGCTGAAGGAGAACCTCGGCGTTCTCGCGACCATCGGCGCCACCGCGCCGTTCGTCGGTCTGTTCGGCACCGTCATGGGCATCATCCGCGCGTTCGAAGGCATGGCCAAGTCGGGCGGCGGTATCGCCTCCGTTTCGGCCGGTATCGCCGAAGCGCTCATCACCACGGCAGGCGGTCTGCTCGTCGCCATCCCCGCGGTGTGGGCCTACAACTACTTCCAGAATCGTATCGACCGCTTCACCGTCGAGATGTCGAACTCGGGATCGGAGATGGCGATCTACTTCATGAAGGAAGTGGGTGTCGGCAATGAAAAAGCTGTCGGGTAGCTCGCTCAAAAAGCTGAGCCACGCCGACCTCACGGCTGACATCAACGTCACGCCGCTGGTCGACGTCTGCCTGGTGCTGCTGATCATCTTCATGGTCGTCACGCCCCTTCTGCAGAAAGGCGTGCCCGTCAATCTCCCCGTCACCGACGATCCGGAGAAAACGCCGGACACCGAGAAGCAGCTCCTGATCTCCGTCAAGGCCGACGGCACGGTGTACCTGGGCTCGAACATCGTGCGGAAAGAGCAGGTGGAGCAGTCGCTCGAAGAGATCCATCAGCGAACGCCCGACCGCGAGGTCGCCGTCAAGGGCGACCGGCAGGTCAAATACGGCGACGTGCTGGACGTCCTGAAAGCCTGCCGTGAAGTGGGATTCAACGACGTGGGTCTGATCGCGCAGCCCAGGCGCGCCCCGGGAGAGGCATAGTCACATGCAAGTTGGTGGCAGCGGTTCAGTCAAGTCCGACATCAACATCACGCCGCTCGTCGATGTCGTGCTCGTGCTCCTGATCATCTTCATGGTTCTGACGCCGGTCGTCCAGATGGGCTACCTGGTCAAGGTTCCGCCCAAGGCACCCGCGAACCTCCCTCCGTCCGCGGTGCAGGACCAGATCGTCCTCCGCCTGATTTCCGGCGGCCGCGTCCTGATCAACAAGGAAGAGATGACCATCGAGCAGTTCCCCAACCGGATCCGCGAGATCATGCGCGGCAATCCCTCCAAGATGGTCTTCTTCTCCGGCGCCCGCGACGTCGAGTACGACGCCACGATGAAGTTCCTCGACCTCGCGCGCCAGAGCGGCGCGCGCAACATCGGCATCATCGTCGAGGATCCGATGTCCTCGCCGACCGCGGCCTCGGTCACGCAGTAGCTGGTGTGGGGCCGCCTCCCTGGCGGCCCTGCCTCCACCTCCACAGCAGCGCGTCCAGCGAGAACCGTCCGCCGCCGGTCAGCGCGAGCGAGACGCACATCGCGAACAGCGCCAGCGGCAGCTCGATCCCGCGCAGCACCACAAAGAGCTTGATTGCGCCGGGCGGAACCTCGTACAACGCATCGGGCAGCTGCACGATGAACGTGGCGACGAACATCGTGCACGCGAGGAGGATGGCATCGAGACGGGTGAGAAGGCCGAGGATGAGGAGCACGCCTCCGACGACCTCGGACCACGCGGCGACGTAGCCGAGGAACGCGGGGAGGTGATAGTTCGCGGCGATGTCGGCGGCGAACGCACCGGCGCCGCCCTCACCGGCGACCTTCGACCAGCCGTGCGGCAGGAAGATCAGTCCCGCCGCGACGCGCAGGATCAGCGCGGCGGCATCCGTGGAGAATCGGGCCATGCTTCCTCCATCCCTCCGCTTCTGTTGTTCGTTTGTTTCTATGTTGCCACATTGTTCATTCTGGCGTGGATTCACTTCCCGCTGCGCTACTGGACGGGTTTCCTCTGCGTCGGCGTCGCCACCGCGCTGACCATCGCGATCTTCGAGCACGGCGAATGGTCCCTCGGCCTCTTCGTCCCGCCGCGTCTCGCCGCGCGCGAGTATCTGCTCGGCATCGTATGGGGCGTCATGCTCATCGGCGGCTGCGCGATTCTCGTCGTGCTCTCCACTGACGTACGTCACGAACCGGGACGCGGATTTCCGTGGCTCGAGCTCGTGACGGTGTTCATCCCCGCCGCCGTTCACGAAGAGCTGCTGTTTCGCGGCTATCCGTTTCAGAAACTGCTGCGCTGGAATCGCGCCTTCGCGCTCGTCTTCATCGCGTTCATCTTCGCCGCGCTGCATGCGAACAACACCGCCGTCACGGTGCTGGGTCTCGCCAACGTCTTTCTCGGCGGCATCCTCCTCGGCCTCGCGTACGAGCGCTACCACCGCCTCTGGTTCCCGATTGGCCTCCATCTCGCCTGGAACCTCATGACCGGCCCCGTCCTCGGACACGAAGTCAGTGGCTACTACGCCGAGATGACGCTGTTCACGGAGCGGGGAGGAGGGGCGGCCTGGCTGACGGGCGGGGAGTTCGGGATCGAGGGGAGCGCGTGGATGACGGCGGTGGAGCTGGTGGGGATTGTTTTGCTGATGCGGAAGGTTCGAGACAGCGCGAAGGAGAACCTGTGAAAGACATCATCATCGCCTCGGGCGCTCGCACGCCGATGGCGGAGTACAACGGACACTTCAGCGACATCAGCGCGATCGACCTCGGCGTCATCGCGGCGCAGGAAGCGCTCTCGCGCGGCGGGTTCGCGGGCGAGGAGCTGGACCACGTCATCGTCGGCAACGCGCTGCAGACCTCGGGCGACGCGATCTACGGCGCGCGCCATGTCGGATTGAAAGCCGGCGTGCCGAACCAGGTTCCGGCGCTGACGGTGAATCGTCTGTGCGGCTCGGGCATTCAGTCGATCATCAACGCCGCCGAGCAGATCGAGCTCGGCGAAGCGACGACCGTGCTCGCCGGCGGGATGGAGAACATGAGCCAGGCGCCGCACGTCATCCGCGGCGCACGCAAGGGATTCAAGCTCGGGCAGGGCGCGATCGAGGACTCGCTCATGGTCGCGCTGCTCGACACGTACACCGGCCTTTACATGGCCCAGACGTCCGACAACCTCGCGCGCAAGTACAGCATCTCGCGCGAGGCGCAGGATGAGTTCGCGCTTCGCAGCCAGCGCTGCGCGGGCGAGGCCGAGAAAGCGGGACGTCTGAAAGATGAGATCGTGCCGGTTCCGGTCGGCCGCAAGGGCGAGCTGTTCGCCAGCGACGATCACTTGCGTCCCGACACGACGATGGAAGGGCTCGCGAAGCTGAGGCCTGCATTCGCGAAGGACGGATTCGTCACCGCCGGAAACGCCTCGGGCATCGTCGACGGCGCGGCGATGGTCGTCGTCACAACCGCGGAGAAGGCGAAAGAGAAAAACGCGCAGCCGCTCGGCCGCATCGTCTCGTGGGGCATCGCCGGCTGCGATCCCGACATCATGGGCATCGGTCCCGTGCCGGCGACGCAGATCGCGCTCAAGCGCGCGGGCATGACGCTCGCGGACATCGATCTCATCGAGATCAACGAAGCCTTCGCCGGCCAGATCCTCGCCGTCGCGAAAGAGCTCGACCTCGACATGGAGAAGCTGAACGTCAACGGCGGCGCAATCGCCCTCGGTCATCCCCTCGGCGCGTCGGGCACCCGTCTCGTGCTCACCGTGTTGTACGAGCTCCGCCGCCGCGAGAAACGCTACGGCCTCGCCTCTGCATGCATCGGCGGCGGACAGGGGATTGCGATGATCGTCGAGCGTGTCTGATGAACCGCCGCGCTCTCATCCGCATCGCGGTGCTGGTGCTGCTGCTCGCGGCATTCGCAGGGGTGTGGTTCTCGCCGCTGCGCGAGCAGGTCACGCGAGAGAACGTGCGGACGTTCGTCGAGCATCTGCGCGGGCTCTGGTACGGGCCGATCGCGTTCATCCTCGCCTTCGCGCTCGGCTGCGTGTTCGCGCTGCCCGCGTCCGTGTTCGTCGTCGCCGCGGGGTTCATCTGGGGCTGGGCGTTCGGCACGTTGTACTCCCTGATCGGCGGCGTCCTCGGCGCGGTGGCGTCGTTCTACGTCGGGCGCTTCGTTGGCGACGGTGTCCTGCAGCGATTCGGCCGCGTCGGGCGGATGGTCATCAAGCAGGTCGATCACGCCGGCTTCCGCTCGCTGCTCATCCTGCGCAACATCCCCGGCATCCCCTTCGCGGTCCTCAACTACGGCGCCGGCGTCGCGGGAGTGCGCTTCCGCGATTTCCTTCCGGCGACGATCATCGGCGTCCTTCCGTCGATGTTCGTCTTCACGTACTGCGCGGACGCGCTGTTCAACGGCTCGATGACCGAGGGGGACGCCGTGAAGCGGCTCGCCATCGTTTGCGGCCTCATGCTCGCCATCCTGCTCCTGCCGCTGCTGGTGAAGCGTCTGACGCGCAAGGGAACTGCACCCGATCTTGTGCAGTGACAGCGGAAATCGCTGTGCTACACTGATTGACCCGCGCGCTGTCCCGCGGGAATTGGTCGCATGATCGAAATTCAGATTCACCCGAGCGATATTCGCCGGCGCGTGCGGTACTTTTTCCTCGACCGCCGCCGCGTCGTGGCTGGAATCGTCGCTTTGTCGATCATCCTCGCCCTGATGATCGGGTCGATGGCGGCCGCGCCGACCGTGATCCGGCGCGTGTACAAGACCAACTTCCTGAACGAACAGCGCATGGAGCGCGACATCCAGCGCGAGCGCCTGCGCGAGAACGTGACGCAGATGAGCTCTCTCGAGCGCAGTCTCGAAGAGCAGCGGATCCGGGTCGAGAAGCTGATCACGGTTTACGGACTCGATCGCACCCTCGGGCAGGGCGGTTTCTCGACGCCGATCCGCTCGGGAAGGCTCGCCGACGAGCCGCTCAACGACGCGCAGCGCCGCGAGGTCTCGCTCAAGAACGCGATGCGCCGGCTGCAGGAACAGCTCGACATTCTCGCGCGCTATGAAGCCGCGAACGCCGACATCGTCCGCCACACGCCGTCGATCCTGCCGCTGCCGGCCGATCAGTTCGTGCTGACGTCGCCGTTCGGCAATCGCGTTTCACCGTTCACGCGCACCGCCGATTTTCACAAGGGACTCGATCTCTCCGCGCCGACCGGCACGCCGGTCTACGCGACGGCCGACGGAGTCGTCACGTTCGCGGGCCGTTACCCACTCGGGCAGAGCGTGAACTGGTGGCGCTTCGGCAACGTCGTCACCATCAAGCACGCCGACCGCTTCATCACCATCTACGCGCACTGCGACACCGTGCGCGTGCGCGCGGGTCAGCAGATCGCGCAGGGCGAGGTCATCGCCACCGTCGGCTCGACGGGATGGAGCACCAACTCCCACCTGCACTACGAAGTCCGCAGCGATCTCGAGGCCCCGAACCGCTACGACCCGATCGATCCGCGGATCTACATCCTCAATTACCAGTGGACCAATGAGGCGCTCCTGTTGATGCGAGCGCGGACGAGCAGGGATTACCGGAACTTCGATCCGCTGCCCTCCGCGTTTGTCGGCTTTGGGAAGAGGAGGTCGTGATGAGTACAGCCGGCGAGGCCAACTTTCCTACGATGATCATCCCGCGCGGGACGGAGATCCGTGTGAACACGCACGGGCAGCTCTCCATCAAGACGCCGGGAAACCTGGTGATCCAGAACTCGGGTGTTTACTCCGAGATCGAGTCGACGAACGGCTCGATCCGCATCGAGGAGAACGTGACCGTCGAAGCGGTGAGCATCCGCGCGGGGCAGGCCTGCTTCATTCAGGGCACGCTCACGGCGTGGAAGGTCCACGCGAAGAAGATCACGCTCGAGGATCGCGCCCGCGCGTTCATCATGCTGCAGGAGTCGGAACTTCTCGAGCTCTCGAAGTCCGCGCGTCTCGTCGGCAACTTCGCCAACGAGAAGGAGCTCTTCTTCATGATGGGCAAGTTCAGCCCGCAGTTGAAGGAGCTTCCGGGCTCCGTCGACGTGGCCGGCGGCAGCCAGCGCGAGATCAGCGACCGGCCGACGACGATGAAGGTGGCGGCCGTGACGGGGACCGAGGACGATCACCTTCGCTTCGCCCAGGCCGCGCTCGAGCGCGAAGTGCTGCGCACCGACCTGCCGCCGATGGAGGCGGAGGCGCTGCGCGAGGTGCTGTTCGGCCTGCGCGAGCGCAACGTGCAGCGCGTCGGGCTCGTGTGGCGCGGCGCGTTCGCCGAAGTGTCGTCGCCGAGCGAGAACGTGCGCGCCGCGTACGACCATCTCGAGCGCTACTTCGGAAAGACGCAGTAGCGGTCAGCGCTCCGCCCACCACGGAGGAGGCGGCTCGCGCCGCGGCGGCGCGCGGCGTCCGCCGAGGACGTTGATCAGCAGAAGCCCGAGCACGAAGCCGCCGATGTGCGCGAAGTACGCGACGCCGCCCATGTCCTGCGCGTCGGGCACGCCGAGCGAGCCGACGCCGCTGAAGAGCTGCAGCACGAACCAGAGGCCGAGGATCAGCACCGCAGGCAGCTCGCGGATCGTGATGAAGAACACGATCGGGATCAGCGTCAGCACGCGCGCGTGCGGATAGAGCAGCAGATACGCGCCGAGCACTCCCGCGATTGCGCCCGAGGCGCCGATGGCCGGCAATTGCGACGACGAGCTGAAGATCGCATGCGCGAGCGTCGCACCGAATCCGCAGAGAAAATAGAAAAGCAGATAGCGCCCGTGGCCGAGACGATCCTCAATGTTGTCGCCGAAGATGTAGAGATACAGCATGTTCGAGCCGATGTGCATGAAGCTGCCGTGCAGGAACATCGAGACCACGATCGCGAGGAAATCGGCGATCCAGTAGCCGGGGACCCAGAAGCGCGCCGGAATGAACGCGACGTCGAAGACCGTGCGGTCGAGACGCGGACCGAGCGACAGCTCCCACAGGAAGCCGAGAATGTTCGCGCCGATCAGCAGATACGTGACGATCGGAAACGTGCGGCGCGGGTTTTCGTCTCGAAGCGGAATCATGAGCGGAGGCGCCGCGCGGCGGCGACGGGATCGACGATCTCAACAAACGTGCCGGTTCCGAGCTCCAGCCCGGCCAGCGTCGTCATTCGCGGGAACAACTCGAGGTAGCAGTGCGCCGCGCTGCCCGGCGGAAAGGTCATGAACATCCAGTTGAACGCGTCCGCGATTCCGCGCGTGGCCGCGGCCGCGGAGCGCAGCAACGACGCCAGCTCATCGATCTCCGCGCTCGTGAATTCGGCGATCGCCGGCGTGTGCCGCTTCGGCACGATCCACTGCTGATACGGCGTGGACGACGCATACGGTGTAAACCAGGTGAACGCGCTCGTCTCGCGAATGACGAGATCGTCCGCGACGTCGTCGCACAACGGACACGCATGCGCGAAGCCCGCGAGCTCGCGCTCCACGCGCGGCGGCACGAACGGCAGCGGCATGAGCTGCGAGTGCAGATGCTGGATCGACGAGCCGGCGCGCGCGCCTTCGTTCTTGAACAGCGCGACATGCGCTGCGCCGGCGTGCGCGCGATGCCGTTCGACGTACACGCGCACGACGGCGGCGGTGTGCTCGATGCGATCGAACGTCGCGTCGTGATCGGGTGACTCGATGATCACCTCCGCGCCCGGCACCGACGGATATTTGTTCGGCACGACGCGGATCTTCCACGGCGTGCCGACGCGAAGAATCTCCGGCGGGGTGTCTTCCTCGTGGCCGGCACAAAACGGACAACGCGCGCGATCCACAGTATCGACGAACGCGCCCGGCCGGTCCGCGCGCTCCGGCGCGAAAATCACCGGCTCACCGGTGATCGCATGCCGGCGGTACGACGTCACTGCGAGCGCCCCAGTTTCGCGGCGAGCCGCAGACGCTGCGCGATTCCGAGCAGCGAAAACGCGAGGAGCGCGACCGTCATCCACTCGGCGACGCGAAGGCCGGAAAACGCGAGTGCGTCCCAGCCGTTGTCGTAGAGGATGTACGAGACGGTCGGGAAGACGATCAGGCCGAGGACGAACTCGCCGCGGCCCATGGTGTCGTACTCGCGCTCGTGCCACGTGGCCTCGAGCTGCGTGCCGAGGTAGCCGTTCAGCAGGATCACGATGATCGCCGCCATCGCCAGCTCCACGCGCACCGCGTTGCCGAGGAGCCAGCCGGTCATCAGCGAGACGTCGCTCACGCGGTCGCAGAAGTGATCGAGAAAGTCGCCGTACCGCGACGTCTTCTCCTGCACGCGCGCGACGAGGCCGTCGAACATGTCGGCGAATCCACCCACCGCGATCAGCACGATCGCCGGCACGAACTGCCTCCGGTACAGCAGCACGGCGCCGCCGAGGTTGATCGCCAGCGCGAGCAGCGTGATCGCGTTCGGCGAGAGCGGAGAGCGGCGCGCCACGGACGCGAACCAGCGATGGAAACGATCACGCCACGGATTCATGCGCGCGATTGTAGTGTCGCGTTGCCAAACGGCGCGGGCCTATGCTTCAATCGATTCGTCCATCGGAACCAACCATGCGCCTCGAACCGGGTGATTATCAGGTCGCGAGCTTTTTCGGCCTGATCGTGCTGTTCAGCATCGGCGAGCGATTCTGGCCCGCCCAGGCCGTGGACCGCTTCAAGGATCTGAAGGTCGACGTGCTGTCGTTCGCCTTTGCCCTCACCGCGAACCGCGTGGCCACGGCGATCATCGAGAATGCCGTCGGCGACGTGACCCCGCCGTTCCTGCAGGGCGCGGTGGCGTACCTCCGGCAGCTGCACAGCGCGACGCGCCTCCTGCTGGCCGTGATCGTCGTCGACTTCATCATCTACTGGATCCACCGCTCGCAGCACACGTTCATGCCGATGTGGCGGACGCACGCGTGGCATCACTCGATCGAGCACATGTACTGGTTCGCGGGATTCCGCACCAGTTTCTTCCACTCGTTCCTGAACAATGTCCCGCAGGTGGTCATCCCGATCACGCTGTTCCAGCTCAGTCCCGTCGAAGCCGCTATCGGCTTTTCGATCGGCGCGCTGATTCAGTTCGTCGAGCACACCAACTGCCGGCTGACGTTCGGTCCGCTGAACTGGCTGCTCGTGACGCCGGACTACCACCGCATCCATCACGCCGCCTCGCTGCATCGCGGCCGCAACCTCGCCGGCACGTTCCGCATCTGGGATCGCATGTTCGGCACGTACGTCGATCCCGCGATGGTGCCGGAGAGCTACGCCCTCGGTCTGGATGAGAAGGTCACGCCGCGGGACATTCCTCGCATGCTGGTCGGCGTGTAGGGCCGCCTCTCAGGCGGCCTAGTAAATCACGACCTCGTCGCCGACATTCGCCATGGAGAAAAGCTGCGCGATGTCCTCGTTGGCGAGTCGCACGCAGCCGTGCGAGACGCTGCGGCCGAGCTGCGAGACGGCCTGCGTGCCGTGCAGCGCGTAGCCGTCGCCGAGGTTGAGGCGGTGCGTGCCGAGGACGTCGGGGAACTGGCGTTGCGCGGTGCCGACGGGCGGAATGACGATCGCGCCGCCGCGCACGATCAGCTCGCCCTGCGGCAGGGGATAGCCATTCGACACGACCTGATTGCCGCTGACGGACAGATCGCCGAGGGTCTGGCCGCGCTCCAGATGCACGACCTCGAGCCCGTTCTCGCGCGCCTGCTCGACGAAATGCCAGTCGGGCGGCACCCACATCGGATTCTCTTCCTTCGACTGCACGCGGAAGCGCCCGATCGGCGTGCGGAAGACCATCGTCCGCCCGCCCGCGCGCAGCGTCGTGTTCTTTCCCGTCGAGCAGACCGCTTCGAACACGAGCTGGCCGTTGCGGCGCGCGTAGACCTTGTTCTCTTCCGTCGATACGGTGATCTTGAACTCGCTGTCGTGCAGGTCGTCGATCTGCTTTTCGGCCGTGGCGACTTCCGACTGCAGGTTCGACACGATCGTCGACTGCTTCGACATGGTCTGCTGCAGCTGCGCGACCTGCCGTTTCACCTCACCTTCGATCGCGTTGTCGATCGCCTCGTAGCGCCGCAGCTTGCGCGCGTCCGCCATGGTGATCGCTTCCGCGGCGACCGCGTATCCGAGGATCGAGAGCGCCGCCACCAGCAGCGCCCACGAGCCGAGAAGTCCAATCCAGCGTCGCATTTCGAGTCTCCTAGTAGATGTACACCGGTGTGCCCTTGTGAATGCGCGGCCAGATCGCGGCGAGCGTTTCCTCCGAGACCATGAACGATCCCGGCTTCGCGCCCTGCAGCGGACTCCCTTCGGCCGGCGGCGTGTGGATCACGTAGCCGTTCGGGAGGAAGAGGACGTACTTCCCGAGGCCGTTCGGCACGACGGGACGGTTCGGATCGAGCCACTCCGGTACGCGCCACGCGAAGCCGACGACCTTTCCTTCAACGGGGAACGCGCCCTTCAGCGGGACGAACGTCCACGTGCGCCCGTTCGCGTTCATCGTCTTCGCCTCGCCGACCGTGATGGCGTCGTCGCGCAGCACGGTGTCGCCGTAGTAGAAGCGCAGTCTCTGTCCGCGCGTGTCGATCGAGAGATAGAAGTTCTCCGACTTCAGACTCGCGACGAACTTCATCCGCCCTTCGAGCTCCCGCTGCAGCTCCGTGCGGCTCAGATCGATCGCACTCAATTCATCCTTGAGCGTTTTCACATCCGCCGGCGTCCGAGCCTCCTCGGCGAGCACGCGCGCGAACTTCTGCGACACGCGCTCGCGGTCGTAACGCGCGTACAGAAATCCGGCTACGCCGAGCAGGAGAAGAATGAGGTTCAGCCAGAGCGGAGGTCGGGGAAAAGACCGCCGATCCGACGCCCCGGGCCTTGGGTCGTCACGTCGTTCGGGCATCTCTGCCGGTCTCTTCGCGAGGGACGTGCCAGAATCGGCGGAGATGGATGCCGTCGACAAAGCGTTACACCAGCACGGGCTGCTTCTCCAGCAGGACAAGCGCGTGCCCTCCGTCGTCGGCATCATCGCCGGCGGCGCGTTGCGCGGCTCGTGGTGGAGCCATCCGAAGGCGCAGGAGATCTTTGCGCGGCTCGAGCGTCTCGAGGATGACGAGAATGCGCTCGTGTCGCGGCTCGTCGCCGGGAAAGTCACGTACGTGCATCGGAAGTTGTGGCCGGCGTTTCTCGCGGTCGCGACGTCGAATGCCGTCTGGCAATACGACGGCCTCTCCGCGGAGGCGCACACGCTGCTGACCCGCGCGCCGGTGCGCGCCAGAGGCGACGCGGTTCGCGAGCTGCAGGAGCGGCTGCTCGTGGCCGCGGCCGAGGTGCACACCGAGGCAGGACGCCACGAGATCGAGATCGAGGCGTGGGACGCGTGGGCGCGGCGTCATCGCGCCGCGCCGATGCAGGACATCGACGCGGCGCGCGAGGAGCTGGAGCGCGCCGTCGTCGCGATCGGCGCGCCGCTCTCAAGCCTGCGTTGGCGAAAACGCCGGCAATAGCCGTAGTAACCCCAGCGCCGCCAGCACCGCGCCGAAGGTGCAGACGATCGTCGCGCCGGTCGGCAGGTCCCAGTGGAACGAGAGCCAGACGCCGAGCGCGCTGACGAGTGCGCCCATGATCCAGCCGAAGGCGAGGCGGGTGCCGACGCGGCGGGCGAACAGCATCGCCGCGACCGAGGGGACGATCAGGTACGAAAAGACCAGCAGCACACCGGCGATGACGACGGACGAGGTCACCACGAAGCCGAAGGATGTGTAGAACAGAAAATCCCACCAGCGGACGTGCGGGATCTCCTGTCCCATCGAGATCGCGAGGAAGCGCTTGCGGAAGATCCAGTGGAACAATCCGACGATCGAGTAGACGACCGCGGTCTGAATCACCGTCTTCCACGACACGGTGAGGATGTTGCCCACCAGCATGTCCTTCAGATGCTCGGTCCCCTCGGGTGCCTTGCTCATCGCGAGGATCGCCGCCGCGGCGGAGACGGCGTACACGATACCGATGATCGCTTCCTGCGGGATGCGCGTCTGCGCCGCGTGCGTGCGCGTGAGCGCGAAGATCGCGGCGCCGGCGATCGTGAATCCGAGCGACCAGTAGTAAGTCACGGGATCGTGCAGATCGTGGCCGGCGAGATACGCCATCGTCGTCCCGAGCGCGGCGATCTGCGCGAGCGAGAGGTCGACGAAGATCACCCCGCGCTCCACGACGTGCAGGCCGAGGTAGGCGTGAATGCCGGTCAGGATCAGACCGGCGACGAACGGAACGGCGAGAAATCCGAGCAGGTCCATCAGTTCCCCAGCGCTTTCACGAGCAGGCCGATGTTGGTGTCGAAGAGGGAGAAGTAATCGTCGGTGCCGCTCTTCGCGCCGCCGACCGAGGGATACAGCACCACCAGCTTCGCGCCGGTGCGCTGCGCCACCGACTCCGGGGTCTTGTGATCGAAGTACGGCTCCATGATGATCACCTTCACGTTCTGCGACTTCATCTTGCCGATGAGATCGAAGAGGTGCGACGGCGACGGCGGCACGCCCGGCTTCGGCTCGATGTAGTCGATGACGTCCAGGCCGTAGCGGCGCACGAAGTTCGGCCAGGAGTTGTGATACGTCACGATCTTCGCGCCGCGGAACGGCGCGAGCGCGGCGCGCCAGCGCTTGTCGGCGTCGTTCATGCGCGTCTTGAATGCGTTGAGGCGCGCCTGAAAATACGCCGCGTCGGCGGGCCGCAGCTCTTCGAGCTTCTTCTCGACCTGAATGGCGATGCGCACCGCGTTCGCGGGATCGAGCCAGTAGTGCGGATTGCCGAGCGGATGCACGTCGCCCATCGAGCGGTTCACCGCGCCCTGCGGGCGGTCGAGGATCTCGACGCCGCGCGAGAGATCGAGGTAGCCGGGCGAGCCGGGACGGATTTTGTTGTTGCGGCTCTGATCGATGAGCGGGGGCAGCCAGCCGATCTCGAGATCGAGTCCGACGACTTCGAGGAGGTCGGCGTTCTTCAGCAGCAGCAGAAACGACGGCTTCGGCTCGACGAAGTGCGGGTCCTGATAGCCGCGCGCGATCGAGGTGACGGTGACGCGGTCGCCGCCGACTTCGCGCGTGATCGAGGCGAGGTCGGAGGAGGAGGTGACGACGTTCAGCGCCGCGGCGTGAGCGTTCACGGCGGCGAATGCGAATGCGAGTGCGAGTGCGATGACGATGTTTTTCATGATTTTCCTAGAACACATGCGCGCCATGCGCGCCGATGGCGAACTGCAGTTGGAGGAGAACTTCGTCGAAGGACGGGCCGCCGCCGAGGGTCGTGCGTCGGAATTGCCCGCGCAGCTGGCTGAACTCCGAGGGCCAGAAGGTGAGCGTCGCGGAGACGGCGCGGTCGCGATCCGCGCGATCGAACCGAGCGCCGGTGAACCAGCGCCGCGCGAACTGGTAATCGGCGGCGGCGTACCAGCCGTGGACGTCGTCCCGATTCGCGATTCCCTCGGCGCGCAGGATGAATGAGTTGTAGATCGAGCGCGAGAGCGGCTTCCATCGATACGTCACGTCGACGCCGGTCAGGCGGTCGTCGCCAACGCGCGCGGCGCTGGTCCCGACTTCGAGGTTGCTGTTCTCGCCGAGATCGCGGAAGAACTTCACGTGCGCGTTGTAGACGTTGTCGCTGTACGCCTCGCCGGTCGCCTCGATGAACGCGCCGAACGGATTGTCGATCTGCTTGCTGACCGACACGCCGACGTCCGCGAGCCCTTCGTCGCCGAAGAAGCGCGTGATCATCAGCGGCTGGTCGACCCACGGGCGCGTGTGCGTGTGCCAGGTGTTGGCCTTGCCGAACGTCGCTTTCGTTTTGCCGGCTTTCGCGGTGAGGCCCCACGGCAGCGTGACGAACTGCGCGTAGCCTTCCTCGAGCTCGACTTCCTCCGGGCCGACGGAGATGAAGAACCGGCCTTTCGCGTAGGGATCGATGAACGCTTCGAGCGCGAGCTCCGCCTCGCCGAGGTCGAACGACCGGCGTGGATCGAGGTCGTTCCGATCGCCGGCGTGTCCGAGGAACGTGCCGACGGCGGAGATGTCGGGGTTCAATGCCTTCGCCGCGGCCGGAGCAGGCGCCGCGGGTGTCGCGACGTCGATCTGCGTCAGGTCTTCGCCCGGGGGCGCTGGCTCCGCGGACGCGGCGGCGGGACGAATCTGGCGCAGCTCCTGGCGGATCTCTTCCGCCTGGCGCAGCAGTTCGTCGAGTTTTTGTTCGAGTTTCGTAATGCGCTCGTCCTCGGATTGCGCAACGGCAGGCAGCGCAAACGCGAGTGCGAGCAGGAACAGGATGCTTCGACCACGATGGGTCATGGCTCCTCCTTCGAGGCTTCAGTGCGGCTTCGGCGCGGCAGCTAAGCGGCGATCGGAGGAGCGCGAGGGGAGCAGGTGGGCGCGGACGCGACGGCGGCCGACGTTTCGCGAACGTTCGGGAATGCGTGCGTGTTGTAGAGAGGGGCGGAGACGGATGGCGCGGCCGCGGCGCGGTCGGCACCGAATGCGCAAACGGAACACGGCGTGGCCACTTTCTCGGTGAGAGAGTGGTTGTGCAGGAGGGGCTGCGCCGTCAGAAGTACGGCCAGCACCAGTGCGACAATGAGTCCCGAACGGCGCATCAGCAGGGATCGTTCATCCCGCGTCGTGCAACGGGGCGGGAGCGGAATATGTTCCGCCGAGCCCGGCTTTGAGTCAGATCGTTAGGAGATCTTGCAAATGGCAACTGAAACCAAATCGATCCAGCAGGTCACTGATGCCGACTTCGACAGCGTCGTCAACGGCGGGAAACCGGTGTTCGTCGACTTCTGGGCGCCGTGGTGCGGTCCCTGCCGCATCATCGGCCCGATCGTGGAGGAGCTCGCGCCTTCCTACGACGGCAAGGCCGTGATCGCGAAGATGAACGTCGACGACAACCCCACGATCGCCCAGCGCTTCGGCGTGACCTCGATCCCCACGCTCATGATGTTCAAGGATGGGAAGCTGGTGGACCGGATGGTGGGCGCGGCGCCGAAGGTGGCGTTGCAGCAGTTCATCGACCGGAATCTGTAACCGTTCGTGAGGGGTCAGGGTGCCTGACCCCTCACGGCTCCAGGCCGTACCCTCCCTCGCACAAACTCTCCACTCCATTTTCCCTGACGACGAACGTGTCTTCGATGCGGACGCCGAGCTCGCGCTCCGGGAAGTAGAGGCCGGGCTCGATGGTGATGACGTCGTGGACCTCGATCGCATCGCCGGTCAGCGCGAAGGACGGCTTTTCGTGGATCTCGAGGCCGACTCCGTGGCCGAGGCCGTGGACGTAGCCGGTCAGCGTCGCGGGGGTTGAGAGCGTCGTCGAGTAGCCCTTCGCTTCGAAATACTCGCAGGTTTTGTGCTGGTACAAATTGGCTTTCCGACCAGGACGAACGGCATCGCGGGCGAGCGTGAACGCCTCGAAGACGTCGGCGTGCAGGCGGCGGAGCTCCGCGGGCACCGGGCCGATGCAGAACGTGCGCGTCATGTCGAAGAAGTAGCCGGAGGTCTTGTCCGCGGGGAAGATGTCGAGCACGATTGGCACGCCTGCACGCACGGGCGCCGCGGCATCTCCGCGCGAGTGCGGCACGCCGGCGTCGCGGCCCTGCGAGAGGATCGTTTCGTGGTCCTCGATCATGCCGAGGCGCGCGATCTCGAGGGAGACGAAGCGCTTCAGGTCGCCGATCGTCATCGCCGTTCCCTCCGCGCATTCGCGCAGCATCGCCCGCACCCCGTCGACGACCTGTTGCGTCCGCGCGCCGACGGAGCGGATCGCCTCGATCTCCCACGCATCCTTCCGCTTGCGCGCGAGCTGGATCAGGTCCTCGCCATTCGAGCGATGGATGCGCCAGCCGCGCTGTTCCATCGCCTCCACGACGCCGAGGTACAGCTGCAGCGGGAGATTGCCGAAGAACGCCAACGACTCCCGCGCCCCGAGCGCGCGCAGCATGTTCGTGAAGAGCTCGGCGTACGCGGCGCTCGGATTCGTCGCAGACTGAAAGATGCGCTCGTGGCCGAACTCGCTCGCCAGCCGCACCTCGAGCCCCGTCGCCGCCGCCTCCTCGCGCTCCATCGGATACGTGACAAGCACCGGCTCGCGATCGATGAGCTTGATCGCGTAACCCCGCGTCACCTTCGCCCCGCGCGACAGCCACCGAAACGAAGGATGCATCGCCTCGTGCATCGGCACCACGAGCACTTCGATCGCGCGCTCGCGCATGAGGTTGTCGAGGTCGGTCAACATGGGTGAATGGTAGTTGGTGTTTGGTGATTGGTAGTTGAGGGGCTCGCCGCGGGCAGTCCCCCAACCACCAGTCACCAATCCCCAGACACCCTGGCGCAATCCTCGCTTCGCCCATCACCGTCTGAGAGTGATGTCGTACAACATCCAGGGACACGCCGCGGCGCGGAGGCAGGACCATCTGCCGAAGCTCGCGGAGGTGATTGCCGCGGCGCAACCGGACGTCGTCGGGTTGCAGGAGGTGCATTGCGGCACGCGCGCGGGGCCGGCGCATCAGGCGGAAGTGCTGGCCTCGCTGACGGGACTGACCCACGCGTTCGGCCGCAGCTGCGCGATGGACGGCGGCGACTACGGCAACGCGATCCTGACGCGCGGGACCGTGCAGTCGACGGTCACGCATCCGCTTCCGGGCGCCGGCGAGCCGCGATCCGTGCTGCAGGCCGACATCAGCCTCGACGGCGTCGACTTCACCTTCTTCGCAACCCACCTCGCGGCGTGGGGACGGCTCCTCCGCGTCGCGCGCATGAAACAGATCGCGACCCTCGGCGACATCACCGCGCGCGGACCCCTGCCGCACATCCTCGTCGGCGACTTCAACGTGCCGCCCGCCGCCGAGGAGATCCGCGTGCTGCTCTCGCACGGCCATCTGCGCGTCTGCGGCGACCCGAAGGAGGCGACGTTCCCGATGACACGCCAGCGGCTCGACTACGTCTTCTGCGATCCGCGATGGGAGCTCGTCAGCCAGGAAGTGATCCGCCGCGGACCTTCCGACCACTGGCCGCTCGTCATCGAGCTCGAGCTTCGGAGCGCGCCATGATCGAGATCCCGCTCTGGGTCGTCATCCTCTTCGCAGTGATGTTCATCGCGCTCGTCATCATGTTCTGGTCGGTCAAGCGCCGCCGCCAGCCGCGCCTCGAGCTCGACGCGACCGACATCGAAGACCTCGCGCCTTCCATCGCCGGGCTGACGCAGGGAACGCTCGTGCGGGGCAATGCCGTCGAGCTGCTGCAGAACGGCGAGCTGTGGGACCGGCTGTTCGCCGATCTCGAGGCGGCGAAGAAGACGATCAACTTCGAGACCTTCCTCTGCAAGGAAGGCGAGCTGACGCGCCGCCTGACGGAGATGCTCTGCAGGAAGGCAAAGGCTGGCGTGCAGGTGCGCCTGCTCATGGACGGCAACGGCGGCAAGCACTACGGCGACGAGGGTCTGAAACGCCTCGACGAGTGCGGCGTGCACATCGCGAGGTACCACCCGGTCCTCATCAGCAACCTCGGTATCCTGAACAATCGCGACCATCGCAAGATCACCGTCATCGACGGACGCATCGGATACGTCGGCGGGCACTGCCTCGTCGACACCTGGCTCGGGAAGGCCGAGGACAAGAAGCACTTTCGCGACATCACCGCGCGCGTTGAAGGGCCGGTCGTCGCGCAGCTGCAGTCGGCGTTCTCGGAGAACTGGATCGAGGAAACGGGCGAAGTGCCGGGAGGCGCGAACTTCTTTCCCGAGCTCGAGCCGGCCGGCGACATCGGCGCGCACGCGGTGTGGGTCTCCTCCGCCGGCAGTCCGTCATCGGTCAAGCTGCTGCACTACCTGCTCATCCGCGCCGCGAAGCGCCGCATCACGATTCAGAATCCCTACTTCCTGCCCGACCCCGATGCGCGGAAGGCGCTGCTCGACGCGGTGAAGCGGGGAGTGGAAGTGCGCGTGATGATTCCCGCCACCGACGCGAGCGACATGCCGGTCGTGCAGCACGCGAGTCATCATCACTACGGCACGCTGCTCAAGGGCGGCGTGAAGCTGTACGACTATCACCCGACGCTGCTGCATCAGAAGGTGATCACGATCGATGAATGCTGGTCCGCCGTCGGCTCGACCAACTTCGACGACCGCTCGTTCGAGCTGAACGACGAGATCTCGCTCGTGATCTACGACGAAGGAATCGCGCGCGAGCTGGAGCAGACGTTCGACAACGACCTCAAACACGCGACGGCGCCGACGCTCGAGGAGTGGAAGCACCGCCCGTGGCATCACAAGCTGATCGACTTCACCGCGTTCGTGTTCAACGAACAGCTTTGAAGACGAACCGCGCCGCCACAAAAGAACGACTTTCGTTTCTCTCCAGTGGATCGGCGCGTCCAAATCAATAACAGGAGCTCTGCCATGGCATCGAATGCTGCTCGCCTGATGTGCGTGTTGGTTGTTCTTGCCGTGACGATGTCTGGGCCGACAGTTCATGCCGCGTGCAGCGAGGCGCCGCACGTGACTGCGTCGATCACGGCTCCCGACAGCGACGGGCAGGGCGCGCTGGTCATCACATGGAGCTTTCCGGACACCGTAAGCCCGGAGCAGCGCCTCATTACCTACAGCCTGCAGCGGCCGCCCGATTCGCACGGGCCGGATATAGGCGACAGTTTTCGGCCTGATCAGGCCACGGGCAGCCTGACGATCGAGGTCAGTTTCTCCTGCGACAACTCCGGGACCTATCGGTTCACAGTCACGGGCAGGGCGTGTGACGTTCATGAGGATACAAAGATCGCGACGTTTCAATACAGCGCGCCGTCCATCAGCGTTGGGATCTCGTTCAAGGGGGTGGACGAGCATGGCTACGGGTCATTTTCGATCACCTACAGCTTCCCGAATACGAGGGAGGGCCCTGAGTTCAAGTGGCAGCGCAAGCTGACGTATATCGAAGAGCCGAACTTCGATGTGCGGTCCGTGTTCGTGGATCGGCAGCAGGGTGTGTGGGTCGTGCCCGTTACGCTGACGTGCCGAGGCACTGGTCAGCACCGTTTCAGGGCGCTCGGCGAGGATTGCAAGGGCACATTCGACGACGACAATACGACCGTCGACATCAGCGGCGAGCCCACGGTCAGCCTGAATCTGTCCGAGCCGAACGACAACGGCGTGATCACCGGCACGGCCACGTATGCCTTTCCGAATACCGATTTGAACAGCGGCCGGGAAGTGCGCTTCGACCGGGGGAACACGACCATTGCGGGTCCCTTCTTTCCCGGGCCGAACCAGCAGACAGGTACGTTCCAGTTTACGTACAACATCTCCTGCCTTCCGCCCGATCCGCTCACGTTCACCGCAATCGCAACCGCCTGTCCGGATCACAGGTCCGCGACGGACTCGAAGACGGTGACGCCGCAGCACACACCGGTGGTGTCGTTAGCTCTGGATCAGACGCAGCAGCCCAATCAGGCGGTCGTGACATATTCGTTCGCGGGCACAGGCTCGGCCTCGCAGCGAACAATCCGCCTCGAATGGGGCAGCGGCGGTCTGATCGGGGAAGTGCATCCCACGACGATCAGTGGAGAAGAGCGATTCACGATTCCGGAATGTCATTCGGCGACGAGCCTCAAAGCCGTCGCCATCGCCTGCGGCGATCAGAGCGACGAGGATACAGTCACAATCGCGGGTGGAGGCCCGCCGACCGTCTCGCTCCTGCTCGATAAAGGCGACCTCGATACCCAGGCCGGCAGACGATGGATCAGGGGCGAAGTGACCTGGGACATGAAGGACGAATCCTCCAAGCCGTGGAGCGTGCAGGCGCTGGTTCTCAGGTGGATCGACCCCGACGGCACTGTGTCGGGGGGAGAAAACGTCCTGGACTATGTTCCCGATGCGCGCACCGGCACAAGGCCATTTACGTTTCTCGCACCTTCCGGTGCGCGCAATGTGACCGTCGAGGCGATCGCGACTTCGTGTGCGGGTCGCGATACGCAGGAAGTATCAATCGAATGCCCGATCTGTGACGACGTGACCGGGAATCCCGTCTCTGTCATCGACGGTAACATGAGTCTCTCGGATGTCGATCCGCTGCCAGCCATCGGCAGGTGGACGCTCACTCGCAACTACAACAGCGATGAGCAGGTGCGTGCGCTGTTCGGCCGCGGCTGGACGACGCTGTTCGAGCGGCGGCTGATCGTCAACAGCGATGGCGCGGACAAGATCATCTCGATCGTCACCGAAACGAATGAAGTGGTGACGTTCCGCACTGTCGGCGGGACCCTGCGTCAGCGCTGGCCGCAGGCACGCAGCGCGATGGGCACGCTCAGTTATGACGCGGCGGCCGGCACCTACACGCATCGCGCCGCAAACTCGACCGAGGCAGCGGTCTTCCGCGCTTCGGACGGGCGGCTCATCCTGCTGCGCGACCTTGCCACGGGGCGTGACGCTCAGTTGACGTACGACGCGCAGGGCCTGCCGCAGTCGCTGGTCGATGTGTGGAGCGGCATGAGCTGGAACCTCACCACCGATGCAACGCAGAAGCGCGTCACGTCGATTGCCGTAAGCAACCGTCCGGATCTGGTCTGGAGCTATTCGTACGACGCGAACGGCAACCTCGTCGCCGTGACCGCGCCCGGACCCAGCGCGTGGCGGACGTACGATTATGCTGCGAACCGAATGACTGCCTCGCATGACGCGCTCGGAAATCTGATCGAGAGCCATACCTACGACAGCAACGGACGCGCGATCAGTTCGACGGGCAGCAGCGACGAGATTGAGTCGGTTCAGTACAACCTGCCGGGATCGGACGCCGGGGAACGGATCACGAGAATCACGGAGAAGAACGGCGCGGTCACAGATTACGTTCTGCGGCCATCCGGCGGCGCGTTCCGCTCGGTCCGGGTCATCGGCGGCTGCGCGAGCTGCGGAACACGAAACACGACGAAGGTGCGGGACGTGCGGGGGCGCATGATCCGCGAGCAGTCGGCCGACGGCTACGTCAACACAATGATGTACGAGGGCGAGCAGCTCACGTCCGAACAGAACCACCTGCGACCGGCGGGCTGTGATCCGGCGACGGACTCGAATCAGTGCCGTATCGACACGGATGCTCTCGCCGGCGCCGAACTGCAAACGACCACTGCGTCGATCAGCAGCACGTACGCATACGGTGATCCGAACTGGCCCGAACGGCCGACCAGAATCACCACGCCGAGTATCGCCGCCCCTGAGCGCTTCCGACAGGAAGACATCACCTACCACGCGGTCTCGGGGCTGGTGACGAGTACGAACGTCCGCGGCTGGACCGGCAGCGAAAGAACGCGGACCGACATCGGCACCATGACGACGTTCTACGGCGATACGCGTCCCGCCGGTGACGAGGGAGACGAGGATGAGGGAGGTCCGACCAACGTCGCCGCGTTCAATCCCGGCGGCACGTTTTCCTCGGCATGGCTCACGCTTCCGCAGCCGCCGCTGCTTCGGAGATCGATCAACGGACCGCGCACGGATGCGGACGACGTCACTCAGTTCGTGTATTTCCCGATCGATCCGACCGTTACGGCGAATCTGCGCGGCCGGCTCGCAGGGATCAAAAACGCGGCCGGACACATCAGCCGGTTCGAGGCGTACGACGCCTTCGGCAACGTCACGCGTGCCGTCGATCCGAACGGTGTGGTGACCGAGATGACATACGACGCGCTCGGCCGTCCATTGACGTCGACGATCAAAGGCGTGCCGGGATGTGACTCCTCGAAGGACCTGCACTGTACGAACGACCTCACGACCACGCGGACGTATTCGCCCGCCGCCGGACCACTGCAGAGCGAGCAGCGTCCGCAGGGCGGGGTCACGACATACACCTACGACTCGCGCGGCCGCGTGCGGACGGTTTCGCGCGGAGCATCGGCAAACGATCTGCGCGAGCAGTTGGAAGTGAGCTACGACGCCACGACCGGCAAACAGAGCCTCGAGCGAACGCTCGGATACGAAAGCGGCTCCTGGGTGGAGAAGACCCGAACCTCGTATTCCTACAACCTCGACCGGCAACTCCAGACGATGACGCACGCCAATGGCGACACGATTGGCTACGCGTACGACGCCGCCCAGCGCCTGTCGAGCGTCCGTGATGAAAATCACTCGACGCCGAATACGTTCTATACGTACGACCCGGCCGGGCGCATCGCGGTCACGAGGCAGACTCTCGCGGGGGCTCCGAACGGATTCATCACGACGCAATACAGTTATGACAGCCACGGCAACCTCACCGCCGTCGCCGACCCGAACGGCAATGTGACCTCGTATACCTATGACGATTTCGGGCGGATGTTGCGGCAGCAAAGCCCTGTCACCGGCACGACCGATTACGAATACGACGAGGCCGGGAACCTGAAGACCTCGATCGATGCCAATGGCGTGAGGAGCGAACGCAGCTACGACGCTCTCAATCGCATCATCTCCGCGGTTTCCGGGAGCGCCACATCCGAACCGCCGCCGCCTCGTGACGACACGCCGCCTCCGTCATCAACTGCACTGCCGCCGGAGACGATCACCTGGTCGTACGACGATCCGACGCCGGAGCGCTACGCGATCGGCCGCCTGGCGTCGATGACCGATCCGGCTGGAACGACCGTTTACGACTACGAGCGCCGCGGGCTTCTGACCGAGGAGTTGCGGACGTTCCATGGCTGTCTCCGAAATCGGGAGATCGACGGCCAGTGCGACGACTTCTTCGCCACGCACACCTATCCAACAGGATATCGATACGACCGCGACGGCAACCGGATCACCGTTCGATATCCGTCGACGAAGCTCAACGTCAACTATACGTTCGACTACGCGGGCCGGCCCCTGACGGCGAGTGGCGTCATCAACGGAGCGCAGTACCTCCCGTTTGGTCCCTTGAAACAACTGACCTTCGCCAACGGCACGACACAGACGATGAGCTACGACAACCGATATCGAGTGACGGAGAACGTTCTCGCTGCGGCGACCGGTGCTCTGGCGCGATATCGCTACGAGTATGATGCAGCAGGGAACATCACGCGGATTCAGGACATGCTGGACGCAGGCTACGATCGTTTCTTCGGATATGACGACCTGCATCGTCTGACGAGCGCAAACACCGGCCCGGCGCTGTGGCGCACGGCGAGCTACACCTGGGACGCGATGGGCAACATTCTCTCTTCGAAGCTCGGAGAAGTTCCGCCGGGAGATGATGACGGGCTGAGTCGCGTGAAAACGGACGCCGAGCGTCTACCGCTCGGCCGCTCCCTGGCCTTCACCTACGACGGCACAACCTCGCGGCTCGCCGAGGTTGCGACCAATGAGCTTTCTCGTCCCGTCGGCTACGACGCCGTCGGCAACGAGACGGCTTATAGCGTGACGCGGAAGTACTCGCCGCGGAATTTTCTTTCGCAGGTGACCGACGCGGGCGAGCCGGGAGAAGGGTTCCAGCACACTCTGACGTATGCATACGATGGCCGGGGCGTTCGCGCCGTGCGCGGCGAAACCCCGAGCTACGGCATCTCCGCAACGTCCCATCGTTACTTCCTCTACAGCCCCGAACTGCACCTCCTGTCCGTCACTCGCGACGACTCCGGGAACATCTACGCGTTCGCGCAGGAGGATCGCGACGTCAAGTACGAGATCGTCTGGTTTGGCGACCGCCCGGTCGCGCAGATCCCGATCGCCGGCCCGCGCTCCTACACCTTTGCCGATCATCTCGGCACCCCAATTCTCCAGACCGATCCCGCCGGTAGCGTGACCTGGCGCGCCGAATACGAGCCGTTCGGCAACATCTACGAAATGCGTGAAGGCGCGCGCGCCGACCAGCCGCTGCGATTCCCAGGTCAGGAAGTGGCGATGAACTGGGAGGGGGCGGAGGAGAATTACAACATTCACCGATGGTACCGGAGCGGGTGGGGACGGTATACACAGTCGGATCCGATCGGACTTGCGGGCGGCAAAAATCTCTACGCCTACGTTGGTGGCAATCCAATTACGTATATCGATTCGCTCGGACTGGCACGCAGTCCGCGTGACATGAACTGCTGCGAGTTGGGCAGCGAGATCAATCGGCTCAAAGAAGAACTGAAGCGGCGCTTGCGGGAAGAAGAGGCCGTCCAGCGACAGCTTGTGCAGGGAGTGCTCGGGCGAACCTACGCTCAGGCGATCTACCGTTACTGGCAACACTATGGTCAGTACGTCGGGAAGCAGAAGCGCATGAATCGACTGATCAGTGAGTACGATGGCCGGCCGTGCGATCCGCCGCTCCCGCAGGAAGTTCACCAGTGGGCAGGCCGGGAGTTTCCGGATGATGACTACATCTGGGACTCTTACCGCGATTTCCTTGAAGACGTACTCCTTCATGGGCCACCTCGTCCAGAAGGCCCTGTTGTCATCGGCGTTCCGTCTGGTCCGCCGCCTGTTTACGTGGCCCCATGAGCGCTATCAGAATGAATGATGAAGAAACTCAGTCGCTTATCGAAGGATGTCTGCGCTACATGAAGAGCGCGAGATTACCAACGCCACTGCCGACGAATCGTAGTGAGTACGGTGAATGGCGCGAGAACGCATCAGCTTCACGAGACGTTGACAAAGATGCAGAGGATGCGTGGTTCGAGCTGGATCGGCTTGCTGCGGAAAAGCCGAACATTGGATGGGAACTGCTTACGCAACTTGCCGCACGATGCGACGACGAGGATGCATGTGCACAAATCGCGACCGGACCGTTGAACACATTCCTTTACGCCCATCGCGACAGGTTCTCATCGCGAATTGAAGAAGAGCTGATGCGGAATGCCGGCTTCCGGGCGGCCTACAACTGGTTGCAAGGATGAAGAAACGTACAGACGGCTGGGCCACTCGTTCTTATCCCGGCGCGGATACATTTATGATATATGGCCGGAAACGAACCAGCGCCATTGGCAGGACTTCGATTGGTGGCTCGGCGGATTCGATTGGTGCGGATGCGATTAGCGATGCTTTCCTTCGACGAATTCCTTCAGTTCTTTTTCGGAGGTGGTGCCGAAGTGTTCCGGCGCGACGATGACGCCGGCGAATCGGCGTTCGACACGGATCCGGCAAGTGCTGCGGTTCATTACGAACGGCTACTTCAGTCTCCGGGAGTGCTCCGTCAGCGTTACACGCGGCAGCAGATCGATTCCGGCTTTGGCGCGATGCTCGATTGTAGTGTTCCGATGAATGTACCCGACCTCGTGTGGGACGGAGACGTCCCGCTGGAGTCTCGAAAGAGGGTCATTCGAGCGATGGCTTCGCTTTATCGGGACCTTTTTGATGAGGATGCATTGTTTGGAACGCCGTTCATGTGGTGGGATCCGATCACTTACGACTTTGAATGTGGCAATCGGCACCGCGACGACGGCGACGAAGTGCGGCAGGTGCAGGACTGCATGTTCGAAACACTGACCGAGATCCTGAATCTTCCGTCATCGGAATCGCAGAGGGCGGCGCTGCACGGTCTCGGTCATTTACATCATCCGAAGACGACCGAAGCCATCGATGCATACCTCGCGGCTCGTCCGACGGTAACCCCTGAATTGCGACAGTATGCAAGACAGAGCGCGTTGGGCTTGATCCAGTGACGGGCGAACGAGTTCCGGTTCGATGAAACAATGAATCAGCTGGGGCTCAACGAACAGCTTTGAACACGTCCACGAACCGCTGCATCTCCTCCGCGGTCCCGATCGTCACGCGCAGATGCTGCGGCATCGGCGGGAAGAGCCGTCCGACGCGCACGCCGCGCTCGCGGAACGCCGCGATCACCGGCTTCACGTCGCGGCGCATGTCGATCATGAAGAAGTTCGCCTCGCTCGGCAGGGTGTGATAGCCGAGGCGATCGAGCTCGGTGACGACGAACGCGCGGGTGTCGTGGTTGCGCTTGCGCGACGCGGCCACGTGCGTCGCGTCGCCGAGCGAGGCCGTCGCGGCCACGACGCCGAGGAGATTCATCGCGTTCCACGCCTGCTGCGCGCGCAGCTTCTCGATCGTCGCGTGCTGCGCGAGCGCGTAGCCGACGCGCAGCCCGGCCATCGCGTAGATCTTCGAGAACGTCCGCGCCACGATGAGATTCGGCCTGGTCGCGATCAGCGGCGCGACGCTCTCGTAGTCCGGCGACTCGGCGTAATGGAAGTACGCCTCGTCGACGACCACCGCCACCTCCGGCGGAACCGCGTCGAGGAGCTCGCGCACGGCCTGCTTCGGCGTGATCGTGGCCGTCGGATTGTTCGGGTTGCAGATGTAGACCAGCGCGGCATTGCTCGCGGGACCGAGCATCGCCTCGAGGTCGTGCGCGTGCGAGGCGGTGAGCGGGATGCGTACGATGCGATCGCGCGCGTGCGTCCAGAGCGCCTCGAACGTCGGCGTCGCGGTGACGAGCTTTCCCGGAAACGCGAACGCGGCGAGGCGGAGGATGTCGCTGGAGCCGTTGCCGAGGAGCACTTCGCCGGTCGTGACGCCGTGCAGCCTCGCGACCGCCGCCGCGAGCTGTTCTTCGGCATCGTCGGGATAGCGGAAGACTTCACCGAGCTGGTCGCGAATCGCGCGCATCGCGGCAGGCGAGGGGCCGTGCGGGTTCTCGTTGGAGTTGAGCAGGATGGGCGCGCCGGGCGCCGTCCGCGCGAGGACGGAGGGAAAGGCGGCGACGGCCGCGCCCGCGCCGAGCAGGCGGCCGAAAGTGCGTCGCGAAAGTCCTTCTTGCATGCGCGAAATATACGCCTCGGCGCGGCTTGTGCTAGCGTTCGGCTTCGGACCGCATGGAGCCGGAAGCAGAGCAGCATCGGCAGCACAGCAAACGCTATCTCTTTACCCTCTCGCTCGGAGCACTGGGCGTCGTGTACGGCGACATCGGCACGAGCCCCCTCTACGCGTTCCGCGAGTGCTTCTCGAAGGAGCACCATCTCCTCCCGACGCCCGCGAACATCCTCGGCATCCTCTCGCTGATTTTCTGGTCGCTGGTCATCGTCATCTCGATCAAGTACCTCTTGTTCGTGATGCGCGCCGACAACCGCGGCGAAGGCGGCATCCTCGCGCTGATGTCGCTGGTGCGGCCACGGCGCTCGTTCCGCCGCAGCGCGCTCCTCGGCCTCGGTCTCTTCGGCTCGGCGCTGCTGTACGGCGACGGCATGATCACGCCCGCGATCTCCGTCCTCTCCGCGATCGAAGGACTCGAAGTCGCGGCGCCGGGCGTGGAGAGCTTCGTCGTGCCGCTCACGATCGTCGTGCTCATTGCGCTGTTCATGGTGCAGAAGCACGGCACCGCGAAAGTCGGCGCGTTCTTCGGACCGGTGATGCTGCTCTGGTTCGCGACACTGTCCGTGCTCGGGCTGTGGCACATCGTGCACGAGCCGCACGTGCTGAAGGCGATTCTGCCGACGTACGGCGTTCAGTTTTTCGTGCAGAATCAGCTCACCGGCTTCCTCGTCCTCGGCGCGGTCTTCCTCGTCGTCACCGGTGGCGAAGCGCTGTACGCCGACATGGGACACTTCGGCGCGCGCCCGATCCGGCTGGCGTGGTTCTCGTACGTGTTCCCGGCGCTGCTGCTGAACTACTTCGGCCAGGGAGCGTTTCTGCTGCACACGCCGTCGGGGGCCGATCAGCCGTTCTTCAAGATGGCGCCGAAGTGGGCGCTCTATCCGCTGGTCGGACTCGCGACCCTGGCGACGGTGATCGCGTCGCAGGCGGTGATCTCGGGCGCGTTTTCGCTGACGCGGCAGGCCGTGCAGCTCGGCTACATGCCCCGCATCCGCGTGCGCCACACGTCGGAACGCGAGATCGGACAGATCTACATCAGCTCGATCAACTGGCTGCTGATGTTGTCGGCGATCGGGCTCGTGCTTGCGTTCAAGAAGTCGACCAATCTCGCCGCGGCGTACGGCGTGGCGGTCACGGCGACGATGGCCGTGACGACGATGCTCTTCGCCGCGTTCGGGCGCGAGCGATGGGGGTGGGGCTACGGGAAGATGGCGCTGTTCATGGTGCCGCTGCTGACGATCGATCTCGCGTTCTTCGGCGCGAACATCGTGAAGATCGCGGACGGCGGCTGGTTCCCGCTCGCCGTGGGGCTGCTGATTTACACGATGATGTCGACGTGGCGCCTCGGCAGGAAGGTGCTGAGCGACAAGCTGGCGAAGGAGTCGATGTCGATCGACGATTTCCTGCAGCAGCTGGCGAACAACAAGATTCCGCGCGTCCCCGGCACCGCGATTTTCATGTCGCGCCACGCCAGCGGCGTCCCGACGACGCTGCTGCACAACATCAAGCACAACAAGGTCGTGCACAAGCGTGTGGTACTCATGACCATCGAGACCGAGGATCGGTCGCATCTGGCGGAAAGCGAACGGTACGAGTGGAGAGACCTCGGCCACGGCGTGTACCGCCTGATGCTGCGCTTCGGATTCATGGAGGATCCGGACATCCCGGCCGTGCTCGAGCGTCTCAGCGACGAGCTCATCCCGTTCCACCCGATGACGACGAGCTATTTCCTCGGCCGCGAAACGCTCATCCCCACGCGCCAGCCTGGCATGGCGATCTGGCGCGAGCACGTCTTCGCCTGGATGACGCGCAATTCGTCCAGCGCCTCGGTGTTCTTCAACCTCCCCGCGAACCAGGTGATCGAGCTCGGCGCGCAGGTGGAGTTGTAGGCCGCGGTCGCGAGGTTCACGTCTCGCGCGTGAACCGCGACTCGATCCGGCGATCGGGGATGAGCCAGATCAGCGCGACGGCGACGTAGATCGCGTCGGCAATCAGCGCGTGGACGAAGGCCAGCGGAATCGCGCTCGCGTACAGCGCCACCGAGAGCTTGCCCTTGCCGTCGTTCCCGACCGCGGACGCCAGCGTCGAGTGTGGTCCTTCATGCCTGATGATGCAGCGCAACAGGATCGTGTAGGCAATCGCGGCCGCGAGGAGCACGGCGCCGTAGACCGAGGTCGGAAATGCCGTGAAATGATTCTCGCCCATCCAGGTCGTCGCGAACGGCACGAGCGAGAGCCAGAACAACAGATGCAGGTTCGCCCAGAGCACGGCCCCGTTCACGGACTTCGTGGCGTGAAACATGTGATGGTGATTCGACCAGTAAATGCCGAGATAGATGAAGCTGAGGAGATACATCAGCAGGGTGAAGACCGCCGGCTGCAGGTGCTCCCAGCTGGTGCCATGCGGCACCTTCAGCTCGAGCACCATGATCGTGATCAGGATCGCGATCACGCCGTCGCTGAATGCCTCGATTCGCGTCTTGGTCATCAGGGCTCCCATCTTACGTCGATGCGGTAGAGTGTCTCCATGTCACGCATCGCATCGCTCGGCGTCGCTCTCGCCCTCATCGTTCCGGTCAGCATCTTCGCACGCGACACGCGGCAGGAGCTGACCGTCAACCTGAAGTTCGCGCCGCAGGAAGGCGTGCAGTCGAATTCTCCCGATCTGCCGGCGGCGATGTCGGAGCGCCCGTTCGAGCTGCGCGTCGAAGACGCCCGCAAGGCCGCGAACCCGCTCACGATCGGACAGGGGACGAATGACGACGACAAGGCGTTTCCGATCAACGCCGGCAGCGACGTCGTGGCGTATGTGCGGGAGACGCTGCAGCAGGTGGCGTCGGGATGGGACCTGAAGCGCGAGTCGCCGCCACAGCGCATTCTCACGATCGGCATCACCCGCTTTTTCGTCGACGAGAGCAATAAAGCGCTCGGCTCGGTCTATGCCGCGGAAGTACAGCTCTCGTACGTCCTCGCCGACGCCGCCGGCAAGCGCCTCGCCGAAGGCGTCGCCTCCGGCGAAGCGCATCGCTATGGCCGCGCGCGCAGCGCCGACAATTGCAGCGAGGTGCTGAGCGACGCGCTCAAGGAAGCGTTCGCCGACGCTCTGTCGAACACCGAGCTGCAGTCCGCGTGGAGCTCCGGCAAAGCGGCCGCACCCGCCGCGGGTCAGGCGGCGCCGCAGGAGTCGGTCGAGGAGCGGCTCCGAAAGCTCGACGACCTCCTGAAGAAGGGGCTCATCACGAAGGACGAGTACAAGACCAAGCGCGCCGAGATCCTGAAGGACGTTTAACCCGGCTACGGTGCCAGCTCCAGCACCATCCGGTACGCCGACACAGCCTGATCGGGGTTGCTCATCACGCCCGCGGTGCCCATGAACAGGAGCCGGAACAGGCGGTACATCTCGACGCCGGCCTGCTCGATGACGGCGTTGCGGTTCTCGACCCAGCGCTGGTGGCCGTTGCGGGCCCAGAGGTAGTAGTTGCGGCGATCGTTGTAGACGCCGACCATTTGCATGCGCGAGTGGTCGATCGCTTCCATCAGCTGCGGCATGTAGACCATGCGGAACGTGCCGGGCCAGACGTGCTTCGTCACGAAGCTCGAGGTCCCGAACGGCACCTTCCCCGAGGCGAAGTCGAGATACGCGCGCGCGCCGGGCTTCAGCAGCTCCGAGTAGCGCTGCATCACGCGCGGATAGTCGGACAAGTCCTCGATCACACCCATGCACGAGATCGCGTCGAAGCGCCGGCCGGGCTGGAAGGTGAAGAAATCCTGGTAGAGCACGGTCGCGTCGTACGAGTTCTTCTCGACCAGCGCCTTCGTGTACGCCATCTGATCGCGAGACAGCGTGATCGCGGTGACGCGCACGCCGCGCGACGCGCAGAACTTCGTCATCCCGCCCCAGCCGCAGCCGATCTCGAGCAGCTCCTGCCCCTCGCGCAGACCGAGGGAGTCCCACGCGAACTGGTACTTGCGATGCGAGCTCTCCTCGAGCGTGTCGTCGTCGGTCACGTAGATGCCGGGCGTGTAGGCGTGGTAGTCGTTGTCGGTTGCGAAGAGCTGGATGTTCTTCGAGTCGTAATGCTTCGCGATCCAGGACGGATTGAGACGCTCGCGGCCGAGGATCATCGGCTGGAGGCGGCGCCAGACCTTGAGCCAGAGGTTCTTGTCGTCGAGGAACGTGCGGATCCACATGGCCTTGACCACGTTCCCCTCGATGTCGAGATCGCCGCGCACGTACGCGTCGGCGATGGTCAGCTCCTCGAGCGACTTGAGCGCGCGGAGGCCGTTGTCGTTCCGGATATAGAGGTCGAACTCCGGGTCGCCCTCGCCGACCTTCGTGGTGCCGGACTCGGTGTGCACCCGGAAGGGGCAGGGGAGACTGGTCGTGCGCGCGAGAATCCTGCTGATCCATCCGCCGACGTCGGAACCGACGGGCGCAGCATTGGCCATTTCGCGTACGTTACTCATGGGGAGACCTCCTCACTTATGTCCGAGTGTGGAGAGCTTACTACACCACGAATCCGGCCGCCTTCGGGACGCGTAGATCACCCAAATAAGGAGGACGCATGAGAAAACTCACATCCCTGCTCCTGATCTCGCTCTTCGCGTTCGCGGCGCTCGCGCACGACGAGCCGGCGGCGAGGTCGCTGTACACACGCCTCGGCGGGTACGACGCGGTCGCCGCGGTCACGGACGATTTCCTCGGGCGGCTGGCGACGGACAAGCAGCTCGGGCGCTTCTTTCCCGGACACAGCACCGACTCGCTGAAGAAGATCCGGCAGCACATCGTCGATCAGCTCTGCGTCGCAACGGGCGGGCCGTGCGTCTACACCGGCCGCGACATGAAGACCTCGCACAGCGGCATGGGCATCACCGAGGCGGACTGGAACCAGGCCGTCGCGCTGCTCGTGCAGACGCTCGACAAGTTCAAGGTGCCGGACGCCGAGCGGAAGGAGCTCCTCGGCGCGTTGTCGGGTTTGAAGAAAGACATCGTGGAGAAATGACGGAGCTCGTGCTGCGTGCGAGGTGCTGAGTGCTGCGTCGGGACTGAACGCGGCACGCAGCACTCAGCACGCAGCACCTGTATCCTCGGGCGATGAGCGAGCAGTTCATCCCTGACGCACCGACCATCTCCTACTGGGACGCGTCCCCCGAGTTTCGCGCGCTCTGCCGGCGCAAGCTCTCCGACGATGCGTACGCATGGGCGGAGCCGCAACTGGCGGCGATGGGGGAGCAGGCGGCGCGCGACGTCGCGCCGCTCGCGGCGATCGCGGATCGCGAGCAGCCGCGGCTCATCACGCACGATGCGCGCGGCGAGCGCGTGAGCCGCGTCGAGTATCACCCTTCTTACCGCGAGATGCAGCGCATCGCGTACGGTTCCGGCATGATCGCGATGAAGTACGAGACGCACGAGCACTCGCATGCCTCGCAGTTCGTCGGCTTCGCCCTCGGCTACCTCTTCGCGATGGCGGAGACGGGTCTCTACTGCCCCCTCTGCATGACCGACGGCGTCGCGCGCGTGCTGACGCGGCACGGCACGCCCGATCAGGTCATGCGCGTCGTGCCGCATCTGGCGTCGAGCGATGTGCGCACGCTCTGGACCGGCGCGATGTTTCTCACGGAGCGCGCGGGCGGCTCCGACGTCGGCGCGAACCAGACCGTCGCGCGCAAAAACGGCGACGGCACGTGGCGGCTGACGGGACACAAGTGGTTCTGCTCGAACGTCGATGCCGAGGCCGTGCTCGTGACCGCGCGCATCGACGGAGCGGGGGAGGGAACGCGCGGACTCGGCACGTTCCTGCTGCTCACGCGCGACAACCCGGGCGTCTGCATCGAGCGATTGAAGGAAAAACTCGGCTACCGCTCGATGCCGACCGGCGAGGTCACGCTGAAGGACGCGCCGGCGGAGCAGGTCGGCGGCTTCGGACCGATCACCGACATGCTGAATCTCTCGCGCATCTACACGGCCGTTGCCGCGTGCGCGACGATCGGCCGCGCCGTGCACGAGGCGCGGCACCATATCGAGCGGCGGCAGGCGTTCGGGCGCCCGATCATCGAGTGGCCGCTCGCGCAGGAGACGTACTTCGATCTCGAGGCGGAGCACATCGGCGCGCTCCTGCTGACGTTCGAGACCGTCGATCTCCTCGGCAAAGCGGACGCCGGCGACACCGACGCCGCGCGCCTGCTGCGCATCCTGATTCCGATCGTGAAGGCGGTCACGGCGAAGCTCGCGGTGCCGTGCGTCTCCGAGGCGATGGAGCTCATCGGCGGCAACGGCTACATCGAGGAAAGCCCGCTGCCGCGCCTCCTGCGCGACGCCCAGGTGCTGCCGATCTGGGAAGGGACGACGAACATCCTCGTCCTCGATGCGCTCCGCGTCGCGCACAAAGACGGGACGCAGGAGATGCTGCTCGCGCGCATCCACACGCGCTTCCCGCGCGAAGCCGACGCGCTCGCGTACACGTTCGCGTCCCTCGACGAGCACGACGCCCGCGGCTGGACCGACCGCCTCGCGCGCCTCTTCCAGCTCACGCTGCTGCACGACGCGGGGCATGGGGAGTACGCGGACCGCCTGGTGAATCGCCCGCTCGGGCTGATTCCTGGCGCGCGGGTGTTCTAGAACAACTTCACCCCCGAAGACTGCGCCTCGGCGAGCAGGTCGAGAAACTTGCCGCGCGAGATCTCGCGGGCGCCGAGGGAGCGCATGTGCGGAGTCATCACCTGACAGTCGATCAGGCGGCAGCCGCGCGTGCGGAGGTAATCGGCGAGATGGAGCAGCGCGAGCTTCGACGCGTTCGGGGCGAGGTGGAACATGCTCTCGCCGGTGAACACGCCGCCGGCGTCGACGCCGTAGAGACCTCCCGCGAGCTCGCCGTCCTGCCACGCCTCGATGCTGTGCGCATCGCCGGCATCGTGCAGGCGAATGTACGCGGTGATGATGTTGGGATGGATCCAGGTCCCATCCTGATCGGGACGCTCCGCCGCGGCGCACGCGCGGATGACGGCGCGGAAATCGCGATCAATCGTGAACGCCAGCGTGCTCCGCCTCGCCGCCTTCCGCAGCGAGCGCCCGACGTGCAACTCGTCGAGCAGAAGCACCGCGCGCCGGCGCGGCGAGAACCACGGCAGCGGCACCGTCTCGTGCGGCCACGGAAAGATCCCCTTGCGATACGCCTCGCGAAGCGTCGGCACGCGCAGGTCCTCGCCCATCGCGACGACGTCGCCGGGCGCGTACCGCGGATCGGGGAAATGCGACATGGCGCTACACTATCGAAATCATGCGCAACACAAGCCGTATTCTCGCGATTGCCGCGCTGGCCGCCGCATTGTCTTCGTCTCTTCCCGCCGCCACCTGGAGCGGGTGGAAGCTCGTCGAGGGCGGAGGAGTCACCGACGCCGCGGTGGCCGCCACTCCGTACAACGGATCGATCCACCTCTTCGCGAAAGCCGCCGATCGGAAGCTCTATCAAAATCGCGGAGAAGCGAATGGCACCGGCTGGGGCAAGTGGACCGAGGTGCCGGGCGGCGGGTACACCGACGCCGCGCCCGCGGTCGCGACGCAGGGCGGGAAGCTGTACCTGTTCGCGAAGGGCATCAAAGACCACGCGGTCTACGTCAATCGCTGGGACGGCAAGACGTGGGCGGGGTGGAGTCAGGTACCGGGCAACGGACAGACCGACGTCGCGCTCGCCGCGGTGACGCACAACAACAACATCCATCTGTTCGGAACAGGTCGCGCGGACAAAAAGATCTACGTGAATCGCTTCAACGGCACCGCGTGGACGGGCTGGAGCGAAGTGCCCGGCGGCGGCTACACCGACGCGGCCATGGCCGGCACGTCATCGGGTGGCCGCGTCTATCTCTTCGCGCGCGGCATCAAAGACCACGGCGTCTATGCGAACGTGATGGCCGCGAACGGCAAGTGGGGCGGGTGGCAGCGCATCGGCACCGGCACCACGCGCATCGGACCCGGCGCGACGTCGAGCGCCGGCACCGCCTGGGTCGTCGCCGTCGACGACGCCGCGCGGCACATCTGGACGTCAGGCTCGAACGGCGGAGCGTGGAGCGCGTGGAGCGAGATCCCCGGCGGCGGCGTCACCGACGCGCCGGTCGCCGCGGTTGCCGTCGGCGCGCGGATCTCGCTGTTCGCCCGGACGGCGGACGGGAAGATCTGGGTGAATACGTATCGGTGACGTGGATCTCGAACCGTCATAAAATGGGCCGCGACCTTTCGGCCGCGGCCCGGGTTAGCGGGGAGCCGGGGAGGCGATGTCCAGATCAGACCCTCCTCCGGCCCCTCGGTTACTTCTTCTCCGGCGCCGGCGCTTCCGGCTGCGCGGCACTCTTCCGGCGGCGCGGAGTGAACGCCCGCTTCATGTCGGCCACCCGCGAGCGCACGGGCTCTCCAACATCGAGCGTGGCGTAGCTCTGGGCCATCCGGTACAGCCCGCGAGCCTCCTTCACCGCCTTCAGCTTGCGGCGCAGAATGGCTTCGTCGACACGGCGGGCCAGATCGCGCGCCTCATCACGCACGCCGCCGTACGCCAGCTCGAAGGCGATGGCGTCGCGCATCTCCGCCGTATTGGCGGCCGGTGCGCCCACCGCGGGGCCGGCCTCGGCGAACACTGCCGCCTTTTCCAGCGCGGCGGCCGACGTATGGCGGGCGATGCGCCTCTCCGCCGGCGTCAGCCCTTTCGGCTCCGGCACGTCGGGGAACTCGGCGGCCATGGCCCGAAGACGCGCCATCCGCTCCTGGGCGTCCGGGGTAAATCGGTTTGCAACCGGCTCCGGCAGCGCCGTGGCGCCGCCGGCCGGCTCGATCACAGTAGTAGTCATATCAAATCCTTGCATTCGTTGTTCGTATTCGAAAAAATGGATGAAACCTGGCTTTAACTAAATGACAGACATAGGTTTAACTCCTTTCTCCCGATGCCCCCTGCGCAGTAGGGCCGCGAGCACGACCACAATGGAGCCGGTTGCTTTTTCGAGTCAAGGGAGGGAGTTTCCAAACAAATAGTGCGCGACTATTTCTTTTTGTCACGAAATTGTGAACAGTGAAGATTGACCCAAAAAAGCGCGCCACGGGGAGAGGGAGAGAGGCGGCGATTTGACGGCGGAAGACAAAGTCCTGCCGATCGAAGCAAATTCGTGGAGATTTCAGGCAATTCGTTGAGATTTCGTCAATTTTGTTGAGATTGCATCAATTTTGTAGACGATCTCAGCGAATTTGCTGGCAATCTCAGGAAAAATCATGAAAACGCAGCAAAATCTCTGAGATCGCATCAAATTTGCTGAAGATGGAAGCCAGTTTCCTGAAAACGCATCAAATTTGCTGAGAATCTCAGGAAGTTCGTTGAGATCGTCAGCGTGCTCGCTTCGACGCTGAACTCTTGATTTAGCGCTCTGCCCCAATCCACAGTCGATTCCCATCCGGGTCATCGATCCGGAACTCGGTCATGCCGTAGAACGTGACCTCGAGATCGGGGACGTCCAGGCCGTTCCTGCGCGCCTGTGCGTGAAACTCGGTGATGTCATCGGGGTACAGATAGAGAACGGAAGTGCGGGGGGCGGTCGGGTGGACGTTGATCGACTCATCGACCATCAGGCGGCACTCGCCGAAACTGAGCATCGCCCAGCGCCAGTCATCCCGTTTCCGCTCGACACTGAAGCCGAGCTTCATGTAAAAGTCGACGCTCGCCGGCATGTTCCGGACGGGCAGCATGGGCGCGAGGCGGCTCATGACTCGTACGCGAGCTTCAGCTCATCCCCCGCCACATCGACCACCACGCGACCGCCGGAAGCGAGCGCTCCGAACAGAATCTGATCCACCAGCGGTTCCTTGATCTTCGACGTGATCAACCGCCCCATCGGGCGCGCTCCGAAGTTCTTGTCGTAGCCGTGCTTCGCGAGCCAGGCGCGGCCGGGCTCGCGCAGCTCGAGGGTCACGTTCTTCGGCGCGAGCTGCGCCTGCAGCTCGGCGATGAACTTGTCGACGACTTTCTCGATCGTCTCGAACGCCAGCGGCTCGAACGCGATCCAGGCATCGAGGCGGTTGCGGAACTCCGGCGCGAACGTCCGCTCGATCGCGCCGCGGCCGCGGCCGCTCGTCGGATTGTTGCGGAAGCCCACCGAGGCGTCGGTCATCTCGCGGCCGCCCGCGTTCGTGGTCATGATCAGGATCACGTTCCGGAAATCGGCCTTCTTGCCGTTGTTGTCGGTGAGCGTCGCGTGATCCATCACCTGCAGCAGGATCGAGAAGAGATTCGGATGCGCCTTCTCGATCTCGTCGAGCACCAGCACCGCGTACGGCGTGCGCACGATCGCGTCGGTGAGCAGGCCGCCCTGATCGAAGCCGACGTAGCCGGGAGGCGCGCCGATGAGGCGCGACACGGTGTGCGGCTCCATGTACTCGCTCATGTCGAAGCGGATGAACTCCACGCCCAGCGAGCTGGCGAGCTGTTTCGCGAGCTCGGTCTTGCCGACGCCGGTCGGTCCGCTGAAGAGGAACGAGCCGATCGGCTTGTCGGCGTTGCCGAGGCCGGAGCGGGAGAGCTTGATCGCGCTGACGATCTGTTTGATCGCGTGATCCTGGCCGTAGATGACGCGGCGCAGATCGTCCTCGAGTCCCTGCAGGCGCTCCTTCTCCGTCACCGCGACGGTGCGCGGCGGGATCTTCGCCATTCGCGCGACGACGGTCTCGACTTCATGCACGTCGACCACGTCGTGCGTCGCGGACGGCGTGCCGCGGAACATCCGCGCGCGTGCGCCGGCCTCGTCGAGCACGTCGATCGCCTTGTCGGGGAGATGACGATCGTGAATGTACTTCGCGGAAAGCTCGGCCGCGAGCCGCAGCGCTTCGTCGGTGAAGGTGACGCCGTGGTGCTGCTCGTAGTAGCCCTTGAGTCCCATCAGGATCTCGACGGTCTCGGGGACGGTCGGCTCGCCGATCTCGATTTTCTGGAAACGGCGGGCGAGCGCGCGGTCGCGTTCGAACGAGGCCTTGTATTCGCCGTAGGTCGTCGAGCCGATCACGCGCAGCTTGCCCGACGCGATCGCCGGTTTGAGGAGATTCGAGGCGTCCATCGTGCCGCCGCTGACCGCGCCGGCGCCGACGATGGTGTGGATCTCGTCGATGAAGAGGATTGCGTCCTTTTTCTCGACCAGGGCGTTGATCACGGCCTTCAGGCGCTGTTCGAACTCGCCGCGATACTTGGTGCCGGCGAGCACGGCGCCCATGTCGAGCGACCACACTTCGGCGTCCTTGAGCACGGGCGGCACATCGCCCTGCTGGATCTTGAGCGCGAGTCCCTCGGCGATCGCGGTCTTGCCGACGCCCGGCTCGCCGACATACAGCGGGTTGTTCTTCCGCCGCCGGCAGAGGATCTGGATCGTGCGCTCGAGCTCGAGCGAGCGGCCGATGACGGGATCGATCTCGCCGTTCTTCGCTTTGGCGAGCACGTCGACGGCGAAGCTCTTGAGCGGATCGCGCGACGGCGCGGTTTCTTCTTCGGGCGAAACGAAGGCCGGCTCGCGCGAGGGATCGACTTTCGGGATGCCGTGCGAGAGGTAGTTCAGCACGTCGAGCTTGTTGATGCCCTGGCTGCGGAGGAGGAACACGGCCTGCGATTTGTCGGCCTGGTAGATCGCGGCCAGCATCTGGCCGGTGTCGACTTCCTTCCGCCCGGAGCTCTGCGCGTGCAGCTGCGCGTATTGAATGACGCGCTGCAGCATCGTCGTCAGCACCGGCTGGATGGACGTTTCTTCTTCGAGCTGGTCGTAGGTTTTCTCGATGAACTCGTCGAGCTCTGCCTTCAGCGTCTCGACGTCTCCGCCGCACGCGCGCACGACGTCCGCCGCGTCGCGGTCATGGAGCAGCGCGAAGAGCAGATGCTCGATCGTGACGTATTCGTGTTTCCGCCGCACCGCTTCATTGACGGCGAATTCGAATGTGGTTTGCAGGTTTTTGGCGATCATGATCGAAGTTGAAAGGTAAAAGTTGAAAGGTAAAAGTGGTCGTTCCGAGAGGCGCAGCTACTTTGACCTTTTCCCTTTCGCCTTTAAACTCTCTCCATCGTAACAAGTAACGGATATTCGTGTTCCTGCGCGAGCGCGGTGGTCTGCTCGATCTTCGTTTCCGCGATTTCGTACGTGTAGATCCCGGCGACGCCGACGCCTCGGAGGTGGACGTTCAGCATGACCTGGATGGCCTGTTCCTCGGGCATGTTGAAGATCGACTCGAGTACCCACACCACGAACTCCATGGTCGTGAAGTCGTCGTTGTGCAGCAGCACTTTGTACAGCGGCGGCTCTTCGGTCTTTTCTTCGGACTCCGCGAGTGCGGCTTCTTCGAATTGCGAATCGGGAGGAAGCATCGGCGCCTTTATGTCACATCGCGATCACGCTGCCCGGCAAAACTTCAACCGGAGCCTCTCCGCGGCGAAACAGGCGCGCGGGGCTCATGCCGAGGAGCGTGGTCGTGCCGTCTTCGACCCGGAGCATCGAGCCCTCGCGCAGGCCGACGACCGGTGTGTCGTTTTCCTCGAGATATTCGAGGAGGCGCGTCTCGCGCGTCTCGCCCTTGTGCGTCGAAGCGGGATCGGCGTCGAGGTAATGCGGGTTGATCTGGAACGGCACGAGGCCGAGCGCGGCGAGCGTCGGCGTCTCGACGATCGGCATGTCGTTGGTCGTGCGGATCGTGGGGCAGGCGATGTTCGTTCCGGCGCTCGCGCCGATGTACGGAGTTCCGAGCTCGGCGCGCGCGCGGATCGCGTCGAGCAGCTCGCGCTCGTACAGCGTCCTGAGCAGACGAAACGTGTTGCCGCCGCCGACGAAGATCGCCTCGGCCTGCTCGATGTCGGCGGCGGTGTTCGCCTGCGTGACCTCCAGACCCATGCGACCGAGGCGCTCGTGAACGGCGAGCGTGTACGTCGCGTGATCGTGCGCCGCGAACGGCACGAACGCCACGCGCGTGCGGGCGAGGAGGATGCGGCGGATCTCCGGCTCCGAGTGATCGAGGAATCCGTAACCGTGTACGTTCGAGCTCGAAATCAACAGCAGTCGCATGGCGCGGAGTGTATCGCTGTCGCGTTTCCGCGCAGCGGATTCCCACAAGCGAACAGTGCCTTGCGCCGCGCCACTCGCGAGACCCGCGGCAGGAGATTTGCGGGCGTGCGGCGGCCATGAACATCCGGCTGATCGTGCGATCGCTCCTGAAGAACTGGCGCTTCTCGCTCTTCGTCGTCGTGATCCTCGGCACGGGCATCGCGCTGAACACCGCGACCTTCACGATCGCCGACGGCATCCTCTTCCAGCCGCTGGCCGTGCACGAGCCGGAGCGCCTCGCGCGCGTGTTCGTGAAGGCGCCCTGGGGCGACAGCTTCTGGCCGCAGATCTCGTTCCCCGAGTACGTCGAGCTGCGCGAGGAATCGCGCTCCTTCGAGTCGCTCGCCGCGTTCGCGAACGACTTCGATTTCGACGTCAGCATCGAAGGGCAGGAACCGTTTCGCGCGCACGGCACCGTCGCCACCGGCAATCTCTTTCGCACCCTCGGCGTATCGGCGGCGCGCGGGCGTTTCTTCGGCGCCGCCGACGACCGGCCGGGCAACGCCGTCACCGTGATCAGCGAGGACTTCTGGCGCGCGCGCCTCGGCGCGAGGAACGACGTCCTCGGCGAATCAATTCGCATCAACGAAGTTCCGTTCACGATCATCGGCATCGCGCCGCGACGCTTTCACGGCGTCAACATCGACGTGCCGAGCGAGGTCTGGATCCCGTCGTCGATGGCGCCGGTGGCGATGACGAGCTTCCCCGAGGTCCTGACCATGCGGAACATGGGCTGGATCTCGGCGGTGGGGCGGCTGCGCGCCGGCGTCTCGCCGCGGCAGGCGGAGGCGGACGTGCGGACGATCATGGCGCGCCACGCCGCGATGGAGAAACGGAAGGACCCGAAGGCGGTGATCTACGGCGCCGCCGAGCGCGCGTTCGATACCGAGCGCCGTCCGCAGGTGGTCCGGCTGGTCATGCTCTTCGGCATCTTCGTCGCGATCGTGCTCATCATCGCGTGCGTCAACGCGGGCAGCCTGCAGCTCGTGCGCGGAGAGCGGCGGCAGCGCGAGCTCGCGATCCGCGCGGCGGTCGGCGCTTCGCGCGGCACGCTGCTTCGCGAACTGACGATCGAAGGCATCGTGCTCGCGCTCGCGGCGGGCGTGTTCGGACTGCTGCTCGCGAATGCGCTCGTTTCCCTCACGTTCGCGCTCGCGCCGCCGTCCGTGCCGCTGATGCTGCACGCGTCGCTGCCGGTCATCGACGGCCGCGTCGCGCTGGTCGCGTTCGCGCTGACGGCGCTCGCGTCGCTCGCGTGCGGCCTCGTGCCGGCGCTGCGCGTGACGCGCATCGACCTGCAGCGCTCCATCCGCGGCGATCAGGGCGTCGGCCGCGCGGCAACGGTGCGCGCCGCGCTGGTGATCGTGCAGATCGCGCTTTCGGTGGTCGTGCTGATCGCGGCGGGACTGATGATCCGCTCGCTGCGCAACATTCAACGCGTCGATCCCGGCTTCGCCGTCGACGGCGCGGTCACCGCGACAGTGAGCCTCTCGCGGCAGGGCTATGACCGCCCGCGTGCCGCCGATTTCTTCGAGCGCTTGCAGGAACGCCTCGCGGCTTCGCCGGGAGTCACCGGCGTCGCGGTCGGACAGATGCTGCCGATGTCGTCGGGCGGCATGATGGCTTCGGTGACCGCGGCGGGACGCGACGAGCACTCGCCGATGAACCTCGTCGCCCCCGGCTACTTCGCCGGCCTCGGCGTGCCGCTGCTGCACGGCCGCGACTTCAACGCGCTCGATCGGAAGGACGGCGAGAACGTCGCGATCGTGAACGAGACGCTCGCGCGGAGTTTCTGGCAGACGACCGACGTCGTCGACCGCCGCGCCGTCATCGCCGACGTCGAGCGCCGGATCGTCGGCGTCGTGAAGACGACGAAGTACGGCAGCCTGCGCGAGGAGGCGATCCCGATGGTCTTCGTGCCGCGCGCGCAGGAGCCGACGAAGACCGCGGAGATCGCGATTCGCACGCGCGGCGACGAGGCGACGGCCGCGGTGCTGTTGCGCGATGCGGTCCGCTCGCTCGATCCCGATGTGCCGGTGCACGACCTGCAGACGCTGCGCGAGCGCGTCGGCACGGCGTGGCATCGCGAGGAAGCGCTGGCGTCGGTGCTGACGATCTTCGGCGCGCTGGCGATGCTGCTCGCCGCGGTCGGTCTGTTCAGCGTCGTGTCGTATCGGACGGAGACGCGCCGGAAGGAGCTCGGCATCCGCATCGCCGTCGGCGCGAGCGCGCGCGACATTCTGACGCTGGTGGTCCGCCACACCGCGATTCTGCTCGTTGCCGGCATCGCCGCCGGCCTGATCGCGGCCGCACTCGTCGGCAGGCTCGCGGAGACGTTCCTCTACGCCGTGACGCCGTTCGACGCGATGACGTTCGCGCTGGTGGCAATGGTCTTCTTCGCCACGGGCCTCATCGCGGCGTGGCTGCCCGCACGCCGCGCGTCGCGCATCGATGCGACGCAGATGTTGCGATCGGAGTAGTACAGTGCCGATGCATGATCGAGATCGGCCGTGTTCGTGAGCTGACGAGGTACCCGGTCAAGTCGATGGCCGGCATCGCGACGGAGTCGGCATCTCTCGGCTGGCACGGCCTCGCCGGCGATCGGCGCTTCGCCTTCCGCCGAGTCGGCGAGAGCAGCGGCTTTCCCTGGCTCTCGGCGAGCCGCCTGCCAGAGCTCGTCCTCTATCAGCCGATCGGCCTCGGCGATGATGCCCCGGAACCGCTGTGTACTCACGTCCGCACACCAGCCGGCGCGGAGCTCGAGTTGCGCGGCGAGCCGCTTCGAACCGAGATCTCCGAACGGTTCGGGAGTGCCGTGGAAGGGATGATGCTGAGGGACGGGATCTTCGACGCGGCCGCGATTTCGGTGATCAGCACCGCGACCATCGCGGACATCGGCCGCGAGGCGGGGATCGACGCCGACCGCCGCCGCATGCGCGCCAACGTCGTGCTCGAGACGTACGATCGGAAGCCGTTTCTCGAGGATGAATGGGTCGGCGGCACGCTGGTGTTCGGCGACGCCGAGCCGGCGCCGGCGGTGAGCGTCATCATGCTCGATGAGCGCTGCGTGATGGTGAACATCGATCCCGATACCGGCGAGAAGGACGCGCGAATGATGAAGGCCGTCGTTCGCCTGAACGACAACAACGCCGGCGTCTACTGCACGGTCATCCGCACCGGCGCGATCCACGTCGGGCAGGGAGTGTATTTTCAACCATGATGCGAACCATCCTTGCCTGTCTGATGCTTGCGTTGCCGCTTTCACTGCATGCGAACGAGCCGGTGCAGCCGGAGAAATTCTTCCTCGTGCAGTTCACCGTTGGCCCGGCGTGGGTGCCAGACAAGGCGCCGCACGAGCAGGCCCACTTCGCCGAGCATTCCGCGAATCTCAAGCGACTGCGCACGGAAGGGAAGCTGCTTCTCGGCGGCCGCTACGCGGACAAGGGAATCATCATCGTCAGAGGCTCGTCGGAGAGCGAAGTGCGCGCGGAGCTCGATCAGGATCCTTCCGTGGCGAAGGGCACCTTCATCGCGGTCGTCTATCCGTTCGCCCCGTTCTACGACGGCTGCGTCGAACGGCCGAAGTAATCAGAATCGCGGCGATTCATGCGACTCGCCCGGAGCGCTGAGCGACGCGATCAGGCCGCTCAGGTTCCAGGTGTCGCAGCCTTCGATGATCTTTCCCTCTTTCGTCGTGAGCCACGTCGTCCCGCGCACGTCGATCGGACGGTTCGTCGCCTTGAAACCGAACCCGTCGCCGCCATGCGTCCCGCTGGCGCGCCACCGCACCGCCGCGCGATCACCCTCGGCGAGAATCTCCTCGACCTCGATGCGCACATCGGGGAGCGCGCTGAGAAACACGCGCTGCATCTCGCGAAAGCCCGCCGTCCCGCGATACTCGCCGCCTTCCACGCGCGCGAGTGCATCGGCCGACATCAGCTCGTCGATGCTCTCATCGCGTCGCGCGTTCCACACTTCCTCGAACCAGCGGCGCCCCAGCTCACGGGCATCTGGATAGACCGGCATGTGTGCTTCCTCCCCGGTGCGATTGTAACCATTTGCTAGAATCATCCCGTTGAAAGACCTCGCTCAGTTGCTGGAGCTCCCGCCGGCCGAACGCCTTCAGCTCGTGGAAGCGATCTGGGACAGTCTCATCGAAGTGCCCGAAGCTGTGCCGGTGAGCGACGAAGTCCGGGAGGAGCTGGACCGGCGCCTGGCGGCTTACTACGCGGATCCCGCCTCGGCACGACCGTGGGAGGAGATCAAAGCGGAACTGTTCGGTACGAAGTGACGCTCGAGCTCATCGTCTCCCGTGAAGCTCGAGCCGACCTCGCGGAGGCAGTCGCATGGCTTCGAGACATTTCTCCGAATCTTCCGCGCCGTTTTGAAGCAGAGCTTGAAAGCATCGATTCATCGGTGCTCGAACATCCTCAAATGTATCCCATCGTGTACAGAAGTTTCCGGCGAGCACTCCTTCATCGCTTTCCGTACTCCGTTTTCTACGTGATTGATGCTCCTGTCGTCCTGATTGTCGGCGTCGTACATCAGTCGCGGGACGAGTCGACATGGAAGCGGCGGTCGCCGATATGACGAGACAAACGTCGCTGCTCCCATCGCGGCGCGCGTTCCACACTTCCTCGAACCATCGGCGTCGCAGCTCGCTTGCATCTGGATGACCGGCATGTTGCTTCCTCTGAGGATGGGATTGTAATGGCTTTGAGAGCGGTAGAATGTCGCCAGGAAATCATATGCCGAAAGCTACGACCTGCGTATTCGACGGCCGAGTAATCCACATCAACGAAGCTCTCCGTCTCCGGGCCTCCCACCGAGTTGTTTATCGCTGTGTCGAATGCGGTGAGCAAGTCAGAGCACACAAGAAAGGGACAACGGGACAGGCCGCGCACTTCGAGCATCTAGAAAGAAATCCAAAGTGTCCACTCAGCTGTTAGCTGGAAAGCCACGCAGGGTAAAAGGAATATCTGCAAATCAAATTGTCGATGGGCGGCGTGAAAAGTCGATTTAGGTAGCGGAGGTTACATTTCGCGCCGCGCGAAAGAGACGATGGAGCCGAACTGGTACAACTTCCCCGATTATCTCCAGCGGGAACTTCCCGAGCTTCGGGACGCGATCGAGGACTCGTATCTCTCCGGGCTCGAAGCGTATCGAGATCCGTACCCGCATGTGTTTCTGGAAGAGATCCTTGGGCCGCTCCTCGTTCGTAACGATCCTCCCGGCGACTCCGCTCTGAGAATTCGCGCGGGGGAAATTCTCGACGCGGTGTTGCTCTGTTCTGATGAGGATCTGGCCGGCGCTGCACTGACATCCATTCTCGAGGTATTGCGAGACAATGAAGCCATGCGCGATTCGGCCTGGCCATTCCTCGGCGAAACGGCTCGTTTGTGGTTATCAAGGCTGTTATGACGAGACCAATCGCCGCTGCTCCCGGTCGTCCTCTCTATCGCGCGATTTTTCTGCTCGTGCTGGCGCCGATCGGGGCGGCGGTTCTCGTGGGGGCGCTGTTGCTGTTCGGGGTCGAGCCGCATGCGGTGTTCCTCCCGGGGCATCTGGTCAAATCTGGGCTCAGCGCCGTCGGCATCCATGCGCCGAACGCCGTGGGCGTGCTTACGACGGTGTTTTTCTGGTGGATCCCGATCGCGGCGGCCGGACTGGCGTGGGATCGGCGCCGGCGGCGAAAGGTCACGGTATGACGCTGCTGCGCGCGTATCTGGAGCTCCTCGGCTCGGTTGCGCTGCTGACGGCGGTGTTTTACGTCGTCGAGTTGCTGATTCCGGCGGAAGAGTCGCAGACGCTCCGGAACCGGTTCTGTAACTGGCTTTACCTGCCGGTGATTACCCTTTGGGCGTTCGGTGTGCAGTTTGTTCTGGCGCCGTGTTATGCAATGTTCGTTCGCCTGGGGGAGGGCGGAGTGTTGTCGCGTTTTCGCGACGGCAATGCGGGGATCGCCACGGAAATCGTGCTGGCGCTGGCGTTCGCGGTTCTGTGGGAAACGCACCAATTTCATCACAGTGACACGGCTCAATGTCAGCTCGCAGGCGCGGCATCACGAAACCAGCTACATCGTCTATTTCGTCAGCTATGCCCCGATGCTTTTGATCTTCGGCGCGTTTGCGCCGCACGCGGTCGCGAGACGATGCTGCGGCAGGCGACGATCTCGCCGTTCGTGACGTGGTATCAGGCGCTTCTGAATGGTTTCGGACGAGGTGCGCGCAATGAACGTTCCGCGGGTGGAGTGTGAGCGGCATCATGCGGGTCTGTCGGTCAGCGATGTGGCCGCGGCCGTCGAGTTTTACACGACGAAGCTCGGCTTCCAGTTGGGATTCACGGACGGGGAGCCGCCCACGTTCGCGGCCGTGACTCTGGGCGAGGTGCAGATCTTTCTGCAGGAGGGCGCTCCGAGTCCCGAGGGGTGTTCTGTTTATTTCGTCGTCGGCGATGCAGACGAGCTCTATGAGTACCATCGCGCGGGCGGGGTTTCGATTGTGCAGCCGCCGGAGGATCGGCCGTATGGCCTCCGCGATTACGCGGTTCGCGATCTGTACGGGTATCACCTCGTGTTCGGACATCATCTGCTGAACGCCGGTCCGGAACTGAAAATCGAGCGGGTCGACGTTCCGTTGCGGCTGGAGAAACGGCTCGCCGCATTGCTCCTCGACCTCGCAGCGCACAAGCGGATGAGCCTCAGCAGCTGCGTCGAGGAGATCCTGCTCCACACCAACGAGCCCCTCGGCGACGGCGTCGCCAGTCCACATACAAAACGGACGCTCGCGTACATTCAGGAGCTGAAGAAAAAGCACGGCATCGACTACGACTCGCACGCGAGCTATCGCTTCGTCGAGTAGCGTTTACCGCGCTTGTTCGCGTAAATACGCTTCGACGGCGCCGGCATCGCTCAATGGGATGACGCGGCCCCAGTTCCAGTCGACGAGCAGCAGACGCCATTGCGCCAGCTTCGCAAACACGGTCATCGCACTCGCGATGGATGCCTCGTCGCTCGGGTGAACCTGAAACCAGATCGCGGGAATGACAGGATCGGGATGCGACGCGAACAGCGTGATGCCGGAGTCGCCGAACGCCGAGGTATTCGGGATGACGTCCTCGATGCTCGCGTATCCGGTCGTGACGGCGTCATAGCGCTGTAATGGCGGCGCGACGGCATTGGCGAGCGCTTCGATGGTGATCCCGCGCGCCGCGAGCTCCACGGAATGCGACGGCCGCACGTACATGTCGTCGCCGGCATGCACAGTGGCGAAGTCGGAGATGCGCCGCGTCTGATCGAGGCACCACGCGAGGTTCTCCTCGCAAACGAGCTCGATCTGGCAATAGTCGTCTTCGTGAAAATAGGCGGTGCGCATCGGCGCGGCTATTCCTTCAGCCACCACTCCATCTGGCCGGGATACCAGAGGAACAACCCGAGGCCGTTCGAGACCTTCACGTTCTGCGCGCGGCGGTTCACCGCCCACTTCGACGCCACCTGCACCGTCCAGAGATACGGCTGATCGCGCGCCAGCAATTCATGGATCTGGCGATAGAGCTCCACGCGATGCGCGCGATCGAACTCGACGCGTCCCTGCTCGATGAGATCGTCCGCCTCGGCACTCGCGTAGCCGCCGACGTTCAGGCCGACCGGCGCCTTCTGCGCGGAATGGAACAGCGAATAGAGATCGCGATCGGGGTCGGGCTCGAGGAACCACGCGAAAAACGCCGCCTGGAAATTGCGCTCCAGCACGCGGCTGAAGAACGCCGCTCCGTCCATCACCGAGATCTCCGTCTTTACGCCGACCTTCTGCAGCGCGTCCTGAAGGATTTGTGCATGATCGCGAGCGGAGTTCCCCTCGGGGATGAGCACCGTGAACGCGAACTCGTGTCCGTCGCGCTCGCGCACGCCGTTGCGATCGGCGTCGTGCCAGCCCGCCGACTCCAGCAGCGCCGCCGCGGCCTGCGGATTGAACTCGATCGGCGGGACTTCGTCGTTGTTCGCCCATTGATCGGGGAGGAACGGACCCGTCACCGGCCGCGCCTGTCCGTGGTACAGCTTCTCGATCACCGCGCGGCGATCGAAGCTCATCGCCAGCGCGCGCCGCACGCGCACGTCCGCGAACAGCGGATCTTCGAGGTTCCACACGAAGCAGTTGTAGGACAGCATCCAGGCGTTGAAGAACGCGATCTTCTGCCGGACCTCGGGCTTGTCCTTCTCGCGCCACCAGATGTCGTTGTTCACGCGCGCGACGTCGAGGTCGCCGCGCATCAGCGCGTTCCAGGCGACGCCGTCGTCGGTGACGACGCGGAACAGTACCGACTCGATGTACGGCTTTTTGCGCCAGTAATCGGCGCGGCGCTCGAGCAGCACGCTGCGTCCCGGCTCGCGCCGTTTCAGGACGTACGGACCGTTGCCGATGACCTTCGTGATCTTCGCGAGGTCGCCCTTGCCGTAGATGTGCTCCGGCACGACGCTGATGTTGAACGAGTAGATCTGCGCGACGCGCGCCTCGGCGAAGACGACGCGCACGGTGTGGTCATCGAGCGCCTTCGTCTGCGCGCGATCGAGTCCGTCGAACCATGACGCGAACTGCGGCGACTCCGCGTCGAGCATCTTCCCGAGCGTGAACACGACGTCGCTCGCTTTCAGCGGCGTGCCGTCGCTCCACGTCGCGCGCGGGTCGAGGTGCAGCGTGTACGACTTTCCGCCGTCGCCGATCTCCCACTTTATGGCGATGCCCGGAATCGGCATGAGGTTCTGATCGAACGCCACCAGCGGCTCATAGATCAGCGCGAGGATCTGCCGTTCCTCTTCCTCGGTGTGCAGGATATAGCTGAGCGTCCTGACGTCCGACTCGAGCCGGCGCACGAGCCGCCCGCCATCGCGTGGCGTGTTGTTCACGATCGGCGGAGCCGGCCGCGGCGGGGGAGGCTGCGGCGTTTCGCGCCGGCACGCGCCGGCGAGGAGCAGAACGAGGAGAGCGGAGACCGCGACGCGACGCATGCGCACTGATTTTAGCCGTGACCGCGGTCTGGCACCGCTCTTGTTCTGCTCGACGTACGTGAAACGCATCGCGCTGGTCGTCCTTCTCGCGGTCATCGCCTGTTCGTCGCCGGAACGTGAGGCCGCCGAGGCGCGCGACACCGTCGCGTCGTGGTCTTCGGCGGGCGCGCTGCTCGCCACGGAATGGACGCGCGGACACGTCAACGACGGCTACGTGAAGAGCACGGCGCGCGTCGCCATCGGCGAGCTGCAGGGACTCGAAGCGCCGTCGCGCGACGCGGCATTGCGCGCGTGGAATGAGCTCGAGCGCGCCGCGGAGCGCGGCGATCGCGAGGCCGCGCGCGGACTCGTCACGGCATTCAGGAAAGCGGCGGAGCGATGAAGCCGAAAGACCTCCTGAAGATCACCCTCGGCATCCTGACCAGCATCGGCGGCTTCCTCGACGTCGGCGCGATCGCGACGAGCGCGGAGGCGGGAGCCGTGTTCGGACCGCGCCTTTTGTGGACGCTCGCGTTCTCCACGCTCTGCATCATCTTTCTCGTCGAGATGGCGGGCCGCCTCGCCGCGGTCTCGAAACACACGCTCGCCGACGCGCTGCGCGAGCGATTCGGGTTCCGCTTCTTCGTCATCCCGTTCGCGTGCGAGCTGTTCGTCGATCTGCTCGTCCTCGCCGCGGAGCTCGGCGGCGTCTGCCTCGCGCTGCAGTTCGTCACCGGCATCGCATTCCGCTGGTGGGCATTTCCGGTCGCGCTGCTGGTGTGGCTGTTCATCTGGGTCGGCTCGTTCCCGATCGTCGAGCGGACGACGGCGCTGCTCGGCCTCGTGACCATCGTCTTCATCGTCGCGGCGGTGAAGATGAAGCCCGACTGGCACGCGGTCGGCGCCGGCTTCATTCCGTCGCTGCCGCCGAAGGACGCCGCGCACTACTGGTACCTGACGCTCAGCATCATCGGCGCTGTCGTCAGTCCGTATCTCATCTACTTCTATTCGTCCGGCGCGGTCGAGGACAAATGGACGAAGAAGGATCTCGCCGTGAACCGCGGCGTCGCCGCGCTGGGGATGGGATTCGGCAGCATCGTCGCGATGGGCGTGATGATCGCCGCGGCGACGACGCTGCTGCCCGCCGGCGTCGCGCTCGATCGCTACGAGCAGGCGCCGCTGATGCTGACGGCGTCCCTCGGCATCACCGGTCTCTACCTCTTCGCGGCGTCCCTCGGCATCGCCTGTCTCGGCGCGAGCGTCGAGGTCGCGCTCAGCGTCGCCTATCTCACCGCGCAAACGTTCGGCTGGAACTGGGGCGAGAACCTCGCGCCGAAACGCAACGCGCGCTTCGCGACGGTCTACACCGTCTTCATCCTGCTCGCGGCATGCATCACCTTCACCGGCATCGATCCGCTGAAGCTGACGCTGTTCACGATGGCGCTGACCGTCGTGATCCTGCCGCTGCTGCTGTTGCCGATGATCGTGGTCATGAACGACAAGAAGTTCCTCGGCGATCACCGCAACGGCTGGATCAGCAACACCATGGGCGTGATCATCGTCCTCGTCGCGCTGATCCTCAGCGTCGCGGCGATTCCCTTGCAGATCATCGGAGGCTGACATGGAACTGCTTTGCGACGTGCTCGATCAACAGGTGCTCGACAGGAACGAGCGCAAGACCGGCAAGGTCGACGGCATCGCGGTCGAGATCCGCAAAGGCAAGCCGCCGCGCGTCGCGTATCTCGAGATGGGCACCGACGTCCTCGCGCGCCGGCTCTCGCCGCGGCTCGAGCGCTGGCTGCAGCGATGGCGCGAGCGCAGCGGCCGCACGGTCGTGCCGTTTCAGGTGCCCTGGTCGAAGGTGATGAAGGTGCACCTCACCGTCGACGTCGACATCGACGCCTCGAAGCACGAGGGCTATCACGTCGAGCGCTGGCTCGCGGAGCACGTGATCGGCAGGATCCCCGGCGCGGAGATCAGCCACGAGGAGGAGTCGTCGTGACGATCGTGCACCTCGAACGCCTCGCCGGCCGCGAGGTCCTCGACGCCGACGGCAAACACGCCGGCCGCCTCTGCGAAGTGCACGGCAAAGAGCAGGGGAAGGAGCTCGTGATCACGCACTACACGCTCGTCCGCGGTACGTGGATCGGGTTTCTGCTGCACGAGCTCGGTCTTCGGCACCGGCACGCGTTTCAGGTGCCGTGGGAGCAGATGGATTTGTCGGATCCGGAGCGGCCGAGGCTCACTCGCTCCCAATGACCCACTTCTCGTACGAATCCCCCGGCAGCTCGCGCACGAAACGCGAAGGCTCCATCAGCACATCCATCCCGCCGCGATCGCGGGCCATGACCGGGAAGACGAGATAGAGCTCCTGCATCGCGCGGGTCACCGCGACGTAGAAGAGGCGGCGCTCTTCCTCCTCGCCGGGGATCACGATCTCGCGCGTGCCCGATTCGTCGATCACCGGCGCGTCGTCGACGGCGCCTTCCAGCAGCGGCAGCGCCTCGTGCACGCGGCCGGGCTCGACGCGGATGATGCCGCCGGGGACACGCAGCGCGCGCTGCGAGGGGAAGCGGCCGTCGGCGAGCCAGATCACGAACACGATCCGCCACTCCAGTCCCTTCGCCTGATGGACCGATGACAGCACGATCTTCTCGTCCTCGGGGCCGACGACGGCCACGTCCTCGCCGGCGATTGGATTCGAGAGTGCGACGTCGTCGAGGAACTGGTTCACGTCCTCGTAGCGCAGCGCGTACTGCGAGAGCTGTTCGAGATCGTCCAGCCGCGCCTGCGCGTTCGCGAATTTCGAGCGCGCGTAGTCGCCGTAGCCGCGCTCGACGACGATGCGGATCGACTCCGACGGGTTGTGCTTCATCCCTTCGCCGTCGAGGAGGCGCAATACGTCGCGGAGGCTGTGCAGGCTGCCGGTCACTCCGCGCCCGCTCGCCTCGACGCCGCGCAGGAACTTCTCGAGCGGGTTCACGGCTTCGCTGATCCGCGCCCAGACCTCCGACGCGGTTTTCTCGCCGATCTTCGGGTACAGCTTCAGCGTGCGTTTCCACGACAGCTCGTCGCGCGTGTTCGTCACGATCTTCAGGTAGGCGAGGACGTCCTTGATGTGAGCCTGCTCGAAGAAGCGGACGCCGGAGCGGATCTCGTACGGAATCAGCCGGCGGGAGAGCTCCATTTGCAGCTCGAGCGACTGATAGTGCGAGCGGTAAAGCACCGCGATGTCGCTCAGCTTCTCGCCTTCGTCGCGCAGTTCGAGGATGCGCTGCGCGACGAAGTTCGCCTGCTCGTACACATCGTCGACGCCGACGACCGCCGGATCGGGTCCGTCACCGCGCACCGCCTGCAATTCCTTCCGGAACTGAAACCGGTTCGCGGCGATCGACGCGTTCGCGAGGTTCAGGATCTGCCGGGTCGAACGGTAGTTCGTCTCGAGCTTGTGAATCGTCGCGTCCGGGAAGCGCAGCGGGAAGGTGAGGATGTTCTCGAACGACGCGCCGCGGAACGAGTAGATCGACTGCGCGTCATCGCCGACCACCATCACGTTGCGTTTCACCGACGCCATCGCGTCGATGATGTCGGCCTGCAGCTTGTTCGTGTCCTGATACTCGTCGGCGAGGATGTAGCGGTAGCGGCGCTTGAGCGCGGCCGAGACGTCGTCGTGCTCGTCGAGGAGCACTTTCCAGAACACGAGCAGATCGTCGAAGTCCATCACGTTCGCGTCGCGCTTCCGCTCCTTGTAACGGCGGAAGACCTTCACAATCTCCTCGGCGTAGAGCATGAAATGCGGGTAGTTCTGCTCGAGATGCAGCTCCAGCGGCGTGCGCGTATTGATCAGAAACGAATAGATGTCGAGGAGAACGTCGCCCTTCGGAAAGCGCTTCTCGAGCGTCTTGATGCCGAGGGAGGAGATGGCGGATTCCATCATCTCCTTCGCGTCCTCCTCGTCGAGGATCGAGAAATTGCTGCGGTAGCCGAGCGGCTCGGCATAGCGGCGGAGGAGCCGGTTGCCGATCGAATGAAACGTGCCGCCGGAGATGCGCCGCGTATCGATGGTCACGAGCTGTTCGACACGGCTCAGCATCTCGCGCGCGGCCTTGTTGGTGAACGTGACGAGGAGGATGTCGGACGGGTCGACGCCGTCTTCGATGAGCCGCGAGACGCGATAGGTGAGGGCCCGCGTTTTCCCGCTCCCCGCCCCGGCGATCACGAGCATCGGCCCGTCGCCCGCCATCACGACCTCGAGCTGTTCGTGATTGAGCTGGTCCTCGTAGGGAACGCGATACTGCTTCTTCGGCTTCGGCGCCGGCTTGAGGGTGTACTTGCGGACTTTGGTGGCCATGCCACGAAAGAGCGTATCAGGAGGTGCCGAACTCCATGAATTTCACATAAAACCTCCACATTTTTGCCCCTGCGCCCGCCGATCTTGGGCGGATGAGAATGCCTCGCCGCTTTCTTCTCGCCGTCGCCGCAGGATCTGTCAGCCGAGTGTTGGTGGTTCTCCTGATGACCGCCGCCTGCTCCGTGATGCCGCCTGTCGCGAAGCGTGAGTCTGTGGTGGCTCCGCAGGTCCTGAAGCAGGGCGAGACGCAGATCCCTGTTCGACGGCTTTCGGCCGAGGAACGTGCCAGAGTCGAGGCCCGCTTTCGCCTCGCCGCGATGGAGTCCGCTCAGACTACGGTGTCGCTCAGCGACGATCAGGATCAGGACACGGAGCCTGCCGTCACAGCGATCAATATCTCCGGTATCGATCACACCGCCGTGGCGTTCATCAAGATCACCCCAACCGCCACGCCGTTTCGTGCGTTGATCCACACGTCCAGCACCACGAATCTGAACAGTTTCCCAGTCCCGGCGCCGTTGCCTATTCCGGCGTCGGCAATTCCCGGAGTGACATACCAGAACAGCGCCGATCCCTATCTTGCGATCAACTATTTCAACCAGGGCCAGGGTCCGCTTCGGACTTACTGCGGCGGCCTCGCGTACAACATGAACTCCGCCGGGCAACACCCGAACGGTGGCGTCGTTGTCTGGCGCTCCGATGACGGTGGCAGTACCTGGAGCGGCTCATCCATCGTCGCCGAAATTTCCGGTGCGCACACGTATGACAAGCCGACGATTGCGGTGTCGTGGCAAACGGGCTCATTCGACGGCCATGGACCATCGGTGGGGAACGTATACGTGGCCTGGGTAGACGTTACGAGTGTGAATGATCGCATTCTGTTCAGCCGGAGTCTCGACGGCGGCTTGACGTGGAGCGCCCCGCTGACGATTGCGACCGGATATGTGCATACGCCGCAGATAGTCGTGCCCGGCAATACGGGGCGGGTGTTCGTTTTGTATGCGCGTTACGACACTTCGAACACGAGGGTCAACAGTATCGAGATGGTCCGGTCGCTCGATCTCGGGGTGACATTCAGCGCTCTCCCGACACTGAACAACACGCGCATGCTCGGGCCGGGAACCGACCACCTCAACGGCAACCGTGCGCGTTCCGTCTTTCAGGCACGCTATAACCCTGCGATCGGGCTGCAGGTCGTCTGGCATGGCGAGGACGAGGGTACTCCGGCAACTCGCTCCGATATCTATTATGCCTCCTATGACGGAGCCTGGACGTCAAGAAACCTGACACCCGCCGCGCCCGGCGACCAGTGGAACCCGGCTTTCGATTTCGACAATGCCCATAACGCGGTCATCACCTGGCTAGACCGCCGCAACGACCCGCAGAACAACCTGCTTTACCAGCCCTTCTTCATGAAGATCAACTCGAGTGGCGCGACGCTTCAGGCGCCAGCGCCGCTATCGGCAACCGCCTCCGACCCGTCACAGTACACGCTGAGCCCGAGTGTCGGTGAGTATCTCGACAGCTGGTTCTTCAATTACACCACGGGCGCGAAATGGGTTTCGGTCTGGCCACAGGTCAAGGGAGCGTCCTGGGGAGATATCGAGGCGACACAGATCATCGCCAGCGGCACGCCGCCGAGTATTGCACTCTCTGCCCAGACCAACCCCGGCAATACGACCAGTGTCAACCTGACCTGGACCCCCGCGAGCATGACGGTCACCGGCTACGACATTTATCGCGGAACGAATCTGGCGAATCTGCAGCTCATTGCCACGACGACGGCCACTTCGATGACCGACACCGGGCTGACCCCGAATACGACGTTTGTTTACAGGGTCGTCGCCGTTGGGCCGGGGACCATCCTGGGGAGCAACAACGACGTCGCCACGACAATCAACTGGCTGACGGCGCCGGCGGTCGGCACGGTTGTTATCGCGCAGCAGTTCACCGAGTTGAGGCAGGGCATCGACTATGTACGTGCAGCCGCGGGTCTTTCGACAGGCGGATGGACCGAAACCATCGCGCCGGGAGTCGTGATCCGGGCCGCGCACATGAACGAGATGCGCGACAGGCTGGAAGCAGCACTGTCGGCTCTCGATGCACCACCGCCGGTTTATCAATACTCCGATCCTGTTCCCGGGGTGTCGTTGATTCGCTATCGGGATGTGAAAGACCTTCGCGACAAAGTTCATTGACGGTCCGCAGATCGTCATAAGGAGAAACGATGATGTCTCAACGTTCGAGTTTCGCCGCTGCTGCCCTGCTCATCGCAACGCTGTCTTTCAGCACTCATGCAATTGCCCAGTGCAACTGGACACCGTCCACATCAACGATCACGGAGACCTGTGGCAGCATCGGAATCGGGACCGCCTCGCCCGTGAATCTTCTCGATGTTCGTTCTGCACCGAACACGCCCGCGTTCATGAGCTTCGGGTCTTCGGACACAAGCCACTTCATGTGGATGTACAACGGCGCACTGGGGGACCATGAGGCGATCGGCTGGAAGACCGGCGACGATATGCGTTTTGGAACGGTTACGGGCATTACGCCGGGGAGTCCGTTCTCCGAGAAAGTGCGTATCAAGAACTCTGGAAACGTGGGCATTGGGATGACGGCTCCGGCAGCGAAGCTCGACGTGGCCGGGAACATCCATTCCACGGGCGATATCACCGCCGACGGAGCGTTGTACGCGAAATATCAGGACGTCGCCGAATGGGTGCCGGCGTCGGTCGACATGCAGCCCGGTACGGTCGTGGTGCTGAATCGCGCACGGGACAATGAAGTTGCACCATCGGCGAATGCGTATGACACGGCCGTCGCCGGCGTGGTCTCTGCGCAGCCCGGTGTAGTCCTCGGCGAAGGAGGACCTTCCAAAGAGCAGGTTGCGACAACTGGACGCGTGAAAGTGAAAGTCGACGCAAGCACGCGTTCCATCCACGTCGGCGATCTCCTGGTTACCAGCGCAAAACCAGGCATGGCGATGGCCTCTCAGCCCGTGGACATCGGTGGAATCGCGATGCATCGTCCCGGCACGCTCATTGGTAAAGCGCTGCAGCCTCTGGACGGCGGCACAGGCGAGATTCTCGTTCTCCTTTCACTACAGTAGGACCGGGAGGCAAAGATCATCGGAATTCCTGAAAGCCGTAGTACCATCCAGACATCACTAGTCTGGAGAGTCCGTTGAAGACCGCATTTCGCCCTGTCGATCGAACGCTGACCGCGTTCCGATTCGATGAGTTCACGTTCGACTGCAATTCGCGAATGCTGCGTCGCGGCGCCGCCGAACAGCATCTTTCGCCCAAAGCGCAGCATCTCCTCCAACTGCTGTTGGCGGCCTGCCCGCGAGCGTTATCGAGGGAAGAGCTCTATGACGCACTCTGGCCGTCGACGTTCGTCTGTGAAACGAACATGGCCGGCGTCGTTCGGGAGGTTCGCCGCGCGCTCGGCGACGACGCACGGGAATCGCAGTACATCCGGACCGTCCATGGCTTCGGCTACGCGTTCTGTGGCGACGTCGTGGCAGTGCAACCGGAGCGGAGTCCGGTTTCTGCGATGCTGGTATGCGAGGGACACCGCTATCCGCTGCGGGAGGGAGAGAATCTCGTCGGCCGCGCGCACGATGGCTGCGTCGTGCTCAACGACGCTACGGTGTCTCGCCGGCACGCCGTCATCTCCATCAGCGATGGTGAAATGTGGGTCCAGGACCTCGACAGCAAGAACGGCACTTACGTCGATCAGCAGAAAGTCACTCGTTCCCGGCTGATGCATCGGACGCGGATCGGCTTCGGCGCAGTCAATGCTTCGATCATCCGCCGCGATCTTTCGTCGACGCAGTCGCTGCGGCTGCGATATGCAGGCGACGGAGCGTCTCCCGAGTGGGTGACCACTTCCTGAGTCTGCCTGCGGACTTTGGTCGTGGACGTCCGTCGCAAGCGGAACGTACCAGAGCTCATGCGACGGTACGTTCTGCTCCTCGCACTTTTCCTCACGCATGCGATCGCGGCGGCGGAACGTCCGCCGGTCTCCGAGTACGAACGATTTCTGCTGCCGGTGTACGGCACGTTCAACGGCGCGAACGGGGCGCGCTGGACGACGTCGTTGTGGCTGCGCAACGAGGGCGATGCGCCGGTCGACGCGTTTCCGCTTTCGCCGACGTGCGTCAGCTCGTTTCTCTGTTTCGCGATGATGCGGCCGTATCCCGCGTTCGAGCCACGGATGACCGGATATCACGGTCTCCCGTTCATCGGGCCGTTTCGGGCCGGCACGCCCAGCGCGACCGGCCAGTTTCTATATGTCGAGCGAGCCCGCGCGCATCAGCTTTCCGTGCAGCTGCACATTCGCGATGCCAGCCGGAGCCGTTCGCTTTCCACCAGGCTTCCGGTCGTGCGCGAGTCCGAGTTCCTGACGGGGACGCAGAACATCCTCGGCGTGCCGGTCTCGATTCTCAGCCGGATCAGTCTGCGCATCTACGAGCTCGACTCGCGCCCGTCGAGCGAGTTCCTCGTGCGGTTCTGGGACGTTCTTCCGGTCGAGACGCACGGGCCGGTGATTTGGAGTGAGATTCGCTTCTTCGGTGAAGTGCGCATGAAGACCTCTTACGAGGGCGGCGAACAATGCGGATTTCTCTACGGTTGTCCGGCCGTCCCGTATCGCCCCGGGTTCGGCGAGATCCCGAGCCTGCTCGGCGCGGTGCCGTCGCTGTACGACGCCGCGGCGCGACCTGATGGCGTGCGCATCGAGATCGTTCCGCTCACGGAAGGGGTTCGTTACTGGCCCCTCGTGAGCAGCACGGATGACGAAACGAACTTCGTGACGATCTTCACGGCGCGGTGACGGCTCGCGGTCAGGTAAGATCGCGGGCATCCGAGACGCCCTCTTTTCGCCCGTCGTCCGATTCGCGGAAGCGTTCGCGCAGGCGCCGCCCTCGGCGTCGGCGCGGCGCGTGAAGCCGCTGCGGCGGGTGACGCGGTGGGCGATGCCGCGGCGCGATCCTTCGATCGCGCGGCTGACCGAGGACGAGCGCGCGGTGATGGCCGCGGCGTGGGAAGGGCGGTCGAAGTCGGAGGCGGGGGCGGTGAACGCGTTCGAGCACATCGCCCGCGCGCTCGAGCTGCTCGAGGCTCCGGCGGCGGTGGTGCGGCTCGCGCGGCGGGCGATCGCGGACGAGCGGCGGCACATCGAGATCGGCAGGCGCGTCGCATCGGCGTACAGCGGCATCGAGTTGCCGCAGCCGCGGCTGCGCACGGTCCGCGCTCCGGTCTATCGCGGCGCGAGTCCGCGCGTGCAGGCACTGCTGCGCGTCATCGGCCAGTGCTGTTTCAACGAGACGACCGCGTGCGCGTACGCGCGTCATGCGCTTTCGATCGCCACCGCGCCGCTCGTGCGCGCGGCGTTGCGCGAGATCACGGCGGACGAGATCGATCACGCGCGCGTCGGGTGGGCGGCGCTCGCGGCGGCACCGCCGCAGCTGCGCAACGACATCGCGGCGTGGATTCCGTCGATCATCGAGTCGCACCTCGCGGGGTGGCACAAGGCGATGGTCGAGTGGCCGGCGACGCTGCGCACGCACGGCATGCCGCCACGGCGCGATGCGGTGCGGGTGGTCGATCGCACGCTCGAGGATCTGATCCTGCCGGGACTCGCAGACTTCGGCGTTCCGGTGCGGTACATTGCCGGGTGATGCTGCCCCCGCGCCTCGCAGCGCTCATCGCCGTCGTCTTCTGGGGGATTTCGTTCGTGGCGACGAAGGCGGTGCTGCGCGAAGTCTCGCCGGTCACGCTGATCTTCACGCGCTTCGCGATCGGCGCGGTCGTGCTGCTGCTGATCGTGCGCGAGCTGCCGCCGCGCGAGGCGTGGCCGTCGCTGGCGCTGATGGGATTCATCGGTGTGTTCGTGCATCAGATGCTGCAGGCGTTCGCATTGACGATGACGACCGCGATGAGCACGGGCTGGCTGATCGGCGTGACGCCGATCTGGTCGGCGGTGCTGGCCGCGATCTTCCTGCGCGAGCGTTTCGGTCTCTGGAAAGTGATCGGGCTCCTCGGCGGGTTCGCCGGCGCGCTGCTGGTGGTGACGCGCGGTGATTTCAGTCCGCGCGTGTTCGGCCGTCCGTCGACGCTCGGCGATCTGCTGATCCTGATCAGCACGGTCAACTGGGCGATCTATACCGTGGTCGGACACAGGACCATCCGCCGCATCGGCCCGCGCCGCGCGACGTCGGGCGCGATGCTGTTCGGTGCGGCGATGCTGGCGCCGTTCTTCGTCGCGCAGCGCGGCTGGCGGCAGATCCCGAACCTGACGCCGGCGGGCTGGGGCGCGCTGCTGTTTCTGGCGATCGGCTGTTCCGCGCTCGGGTATCTGTTCTGGTATGGCGCGCTGGAGCGCGTCGAGGCGTCGCGCGTGGCGTCCCTGCTGTACGCGGAGCCGCTCGTGACGTTCGCGGCAGCGGTGCTGCTCCTCGGCGAGCGCATCAGCGCGATCACCGTCATCGGCGGCGCGCTCGTCCTCGTCAGCGTCGTCCTCACGCAGTACGCACCTGGCGCAGCGCCTGCTGTGCAACAGAAGTCAGAGGAGGCAGCATGATTCGTCGGCTCATCATTACCAGTTTCGCGGCGCTGATCGCGTTCGCGTGCGCGACGCCGCGGGCGTCCGAGGCGGACAACGAAACCGAGGAACCGCGGTCGCGGTACTCGGCGGATTCGGGGGCGCTGCCGGTGGGCGCGATTCCGGAGGGGACGCTGCGCGATCGCGATCGGCAGCGCGATGTCGGGTTGTCGATCGACTATCCGACCAGCGCGGGTCCGCATCCGCTGATCATCTTCTCGCACGGCTTCGGCGGCTCGGGGCGCGGCTATGTCGGACTGAGCTCGCACTGGGCGAGCAACGGCTACGTCGTCATCAAGCCGACGCATGTCGCCAGCGCGCGTCTCGCGGACATCACGCCGTCGAGCTTCGCCGACCGCGTCGCTGACGTGAAATTCGTGATCGACTCGATTCCGGCGATCGAACAGAAGTATCCGGAGCTGCAGGGAAAGATCGACGCGACGCGCATCGGCGTCGGCGGACACTCCCTCGGCGCGCTGACGGCGATGTTGATCGCGGGCACGCGCACGTTTCCCGGCCCGCGCAGCTACGCCGATCCGCGCGTGAAGGCGGTGGTGGCGATGTCGCCGCAGGGGCCGCGCGAGAGCTGGGGACTCACGAAAGACTCGTGGGCCGAGGTGCGGACTCCGGTGATGTACATGACGGGAGATCGCGACAAAGGCATCGACGACAGCGAGACTCCGGAGTGGCGCCGCGAAGCCTTCGAGCTCTCCGCGCCCGGCGACAAATGGCTCGTGTTCATCAACGGCGCGGGGCATCTCGCGTTCACCGGCCGCCTCGGCGTGATGCCGGAGGAAGGCATGAGCCCGGCGCCCATGCCCGATGCCAACGATCCGTACGCGACCAACCGCCAGGACCCGCGCACCCCCCGCCGGACCTACGCCGACCCGGTGCGCGCCGTCTCGGGCACCATCAAGGCGGTGTCGCTCGCGTTCTGGGACGCGTACCTCCGCGGCGACGCGGCGGGGAAAGAGCAGCTGGAGAAGGCGCAGGAGCGGAACGGCGTCGAAGTGAAGTCGAAGTGACCAAAGCCACCATTCGGGACACCAATCCCGACTGATGGCGCAGTATCATTCCCTCCTTAATGTCCGATCTCCCGGTCGACCCGGAGACTTCACTGCACACCGCCTGGACCACGACGCTCGACGCGACGGGCGGTCTGGAGCGGAAGCTCGCCGAGCAGCGGCTGCAGAGCGAGCAGCTCCGGCTGCTCGGGACGGCGGTGCATGTCGCGAACTCCGGCATCGCCATCCTCACGCCGGCGGTGGAGGCGATCGGTCCGCGCGTCGCCTTCGTCAACGACGGCTTCTGCGCAATGTACGGGCGGCGTCGGGACGACATCATCGGGCAGTCGCCGGTGATCTTCGGCATCGTCGAGCGGCACCGCTCGATTTCGGCCGCGCTGCTCCATCACGTATTCGAGACGCGGCCGTTCGAGGCCGAGGCGACGGCGCAGCGCGCGGACGGCTCGGAGCTCGAGATCTCGCTGCAGCTCGTGCCGGTCGAGGACGCGGGACAGCTCACGCACTGGGTCGCGTTCGTGCGCGACATCACGACGGAGAAGACGCAGGTCGTCTCGCTGCGCCACCAGGCGACGCACGACGGACTCACCGGCCTCGCGAATCGCACGCTGCTCTTCGACGCACTCGAGAGCGCGATCGCGGCGGCGCGCGAGCGTGGCTCGATGCTGGCGCTGATGCTGATGGACCTCGATCGCTTCAAGGAAGTGAACGACACCTTCGGCCATCACTTCGGCGACACGCTGCTGCGGCAGGTCGCGTTCCGATTGCAGAACCAGTTGCGCGGCAACGACATGGTCGCGCGTCTCGGCGGCGATGAATTCGCGATCGTCGTGCCCGATGCGCCCGACGCGAACGCCGTCGCGTCGTCGGCGCGGCGCATCCTGAACGCGCTCGAACTGCCGTTCGTCATCGAGGGGCAGGTGCTCGACGTCGGAGCGAGCATCGGCATCGCGCTCTATCCGACGCATGGCACCGACGTCCGCTCGCTCATGCGCGGCGCAGACGTGGCGATGTACGCGGCGAAGCAGACCCAGAGCGGCTACAGCTTCCTGCAGCGCGAAGCCGACACGCGCACGCCCGATCAGCTCGCGCTCGTGGCCGAGCTGCGCGTAGCGATCGAGCGCGATCAGCTCGAGCTCTACTACCAGCCGAAACTGCATCTCCGCAGCGGCCTCGTGACGCGCGCGGAAGTGCTGGTGCGCTGGAACCATCCGCAGCGCGGCTTCCTCGCGCCCTGGCAGTTCATCCCGCTCGCGGAGCGGACGGGACTCATTCGGCCGCTGACGGACTGGCTGCTCAGCAACGCGCTCGCGCAATGCCGCCGCTGGCAGGACGCCGGCGCGCCGGTGCACGTCGCGGTGAACATCTCCGCGAAGAGCCTGCTCGATCAGGAGCTGCCGCGGAAGGTACAGAGCGCGCTCGATCGCTGGGCCGTCGATCCGCGCTTCCTGAAGATCGAGATCACGGAGAGCAGCATCATGGCCGATCCCGCGCACGCGCTGGCGATCCTGTCGATGCTGCAGTCGATGGGCGTGCGGCTGTCGGTCGACGATTTCGGGACGGGCTATTCGTCGCTGACGCATCTGCGCGAGCTGCCGATCGACGAGATCAAGATCGACAAGTCGTTCGTGGGACAGATGACGACGAGCGACGCCGACGCGGCGATCGTGCGGACGGTGATCCATCTCGCGCACGACCTCGGCAAACAGGTCTGTGCCGAGGGGGTGGAAGACGAGGCGACGTGGCGGATGCTGGGCGAGCTCGGATGCGATCTCGCGCAGGGCTACTGGATCGCGCGCCCGATGCCCGCGAGCGAGCTCACACGCTGGCTCGACGACACGTCGTGGGGACTGAAGAGGCCAGGCGCGTTCAGTCGGTCTTCGATTTGACCCTGACCTTCGCGGTCACGCGCTCGATCCGCTTCAGCTCGCGGTTGATCTCGCGCTTGCTCGGACCGAAGGGGAACGTCCCCGGGCGGTAGGCGATCGGTGTTCCGGTGAGCGCGAACGCATCCGGCCACTCGCGCGAGGTCGTGAAGCGCGTGCCGGGCAGCGGCATCATGAGCTGGGGAAAGCTCCAGCGCGTGCCGAGGGCGACGAAGCGGATCGCGCCGTCCTCGAACCGCAGCCCCCGCTGGACTTCCCGCTCCGCCTCCACCACGATCCGGAGCAGCGTCGGCCGCGAATAGTCGGCCTCCTGCGCCAGCGCGGCGGTGGTGAGCAGAAGGGCGGTGAGTACGGTGGCGGCTCTCATGGTCGTTTGACGGTCCTGAATGCTAATACGTTCCTCTAATGCAAGAACATGGGCATGCCCATCACCTCGGCCACCTTCGGCCGGTATTCGCTCGCGTCGTAGAAGCGCGTGACGTCGACGCGTTTCTTCGCCTGGCCGGTGACGCCGAGCGGCACGGCGGTGTAGCGGCCGTCGACGACGGCGACCATGCAGCCGGGTTGCTGGCGGCGGACCATGTCGGCGGCGAGGGCGCCGTAGTTCTTGGCCACGATCAGGTCGAGTGAGTCGGGGGCGCCGGAGCGCATGAGGTAGGCGAGGCGCTGGTAGATGACTTTGTCGCGGCCGCGCTTTTCCAGGTATTCGGCGAACATGCCGCCGATGCCGCCGAGCTTGCGCTGGCCGGCGGAGTCGGGATCGCCGGTCTCGATCGTCACGCCGCTCGTCGTGCGCGCGCCCTCGGACACCGCGACGACGGCGTAGTTGCTGGGGTTGTCGAGCTTGTCCCGGCAGAGCATCTGATACAGCTCTTCCATGTCGAACGGCACCTCGGCGATGACGGCGCGGTCGACGCCGGCGAGGTACGACGCCAGCAGGCAGGTCTCGCCGGAGTTGCGTCCGAACAGCTCGACGACGAGGAAGCGCTCGTGCGAGCCGGCGCTGGTGCGGAGGTCGTTGATGAACATGACCGAGCGGGTTACGGCGGTCGAGAAGCCGAGGCAGTAGTCGGTGCCGAAGACGTCGTTGTCCATCGTCTTCGGGATCGCGATCATCGGCACGCGCTCCTCGTGCAGCCGCCGCGCGAAGGTGAGCGTGCCGTCGCCGCCGAGGGCGACGAGGTAATCGAGATTGAGGAACTCGATCACCTGCAGCGTGGCCTCGGTGAGGTCATACCGTCCGCGCTCGTCGGGCTTGCCCTTCTGATCCTGCAGATGCGGCGGGATGTGCTCTTCCTTGAGGATCTCGGGATTGATGCGCGAGGTGTGCAGCATCGTGCCGCCGGTGCGATCGATCGCGCGCGTGTTTGCGCGCGTCAGCGGCAGGATCCATTCCGAGTTGTCGGCGGCGGGATCGGGAATGATGTTGATCAGCGCGGTCCAGCCGCGGCGCAGCCCGAGGATCTCGCAATCCTCGTCGAGCATGCGCCAGACGAATGATTTGATGGCCGCGTTCAGACCGGGAACGTCGCCGCCGCCGGTGAGGATGCCGATGCGCTTCATGGCATGCGCTTTTGTGCGTTGCTCTCTCCCTCCGGAAAGAAAACCACTTTCAGCGCTTCGTGTCGATCGAACTTCGCGATTCCCTCGTGAAAGTCCTGCAAAGAATCGTACGTGGCCTGCACGACCCACTCCACGTCGAGCCCCGAGCGCAGCAGCGCGAGCGTGCGCTGCCAGGTCGAGTACATGCGCCGGCCGATGATGCCGTGCAGGGTGACGCCCTTGAAGATGACGTTGCGCGTGTAGTCGTCAATGGTGACGGAGTGCCCCGCCGGCAGGCCGAGGAGCGAGAGCGTGCCGCCCATGCGCACGATCTCGAGCGCGAAGTTGATTGCCGCCGAGGAGCCGGACATCTCGCAGACGACGTCGACGCCGACGCCTTCCGTGATGGCGCTGATGGCCTTCTTCACCTCGGCGGTCGGAGTCGTGCGGACGTTGAACGCGTGGAAGTTCGCGAAGTCGCGGGCGGCGGCCCAGCGTCGCGCGGTCTCGAGCGCGTCATCGCTGATGTCGGTGACGATCACGACCGACGCGCCGCTGTGCTCCGCGATCGCCGCGGTCATCGCGCCGATCGGACCGAAGCCGGTGATGGCGACGCTCTTCCCGGCGAGGTCCACGACCTGCGTCGTATGCACCGCGTTGCCCAGGGCGTCGAGGAACGCGCCGACGCGCAGCGGCACGTACGGCGGCAGCTTCACGACATTCGACGCCGGCACCTTCACGTACTCGGCGAACGCGCCGTCCTCGTGCAGGCCGTAGATCCGCGTGCGGACGCAGATGTGGCCATTGCCGGAGCGGCACTGCGCGCACTCGCCGCAGATCACGTGCATCTCCGCGGAGACGTAGTCGCCGATCGCGAGCTCACCTTCGTGGCTCCGCTGCGCGCCCTCGCCGAGCTCCTCGACGAAGCCGCAGAACTCGTGGCCGTAGACGCGCGGCGGCTGCACCGAGTCCTGGATCGACGGATCCCAGTGATAGATGTGTTTATCGGTCCCGCAGATCGCCGCGGCGCCGACGCGAATCAGCACCTCGCCGGGGCCGGGCTTCGGAACGGGACAGTCGCGGATTTCGGTCCCCGCGGGACCGTCGGCTGGAGCGCTTTTGACGACGGCAATCATGAGGCGCGCGTGATGCTATCACGCGTGCTGCGCCGCTCTTTTTCGCACGAGTTTTCGCACCGCGCGCAGGGCCGAGTCCGTCCACTGCTCGATCGCCGGCGTCTCTTCGACGGAGACCGTGCGCGTGCCGGAGGGGAGGTCGGCGATGAACTGCGAGATCGCCCAGACCATGGCCTGCGGATCGCGGACGAACAGATCCTTGTGCACTCCGCCCTCGACGACATGGATGCGTTTCATCGCCGTACAGGCATCGTAGAGTTTGTGGGCCATCCAGCAGGGACAGGTCGGGTCGTCGCTGCCGTGCAGGATCAGCAGCGGCACCTGGAGGCGGCGAATGACGTCGATGGTCTCGAAGACGTCGGTGCCGGCGAGCAGATGGACGGGGAGTTTTTTCCAGGCGACGCGCGCGAGATCGCGGAGGTTGGTGAACGTCGACTGCAGGATCAGCGCGTCGAACGGATGGCGGCGGATGACCTGCGCCGCGACCGCGCCGCCGAGGGAGTAGCCGTAGAGGATCGAGCGCAGATGCTTCGGACGGATCTGCTCGTGAAAGCGCGAAGCGGTGATGCCGTCGGAAACGACGCCGCCGAACGACGCGCGTCCGCTGCTCTTGCCGAAGCCGCGATAGTCGAAGAAGAGGACATTGAACCCGGAGTCGAGCAGATGCGCGATCACGTCGGCGCTGGTCGTGAGATTGCCGGTGTTGCCGTGACAGAACACCGCCGAGGCTCTCGGCTTTTCGGAGCGGCAATACCAGGCGTGGAGCGTCTCGCCGTCCGGCGTATCGATCCAGTGCTCCTCGACGACGCCCGGCGGAATGCCGTAATCCGTGGGGTTCCAGGAGATGAGCGGCTGGCGGGAGGGGGCGAAGAGCTGCGTGCGGCGGAAGATACGGCGTCCGATCTCGGCGCCGGCGAGCGCTCCGCCGATGAGCAGCGGCAGAGCGACAACATCAGCCAGCGAACTTCGCTTGCGTCTGCGCATGATTCATTATGGCACCATGTACGTCGAATCACGCACGCGCGTGCGCTATAAGGAAACCGACCAGATGGGCATCGCCCATCATTCGAATTATCTGGTCTGGTTCGAGATCGGCCGCACCGATTTCTGCCGCGCCACCGGCATTTCCTACGCCGAGATCGAGCGCCGCGGCTACATCCTCGTCGTCACGGAAATCAGCTGCCGCTTCCGGACACCCTTCCGTTATGACGAAGAGGTGCTGATCCGTACGTCCGTCTCCGCGATCGCCAGCCGTTCGATCCGTTTCGCCTACGAGCTGTTTTCCGCCGGCAGCGAGGATCTGCACGCGAGCGGGTTCAGCTCGCATTTGTGGCTGGATCTGGCGACGCGGAAGCCGGTGGTTGGGGATGCGGAGGTCATTGCGGCCTTCAGGAGTGCGGCGCACTCCTAGAGTTTCATATACCCGCCCTTCAAATACGCCTCCGGGTTGGCCGCGAACATCCGTTTGCTGGCCTCGGTCGAGAAGTAGTAGATCTTGCCCTTGTACTCGAACGTGGGTGTCGTTGCGCGGATGGAGATCTTGCTGCCGTCGATCGGGTCCATGGCGATGGCGGGTGAGAAGGGGAGCGCGGCGCGGACCTGTTCGTCCTCGGGCGAAAAGACGACCGCCTTCGGCGTCTCCCACGCCAGCGCCTTCGGCTTCGGCGGCGGCGCCTCGTCGCTCAGCACCGGCGGCGGATCGATCACCGATGGCCGCGGCTGCACGGAGTCGATCGTGCGCAGCTCGGCGCGCTGGGCGGACGTTTGCTGCGGGGGAGCATCCGAGCAGGCGGCGGATGCGAGCAGTGCGAGTGCGAGAAGGCGCCTCATCGGTGGGGGCTACTGCTAGTGTGGTGCCCGGGACTGGAATCGAACCAGCACTCCCGTGAAGGAACAGGCTCCTGAAACCTGCGCGTCTACCAATTCCGCCACCCGGGCTCGAGGTTGGGGGATTCTAGTGGCGTCTTGCGGAATGTCAATTGCCTGCTGCAAATTCCAGACGCGATGCTTCCCACCTCCGACCGAAACGAATATCCTGACTCATCGATGTCAGCTCCTTCGAACGAGGTCGCGCCCACCGTGCTCGAGCGCGTTTCGGACGAGATCTGGAACCTTCCGAACGCGCTGACGCTCTTCCGCATCTTCCTCGTTCCCTTCCTCGTGGTCGTGCTGCTGACGAAGTTCACGGGACGCGAGTACGTCGGCCTCGGCATCTTCCTCCTCGCCGCCGGCACCGACTTCCTCGACGGCTACCTTGCGCGGCGGCAGGGCAAGATCACGCGGCTCGGGACGCTGCTCGATCCGATCGCCGACAAGCTGCTGACGTCGGCCGCGTTCATCTCGCTGGTGGAGATGGATCCGAATCACGTCCCGGCGTGGATCGTCGTGATCATCATCGGCCGCGAGTTCGCGGTCTCCGGACTCCGCTCGATCGCCGCGCAGCAGAACGTCGTGATCCCGGCGTCGCCGCTCGGCAAGGGGAAGCTGATCTCGCAGGTGATCGCGATCTCGCTGCTGATCCTCGGCTACGAGCTCGGCGAGCTGCGTCTCACCGGCACGATCGCGCTCTGGGCGGTGATGCTCTTCGCGCTCGCGTCGGGCATCGACTACTTCATCAAGTTCACGCGCGTCGTGATCCGCGGCTCATCCCGCCAGTAGGCGATAGACGTCGTTCCGGCGCATCCCGAATTTTTCCGCCACCGCTTTCACCGCGTCGTTGCGGCGCATGCCGCTCTCGCGCAGGCGCTCGAATTCCGCGCGCAGCGTGTCGGGCGACACTTCCTCGGCCACGCGCGCCGGCGCGCCGAAGACGAGCGTGATTTCGCCATACACGCGGTCGCGCGCTCGCAGCGTGTCGAGCACCGCGGTGATCGTGCCGGTGAGGATCTCCTCGTGCATCTTCGTCATCTCGCGCGCGACCGCGACTTCGGTGTCGCCGAGGACTGCGAGCGCGTCTTCGAGCGACGCCACGACGCGCTCGGGAGACTCGTACACGATCACCGTGTGCCCGAGCTCCGCGGCGCGGCGATAGAAATCGAGACGCTCGCCCTGGCGATGCGGCGTGAAACCGAGGAAGGTGAAGGGGAGGGGCGCGATCCCGCTGGCCGCGAGCGCGAGCACGCCCGCGAACGGACCGGGAATCGGCTCGACGCGCAGACCGCGCTCGCGCGCGAGCTGCACGATGCGATAGCCGGGATCGGAGATCACCGGCATCCCGGCGTCGCTCACCAGCGCCAGCGTTTCGCCGCGCTCGATGCGCCCCACGAGCATCGCCGCCTTCTCGTCCTCGTTGTGCTCGTGATAGCTGTCGGTCGGCCGCTCGATGCCGAAATGCGTGAGGAGCTTCCGCGTGTGCCGCGTGTCCTCGCACAGAATCAGATCCGCTGACTTCAACGCCTCCACCGCGCGCGGCGGCATGTCGGAGAGATTGCCGAGCGGCGTGCCGACGATCAGGAGCTTGCCGCTCATCGCGACGCGAAGCTCCTCGACAGCAGGATCGCCGCGCTGGACGCGACATTCAGCGACTCGACGCGATCCGACATCGGAATCGCGATCGCGCTTGCCGCGCGGCGGAGCTCGTCCGACACGCCCGCGCCCTCGTTGCCGAAGACGAGCACCGCGTCGCGGGCGGGCGGGTCGGCGGTCGCGCCGTGCATGTCGGCGACAACGAGCGGCACCTGCGCGTCGAGCAGCTCGCGCGGGGTGATGCTCGCGACCGGCACGTTCAGGATCGCGCCGGCCGACGCGCGGATCGCCTTCGGTCCGAACGGATCGGCGCAGCCGGGAAGGAGCAGAACGCCCGCGGCATCGAATGCCGCGGCCAGACGCACGATCGTGCCGACGTTCCCCGGATCCTGCACGCCATCGAGCGCGATGGCGATGGTGTCGCGACGCCCGAGGATGTCGCGGGCGTTCGTGACGGGGCGCTCGAAGAGTGCGATGACGTTCTGCGGGTTTTTCGTTTCCGAGAGCGCATCGAACAGCTCAGCAGTGAGCTCGATCTCCTGCTGCGCAACCGCGTGACCGCGTGACCGCGCAACCACCGCCAAAGGCCTCCATCCGGCGGCAATCGCGTCCGCAACCTGCTTCGGTCCCTCGAGCGCGATCTCGCCGGCGTGGTCACGGATGGCCTCGCGAATCCGGCGGAAGAGCGGATTCTGCCGGCTGCTGATCGCTTTCTTCATTAGAATGCGCCGCCGATGATACTGAAGCTGATCAAGATCGCCACCGCCAGTGCCGTCAAGGCCTCTCCCTGGTCCGCGCTGTGGACCTTTCCGAGCATCATGGCCTCGGCGTTCGTCATCGCCTGGGGTGCCGAGGCGGCGCAGTTTCTGATCTCGCAGGGGCTTGCGCTCGCGATCCTCGCGTGGCTGCAGACGCTCCCCGAGTTCGCGGTCGAAGCGGTCATCGCCTGGAACGCCGGCAAGGATCCGACGCAGACGCATCTCGCGATCGCGAACTTCACCGGCAGCCTGCGCCTCCTCGTCGGCCTCGGATGGCCGATGATCTACTTCGTCGCCGCCGCGTTCGGATGGAAGCGGCAGCGCCGCTTCGTGACGCTGCACCTCGAGCGCGAGCACTCCGTCGAAGTCTTCGGCCTGCTGCTGCCGATCCTCTACTTCATGTTCATCTGGTGGAAGGGATCGCTGGCGCTGTGGGACGCGTTCCCGCTCGCGGCGTTCTACTTCCTGTATCTCTTCGTGCTGTGGAAGATCCCGCCGCAGGAGGAGACCGAGGAGTCGCTCGAGGACCTCGGCACCGTCCCGCGGAAGATCCTCTCGCTGGAGCCGCGCATGCGCAACGCGGCGATCTGGGCCTGCTTCATCACCGGCGGCGTGATCCTCTACCTCTCCGCGCACCCGTTCCTGAACTCGATGCTCGCCATCGCCAACACGATGGGCATCTCGACGTTCGTCTTCGTCCAGTGGGTCGCGCCGTTCCTCTCCGAGTTCCCCGAAAAGATCAGCGCGTTCTACTGGGCGCGCAAGGTCAACACCGCCAGCGTCGCGCTGATGAACATGGTGTCGTCGAACATCAACCAGTGGTCGATCCTCTCGGCGATGATCCCCATCCTCTTCGTGATCAGCGCGGGGGAGATCCGGCCGCTGGAGTTCGACGAGATGCAGCGTCACGAGATCCTGCTGACCATCCTCCAGAGCTTCCTCGGATTTCTGCTGCTGCTGAATCTCGAGCTGGTGATGTACGAGGCGCTGATCCTCTTCACCTTCTGGATCGTGCAGTTCTTCTTCCCGTCGATCCGCGAGCAGATGATCTGGGTGTACACCGCCTGGTGCGCGTTCGAGATCGTGAAGCTGCTGCTCGCGCGCAAGGCTCCGCCAGCGTGGACGGGACTCGTGCACACCTGGAAGGCGCGGTTCGAAGGATAATGTCCGTACGCCAATGACCACGACCAGCGCCCGATCGACTATCCGGCTCACGCAGCGCGTGGCGGCGATGCAGGAGTCGCCGACGCTCGCGGTGCTCAACCGCGCGACGGCGCTGATCGCGCAGGGCGTGGACGTCGTCGACTTCGGACCGGGCGAGCCCGACTTCGCGACGCCGCGCTCCGTCTCGGAAGCAGGCAAGCGCGCGATCGATCGCGGCTTCACGAAGTACACGAACGCGAGCGGGACGAAGGCGCTGCGCGAGGCGATCGCCGCGCGCTACAACAAGCGCTACGGCTCGTCGCTCGCGATCGAGCACGTGATCGCCGGCTGCGGCGGCAAGCAGGAGCTGTTCAATCTCGCGCTCGCGCTCGTGCACGACGGCGACGAGGTGATCATCCCCACGCCGTACTGGGTCAGCTTTCCCGATCAGGTGGCGTTCGCCGGCGGCACGCCGGTGTTCGCGCATGCGCGGCCGGAGAACAACTTCCGCCCGACGCTCGCGGATCTCGAGGCGGTGGCGACCGAGCGGACGCGCGGAGTGATCATCAACTCGCCGTGCAATCCGACCGGCGCGATGATCACCGAGGTCGAGCTCTCGCGCATCATCGAATGGTGCGTGTCGCGCGACATGTTCCTCGTCTTCGACGAGACGTACGAGCTGTTCGTCTACGACGGTAACGCGCACGTGTCGGCATTCCGCTGGTTCGAGCAGTATCCGGAGACGGTGGTGATCGTGAACTCGATGTCGAAGACGTTCGCGATGACCGGCTGGCGCCTCGGCTACGCGATCGCGCATCCCGAGATCATCGCCGCGCTCGGAAAAATCCAGAGCCACTCGACTTCGAACCCGAGCTCGATCGCCCAGCAGGCCGCGCTCGAGGCGCTGACCGGCGTCGAGGAGGACGTGCAGCGGATGCACGACGCCTATCGCGATCGCCGCGCCTGGCTCGTCCCCGCGCTCAACACCATCCCCGGCATCTGCTGCACCGACCCCGACGGCTCGTTCTACGTCTTCCCCGACATCCGCGCGTTCTACGGCAAGAAGGGCATCACCGACTCGCAGTCCTTCGCCGCGTATCTCCTCGACGAGGCGCGCGTCGCCGTCGTCCCCGGCGGCGCCTTCGGCGCCGACGACTTCGTCCGCATCAGCTACGCGACGTCGATGGAGCGCCTGCACGAAGGCGTCGCACGCATGCGCGCCGCGCTCGGCAAGCTGTGATGTGCCGGTTGCGCGGCGATTGCTAGGCGCCGCGGAATACGAGCGGAAACTCTTCCGGGTGCTCGATGGAACGGATGGAGAGATCCACGTCGAGGTCCGGCCAATAGAGATGATCGTCGCTCGGCCACTCTACGCGGGCAATCTTCGCGACAGGCGCGTCGGCGAACCACGGGAACTCGGCAAACGACACGAAGAGCTCCCGGCCGGCCAGCCAAAGCCAGAAACCATGACCGGAGATGTTCGTGACTTCAACTTCCGAAACGTTCGCGCCATGCCTTTGCGATTTCATCGGCTCGTCTTTCGATGATTTTAGCAACAGTCGTGAGCTCCCGGTCCGGTATCCCTTTGCTTTCAGCGAGCTCGATGGCTGGACTCAGCCAGAACTTCGCCTCTCCGTCGGCCGAGTAGACATGGACGTGCATCCTCGCGAAATTTTCCGGCGACCCCCGCCCGTTCCGACTCGCGGTCAACCCGAATGAAGGAGAATCTGTGAAGAAAACACTCTCGACCATGATTGCGCTCGCCCTCACGGCGACGCTGGGAATGGCGCAGACGCCGACGCCCGCGCCAACCCCGTCTGCGGTGACGCAGGCGACCTCGGATCCGATCGTCGTCGCCGCCGGCGACGTCATGATCCGCCAGTCGGAATTCGAAAACGCGCTGAAGACGCTTCCCGCGGAGTATCAGCAGTACGCGACCGGCGCCGGCAAGCGCCAGTTCGCCGACGACTATCTGCGCATGAAGCTGCTCGCCTCGCAGGGCATGAAAGCCGGACTCGACAAGGATCCGGAAGTCGTCCGCCAGCTGGGCCTGATGCGCGAGAACCTCGTCGCCAACGCACAGCTGCAGAAGATCGAAAAGAGCATCGCCGTCAGCGACGCGGACCTGCAGAAGGTCTACGACTCGAAGAAGAGCGAATACGAGCAGATCACCGCGAAGCACATCCTGATCGCGTTCAAGGGCAGCCCCGCGGCGCAGCCCGGCAAACCGGAGATCACCGAGGAGCAGGCGAAGGCGAAGGCGGAAGACCTGCGCAAGCAGATCGTCGCCGGCGCGTCGTTCGAAGAGCTCGCGAAGAAGGAATCGGATGACACCGGCTCGGGCGCCAACGGCGGCGAGCTCGGCGACTTCAACCGCGGCCAGATGGTCCCGGAGTTCGAAGCGGCCGCCTTCGCGGCGAAAGAGGGCGAGATCACCGCGCCCGTCCGCACGCAGTACGGCTACCACATCATCAAAGTCGAGAAGAAGGGCCAGACGCCGTTCAGTCAGGTCAAGGCATTCCTCGAGCGCAACGAGCGCCAGACGAAGCTGCAGGCCACGCTCGACGCGATGAAGGCCAGCGCGAACCCGACCTACAACGACAAGTACTTCACCCCGCCGGCGCCCCCCGCGCCGACGCCGGACGCTCCGGCCGCGCCGGACGCCACCAAGAAGCCATAACCTCGGTTGCGCGGTTGCGCAGTCACGCGGTAAGGCCGGTGCGAAAGCACCGGCCTTTGTTGTATCGTCTTGCGCATGGAGATTCCGTCCAAGGTCTCGATCTTCAACCGCACGCTGGAGGTCAAGGGAAAAGCCGGAACGCTGATCGCGATCAACGACTACGGCTTCTACGAAGTCGTCCTCGAGGTCCAGCAGCGCAACCACACCGTGCTCTTCCCGATCGCCGAGACCGTCGTGATCTTCAACGAGGCATTGCCGGCAGCGGCGACGGAGTTCGAGGTCGAGCGCTAACGCTCGGTCGGTTTCCCGAACAGATACGCCACGCCCACGCCGATCAGATACAGCAGGATCATCGGCACGGCGAGCGCGGACTGCGTGACCATGTCGGGAGTTGGCGTCACGATCGCGGCGATGACGAAGGCGAGGACGACGGCGTACTTGAACTTCTGCATCAGGAACGCCGGCGTGACGATGCCGAGGCGGGCGAGGAAGAAGATCAGGATCGGGGTCTCGAACACCAGACCCGTCGCGAGGATGATCATGCTCGCGAACGAAAAGTAATCGTCCACGGTGATCATCTGCTTGAACTGCCGGCCCGTTTCGATGAAGAAACTGCACGTCGCCGGCAGCAGGAAGCGATAGCCGAAGTAGCCGCCGGTGATGAAGAAGATCGACCCGAAGATGATGAACGGCGCGGCGAGGCGGCGCTCCTTCTTGTACAGTCCCGGCGCCACGAACAGCCACAGCTGATACAGCACGAACGGCGCGGCGACGAAGAGGCCGGCGAAGAACGCCACCTTCATGTACAGAAAAAACGGGGCCGTCAGACGCGTGTACGCCAGCTTGTCTCCGGGCGCCAGATACTGCGTCAGCGGCTCCTGCAGCTTCCCGTAGATCCGTTCCGCGAACGCCCAGCAGAGAAAAAATCCGCCCGCCACCGCGGCGATCGACCACATCAGCCGCTTCCGCAGCTCCTCGAGGTGATCGAGGAACGACATCTTCGGCAATTCGCGATCGGGCTCGGTTTGCGGGTCGGCGGCCATCAATACTTTCAGGCGGGCGTATCGTCGGAAGAGGGGGCGGGAATCGGGGGATCGGGGACCGGGGCGGGAGACAGGGTCTCTGGCTCAGTCCTTGATACGACCTCGAACGGAGCCATCACCGCGGGGGCGATCTTCTGGAGCTCTTCGAGCCGCACTTCGCGCTCGATCGTGCCTTTCAGATCGTCCGTCGCTTTGCGAAACTCCGCCAGCGCCTTGCCCAGCGTCCGGCCGATCTCAGGGATGCGCCGGGGGCCGAAGACGATGAGGATGACGAGAAAAACCAGGATCATCTCCTGGATGCCGAGTGAGCCAAACATGTTTCAGCGAGGTGAACAGGGTCCGCGGAACGAATACTCCGCGCCTATAATCATGTTACCCATGATCCAGGAAGCGTGACAAACAACATGGCAAAAATCACAAAAACCGACAAGTGGACCTTTTCGCTCACCCTGCTGGTCGCGCTCACCGCCGCGACGCTCATCGGCGGTCTCTACGGCAACCGCCTCTTCGGCGCGCCGCTGCAGAGCAACGACCTGCAGAAGCGGCTGAAGGAGTACACCGATCTCCTCACCGCGGTCACGAACTGGTCCGCCGAGGACATCGGCTCGGACAAGTTTGTCTACGCCTCCATCGACGGCATGCTGCGCACGCTCGATCCGCACACCTCCTTCCTCGAGCCGAAGGAGTATTCGGACATGCAGGATCGCCAGAAAGGCACGTTCTACGGCCTCGGCATCCTGGTCACGAAGCGCAACGATCAGGTCACGGTCATCACGCCGCTCGAAGGCACGCCCGCCGCGCGCCTCGGCATCCGCGCGGGTGACGTGATCTCCGAAGTCGAAGGCGTCGCCACCGAAGACCTCTCGCTCGACGAAGTCGTCAAGCGCCTCAAGGGACCGAAGGGCACGACGGTCCATATCAAGATCCAGCGCGTCGGCATCAAGGAACCGATTCCTCTGACCATCGTCCGCGCCGCGATTCCGACCAACTCGATCTCCAACGTGCTGATGATCCGTCCGGGCGTCGGCTACATCCGCATCAAGGACTTTACCTCGACGACCGTGCGCGAGCTCGACGAGGCGATCGAGAAGCTGCACGAGCAGGGGATGCAGAAGCTCGTGCTCGACCTCCGCATGAATCCGGGCGGACTCCTCGACGCCGCGGTCGGCGTCGCCGATCACTTCCTCGACAAGGGGCAGATGATCGTTTACACGAAGGGCCGCACGCCCGACTCGGCGCAGGAGTACACGGCGCCGGGCAAGCATGAGAAGTTCGATCTGCCGCTGGTGGTCCTCGTGAACCGCGGCAGCGCCTCGGCATCCGAGATCGTCGCCGGCGCGATTCAGGATCACGACCGCGGCATGGTCGTCGGCGAAACGAGCTGGGGCAAGGGTCTCGTGCAGAGCGTGTACACGCTGCAGTACGGCGCCGGCCTCGCGCTCACGACGTCGAAGTACTACACGCCCGCGGGCCGCAACATCCAGCGCGACTACAGCTCGGTTTACGACTACTACATGGCCGACGAGACCGAGAACGGTCCGGAAGTGCCGCTCGAGCAGCGCCAGAAGTTCACGACGGCGACCGGCCGCACGGTATACGGCGGCGGCGGCATCACGCCGGACGTGCTGATCAAGCAGCCGCAGCTCGCGCGGACGACGCAGCTGCTGGAAGTGCGCAGCGCGATCTTCAACTTCGCCGTCGAGTACGCGGCGAAGCATCCTGAGGTCAACAAGGAGATCGTGGTCACCCCGGCGATCATCGAAGAATTCGCGCGCTACGCCGCCGAGAAGGAAGTCGCGGCGGAGAGCGACATCCGCGACGTCCTGCAGCAGCCGGCGGACCGGAAGTTCCTCGAGCGCGCGCTGAAAGCGGAGATCGTCGCGGCAAAATACGGCTTCGACGCGTCGTATCCGTATCGCCTGCAGGGCGATGCGCAGGTCGAGAAGGCCGTCGAATTGTTCCCCGAAGCGCAGAAGCTCGCAGCGCTCGCCGCGCAGGTGCGCGGCAGCGAAGGAGACAAGCGCCAGGGGGAGGCCGGAAGCCGCGCGGCACAGGCGAACCCGAAAACGCGCTGAGTTGTGCTAGCCTGTCGCCGCTTTTTTGAGGGGGTTCCGGATACAGATGGCTGATCTCGGTAGGAAGTACACCTGTTACAGCTGCCACACGAAGTTCTACGACCTCGGGAAGCCTGTTCCTCTCTGCCCGAAGTGCGGAGCCGATCAACGGGACGCGGAGGAAGCGCCGGTTTACACGCCGACGCGCAGCCGCCGCGTCGTCGAAGAACCGGTCGAGGAAGAGGAGACCTTCACGCCTGCCGCCGCTGAGCCGGCCGAAGGCGAGGAAGGCGAAGAAGACCTCATCCCCGCCCGCGAGGAAGAGCCGGAAGAGGAAGAGGAAGAAGAGTATTAGCAGCCGGAGGCTGTAAACCAATGCGGAACGTAGGATTGCTCGGGTGCGTGGGCGCACTGATTCTCGCCCTCATCATCGGCGGCGCGTATTTCGTCAGCGTCCGCAACAACCTCGTCTCGATGGACGAGGAAGTGAACCAGGCGTGGTCGCAGGTCGAGAGCCAGTATCAGCGGCGCTATGACCTCATCCCGAATCTCGTCCGCACCGTCCAGGGCGCGGCGAATTTCGAGAAGACCACACTCATCGAAGTCATCAACGCGCGCGCGAAGGTCGGCCAGGTGGCAGCGCCGGGCGGACCTCCGGGAGCGTCGGCCGCGGTGACGGAGAACCAGCAGTCGATGGATCAGTTCGCGGCGGCGCAGCAGCAGCTGAGCGGCGCGCTCTCGCGCCTGCTCGTCGTCGTCGAGCGCTATCCGGAGCTGAAGGCGAATCAGAACTTCCTGGAGCTGCAGTCGCAGCTCGAGGGAACGGAGAATCGCATCGCCGTCGAGCGGCAGCGCTACAACCAGGTCGTGCAGAAGTACAACACCGGCATCCGCCGCTTCCCCGCGAGCCTCGTCGCGAGCATGAGTGGCTTCAAGCCGAAGGCTTACTTCAAGGGCGCACCGGGAAGCAGTCAGGCTCCGGACGTTCAGTTCAACTTCTAGGGGGCGCGCATGCGCCCCCTTCGTTTTCTCCTTTTCCTCCTTCTCCTCGCGCCGGCTCTCTTCGCGCTCGAGGTCCCGCCGGCGCCCGATCGCTGGATCACGGACCGCGCGGGAATCCTGAGCGCGGACCAGGTCGCGGCGCTCGACCGCAAGCTCGCCGACTTCGAACAGAAGTCGGGCTCGCAGTTCATCATCTACATCTTCCGTTCGCTCGAAGGGGAGGCGATGGAGGACTTCACCATCCGCTCCGTGGAGAAGTGGAAGGTGGGGCAGAAGAAGTACGACAACGGGATCGTGCTCTTCGTCTTCTTCGAGGAGAAGAAGGTGCGCATCGAGGTCGGATACGGCCTCGAGGGGACGGTCACCGACGCGTTCTCCTCGCGCGTGATCCGCGACGTCATGGCGCCGCCGTTTCAGCGCGGCGACTACGCCGGCGGCCTGAACGCCGCCGCCGACGCCGTCATCAACAAGATCTCGAAGGGCGAGGATCCGGTGGCGCCGCTGCAGCAGCCCGGCGGACAGCAGGGAAGCAGCGAGATCAATCCGCTCTTCGTGCTGGCCATTCTGTTCGTGGTGTTCTTCGTCATCGTGCCGATGCTCTCGCGCGGCCGCAGCAGAAGCGGCTGCGGCGGCTGCTGGCCGCTGTTCTTCTTCCCCGGCGGCGGCAGCGGAATCACGTTCGGCGGCGGCGGCGGATTTTCGGGCGGAGGCTTCGGCGGCGGGGGAGGTTTCTCCGGCGGCGGCGGCAGCTTCGGCGGCGGCGGTGCATCAGGAGGCTGGTGATGTCTCAGAGCGAGTTCCTGGCCACACTCGAACAGCCGCGCATCGTCGACGCGATCGGCGAGGCGGAGATGAAAACGTCCGGCGAGATCCGCGTGCACATCCAGCCGAAGGCGCGCGGCGAGATCCGCACGGTCGCGGAGCGGACGTTCGAGCGCCTCGGGATGACGAAGACCGAGCTGCGCAACGGCGTCCTCCTCTTCATCGCCTGCGACGAGCATCGCTTCGTGATCCTCGGCGACCGCGGCATCGACGCGAAAGTGCCGCCCGGCTTCTGGGACGACATCGCCGCGAACCTGACGAATCGCTTTCAGCGGGGAGAGTTCACCGATGGCATCGTCGAAGCGATCCGCGCCGCGGGCGAGCAGCTCGGCACCTACTTCCCGCGCGCCGCGGGCGACGTCAACGAGCTCGCGAACGAGATCAACATCGAGCCGTAGCACTGTCGTCATCGCGCTCGGCTCGAATCTCGGCGATCGCCGCTGGAATCTGGGACGCGCCATCCATGCGCTCGGCGGCATCCTGCGCGTCGTGCGCGTCAGCTCGATCCGCGAGACCGCACCCGTCGACGCGCCGCCCGGCTCGCCGCCGTTCCTCAACATGGTCATCGCCGGCTATACCTCGCTGGCGCCGGAAGCGCTGCTCGATGCGCTGCTCGTGATCGAGTCGCGATTCGGGCGCGTGCGACGCGGCGTGCGCAACGAGCCGCGGGTGATCGATCTCGACCTGATCCTTCACGGCGCACAACGCCTGCGAACCGCGAAGCTCACACTTCCGCATCCGAGGTATCGCGATCGCGACTTCGTGATGGCGCCGATGCGTGAGCTGGGCCTGGATCGCGCCTAGCGCGTGCCCATCGCGCCGCCCGTCTCCACCGCGACGCGCGCGCGTTTCACGACGGCGGCGCGCGTGAGGATCGGGTAGGGGTTCACCATCTCGTCGTTCTCGTTGACGGCGAAGTGGAGATGGGAGGGCGTGTACTTCGCGTTGCCGGTATTGCCGACGTACCCGAGGAGATCGCCGCTGCGGACTTCCATCCCCTCGTAGAGACCCGCGGCCCAGCGATCGAGGTGGGCGTAGTAGAACGACGCGCCCGCCTCGGTGGTGAGCCAGAGGCAGTTCCCGCCCTTCGGCTGATCGCCGATGTAGCTCACGATCCCGTCCGCGACCGCGACCACGGCCGTGCCGCGCGGGGCGAAGATGTCGATGCCGCGATGCTTGCGCCGCCCGCCGTCGCGCGACGCGCCCCAGCTGTTCTCGAGATCGAGCGGCTGCACGCCGACGACCGGGATCAGCATCGACGTGTCGTTGAGCGGCTCGAAAAGCGCTTTCGCGCGCGCGGCGAACTCCTTGTCGCGCGCTTTCGCCGTCGGCGCCGTCGGCGTCAACGTCGGTGTGCGGACGATCTGGCGGCTGTTGTTGCGGTTCAGATCGGCGCGCAACTGCGCGATCAGCTCGCTGAAATCGTCATCGTCCGACGGCGGGGCCGGCGGGGTGGCGATGACGGTGGTGGTGGTTGAGCAGGCGGCGAGGAGGAAAAGGACGCCGAGAAGCGCCATTCCTCTGCCACCCCACCCTTTGCGAGCACGTAATACGTCCATGGATCTCCTGGGAACGAAACTCGAGGCGAGTTTAGAAGGCACGGACGGGCTTGTAAAGCGGAAAGGCTTGCTTCAAATAATACTTACGGGAACAGGATGCCCGCGACATCCTCGACGCGGCGCACCGGAAGCACGTCGAGATCGGCCCGAATCTCGGCGGCATTCGACTGCGGGACCATGATGCGGCGGAAGCCGAGCGCGGCGGCTTCGCGGGCGCGGAGATCGGGCTGGGAGACGCTGCGGATCTCGCCGAGGAGGCCGACTTCGCCGAAAAGCGCGAGATCGTGCGCCACCGGGACGTTGCGCTGCGACGACAGCACCGCCGCGACGACGCCGAGGTCGAGCGCCGGCTCGTCGATCTGCAGACCGCCGGCGAGATTCACGTAGATGTCGTGCTGCGCGAAGGTCGCCCCGCCGCCCTTCCGCTCGAGCACGGCCAGCAGCAGCGAGACGCGATTCGCGTCGATGCCCATGGCCATGCGGCGCGGCGAGGGGAAGTGCGTCGGCGAGACGAGCGCCTGCACTTCGATCAGCAGCGGACGCGTGCCCTCGACCGCCGCGAGGATCGCCGAGCCGGCCGCGTGACTGCGCTGCGAGATCAGCGCCGCGGACGGATTCGCGACCTCGGCCAGTCCGTCGTCGTGCATCTCGAAGATCGCGACTTCGTTCGCCGGTCCGAAGCGGTTCTTGTACGCGCGCACGACGCGGTAGTTCTGAAACTTCTCGCCTTCGAAGTAGAGCACCGTGTCGACGATGTGCTCGAGCGTCTTCGGCCCCGCGATCGTGCCTTCTTTGGTGATGTGGCCGATGAGAAAAACCGGCAGCGAGAGGCGTTTCGCCGCCGACATCAGCACGCCCGCGGAGTCGCGCACCTGCCCGACCGATCCCGGCATCGAGCTGTTGGCGCTGGTGTGCACGGTCTGGATGGAGTCGACAATGAGCGCCACCGGCCGCAGTTTCTCGACCTCGGCGAGGATGCGATCGATCGACGTCTCGGTGAACAGATGGATGTTGTTGTTGAGCGTGCCGAGGCGGCGCGCGCGGAGTGCGATCTGCGTCGGCGACTCCTCGCCCGAAACGTAGAGCACCACGCCGGTGCGCGAGAGCTCGTCGGCGACCTGCAGGAGCAGCGTCGACTTGCCGATCCCCGGCTCGCCGCCGACGAGCGTCACCGCGCCGAGGACGAGACCGCCGCCCAGGACGCGATCGAGACTGTCGATGTTGGTCGACACGCGCGGCGCGTGATCGGTGCCGACCTGCGTGATCGGCGTTGGCGCCGCGCTCGCGCTCATCGCCGTCGCATGCGCGGCCGCCGCCGGCGGCGCATCCTCCTGCGCATACGAGTTCCAGGCGTTGCAGTCCGGACACCGCCCGAGCCACTTCGTCGCCTGGGCGCCGCATTCCGTGCAGGAGTAGATGACTGCTTTTTTGGGCATTAGCTCTCGGCTCGCAGCTCTTGGCTCTCAGGGTTTCGGACTCGCTGAGAGCTGCGAGCTGACAGCTTAGAGCTTTTACGAATGCTTCGCGGCGATTCTACGAATGGTATTGATGTTCCGCAGCGTCGTTTTCTGCGCGAGCGCTTTCTCCAGTCTCGCGCCGGTGATCTTCGAGTCGCTGAACCGTTCGAGACGACACACCCAGTAGAGCTCCGTACCGTCGACGTCGAACGTGTCGGTCGCCGTCGCGAGCGTGTTCAGCGCGTCCTTCTTCACCGGCGAGGCGAGGAAGCCGACCCAGAGTCCGCAACCATCGGCGTCGAGCTTCGTCTCCGCGATGCGCGCGAGCTGCGCGGGCGTTCGGACGAACGTGCGCACTTCGTAACCGAGCGCGTCCTGCAGCGCCGCCTCGATCTTCGCCTCGCTCGCGCTGCGCGCCTCGAAGATGACATTGCCGCTGGCGATGAACGTCTCGACGTTCGAGAAGCCCATCTTCTCGAAGAGCTTCTTCAATTGGTCCATCTTCACGACGTGACCGCCGACGTTGATGGCGCGAAGGAAGGCGACATACTTCACGCGCGGTACTCCGAATACGTCGTGTCTTCGGGCACGTCGGTGGGGCTCTCGAAGTCCAGGCGGTAGCCGTCCGGGTCGCGCACGCCCGTGACCCACAATCCGTTGCCGACATACGGCTCGGCGGCGTCGACGCCGCACGCGCGAAAGTCGTGGTACAGCGCGAGCGCGTCTTCGCATGTGAAGCAGATCGAGACACCGGCTCCGCCGATCTCGCGTCCGACGAACTCCTGCAGCATCAGTGACGCGCCGCCGTGCTCGAGCAGGCACCAGCGAAGTTTCCCTTCATCGATCCATCGCTTCGTCATCGTGAACCCGAGTCCGTCGACGTACCAGCGGACGGAGGCCTCGATGTTCGAAACGGCGAAGAAGGGGACGGCCTGCTTCACGTTCATCGCGTCACCAAAGTCAGGCCGATCAGACAGAACGTGAGGCCGATGCCGTGCGTCAGCGTCAGGCGCTCATGGAAGAGCAGCATGCCCGCGGGAATCAGAATCAGCGCGACCGCCGTGTTCGAGGTGACCGCGCCGAGGCTGACGTTCCAGCCGCTGCGGTAGGCGAGGAGAAAGCCGAGCTCGACCGCCACGATGGCGATGCCGACCGCGAAGCTGGTCCAGTTCAGCCGCGCGACCTCCGACAGGAGCGACCCGCGCAGCGGAATCGCCGGCAGCAGGAGCAGCGACACGACGATCGCCGTGACCCAGCTCGCCAGTACCGAGACGATCGGATGCACGCCGGCAGGGATCGATTTCTGCGAGAGGTGATAGACGACGTTCCCGGCGATCGTGAGCGCGACGGCGGCGTAGAAGAGTTTCACCGGCAAATCTTACGCTTGTGCGCCGGACTGACCCGCGAAGGCCATCCAGTAGGGTCGAGTAATACCCGAGCACGTCAGGGTTCCGTGCCCTGGTGCCTAACCGCCCGGCGGCGAGGTGCGGCCGGCAACGTCGTGCGCCAGACGCCGCGGCCGTGTGTAAAGGCGTACAGCGACCTCCCCTCGGGGGTGCTGGCGATCACCAGCCATTCCGTGACTGCCTTTGGCATTCCGTCCCCTTCCGTCATCCAGTGAGCACCATCGTCGATCGATACCATCACGCCGAGGTCCGTGCCGATGAAAAGGCGTTGCGGACGATCCGGATCGACAACGAGTGAGTGAACAGGAATGTCGGGAATCTGACCGTCACCTTCTCCATCGAGCGGCGTCCACGAAACACCGCCGTTCGTGCTCTTCCAGACATGTTGTCCGCCGAACCCGGCAAACGTTGCATAAACAATGTCCGCATCAAGAGGATGATGCGTGATCGACGAGACGAACCCCTGGCGCGGTTGCACGCCGGGCCACGCGGTCGACGGAGTCGCCGAGCGCGCGTAATCGTTTCGGTAGATGAAGCCGTTCGAAGTTCCGGCGAGAACTCGGGGCCCCGAGATCGCGATCGCACTCACTTTCCCCGCGCCCAGCGTGGTGCTTGCGGGAGCCCAGCTGAGGCCCGCATTGTCAGTCCGCCACAGCTTCCGGCCACCGGTCCAGAGAACCTTCGGAGTTCCGAGATCCATCATCAGCGGGGTGATGAAAAGGAAATCATCCGCCAGGCCCGTCGTTGCTTGCTTGAACGTCGCTCCGCCGTCGTCGGTCCTCAGAATGTTGGCGCCCTGAGACGAAACGTAAAAGGTGCCTGGTTTCGAGGGATCGATCGCGACATAGCTGCCGTCGCCGCCTGCAACCAGGATCCAGCCGTTCGCGCCGCGATCATCACCTCCCAGCTGCGTACCGTTGTCCTGCGCGCCCGCTATGTATTCGCGGCCGTTCGGAAACACGGCGCCGTGATAGAACTGCGTGATTCCGAGGTTCCCGCTGATGTGTTGCCATGCGATCTTCCCGTTTGCAGGATCGCAGAGCGCCGTGATTCCGTGGAGCACATTGTCCGAAGCTTCATCGGTTTTGTAGATCCCACCGTCATTCGCGGCGAAGAGCGTGTTGTTCGTGTGCCCGTCGAAATGCGGGTGAAAAACGATCGCGTGCTGATCGGCATGAACGAAGGAAGGTGTCGCGCGATTCGCCCACCAATACGACGCAACTCCCCAGGTGGCACCCCCGTCGTCCGAACGGAACAGATCCACGCCGGCTGCCCACACTCGATCGGGATTGGTCGGATCGACGGCGATCGTGTTGCAGTACCAGCCCATCGTGACGAATTGGTTTTGATTACTGAACTTGCAGTCGACTTCCGCAGCGGGAACGGGATTCGTGAGAAGGAGCGTCGATAGCCGGTCAGTCGATGTGTTTCGCACGACCGCCTGCCACGTTCCTGCAGCTCCCGCTTCGTTGGAGCGAAAGACGGCCAGCAGCCCCTGATTGAAGCCGGGCGGCGCGGGAACGTTGCTCGCTGACAACGCATACACGACATCCGGATTCGACGGCGCCACGGCAAGCGAAGTGCGCCCCATGTTGGGTTCCGAGAGCACGGCGCTCCATGCGCCGTCCGATGCCGCATCCATGTTGCGATAGACGGTCGCCTGCTCGAGGGTCCCGCACGATACAAAGAGATAGTCAGACGCGGCACCGGGCCGCGCAACGAGATCGAGACAGCCGGCTGTGGCACTCACCGAGAGGATTCGCGTCCACGATTGTCCTCCGTCGGACGACCGAAAGACGCCCGTCCTCGTCGCTGCATAAATGCGACTGGTGTCGACGGAGCTCACGAAAAGATCGTTGACGAAATGGAAATCGCTGTTGCGCGTGCTCTCGAGAATCGACCAGCTCTCTCCGGCATCCGTCGAGACAAAGATCCCACCGCCTCGAAGCGGCAGTCCGGTGCCCCGAACGGTTTCGCGAAAATAACCCTCTCCTGTCCCCGCATAGAGTGTGTTGTTGTCGCGAGGGTCCATCACCAGCGAGTTGATCGCGATGTTCGCGAGCGTGTCGCCAGTCGGACGCCACGCGGCGCCGCCATCGGTCGTCTTCCAGACGCCTCCCGACACGCCGCCCGTGTACATCGTCTCCGTCTGCTGCGGATCGATGACGAGCGTGCGCGTGCGGCCGCCGACGTTTCCCGGCCCGAGCCAGCTCCATCGCGCCAGAGCTCCGTCCGCTGTGGCCGCCCGCGCGAAACCGCGCTCCGCGAGCGACGGCCGTTCTCGATCCAGCGTCACAGACCAGACGCGCATGGACTGCAGCGCATCCTGGGCCCGCTCGTACAGTTGCGGCGGATTCAAGTCGGTTCGCTCACCAAGCCTTTTGAGGCGTGCGTACTCGTCGGCCAGGTCGGGTGCGTCGTAAGGGGTGCGTTCCTCCTCGTACCAGGGACGCTTTGGTGAAGAAGCCACGGTGCATGCGAGCAAAGCGGGTAGCAGAAGGACCAGGAATGGGTGCACGCGAGTCATGCGCAACCCCTGGCATCGGCGCTGCCATCCGGCTCGCCCACATGGGTCACGCTGGAGCCGCTGCCCACCGTCTGGTCGCTTCGATCCTGCGCCACGGCCGATCCGGAGACGCAAAAAGCCGCGACTGGCACGATCCACACTGCTCGCTTCATCACCGCCCTCCTGCCATGAAATCGCCTGCGTCGACCCTTATACATGTCGACTCCGGCGTCCCGCGCACACGGATCGGTGACGCTGTATGAAGAGCCGTCACGGTGTGGCCGAAGGGTGGTGTGGCGTGACGAAGGCCGGCCCCCATATCGCGCAGCCGAACAGGTTCGTGAGGCGCAGCGTCCTGGTGACGCCGTCCTGCTGTTTGAGCAGGCACAGCGATGCCCTGGCCGCGGCGTCATCAACACAATGCGCGTGCGAGGGCAACGGCTTCCTCTGTGTCGACCATCTCGATCGAACAGGGCGTCACTTCAGCAGCGCCGCGAAGCGCTCCCGTCGCGAGGGATGGATGAACACGTAGTTGTCCTGGACGATCTCCTCGACCGCCACGCGATGCAGGCCACCGTCGCGATAGTGATGGAGCTCGTAGCCGCGGTCGAAGAAAAAGCGGGTCAGATCCGCGAGCGGGATGTTGAAGCCGTCGAGATACCACGGATTGATCTCGATGATCACCGACGGCAGGTGCTCGTCGATGGTCTTCGCCGCTCCGCGGAGCGCGAAGATCTCCGCACCTTCGATGTCCATCTTGATCAGCGACAGCCGCTCGAGGGGCGGGAGGAATTCGTCGAGGGCGATGACTTTCCCTTTCACCTCGCGCGTCGAGGCCCAGAGCACCTGCGTTTCTTTTCCGTCGCGATCGTCATTGCGTCCACCGACGTAGGCGACGCCGGCGATCAACGCGCCGGACTCCTGCACCGGCACCTGGAACGCGATCTCGCCGGAGTGATCGCTGCAGCCTTTCGGCACGATCTCGACATTGCGAAGGCGTAAGAGGCGCGCGACGCGGGTGAGCGTCTGCACCGTGAATGGCACGGGCTCGAACGCGTACACGCGGCCGCCGCGACCGAGGCTGCGGGAGAGGTGATAGCAGTACAGGCCGAAATTCGCGCCGACGTCGAGCGCGGCGTCACCCTGCCTGACGGCGTAGGGAATGAGATCGAGCTCCGGTTCCGAATAGGTGCCGCGGCGGATGTCCCACGCCTTCGCCACCGCCTGCACGCGCTGATACATCCGCTCGTTGATGAGCGGATACAGAATCTTCTTGAGCACCCGGCGCGCGGGGGAGTTCGCGGTCACCTCGTCTCCACGAACACGTACTCGTGCGTGACGTCGCCCGGCGCGGGATTAGCGATCCGAATACCGACAGCGGCGTTGGAACGGGCAGCCCAGGCAGGGATCACGGAGTCATTTCTCCGCGCAGATCGCGCTGCATCTCGTGCTTCACGCGCTCCGGCGAGAAGCGGCGGCTGAAGAGGTAGTAGAGCTTCGCGAGCGCGGCCTCGGCGGTCATGTCGGCGCCGCTGATGACGCCCGCGCGAGCGAGCGCGGAGCCGGCGGCGTATTCGGAGAGGTCGACCGTCCCCTCGAGACACTGCGTGCAGTCGACGATCACGACGCCGCGTCGCGTCGCATCCTCGAGCGCGTCGAGGAAGTCCTGATTCCGATCGGGTCCGTTGCCGATGCCGTACGCTTCGAGTACGAGTCCCTGCAGCGGCGGGCGGAGCACGTTGCGCACGAGCTCGGGCGAAATGCCGGGGAAGAGCCGCAGCGCGCTGACGATGGGGTTCGTGATCTCGTGAATCGCCAGCTTCGGGCCGTGCGGCTTTCGTATGAGGTCGCGATTGACCTCGATGTCGATGCCGACGTTGCCGAGCGGCGGGAAGTTCGGCGAGTCGAATGCCGCGAATCCGTCCGCGCTCACTTTCGTCGAGCGGCAGCCGCGCAGCAGTTTCCCGCCGAAGTAGAGACAGACCTCGGGGATGTCGTAGCTCGCCGCCAGCATCAGCGAAGTGATGAGGTTTTCGCGAGCGTCGTTGCGGATCTCGCAGAGCGGGATCTGCGAGCCGGTGAGGATGACCGGCTTGCGCAGGCCGCTGAGAAGGAACGGGAGCGCGGAAGCGGTGTAGGCCATCGTGTCCGTCCCGTGCAGGACCACGAAGCCGTCGTAGCGATCGTAGTTCGCCTCGACGTCGCGCGCGATCTTCACCCACTCGCGCGGCGTCATATTGGAGGAGTCGAGCAACGGCTCGTATTCGTGAATCGTGTACGCCGGCATCGTCGCGTGCCGCAGCTCGGACATGTGCGACATCTGCGACTGCAGATAGCCGGGCTCGGGCTTGTAGACGTCGCGCGTCCGTTTCATCCCGATCGTGCCGCCGGTGTAGGCGATGTAGACTTTTTTCTTTCGTGTCATCCCGAGCGAAGTCGAGGGATCCGCTGATGCGCACGAGATCCTTCGCCGTCTCCGCGGCTCAGGATGACACAATAGTGGAATGCCGAAGAAGAAGACGCTCGACTCGCTCGAGAAGGAACTGCGCGATCACGCGATGTCGTATCCCGAGGCGCACGAGGACCATCCGTGGGGCCACGTGGCGGTCAAGGTGAAGGGGAAGGCGTTCGTGTTCCTCGGCGGCGAGAAGAACGCGACGGAGCTGAGCATGTCGGTGAAGCTCCCGCAGTCGCGCGACATGGCCGCCGACCTGCCGTTCGCCGAACCGACCGGCTACGGCCTCGGCAAGAGCGGCTGGGTCACCGCGACGTTCACGAAGGCCGCCGATGTCCCGATGGATCTGCTGCGCGCCTGGATTGACGAGAGCTATCGCGCGATCGCGCCGAAGAAGCTGGTGAAGACGCTGGGGTAGGACCTGCGGTTGTTGGTTCGGGACGATGGCTGAAAAGAATTGGGCGTGGCCGTCTATCTCACAAGGAGGTAGTCACCTATGCGCGCCACTTCACTCTTACTCGCTATCGTGATCGCATCGATCTGTACCGCTCAACCTATTGACACACCTCAGGTAAAGACGCTAACCGATCTTCGGATCGTAAAGACGGTCGCGAGGCCGCCGGCAGGAACATCACCGGCACTCTTCAATGTTATCGTGACCAATGTCGGTCTAACCGATTCTGGTCCCTTCACTCTCACCGACATACTCACGCCACCCGCGCACTTCGACGCCGTGCAGCCTGGCCCACCCTGGTTGTGTGATTTTCTTCCGCCGGGCGGGCAGCCGAACTATCTGGTCTGCACGCATCCCGGTCCGCTGGGTATTGGGAACAGTGTGTCGATGCAGGTAGCTGTGCGTACCTCCGACCAAGGGCCATTCGAGAACTGTGCGGCCGTAATGTGCGCTGGCGATCCCAACGAAGAAAACAACGAAGACTGCGCCTGTACGGACTTCAAGGGCTGCCAGAATCTAACAATCGATATCAGTACTGGCACGAGCAGCGGAGCGCCGCTGGCTTTGGGTGCTCAGGACGGCGAGTGGGTCTCGGCAAACGGTACACTGACGTCCCCGACAAAGGTCGTTTCGGTCGGCCAGTGGCTGACGCCGCCGTCGCCGAGCCGCTGGATTTCAACTGTCGCAGCCACCAGCGCGAACACGACCTACACATATCAATTCGACTTTACCCTTGGTCCCGAGTGGACCGGGCGTAATTGCAATCTGACGTTTAGCTACGCCGCAGACAACACCGCGACGTTCCAGTTTGACAACAACACTGTTGCGACGCTGGCGACGGATACGGACACAAATTGGAAGTCTCTACACGGACCGTTGTCTCTGGCCGTTGGTCCGGGCAGTCATCAACTGCGCGCGGTCGTCACAAACACCACAGGCGGAGAGGGCTTCAACGGAAATCCAACTGGATTACTCATCTCCGGGTCGGTGGTCTGCGCTTGTGGAGGCACCAATGTAACGCCGTAGTGCACAATGGTGGAGGCGTCCACGCGGGCGCCTCCCCATTACTTTCGAGTGAACGCCCGACGGCGGTGGCGCATAAATGCTGGAGTTGCCGCACCGGGAGGCGACGCATAAGCGCCACACGGGACGGTTACCGAGTACGCCCTGCCTGTTGCGGCGGGCTTTTATTCCGTGCAGGCATCGGCGATCGCACGCGAAACCGCGAGACATCAGGTGGAAGGCAGGGCAGCGACGGCCAGCTTCTCGCTCAACCAATCTTGCTCGTCGTCTTCACTCGCCCGCGGGCTCATCCTCCGGCAGCGGCGGGAGGACGGCGACGGGCGTGCGTTTCCGGCCGGCGGCGACGTGACGAACGAGCTCGGCGGGATCGACGCCGAGGACGAAGGCGAGGTTGATGACCGCGGTGAGGCTCGGGAGGTTCAGGCCACGCTCGAGCAGGCCGAGGTAGGTTGCGGTCATGTGCGATTCGCGCGCGAACTGCTGGAGGTTCCAGCCGCGCTGCAGGCGCAGATCCTTCAGGATCTGGCCGAAACGCACGGCGTCGTGATTCGTTGTCTTCGATCGCGGCATGTCTGGCTCATCATACAACCATGGATTGCACATGACACGAAATTTTAGTCATTCATGCGATCCAAGGTTGCCAATCGAGATCAAACTTTTACCACGATTGGTAACCGTGGTTATCACGCATAGCCAGATGCTCGCGATGCGTGCATTCCATGGTCACCACGATTGCATTGCTTCCAGTCGCATGTGCAAACCATGGTTAGCAATCATCCCGAATCTTTCATCATGGCCGATAACCATGGAACGCACACTTGCCATCGATGAACGCATGAGTGAGGTCCATGGTTACCAAGCGAGGTAAACGGTTTACCACGACTGCAAACCATGGTTATGGCGCTTGCGTAGCAGTTGCCGACGCGATCCAAATCTTCCAGTTCGCCATCGGCGTGTCGGTCAGATTGAGGTTCGAGGCGATGTAGTACAGGCGGCGCGTCGCCTCGCCTTTGCCGATCGTGAACCGATCGCGAAGGTAATACGGTGGGATGTTCTGGTAGTACAGCGTCGCGCGGACGCTGACCTGCGACGCGTCGACGTCGGGCGAGAGCGCGATGCGGTAGGTCACGCGGTCGTGGCCTTTGCCGTCGCGATAGTCGGGATCGTTCTTCGCCGTGCCGTGCGGGTATGTCGCCTCGAGGAAACGGCCGTTGAGCGACGGGTCGGGGCCTTCCTTCGTCCAGCCGATCGGGAGCAGGCGGTTGTCCTTCACGTCGTGATCGCGGCGGATGAAGCTCGTGGTGAAGTTGCCGTCGGCGTCTTTCGTCAGCTCTTCGAAGATCTGCACCTGATCGTCCGAGGTGATGACGGTGTGGTGCTCCTGGTAGGCGTTGTTCGTCAGGAGCTCCGTCGGCAGCGGACGGCCTTCGCCGTCGACGATCACGCCGACGCTGTTGGTGCGGCCGGAGCTCCAGACGACGCGCTCGCGGCCGTCGCGGTTCTCGAGCACGAGGAGCTCGATCCATGCGCGGCGGAAGCCGACGCCGCTCGGCAGGCGGTGGCCGGTCTGATTCGTCACCTCGACCTCGGCGGTGAGCGTGCGGTTGTCGATCGACATCTTCGTGTCGACCGTCGCCGTCCGCGTGCGCGCCTGCTCGAAGAGGTTCGCCTGCGCGTTCTCGAGGTTGTCGGACGTGCCGGTCATGTAGTCGCTCTTGCGCACGCCGAGAATGTCGTTGAACTGCTTGAACATTTCGAGCAGGAAGGCGTTCATGCCGAGGAATTCGTGGCGGACGAAATCCTTCTCGCGGAAGCGCACGAAGATGTCCTTCGTCGGCGCGCGATGCTCGGCGGCGGGGTAGGTGTCGTCTTCGACGATGGCGATGCGCGTCTGGATCGGATCGACGTCCACGCCGAGGCGATCGTTCTTGAGACCGCGCGGCATGTGGCAGTCCTGACAGGTCTGCGCGTTCTTGCCGGGCTTGCCGAATTCGTTCTGATACTGGCTGTTCAGCCACTCGAGATACGTCGCCTGCTCGATCGAATGCGGCGTGGTTGGACCGACGGGGCGGATGGGCGGCGAGTCGACGACCGGCAGATCGATCGTGTGGCAGCTCCCGCACACGCGCGCGCTCTTGATGTAGTCGTTGTGCTTCGGCTTCACGCCGAGGGCGTTGTCCATCGGCAGGGTCACGATCTCGTCATCCTTGAACGGACCGAACAGCTCCTCCGGCTTGCCGACGTCGAACAGGCCGGTGATCTTCGTCTTCAGAAATTCTTCGAGGCCGCCCTTGCTGCGCTCGATGCGGTGGCACGACGCGCAGCTGATGCCGTCGCGCGAGAGCGCGCCGTACTGCGCGCCGGGCTGGCTGCCGGTACGCTGGATGTAGTCGAGGACGAAGTACTCGCCGGGATGATCGAGGTCGTGCTGCCGCTTGCCCATCACGCCGTGGCAGCGGAAGCAGGTGTTGATCACGGTGTGCTTCAGGCTCGTGCGCGTCGCCTCGTCCGGCAGTGTGTCGAGATACGACAGCTCGCTGTCGAGCTGCGCATAGAAAATCGGATCGCGTCCGGCGAGTCCCATCGGCGACCAGCGCCATTCCGTGTAGGCCGAGACGTTGACGCCCTTGCCGCTTTTTGTGGCGAGCCACATCGTCGGACCGAACGGCGCGATCGCGGCGCTGTGGCACGACTGGCACTGGTCGGAGGTCATGAACATCTGCGGCTTGAGGGGAGTGCTCACGATGTGGTCCCACGTCTCGTTCGGAATGCGCTGCACGCCGTTCGCGTCGACGGGCGGGATGGAGGTGAAGGTCTGCAGGAACGCGGGGTTCGGCGCGACGATGGGCGTGGGCGGCGCGGGCGCGGGCGGAGTGGCGTGATGCGGGGAGCGCGGCTTCTCGTTGCGCCAGGAGTCGTCGACGCGGAAGGTGAGCGCGTCGCCGGCGAAGCCTTCGATGTTGTTGAGCGCGGAGAAGGTGCTCTCCTTTTCCGCCGATGCGTGGCAGCGCGTGCAGTAGATGCCGAAGCCGGTGTTGGGGTACTGAAACGGCCACTCGTGCGTGTCGAGCGGCATGTTGACCCAGAGCTCGCCCCAGAACCAGCCGTCGGCCGATCCCTTCGCGTCCTTGATCATGATGGTCCAGTCGGTGACGGCGGGCGGGGTCCTGTCGATCCATTTCGCGGCAGGGGCGTCGTATGCCTCCTTGATGATCATCGCGCCGTCGGGGATGACGCCGGTGCGGCCGCCGACGAGCCACTTGATGACCGCCGGCGAGTAGTAGATCTTCGCGGCTTTGTGCGTGCCGTAGTAGACGTCGTTGATCCACGGGCCGGTGTCGCGGATGCCTTTGTCGGCTTTCCAGCATTTGTAGTTGCCGGCTTTCAGCCAGTCGAGGATCTGCTGTTCGTATTTCGCGAGGTCCTCGGGGGCGACGCTGCTCGGCAGCGGCAGCGTCGCTTCCTCCGCTTCATGACACGGAGCGGCGGCGATGGTCGTGAGCGCGAGCGACACCAGGAGCGCGGCGAGGGCGACGCGTGTGGGCATTCAGGGAAAGTAACACAGCCCTGCGGCGCCCACGCGCGTCTCGTCGACTTTGCAGTCCGTGTTACCTTGCGAGCGCGATGACACTCGATCCGGCACTCGATGCGGAGGTACGTTCCCTCGTCGATGAATACCGGGAGCGATGTCTCTGGTTCGTCCGCTCGGATTACTATCCATCAACCCGGGACGAGATCCTGCACGTACTGCGGTGGATTCGCGCGCGGGGCGACAGGGAAGCGTTTCAGCGCGCGGGGAAGATCGAGGAATGGCTCTCACGAACATCCAGCGAGCAGTCTGCCGCGTCGTAGCGAAGCAGAGGATTGCATCAGGCGAGAGCTATGTCGCTGGTGGCGCCGCACTGAACACGCTCCTTGACGCACCACGGATTTCGCAGGATCTCGATCTCTTTCACGACACGGCTGCGGCTTTGGCAGCTACATGGAATGCCGATCGTGCGGCGCTGCTCGACGCTGGTTACGAGATCGAGGTCGTTCGCGAACGGCCGACGTTCGTCGAAGCGATCGTGCGGCGCGGAACGGAGTCCGTCATCCTGCAGTGGACACACGACAGCGCGTTCCGCTTCTTTCCGCTCGTCGAACATCCGGAGCTCGGTCTCACGCTGCATCCATTCGACCTTGCAACGAACAAAGTGCTCGCACTCGTTGGTCGAGTCGAGGCGCGCGATTGGATCGATATCCTGCAATGCGACTCGGCGGTCCAGCCGCTCGGATACCTCGCGTGGGCGGCAACTGGAAAAGATCCGGGACTGGCTCCCGATGCCATTCTTCAGGAAGCCGGACGGTCAGCGCGCTATTCGGCGGTCGAGATCGCCGCCCTTGCGTTCGACGGGCCGACTCCTGACGCAGCAGACCTGTCCCATCATTGGCACGCAGCCCTCGAGAATGCCGCGCAAATCGTCGCGATGTTGCCGTACCGGAATGTTGGCCAGTGCGTGCTTCGCGGCGGAGAATTGTTTCGCGGCGAGGGCGCCGTTCTTCGCGAGATGCTCGCACGCGGTGAAATCCGCTTTCACGCCGGCTCGATCCGCGGTGCCTTTCCGCAAATCATTTGATCGCAGAGCCGCTGACTAAGGCGGACGGTGAGCTTCAAACAAAACGGCGGCTGCGTCCCAGCCGCCGTTCGAGTGTGTGCGTTGCTTTTGCCGGTCAGCTGTTTTGCGGCTGCGGTACCGGGGAGACGGCGGGGGAGACGTCCGTCGACGGGCCGGAGCCGGGCGCGATGGTCATGGTCTCGCCGGGGCTCTGGTCGGGGTAATACTCCTTGAGCTTCGCGTAGTCGGTGCCGGTCTCTTCGAGAATGATCTGGTTCACCTCGGCGCCGTCGAGGGTCTCGCGCTCGAGGAGCTTGCGCGCGATCCGGTCGAGCGAGTTCTTGTTCGAGTTGATCATCTCGTGCGCGGTCTTGTACGCCTTGTCGAGGATGCGGCGCACTTCCTTGTCGATCTCGACGGCGGTGGCTTCGGAGTAGTCCTGATGCTGGGCGAACTCGCGGCCGAGGAAGATCGCTTCTTCCTTCTTGCCGTAGGTCACCGGACCGAGCTCCGACATGCCCCACTCGCAGACCATCTTGCGGGCCATGCCGGTGGCGCGCTCCATGTCGTTGCCGGCGCCGGTGGTGATCTCGTTGAGGAAGATCTCCTCGGCGATGCGGCCGCCCATCATCACGGCCAGCAGCGCCTCGAGGTAGCGCTTCGAGTATGAGTACTTGTCCTCGGTCGGCAGCTGCTGCGTGAGACCGAGGGCGCGTCCGCGCGGGATGATCGTCACCTTGTGCAGCGGATCGGCCGCGGGCAGCATCGCCGCGACGACGGTGTGTCCGGACTCGTGATACGCGGTGTTCCGCTTCTCGCGGTCCGACATCATCATCGACTTCCGCTCGACGCCCATGATGACCTTGTCCTTCGCGTACTCGAAGTCGACCATCTGGACTTTCTTCTTGTCGTAACGCGCGGCGTTCAGCGCCGACTCGTTCACGAGGTTCGCGAGGTCGGCGCCGGAGAAGCCGGGCGTGCCGCGGGCGATCACCGCGAGATCGACATCCTCGGCGAGCGGGATGTTGCGCGTATGCACGCGCAGGATGCCCTCGCGGCCCTTGAGGTCGGGCAGGTCGACGACGACGCGCCGGTCGAAGCGGCCGGGGCGCAGCAGCGCGGGATCGAGGACGTCGGGACGGTTCGTGCCGGCGATGAGAATCACGCCGTCGTTCGACTCGAAGCCGTCCATTTCGACGAGCAGCTGATTCAGCGTCTGCTCGCGCTCATCGTGACCGCCGCCGAGGCCGGCGCCGCGATGGCGGCCGACGGCGTCGATCTCGTCGATGAAGATGATGCAGGGCGCGTTCTTCTTGCCCTGCTCGAAGAGGTCGCGCACGCGCGACGCGCCGACGCCGACGAACATCTCGACGAAGTCGGAGCCGGAGATGGAGAAGAACGGCACGTTCGCCTCACCGGCGATCGCGCGCGCGAGCAGAGTCTTGCCCGTGCCCGGAGGCCCCATCAGCAGCACGCCCTTCGGGATCTTGCCGCCGAGCTTCGTGAACTTCTGCGGCTCCTTGAGGAACTCGATGATCTCGTGCAGCTCGACCTTCGCCTCGTCCACGCCGGCGACGTCCTTGAACGTCACCTTCTTCGCGCTGCCGGAGAGCAGCTTCGCCTTCGACTTGCCGAACGACAGCGCCTTGTTGCCGCCGGCCTGCATCTGGCGCATGAAGAAAATCCAGAGGCCGATGAGGAAGAGGAACGGGGCCCAGGTGATGAGCGCCGTGATGAACGGCGCATCGCGCTGCGGCTCGTACTCGACGATCACGCGCTTGTCTTCGAGGCTCTTGAACACGTCATCGGGCAGCGTCGCCGGACCGTTGGTGTGGAATTCCTGCTTGCCGCCGGGGGCGGTGGCCTTCATTTCGCCGCGAATCTCGTCGCCGCGGATGGTGACTTTCTGGATGGACCCCTGATCGAGCCGATCCTTGAACGCGCTGTAGGGAATCGGCTCGCTCGCTCCCTTGGCCGTGTTGAACAGGCTCCAGAGCAGGAACACCAGCACGATGATCACAACCCACAGGAGTGCGGTTTTGACGGTGGAATTCAAACAGTTGCCTCCATAAGCCACGGGAACGCGATGCTTCGCGCGTGCCACGTGGGGTACACACTATCGCGATTCGTAAACGGCGCCCGTGCGGACGATATTCTGGCGCCCGCTCAGGGTATACGTCCGATGGATGCAAGGTTTCCGTAACGCTGACCGTGCTCGAGGCCAAAGCCCACCCAGAGGCCGTCTTCGGCGATGGTGAACGCGCGGAAATCTGCGGGGAGATCGACGGTGCGGGCGTCGGGGCGGTCGAGCAGTGCGACGAGACGCAGCCGGGCCGGCTGGTGCATCCGCAACTGGCTGAGCAGGTAACTCTCGATCACGCCCGTCGAGACGACGTCCTTGAGAACGTAGACCTGCCGGTCGCGGATGTCGGTGAAGCTGAGGAAGTCGATCGCCAGCGCGTCGGCGATCTGCTGGTCGGCGACGTCGCGGATGACGTCGATGAATCCGTAGCTGACGTCGCCGGGAATCGCGCGCATCAGATCGGCGAGGAGGCAGGACGTCCCTTTCAGGATCGCGAGGAGGAAGACCTCGCCGTCGCCGGCATCGCTCCTGATCTCGGCCGCGAGCTCGCGAACGCGCTGCCCGATCTGTTCCGCGCTGAACACGGGCGTGATCTCTTTCACGAGCCCTCCATCGCAATCTTACGTCATCGGTGTCGCAGCACGAGCGCGTCTTTTGTGCGCGCCAGCTCGAGCGTTTTCGTCACGCTCACCCGTTTGATGGCGTCGATCTCGCTCGCAAGCCGCGTGAGGTCTTTCGCCGAGACCTCGCGCGCGTTTGCATCGAGGCGGTGAATGTGGCGATGCAGAAGTGCCTGCCGCAGCCAGGGATCGTCAGGCCAGCGATGGAAGTGCGTTTCGTGCTCGCGCACGTCGGCGCATGCGCGCTCAGCCTCGTCGATCGCGCGCTCGAGAATCGGCCACAGCGCGCGCGCCTGCTCGGCGAGCGCCGTCAGGTTCGCGACGGCGCCGAGCTCGCGCACGAGGAGGCGCACGCGATTGCGGAGAAAGCGGGGGTCGTCGTTCGAGCGGTCGTGCCGCGGCTCGACGCCGCGCTCACGTAGAAACGCGTCGATCTCCTCGCGCGTGACGTCGAGCAGCGGGCGGGCGAAACCGTCGTCACGCAGCGGATGAATGCCGCGCAATCCGGCGATGCCGCTGCCGGTGAGGAGGCGCATCAGCACCGTCTCCGCCTGGTCGTTCTTCTGATGCGCGGTCGCAACGAGATCCGCGCCGGCGGCTTCGCGGATCTCGCGCAGCCGCGCGTAACGTACCTCGCGCGCTGCGGCCTCGATGCCGCGCTCGCGGATGCGGTCCGCGTCGAGCGTGCCGTCGGCGACATGGAGCGCGATGCCGAGGCGCGCGCAGAGGTCGTGGGCGAACGCCTCGTCGGCGTCGGAGTCCGCGCCGCGGAGGTGATGATTCACGTGCGCGGCGTGGATGACGAAGCCGTCGCCGCGCAGATCCGCGAGCGCGAGCAGCAGCGCCGTGGAGTCGGCGCCTCCCGAGACCGCGGCGACGATCGCACACGATTCACGTCCGAGTTTGACGAAGTACTGACGAACGGCTTCCGCCGGCATTGCGCCGCCAGAGTACATTCAAACCCATGCGGAAACGTCGGCAGCACGGACTCACGATGCTCGAGTTGCTGGTGGTCATGGCCATCATCGCCATCGTCTCGGCGATCGCCACCACCAACTACTTCCTCGCCCTGACGCGCGCGAAACAGAAGCGCACGGTCGCCGACATCCGCACGATCGCGCTGGCCTGGGAGGCGCGCGCGGTCGATACGCAGACGTATCTGCCCTCGGGGTTCACGTTTCCGACGACGCCGGTGCCGTATCAGTCGCTGCGCGCGGCGCTGGTGCCGACGTACGCAAAAAATCTCCCGCAGTTCGACGGCTGGCAGCGCCCGCTCGCATTCGGCTTCGATCCGGAAACCGGCGGCGCCGGCGGCTACGCGATCCGCTCCTCCGGCCGCGACGGCATTTTCGAGCCCGTCGTGACCCCCGGCGACACCACGAGCCCCGACTGCGACATCGTGTTCTCCAACGGCAGCTTCGTGACGTTCCCCACGGTCGCGCAGACGCAGTAGGGGTCAAATCCTGCCATAATTCCTGCGCACTTCGGCGCACGTCATGGCGATCGCAAAGGGCGTCGTTCTTGGTCCCTACGAGATCATGGCCCCCGTCGGTTCTGGCGGGATGGGGGAAGTATGGCGTGCGCGCGACCGGCGGATCGGGCGTGACGTCGCCGTAAAAGTTCTTGCCGAGTCCTTCACTAGCGGCGATGAGCGCCTGTTGCGCTTCGAGCAGGAGGCGCGCGCCGCGGGCGCGCTGAACCATCCCGGCCTCGTCACGATCTTCGACGTCGGCACCACCGACGGCGCGCCTTACATCGTGATGGAGCTGCTGGAGGGCAGGACGCTGCGCGATGCCATCGGCGGCGATGTGGGGAATGCGCTGCCGCTGCGGAAAGCGGTCGATTACGCGACGCAGATCGCCTCGGCGCTGGCCGTCGCGCACGAGAAGGGAATCATCCACCGCGACCTCAAGCCGGAGAACATTTTCATCACCACGGATGGCCGTGCGAAGATCCTCGACTTCGGTCTGGCGAAGCTCGCCGAAGATACGACGGATGCCGATGAGAACCGTCGAACGGTACGCCGAACGGGAAGGCAGCTCACGACGAAGGGCACTGTCGTCGGCACGCCCGGGTACATGTCCCCCGAGCAGGTGCGCGCCGATCCGATCGATCACCGCACCGACATCTTCTCGTTCGGCTCCGTCCTTTACGAGATGCTTTCCGGCCGTCCCGCCTTCGAATGTTTCTCCGCCGTCGAGACGATGCATGCCGTGCTCACCGCCGATCCGCGGCCTCTGACCGCGCTCGATCGGGGGATCCCGACGACGCTGGAATCGATCGTGTCGCATTGCCTGGAAAAGGATCCGCACGATCGGTTTCAGTCGGCGCGCGACCTCGCGTTCCAGCTGCGGACGCTGCCGGACTTGCGTGGAAGCGTGACGAATGGCGGCCGGCCGTTGCCGGCGCCACCGAAGCGGATGCGGTATCGCGCCGCGACCGCTGTGCTGGCGCTGTTCGCGGCAGGAGCGGGCGGATTCGCGCTCTTCCGCGGTCGCGGGCCCGAATCGCCGGCAAGTCTGCGAAGATTCAGGCAACTGACATTCGGCGACGGTCTCGAGACCTTTCCGACGCTCGCTCCCGACGGGAAGTCGTTCGCGTTCGTTTCCTCGCAATCGGGCAACCGCGACATCTATGTGCAGCGCGTCGACGGACGAACGGCGATCAACATCACGAGCGACTCGCCGGACGATGACTCGGACCCCGCGTTCTCGCCCGATGGATCGCAGATCGCCTTCCGCTCCGAGCGCGACGGCGGCGGCATCTTCGTGATGGGAGTCACGGGGGAGTCGGTGCGCCGCCTCACGACGGGCAGGGGGTACAACCCGTCGTGGTCGCCGGATGCGACGCGCATCGTCTATTCCACCGCGCCGGTCGAGTTGCATCCGCACGTCCGGGCCGGCGATGGCGAGCTGTGGGTGGTCGACACCCGAACCAGCGCGAGGAAGGCGCTCATCCGGCCGAAGGAAGGGGGTCCCGACTTCGGCCGCAACAGCGACGCAGCGCAGCCGAGCTGGTCGCCGCACGGGACGCGCATTGCGTTCTGGGGCGTTTCCACGGGGCCCGGTGAACGTGACGTCTGGACGATCGATCCCAACGCGGCGGAACCGAAGCGCACGGTCGTCCGCGTGACGTCGGGGTCCGCACTGCACTGGAATCCGGTCTGGTCGCCCGACGGCCGGTCCCTCTACTTCGGCAGCGATCGGGACGGGACGCTGAATCTCTGGCGTGTTGCCATGGACGAAGCGACGGGCAAACCGAAGAAACCTCCGGAGCCGCAGTCGTTGCCCGCCTCCGTCAGCGGCAGTTTCACCTTTTCACAGCAGGGAGAGATCGCGTTTACCACCGTGACGCGCTCGTACCGGCTCCTCGCGTTCCCGTTCGACATCGGCAGCGGCGCGACGGGCACACCGCGCCCGCTGTTCGGCGGCTCCGAGGAAATCCTCACCTTCGAGCCATCTCCGGACGGGAAGATGGTTGCGTTCACGACCGGCGGCGGTGCTCAGGAGGATCTGTTCATTGCGAACATCGACGGCACGCGGCCCCGGCAACTGACGAATGATGCGCCGAGGGATCGCGGCGTGACGTGGTCGCCCGACGGAAAGAGGCTCTACTTCTATTCGAATCGTGGCGGCGCATATCACATCTGGCGCATCCAGGCCGACGGCAGCGGCCTCGCGCGAGTGACGAACGACAAGGATCTCGAACGGGTCGGCGCGCAGAACATTTACCTGCCGAACGTATCGCCCGACGGACGCACGCTTGTCGCTCGGAGCGACCGCTCGAGCGTCTTCGTTCACCTCGATCGCCCGCCTGGCCGGCGCGTCGAGCCGTTCGGCGATGAAAATATGCGGGCGCCCCGATGGTCCCCCGGTGGCAGGCATCTCGTCGTCCTGGGCGGTGAAGCGCCGGCGACCAGGATTGCTGTCTACTCGCTCGACAACCGCCGATTCGAAACCATCCCGGGTCCTCGTGTTCCGCCGCAGTGGCTCCCGGACGGCCGTCACGTCGCGCTGTTCGGGAAACAGAGCATCGGAATCGTCGATCTCGAAAGCCGGCACATGACGACCAGCGCCTTCGCACCGCCGCCGGGCGTGGATCTCGACGCGTTTGCACCGCGCCTGTCGCGAGATGGCTCGACGCTGTACGCGCGTCAGATGCTCGAGCAGGGCGATATCTGGATGATGCGGCCCGGCAGCAGGTAGGTATTTCCTCCTGGGCGACACTCCTTCATCGAAGGCTTCCGGTCCATTCAAACAGAGAGGAGTACGTATGGCCAGAATCAGGGATCTGGGGATCCATGTCATTCCCGTCACGATGCGGCCGCTGGAGATCGGGCCGGGTGCCGCCGCCGGCATGGCCGGCGATGAATCGGGGCCGGACCGATGCATCGGCACCGGAGTGTGCCACGCCTGCGACGAGTGCGAGGCGGCTACCGGCCTGCCGGCGGATACGTCATGCGATCCATCGGGCATCTGTCCGGCGGGCACTTGTGGAGACACCGCTCCGGCATGCGCGGAACAGTCATGCCCGGACCGGGGTACCTCAGGGAGACCGCCTCGACAGCACAGCGGCGCTTTCAGCGACGACGCGGTCGCGCAACTCAAACGACAACTCAGAACGCAGATCGGAAGGGAGATGGTGAATTAGGCTGCGGGACCGGAAGCCTGCACCTCGAGAAACTCATGCTTCATTCTCTGCACCCACGTCGATTCCGCTCGAGTCCCCACGTCGAGCTCAAACGGCTCGACGACCTCGCGGCCGAGCAGCGGGGGCCATTCCGACAGCTCGAGAGCGATCCTGATTTCCATGGACTCTTCGTGCCGAAGCCGCCGCTCAGGATGAATCTCCAGTCGGTTGGGCAGCAGACCGCGGAGCTCTTTCAATCGCTGGCGACTCCATCCTGCCTTGCGGACCACGACGACGACGTGATCGATCTCGTGCTCGACGGCATATTCGAGATCGAGAGCGACGACGGCTTCGTCTCCGGGGCAGACGCGCTGACCGTGCTCCGCGGTCCCGTCGATGCGTCCGATGTTGGCGGCCTGTCGCGCCACGCGCTGCTGCACGCGCAGGATCTCGAGACGAGCGATCCACAGGCGCTGACGATGGCACTCTACTTTTACAACCGCATTCCGATCACGCCGTTCTGGAAGGCGCGCTTCGCGACCAGGGAGGCGATCCTCGCTCACATCGGCGCCGACCGCGGCTCGCTTCGCGCGCTCCTCGAGCGCCACTGGATCGCCTCGGGGCGCATGACCGGCTGGTTGAGCTGGACTTCGAAAACACGGATCCCGCACAACGCGGACGACGTTACATACAAGCTCTACGTCAGTCCGCGTTCCGAGCGCATCCGCGACGCATTCGAGATCGTCGTGCGCGTGCTCTCCGATTTTCCGGGGACGCCGTTCAAGATCGGCGACGGCGCGGTCGGGCTGCTGCGCCCGGACAAGATCGTCGCGTATTTCGCGACGCGCGAGCTGCTCGGCGAGGCGGCCGATGTGCTGCATCGCGAGCTCGCCGGCTGCGACGCGCACGGCGTGCCGTTCAGCGCCGGCCTCGATGAAGAGGGCCTGCTCTCGTGGGGCGTCGATCCGCCCGACAGCGATCGCGCGCTGCAGTGGCTCGGACGCGAAAGCTGGCGTTTCTGGGTCGCAAAGCGCCTCGGCGCCGCGCTGTCGATCGCAAAGCTCGCGCGCACGACGGCTGCCGTCGAGCCGTGGCGCTTCGCCGTCGAGCGGGCGCGCCGGCACGGCGTCGACGTCGAGACATGGACACCCACCGCGGCGCTCTGGAGCATGGCATGAACGTCATCGAACCGTTCGTACTGAAACAGGACGTCCTCCTCATCCCGTGCGCGGAGCTCAGCGACGACGTGCGCGACAGGATCACGTTCACGGAAGGCGACTTCACGCTTTCGATCCGCCACGGCCGCGCGCTTTCGCAGGTGATCGACGGCGAGACCGCGGCGCTGCTGGCGCTCTTCCGGCAGCCGCGCACGATCGTCGAGGCGGTCATCGAGAACAGCCGCGCGTACGACAGGGACCCCGAGGCATGGCTGGACGAGATGCTGCCGCACCTCGGTACGTTCGTGCAGAACCGCGTGCTCGTGCAGGCGGGGTCGGAGGAGGAAAAGGAGATCCGGCCGCAATACGACAGCGGGACCACGATCGCCGGATGGAACATCGTCCGCTGCGTGAGCCTGATCGAAGACAGCGAGATCTATCAGCTGCGCAATGGCGACGACGTCGCAGCGCTCAAGATCGCGCGCGTCACCACGCCGCGATTGCAGGCGATGTTCGACAACGAGAGCGCGATCCTCCGGCATCTCGATGGAACCGGCATCGCGCCGCGGCTGATCGGCGCCGGCGTGCACGAGGAGCGGCCGTATCTGATTATCGAATGGATTGCCGGCGTCGATACGGGAGTGGCCGCGGCGCAGCGGCGCCATGACCGCGCTTCGGTGATCGATCTGTGCGCATCGATTGCCGCGGCGTACGCGACGCTGCATGCGCGCGGAGTCCTGCACGGCGATGTGCACAACCGCAACATCCTCGTCGGCGAGAGGGTCCTGCTGCTCGACTTCGGATACTCCCGCTACGCGGATCAGGATCCACCCGCCAGCCGGGGTGGAGTGTCGTATTTCCATGAGCCGGAGCTCGTCGCCGCGCGGCGCCAGGGACGCAGCATGCCTGCAACCGCAGCGGGCGAACAGTACGCGATGGCGGCGCTGCTGTATCAGTTGACCGCCGGCCGTTCCTATGTGGATTTCCGTTATGACCGCGAGGAGATGGAGCAGCAGATCGAAACGGATGCCCCGCTGCCGTTCGCGAGCCGCGGGATCCCTCCGTGGCCCGAGGTCGAGCAGATCCTCTTCCGCGCGCTGGAGAAGGATCCGGCGCGGCGCTACGGATCGATTGCGGAGATGGCCGCGCTCCTCGCCGAGGCGCGCGATGCCGCGGTCCGCGAATCGCTGGCGACACCGGTGAGCGGCGAAGCGAATGCGCTACTGGCGACGACGCTGCAGTCGTTCGCGCGCGGCGGGGCGATGTTCGCGACGCGATATCCCACGCCGCCGACGGCGTCGATCAACTACGGCTGCGCCGGCGCGGCGGTGGGACTGCTGCGGATCGCCGAGACTCGCGGCGATCCTGCGCTGCTGGCGCTGGCCTCCGTCTGGAGCGCGCGCGCGAAGGCGCTGATCGGCAGCGATGGCGCGTACTACAACGACGAGCGCGATCTGTCGCGGGCGATTCTGCGCGACGTGACGCCGTACCACACCGAGTCAGGCATCCACGCCGCCGCGGCGATGATCGCGGCGGCGACGGGTGACACGTTCTCGCAGCGCCATGCCGTTCATGCGTTTCTCCGCGCCTCGAACATTCCGTGTCCCGAGCTGGATCTGACGCTCGGACGTTCCGGGAGCCTGCTCGCGACCGCGATGCTGCTCGCGATCAGCGAAGATCTTCCTGAAGCCTCGGCGTTGCGCGCGTTCGGCGCGGAGACGATGAGCGCGATCTGGAGCGAGCTCGATGCGCGTCCGCCGATCGAAAACTCGCCGGCGAATACGTATCTCGGCATGGCGCACGGATGGGCCGGATATTTCTACGCGGCGCTGCGATGGTGCGCCGCGTCCGGCGACGCGCCGCCCCCACGCCTCGCCGAGCGCCTCCACGAGTACACGGCGCTGAAGACGCTGAAGGGCCGCGGCGCGTTCTGGCGCACGACCATCGACTCGCCGCCGCATGCGACGATGCCCGGCTGGTGCAATGGCAGCGCAGGACAGGTGTTCCTCTTCACGCTCGCGCACCGGTTGCTGGGTGAGGAGGAATGGCTGCACCTCGCCGAACTGTGCGCGTGGAACAACTGGGACGAGCCCCGCGCCCCTTCGACGCTTTGCTGCGGCACCGCCGGCCGCGCCTACGCGCTGCTCAATTTCTACCGGCACACCGGCGCGACGGAATGGCTGAGCCGCGCGCGCCAGCTCGCGAATCACGCCGCTTCCACCGCGACCTCAACGTCGCAGCGCGAGAACGCGCTGTGGAAGGGAGAGCTCGGCGTCGCAGTGCTCATCGCCGACCTCGCGTCGCCGGAGACCGCGCGGATGCCGTTTTTCGAATGAGGGTCAGGCTCCGAGAAACGAGAAGGCGTCGTTTTCCCTGAGCGCACGATCGAGCGTTGCCGTGCTTTCACAGCTCGCTTTGATGTTTCGAGCACCGATGACGTAGTCGGCGAAATCGCCGCCGGCTACGCGATACCGCTCGAGCGCATCTCGCAGGAGATCGCGATTCTCGAACGAGAAGAGAGCCGTGTCGAGAATCCTGTCGAGAGCCAGCGCGATCGTTGTTCGGTTGAACCGATACGCTCCGCGCAGTACCCAGACCAACTCGCACAGGACGATATCGTCGACATGCAGTCGGACGCCGGTTCTGATGCTCTCCGAAACGAGCACGTCGACTGCCCGCGCCTGCGCGGGGTCGTCCTGCGTGAGGTAGCGCACGAGAACGTTGGCGTCGACGCCGATCATCGCTTCTTCGAGTGTTGCCGCACGATGGCAGCGTTCATCGCTGCGATGCTGACCGGACGTTTCCGGGGCCGCTGGAGCAGTCCTTTGAGCTCAGTGATGTCGAGCGTGAGGGGCCGAACGACGATGTCCCCATTCTCGTTCAGAACAAAGTCGACCTGATCGCCGGTGTCGATTTGAAGCCGGTCGCGGACGGCCTTCGGAAGCGTGATCTGTCCCTTGCTGGTCAGCGTTGCGGTGGGCATCCTTCCTTACCTTCGGTAAGGAGTATATCTCACCGTGGGTTCCGAGCCGGATGGCCCGATGCATGCTAGGCAACGACGAGATGCCCGCGAACAACGAAGACCTGCACGGAAGCGTCCCCGAGAGCTCGCCGGTCGCGCTGCTGTTGATCGATGTGATCAACGACATGGAGTTCGAAGGCGCGGAAGCGCTGGTGGAGCAGGCGGTGCCGATGGCGCACCGCATCGCGGAGCTGAAGCGTCGGGCGAAGCAGGCCGGGATTCCGGCGATCTACGTGAACGACAACTTCGGCCGGTGGAAGTCGGACTTCCGGCGCGTCGTGGAGCACTGTCTCGAGGACGGCGTCCGAGGGGAGGAGGTCGCCCGCATCCTGCAGCCGGATGACGACGACTACTTCGTGCTCAAGCCGAAGCACTCCGCGTTCTACGCGACGACGCTGGACACGCTGCTCACATACCTCGGCGCCCACACGGTCATCCTGACGGGAGTGGCCGGCAACATCTGCATCCTCTTCAGCGCGAATGATGCGTACATGCGCGACTTCAATGTCTTCGTCCCCGCGGATTGCGTCGCGTCGAACACGGCGGACGAGAATCAACACGCACTCGAGCAGATGCGCAAGGTGCTGAAAGCCGACATCACCGAGTCGACGGGTCTGGACCTCGATCGAATTCTCAGGTGAGGTGGGGTGGTGGCGGTGACTGGAGTCGAACCAGTGACCTAGCGCTTATGAGACGCCCGCTCTGACCATCTGAGCTACACCGCCGAGAAGAAGGGCCGGGATTGTAACAAGGAACGAGCACACCATCCAACGTGTGCTGAGGACTACACTTAAGCAGAACTTCGGGCAGGATATTTCGGGCTGGGGCATGAGCGAGGCTTTCGAAAAGGCGTGCGTCGGATGCGGGCAGTCCGAGGAACAGGCGCGGCTGGAGCCGTGTTCGGGCTGTGGCCGCTGGTTCTGCAACGACTGCGCGCATCGCGCGGGCTTCGGCAGGAAATTCTGCTCGGCCGAATGCAGCCGCGCCTACTACTTCAGCGGAGACAGCGATGACGACGAAGACGATGTCGGAGACGACGACCACCACCACGACTGACCTCGTGCGGCGCCCGCGGCGCCTGCGCCGCAGCGAGGGAATCCGCGCGCTCGTGCGCGAGACCGTCGTGCGTCCCGAAGACCTCATCTACCCGCTCTTCGTCGTCCCTCCTTCGCGACCGCGCGTCGAGATCAGCTCCATGCCCGGCGTCTTCCAGCTGCGCGTGCGCGAAGCGGTCGAGGAAGCGCAGCGCGCCTTCGACGCCGGCGTCCGCGCGGTGCTCCTCTTCGGACTTCCGGAAACGAAGGACGGCATCGGCTCGTCGTCGTGGGATCCGAGCGGGCCGGTGCAGGCGGCGATCGAAGCCATCAAGCGCCACGTGCCGGCGATGACGGTGATGGCCGACGTCTGTCTTTGCGAGTACACCGATCACGGACACTGCGGGGTCATCGTCGAGCGCAACGGGGTGAAGGACGTCGACAACGACGCGACGCTGCCGCTGCTCATGAAGCAGGCGGTCTCCTTCGCGGCAGCCGGCGCCGACTTCGTCGCCCCGTCGGACATGATGGACGGCCGCATCGGCGCGATCCGCACGGCGCTCGACGGGCGCGGCATGACCGACGTCGGCATCATGGCGTACTCGGCGAAGTTCGCGTCGGGCTTCTACGGACCGTTCCGCGAAGCCGCGGAGTCGGCGCCGCAGTTCGGCGATCGCCGCACGTATCAGATGGATCCGGCGAACGCGCGCGAGGCGCTGCGCGAGATGGAGCTCGACGTCGAGGAGGGCGCGGACATGATCATGGTCAAGCCGGCGCTGTCGTATCTCGACGTCATCCGCCAGGCGCGCGATCACTTCCCGCTGCCGATCGCGGCGTACAACGTGAGCGGCGAGTATTCGATGGTGAAGGCGGCCGCGGAGCGCGGCTGGATCGACGGGCCGCGCGTGATGACGGAGATCCTGACGTCGATCAAGCGCGCGGGCGCGGACCTGATCATCACGTATCACGCGCTGGAGTTCGCGCGCTCGCTTCGCTGATTCAGCCGCACCACACTGCGGTCACGGCGTCGGGGTGATCGAGCAGGTAGCCATCCTCCTCGGCGTCGTACGCGATGACGGCGCCGTCGAGGCGCGAGGCGGCCATGGCATCGAGCGCGACGCGGATGCCGTCGACGTCGAGCACTTCGTCGCCGTCGGTAACGTCCGACGCGTAGCTGAGGCGATAGCCGGAGCCGCCGCAGCCGGTGGTGAAGGCGATGCGGAGCAGGCGGCCGTCGAGGTCGCGGGTGAGGTGCGTGGCCGCTTCGGGCGAGAGCGAGAGGTTCATTCGGGGGAGCCGTGGACGATGCGCCATTCGGCGTCTTCGCGCTTCCACCAGTCGGCGTCGACGCGGATGAGCTCCAGCTCGCGCTCGAGCTCGACGATGTGGGCGCGCTTGATGGTCTCGAGGTAGATCAGCAGGTTGCGGTCGGACGCGGCCGCGCCGGTGATGAGCTCGCGCAGCTTGCGCTGCATCGTGCGCTCGCGCGCGATGAGGAACTCGGAGGTCTCGCGATACGACAGCTCCCCTTCGAGGATCTCGTTGAAGATCATGTCCGAGCCGAGCGTGATGCGGACGCGCCCGCGCGCGGCCGACGCGGTCTTGATCTCGATCAGATCGCGGTTCTCGCGCTCGTCGACCGCGAACTGCTTGAACACATGCGCCGTCATCGGATTCGGCAGATTCTCCGCCAGCTTCTCGAAGGTCTTGTACGCCTCGACCGTGTACTGGAAAAGGAGGGCTAGCTGTTGGTCGGTCAACTGGGTGCTGGTGGATTCAACGACGGTCATTTCAACTCCTCGGTTTCGCGGTCACGCGGTCACGCGGTCACCGCGGCATTTTCTTCAACCGCGTGACTGCGTGACTGCGTGACCGACTCATTCGATCTTCGCTACGTGAACCACGACATCCCCGACCAGCTTCGCCTGACAACTCAACCGATGCGGCTCTTCCAGCTCTTTATACGTCTCATCGGGCGTGGGCGGGGTGAGATTGTCCCAGCCGGCCACGACTTCGACTCTGCAAGTCCCGCACGCGCCGTCGCCGCCGCAGACGTGGCTGAGGATCACACCCATCTCCAGCGCGGCGGACAACAGCGTCCGGCCCGCGGGAAATTCGGCCGTCTTCTGCTGATCAGCGAACGTCACGCGGGGCATCGCGAGGTGGATTCTATCGGGCTACCGCGCGATGCGCCATGTACGAGCTGCGCACGAGCGGGGCGCTCTCGACGTGATGGAACCCAAGCGCCTTCGCGGCGGCGCCGAGCTCCGCGAATTCTTCGGGCGTCCAGTAGCGCCGCACGGGGTGGTTCATCTCGCTCGGCGCGAGGTACTGGCCCATCGTGAAGATGTCGACGCCGGCTTCGCGCAGGTCGCGCGCGACTTCGAGGATCTCGTCTTCCGTTTCTCCGAGTCCGAGCATGAGGCTCGACTTCGTGAGCATGCCATCGTTTCTCTCGTCGTGCGCCCAGCGCAGGAGGTCGAGCGAGCGTGCGTACTTTGCGACGGGGCGCACGGCCGAGTAGAGCCGCGGCACGGTCTCGATGTTGTGCGCGAGCACCTCGGGATTGGAGGCGAGGACGACGCGCAGCGCGTCGCGATTGCCTTCGAGATCGGAGATCAGCACTTCGACCGCCGCGCCGGTGCGCTCGCGTACGGCATGAACGGTCGCGGCGACGTGCTCCGCGCCGCCGTCCGCCATGTCGTCGCGATTGACCATCGTGATGACCGCGTGGCGCACGCGCATCCGCTCCACCGCCTCGGCGACGCGCTGCGGCTCGTCGCTCTCCGCTGCCAGCGGCGCTCCGCGGCCGACCGCGCAGAAGGTGCAGCGCCGGGTGCAGATCTCGCCGAGGACCATGAATGTTGCGGTGCCGGCGCCCCAGCATTCGAAAATGTTCGGGCAGCGCGCTTCCTGGCAGACGGTGTTCAATCCGAGGTCGTTGATCAGGCGTGAAACCGGCAGGCGGTCGAGATCGCCCGGCACGCGGATCTTCAGCCAGTCGGGGCGGATTCCTGCGCGCTTGTTGATCGGAGTCATGCGGCGACGTGACGCTCCAGCCGCTCCAGTGCTTCGCGGTCGTCGGTCCACCGGATCCTTTCATACGCCTCGGCGAACGTAAACCATGCGCACGCGTCGTGCTCCTGCCTGTCGAGGCGGATCGGGATGCGCGAGTCGATCTCCGCCGCGTACGCGATCTCGCTCGCGATTACCGGCGCGGGATGCAGCGACTCCAGGAACTGCGACTCGATCATGAACGACTGCGTGAGATCGAGCGCGCGCGGCTCGCCCGACTGGCCCGTCTCTTCGACGAGCTCGCGGCGCGCGGTGTCGAGCGGCGACTCGCCGGCTTCCATCGAGCCGGTGACGGGCTGCCAGAAGTTGCCGCGCTCGGGACGGCGATGCAGCAGCAGGATGCGATCGTCGTGATGGGGGAGGATCTTCACGAGGCGCAGCGTTTCGGGGCGCGGGACGAGCTCGCGCTCGAAGACTTCGGAGAATTTCGCGGCGAGCACGGCACGCACTTCGTTCACGGGCACGCGGCGTCCGAGCTCGCGCTCGATCGACGTGACGCCCATGCCGTGAATGCCGCACGGGGTGATGAGGCGGAAGTGATCGAGGTTGGTGCTGACGTTGAGCGCCCAGCCGTGCGAGGTGACCCAGCGCGCGATGCGCACGCCGATCGCGGCGATCTTGTTCGCGCCGACCCAGATGCCGCGCTTTCCGTCGAGCCGTTCGGCGGTGATGCCGTATTCGGCGACGGTGCGGATCAATACTTCCTCGAGCTTCGTGACGTACTTGCGGATGTCGCGGCTTCCTTCGCCGAGGTGGAGGATCGGGTAGCCGACGACCTGACCGGGACCGTGATAGGTGATGTCGCCGCCGCGCGTGGTTTCGTAGAAGCGCACGCCCTGCGACTCGAGCACGTTCTGCGGCGCGAGCAGGTTGCTCGCGTCGCCGCCGCGTCCGAGGGTGATCACCGGCGGATGCTCGAGGAGCAGCAGCTGATCGTCGATCACCTCGGACTGCCGGAGCTCGACGAGCCGCTGCTGCAGCTTCATCCCGTTTTCGTAGGTGACGAGATGAAGGTTGTGGAGCGAGCAGGTGCGCATGAGTTAGTGGTTTCCCCCGGCCATCATACGTTCCAGCCGAACGGCTTCGCCCTCGAGATCCGCCCGCGTCTTCCCCGGCATCTTCGGTGCGAGGTCGCGGAGGATCGTGACCGCTTCGCGCAGACGGCCGTCGCGCGCGAGCGCATCGGCGCGGGCGAGGTCGGTCTTCAGGAGGAGCTTGCGCGCGTCGTAGCCTCGGGGCGAATCGACGATGCGCGCGAAGATGCCGTCGGCGCGCTCGCGCTCTCCGGAGGTGACGTAGAGCGAGAACAGCGGGAACGCGATGTCGAGCCGCTCGGGCGCTCCCTCGTACGCGCGCTCGAGGTACGGCCGCGCGGTGCGTGCGTCGCTCTCGAGAGCCGCGCGGAAGTGGCGCTCCGCATCCTCCTCGCGGCCTTTCACGCGGCCGAGGAGCTCGCCGAGCTCGAACAGCAGCTCGGCGCGCGCGAGCGGCTTCACCTCGATCGACGTCGCCGGCCCCGATTCCATCACCAGCGACTTCGCCGGCGCGGCCGCTTTGCGCATCGCGATCTCGAAGTCGCGCGGCGTCATTCGATAGCGCGCTTCGATCGCGGACGCGGTGTCGCGGCCTTCGTCGACGTCTTTCAGCAGCTCCCAGAACGCCGCGCGATCGCGGCGCATCAGCGTCGCGACGGCGGCCCAGCTCTGCGCGTAGAAATCGAACGTCCACGCGCGCGGATCCTCGACGCGCGTCGCGAACATCTGCGAGAGCGGCATGCGCAGACGGCCGCGGAGGCGCGAGGCGTGCTCGCGGATCGGCAGGCCGGCGTTGCTGTAATACTCGGCGAGTCCTTCCTCGAGCCAGAGCGGCAGCGGCCTGTCGTCGCGATGAATGAGATCGTGCACCAGCTCATGCCGCGGCGTCAGTCCACCGCCGCCGCGCACAGTGGTGTCGATGAGCATCGTGCTGCCTTTCACGTGACGCAGCGTGATCCCGCTCGCGTCGACGCGCGCGCCGCCGACGGCGTCGAAGTACGGCTGCACGTTGCGCCGCTCCGCGAAGAGAAAGACGCGCGTGCGTTCTGTCGGCAAGCGAAAGTACGCGCTCGTGCGCGTCAGCAGCGCGGTCATCTTCTCGAGATCGTGCGCGACCGCGCGGGCGGCGTTCTCGCCGGTCGCGCCGAAGAGGATGAAGTGCGCGGTGTCGGCGCGTACCCAGGGCTTGTCGGCGGGCGGGAAGGGGATGGGGCCGAAGTGCGCGGCGATCATCGGACGCCGCTCGATCGGGCCGGGATCGAGGAAGCCGGGACGCGGGAACCCGGTCGTGCCGGGCGGGTTGCGCGTGATGGCGCCGCCGGTGCCGCGCTGCGCGGAGAGAGGAGCGGCGAGCAGCGCCGCGATCGTGACGGAGAGGACGGCGAGCTTGTTCATCGTGTCCGGACCTCCCCGCGGAGGCGCTGCGCGTCGCGGATCACCTGCGCGTCCGTCGCGACGCGCAGGAGCTCGTCGAGCAGCTGAATGGCGTCCCGCCTGCGGCCCGCGTTCACCATGGTGACAGCCTGGTTATACATCTCGATGTGACGATTGACCACCGCCGTCGCGGCGAGCTGAGCGGCCTGCTGTTCGAGCTCGCGCCGTCCGAGCGGATCCGCGGTCGCCGCGGCGAGGCCGCGCACGATCGCCGCGGCTTCGTCGAGCTTGCCCGCTTTGGCGAGCGCGCTGGCGCGATCGGTCTCGAAGCGGAGGAGGAGATTGCGCGCGGCGAAGAGGGTTTGTTTGTCGCGCGCGTGCTCGAACGCGGCGGCGAACAGCGCGTCGGCCTTCGCGCGCTCGCCGAGGCGGAGGTAGAGGTCGTAGAGGTGCAGCGCGAAGTCCATGCGCGCCGGAGCGAGCTCGCGCGCGCGCTCGAGGTGCGCGATCGCGGGCGCGACGTCGCGCTCGATGAGATACGTCGTGCCGATCGCGCCGCGCGCGCGGCCTTCTTCGGCGCCGAGTGCGAGTGCGCGCTCGGCGAGGACGCGCGCTTTGCGAAAGGCCTCGGTGTCCGCGGGCGTGACTTCGAATACGCCGGCAAACGGGCCGATCGCGTCTTTCATCAGCGACTCGGCGTAGGTGAGCTGGACCTCGGCGTTCTGCGGATCGGCGGCGATTGCGTCGTCGAACTGCCCGAGTGCGGCGAGCGCGCGGGCGTGTTTCGGATCGAGCTGCAGCGCTTCGCGATAGTGGCGGAGGGACTCCTCGCCCGCGCCGGAGACGTGGGAGAGGAAGCGGCCGAGCTCGAAGAGGAGGGTGGGGCGATCGAGCGGCTTCGCGGTCGCTGCGCTCGTGGGGGATGGGGATTGAAGGCGTAAGGGGTTTGAGGTGTGCTTGCGAAGGGCTTTGCGGAGATCGTCGAGCGTTTTGCCGTAGTGCTTTTTTAGCGCGGTCTCGACGTTGTCCTCGAGCATGAATGCGTCGATGCGTGATGCGTCGAGCTGCATCAGCCAGTTCACGGCGGCCCAGCTCTGGGCGTAGAACAGCGGCGAAGTGGCCTCGGCGGATTCGGCGCGAACGGCGAGCATGGCCTCGATCGGTCGCGGCTCCATCCGCCGCAGCAGCGCGACGTGCTCGGGGATCGAGTCGCCGGCGATCACCTCGTCGCCGCGCACACGCGCGTTGCTGAAGTACTCGGCGAGTCCTTCCTCGAGCCAGAGCGGCGGGGCGACTCCGCGCTGGCGCAGCAGGTCGTGAATCAGCTCGTGCAGCGCGGTCCGCTCGACGCGTGCGCGCGCGGCGTCGATGAACATCGTGCCGCCGCCCTCGTGCCGCACGTAGACGCCGGTGACGGTCGTCTTCTCACGGCCGATGAGCAGGTCAAAGTACGGCTGGCTCTCGCGCCGTCTCCCGAAGACGAAGATGGTGGAGGGCTGCTGCGAGACCGCGGGTGCTGCGAGCGCGGATGCCAGCGTTTCGAGATCGCGCGCGATCTCGAGCGTCTTCTCCTCGCTCGCGCTGCTGATGATGTCGAAGCGCGCGGAGCGCACGCGGATCCATGGCTCGTCGGCTGCCGGAAACGGAATCGGTCCCTTCGGCGTCCGCGTCTTTCCCTCGCCTTTGATCCCGATCGGCACGGGCGGGACGTAGACATCCTGCGCGATCGCGGGGAGCGCGATGAGCAGGAAGGCGAGGATGGCGCGGGTCACGTTACATCGCGAACTGCCCCGCCTCGATGATCTGTTTCACCCGCGCCATGAACTGGTCGGCGACGGCGCCGTCGACGAGGCGGTGGTCGAAGGTGAGGGCGAGGTAGCACATGGAGCGGATGGCGATGAAGTCGCCGTCTTTCGTTTCGACGACGACGGCGCGCTTCTTCACGCCGCCGACGCCGAGGATCGCAACCTGCGGCTGGTTGATGATGGGCGTGCCGAAGAGACTGCCGTAGATGCCGGGGTTGGTGATGGTGAAGGTGCCGCCCTGGACGTCGTCGGGGCTGAGTTTTTTCGCGCGGGCGCGGTCGCCGAGGTCGTTGACGGCGCGTGCGATGCCGAGGACGTTTAGCTCGTCGGCCTGCTTGAGGACGGGAACGATGAGTCCCCACTCGAGCGCGACGGCGATGCCGATGTTGTGCTCGCGGTGATGGATGACATTGTTGTCGTCCATCGACGCGTTGAGGATCGGGAACTCCTTCAGGCCTGCGATGACCGCCTGGACGATGAAGGGGAGGTAGGTGAGCTTGACGCCGCGCTGGGCGTAGTCGTCTTTGTGTTTGCGGCGCAGTTTGTCGACGGCGGTGAAGTCGACTTCGAAGACGGTCGTCACGTGCGCCGAGGTCTGCTTCGACTGGATCATGTGCTGCGCGATGCGCTTGCGCATGACGGAGAGGGGCTCGATGCGGGTGTTTTCGCCGGAGGCGAATTGCGGGGCCTGCGGCGCCGCCGGTTGCGCGGTTGCGCGGTCGCGCGGTTGCGTCGTTTCGGGTTGCTGGGTTGCTGGGTGGCTGGGTTGCTGGAGAAACTCGAGGATGTCGTTCTTGGTCACTCGGCCGGAGACGCCGGTGCCGGGGATCCGGGCGACGTCGACGTTGTTTTCTTTCGCGATTTTTCTGACCAGCGGGCTGGATTTGGTGCGGCGGCGGTCGTCGAGGGAGGTGACCTCGGCTTCGCCGGTTGCTGGGTTGCTGGGTTGCTGGGTTGCTGGTGGTTCGACTTCCGGCTGCGCCTCGGGCTTCGGCTCCGTCTTCGGTTCGGTCTTCGCCTCGGGCTTCGATTCTGTCTTTGCCTCCGGCTTCGGCTTCTCCACCGTCTTCGTTTCGGCCTCGGGCGCGGATGGGGCGGCGGCTTCGCCTTCGGAGGCGATGCGGGCGACGACGGCGTTGACGGGGACGGTGTCGCCTTCCTTGGCGAGGATCTCGGTGAGGGTGCCGGCGGCGGGCGAGGGGATCTCGGCGTCGACTTTGTCGGTGGAGATCTCGAGCAGCGGCTCGTCGCGCTCGACCTTGTCGCCGACTTTCTTCAGCCAGCGCGACACGGTTCCTTCGGCGATCGATTCGCCCATCTGGGGCATGACGACATCAGTGGCCATTCTTCGTTCCTCGCAGTGCCTTTTACCGCGTGACCGCTCGACTGCGCAACCCTGCTACTGTGAGGCCAATGCGTCTGCGCGAGCTGGTCCGCGACCGCGCCGTCTGGCTGTATGCGGCGATCACGGCCGTCTTTTTTTATCAGCCGCTGACCACGAAGACGTTTTTCTTCCGCGATCTCTACCTCTTCTTCTATCCGAAGAAGGTCCTCCTCGCCTCGGCGCTGCGGGAGGGCACGTTCCCGCTGTGGGATCCGTTCACGAACGGGGGGCAGCCGTATCTGGCGATGCCGCAGTGCGCGGCGCTGCATCCGTCGAATGTGCTCTACGCGATTCTGCCGACGATCGTCGCGTTCAATCTGATTCCGGTGCTGCACGTGTTCTTTTGCGCGGTCGCGGCGTACTGGCTCGGGCGGGTGGTCGGTTTGTCGCAGCCGGCGGCGTTCACGGCGGGCATCGCCTTCGCGTTCGCGGGCGTGACGCTGTCGGGCGCGAATCTCGCGGCGTGGCTGCTCGTCCTGCCGTGGTTTCCGATGACGCTCGGGCTGCTGCATCGCCGCTCCGTCGTCGCCGCGTCGTTCGCCGCGGCGATGCCGCTGTTTGCCGGAATGGCGGAGCTGACGGGATTCCTGTTCGTGCTGATTCTTGTGTGGAATGGCCGCCGCGCTGGAGCGACGGCGCTCGTGCTCGCGGGGGCGATCGGGCTCTCGCTCGTGGTCACGCTTCCCGCGACGAGCGTCCTCGCGCAGTCGTCACGCGCGAAGGTGCAGCGGACGTACGAGAGTTTCACGTCGTGGTCCGTGCATCCGCGGCGATTGCCGGAGCTGATCATCCCGCAGTATTTCGGTCCGACGAATACGCTCGACGATCGCGACTATCGCGGGCGGGCGTTTGAGACGCAGGGGTTCCCGTACGTGCTGAGCATCTACTTCGGCCTGCCGGTGCTGCTGCTCGCCGCGTACGGCGCGTTCGGACGGCTCGAGCACGTCGACGTGCCGCGGCGCGCGCTCGCGGCCGTGGCGGTGATCGCGCTGCTCTTGTCCCTCGGGCGCCATCTGCCGGGGTTTCGGCTGATCTTCGACTACGTGCCGTTCGTGTCGCTGTTCCGGTTTCCGGTGAAGGCGATCGCGCTCGCGCTGCTGCCGATCGCGCTGCTCGCGGGCTGCGGGGTGGAGCGGGCCGGCGGAAGGCGCGTGCTGCTCGCGGCGGTCGTGACGATCGACCTCCTCGCCGCCGGCTGGCCGGTGAATGCGTATGCGCCGCGCTCGCTCTTCGACGAGCCTCCGATCGCCGCGGCCGTGCGCGAGGTGGTGGGGCCGCTGCGGCTCTATTCGGCGCCGCATCCGCTCGTCGTCGATGCGCCGACGAACGAGATCCGCTGGCTCGTGCAGAAAGAGCTCGCGACGTTGAGCGACTACACCGGCACGGCGTTCGGGATCCCGGTCGTGTACCACACCGACTACGATCAGCTCGCGCCGTACGGGATCGCACAGCTGTCGCGCGCCGTGCGGCAGATGCCGCTGTCGCGGGCGAAGTCGCTGCTCGACGCCGCCGGCGTGCGCGCGATCCTCACGCTCGACCACGGCTCACTGCGCCTCTACGTGAATCGCGACGCGTACGCCGCGCGCTTCGAAGGCGCGTGCGGCCGCGCGCCGGTCCTGCTGCGGCGCCGCGAGCTGAACGCCGCGCGCTATGAGCTCGACGCGCCGTGCGACGGGCGCGTCGTGTTCGCGGAGAACCACTACGATGGCTGGCGCGCGACGGTCGACGGCCGCGAGACGCCGCACGCGCGCGCCGGAATCGCCTTCACGTCGATCGCCGTGCCGAAGGGCCGGCACACGATCGAGCGGCGTTACTTCCCGCCGCGCTTTCTCGCCGGCCTCGCGGGATCGCTGATCACGGCGCTGCTGCTGCTGCTGGTGTTGGAGGGCGGGCGTCTCGCCCGCCAGGCGAAGGCGGGCGGGACGCCCGCCCTCCTTTAGTACGCGAGCAGCTCGCGCGCGGCGGCGAGGACGCGCGCTTTGTCGGGGAGCGCGGCGGCTTCGAGGGGCGGGGAGTAGGGCGTGGGCACGTCGAGGGCGGCGACGCGTTTGATCGGGGCGTCGAGGTAGTCGAAGGCTTTTTCGGCGATGCGCGCGGCGAACTCGGCTCCGGCGCCGCCGGTGAGCGGGGCTTCGTGGAGGATGATGACGCGATTCGTTTTCGCGACCGACTCGAGAATCGCCTCTTCATCGAACGGCAGGATCGAGCGGAGGTCGACGATCTCGACCGACACTTTGTCTTTCGCCAGCTCTTCCGCCGCTTCCTCGGCGAGATAGATCATCGCGCCCCAGGTGAGGATCGTGAGGTCCTTCCCCTTGCGCCGCACGTTGGCCTTGCCGATCGGCACGATGTAGTCGTCGTCCGGCAGGTTTTCCTTGATGCGGCGATAGAGGTACTTGTGCTCGATGTAGAGCACGGGGTTGTCGTCGCGGATCGCGGCTTTCAGCAACCCCTTCGCGTCGTACGCGGTTCCCGGCGCGACGATCTTGAGGCCGGGGCGATTCATGAACATCCCCTCGGGGTTGATCGAGTGATATGGCCCGCCGTGCGTGCCGCCGCCCGCCGGTCCGCGCACGACGATCGGACACGCGCGGCCGAAGAGGTAGCTGTTCATCGCCGCGAAGTTGACGAGGATGTCGTAGCCGCAGGTGATGAAGTCCATGAACTGCATCTCGGCGATGGGACGCATCCCCATCAGCGCCGCGCCCGAGGCCGCGCCGATGATCGCGATCTCCGAGATCGGCGTGTCGATGACGCGCTCCGCGCCGAAGCGATCGAGCAGTCCCGCGCTGGTCCGGAACGCGCCGCCGTACGCGCCGACGTCTTCGCCGATGAGGAACACGCGCTCGTCGCGCGCCATCTCCTCGTGCATCGCCTGGGTGATGGCTTCGATGTACGTCGTCTCAGCCATTCCAGTATCCGTCCTCGATGTACAGCCCGCGCCCCGCGTCGGCGGGATTCGGCATCGGCGATTTGTCGGCTTCGTCCGTCGCCGCGTCGACTTCGTTCTTCACGCGCTGCTGGATTGCGTCGAGCTCCTCGCGCGACGCGACCCCGCGCTCGAGCAGCAGCTTCTCGAAGCGCACGACGGCGTCCTTTTCCGCCCACTCGGCGAGGAGCTCTTTCGGGACGTACGACGCGTTGTCGTGCTCGGCGTGTCCCTTCATGCGGAACGTTTTCACTTCGATGAGCGTGACGCCGCCGCCACTGCGCGCGTTCTCGACCGCGCGTTTCGTCGCTTCGTGCACCGCCAGCACGTCATTGCCGTCGACGGTCAGGCCCGCACAGCCGAAGGCGTACGCCTTGTCGGCCAGCGTCTTCGCGGCGGTCTGTTTCGCCGTCGGCGTCGAGTAGGCGTAGCCGTTGTTCTCGACGATGACGACCATCGGCAGCTTCTGCACCGTCGCGAAGTTCATACCTTCCCAGAACGCCGCCGTCGACGAGCCGCCGTCGCCGATGAAGGCGAGCGTGACGAGACTCCGCTTCTGCATCCGCCCCGCGAGCGCGATGCCGGCCATGACCGGGATCATGTCGCCGAGCATGGAGATCTGTCCGATGAAGCCGTCGCGCGCGGGATGGCCGAAGTGGATGTTGAGCTCGCGCCCGCGCGTCGGGCTGTCGCCTTTGGCCATGTACTGGCGGATCACGTCCGCCGGCTTCGCGCCCGCGACGAGAATCGCGCCGAGGTTGCGAATGAGCGGCTGCACGACATCGCCCTGTTTGTAGTCGAGCGCATACGCCGCCGCGACCGACTCGCCTTCCTGCCCGAGGGAGCGATACAAGCCGCCGATCACCTTCGCCTGGCGGAAGAGCGCGACGAGGCGCTCCTCGAGCGTGCGCGTGAGGCGCAGGTAGTAGTCGATCTCGATGAGCTGTTCGTTTGTGAGCATTTTAGGAGTGCGGCGGCATAGCCGCCGCTTTGGTACGTCCTGGTTCTTTCGATCGAAGAGCGGCGGCTTTGCCGCCGCACTCCTAGATATGCAACGCCTGTCCGTGCACGTCCTCGGCGGCTTCGGCGAGCGCTTCGGAGAGCGTGGGGTGCGCGTGGATGGTGCGGGCGATCGACTCGCTGGTGGCCTCGAGCTCGAGCGCGGCGCCGGCTTCGACGATGAGCTCCGTCGCTTTCGGGCCGACGATGTGCACGCCGAGGATCTCGTCGTACTTTGCGTCGGTGACGTACTTCACGAGGCCGGCGGCTTCGCCGACGATCTTCGCTTTCGCGTTGGCGGTGAAGGGGAACTTGCCGATCTTCACGTCGTACCCGCGCTCCTTCGCCTTCCGTTCCGTCAGACCGACCGAGGCGACCTCGGGGTCGGTGTACGTCGCGTTCGGGACGTGGTCGTAGTTGATCGGACGCACTTCCTTGCCGGCGATGTGCTCGACGGCGAGGATGCCCTCGGCGAACGCGCAGTGCGCGAGCGCGGGCGTCGGCACGATGTCGCCGATCGCATAGATCCCCGGCTCGGCGGTGCGCATGAGGCCATCGACTTCGACCATGCCGCGCGGGTCCAGCTTCACCTTCGTCTTCTCGAGTCCGCAGTTCTCGGTGACGGCGCGCCGTCCCGTTGCGGAGAGCACGATGTCGGTCTCGATCGTCTGCTGCTTGCCCTTCACTTCGACGACCGACTTCACGCTGGTCTCACCGACTTCGCACGACAGCACTTTCGCGTCGGTGAAGACGTCGATGCCCTTCTTCTTGAAGATGCGCGTGAACTCCTTCGAGATCTCGTCGTCCTCGATCGGCAGGAGCTGCGGCATCACTTCGACGATGGTCGTCTTCGTGCCGAAGCGCGAGAAGATCGACGCGAACTCGCAGCCGACGGCGCCGGCGCCAATGACGAGCATCGACTTCGGGATGTAGTCGAGCGCGAGGATGTGATCGGAGTTGATGATGCGCTTGCCGTCCGACTTGATGTGCGGCAGGTCCTTCGGCACCGAGCCCATCGCGAGGATGATGTTCTTCGTCGAGATCTTTTTCCCGTCGACGTCGACGGTGTTGCGGTCGATCACTTTGCCGAAGCCTTTGATCCAGTCGACCTTGTTCTTCTTGAAGAGGAACTCGATGCCTTTGGAGTTCTGATCGACGACCCCCTGCTTGCGCTTCATGACGGCGGACCAGTCGATGGTGACGTCGCCGACGGTGATGCCGAAGTCCTTTGCCTTCTGGATCTTCTGCCAGATGTCGGCGTTCTCGAGCAGCGCCTTCGTCGGAATGCAGCCGCGGTGCAGACACGTCCCGCCGAGGAACGGATCGCGCTCGACCACGCCCACCTTGAGCCCGAGCTGCCCGGCGCGAATGCCGGCCACGTATCCGCCCGGACCGCTGCCGATGATGACGACGTCGTATTGCTGTTCTGCCAAGGGAACCTCCAGATTCTCGCGGGCGTGTTAACGCCGCGCCGCGAGGCGCGACATTATATGCAGATGCGCATCGCCGTCACTGCTGCCTGCCTGTTGTTTGCCACGTCGATGCTCGCGCATCCGCCGGTGAGCGTCGTCATCGACTCGCGCGGCAACGTCTATTACTCCGATCTCGAGCAGGTGTGGCGCATCGCGCCGAACGGAACGAAGAGCGTGGCCGTGCCGAACGTGCACACGCACGAACTCTTCCTCGACGCGCACGACAACCTCTACGGCGAGCACACCTGGTATGAGGGCGACGCGACGAAAAAGTGGGGGCATTACGTCTGGCGCCGCGATGCCGCAGGGCGGGTGGTGAAGGTGATTCCGAACACGGAGGGCTTCCGGCGGAACTACAGCTTCGTGCGCGATCGCGCGGGCAACATGTACTTCGGAGACCTGGAAGGGAAGACGGTCACGAAACGGACGCCGGCGGGGAAGAACGAGATCCTCGCGCGCGGGTTCCGCGACATTCGCTGGATGAGCGTGCTGCCCGACGGCACGCTCGACTTCACCGACGCCGGCGACGTCGTGCGGATCACGCCCGACAAGCGGCTGACGCGCCTCGCGCGCGGGCTCGCGAAGGACTCGCTGCTGCGGCCGCACGCTTCCGGCCGTCACGCGATCCAGGGCATCTGGCACGATCGCGCCGGAACGATCTATCTCGCGGACTCCGCGCACGCGCAGGTGAAACGCGTGACGAATGACGGGAAGGTGAGCGTGGTCGCGGAGTCGACTCCGCCGTGGACGCCGAGCGGCGGCGCGTTCGCGCCGAACGGCGATCTGCTCGTACTCGAATATTCTGTAACCAATCAGGTACGCGTGCGGCGCATGCGGCTGCACTAGAGTAGCCGCATGGCAAAGCACCTCGGAAGTGCGCTGCTTCTCCTCCTGCTCGTCGCATTTCCAGTTCTCGCGGAGAAACGCCGCGCGGTGAGTCCGGGCACCGGCCGCTGCGTCTTCGGCGTGCTCGCCGAGGAGGTGTTCGGCGATCAGGTGGCCCTCGACGCGACGCACGTCTATTTCGTCAACGGCCTCGACTCGACGGTGAGCCGCGTTCCGAAGAGCGGCGGGGCGCTGGTCCAGCTCGCGATGCTGCCGGCGGACAACATCACCGACATCGTGATGGACGCCACGCACGTCTACATCGCCACCATTCCGAACGACGAGTCGGCGAACACGCCGGCTCCGGGGAAGATCCTCGCGGTTCCGAAAGGCGGCGGCGCGCTGCGCACCGTCGCGACGAACGTGATTGCGCCGCTCAAGCTCGACGTCGACGGCACGCATGTCTACTGGGCCTCGGCGGGCACGATCCGCACGGCGGAGGAAGACGTGCTCGCGGACGGGAAGATCGAGCGCGTCGCGAAAGACGGAAGCGGGCGGCAGACGCTCGCGTCCGAGTTGTCGCTGCCGTTTTCGCTGCTGCTCGACGGCGGCAACGTCTATTTCGGCGAGCTCGGGATCGCGGTCGGGAACGACAGCGCGGGCACGCGGCGCGTGCCGAAGAGCGGCGGCACGGTGACGCACCTGCAGGACGACGTCGCGCCGGTGGAGCTGGCGCAGACCGCGACGCACATCGTCATGTACGGCTGGTTCGCCGAGCTGCCGATCATCAGCGGCCTGTTCGCCGCGCCGAAAGCCGTCGGTCCCGCGCTGCCGCTGGAGATCGACCTCAGCATCTTCGCCGGCCCGCGCATCGCGAACGGCTTCGCGTACTACGTGACCGAGGACGACTTCGGCGAGAGCCAGCTCAAGCGCGTGCCGGTCAACGGCGGAACGGTGGCGACGGTGCGCGAGCTCGAGGTCGCCGGCGCGGACTTCGAGATCGACGAGTGCGGCGTGTACTACGTCGACTTCTTGTATCAGCTGACCAGGGGCGGGTTGTAGCTCACTGCGGGGGGATGTTGGTCGGGTCGTTGGTGGCCATGTCGATCAGCGAGCCGAACGCGATCACCTTGCCGGTGCCGCTGATCACCTTCACGCTGATGCGCGCGTTGTAGATCGCGTCGGGGACCTGAAAGTCGCTGATCGAGAACTGGCGGAACTCGTTGGCGGCGAGGTCATAGGTCACGATGGGCGTGGCGATGGAGTCGGGGAGGGTGAGGCTCACTTCGACTCTCACCGGATTGCCGGTGGTCTCGTTGAGCGCGATGTTCGTGCGGAAGCGCGTGGAGTGCTCGATCTGCAGGATGTGCAGCGCGCGGTCGCTGGCGCCGACCGATTCGGCGACGGTGAAGCCGGGGATGAACTGTCCGAACGTGCCGGTGGCGATGCGGTTGTAGCTGCGCGAGGTGACGTCGAGCTTCGCGTTCGACGGCGTGGTGATGACGACCGAGCCGCCGGAGCCGTTCGGCAGTCCGAACAGGTTCTGCACGAGGTCGTTGAGCACTTCGATCTCGCCCGGATCGATCGTGACCTGCTTCGTGACGAACGAGCCGGGATTCGCTTCCGCGTAAAACGTGAGCGTCGCCGGGACCTGCGTCGTGCCGGCGTTGAAGATGCGGAGGTCGCTGACCCAGAACGCGAACCCGAGGTCCTTGTGCGCGATGCCGGGAACGATGTAGCGATTCGCGCTGACGGCGCCTTTCTCGACCGCGGTCACCAGCATCGGATCCTGCGTCCCGTTGTCGACTTCCGAAAGATAGGCGGACACTTTCCCGCCGCCGCTGATGACTTCGACTTCGACGCGGCCGTCCTCGAGATTGGTGATCCCGTTCGCGGCGAGCATGAGTCCGATCAGTTTGTTCTCGCCGGCGAGCAGCGACACCGGAATCGACGCGAGGAGAATCCCGCGGGCGTCGTAGACGCGCGTCATCAGCTCGACCGGCTGGCCCGCTGCTTCGACGAATCCGAAGTTCGCGCGGAACTGGTCGTTCTGCACGACCTGCTGCAGCGACAGGATCTTGCCGGTGCCGACGAATTTCGAGAACGGAATCGCCGGCACGAACTGTCCGAACGTGCCGGTGGGGAAGACGCTGTAGGTGCGGCTGGAGCCGAGCGTGAGGAGCTGCTGTTGCGCGGCCGCGGTGATGGTGGAGAAGAATCCGCCGGAGCTGGTGGAGCTCGTGAGCGGCCGCGCTTCGAGCGTGCCGAGCGCGCCGGAGGTCGTGCCGAGGCCGAACACGGTCGACACGATGTCATCGAGCGCGAGCGACTGACCCGGCGCGATCTCGACGGTCGTCGTATTGCCGGTGACCGTGCCGTCGGTGCCGGTGGGAGTGTAGTTGATCTGATACTTCATCGGCTGCGCGCTGAGGTTCGCGAGGCGCACGTCGGACTCGAAGAACGACCCGTTCTGTCCCGCCCCGTGGCCGACGCCGGCGAAGATCAGCGCGTCGGGCGGCGGGCCACTCTTGCCAGCCGGTGTGACCGGCGTGACGAGACTCACGCTGACGGGATACGACACGACCGACGTCGCGTCGCTCTTCAGCGCGCCGCTGCTCTGCGAGTCCGTCGTCACTTTGACGGTGAAGGTGTTGCCGCCGAGGCGGAGCTGATCGCGCTTGCTGGTGAGGGTGATCGTCACGCCTTCCTTCGGCAGCACGCCCGAGGATGGATTCGCGGTCACCCACGGCTTGTCGATGGTGACGGTGAAGTTCGCGGCCGTGGCCGAGCCGGGGATGAAGAACTGTTGCGTGACGTCGCCCTCGCCGCTGATCTCCGCGCTCGCGGAATTTGTCTGCAGCGCGATCACGAGCACGGTGACGACGTCGGAGTACGCTCCGCGCTCGTCGTTGCAGTCGCTCAGGCCGCGCACGCGATAGTGGAACTGCACCGCGCCGGTCGCCACGGTCTGCGTCGCGACGTACTCGGTGTCGGTGACGAGGAACGTTTCGGGGTTCGCGAAATCGGCGCTGCGCGACTGCTGCAGCTCCCACGTCTTCACGTGCGCGAGCGGCGACCAGCGGACGCGATACGGCGATCCCGAGAGCGTGCGGCCGACGACGTGCGCGCGCGGTTTGTCGGGCGTGCCGCACGGCGCGCCTGCGATCACGCGCAGGTCGCTCGGCGCCGAGGCGATCGAGCCGCAGTTCGTGACCTCGGCCTCGATGAACCAGCGATACGAGCCTGCCTCGAGATCGATGAAGGTGCGCAGTTCTGTCGTAGAGGCAACCTTCGCCGGAGCCTCGCCTTCCTGCCACAGCCAGACGTTGTAGCGGGCTGCCTGCGCAACGCGCGTCCACGCGAAGAGGACGCCGCGCTCCGAGATCTCTTCGACGGCGTCCGGCTGCAATCCGACCGGCGGCCGGCCCGCGCAGTTCTGCGGCAGCGCGACGTCGAACACGCGCTTCTCCGAGATCAGCGGATCGCATCCCGGCGGGAACGCGATGATCCACCAGCGGATGCGGCCCGGCGGCATGCGATGCACGACGTGCGTTTCGGTGGTCGCTTCGATCGGAGTGGCCGCGCCGTCGTTCACCTGGGCGAAGAGCACGTATTTGGTGAGGAGGGGCGAGCCCTGCGGGACCCAGATGAAGTCGACGTCGGGCGGAACGTTCAGCGCGCCGTTGGCGGGCGACTGGAGGTGCGGCGGAGTGGTGCCGCAGTTCTGCGCGCGCGCGATCGTGAACGTCACTTTGTCGGAGAACGTGGAGGGACACTCGTCGACCGATCTCTCGACCAGTGCCTGATAGGTGCCCGGCGGCAGTTGCAGCGTCGGCTCGAACTCCGGCTTTGTCGACGTGCCGAGGAACACGACCTCGTCGTCTCCGTTCGTGCGGTCGACGATGGCGAAGAAGCGGTAGCGGACGTTGCGATTCTCGGTGCTGGTGTCGGTGACGCGGAAGCGCAGTTTGTCGACCGTCGCGCCGTCGACCGGCTCCGCGATGACCGGCTTCTCACCGCTGCATCGCAGGGTCGCATCCTCCACCGTGAACTCATCAGTGAGCGAGGAGAGCGGCGGGCAGTTCTCGAAGAACCCCTGCACGAACCAGCGATACGTACCGGCGGTCAATGTGCGCTCGAGCTGCAGGTCGCGCGTGACGCCGACGTCTTCGAAGGGCCGGCCGTTCAGCGAGAGAAAGACGCGATAGAGGCTCGCGCGCGTCTGCGCGATCCACGGAAGGACGACCGAGCGCCCCGTCGTCGTCGGCAGATCGTCGCCGAGCACCGGCGGCTGCAGTTGCGGCGGAACGTTGCTGCTGCAGTTCGCCCCTGCCTGGATGACGAACGTTCCTTCATTGGAGAGGATCGGCGGACAGTCGTCGCGCAGCGCTTCGACTTTCCACTTGAACGAGCCGGAGGGGAGCGGGATCGATGCGGTGGTCGCGGTGGTGCGGAGCAGCAGCACCGGCGCTCCGCCGTCGTGCGAGCCATAGATCCGATACGCGGTGGCGTTCGCGATCGCGGTCCACGTGAGTGCGACGGGGGACTGCACCGCCGCGCCGTTCGCCGGAGCGGTGAGCGTGAGCGTTTCCTGCGCGCACTCGCGTTTCTGGATGATGAGCGTGCGGCGCGCCGACTCGACGTCGGGACAGCCGGTGAACTTCGCGACGACGTACCACTGATACGTGCCGGGAGCGAGAGTGCTGACGACGATCGAGTTGCCGGTGGTCGTGCCGATCTGCTGCGTGCCGTTCGGGCCGGCGACGAAGATGACGAACCCGCTCGCGTTCGCGGGCGTGGTCCACGCGAGCGTGACCGGAACCGTGTGCGTGGTACCGTCGAGCGGCGCAACCAGCGTCGGCGCGGCGTTGTTGCACGACGTGCTGGTGACGGTGAAGCTCGCCGCGGCGGAGGTTCGCGGCGAACAGTTGCCCGCGAACTCGGCGCGGATGCGCCACAGCCACGTGCCGACGGCGAACGTCGCCGTGCGACTGCGCGCGGTACCGCGCTCGCCGAGGGTTTGCCACGTGTTGCCGCCGTTCTGCGAATACTCGAACAGCGAGCCCGCGGCATCGTCGACGCCCGACCAGGAGAACGGAATCGCCGTCCCTTCTTTGAACGTGGCGTTGTTCGCGGGCGTCAGGAGCTGCGGCAGCGTTGTCGGGCAGCTCGTCGTGAACGAGAACCCCTGCGCGACGAAACCGGTGCAACCGCTGGCCGCGGCGCGCACCGCCCACTTGACGAGACGTCCCGGCTCGGTGGTGATCGTCTTCTCCGTCGCCGTCGTCGTACCGGCGAGCGAGACCGGGCCGTTGTCGATCGAAGTGAAGACTTCGTAGAACGATGCGTTGGCGACGCTCTGCCACTTCAGCGTCACGTTGCCGAACGAAACGGTGCTGCCGTTCGCGGGCTGGGTGAGCACCGGCGCGGACGCGGGGCAAATCTTGACCGTGAACTTCGAACACGACGACGTCCGCGTGCAGGATCCCGGACCCTTCGCGATGACTTTCCATTCGTACGATGCGCCGTCGACGATCTCGTTCGCCGGCGGAGCCCAGGTCGTTCCCGACTCGGTGCCGTGCAGGGTGTTGCAGCCCGAGCCCTGCGGGCCGAAATAGATGTCGTACGAGCTCGCGCTCGGCGCGGCCGTCCATTTCAGCGTGATGCTGTTGCCGACGGCATCGCGGCTGACGCCGGTGGCGTTGTTGGCCGGATAAAAGAGCGTGGGCGGAGTGGTCGGGCATGACTGCGCATACGCCGCACTGCCGGACATGAGCAGGACCGCAACCGCGATCGCGCTTCGCACGAGATTTTTCATTTGCTGAGGTACTGACGATCAATGTACGCGCGCCGTTTACGCGCGTGCGTGATCGCGGTCACGACGGAGTGCTGTATTTGTTTCCGCCGGTATTGAAAACCACCACGACATCCTCGCCGCGAATGTCGCCGCGCGCGGTGAGCTCGCGCAGCGCGAGCCACGCCGCGCCGGTCTCCGGCCCGGCGTCGATGCCCTCGCGCAAACGCAGCTCGGCGGCGGCGGGCTCGATCGCGGCTTCGTCGACGGCGATCGCGCCGCCGCCGGAGTCGCGCAGCGCCCGGAGCATGAGGCGATCGCCGACGGCGCGCGGCACGCGCAGCCCCCACGCGCTCGTTTGCGGCGACTCCCACTCCGGCGCGGTCTCGAGCTGCTGCGCGAACGCGCGCACGATCGGCGCGCAGCCGCTCGACTGCACGCTCCACATCCGCGGGCGGTGCGAGTCGATCCAGCCGAGGCGCTGCATCTCGTCGAACGCTTTCCACATGCCGATGAGGCCCGTGCCGCCGCCGGTGGGGTAGAGGATGACGTCGGGGAGGCGGCCGAGGTCCTCGAGGAGCTCGTAGCCCATGATCTTCTTCCCCTCGACGCGATACGGCTCCTTCAGCGTCGAGAGGTCGAAGCCGCCGCGCGCGGCGATGTCCTGCTGCACGCGCTTCGCGGCGTCGGTGATCACGCCCGCCACCAGCTCGACCTCCGCGCCGTAGCCGCGGCACTCGTCGATGATCGACCGCGGCGTATCGCGCGGCATCGCCACGAACACCGGCATGCCCGCGCGCGCGCCATACGCCGCCAGCGCCGCGCCGGCATTGCCCGCCGTCGGCGCCGCGAGCCGCGTCGCGCCGAGCTTCTTCGCCATCGTCACCGCCGCCGCCATCCCGCGCGACTTGAACGAGCGCGTCGGATTCTTCGACTCGTCCTTGATGTACACGTTCGCGCGGTCGCGCGAGCGCAGCAGCGGCGTCAACCCCTCGCCGAGCGTGACGATCTCCTCGTCCGAGTCGATCGGCAGCACGTCCGCGTACCGCCACATGTCATTCCGCCGCCGCAGCTCCGGCCTCGCCGCGAATTCATAGTGCACAAGAATCGGTGCACTGCATTCGGGGCAGAGGTTGTATAGGCGCGCGATCGGGGAGCGCCAGGGGCAGCGGGAGCAGGCGAGGGACGCCGGCAACTACTGCTTCGCCCCCTCATCCATCTTCTTTACCGCCTCCGACGCCTCGCCCGGTTTCCCGGTGCTGTACTTCTCCAGCTCATTGGCGAAGGCGTTGAGGGCGTTTTCGTGCTTCGACAGGAGCTGGCGGTTGTACGCCATCGCGGGGTCCTGCTCGGCCTGCTGCTTCAGCTCCTGGCGCGACTTGTCATAGCCGGCGAGGACGTCGGCGTAGAGCTTCTTCGTCTGCTCGTCCTTCGCCTCGTCGTAGGCCTTCTTCGCATCGGTATACGCCTTGTCGGCGGCCTGGGCGATCGAGGCGTTGAACTTCTCGGCCATCGCGGCGGTGCTGGCGCCGAGGACCTGCCCCTTCACCCACACGTACTCCTGCGTGTTGTAGCCGAGGTCCTTCGCGGCGCGGAGGTCGGCGGTGACGAGATCGGCGGCGGAGCCGAGGGCCTGCATGCCCTGGATCATGCCGGCGATGGAAGCCTTCGACTTGTCGGCCTTCTGCGCGTGCTGCTGCATCTCCGCCTTCGCCACCGCGACGATGGTCTTCTCGTGCTCGCGCACCTTGAGATACATCTGAATCTGCGAGTCCGTCAGGCGGCCGTCGGCCGGCGGCGTGTACTCATCCTTCGCGATCTCCTTCATCAGATCGGCGGTGCCGCGCTTCTGCAGATCCTTCGAGACCGACGCCTTGTCGGCGAGCTCTTTGGCTTTGCATCCGGCGAGAACGAGTGCGAGAGAGAACAGAACGGCCAGGGAACGTTTCATGGGTGGTTTTCCTCCGGTGGATTCAGCTTTGGATTTGTGCGCTGACGCGCGCACGCAGATCATCGAGCTCGCGCAGGATCGTTTCCAGCGCTTTCTCTTTGATGACGAGTTTTTCCTGGAGCGCCGCGATCCGGGCCTCGAGCGGCTCGGGCTCCATCACCGCGACCGCCGCCGGCCTTTCTTCGGCGAGCGCTTCGACCGCCGGTTCCTCGATGGCCGGCAGCAGCTCGTGCGCTCCCAGCTCCTCGATCTCCTCGATCGGCAGCGGCACGTTCCCCGAGATGGTCGCGGGGCGTTCGCGCCCCTCGGCGAGCAGGTCTTCGAGCGACACTTCGTGCGCGTCGTCGTAGTCCTTCTCCACCGGCGCCGCTTCGGCGAACGGCACCGAGTCGGCGAACGGATTCGGCGCCTCCGCGAGCGGCTCCGCCGCTTCGGCGACCGGCTCGGGCTCCTTCGGGCGCAGTTCCACCTTCTGCGACGCGCTCGCCGGTTTGCGCGGCGGCTCGCTCTTGCCGATCTTCAGCTTCGCGAAGAGATGCTTCGCCGTGATTTTCGAGATGAGCTTGAACGTCTCCATGACGCCTTCGCCTCGCAGCGCCGAAGCCTCGGTATACGGATAGCCGTCGAAGCCGAGCATCTCCTGCAGCTTCTCGACCGGCAGGACGCCGGGGAGGTCGCGCTTGTTGAACTGCACGACGATCGGCGTGTCGTTCGGATCGATCTGGTTCTGCTCGAGGTTCTCGAGCAGGTTCGCGAAGCTCTCGCGCGTCGCCTCGACCATCGCCGGCTGCGAGTCGGCGACGAAGACGACCGAGTCCGCGCCTTTCAGCACGAGCTTGCGGGTCTCGTTGTAGAAGACCTGGCCGGGGACGGTGTAGAGCTGGATCTTGAGGTTGAACGGGCCGACTTTGCCGATGTCGACCGGCAGCAGATCGAAGAACAGCGTGCGGTCGGTCTTCGTCGCCAGCGACAGCATCTTCCCCTTCGATTCGGGGTCGAGCTTGTCGAAGATGACCATGAGGTTGGTCGTCTTTCCGCAGAGGCCGGGACCGTAATACACGATCTTCGCGGTCATCTCGCGCGTGGCGTGATTGAAGAGCACCATGGGAGCCGAGAGTATCGCACAGGGCGGAGGACCCGCGCGATAACCCGGACTTTACGTTTTTTGCAAACGGTTTACGTTTCAATCGTTGCAACCGGGCGCGACCGATATTAAATTTTCGGACAGCAGGCTCGGTCGCTTCATCCCAACAATTCGTGTAGTCCTCGGAGGGTTTGGTATGCGGTCCCTTTCCATCCGGCTGCTGCTCTGTCTGACGTACGTTCTCCTCACGGCGGCCCTCTTTGCCCATGACGTCACCATCACCGGCACGCAGACCTTCGCGTCGCTCGACGGGTCCGGCTCCGATCACGACGGCAGCGCCAACGGCGTCTTCACCGTCAGCGACGGCAACCTGACCGTCAACGGCACGGTGAACTGCATCGATACCGGCGCCTCGTCCAACAGCGCCTGCGCGATGGCATTCGCTGTCAGCGGGGACATGACGATCGGCAGCGGCGCGGCGCTGTACTCCGAGAATCGCACGGGCGGAGGCACGGGCGGCAGCATCACGCTCGCCGTCGGCGGCAGTCTCGCGCTGAATGGCACCGCCATCGTCTCCAGCGCCTCGACGAGCAACAGCGGGGGCAACGGCGGCGCGATCACCGCGACCGTCAGCGGCAGCGCGACGATCGACTCGTCGGCGATCCTCGACTCCGGCAGCAGGAACGCGAAGGGCGGGGCGATCAGTCTCACCGCCGCGACGGTGACGGTGAACGGCAGCGTGGTCTCCGGTCCGAGCCGCACACTCCTCTCGACGAAGCTCACCGGCCGGATTCTCGACGGCAGTACGAATACCGGCGGCGGCGCGATCAACGTTCAGTCGACGGCGTTCGCCGCCCCCGCCATCACCATCGCATCCACGGCCAGCGTCGTCTCGCAGGGCGAGAAGGATGGCGCCGGTACCGTGACACTCGACGGTTGCGGCATCACGATCAACGGTCTCGTCGCGGCGATCTCGACCAAAGACTCGTCGTCGGTCGTCGTCATCCGTTCCGGAAAGACGCTCACGATCGACGGCACCGATCTCGGCGCGACGGGCACGCGCCTCGGCCGTGTGCGCGCGGACGCGCTGTCCGACGGCGCGGCGAACGACCGCGTCGATCTTTTCACGCGCGGCGCCATCAGCATCACCGGCCCGAGTACGGGGACAAACTACGCCGTCAGCTCCACCGCGACGAGCAACAAGGGCGGCGGCGGCACGATCCGCGTCGTCTCCCTGGCAGGCACCGCGAGCGCCACCGGCCGCGCGTTCAACACCGGCGCGAGCGGCAACAACGCGCCTGGCGGAGCCATCTCCATCGACTCCGCGGACGACGTGAGCCTCGACGGCGCGACGCTGTCGGCCAGCGGCACCAGTGCGGGCGGCGACATCAGCGCCCGCTCGTACGGCGGCGACGTTCTCTGGCGCAACGGCACCGGCGACGTTCGTCCGATCGGCTCGACCTCGGGAGTCGCAACCGCCGATCAGGGCACGATCGTCCTCACCGCGTGCGGCACCATCGACACCACCGGCTCGTCGCATCCGGTGAACGGCGTCGCCACGAGCGTGTTCCCCGAGACGCACACGCTCACCTGCTCTCCGTCCGCTCCGTCGCTTCCCGCCGGCACGTCCGCGCTCAACGTCTGCAACACGGCTCCGGTCGCAAACGATACGAGCCCCGCGACGAACGAAGATACGGCCGTGACGATCACGCTGAGCGGCAGCGATGCCGACGGCGACACGCTGACGTTCAGCATCGTTTCCGGACCTTCGTACGGCGCTTTGGGATCGATCGTCTTCGTCAACGCGACGACGTCGACGGTCAGCTACACGCCGGCGCTGAACGACAACGGCACCGACAGCTTCGTCTTCCGCGCCAGCGACGGCAACGGCGGAACGGACGACGGGACGGCAAACATCGTCATCACCCCGGTCAACGACGCGCCGTCGTTCCTCATCGGGCCGACGATCACCGTGCTCGACGGCTCGGGCGCACAGACGTATCCGAGCTGGGCCACCTCCATCTCGGCCGGTCCCTCCGATGAGTCGGGCCAGACCGTGACGTTCACCACGACCAACGACAACAACTCCCTCTTCAGCGTGCAGCCGTCCGTTGCATCGAACGGAACGCTGACGTTCACGCCGGCGGCGAACGCGAACGGTGTTGCGACCATCACCGTCACCGCGCACGACAGCGGCGGCATCGCGAACGGCGGCACCGACACCTCCGCGTCGCAGACGAGCACGATCACGGTCGAGGCGGCGCCGTTCGTGAGCGGCACGAGTCCCGCGAGCGGCTCGACCAACAACGCGTCGAACGTCAACATCGTGATCACCTGGAGCGAGCCGGTGAACGCCGGCGGCGCGGCGTACACGCTCAGTTGCACGCCCTCCAACACCAGCAGGCCATTCGTGCTGACCGGCAACGGCACGGCGGTGCACACGCTGGATCCCGCCTTCAATCTGCAGGCGGGCAATACCTGCACAGTGTCGATCAATGCCTCGCAGATCACCGACGTCGATGCCAACGATCCGCCGGACAACATGGCCGCGAATGCCAGCGTCTCGTTCACGATCGACGCGAATCCGCAGATCATCTCGACCTCGCCGAACGGCAGCAGCGCGAACGTCCCCACGAACACGAACATCACCATCAACTGGACCGAGGCCGTCACCATGACCAGTGTGGGGATCTCCTGCGCGAGCTCCGGCTCGCACACGAGCGTCCTCACGACGAGCGACAACATCGCGTGGACGGTCAATCCCGACACCGACTTCGCGGAGGGCGAGCTGTGCACGGTCACCGTTCTCTCGGCCAGCGTCACCGATGACGACACCAGCGATCCGCCGGACAACCCCGGTCCGGACATCTCGTTCGATTTCACGACCGACTCCGCGCCGTCGGTCACGTCCACGAGCCCGTCGAACAGCGCGGCCGGCAACGCGTCGAACACGAACATCGTGATCACCTACAGTGAGCCGGTGACGGCGAGCGGCACCGCGTACACGATCTCCTGCCCGTCGAACCGCACGTTCGTGCTCACCGGCAACGGCACGGCGACACACACGCTGGACCCCAACTCGAATCTGCCGGCCGGCCAGACCTGCACGG